>Ga0209572_1000022_pt1 | contig 437466 bp, 410 predicted proteins | sample EBPBio232012_DNA_FD_185867 | JGI IMG/M metagenome (GOLD analysis project Ga0209572, IMG submission 185867) | Wastewater treatment Type I Accumulibacter community from EBPR Bioreactor in Madison, WI, USA - Reactor 1_1/23/2012_ DNA (SPAdes)... | ecosystem: Engineered > Bioreactor > EBPR >... | reverse complement strand
CGAGGCGGCGCGCGCCGGCGAGCACGGCAAGGGCTTTGCGGTGGTGGCCGCCGAGGTGCGCAAGCTGGCCGAGCGCAGCCAGGAAGCGGCCAAGGAGATTGGCGACCTGGCCGGCAACAGCGTATCCACCGCCGAGCGTGCAGGCAAGCTGCTGGACGAGATCGTGCCCAGCATCCAGAAGACCAGCGAGCTGGTGCAGGAGATTGCGGCGGCCTCGCAGGAGCAGAGCCAGTCGGTCACGCAGATTGGCGGGGCGATGGGCCAGTTGAGCAAGGCCACGCAGCAGAACGCCTCGGCCTCCGAGGAGCTGGCGGCCACCTCCGAGGAGCTGAGCGGCCAGGCCGACCAGTTGCAGGAGGTGGTGAGCTTCTTCAAGCTGCAGCCCAAGGCGCCGGAACGGCGCGCCGCCTGGCTGGCCACCGGCACGCATGGCTGAGCCATTGCCCACACCCAACCAGATCGAAGCCTGATCCGCCATGCAAACGCTCCGCGACGACACCTTTCGTCGGATCACCGACCTGATGTACTCGAGCATCGGGCTGTCGTTCTCGGACAGCAAGAAGCCGCTGGTCTCGTCGCGCCTGGCGCCGCGCCTGCAGCGCCTGGGCCTGCACAGCTACGAGGACTATCTGGCCTTGATCGCCGGCCAGGACGATGCCGGCGAGTTCCAGATGGCGGTGGACCTGCTCACCACCAACGAGACCTACTTCTTCCGCGAACCCGCGCACTACGAGCTGCTGGAGGCCGAACTGGCGAAGACCCGCCCGCGCACGCTGGCGGTGTGGAGCGCGGCCTCCTCCTTCGGTGACGAGGCCTTCAGCACCGCCATGCTGCTGTCCGACCTGCAGCAGCAGGGCCGCCTGACCAGCGAGTGGTCGATCCTGGGCACCGACATCAGCGACCGCGTGCTGCGCAGCGCCAGCCAGGCGGTGTACCCGGAGGACCGGCTTCGCCATGTCTCGCCCGAGCGCCTGCGGCGCTACTGCCTGCGCGGCGAGGGCGAGTCCGAAGGCCTGGTGCAGATCCAGGACAAGCTGCGCGAGCGGGTGCGCTTCGGGCAGCTGAACCTGTGCCAGCCGGTGGAGGGCATCGGGCCCTTCGACGTGATCTTCCTGCGCAACGTGCTGATCTACTTCGACACGCCCACCAAGGTGGACGTGGTGGACCGCGTGCTGACGCTGCTGCGCCCCGGCGGCCTGTTTTTCATCGGTACCGCCGAAGGCCGCGTGCCCTGCAAGACGCCGCTGCAGGCGGTGGCCCCGGGGGCCTTCCGCAAGGCGGTGTCGTGATCGCGCCGGCACCGGCCTGGCCGCAGGCCGAACCCAGGGCCTACACGCTGCACCCCGGCGACGTGGTGTGCGCCGATCGCGGCGACCGGCTGGAGACGCTGCTGGGCTCGTGCATCGCGATCGTGCTCACCGACCCGCGGCGCACGGTGGGCGCGATGTGCCACATCGTGCATTCCGGCGACCATTGCACCAGCGACGCCACGGCCGCCCACGCGCATGTGGCGCTGGACACGATGTACCGCCTGCTGCGCCGCCGCGGCATTGTGCCGGCGCTATGCCAGGCCTTCGTCTACGGCGGCGGCAACATGTTCCCCGACATGCTGCCCGGCCCGCAGGTGGGCGAGGGCAATGCGCAGTGGGCTCTGCACGCACTGCAGCGCGACGGCATCGTGGTGCTGGATGCCGAGGTCGGTGGCCCCTGCTACCGCAGGCTCTCCTGGACGGTGGGCCCGCAGCCGCCACAGGCGACCTCTGTGCCGGTCTGAACAACGAAGGAACCAGAAGTGCCCATCCAGGTGTACGTGGTCGACGATTCGGCCGTGGTGCGGCAGACGCTGATGCATCTGCTGCAGGGCGATCCGGAGATCGCGCTGATGGGCAGCGCGCCCAACCCGCTGATCGCCGGCCCGGTGATCCGCAAGCAGCGGCCCGACGTGCTGCTGCTCGATATCGAGATGCCGGGCATGGACGGGCTGACCTTCCTGCGCCAGCTGATGAGCGAATCGCCGATCCCCACGGTGATCTGCTCGACGCTGACCTCGCAGGGCAGCCGCATGGCGCTGGACGCGCTGAGCGCCGGCGCGGTGGCGGTGGTGGCCAAGCCGCGGCTGGGGCTGAAGCAGTTCCTGGAAGATTCGCGCCGCGAGCTGGTGCAGACGCTGAAGACGGCGGCGCGCTCGCGGCCGCGGGCCGCGCCGGCACCGGCGGCAGCCAGCAGCGTGCGGCCGGCACCGCCGCCGATCGCCGGGCTGCATGCGCTGTCGGTCAACAAGCCGGTGGTGCTGGGCAGCTCCACCGGCGGCACGCAGGCGATCGAGGCGGTGCTGATGGAACTGCCCGGCGATTGCCCGGGCATCGCCATCGTGCAGCACATGCCGGAGAAGTTCACCGCGATGTACGCGCAGCGCCTGGACGGCAACTGCGCGATGCGCGTGCGCGAGGCCCGCGACGGCGACCGGCTGGAGCGTGGCGTGGTGCTGATCGCGCCGGGCGGGCGCCACATGTCGCTGCGCAAGGCCGGTGGCCAGTACTTCGTGGTGGTGGCCGACGGGCCGCCGGTCAACCGTCACAAGCCGTCGGTGGACGTGCTGTTCAAGTCGGCCGCCGAATGCGCCGGCGCCGACGCGCTGGCCATCATCCTCACCGGCATGGGCGACGACGGCGCGCGCGGCATGAAGCTGCTGCACGACCGCGGCGCCCGCACCGTGGCGCAGGACGAGGCGACCTGCGTGGTCTACGGCATGCCGAAGGAGGCGGTGCGCCTGGGCGCGGTGGACCAGGAGGTGCCCATCGGCCGCGTGGCGCGCACGATCATGGAATTCGACGCGCGCGGTTAGCGCAGCACCAGCTTGCGGCCGAAAGGCTCGCGGGCGTCGGCATGGGCCTCGGGCACGGCCCAGATCACCGGGCAGCGCGGCTGCAGCCGCGCTGGGCCATCCAGGTCGGTCAGCACGACGATGGTGTCGGGGTCGTGGCGCTGCGCCTCTTCCAGCAGCGGCGTGAAGTCGGTGCCGCCGCCGCCCTGGAAGGCGATGTCGGCCAGCCGCGAGCGGCCGGGCACGAAGGCCCGCACCTCGCGCACCCGCTCGTCGCCGATCACCAGCAGCAGCCGCGCTTCCAGCCGCCGCACGATGGCCTCGATCTCGCGGGCGAAGCGCGCCATCAGCTCGTCGGCGATGGAGCCCGACACATCGACCACCAGCACCAGCCGCGGCACGCGGCGCGACGGGCTGAAGCCGGGTTCGAAGGGCATGCGGTGGCGCGCGTCCTGGCGGCTCTGGTTGGCCAGGTACGAGCGCGAGGGCCGCGACCAGGACAGGCTGGGCTGCGGCGCCAGCGCGCGCGCCAGCCGCGTGCGCAGCCACTGTTCCCACGGCGTGCGGCTGCGCGGCAGGTCGGCCAGCAGCGTGCGCAGCATCGAATGCAGGCCGTCGCCGGCATGGGCGCGCACCAGGCGTTCGCTCCAGGTGCGGGCGGCCTCGGCCTCGTGCTCGGGCTGCGCGGCCTCGTCGCTGCCGGGCTGCAGGTCCTGCGTGCCCTGGGCGCCCAGCGCGCGCACCCGGGCCGACAGCTGGCCGTCGGGCCGCGGCCGGTCCGGCGTGCCGCTGCCCTGGGCCGGGTCGGCTGAGCGGCCGCTGCCGCGCTCGTCGCGGCGCGACGCGCTGCCGCGGTCGTCGATGGCGCGGTACAGCCGTTCCACGTCCCAGGCCAGCAGCGCGGCTTCGACCGGCTGCTCGATCTGCAGCGCTTCGGCCAGGATCTGCTCCAGCCGCACCGCGCGCGGCGGCAGCTCCAGCCAGGCCAGGTGGCCCAGCGCGCTGTGCACGATGGCATCGGCGCAGGTGTTGAAGAGCTGCAGGTCCACGTCGCCCAGCAGCCGCTGCAACGCCTGGTAGCGGGCGACGTGGCGCAGTGCCACGTGCAGCACCTCGTGCGCCACCCAGCCGGTCTGCAGCGGCAGCGACAGGGCCTCGAAGGCCGGGCCGTAGCGGATGCGCCGGCCGTCGGTGGCCACCGCCAGCGGTTCGTCGTCGGCATCGCGGTGATCGATCCACAACGCCAGCCCGCCGGTGGAAGGCGCGTATTCCACCAGCCGCTGGATCGCCCGCGTGCCGCGGTGCGTGTGCAGCGCCAGGCCGTGTTCAGGCATGGGCCGCACGCTGTGCCGCATAGCGCTGGTAGGACGGGCTGTCCAGTACGGCGGTCTCCAGGCCCTGTTCCAGCGCGCGCTGCAGCAGCAGCTCCATGGCCAGCGTCTGCGCCTCGCGGATCGGCAACGGCGCCGGCCCGCGGGTGTCGGGCAGCTGCTCGATGATCTGCAGCGCGCGCGCCATGCGCGGCGCGTCGGTGCAGGCCGCCAGCAGGCCGTAGACCAGGCCGTACAGGCCGTCCAAACTGGAGGGCAGCAGGGCGGCGGTCTCGGGGCCGGGCTCGGTGGCCAGCAGGCGCAGCACATCGGCGCCGGACTGCAGCTCGCGCAGCACGCCAAAGAACTCGGCCGCGTTGGCCGCGCCGATGCGGCCCTGCACGTAGACGCGCCGTGCCTCTTCGGCCAGGCCGGACTTCAGCACGTTGGAGATGTCTTCCCAGCCGCGCGGGCTGGCGCCCACCAGGTGGTCGGCCGCCAGCTGCGCCTGGGTGTCGTCGAGCTTGTCCGGCCGCACCTTCAGGTAGGCCATGACCTCGGGCGCGAAGCCCTGCGACAGCGCGTGCGACAGGAAGGCCTCGATGGTGGTCTGCACGTTGAAATGAAACATGCGGTCGGCCAGCGCGGTGCCCATGTCGTGGCTGACCGCGCCGTGGAAGCTGGCGTTGCCGGCGGCCACGACCATCCAGCCGTCCGGCAGCCGGTAGTGGCCGACGCGGCGATCGAGGATCAGCGAGTAGGCCGAGATCTGCAGCCGCTGGTCGGCGGCGGTCAGCTCGTCCAGGAACAGGATGCCGGTGGGCTGGTCGGCGGTGGGCAGGAACTCCGGCGGGAACCACACCGTCTTGGCCTGCACGCTGTCGGCATAGATGGCGCCGCGCAGGTCCACCGGCTCGATGGTCGTCAGCCGCAGGTCGACCAGCGGCACGCCGTGCTGCGCGGCCACCTGGCGCACCACCGATGACTTGCCCACGCCGCGCGGCCCCCACAGCATGGTGGCGCGGCGGCGCAGCACCGGGTCGGCGTACTGCGCCAGCAGCGCGGCCTTGGCGGTGGCGATCGACACCGGGGGGATGTTCATCGGGTTGTCGTGCATCGGGTCAGCCGGAAGCGCGATCGGCCTGGGTGCCGTCGGCAGTAACCTGCCAGCCGGGCAGGGCGGGGCGCCGCGGCAGTGGCGGGATCTCCAGGCGCGGCATCTCGCGCATCGAGAACAGCCACACCAGCAGCAGCGGCGGCGCGTTGAAGATCAGCAGGTTGACCACCGAGCCGGAGCCCAGTTCCAGCTGCGGCACCATCAGCGCCGAGCCGATCAGCCCCAGCGCGGCCAGCAGCGGCGTGGCGCGGCGCAGCGTGACCAGCCAGCGCTGGCGGTGGAAGCGCTCATGAAAGCGCGCCGGCGGCTCGGCCAGCGTCTGCACCAGATGGGCCACGCTGCGCGCCAGCTTGGCTTCGGCATCGGCCGAGCGCTGCGCGCCGTCGCCGCGCAGCTGCAGACTGCATTGCCAGCCGCCGCGCACGGGGCTCAGCCGCGACCAGGCCAGGCCCAGCACCGACAGCAGGTCTTCGGGCAACTGGTACGGCTGTCCCGACACCGGCGTCAGGCTCAGCTCGGCGGCGATGCCGCCGACGCGCGACACCGTCATCTCCAATTGCAGGCCGTCCAGTGCCACCTGCGCGCGGGTCAGCTGCAGCGTCGGGCTGCCCGCCGCCTGACGGTGGCTGAGCACCAGCGGGCGGCCGGACACCTGGGGCAACTGGCGCGACGGCGGTACGGCCTGCACGGCGGCCAGCAGCGCGGCAGCGTCCTCGGCCTCGCAGGCCAGCTCGGCCACGGTGCCATCAGGCAAGGCAAGCCGGCGGATCAGCCGTGCCGGGCCAGCGTCCGGCAGCTCCAGCAGCAGGCTTTGCTGCAGCGGCGGCAGCGCGCCCTCGGCGGCCAGCGCGGTCGGCCGGAAGGCCAGGCGGCGCTGCAGACGGTCGCTGCCGGGCAGGTCCACCTGCAGCCCCTGGCGCACGAAGGGCGCGGCCAGCGCGATCATCTCATGGTGGGTCAGCGGTTGCATCGCCCCCGATCATCGGCGATGTCGGGGCCGGGCGTTCAGTCGCCCTTGCGGCCCAGCGCCTGCAGCTTGGCCAGCCAGCCGGCACGCGCTTGGGCATCGATGCGGTCGACCATGCCGATCAGTGTCTCGTGCACCGGGGCGATGCCGACGAAGCCGAGCACGTTGCGTTCCAGCGCGCGCACGCTGTGGGCGCGGAAGTAGTAGCGGTAGACCAGCGCCGGCATGCCCATCGTGACCACGACGCGCGCCGAGCGGCCGCCCAGGCCCTTCTTGCCGAAGCCGCCGGCGTTTTCGTCGCCCGGCTGGAAGGCGAAGCCGGGCCGCGCCACCTGTTCCAGGAAGCCTTTCAGGTAGGCCGGCATGTCGCCCATCCACAGCGGGAAGAACAGCACCAGATGCTGCGCCCAGCGGATGTCGTCCTGCACCGGCTGCAGGCTCGGGGGCACACTGCCCTTTTCCCAGTCGGCGGCGCTGCGCAGCAGGGGAAAGTCGAGCCGTGCGATCTCGACCTGCCGCACCGTGTGGCCGGCGGGCGTGGCGCCGTCGGCATAGGCCTGCGCCAGCGCGTGGCCGAAGTGGCAGCCCTGCGGATCGGGGTGGCCCTGGATGATCAGGATGCGTTTGGATCTCATGCGAGCGGCCTCCTGCCGGCATGGTGCGCTCGACCCGCCCGCCGGGCCTTGCGCCGGCGCAAGCCGGGCCCTCAGGCGACGACGAAGGACGCGGCCGCGGTGGCGATCAGGGTGCCCTGTTCGTTCTCCAGCCGCATCTGCGTGGAGCCGATGCGCCCGCCCAGGCGCGTGACCTCGGCGCGGCCGACGAAATGCTGGCCCACGCCCTGGCGCAGGAAGTCCACCCGCAGGTCGATGGTGCCCATGCGGCCGAAGCGGTGCATCACCTGCTCGGCGCTTTCCTCGGCGTGCTTCTCGCCCAGCTCGACCATCAGCGCCATGCCGGCCAGTGCGTCCAGCGTGGCCGAGATCACGCCGCCGTGCAGCCGGCCGTAGGCATAGTGGCCGACCAGCTCGGGCCGCATGTCCAGACGGACGCGCACGTCACCGGGGCGCAGCGAGGCCACCTTCAGGCCGAGCAGCTGATTGAAGCTGATGCGGTGCTCCCACAGCTCGATCATCATCGCGTCGAGCTTGGCTTGTTCGGTGGCGCTGCGCCGCGCCGGGGCATGGGTGGCCGTCATGCGGCCGATGTTAAAGGCCGCCGCTAAAATCCCCGCGATGAAGACAACGACAGCGCCGCAGCCGGGGCCGCGCTACGAGCGCCTGGACGCGCTGCGCGGCGTGGCGATGGTGTGGATGGCGCTGTTCCACTTCGCCTTCGACCTGAACCACTTCGGCTTCCTGCAGCCGCGGCAGAACTTCTACACCGACCCGACATGGACGCTGCAGCGCACGGCCATCGTCAGCCTGTTCCTGGGCTGCGCCGGGCTGTCGCTGGCCAGTGCGCTGGATGCCCGCCAACCCTGGTCACGCTTCTGGCGGCGCTGGGCGCAGATCGCCGGTTGCGCGTTGCTGGTCAGCATCGGCTCGGCGCTGATGTTCCCGGCCAGCTGGATCAGCTTCGGCGTGCTGCACGGCATGGCGCTGATGCTGGTGCTGGCGCGGCTGGCGGCGCCGTGGGGTCGGGCGCTGTGGCCGCTGGGGCTGCTGTGCCTCCTGCTGCCGGTATGGGTTCAGCACCCCTTCTTCGACAGCCGCTGGACCAACTGGATCGGCCTGGTCACCGCCAAGCCGGTGACGGAGGATTTCGTGCCGCTGCTGCCCTGGCTGGGCGTGATGCTGTGGGGCCTGGCGCTCGGCCAGGCGCTGCTGCGCCACCGGCCGGGTGTGCTGGCCGGGCCGCTGCCCGCCGGGCTGCGGCCCTTGGCCGGGCTGGGCCGCTGGTCGCTGAGCTTCTACATGCTGCACCAGCCGGTGCTGATCGGGCTGCTGCTGGGCTGGAAGGCGCTGCGTGGCTGAGCCGGTGGCCGCGTCAGGCTTTCCGCGCCGCCTGTGGCTGATCCCGGCGGTTTATTTCCTGTTCGCCGCGGCCGAGTTCGTGGTGCTGACGCAGCTGGCGCTGTCATTGACGGCGGCCGGCGCCGCGGCGCTGACCGTCGGTGCGCTGGCCTCGGCCTTCTGGGCCGGCATCTTCATCGCCAGCCTGGGCGCACACGGCGTGGTGCAGCGGCTGGGCCATGCGCGCTGCTTCCTGGCCGCGATGGCGGCGGCCGCGGCGGCCGTGGCGGGCCTGCTGCTGCAACCGCCGTACGGGGTCAGCGTGCTGGCGGTGACGGTGATGGGCCTGGGCGGCGGCCTGGTCTGGGTCAGTGGCGAGGCCTGGCTGGCCGAGGCTGCGCCGCGCGAGCGCCGCGGTCTGCTGATCGGCCTGTTCGAGACCTCGGTGGGGCTGGGCATGCTGGCCGGCCCGGCGCTGCTGCCGCTGGCACTGCGGGCCGGCCTGGACCCGGTGGCGCTGGGCCTGGCCCTGATGCTGGGCGGGCTGGCCTGTGCGGTGCCGCTGCGCGGCGTGGCCGAGCCCGGTGCACACGGTGCCGCGCCGGACGCGGCGGCCACGCGCCAATGGCGCGCCGTGGCGCTGCCGCTGGTGGCCGTGGCCGCGGCCGCCGGGCTGATGGAAAGCGGCGTGTCCTCGCTGCTGCCATCGATCTCGATGCGCCTGGGCTTCGAACTGCAGACCGCGGCCTTCCTGGGCGCGGTGGTCGGCGCCGGCAGCGCCTTCATGCAGGCGCCCTTCGGCGCGCTGGCCGATCGCATCGGCCTGCGCGCGACGATGGCGCTGGCCTGGGTGCTGGTGCTGGGTGCCACCGTCGCGCTGGGCCTGTGGGCCGCGCATCCGCAGCAGATGCTGTGGCCGGTGGGCTTCGTGCTCGGCGGCGTGGGCGGTGCGGTCTACACGCTGGTGGTCATCGAGCTGGGCCACCGGCTTGGCGGCGCGGCACTGGTGCAGGCGATGGGCCTGCTGGTGACGGCCTACACCGCCGGCACCGTGGGTGGCCCGGCGCTGGGCGGCTGGCTGTTCGACCAGGCCGGCCTGGTGGGCCTGGCGCTGGCGATGACGGCCTGCGGGGCGGTGGGCGCGACGCTGGCCTGGCGCGCGCTGCGCCGGCCGGCCGCCGCGCCGGACCTCAGTCGAGCTTGACGCCCAGGTCCACCGCGGCCTTGATCCATGCGGGCACGGCGCGGTCCCATTCGATGCGGGTCTCGGCCAGGTTCTTCGGCTTGGTGGGGATGCCGAAGTTCTCGCGCAGCTTGGCCGCCTGCGGCGTCTCGGCGCCCTTGACCACCACCTGCGACAGGGTCTGCAGGATCGGCTCGGGCGTGCCGGCAGGCGCCATCAGGGCCAAGCCGCCTTCCAGCGACACCAGCGGATCGTTGATGCCCTGATCGATCAGCGTGGGCACGTTGGGCAGCCTGGGGCTGCGGTAGATGCCCGTCTGGCCCAGCGGCTTGACGCCGCGCGTGGAAACCGTGTTGAAGGCCTGCACGCTGCCCACCGCGATCTGCAGCTGGTTGTTGGCCACGTCCACCCACATCGGGGACTCGCCACGGTAGTGGACCGTCTGCAGCTTGGTACCGTAGTTGCGGTTGAACAGGTCGGCGATCATCTGCGGGTACGAGCCCGGCGCGTACGAGCCCATCGACGCCTCGCGGCCCTTGGCCCAGGCCAGGAACTCCTTGATGTTGGTGGCCGGCACGTTGGGGGCCACCGCCACCACCAGCGGGCCGGACGGGAAGACCGCAATCGGCGTCAGGTCCTTGTCCAGGTTGTAGGGCAGCTTGGTGTAGAGCACGCGGTTCTGCATCACCGTGCCGGTGGTGGTGACCAGCAGCGTGTAGCCATCGGGCGCGGCCTTGGCCACGGTGTCGATGCCGATGACAGCGCCGGCGCCGGTCTTGTTCTCCACCAGCACCTGCGCGCCCAGGAACTGGGTCAACTGCTCGCCATAGAGTCGCGCATAGGCGTCGGTCAGGCCGCCCGGGGCGAAGGGCACCACGATGCGGATCTGCCGGCTGGGGAATTTGGCGGTCTGACCGAAGGCGGCCGGCGCGGCCAGGCTGCCGGCCAGGGCCAGCGAATGGCCGACGAAGCGGCGGCGGTCGGACGAGGGCAGGGAATGGGGCATGCGTTGTCTCCAATGAGCGCAGGTTGAACGTGCCGGCGTTGCACGCCGGTCTCGCACTCAGGATAGCCGGCACGATGCCGGCGCCGCCCCCGGGTCTTTACGGGCCCGCCCGCGCTACATCGACAGCGACCCTTCGCGGAACTCGGTCTTGTCCAGCCAGACGTTGACCAGCACCGGCCGGCCCTGGCGCGCCAGGCGGCGCGCCTCGGCCAGCGTCGGCTGCACCGCGTCGGCATGGCGGATCTCCAGCCCGGCCGTGCCGAAGCCGGCCACCACCTGGTGGTAGGCGCTGCGCGCCAGCACGGTGGCCACGTCGTCGTGCAGCATCTTCACCTGCTCGCGCGCGATCTGCGTCCACCCGGCATCGTTGCCGACCACCGCAATGACTGGGATGCCCTGGCGCACGAAGCTATCGAACTCGGCCAGCCCCCAGCCGCACGCGCCGTCGCCCCAGATGATCCAGGTCTCGGCGCCGGGCCGCGCCAGCGCCGCGCCCATCGCGAAGCCGGCACCGACGCCCAGCGTGCCGAAGGCACCCGGGTCCAGCCACGACAGCGGCCGGCGCGGGTGCAGCACATAGCTGGCGGTGGCGACGAAATCGCCGCCGTCGGCGACGAAGATCGCGTCCTCGCCGGCCTCGGCCTCCAGCGCGCGGAAGAAGGCCAGCGGGTTGACGTGGGCGCCGGGCACGGCGGCCTGCGCGTCGATCTCGGTCTCGCGTGCGGCGTCGCGCTCGCGCAGCGTCTGCAGCCACGCCGCCCGCGCGCCTTCGGCTGCCGGCACGGCCTGCGCCAACACGTGCAGGAAGCGGCCTGCGTCGCCTATCGCGGCCACGTCGGGCCGGCGGTTCATCCTGGCGTCCTTCGCGCTGCGGTTGGCGGCGATCAGCGTGGCGCTGCGCCGCACGTGCTTGCCGTAGTCGAGGCGGAAATCGCAAGGCACGCCGGCCAGCAGCACGCAATCGGCCTCGCGCAGCGCATTGCGGCGCTGGTGGCGCATCTGCAGCGGGTGGTCGCGGCCCAGCAGGCCGCGCGCCATGCCCGACAGGTACACCGGCAGGCCCAGCCGGCCCAGCGCCTGCGCCAGCGCGTCGGCCTCGCCGGCGCGCACCACCGCCTGGCTGCCCACCACCAGCAACGGGCGCTCGGCGCGGCGCAGCGCCGCCGCGGCGGCCTGCACGGCGCTGTCTGCGGCCTGCGGCACGGCCAGCGCGCGCGGCGCCACGGACTGCGGCTGCTGGCTGCCCTCGAACATGCGCCGGGCATGGCGGTTCAGGTACCAGCGCAGCGCGCGGTCGGGCAGGCTGGTGCCCTTGCCGGCGGCATCGGCATACCACTGGCGGATCGAGGCCTCGTCGTACAGCAGGTCCACCGGGCATTCGATGAACACCGGGCCGGGCACGCCGGACTGCGCGATCTCGAAGGCCTCGGCCACCGCCGGGCCCAGCTCGCGCACGCGGCGCAGCTTCAGGAAGCGCTTGACGTGCGGTTCCACCAGCGGCCGCTGGTCGATGTCCTGCAACGCGCCGCGTCCCTGCAGCGCGGTGGGCGCGGCGCCGCCGATCAGCACCACCGGCGACTGCGCCAGCTGCGCGTTCTTCAGCGCGGTGATGGTGTTGGTGATGCCCGGGCCGGCGGTCACCGCGGCCACGCCGGGCCGGCCGGTCAGCCGCGCGCTGGCGTCGGCGGCGAACACCGCCGTGACCTCGTCGCGCACGTCGATGATGCGCAGCCCGCGCGCCTTGCTGGCCGACAGGATCGGCGAGATGTGGCCGCCGCACAGCGTGAAGATCTCGGTCACGCCCTGCGCTTGCAGCGCCTCGGCGACGCGGTCGCCGCCGTGACGCAGCGCGGTCAGCGCCTGGCGGTCATCGGGTCCGCTCATGACCAGATCACCTTGGCCGGCGACGCATACCAGCTTTCGATCTGCGCCTCGGTGCCGGCCTCGATGCGTGCGCGCTTGATCTTCATCGTCGGCGTCAGGCAGCCGTTCTCGATGGTCCAGGGCTCGCGCGCGATGACGATCATGCGCAGCTGCTCATAGTCGGCCAGCTTGGCGTTCACCTGCTGCAGCAGCGCGGTCAGCGCCTGCTCGACCTGCGCGCGCACGGCCGGGTCCTGGGTGCGCGGCCGCAGGTCTTCGGCCAGCACCACCAGCGCATAGGCGGCGGGCTGGCCGACGCCGGAGACCATCGCCAGCTCGAGCATCGGGTGGGCCAGCAGCTGGCTTTCGATGGGCGCCGGCGCCACGTACTTGCCCTTGGCCGTCTTGAACAGCTCCTTCGTGCGGCCCGTGATCTTCAGCAGCCCGTCCGGCCGCAGCTCGCCGCGGTCGCCGGTGCGGAAGAAGCCGTCCTCGGTGAAGGACTGGGCGGTCAGCTCCGGGTCCTTGTAGTAGCCGCTGAACTGGCCCGGCGACTTGATCTGGATCTCGCCTTCGGGGCTGATGCGCACCTGCACGCCGGGCTGGGCCACGCCGACGAAGCCCGGCTCGGAGAACTGCTCGTTCGAGGTGTGCGAGTAGGAGTTGTCCTCGGTCATGCCGTAGCCCTCGAACAACTTCAGCCCCAGGCGGCGGTACCAGCGGATCAGCTCGGCCGGCAGCGGGGCCGAGCCGCTGCCGGCCTGGCGCACGGCATCCAGGCCCAGGCCCTTCAGCACCTTCTTCGCGACGATGCGGCCGATGATCGGCAGGCCCAGCAGGCGGTCCAGCTTCTCGGGCGGCATCTTGGCGAACACGCCCTGCTGGAACTTCAGCCACAGCCGCGGCACGCTGATGAACATCGTCGGCCGCGCGCGCTGCAGGTCCTGCAGGAAGGTGTCCAGCGATTCGGCAAAGAACACGTGCGTCTTGCCGTCCACCAGCGAGGCCGCCTCGACCCACGAGCGCTCGAAACTGTGCGCCAGCGGCAGGTACGACAGGATGCGGCTGTCTTCGCTTTCGCCGAAGCGCTTGCGCAGATCGTCGACGATGCCCTGCGCGGCGCGCGAGATGGCGCCGAAGCTGCACATCGCGCCCTTGGGCCGGCCGGTGGAGCCCGAGGTGTAGATGATCATCGCCAGCTCGTCTGCGGCGCGCTGCGGCTTGCCAGCCAGCGGCACGGTGCGGCCGACGATGGCGTCCCAACTCTCGTGTTCCTTCAGCGCGCTGGCCGGCGCCAGCGGGAAGGCGATGCGCGGCATCTGCGCCGGCACGCCAGGCTTCTGCGCCTCCCAGGTGTCGAGCTTGCCGACGAACAGCAGGCTGGCTTCGCTGTGGCCCAGCACATAGCCGATGGTCTCAGCCGTCTCGGTGGGGAAGATGGCCACCGTGGTGTAGCCGGCCATCCAGATGGCCAGCTCGGCCATGATGAAGTGGGCGCAGTTCTTCGACAGGATGGCGATGCGCGCGCCGCGCGGGAAGCCTTGTGCCTGAAGATGCGCGGCCATGCGCCGCGACTGGTCCAGCACCTGCGCCCAGGTGTAGTCGGTGACGCGGCCCTGGCCCAGCGGCTGCGTCAGGTAGACGCGGCTGGCGAGCTTGCTTTCGTGGTCGTAGACATGGTCGAGGATCAGCTGGGTCATGTTCGACGAGCTCCTGCAGGTGGGGTCAACGGGATGGGCGAAGGTGGTCGCGCAGCGCCTTGGCGCAGTCACCCACCAGGGCGGGGCCGGCGTAGATCAACCCGGTGTAGATCTGCACCAGGTCGGCGCCGGCATCGCGCTTGGCACAGGCGTCTTCGGGGCTCATCACCCCGCCCACGCCGATGATCGGGAAGCTGCTGCCCAGCACCGCGCGCAGCTGGCGGATGACGCGGTTGCTGGCCTGCAGCACCGGCGCCCCCGAAAGGCCGCCGGCTTCGTCGGCATGCGGCAGGCCCTGCACCGCGCTGCGGTCCAGCGTGGTGTTGGTGGCGATCACGCCATCGATGCGGTGGCGGCGCAGCGTCTCGGCAATGCTGTCCACCTGCTCGGTGTCCAGGTCGGGCGCGATCTTCACGAACATCGGCACCGTGCGGCCGGATGCCGCCTGCAGCGTGGTGCGGCGCTGCTGCAGTGCCGCCAGCAGCGCGTCCAGCGCAGCGTCGCTCTGCAGGTCGCGCAGGTTCTTGGTGTTGGGGCTGGAGATGTTCACCGTCACGTAGTCGGCATGCGGGAACACGCCTTCCAGGCACAGCAGGTAGTCGTCGGCCGCCTGCTCGATGGGCGTGGTGGCGTTCTTGCCGATGTTCAGCCCGACGATGCCGCCCGCCTGCCGGAAGGCCTGCGCGCGCTGCACGTTGGCCACGAAGGCCTGCAGCCCGGCGTTGTTGAAGCCTAGCCGGTTGATCAGCGCCTGCGCCTGCGGCAGCCGGAACATGCGCGGCCGGGGGTTGCCGGGCTGCGCGCGCGGCGTCACCGTGCCCACCTCGATGAAGCCGAAGCCCATGGCGCCCAGGCCGTCGATGCAGCGGCCGTTCTTGTCCAGCCCGGCGGCCAGGCCAATGCGGTTGGGGAAGCGAAGCCCCGCCACGGTGACCGGGTCGCTGATGCGCGGCGCAGCCCACAGCGCGCGCGCCGGCGTGTGCTGCAGCCGTGCCAGCGCATTCAGCGTCAGCTCGTGGGCAGCCTCCGGGTCCAGGCCGAAGAGAAAGGGGCGCGTCAGCGCGTAGGGCAGGAGGGACATGGCGGTGGGCGTCAGCGGGGCGTCATTCTGGCCCAGCAGCAGCCGCCGATAATCGGTAGATGACTCAAGACGAACTGAAGGCGCTGGTCGGCCGGGCGGCGCTGCAGCAGGTGGTGCCGGGCAGCGTGGTCGGCGTGGGCACCGGCTCCACCGTCAACCATTTCATCGACGCGCTGGCCGGCATGAAGGGCCAGATCGCCGGCGCCGTCAGCAGCAGCGAGCAGTCCACCCGCCGGCTGCAGGCGCTGGGCATCGAGGTGCTGGACAGCAACCGGGTCGAGCGCATCCCGGTCTATGTGGACGGTGCCGACGAGATCGACGGCCGCGGCTTCATGATCAAGGGCGGCGGCGGTGCGCTGACGCGCGAGAAGATCGTTGCCGACCTGGCCGAGCGCTTCGTCTGCATCGTCGACGCCTCCAAGCAGGTGGCGGTGCTGGGCGCGTTCGGCCTGCCGGTGGAGGTGATCCCGATGGCGGCGGCGCAGGTATCTCGCCGGCTGGCGGCGCTGGGGGCCCGCGTGGTGCCGCGCGAGGGCTTCGTCACCGACAACGGCGGCCATGTCCTGATGGCGCATGGCCTGGCCATCGACGACCCGCTGGCGCTGGAATGCCGCATCAACCAGTGGCCCGGCGTGATCACGGTGGGCCTGTTCGCGCAGCACAAGGCCACGCTGTGCCTGTTGGGCACGCCGCAGGGCGTGCAGACGCTGCACTACTAGCCGGGTCGGCCGGGGGGCACAATGCGGCCCTGCTCCAGGCTGGCGATCCACCTGGCGACCCACCAACGGAAGGACGGCCCGTGGCCAAACCCAATTACTCGTTCGAGAAGCGCCAGCGCGAACTCGCCAAGAAGAAGAAGAAGGAAGAGAAGCTGAAGGAAAAGGCCGAGCGCAAGGCCGGCACCGGCCAGCCTGCCGAGGACGGCTCCGACGAGTCCGACGCGCCCGAAGGCGCATCGCCCGACACCCCCGCGGCACCCTGAGCCGCGCGCCCTCAGGTCCGCCGCTTCAGCAAGCGCGCCGGGTCCAGGGCCCGGGCCAGCGAGGCTTCCAGCGGCCAGGGCGCCCCGGTCAGCTGCGCCGCCAGCAGCTCGGCCCCGAAGGCCGACCAGGCGATGCCCCGCGAGCCCAGCGCGTTGAACAGGTACAGGCCCGGCTGGCGCGGCGCCGTCTCCAAGGCCTCCGCCGGGCCGGCGCCGGGCACCGGCACCGCCCCGATCAGCGGCAGGCGGTCCGGGCTCTGGCAGCGCCAGCCCACCCGCCCCTCCAGAAGTTCTGGCAGCACGCCGTCGATGGGCCAGACGGCCGGGCTGAGCTGGCGCAGCCGCGCCAGGTTGGCGGCCTGATCGCTCGCGCGCAGTTCGGCCGTGTCGTCGCCTGGCTGCGACATGGCACCGAACACCGCCAGGCCCTGCACGTCCGGCAGCAGGTAGCCGGCGCCTGCCAACGGCAGCGTCGGCAGCCGCAGGGCATGGCCGGGTGGTGACTGAGCCTGCCGGTACGCGCTGAGCTGCCCACGCACGGGCTGCAGCCAGCCGGCGGGAAGGCCGGCCAGCGCGCCCGCGGCCGTCGCGTTGGCCAGCACCACGATGTCGGCCGCGGCCAGCGTGCGGCCGTCGTGGCCCAGCAGATGCCAGCGGCCCTCGTGGCGCCGCAGCGCCTGCACGTCCACGCCACCGCGAAAGCTGACGCGCCTTCCCGCAAGAGCGAGGTAGTGGCGTGCCAGCCCGGCGGGCTGCACCCAGCCGCCGCCGGGAAAGAACCAGGCCGGATGCGCCAGAGGCAGGCCGCAGCGCAACGCGGCCTGAGTGGGGTCCAGGGCCTGCGCATAGCCGGCCGGCAGGCCCAGCGCCTGCAGCTCGGCCCGCATGGCGGCAGCATCGCGGCCGCGGGTGTCCAGCCGCAGCGCGCCGGCCGTGCTGCCCAGTGCCGCGCCGGCATCCAGCGCATCCTGCACGGCGCGCGTGGCGCGCAGTGCGGCAGCCCGGTGCAGCCGCGCATGCGGCGCATCGTCGCCATGCACCACGCCGTGGAACAGCCCGGCCGGGTTGCCCGAGGCGCCCGTGGCCGGCGCCGCCGCGCGGTCCAGCAACTGGCTGGAGCAGCCCTGTTCGGCCAGCGCAGCGGCCAGCGCGCAGCCGGCCAGCCCGGCGCCGACGATCGCCACCTCGCCGGGCGGATGCCACTGCGTCGCTGCCGCCTGGCGCCTCGGCGTGAATCGGGGGCGGTAGATCGCCTCCAGCCCGCCGCTGTCCAATTGCAGCTCGAAGCCCGCACTGGCCAGCGCATGGCGCCAGGCCGGCGTGTCCACGGCGGACCGCAGGCCCGCCAGCGGCGCCGCCAGCCGGGCCAGCGCGCGGGCGCTGCGCAGCGGGTCCTGGGCGTCCGGCAGTTCGTCGATGAGGAAGCGGTCGACCTGCGCGCGCAGCGCCGGCAGCGTGTCGCGCAGGGGCCCCGGCGCCAGCAGCAGCCGCACCCGCGCATCGTCGAAGCTCAGCCGGTGCAGGTTGCGCGTCAACGGTGGCCAGCGCGCTGCCAGGGCAGCGGCCAGCGCGTGCGGGGCGCCGCGCAGCGTGGCGGCATCCGGCAGCTGCGCGCTCAGCGCGATGAAGTCCAGGCAAGGCGCGCGGTCGGCGTCGTCGCGCCATGCGGCCCAGGCCTGCAGGAAGGCTTCGCCCAGGCCAAAGCCGCATTGCAGCCAGACCTGGCGCGCGGCGTCCATCGGGTCAGGGCGTGGCGCCGGCGCGGGTTGCCAGCCAGGCCAGCAGCGGCTCGCGCACGCCCTGCAGCCCGCGGTACTGCAGCACCGCGGGGCTCATCGAGGCCAGCGCCTCGTGCAGCTGCCGGGCCTGTGCCGGCTCGGTGATGGCATGGGTGAGCGGGCGGCAGTCGACCAGGATGGTGAACACCGCCAGCCCGGCCGCGGGCACCGGGATGAAGGTCTGCCGCTCAGTGCGCCACCAGGCCTGCGCGGCCACGCCGGCGGCATCGGCCGGCTGCCAGGTGGCCGGCGGCAGGGCAGGGTGGGCGTTCAGGGTCGGCCGCGGCGTGATCGTCCAGACGAAACGCTCCCAGCGCGACGGCCCGCCGACCAGCCGCGCCAGGCCATCGGCCGCGGCCAGCAGCACCGCACTGTCGGCGACCGGTGCATGCACCTGCGCGAAATGCAGGCCGACCTTCTGCTCGGGCGCCCAGTGCGAAGGCAGCGCCACCGCCAGCCAGGGGATGCGGGCGCTGCGGGCGTCGATCTGCGCAAAGTCCTCCGCAAAGGCCAGCGACAGCAGTGCGGCCAGCCGCCAGTGCGGTGGCAGCGCGGCGAGGCAGCGTGCGACCTCGGGCAGCGGCTCGGCCAGCGGCAGCAGTTCGTCATCGCGCAGGCCCCAGCCCAGCCACAGCGCGCGGGCGGTGCGGCCGTCCCATTGAAAGGCATCGGGATGTTCGACGGCAGCCTGCGATGCCAGGGCTTGCAGCCCTGGCATCGGGTCGAAGCCCTCCCGGCATTGCAGCGCGCTGGGCGACGCTGCGGACAGCGCCTGCAGCTTCTCCCGCAGGTGCTGGCTGCCGGGGCGGTTGGGATGCAGCTGCCGCGCGCCGTCGGCCAGCCGGCGCAAGCCGGGCTGCATGCGGAACGGCGCCTGCACCGCGGCCGCGAAGTCGAAGCTCGACGCAGCGCCGGCGTCCAGTGGCATGCCCGTGATCAGGCGGCGCTGTGACACGCCGCTTCGATGCTGTTGTTGTCGGGGTCGAGGACGACGGTGAGGAGGGAGGTCGTGCGGTCGATCATCGCCTGGCCTCCACCAAGGCACGCGGCAGTGACGCTCAGACGCGCTTCTTGTATTCGTGCGTGCGCGTGTCGATCTCGATCTTGTCGCCGGTCTCGACGAACAGCGGCACCTGGATCTCCAGGCCGGTGGCCAGCTTGGCAGGCTTCATCACCTTGCCCGAGGTGTCGCCCTTGACGGCGGGCTCGGTGTAGATGATCTCGCGCACCAGCGTGGTGGGCAGTTCCACCGAGATGGCCTTGCCTTCGTAGAACACCACTTCCACCGGCATCGCGTCCTCCAGGTACTGGATCGCGTCGCCCATGTTCTCGGCCTCGACCTCGAACTGGTTGTATTCGGCGTCCATGAAGGCGTACATCGGATCGGCGAAGTAGGAGTAGGTGCACTCCTTCTTGTCCAGCACGATCTGGTCCATCTTGTCGTCGGCCTTGAAGACGACTTCTGTGCCGGAGGCATTGAGCAGGTTCTTCAGCTTCATGCGCACCGTGGCCGCATTGCGGCCGCCGCGGCTGTATTCGGTCTTCAGCACGACCATCGGGTCCTTGCCCTGCATGATGACGTTGCCGGCGCGGATTTCCTGAGCGATCTTCATATCGGGTTCCGTAGAGAAACTTTGTGGGCGCGCATCCCAGCGCCCTGGATGGGCCTGGCGGGCCGGCTGCTGCCGGCGGCGCAAAGCCGCTGATTTTAGCGCTTTCCGGCCACGAAACCGATCAGTTGAGAGCCCAGATCGGGCTGTGCCAGCAGCAGCGTGCGCCACCGCAGTGCCTGCGCGGCCCAGGATGGGTGGTCGGGCAGCACCAGGGGGCCCTGAGCCAGGCCGTTCCATGCCTGCCACAGCGGCGGCAGCGAACGGGTCAGGGCAGCGTCTGCGCCCTGTAGGAACAGGTCCAGAAAGGCCTGGAGCTTGGCGGCATGGGCCCGATCCTGCTGCGGGTAGATCTGCCAGACGAAGGGTGCCCCGGCCCATTGCGCCCGCACGAAGGAGTCCTCGCCACGCACGAAGTTCAGGTCGCAGGCCCACAGCAGGTGGTCGAACTCCGTCTGCGGCAGCCACGTCAATTCCAGGCTGCGCACCCCGGGCGGGCAGGCGGCATCACCGCCCGCCGCCTGCCAGGCGCGTGCCGCGGCGCCGGGTGTGCGCAGCAACAGGGCAGGGCGGCCGGCCAGCGCCTTCAGCAAGGAAGCCACCGGGGCATCTTCGTAGCAGAACAGGCTCAGCACCTGTTCGCCCGGTTGCGGGGCGATACCACGCGACCGAAGCCATGCAACGCGATCGAAACGCTGCCGAGCCTGCAGCAACCCGGCCTCGCGCAGCAGCCCGCCGGTGGCTGCGGTGAAGCCCGGGTAGAAAAACCACTTCTCCAGCCCGCGGCCGGGGCCCGACAGCTGCGGCGAACGCAGGCCATGGCTGCGCTGCACGTAGCCTTCGGCGCTGAGGTATTCCAGGTTGATCCACCACGGCGGCGTGGCCCGGGCCGCCATGCGCTGCACGAAGGATGCGGGCGGATCGCAGCCGAAGGCCTCGATCACCACGTCGGCGGGTTCGGGTGCACTGTCATCGCCCGGCCAGGGAGCCCAGCGTACGTTGGGCGCACCCTCTGGCGCCATCCACGCCAGCGCCGATGGATCGTCGACCCACAACCGCACGGCCTGGCCGCGTGCGCCCAGGTCGGCGGCGAGACGCCAACACACGCCGATGTCGCCGTAGTTGTCGATGACGCGGCAGAAAACGTCCCACTGCATCCAGCCGATTATCGAAGGCCGCAAAATCCGCGCCGATGGACGCCACCGCCGCCACTGTCTACGACCCTCGCGAACGCCTGCTGGCCGAGGTGGCGGCGCTGCCGGGCCTGCCTGGCGTGTACCGCTACTTCGACGCGCGCGGCGAGGTGCTGTATGTCGGCAAGGCGCGCAACCTGAAGAAGCGCGTATCCAGCTACTTCCACAAGGATCATGGCGGTACGCGCATCGGCCACATGGTCTCGCGCATCGTGCGGCTGGAGACCACGGTGGTGCGCACCGAGGCCGAGGCGCTGCTGCTCGAGAACAACCTGATCAAGACGTTGAACCCCAAGTTCAACATCCTGTTCCGCGACGACAAGAGCTACCCCTACCTGAAGATCACCGGCCTGCCCGATGCCGAGGCCGCGACGCAGGCGGCGCGCTTCCCTCGGGTGGCCTACTACCGTGGCAGCGTGGACCGGCGGCACCGCTACTTCGGCCCGTACCCGGGTGCCTGGGCGGTCAAAGAGACCATCCAGCTGATCCAGAAGGTGTTCCGGCTGCGCACCTGCGAGGACACGGTGTTCGCCAACCGCTCGCGGCCCTGCCTGCTGTACCAGATCCGCCGCTGCTCGGGCCCATGCGTGGGTCTGGTCAAGGCCGAGGACTACGCGCTGGACGTGCGCAATGCCGAGGCTTTTCTGCTTGGCGATTCACAGCAGGTGATCGACGAACTGCAGCAGCGCATGGCCCAGTGCGCCGAGGTCATGGACTACGAACGCGCCGCCGAATGGCGCGACCGCATCGCCGCGCTGTCGCGGGTGCTGCACCAGCAGGCGATGGACGAGAGCAGCCTGTCGGCCAGCGACCGCGATGCCGACATCCTGGCCGTCAGCGTGGCCGGCGGGCGGGCCTGCGTGAACCTGGCGATGGTGCGCGGCAGCCGGCACCTGGGCGACCGGGCCTACTTCCCGACGCATGTCGAGGACGCCACCGCGGTGGCCGCGGACGAGGCTGCCGATGAGCCCGGCGTGCGCCAGATCGAGCAGCAGTTGCTGGAAGCCTTCATCGCCCAGCACTACCTGGGCCAGCCGGTGCCGCCGCTGCTGGTGCTGAGCCATGCCGTGGACGCGGCGTTGATCGATGCGCTGGGCCAGCAGGCCGGGCAACGCGTGCGCACGGTGCATCAACCGCGCGAGCAGCGGCGGATCTGGCTGGACATGGCAGTGAAGGGCGCCGAGATCGCGCTGGCGCGGCTGCTGGCCGAGGAAGGCTCGCAGCGCGAGCGCACCCGCGCGTTGGCCGATGCGCTGGACCTGGAGTTGCCCGACCCCGACCGCTTCCGCGTCGAGTGCTTCGACGTCAGCCATACCGCGGGCGAGGCGACGCAGGCGTCCTGCGTGGTCTACGACGACCACCGCATGCAGAACAGCCAGTACCGACGCTTCAACATCCAGGCCGTGACTGGCGGCGACGACTATGCGGCGATGCGCCAGGTGCTGACGCGCCGCTACGCCAAGCTGGCGGAGGCACTGCAATCCGGCGAATCGGTGGCCAACGCAGCACGCATGCCGGACCTGGTGCTGGTGGATGGCGGGCGTGGCCAGGTCGGCGTGGCGCGCGAGGTCTTCGAGGAACTGGGGCTCGACCTGTCGCTGATCGTCGGCGTGGAGAAGGGCGAGGGACGCAAGGTCGGCCTGGAGGAGCTGGTCTTTGCCGATGGCCGGCCCAAGGTGCGGCTGAGCCCCGATTCGGCGGCGCTGATGCTGGTGGCGCAGATCCGCGACGAGGCGCACCGCTTCGCGATCACCGGCATGCGCGCGCGGCGCGCCAGCGTGCGCACAGGCGGCAGCCGCCTGGAGGACATCGCCGGCGTCGGCCCGAAGAAGCGGGCTGCGCTGCTACAGCGCTTCGGCGGCGTGCGCGGCGTGGCCAATGCCGGCGTCGAGGACCTGGCCAGCGTCGAAGGCATCTCGCGCACGCTGGCCGAGGCGATCTACCGCGCGCTGCATTGAGCCCGCACGCGGGCCGGCCGTGCCGCACACGGCACAATGCCGCGATGTTCTTCACGATCCCCACGCTGCTGACCTGGGCGCGCATCATCGCCATTCCGCTGATCGTGGGCGTCTTCTACCTGCCGCTGGACGGGCCGACACGCAACCTGCTGGCCACGGTGCTGTTCATCGTCGTCGCGCTCACCGACTGGCTGGACGGCTGGCTGGCGCGCCGGATGAACCAGACCTCGTCCTTCGGCGCCTTCCTCGATCCGGTGGCCGACAAGTTCCTGGTCTGCGCGGCGCTGCTGATCCTGCTGCAGCTGGACCGGGTCAATGCGCTGGTGGCCTTCATCATCATCGGCAGGGAGATCGCGATATCGGCACTGCGCGAATGGATGGCGCAGATCGGCGCCTCGCGCAGCGTGGCCGTCAACATGCTGGGCAAGCTGAAGACCGTGACGCAAATGGTTGCAATTCCGTTCCTGCTTTTCGACGGGGCGCTGTTCGGCGTGATCGACACGCGGCTCTGGGGCACCGGGTTGATCTATGTGGCCAGCCTGCTGACGATCTGGTCGATGATCTACTACCTGCGCAAGGCCCTGCCCGAGATTCGTGCCAAGGCCCGTTGACGGCGGCGAAGCTGGTTTGTGCTGGCGCAAAGTCTGGTGCACTGCCGCATGCGAATTGCCGACGCACGCGAGTGAAAATGCGCACTGGATGCCCCCTGGAACACGGGTCGAATGCGCATAGAATCGCGCCCGGTCTTGACACCCGTGAGGCCCGGGGCTGTAATCTTTCGACAGCCTGCGCAGCGCGCGGCATCACCCACCACCCACATCAAATCCACCAAGGCAAGGCAAGAGGGGCAACTGAATGAACAAGTCGGATCTGATCGAACACATTGCCAAACAGGCCGACATCTCCAAAGCCGCGGCCACGCGCGCGCTGGATGCCATCGTCGGCGGCGTGAAGACCACGCTGAAGAAGAGCGGCAGTGTCACCATCGTCGGATTCGGCACCTTCGCCGTGACCAAGCGCGCGGCCCGCACCGGCCGCAATCCGCGCACCGGCGCGGCCATCAAGATCAAGGCCGCCAAGGTGCCCAAGTTCAAGCCTGGCAAGGCCCTGAAGGACGCGCTGAAGTAAGCGCGGGCCGCACCTGGCCACACGGGTGCTTAGCTCAGTTGGTAGAGCGGCGCCCTTACAAGGCGTAGGTCGGGGGTTCGAGCCCCTCAGCACCCACCAGCAATGCACGGCCAGAGCGCCCGTGCCTGCCGCACGCGCTGCACTAGAATCGCGGCACCCGTCGGGCAGTGGCGCAGGCGCCGGTTGAACCGGTAGCGCGCAGAACGATCGAAGGCGAACCGCCGCGGTTCGCCTTCTTTGCTTCCACAGCCACACCGTCACGGCCCACGACGCGCTCAAGGTCCACCCATGTTCGATTTCATCCGCAAGCACACCCGCCTGTTCCAGGGCATCCTGGTGCTGCTGATCTTCCCGTCCTTCGTCTTCTTCGGGGTCCAGGGCTACTCCAGCTTCAACGACGCATCGAACGCCAAGGTGGCCGAGGTCGACGGGCGGCCGATCACGCAGATGGAATGGGATGCGGCGCACCAGCGCAATATCGAGCGCTTCCGGCAGCAGATGCCCAACGTCGACATCAAGCTGCTCGATTCGCCTGCCGTGCGCAAGGAGACCTTGGACGGTCTGGTGCGCGAGCGGGTACTGCTGGCCGCGGCCGACCACATGCATCTGGGTGTCAACGACGATCGCCTTCAGCGTGTCTTCCGCACCGACCCGCAGTTCGCGCCGCTGCGCAACCCGGACGGCACCGTCAATCGCGAGCTGCTGCTGGCGCAGGGCATGAGCTCCGAGATGTTCGCGCAGAGCCTGCGCCAGGATCTGGCCATGCGCCAGGTGCTGGTGGGCATGGGGGGTACGGTGGTGGCGCCGAAGGCGGTGGTCGATCCGTCGCTGGATGCGATGCTGCAGCGCCGCCAGGTGCAGTACCAGCGCTTCGATGCGCAGGCCTACCGCAGCAAGGTCAACCCCAGCGACGCCGACCTGGAAGCCTTCTACAAGGCCAACGAGGCACTGTTCCGCACGCCCGAGCAGGCCCGCATCGAATACGTGGTGCTGGACCTGCAGACGCTGCAGAAAGGCCAGACCCTGCCCGAAGCCGACCTGCGCCGCTACTACGACGAGAACGCCAGCCGCTACACCGCGGCCGAAGAGCGCCGCGCCAGCCACATCCTGATCAAGGCCGACAAGGACATGCCGGCGGCCGACCGGCAGAAGGCCCGCGCCAAGGCCGATGCGCTGCTGGAGCAGCTGCGCAAGTCGCCGGGGCAATTTGCCGAGCTGGCCAAGAAGAGCAGTGACGACCCCGGCAGCGCCGAGCGTGGCGGCGACCTGGACTTCTTCAGCCGTGGCGCGATGGTCAAGCCCTTCGAGGACGCGGTCTTCGCGATGAAGAACGGCGAGATCAGCAACGTGGTCGAGTCCGACTTCGGCTACCACATCATCCAGATGACAGGCCAGCGCGGCGGCGAGAAGAAGAGCTTCGAGCAGGTGCGGCCCGAGATCGAGGCCGAGGTCGGCCGCCAGATGGCGCAGAAGCGCTATGCCGAGGCGGCCGAGCAGTTCACCAACACCGTCTACGAGCAGCCCGACAGCCTGCAGCCGGTGGTCGACAAGCTCAAGCTCGAGAAGCGCAGCGCGACCGTCCAGCGTACGCCGGCGCCAGGCGCGACCGGCGCGCTGGCCTCGGCCAAGCTGCTGGAAGCACTGTTCGGCAACGACGCGCTGCGCAACAAGCGCAACACTGACGCGGTGGAGGTCGGTCCCAACCAGCTGGCATCCGCGCGCATCGTCGAGCACTTGCCGGCACGCACGCTGCCGCTGGCCGAGGTGAAGGACCAGGTGCGTGACCGCGTGGTGGCCGAGCAGGCCGCCGCGCTGGCCCGCAAGGAAGGCCAGGCGCTGCTGGAACAGCTGAAGAAGGGCGAGTCCGTCAAGCTGCCGGAGTCGGCGGTCATTGGCCGCATGTCGGCGCAGAGCGTGCCGCGCAACGTCATCGATGCGGTGCTGGCGGCCGATGCCAGCAAGCTGCCGGCGCCGGTGGGCGTGGACCTGGGCGAGCAGGGCTACCTGGTGGCGCAGGTGACGCAGGTGCTGCCGCGCGACCCGGCCCTGGGCAACGAGCAGGCGCTGCAGAGCCAGTATGCGCAGGCCATCGCCAGCGCCGAGATGCAGGCCTACTACGCCGCGCTGAAGTCGCGCTACAAGACGGAGATCAAGGCCCAGGCCGCGGCGGCGGCCGCCTCGGCCGCGCGCTGAGCGCGGCGGGCCCGCGGTCTATAATCGCCCTCTCTACGGTGGCTGTAGCTCAGTTGGTAGAGTCCAGGATTGTGATTCCTGTCGTCGTGGGTTCGAGTCCCATCAGCCACCCCACCTGATTCCCGCGCCGGCCCGCCCGGCCTCAGGCTCGCTCGAAAACCGCAGCGATGCCCTGGCCCCCTCCGATACACATCGTCTCCAGCGCGTAGCGGCCGCCACGCCGCTGCAACTCGTGCGCCAGCGAGGCCAGGATGCGCACGCCGGTGGCGCCGATCGGGTGGCCGAGCGAGATGCCCGAGCCGTTGACGTTCAGCCGGTCGTCCACCTCGGCCAACGCGCCCACGCCCCAACCCTTCAGCACCGCCAGCACCTGGCAGGCGAAGGCCTCGTTCAGCTCGATCAGGTCCATCTGCGCCAGTGTCAGGCCCAGCCGTGGCAGCAGCTTGCGCAACGCCGGCACCGGGCCGATGCCCATGTGCGATGGCTCGCAGCCCGCCGCCGCCCAGCCGGCAAGGCGCAGCATCGGCTGCAGGCCCAGCGCGACCAGCCTGTCCTCGGCCACCACCAGGCAGGCGGCGGCCGCATCGTTCTGCTGGCTGGCATTGCCGGCCGTCACCGTGCCGCCTTTCATCAGCGGACGCAGCTTGGCCAGGCTGTCCAGCGAGGCATCCTCGCGCACGCCTTCGTCGCGGGTGAAGGGCTTCGGCTCACCCTTGCGCTGCGGCACCTGCACCGGCACGGTTTCGGCATCGAAGCGGCCGGCCGCCCACGCCGCCGTGGCGCGCTGGTGGCTGCGCAGTGCGTAGGCATCGGCGGCCTCGCGGCTGATCGCATGGTCGCGGGCCAGGTTCTCGGCCGTCTCGATCATGCCGCTGATGACGCCGAAGCGTTCCACCGGCTGCGAGCGTTCGCGGCCCCGCTCCAGGCGGTCATGCATCGTGACGCTGCCGGCGCGTGCGCCCCAGCGCATGTCGGTGCTGTAGTACTCGATGTTGCTCATGCTCTCGACGCCGCCGGCCAGCACCACGTCGGCCGCGCCGCTCTGCACCATCATCGCCGCGGTGGCCACCGCCTGCAGGCCGCCGCCGCAGCGCCGGTCGAGCTGCATGCCCGGCACCTCCACAGGCATGCCGGCCTGCAGCGCGGCCCAGCGGCCCACGCAGGGGGTCTCGCTGCTGGCATAGGACTGCGCGAACACCACGTCGTCGACACAGGCCGGGTCCAGCCCGGTGCGCTCGAGCACGGCGCGCACCACGGTGGCCGCCAGGTGCTCGACCGGCACCGGCCGCAGGCTGCCGCCGAAGGCGCCGACCGGCGTGCGCAACGGGGAAACGATGAAGGCTTGTCGCATGGAAGTGAGCTCCTGGTTCAACCCGGAAGCGGCAGCTGCATCAGCTGCTCGATAAAACGGTCGCGCTCGGCGCGCTGCAGCTGCGCGATCGGCGCGGCGATCTGCGATTCGGCCACCACGTAGGCATAGGTGGCAAAGGCACGCCAGCGTGCCTCGGCCACGCCGAAGCCCAGCGACGAGAACACCTGCGCGATGTAGGCAATGCGTGCGCCGTCGGCCTCGTCGACGAACTGCCGCGCCATCGCATCGCGCCGCGCCCAGGCGCGGATCGCCAGCTCGATGCGCGCCGCGCGCTGCGCGGCACGGCCGCGGATCGGCAGCGAGATCACGTCGCGCAGCTGCTCGCGCGGGTCGGCATGCGCGCCTTCCAGGCGCAGCGTCAGCTGCTCGGTGGCGCGCTCGCGCCAGGCCTGCAGCACGCGGCGCAGCAGCTCCTCGCGGTCGCGGAAGTGCCAGTAGAAGCTGCCGCGCGTGACCTGCAGCTGCTGCGCCAGCACGTCCACGCGCACGCTGTCGATGCCGCGGTCCACCAGCACCTCGGTGGCGGCTTCGATCCAGCGCTCCGGCGTCAATGCGCTGCGCGCGGCATCGGGCGCGGCGGCCTTGCTGCGGCGGGGGCGGGTGGTGGTGGGCGTCGCGGACATCCGGTGGGTGGGGCAAGCAAGCTGAACGATGCCGCCATACATAAGTGTACGGAAGCTGGTGGAAACCCCGATGCTGTTCCAGCAAGCAGCTTCCAGAATTCGCGCCGTACACATACACAGGTGTATGGAGACAACATGCGCAGCACCTGGCTCGACGACCCCGACTGGCTGGCACCGCCGCGTGCGGTGCGCATCGGCTTCGACGACGGCAGCTTCGTGCTGCGTTCGCCCGAGCCGCTGCGCCCCTATGCGCGCTGCATCGGCGAATGGCTGGAGCGCTGGGCGGCCGAGACGCCGGATGCGCCGGCCTTCGCCGAACGCGCGCCCGACGGCGACTGGCGCCGCCTGAACTGGGCGCAGGCGCGCGCTGCCGTCGGCCGCATCGCGCAGGGCCTGCTGTCGCTGAAGCTGGCGCCGCAGTCGCCGATCGTGGTGCTGTCCGACAACGCGGTGGACCACCTGCTGCTGATGCTGGCCGGGCTGCACATCGGCGTGCCGGTGTGCACCGTGTCCTCGGCCTATTGCCGGCTGACGAAGGACTACACCAAGATCCACGGCATCCTGAACACGCTGGGGCCGGCGCTGGTCTATGCCAGCGATGCGCAGGTCTACGGCCCGGCCCTGGCCCATGCCGGGCTGCACGCGCCGGTGGTCTTCAGCCGTGGTGCGGAGAGCTTTGCCGGCGCGCTGGACTTCGCGGCCTTGAGCCAGCCCGAGAGCGCGGCGGTGATGGAAGCCTTCGAGGCCATCACGCCCGACACGCATGCCAAGTACCTGCTGACCTCGGGCTCCACCGGCCACCCGAAGGTGGTCATCAACACCCACCGCATGCTCTGCGCCAACCAGCAGATGATCGCCCAGGTGTGGCGCTTCCTGCAGCACGAGAAGCCGGTGCTGATGGACTGGCTGCCGTGGAGCCACACCTTCGGCGGCAACCACAACCTGCACATGGTGCTGCGCAACGGCGGCACGCTGGTCATCGACGAGGGCCGGCCGGCGCCGGGCCTGGTGGAGCGCAGCGTGGCCAACCTGGCCGAGGTGCAACCGACCATCTGGTTCAACGTGCCGCGCGGCTTCGACATGGCGCTGCCGTTGCTGGAAGCCGACCTGGCCCTGGCGCGCCGCGTGTTCGAACGGCTGCGCGTGGTGTTCTATGCCGGCGCCGCGCTGCCGCAGGCCACCTGGGAGCGCATCCAGGCGCTGGCGAAGAAAGTGCGCGGCGAGGAGGTCTGGCTGACCACCAGCTGGGGCTCCACCGAGACGGCGCCGGGCATCACCAGCGCGCATTGGAAGCTGGACCGCGCCGGCATCATCGGCCTGCCGATGCCGGGCGTGGAGCTGAAGTTCGTCGCCGGCGGGGACAAGCTGGAGATGCGCGTGCGCGGCGTCAGCGTCTTCCCCGGCTACCGCGACGCGCCGCAGCTCACCGCGCAGGCCTTCGATGCCGAGGGCTACTACTGCATTGGCGACGCCGGCTTCCTGGCCGATGACGCCCGGCCGGAAAGCGGCGTGGTCTTCAACGGCCGGGTCGCCGAGGACTTCAAGCTCAGCACGGGCACCTGGGTGTCGGTGGGCACGCTGCGCGTGCGTGTGGTGTCGGCACTGGCGCCCTGGGCGCAGGACGTGGTGGTCACCGGCCACGACCGCGACGAGGTCGGCGTGCTGGTCTTCCCCACGCCGCAGGCGGCGGCCTTGCCGCCCGAGCAACTGCGCGCGCAGGTGGCCGCCGCGCTGAAGGCGCTGAAGGCCGAGGGCGGCGGCTCGTCGCAGGCCCCCGGCCGCGCGCTGCTGCTGAGCGAGCCGCCCAGCGCCGATGCCGGCGAGATCACCGACAAGGGCTACATCAACCAGCGCGCGGTGCTCAAGCGCCGCGAGGCCCAGGTGCAGGCGCTGTACGCCGGCGGGCCGGACGTGATCCTCGCGCGCTGAAGACCTCGAAACCCATGACACCATCCTTCCAACTGCTGCGCCTCGAGACCGACGGCCCCGTCGTGCACCTGCGTCTGAACCGCCCGGACAAGCGCAATGCACTGAACGAGACGCTGGTGCGCGAGCTGCAGACCGCCTTCGTCAACCTGCCCAAGGAGGCGCGCGTCGCGGTGCTCAGCGGCGAGGGCGCGCACTTCAGCGCGGGGCTCGATCTGTCGGAAGTCACCGAGCAGAGCGTGGCCGAAGGCATCCTGCATTCGCGCAAGTGGCATGCGGCCTTCGACCTGATCCAGTATGGCCCGGTGCCGGTGATCGCGGTGCTGCACGGCGCCGTCGTCGGCGGCGGGCTGGAACTGGCCGCCACCGCGCACCTGCGCGTGGCCGAGCCCAGCGCCTTCTACGGCCTGCCGGAGGGCCAGCGCGGCATCTTCGTCGGCGGCAGCGGCTCGGCGCGCATCCCGCGGCTGATGGGCGTATCGCGCATGACCGACATGATGCTCACCGGCCGCGTGTTCGACGCCGCCGAAGGCCAGGCCGCGGGCCTGAGCAACTACCTGGTGGGAGAGGGCGAAGGCCTGGCCAAGGCGATGGAGCTGGCGCGCAAGGTGGCCAGCAACGCGCCGCTGTCCAACTACGCCATCACCCAGGCGCTGCCGCGCATCGCGGAGATGGCGCCGGCCGAAGGCCTGTTCGTCGAATCGCTGATGTCGGCCATCGCCCAGGGCGACGAGGCGGCCAAGCAGCGCGTGCGCGACTTCCTCGAAAAGCGCGCCGGCAAGGTGGGCAAGGCTTCGTGAGCAAGACCCACGTCCACACCGTCGCAGTGCAGTTCGGCCACTGCGATCCGGCCGGCATCGTGTTCTTCCCGAACTTCTCGCGCTGGATGGACGAATCCTCGCTGGCCTTCTTCATGGCCTGCGGCGTGCCGCCGTGGCGCGAGCTCGTCAAGACGCGCGGCATCATCGGCACGCCGCTGCTCGAGATCCACACCAAGTTCTACAAGACCGCCACCTACGGCGAGACCATCGAGGTGCACACCACCGTGGAGGAGTGGATGGCCAAGACCTTCCGCCACCGCCACATCGTCAAGCGCGGCGACACGGTGCTGTGCGAAGGCACGGAGGTGCGCGCCTTCTGCCAGCGCGACCCGGCCGACCCCGACCGCATCCGCGCGATTCCCGTGCCCGAGGACATCAAGGCCCTCTGTCAGTGACCCCCACCCCCAGGAGACAAACCCCATGAAACTGTTGCGCAAGACGATCGCCGCCGCCGCGGCCCTGCTGGCCACCACCGCCTTTGCCGACGTGAACATCGGCGTCACGCTGTCGCTCACCGGCCCGGCCTCGGGCCTGGGCATCCCGGTGGGCAATCAGTTCAAGCTGTGGCCGAAGGAGATCGGCGGCGAAAAGATCAACCTGATCGTGCTGGACGACGCCTCCGACCCCGGCAAGGGCGTGGGCAACGCGCGCCGCTTCGTCACCGAGGACAAGGTAGACATCCTGTTCGGTGGCTCGATCACCGTGGTCTCGGCCGCCATCGCGCCGATCGCACTGGAGTCGAAGACGCCGCAGCTTTCGATCGCGCCGGTGGGCGTGCCGCCCGACCAGGAGCGCTGGGTCTTCCGCCTGCCGCAGGGCGCCAACGTGATGGCCTTCCCGATCGTCGAGCACATGAAGAAGAACGGCGTCAAGACGGTGGGCTTCCTTGGCTACACCGACGCCTACGGCGAGCTGTGGCTGAAGCAGATGACCACCGACCTGGCGGCAGCGGGCATCAAGCTCGTCGCCACCGAGCGCTTCGCGCGCACCGACACCAGCGTTACGCCGCAGGCGCTGAAGTTGGTCTCGGCCAACCCGGACGCGATCCTGGTCGTCGCCTCGGGCTCGGGCGCGGCGATGCCGCAGCTGGGCCTGGTGGAGCGCGGCTACAAGGGCAAGGTCTACCAGACGCATGCCGCGGCCACGCCCGACCTGGTGCGCATTGGCGGCAAGTCGGTGGAAGGCACGTTTGTCGTCAGCGGTCCGGCGGTGGTAGCCGAGCAACTGCCCGACAGCCACCCGTCGAAGAAGCTGGCGGTGGACTTCGTCACCAAGTACGAGGCCGCCTACGGCGCCGGCTCCCGCAACCAGTTTGCCGGCCATGCCTACGACGCGCTGATCGTCATGCAGAAGGTGCTGCCCGAGGCGCTGAAGAAGGCCAAGCCAGGCACGCCGGAGTTCCGCGCCGCGCTGCGTGACGGCATCGAGGCCATGGGCCGCACGGTCTTCTCCCACGGCGTGATGCTGTGGACACCCACCGACCACTGGGGCTACACCAACGAGACCGGCGTGCTGCTGAAGGTGGACAACGGCAAGTTCGTCGTCGTGCCCTGAGCGCAGCGCATCTGAAGGCCCTGCATGGACGCGACGATCGCCGGCATCCTGGCGCTGGACGGCCTGAGCAACGGCGCGGTCTACGCGCTGCTGGCGCTGGCCACGGTGCTGGTGTTCGCCGTGACAAGGGTGATCTTCATCCCGCAGGGCGAGTTCGTCGCCTTCGGCGCGCTCACGCTCGCGCTGCTGCAAGCCGGCCAGGTGCCGGGTACGGTGTGGTTCCTGCTGGTATTGGCCGCGGCGGTGACGCTGCAGGACCTGGTGAACGGCCTGCGCCACCGCATGGGTGCCGGCGCGCTGCTCAAGCAGGCGCTGCGCACGCTGGCCTGGCCGGTGGCGGTGTCGCTGCTGGCGATCTGGGTGGCGCCCAAGGGCCTGCCTCTGCTGGCGCAGGCGGCGCTGACGGTGGCGCTGGTCACGCCCTTCGGGCCGCTGCTGTACCGGCTGGCTTATGAATCGCTGGCCGAGGCCAGCGTGCTGGTGCTGCTGATCGTCTCGGTCGGCGTGCACTTCGCGCTGCTCGGGCTGGGGCTGTTCTTCTTTGGTGCCGAGGGCTTCCGCAACCCCAGCTTCTGGAACGCGCGCTTCTCGTTCGGCGCCATCACGCTGTCGGGGCAGACCATCATCATCTTCGCCGCGTCGCTGGCGCTGATCGTCGGGCTGTGGCTGTTCTTCGAGAAGAGCCTGGCCGGCAAGGCGCTGCGCGCCACCGCGGTGAACCAGCTGGGCGCGCGGCTGATGGGCATCTCCACGCGCTCGGCCGGGCGGCTGTCGTTCACGATGGCGGCCTTCATCGGCGCGCTGTCGGGCCTGCTGATCGGGCCCACCACCACGGTGTTCTACGACAGCGGCTTCCTCATCGGCCTGAAGGGCTTCGTCGCTGCGGTCTTCGCCGGGCTGGCCAGCTACCCGCTGGCCCTTGTGGGCGCCTTGGGCGTGGGGCTGCTGGAATCCTTCGGCAGCTTCTGGTCCAGCCCCTACAAGGAAGTGATCGTGTTCTCGGCCATCCTTCCGGTGCTGCTGTGGCGGTCCTTACGCGACCCGCACGGCGAGGAACACTGATGCAGCGCCTTGCCTTCCCCGCCTTTGCGGCGGTGATGCTGTTGTTGCCGCTGCTGCCGGTGCCGGATTTCTGGATCACGCAGAGCATCTACATCGGCCTGTATTCACTGGTGGCCCTCGGCCTGGTGCTGCTCACGGGCGTGGCCGGGCTCACCTCCTTCGGCCAGGCCGCCTTCGTCGGCGTCGGTGCCTATGCCGCGGCCTACCTGGCCACGAAGAGCGGCCTGCCGCCGCTGCTGACGCTGGCGGTGGGCGTGGCGCTGGCGGTGCTGGCGGCGCTGGTGCTGGGTGCGCTGACGCTGCGCATGTCGGGCCACTATCTGCCGCTGGCCACCATCTGCTGGGGCCTGGCGCTGAACTACGCGATGGCCAATGCCGAAGGCCTGGGCAAGTACGATGGCATCCTGGGCATCCCGTCCCTCAGCGTCTTCGGCGTGGACCTGGGCACCGGCCGCGGCCTGCATCCGCTGGTGTGGGTGATCGCGCTGGTGGCCGCGCTGGCGGTCATCCACCTGCTGGATTCGCGCCCGGGCCGGGCGATCCGTTCGCTGAAGAGCGGCGCGACGATGGCCGAGGCGATGGGCATTTCCACCTTCCGCTACAAGCTCACCGCCTTCGTCATCGCCGCGGTGCTGGCCGCCGTGTCGGGCTGGCTGTTCGCGCATTTCCAGCGCAGCGTCAGCCCTTCGCCCTTCGGCATCAACAAGGGCATCGAATACCTGTTCATGGCGGTGCTGGGGGGCGTCGGCCATGTGTGGGGCGCCTTCCTCGGCTCGGCCGTGGTGCGGCTGACCGAAGACCAGCTGCAGGTGCTGCTGCCCAGGCTGCTGGGCACCGGCGGCAACTTCGAGACCATCGTCTTCGGCATCGTGCTGGTGGTGGTGCTGAAGGTCGTGCCCGACGGGCTGTGGAGCTTCGTCGGCCGCTGGCGGCCGGCGCCACAGCGCGTGCGCGACTGGGCCGGCGCCGAGGCGCTGCCGAAGCGCGCCAGGCCGTCGGCCGGCGAGCGCCTGCTCGACGTCGACAAGGTGCGCAAGCAGTTCGGCGGGCTGGTGGCCGTCAACGACGTCGGCTTCCATGTCGATGCCGGCGAGATCGTCGCGCTGATCGGCCCCAACGGGGCGGGCAAGAGCACCACCTTCAACCTGATCACCGGCGTGCTGCCCTTGAGTGGCGGCGCGGTGCGCTGGCGCGGCCAGGACATCGGCGGCCGGCCCTCGCGGGTCATCGCGCGGCTGGGCGTGTCGCGCACCTTCCAGCACGTGAAGATGATCCCCGAGATGACGGTGCTGGAGAACGTGGCGCTCGGCGGCTACGGCCGCACGAAAGCCGGCGTGCTGAGCGCAATGCTGCGACTGGACCGCGCCGAGGAGAAGCGCCTGTTTGCCGAGGCCGAGGCGCAGCTGGCGCGCATCGGCATGGCCGAGCGTCTGCACGAGCTGGCCGGCAACCTGGCGCTGGGCCCGCAGCGGCTGATGGAGATTGCCCGCGCGCTGGCCACCGACCCGGCGCTGCTGCTGCTGGACGAACCCGCCGCCGGCCTGCGCCACCACGAGAAGCAGGCGCTGGCCGGCGTGCTGCGCCAGCTGAAGGCCGAAGGCATGAGTCTGCTGCTGGTGGAGCACGACATGGACTTCGTCATGGGCCTGGCCGACCGAGTGGTGGTGATGGAGTTCGGCACCAAGCTGATGGAAGGCACGCCGGCCGAGGTGCAGGCGAGCCCCGAAGTGCGTGCGGCCTATCTCGGGACGGAGCATTGACCATGCTGCTCGACGTCCACGACCTGCACGCCGGCTACGGCCGGGCCGAGGTGCTGACCGGCCTGAACTTCTCTTTGGCCGCCAAGCAGGTGGTCAGCGTGATCGGCCCCAACGGCGCCGGCAAGTCCACCACGCTGGCGGCGCTGATGGGCATCCTGCCGTACCGCGGCAAGGTGATCTTCGATGGGCAGGACCTGGCCGGCAGCACGCTGGAAGAGCGCGTGATGCTGGGTTTGGCGCTGGTGCCCGAGAAGCGCGAGCTCTTCGGCACGATGCCGGTGGAAGACAACCTGGTGCTGGGCGGCTACCGCGCGATGAAGCAGCGCGTGCCGAACTGGAAGCGCGAGATCGAACGCGTCTACACGCTGTTCCCGCGGCTGAAGGAGCGGCGCACGCAGTTGGCCGGCACGCTGTCGGGGGGTGAGCGGCAGATGCTGGCCGTGGGCCGCGCGCTGATGTCGGCGCCGAAGCTGCTGATGCTGGACGAGCCCAGCCTGGGCCTGGCGCCGCTGGTGGTGCGCGACATCTTCGCCATCATCGAGCGCTTGCGCAGCGAAGGCACCAGCATCCTGCTGATCGAGCAGAACGCGCGCGCCGCGCTGGCCGTGTCTGACCACGGCTACGTGCTGGAGACCGGAGCCATCGCGCTCGACGGCCCGGCCGATGCGCTGGCGCACGACCCGCGGGTGATCGAGACCTACCTGGGCGCCAAGCGCGACTGAAGCATCGCGCTCAGCGCTCGGCGATGAAGTGCTGCATGCTGACCGTCTCGCCGGGCAGCAGGTAGCTGCGCACCTTCTGCTCCAGCTCCTGATCGGCCAGTGTGGCGCGGGCGCGCTGGTGCAGGTAGTCGGCCCACGAGGTGACGATGAAACGCTCCACGTAGCGCGACGGGTCCGACAGATCGCGGTACACGCGCCAGAAGGTGGCACCGTCGCGGCGTCGCGGCGCGCGCAGCTGGCTCAGCGCGTCCAGGAAGACGGGGGCGTCCTCAGCGCGTACCCGGTAGCCCAGTTCCACCGCCACCGGGCCGGCTTCGGGGTCGGGCTCGTCGGCGACGAAGAAGTCGTCCCAGCGGGTGCGCACCGTCACTTCCTGCACCTGGCCCATGCGCAGCGGGAAGGGCCGGATCAGCAGCAGGCCCGCGGCCATCGCCGCGGCGGCCACGCTCAGCGCGAAGGCCAGGCTGAACAGATCCGACAGCGCGCCCCAGAAGGCCGAGCCGAAGGCGAAGGCGCCCAGCGCGCACAGCGTGTGCAGCGCCAGCGCGCGCGCCCGCACCCACATCGGCACACTGGTCTGCGTGGCGGTGTTGAAGGTGGACATCACCGCCATCCAGCAGGCGCCGCCCAGCGCCAGCGCCGGGTAGACCAGCAGCTTCTGCGACGAGTAGGCGGCCACCAGCATCACGCCGGCATACAGCACGCAGCCGCCGGCCACCAGCCGCTCCAGCCCGGCGCTGGCGCGCAGTCGGCCGATCACCAGCCCGGCCGCCACCGCGCCGCCGCCCATGCAGCCCACCAGCAGGCCCACGCCTGCCGCGCCCAGCCCCAGTTGGCGCTGGCCGATCACCGGCAGCAGCGCCCACAGCGCCGAGCCCGCGCCGCTGTAGGCCACGGTCCGCACCAGCTGCGCCAGCACCGTCTGCGAATGGCGCGCGAAGCGCAGCCCGGCCAGCATGCCGCCCCACAGCCGCTCGGCCGGCAGCCGCGAGGGCGGGTGCGGCTTCGGCGGCCAGCGGCGGATGGCCTGCAGCATGATCAGCGAGCCAATCACCGTGATGACGAAGTTCCACGCGCTGCCGGCCAGCGACGACACCAGGCCGGCCAGCGCCGGGCCCACCGCGCGTGCGCCGTTGTAGGCGATGGACACCGCGGTGATGGCATTGGGCAGCTCGTCGCGCGGCACCGAGTCGGCGACGGTGGAGTTCCACGCCGGCGACAACATGGCCGTGCAGGCGCCGGCCACGAAGACGAAGAACAACAGCGTGGCCGGCCCGCCGATGCCTGCGAACAGCAGCGCCGACAGCAGCGCACCGGTGACGGCCTGCAGCGCCAGCGCGCCGACGATCAGCCGCCGCCGGTCGGCGATGTCGGCCAGCACGCCGGCTGGCAGCGACAGCAGGAACATCGGCAGGAACACGGCCGTCTGCACCAGCGCGGACAGGAAGGACGAGCCGGTCAGCTCGACCATCATCCAGGCCGCGGCCATGGTCTGCATGGCGTTGGCCACGAAGTACAGCCCGCCGCTTTGCCAGATGGCGCGGAAGGCCGGGTGGCGCAGCGCAGACCAGGTGTCCAGCGGGGCGCTCATGGTCGGTGCTCAGTGCAGCTTCGACACGGCGACGTCTTCGCCGAGGATGCCGCGCGGCCGCAGCACCAGCATCAGCGCGATCAGCACGCCGATCAGCACCACCTGCAGCGCAGCGGCGCGCGCCTGCTCGGCCTGCGGCACCATGCCGCGCAGCAGGCCGCCGGCAGCCGTCCAGAAGCCCCAGACCACGAAGGCGCCCAACACCGCGCCGCGGTTGTTGCCCGAGCCGCCGACGATCAGCATCGCCCACAGCTGGAAGGTCAGGATCGGCAGGAAATCCTCCGGCGCGATGTAGCCGACGAAATGCGCATAGACCGCGCCGCCCAGGCCCATCAGCGCGCTGCCGATGACGAAGCTCTGCAGCCGGTACAGATAGGCCCGCTTGCCCAGCGAGGCGGCGGCGTCCTCGTCCTCGCGTATGGCGCGCAGCACGCGGCCCCAGGGGCTGCGCACCAGCTGCTCCAGTGCGCGGTACACCAGCGCCAGCAGCGCGGCCGTCAGCGCCAGATAGCCCAGCGTCCACGGCGTGCCGGTGCCCAGCCAGCCCTGCAGCGGCTTGGGGATGAACTGCACGCCGAAGGGGCCGCCGGTCAGCGCCTGCGCATTGGTGGCCACCAGCTGGATCGTCACCGCCACGCCGAAGGTGGTGATGGCCAGGTAGTCGTCGCGCAGCCGCAGCGTCAGCGCGCCCACCAGCAGGCCGGCCAGGCCCGAGGTACCCATCGCTGCCAGCCAGCCGGCAGCCACCGGCCAGCCGAAGCCACCGATGCGGTCGGGCGTGTCGGGGGTGGTCAGGATGGCGGAGGTATAGGCCCCCACTGCCACGAAACCGGCCACGCCGACGTTGAACAGGCCGGTGAAGCCCCATTGCAGGTTCAGGCCCAGCACGATGATCGCGAAGCAGCAGGCGAACACCAGGAAGAAGCTGCCGTAGGACAGCAGGCCGGCCAGGTCGGGCATCAGCTTCGCTCCCCGAACAGGCCGTTGGGCCGCAGCAGCAGGATCGCGATCAGCACTGCGAAGGCCGCCGCGGCGCGGTACTCGGCACCCACGACCGACACCGCGGCGCTTTCGGCCAGGCCGACGATCAGCCCGCCGAGCACCGCGCCCCACACCGAGCCGATGCCGCCCAGGATGACGGCGGCAAACAGCGGCAGCAGCAGGTCCAGGCCCAGCGTGGGCCGCAGCTGCACCGTCAGCCCGGCGAACACGCCGGCCATCGCGGCCAGCATCGCGCCGATGATCCAGGTGGCGCGCAGCACGCGCTCGGGGTCGATGCCGGCCACCCGCGCCAGCTGCGGGTTCAGCGCGGTGGCGCGCATCGCGCGGCCCAGCGTGCTGCGCTGCAGGAACAGGTGCAGCGCGATCACCGTTAGCGCCGTCAGCCCCAGCACGAACAGCTGGTCGGGCGTGATGCGCATGCCGCCCCACACGCTGCGCGGCACCAGCGGGAGGGCGATCTGCAGCTCCTGCGAGTAGTAGCGCGGGATGCCGCCATAGAAGTACAGCAGCAGGTTGCGCAGCGCCAGCGCCGCGCCGAAGCTGGCGATGACCAGCGTGATCGAGCGCTGGCGGCGCAGCCGCTTGAACAGCAGTGCATCCAGCAGCAGCGCGCCGGCGGCCACCAGCACGGCCGCCAGCGCCATCGCCGCCAGCAGCGGCCAGCCAAAGGAGAAGGGCGCGATCGGCGTGGTGCCGATGCCGGCCACCGCGGCGAACATCGCCAGCGCGGTGAAGGCGAGGTACGCGCCCCAAGCCAGCAGCTCGCCATGGCCGAAGTTGGAAAAGCGCAGGATCGAGAAGGTCAGGCTCAGGCCGATGGCGCCCAGCGACACCACCGAGCCGATGACCAGCCCGTCGGCCAGGATCTGCAGCATCAGTGCGGCTCCGCCACCGCGGCCGGGGCGCCGGCATGGCGGCCCAGGTACAGCTCGGCGATGCGCGCGTCGCGCTGCAGCTCGGCGGCGGGCGCGACGATGCGCTCGCGGCCTTCCACCAGCACCGCCACGCGGTCGGCCACGGCCAGCGCGGCCTTGACGTTCTGCTCCACCAGCAGCACGGTGACGCCGCTGTCGCGCACGCCGCGCAGCGTCTGCAGCACCTGTTGCACCAGCTTCGGGCTCAAGCCGGCCGAGGGCTCGTCCAGCACCAGCAGCTGCGGCCGGGCGATCAGCGCGCGCGCCACCGCCAGCATCTGCCGCTGCCCGCCCGACAGCCGACCGGCGGCCAGGCTGCGCTGGCGTGCCAGGTCGGGAAACATCGCGTAGACCGGCGCCACCCGCGCCGTCCGTTCGCCGCGCGGGCCACGCAGAAGCGCCGCGGCCAGCTCCAGGTTTTCGGCGATCGTCAGGTTGGCGAACACGTTCTCGGTCTGCGGCACGAAGGCCAGGCCGCGATGCACCATGTCGTGTGCCGGCACCTTGGTGATGTCTTCACCGCCGAGCAGCACGCGGCCGGCGCTGATGGGCACCAGCCCGGCCACCGCCTTGACGAAGCTGCTCTTGCCGGCGCCGTTGGGCCCGATCACCGCGACGATCTCGCCACGCTGCACCTGCAGCGTGGCGCCGCGCACGATCGGCAGTCCGGGTTCGTAGCCGGCTTCCAGGTTCTCTACATCGAGCGCGGCCGTCATGCGGCGTCCCCGAGATAAGCCTCGACCACGCGCGGGTCGCGCAGCACCGCGGCCGGCTCGCCGGCCACCAGCAGCCGGCCCTGCGCCATCACCATCACCGGGCTGCACAGCGTCATCACCAGGTCCATGTTGTGCTCGATGATCAGGAAGCTGACGCCCTGTCGGTTCAGCGTGGCCACCTTGTCGACGATCTGGTCCAGCAGCGCCGGGTTGACGCCGGCGCCAGGCTCGTCCAGCAGCACCAGCTTGGGCTCGGCCACCATCACGCGGGCCAGCTCCAGCAGCTTGCGCTGGCCGCCGGACAGCACGCGCGCCGGCTGTGCGGCCAGCGCCGACAGGCCGACGAAATCGAGCCAGTGCATCGCCGCGTCGCGGGTGCGGCGCTCCTGCGCGGCCACCGCGCCGGCGCGCAGCCAGTTGGCCCAGAAGCGCTCGCCCAGCTGGCCCGGTGGCGCGAGCATCACGTTCTCCAGCACCGTCATCTCGGGGAAGGGCCGCGGGATCTGGAAGGTGCGCGCCAGGCCCGCGCTGAACACGCGGCTGGGCGCGGCGCCGGCGATCGGCTGGTCGTCGAGCCGGATGTCGCCGGCCGTGGGCTTCATGAAGCCGCTGAGGCAGTTGAACAGCGTGGTCTTGCCCGCGCCGTTGGGGCCGATCAGCCCGCCGATGGCCCCCCGCGCCAGCGCGAAGGACACGTCGTCGACGGCACGCTGGCCGCCAAAGACTTTGCTAACCTTCGCCGCCACCAGCAGACCGTCGCTCTTCATCGCGGCGTGGAGAATAGCCTATGGCCGACGATGCTTTCGAGCTGTACGACCTGCGTGTCGAGGTGGTTTCGCCCCCCGGCGCGAAGATCCAGTGCAACGCCAAAGTGGGCGACCATTTCGAGGTGCGCGGCGAGCTGCTGCACTTCGCGCAACCGTTCTCGATGTACTCGCTGGCGGCGCTGCTGCCGCTGCTGCCGGCCAAGCAGCGCGTCACCGACCCGAACGACTGGATGAGCACCGATGCCGAGGTGGCCTGCCCCGACCCACATTGCCCGACGCGCTTTCGCATCACCCGCCTGGGCAAGCGCACGTTCCGCCATGCCGAGACCACCGCGGTGCCGCTGCCACCCAAGGCCTGAGCCGCGATGATCGAGACCTTCGAGCTGGCGCCGGGCTACCGCATCCCGCGCATCATCCGCGGCGGCTGGCAGCTGGCCGGCGACCATGGCGCAGTGGACCGGCAACGCGCGGTGCAGGAGATTGCCGCCTTTGTCGAGGCCGGGCTGAACACGGTGGACGGCGCCGACATCTACACCGGCGTCGAGGCGCTGTACGGCGAGTTCAACGCGCAGCGCCGCGCGGCTGGCCTGGCGCCGCTGCAGGTGCACACCAAGTGCGTGCCCGACTACGACGACCTGGCGCGGGTAGATGCGGCCTACATCCGGCGCATCGTCGAACGCTCGCTGCAGCGGCTGCAGGTCGACCGGCTGGACCTGGTGCAGTTCCACTGGTGGGACTACCGCGTGCCGGGCTGCATCGAGGCCGCGCTGACGCTGAGCGCGCTGCAGCGCGAAGGCCTGATCCGCCTGGTGGGCGGCACCAACTTCGACACGCCGCACAGCGCCGCGATGCACGAGGCCGGCGTGGCGCTGGCCAGCATGCAGGTGCAGTACTCGCTGCTCGACCGCCGGCCGGAGCACGGCCTGCTGGGCCTGGGCGTGCCGCTGCTGTGCTACGGCACGCTGGCCGGCGGCTTCTTCGCCGAGCGCTGGCTGGGCGCGCCCGAACCGGGCAGCGAACTCACCAACCGCTCGCTGATCAAGTACAAGCTGGTGATCGACGATTTTGGCGGCTGGGCCGCCTTCCAGCAGCTGCTGCAGGCGCTGAAGGCCATCGGCGACAAGCATGGCGTGGGCATCGCCACGGTGGCCACGCGCTGGGTGCTGGACCGGCCCGGCGTGGCCGCGGCGATCGTCGGCGCGCGCTATGCCGACCATCTGCGCGACACGCTGGCGGTGTTCACGCTGCGGCTGGATGCCGAAGACCATGCGCGGCTGGCGCCGATCCTGGCCGCGCACCCCGGGCCCGAGGGCGACACCTACAGCCTGGAACGCGACAAGGCCGGCCGGCACGGCCGCATCATGAAGTACAACCTCAACAAGTCCTGACACGGAGCCCCCGCATGAACCTGAAGACCCTGTCCCTGGCGCTGTTCGCCGCCTTCACCGCCCTGCCGGCCGCGGCCCAGGCGCCGTCCTGCACGCACACCGTCGGCATGGTGGTGTCGCTCACCGGGGCGGCCGGCCGCTTCGGCCAGGCGGCGTCGAAGTCGGTGGAGCTGGCCTTCAACGAGCTGAACAAGGCTGCGGGCGCGGGCGGCATCGCCGGCTGCCGGCTGGCCTTCGACCTGCGCGACGCGCAGAGCCAGGGCACGGTGGCGGTGGACCAGGCCCGCCAGCTGGTGGACCTGAAGAAGACGCCGGCGATCATCGGCGGCATCATCAGCAGCGTGTCGATCCCGGTGGTCACCAGCGTCACCGCGCCGGCCGGCGTGGTGCAGATCTCGCCGGCCTCCACCTCGCCGACGCTGACCAAGCTGGGCAACGAGGGCAAGACCGGCGGCTGGTTCTTCCGCACCATCACCAGCGACGCGCTGCAGGGCACGGCGGCGGCCAAGTACGCGATGGACCAGGGCATGACGCAACTGGCCATCATCAACGTCAACAACGACTTCGGCGTGAACATGCTGGCCGAGTTCCGACGCGCCTACGAGGCGCTGGGCGGCAAGATCCTCAGCACCACCGCCTACAACCCGCAGCAGCCGTCCTACGCGGCCGAAGTGACCAATGCGCTGAAGGGCGACCCGCCGGCGCTGTACTTCATCGGCTACCCCGGCGACGGCACGACCATCGTGCGCACCTGGATCCAGCAGGGCGGGCCGCAGCGCTTCCTGCTGAACGACGGCATGAACGCGGCCGACTTCATCAAGGGCGTGGGCCCGCAGTTCCTGAACAACGCCTTCGGCACCTCGTCGGGCACCACCAAGACGGCGTCCACCGAGTTCTTCGCGCAGGCCTATCCGGCGATGAGCGGCGGCTTCGACGCCGGCGCGCCGGCGGCCGACCGGGCCTTCGATGCCGGCGCGATCCTGGGGCTGGCCATCGCGCACGCGGGCAAATTCGAGGCGGCGGCCATCCGCGATTCGATCCGCAAGGTCACCGAGCCCGGCGGCGAGGTGGTCTATGCCGGCCCGCAAGGCTTTGCGCGCGCGCTGCAGCTGATCAAGGAGAAGAAGCCGGTGCGCTACGTGGGCGTGATCGGCCCGGTGCAGTTCGACAAGAACGGCGACATCGTCGGCCCCTTCCGCACCTGGCGCATCACCAATGGCGAGGTCACCACCGTCGGCCAGATGTCGATGGAAGACGTGATGGCGGTGCAGGCGCGGCTGCCGAAGTGAAGCGCCCCGAGCGCACGCCGCTCGCCCCGGGACTGGAGATCTCGCGCCTGGTCACCGGCCTGTGGCAGGTGGCCGACATGGAGCGCGACGGCCGCACGCTGGACCCGCAGCAGGGTGCCGCCGCGCTGGCCGACTATGCGGCGGCCGGCTTCGACACCTTCGACATGGCCGACCATTACGGTTCGGCCGAGGTCATCACCGGCACGTTGCTGGCATCGCCACGCGGGCAGGGCGTGCGCGCCTTCACCAAGTGGTGCCCGGCGCCCGGGCCGATGACGCCGGCCGTCGTGCGCGAGGGCGTGCAACGCGCGCTGGAGCGGCTGCAGGTGCCGCGCATCGACCTGATGCAGTTCCACTGGTGGAGCTTCGAGCATCCGGGCTACCTGGACGCGATGCTCGAACTGGCCAAGCTGCGTCAGGAGGGCCTGATCGCCCATCTGGGGCTGACCAACTTCGACACTGCGCACCTGCGCCTGCTGCTGGCCCAGGGCGTGCCGATCGCCAGCAACCAGGTGTGCATCTCGCTGCTGGACCGCCGCGCCACCGGCGCGATGTCGGCGCTGTGCCTGGAGCGCGGCGTGCGGCTGCTGGCCTATGGGGCACTGGGCGGTGGTTTCCTCGGGCGGCGCTGGGTCGGCGCGGCCGAGCCGGCCGAAGTGGCCGACTGGAGCAAGATGAAATACCGCCGCTTCATCGACGCGGTGGGCGGCTGGGGGGCGCTGCAGGCGGTGCTGCGCGCGGCCGACCAGGTGGCGCGCAGGCACGGCGTGTCGGTGTCGAACGTGGCCACGCGCTGGGTGCTGCAGCAGCCAGCCGTGGCGGGCGTGATCATCGGCGCGCGGCTGGGCGAATCGGAGCACCGCGCCGACAACCTGCGGGTCTTCGACTTCAGTCTCGATGCCGAGGACCTGGCGCTGCTGGAAGAGGGCTTCGCCGCCACCACGACGATCCCCGGCGACTGCGGTGACGAGTACCGGCGCCCGCCCTTCCTGACCGCGTCGGGCGACCTGAGCCACCATCTGGCGACCATCCCGCCGGTGTGGCCCAAGCAGCCGGTGCCCGGCAAGCCCGGGCGCTGGCGCGTCGACAGCGGCAGCGTGTGGGAGCCGCTGGCCGGCTATGCGCGGGCGCAGCGCATCGGCGACCGCATCCTGGTGTCGGGCACCACCGCCACGCACGGCGAAGGCCAGCTGGTCGGCCCCGGCGATGCGGCGGTGCAGGCCACCTACATCCTGGACAAGATCGCCGCCAGCATCGCCGCGCTGGGCGGCAGCCTGCGCGACGTGGTGCGCACGCGCGTGTACCTGCAGGACCTGGCCGACTGGCAGGCGGTGAGCGCCGTGCACGGCCGCTATTTCGGCGACATCCGCCCGGCCAACACGCTGCTGCAGGTGGCCGGGCTGGTGGGCCAGGGCTACAAGGTCGAGATCGAGGCCGAGGCCATCGTCGACGGGGGAGACTGAAGATGGAAGTGAAGGACCAGGTGATCGTCGTCACCGGCGGCGGCTCGGGCATCGGCCGGGCGCTGTGCGAACGCTTTGCCGCCGATGGCGCGCGCGCGGTGATCGTCGCTGATCTGAATGCCGCGCAAGCCGAGCAGGTGGCCAGCGCCATCGGCAGCCGCGCGCAGGCGAGGGCGGTGAATGTCGGCGTCGAAGCCGAAGTGCAGGCGCTGGTGGCTGAAGTGACGGCGCAGCACGGCCGCATCGACCTGTTCTGCAGCAATGCCGGCGTGATCACGCGCGCCGACGAAGATGCCACCAACGCCGACTGGCAGCGCCACTGGGACGTGAACCTGATGGCCCATGTCTACGCGGCACGCGCGGTGCTGCCGCAGATGCTGGCGCGCGGCCAGGGCTACCTGCTGAATACCGCCTCGGCCGCGGGGCTGCTGAGCCAGGTGAACGCCGCGCCGTACTCGGTGACCAAGCATGCCGCGGTGGCCTTTGCCGAATGGCTGTCGATTGCGCACGGCGACAAGGGGCTGCGCGTCAGCTGCCTGTGCCCGCAGGGCGTTGACACGCCGATGCTGCGCGGCGCCGGCGGCACCGGCCGCAAGAGCTTTCTGGTCGAAGGCGCACTGACAGCCGAGCGCGTGGCCGAATGCGTGGTCGAGGGGCTGCGGCGTGAGGAGTTCCTGATCCTGCCGCACCCCGAGGTGCTGAGCTTCTTCCAGCGCAAGGCCAACGACTACGAGCGCTGGCTGCGCGGCATGCGTCGCCTGCGCGACAAGGTGATGAGCAGCGGCAGCTGAACAATCCACGTCAGCCGGACGTACCAGGAGAGCACGATGCAGGCCTTGCCCACCACCGACGTCGACACACTGGCCGCCCAGGTGCACGACGGCGCGAGCCTGACCGTGCACAAGGGCGACGAGCGCGACGTGCCGATGGCGCTGGCCCGTGCGCTGGTGCGCCGCGGCGTGCGCGGGCTGCACGTGATCACGCTGCCGACGGCGGCCTATCCGGCCAGCGGCATGATGGTCGATCTGCTGATCGGTGCGGGCTGCGTCGATTCGGTGGAGACCTCCGGCATCTCGCTGCACGAACTGGGCGCAGCGCCGCGCTTCACGCAGGCCGTCAAGTCCGGCCGGCTCAAGGTGCTGGATGCCACCTGCCCGGCCGTGTACGCCGCGCTGCAGGCCGGCGCCAAGGGCCAGCCTTTCGCGCCGCTGCGTGGCCTGATCGGCAGCGACCTGCTGCGCCACCGTAGCGACTACCGCGTCATCGACAACCCCTTCGCCCCCGGCGACCCGATCGTCGTGGTGCCGGCGATCAACGCCGACGTCGCGATCTTCCATGCCGAGATGGCCGATGCCGAGGGCAACGTGTGGATCGGCCGCGACCGCGACCGCCTGCTGGCCGCGCATGCCGCCAACACCGTGCTGGTCACCGTCGACCGCCGCGTGCCGGGCTGCTTTTTCGACGACGAGGCGCTGGCTGCCGGCACTATTCCCGCAGAGCTGATCCACGGCCTGGCGGTGGTGCCCGGCGGCGGCGCGCCGTATCTGGCCGACGGCCGGCCCGACCTGGCGGCGGTGCGCCGCTACCAGCACGTCGCGCTGGACGATGCCGGCTTCCAGGCCTGGCTGCGCAGCGAGGGCCTGGTCCGCGACGCGTTGCCGGCGTGATGGACCCGGACACACCGGTTCGCGCCGAAGAACTGCAGGCCAGCGCGATCGCCGACCTGCTGGCTGGCGCGCGCCGCGTCGCGGTGGGCATGCTGTCGCCGGTGCCCGGCGCCGGCGCCTTGCTGGCCGCGCAGCTGTCGGGTGGGCAGACCCGGGTGACGATCCTGGGCAGCCGCGCGCACAGCCGCTTCACCAACGGCGGGGCCGAGCTCTTCGACCGCGCCGGCCGCGGCGGCATCGACGCCTTCTTCCTCAGCGGCGGGCAGATCGACGGCCGCGCCAACATCAACCTGGTGGGCACCGGCGACTATCCGCACACCCCGGTGCGGTGGTCCGGTTCCTTTGGTTCGGCCTACCTGTACTTCATCGTGCCGCGGGTCGTGCTGTTCCGCTGGGAGCACAGCCGGCGCACGCTGGTGGAGGCGGTGGATTTCATCAGCGCCCCGGGTGTGTCCGAACCCGGCGTGCATCGCCCGGGCGGCCCGGTGGCGTTGATCACCAACCTGTGCCTGTTCGACTTCGACCGCCAACGCGCACGCTTCCGCCTGCGCAGCGTGCACCCGGGCCACACGCTGGAAGAGGTGAGCGATCAGACGGGCTTCGATTTCGATGTGCCGGCCGCCGTGCCGACCACGCCGCTGCCGGATGCACAGCGCCTGGCAGCGCTGCGCGGCCCGGTGGCCCGGCAGATGGCCGACATCTATCCGGCCTTTGCCGAGCGGGTGTTCGGCCTGGCGGCGGCTCAGTAACCGCGCATTCGCGCCAGCCGGTCCATCTGCAGGCCGGTATCGCCGTACAGCTCCTGCAGCACGCGCGCACGCTTCATGAACAGGCCGAAGTCCAGCTGGTCGGTCATGCCCATGCCGCCGTGCATCTGCACGCCTTCCTGCACCGCCAGCGTGGCGGCGCTGCCGCACTTGGCCTTGGCCACGGCCACCGCCTCGGCGGCCTGCGCCGGCGCGGTGTCCAGCGCGTGCAGCGCCTTGGCCAAGGCCGCACGGGCCAGCTCGATATCCACGTACAGCGTCGCGGCGCGGTGCTGCAGCGCCTGGAACTCGCCGATCAGCCGGCCGAACTGCTGGCGCTGCTTCAGGTAGTCCAGCGTGCGCTCGAACACCTCGTCGGCGATGCCCAGCAGCTCCGCCGCCACCGCGGCGCGGCCGAAGTCCAGCGCCTGCTGCAGCGCCGCCGCGCCATCGCCGGGCAAGCGCGAGTCGGCCGGCAGGTCCACGTCCAGCAGCAGCACGCGCGCGGCGTTGTGCGCATCGGCCATCACCGTGCGCTCCACCTGCACGCCGGGGGCATCGCGGGGCACGGCGAACAGGGCCACGCCGTCGTCGGCACGGGCCGCCACCAGCAGCAGCGAGGCGACGTGCCCGTCGGGCACGAAATGCTTGCTGCCGGCCAGCCGCCAGCCCTCGCCGCGCCGCGTGGCGGGCAGGGCGATGGCCTCCGGCCGGTGCTTGGCGCCTTCGTCCACCGCCAGCGTGGCGATGGCCTCGCCGCGGGCGATGCGTGGCAGCCACTGCGCCTGCTGCGCCGGGCTGCCGGCGAGCTGCAGCGCGCGGGCCGCGACCACGCCGCTGGCCAGGAAGGGCAGGGCACTCAGGTGGCGGCCGATCTGTTCCATCAGCACGCCGATCTCCACCGCGCCCAGCCCCGTGCCGCCCTGCGCTTCGGGGATGGCCACGCCGGCATAGCCCAGTTCGGCAAAGTCCGCCCAGGTGCGGCCGGCAAAGCCGGCCGCGTCGCGGCCGTCGCGCAGCTGGCGCAACTGCGCCACCGGTGCGTTCTCGGCCAGGAAGCTGCGCGCGCTGTCGCGCAGCATGCTTTGTTCTTCGTTCAGCAACAGCGCCATCGTCAGGCTCCGGGCAGTTCGAGGATGCGCTTGGCGATCACGTTCAGCTGCACTTCGCTGGTGCCGCCTTCGATCGAGTTGGCCTTGCTGCGCAGCCAGTCACGTGCGGCCTCGCCGTCGTTCGACGCCGCGCCTTCCCATTCCAGCCCGGCGCTGCCCAGCGCGGCCATGATCAACTCCTGGCGGCGCTTGTTGAGTTCGGCGCCGTAGTACTTCAGCGCCGACGAGAAGGCGCCATGCGCCTGCTTCGCCCGCGCCTGTTCGCCGAAGCGCTGCATCAGCGCCCGGAAGGCGGCTTCGTCCACCTCGAACTCGGCGATGCGCGCGCGCAGCATCGGGTCGTCGAGCCGGCCGGTGGCGTCGCGGCCCAGGCTCTTCGCCGCCGTCGCACCCAGCGGCTGCTTCTGCGAGCGGTCGCCGATGCCGCCGATCATTTCGCGCTCGTGCGTCAGCAGGTACTTGGCCACGTCCCAGCCGCCGCCGGGCTGGCCCACCAGGTTGTGCTTCTCGACGCGCACGTTGTCGAAGAAGGTCTCGCAGAACGGCGACTTGCCGGAGATCAACGTGATCGGCTTCGTGCTGACGCCCGGGCTGGCCATGTCGAAGAGCACGAAACTGATGCCGGTGTGCTTCTTCGCCGCGCTGTCGGTGCGCACCAGGCAGAAGATCCAGTCCGCCTGGTCGGCATAGCTGGTCCAGATCTTCTGGCCGTTGACCAGGTAGTGGTCGCCCTTGTCCTCGGCCCGGGTGGCCAGCGAGGCCAGGTCCGAACCGGCATTGGGCTCGGAATAGCCCTGGCACCAGCGGATCTCGCCGCGCGCGATCTTCGGCAGGTGCTCGCGCTTCTGCGCCTCGTTGCCGAACTTCAGCAGCGCCGGGCCCAGCATCCAGATGCCGAAGCTCCACAGTGCCGGCCGGCAACCCAAGGCGCGCATCTCCTGCTGCAGCACCACGGCCTGCTGCGGGCTCAGGCCGCCGCCGCCATAGTCGCGCGGCCAGGTGGGCACGGTCCAGCCGCGCTCGCCCATCCGTTGCAGCCACAGGCGCTGCGCCTCGCTCTGGAAGCGGGCGTGGCGCCCGCCCCAGCAATAGTCTTCCTCGCCGCGCAGCGGCTGGCGCATCTCGGCCGGGCAGTGGGCCTCCAGCCAGGTGCGCGTCTCGGCGCGGAAGTCTTCCAGCGTGCTCGTCTCGCTCATGGGTCCGCTCAGATGGTGACGCCGCCGTCGACGACGACGGTCTGCCCGGTCATGAAGGCGCTGGCCGGCGCAGCCAGGTACACCGCGGCGCCGGCGATCTCGTCGGGTTCGCCGATGCGACGCAGCGGTGTTTCGGCGTTGCGCGCTTCCAGCAGCTTGGGGTCTTCCCACAGCGCGCGGGCGAAGTCGGTCTTGATCAGCCCCGGCGCGATGCAGTTGACGCGCACGTTGTGCGGCCCGAACTCCACCGCCAGGTTGCGCGCCAGCTGCATGTCGGCGGCCTTGCTGATGCAGTAGGCGCCGATGATCGGCGAGCCGCGCAGCCCGCCGATCGACGAGACGATGACGATCGAGCCGTTCCGGCGCTGCATCATGCCCGGCGCCACCATGTTGATCAGCCAGTGGTTGGAGACGATGTTGTTGTCCAGCACCTTGCGGAACTGCTCGTCGCTGATGCCGGCCATCGGCCCGTAGTAGGGGTTGGACGCGGCGTTGCACACCAGCACATCCACCGGGCCGAGCTGCTGCACGGTCTGGTCCACCAGCTGCTGCAGCGCCTCCTTCTGCGAGATGTTGGCCGCCACCGCGATGGCCGTGCCGGCACCGTGCTTGGCATTCAGGGCATCGGCCACCTGCTGGCAGGGTTCCAGCTTGCGCGACGAGATCGCCACCTTGGCACCGTGTTCGGCCAGCCGTTCGGCGATGGCCTTGCCGATGCCGCGCGACGAGCCGGTGACGATGGCCACCTTGCCGGTGAGAGAGAACAGGTTCATCAGGCACCTCCTTGATCGGTTGGCTGGGGACCTTAGCAGAGCGCCCGCGCGCGCACCATCGGCGCAAGCCATGTCACGCAGGCGACGCGATCGGCTAAGGTAAGGTCTGCAAGATAAGCCCACACAGGAGACACCCATGCACGACCTGGTCATCCGCGGCGGCAGCCTCATCGACGGCAGCGGTGCGCCGCGCTTCAGCGGCGACATTGCCATCGACGGCGGCGTGATCACCCAGGTGGGCGGCACGGCCGGCGCGGCGCGCCGCACGGTCGACGCCGCCGGCGCGCTGGTGACGCCCGGCTGGGTGGACGTGCACACGCACTACGACGGCCAGGTCACCTGGGATCCGTACTGCACGCCGTCGTCGTGGCATGGCGTGACCAGCCTGGTCATGGGCTGCTGCGGCGTCGGCTTCGCGCCGGTCAAGCCCGACCGGCACGACTGGCTGATCGGCCTGATGGAAGGCGTGGAAGACATCCCCGGCGCCGCGCTGGCCGAAGGCATCCAGTGGCAGTGGGAGACCTTCCCGCAGTACCTGGATGCGCTGGCCGCCAAGCCGCTGGCGCTGGACGTGGGTGCGCAGGTGCCGCACGGCGCTCTGCGCGTCTACGTGATGGGCGAGCGCGGCGTGCCCGACGATTCGGTGGCCACGCCGGACGACATCGCGGCGATGGCGCAGCAGTTGCGCGAGGCGATGCAGGCCGGCGCCTTCGGCTTTTCCACCTCGCGCACGCTGATCCACCGTGGCGCCGATGGCAAGCTGGTGCCGGGCACCTTCGCCGGCCGCGACGAGGTCTTCGGCATCGGCCGCGTGCTGGGCGAGGTGGGCCACGGCGTGTTCCAGATGACCAGCAACCACATCGACATGCCGGCCGAAGCCGAATGGATGGCCGAGCTGGCGCGCGAGACGCAGCGCCCGGTGCTGTTCAACCTGCAGCAGATCGACCAGGCGCCCGAGCTGTGGAAGCAGCTGCTGGCCAAGCTGGATGCCGCACAGGCCGCCGGCGTGCCGCTGATCGGCTGCATCCCCGGCCGGCCGGCGGGCGTGCTGTACGGCTGGCGCGCGTCCACCCAGCCCTTCCACTTCCATGCCGCCTGGCGCGAGACGCAGGCGCTGCCCATCGAGCAGCGCATCGAGCGGCTGCGCGACCCCGACCTGCGCGCCCGGCTGCTGGCCGAGAACGTGCCGATCCCCGACGAGCGCGCGGCCTTCATGCTGCGCAGCTTCGACAAGATGTACCGCATCGACCCGGCGGCGCCCGACTACGAGCCGGCGCCTTCCCAAAGCGCGGCGGCGGTGGCCCGCGCGCGCGGCATCAGCCCCTTCGAGGTGGTGTACGAATGGATGATGGCCGACGGCGGCAACGGCATCGTCTACTTCCCGATCTTCAACTACAGCTACGGCGACTTCTCGCACCTGCACCGACTGCTGCAGCACGGCCAGACGATGCTGAGCCTGGGCGACGGCGGCGCGCATGTCGGCTACATCACGGACGCCGGCCTGCCGACCTTCATGCTGACGCACTGGACGCGCGACCGCTCGCGCGGGCCGACGCTGCCGCTGGAAGACATCGTGCGCCGCCAGACCAGCCACACTGCCGGCATCTACGGCCTGCATGACCGCGGCCTGCTGAAGCCGGGCTACAAGGCCGACCTCAACGTCATCGACTACGCCCACCTGAGCGTCGATGCGCCCTACATGGCCTACGACCTGCCGGGCGGCGGCAAGCGGCTGCTGCAGAAGGCGCAGGGCTACATCGCGACCATCGTGTCCGGTGTGCCCACGCACGAGCGCGGCGAGCCCACCGGGGCGCTGCCCGGCCGGCTGCTGCGCGGGCCGCAGCGCGTGGCCGGCTGAGAAGCTGTGAACGGACCCGGCGCGCCCGCGCCGGGGTGGCCAAGGGCCCTGAGCTAGGCGCAGCGCGCCGCCCGCACTGATGTGCGGGCCAGCGATGCAACAACGCGCAGGGCCCTTGGGTACCTCGGCCCTGCGGGTTGCCCCCGCAAGGCGCCCACTCGTCGTTGCAAATGCTCGCCGTGCCGCCGGGCACGGCTGTGCTTTGCGCCTAGATTGGGTGCCTTGTGGGGGCAACGCGGGTGCGCTGGGTTCATTCACAGCTTCTGAGTCATCCCGGGCCGCCGACGGCCGCGCGCAGTGCGCGGCACAGCTCGTCCACCAGCGCCTTGGGCGGGTGGCGCAGCGGGTCGTCGACGCTGCTGACCATCAGCTGCATCGTCAGCAGCCCCATCGCCGAGGTGTGGGCCACGAAGGCCAGGCGGCGCGGCTCCAGCGCCGCGCTGGCCCGGCCGGCGCGCTGCGCGGCGCGCAGCAGGCGTTCGGTGGGGCCGTACATGCGGTCGTTCAGCGGTCGGATGGCGTCCAGCTGCTCGCGCGCCAGCCGCGCCGCCAGCGGCGACAGCTGGCTGCCCTGGGTCGCCAGGCGGAATACCGGCAGGCGCTGCGCGTAGCGCGCCACGTAGCTGCGCACCAGCGCCTCCAGCGCGTCGGCGGCGTTGGTCGCGGCCTCGGTGGCCGCGTGCACCGCGTCGGCCGCGGCGGTCCATTCCTGCAGCGCCAGTTCGGCCAGCAGCGCTTCCTTCGACGGGTAGTGGTAGTAAAGCCCCTGCTTGGTCAGGCCCAGCTCGGCGGCAATGGCGTCCAGCGTCAGCGCATCCAGCCCCTCGCGCAGCAACACGCTTTCGGCGGCCTGCAGGATGGACTGGCGCGTCAGCGCGCGCAGCCGTTCGCGGTGCTGTTCGCGCGGGCTGGGCGCCCCGGCCGCCTTCAGGCGCGCAGGCCGGCCCACAGCGTTGCCACCGCCATGAAGATCATCACCAGCGAGCCCACGGTCCACAGTGCGGCGCGCCATTCGTGTGGCCGCGCGGTCAGATAGGCGGCAAAGTGCAGCAGCCGCGACAGCACATAGCCGTAGAGCAGGGCCAGGGCCACGGCCGGCGCGGGCTGGGTCATCACGTAGAGCCAGCCGATGGCGAGGAAGGGCAGCAGGTTCTCCTGGTCGTTCTGGTGGATGCGACGGATGCGTTCCACGTAATCCACCGGATCCAGCTGGCCGGGCCGCGGCCGCGGGTTGGCCAGGCCGGGGTTGGCGTCCTCCGGGTTGCGCATGCCCCCGTTGATGTGCAGCATGCGATAGACCGTCAGCCAGGACATCGCCGCCATCTTCAGCACCAGCAGCGCGGCGCACACCATGTAGGCAACGAACACCGGGTTCTTCAGGCTCAGGGCGTCCATGTCATGCTCCTCAGGTTGCCTTGAGAGCATGTTAACTTTACTCAAGGTAAAGTCAAGTCGACGTTTCCCCTGCGGTGTGCGCCGCACGCGCCTGCGCGCGCACCAGCAGCGCGTCTTCGGGCAGCTGCAGCGGCGGCAAGGGCAGGGCGCTGGCCTTGGCGGCGACCGCCCGGGGCACGCCCAGGGCCATCAGCACCGCCTGCGCCATCTGCTGCGGATAGTCCTCGGCAACCTTCTCGGTCTGCAGCGTGTGGAAGGCCGCCAGCACCGGCCCGGTGATCAGGTCGAAGGCCAGCCGCGGCGGCATGGCCGCGAAGCGCCCGGCGTCGAGGCCGGCCTGGATGTCGCGCGGCAGGTAGACCGTGGCCAGGCTCTGGGCACCCAGCGCCGGCGGCCCGACCTTGACCATGAAGCCGGCCAGATGCGGGTGCGCGCGCGCCACCATCAGCGCCAGCCGGATGCCGCAGGCCACGCGCGCGGCCGGGTCGGGCAGTTCGCGGATCACCGGGTCGACGATCTGCAGCAGCTGGTTGCCGACCTCGGCCGCCACCGCGGCCAGCAGTTCTTCGTTGGTGCGGAAGTAGTGATAGAAGGTGCCGCGCGAGACCTCGGCGGTGGTGATCACCTCGTCGATCACGCTGCCCTCGGCACCACGCCGCGCGAACACCAGCATCGCGCTCTCGATCAGGCGGGCGCGCATCTTCTCGCGGCGGTCGGCCGCCACGCGGGTGCGGTGGTCCTCGGGCTTCTTCTTCATCGGGGGTGGGTCCTCGGCGGGCATTGTCGCCGTGGCCGCATCGGCCAGGGTCTCGAAAAGATTCATATCGCCACTATTGTCAACATGACATTAATGGCGATATGATGCCGGCCATCGCGTCACCCCACAAGCCCGCCGACGCCCGGGCGCCACACCGGAGACCCCCGATGCCAGCCACCGTCACCCCCCTGCGCACCCCGCCCAGCCACCCGCAGTCGCGCCGCCCGGCGCACGTGCAGGCCCTGCAGCGCCCGCCGGCGCTGGTGAAGGTCTGCGAACTGGCTTTCCTGCGCTTCGAGGTACCCGATCTCGACGCCACCGAGGCCTTCTTGCTCGACTTCGGCATGCGCCGCACCGAGCGCACCGCCGACAGCCTGGTGATGCGCGGCACCGGCGCCTCGCCCTGCATCTACGCCGCCACGCGCGGTCCGAAGGCGCGCTTCGTCGGCAGCGCCTTCACCGTGCCCGCCGGCACCGACCTGGAACGGTTGGCCGAACGCTCGGGCGGCCGGCGGCTCGACCCGAAGGCCATCCCCGGCGGCGGGCAGGGCATCGAGCTGATCGACCCGGCCGGCCACAGCGTCTGGCTGCTGCGCGACCGCCCGGCGCTGGAGCCGCTGCCGGTGCGCGAGCCGCTGCTGGCGATGACCAACACCGTGTTGCACAAGCCGCGCATCAATGCCGGCGTGCGGGCGCCGGTGGAGCCGGCGGCCGTGGTGCGGCTGGGCCACGTGGCCATCCAGACGGCCGATTTCCCGACGATGTCGCAGTGGTACATGCGCCACCTGGGGCTGATCCCCACCGACGTGCAGTACCTGTCTGACGGCTCTCCGGCGCTGAGCTTCTTCCGCCTGGACCTGGGTGACGAGCCGGCCGACCACCACACTTTCGTCATCGTCGGCGGGCTGGAAGACAAGGTCGAGCACAGCGCCTACGAGGTGGTGGACCTGGACGCCGTGGGCCAGGGTCAGCAGGTGCTGCGCGCCAAGGGCCACAAGCACCTGTGGGGCATCGGCCGCCACGTGCTGGGCAGCCAAATCTTCGACTACTGGTTCGACCCGAACGGCCTGCAGTTCGAGCACTACACCGACGGCGACGTGTTCACCGCCGACTTCGAGACGCATTACTCCGAGTTCGACCTGGGCAGCATCTGGGCCTGGGGCGTGGACATCCCGCCGGCCATGAAGCCGCGCATGTCGCCGGCCGTGCTGTGGCGCGTGCTGAAGCTGGTGCTGGCCAAGAAGCTGGCGCCGCAGCGGCTGAAGCTCTTCGGCCAGGCCATCGGCATCCCGGCGCGGCCCTGGATGTAGCCGCTGAGCTATCGCCCGCCGGCAGCGTGATGCCGGCACCGAACCCCTCGTCTGACCCTCGCTTTACTGGAGGAAGCCCATGGCTTTGCCCGTCGTCCGCTTCGAACATGCCGGCCACACCGGCTGGGGCGTGCTGTTCAACGATCGCATCGCGCCGCTCGCCCAACATTTCGCCAGCACCGGCGACCTGATCGAGCATGCGATCCCGGCGCTGCGCGCGCTGACCGCCGCGCAGGCCACGCTGCCGCTGGCCGGCGTGCGGCTGCTGTCGCCGATCACTACCAACCAGCAGTTCGTCTGCCAGGGCATCAATTACGCCAGCCACGTGCGCGAATCGGGCATGGACCCGGCGAAGATCCCCTTCAACACCATCTTCACCAAGGCTTCGTCCTGCCTGGCTGGCCCGCACGACGACGTGGTGCGGCCCGCGCACGTGCAGCTGCTCGACTACGAGATCGAGCTCGGCCTGGTGATGAAGCGCAGCGTGACGAAGGCGCGCGCCGTCACGCCGGACCACCTGCACGAGGTGCTGGCCGGCGTGACCATCGTCAACGACGTCAGCGCGCGCGACGTGCAGCTGCCGCAGATGCAGTTCTACAAGGGCAAGAGCTACCGCAGCTTCGGCCCGGCCGGCCCGGTGCTGCTGCTGCTGGACGCGGCCGAATGGAAGCGCTGGCCCGAGCTGCGCATGCGCCTCACCGTCAACGGCCAGGTGCGGCAGGAGACGCTGTGCGGCGACATGCTGTTCGCACCGCACCAGACGCTGACCGAGCTGAGCGCGCTGCAGGACCTGCACGCCGGCGACCTGATCGCCACCGGCACACCGGCCGGCTGCGCGGCCAAGGCGCCGAACAAGCTCGTGTACTTCGTGATGAACCACCTGCTGTCGCCGGCGACGAAATGGAAGCTGTTCATCCAGAAGGGGCTGGCCAACCCGCTGTACCTGAAACCGGGCGACCAGATGACCGCGTCGATCCGCACCGACGACGGCGCGCTGGACCTCGGCGAGCAGCGCAACCGCATCGTCGCCGCCTGAACCACGACAAAACCTCGGAGACACACCATGCAAGAGATCAACCTGCCGCCCGTCGACGTGCTGATCGTCGGCTACGGCCCGGTCGGCGCCACGCTGGCCAATCTGCTGGGCCGCTACGGCGTGCGCACGCTGGTGGTGGACAAGGCCACCGAAATCTTCAAGGCGCCGCGCGCCATCGCGCTGGACAACGAGGCGCTGCGCATCCTGCAGATGGCCGGCCTGGAAGAAGGCGCCATCGACACCGTGGCCATCCCCGCGGTGCACATGCGCTCGCCGATGTTCGGCAACTACGCGCGCATCGCCGCGGCCGGGCAGATCGACGGCCACCCCAAGCTGGTCACTTTCTACCAGCCGCAACTGGAAGCCGTGCTGCGCGAGCGCCTCGCCAAGTACGACAGCGTGCAGGCGATGACCGGCGTGGAGTTGTTGGGCTTCGAGCCGCAGGCCGAGGGCGTGGCGGTGCGGCTGAAACTGGCCGATGGCGCCACGGCCAAGGTCTCGGCACGCTTCCTGGTCGGCGCCGACGGCGCCAACAGCAAGGTGCGGCAGGACCTGGGCCTGGGGTTTGGCGGCCGCACCTTCGCGCAGGACTGGCTGGTGGTGGACGCGAAGCGCGTGCCGAATCCGATCCACGACATCGAATTCATCTGCGACCCGGCGCGGCCCGTGCCGCACATGGTGGCGCCCGGCGACCGCCAACGCTGGGAGTTCATGCTGCGCCCCGGCGAGACCCGCGAGCAGATGGAGCTGCCCGAAGTGGTGCGCCAGCTGCTGGCGCCGTGGGCGCGCACCGAGGACATCGAAATCGAGCGCGTGGCCGTCTACCGCTTCCACGCCCGCGTGGCCGACCGCTTCAGCCAGGGGCGCGTGTTCCTGGTCGGCGATGCCGCGCACATCACCCCGCCCTTTGCCGGCCAGGGCCTGGTGGCCGGCCTGCGCGACGTGGCCAACCTGAGCTGGAAGCTGGCCTGGGTGGCGCAGGGCCGCGCCGACCCGCGCATCCTCGACAGCTACGACGTCGAGCGCCGGCCGCATGCCAAGGCCATCATCAACCTGGCGCTGTTCATGGGCAAGTTGGTGATGCCCAGCAACCGCATTGCCGCCTTCCTGACGCACGGCCTGATGCGCACGCTGGGTCTGGTGCCGCGGCTGCGTCGCGTGTTCGAAGAGCTTCAGATCAAGCCGCAGAACCGCTTTGCCCAGGGCCTGTTCGCAGAACGCGAACGTGGCGCGCGGCTGGACCGCGGTGGTCTGCTGCCGCAGGGCTGGGTGCGCTCGGTCGCCGATGGCCGCATCGCACTCAGCGACGACGCGATCGGCCCGCACCTGACGCTGATCGGCTTCGGCACTGATGCTGAAGGCAAGCTCAGCACCAAGCTGCGCGCCCAGTGGCGTGCCGCCGGCGGCCAGGTGCTGCAGATCACGCCGCGCGGCCGGCCCGCCGACGTGCCGGCCAGCGCCTGGGAAGACTTGACCGGCACGCTGCTGCCCGGTGCCGCGCCCCCGGGCTGGGTGGCAATCGTGCGGCCCGACCGCACGGTGCTGATCGACGGCCCCGCGGACCAGGCCCCGGCGCTGGTGCAGCGCGCGCTGGCGCTGCTGGGTGCCGTCACGCCAGCGCCTGCGATGCGGACACTACACCTCGGCGCGCAGGTCAAAATCCAGGCATGAAGAACCTGCTGAATGCCATCCTCACTGGGTTGCTGCCGCTACTGGCCATGGCCAGCATGGCATTGCCCGCCGCCGCACAGACCCCCGCGCGGCCGAACATCGTGCTCATCGTCTCCGACGACCAGGGCTGGAAGGACGTGGGCTTCCACGGCTCAGACATCGCCACGCCCAGCCTGGACAAGCTGGCGGCCGGCGGCGCCCGGCTCGAGAGCTACTACGCGCAGCCGATGTGCACGCCGACGCGCGCGGCACTGATGTCAGGCCGCTACCCGCATCGCTACGGTCTGCAGACGCTGGTCATCCCCAGCAACGCCCGCTACGGCCTGCCCACCGACGAGAAGCTGCTGCCCGCGGTGCTGGCCGAGGCCGGCTATCGCACCGCCATCGTCGGCAAGTGGCACCTGGGCCATGCCGAGCGCAAGTACTGGCCGCTGCAGCGCGGCTTCCAGCACCAGTACGGCGCGCTGCTCGGCGAGATCGACTACTTCACCCACACCGCCCATGGGGTGCGCGACTGGTACCGCCAGGAAAAGCCGCTGAAGGAGACCGGCTACGCCACCGAGCTGATCGGCAACGAGGCGGTGCGCTGGCTGAAGGGGCAGAACGCCAAGCAGCCCTTCTTCCTGTACCTGGCCTTCACCGCGCCGCATGCGCCCTACCAGGCACCGCAACGCTGGCTGGACCGCTACAAGCACATCGCCGACCGCGACCGGCGTGCCTACGCGGCGATGATCTCCTCGATGGACGAGCAGATCGGCCGCGTCGTCGCCACGCTGGAGGCCAAGGGCCTGCGCGACAACACGCTGATCGTCTTCCACAGCGACAACGGGGGGCCGCGCGACGCGCGCTTCACCGGCGAGATCGACATGTCGGGCAGCAAGATCCCGGCCGACAACGGCCCCTGGCGCGACGGCAAGGGCTCGCTGTACGAAGGCGGCGTGCGCGTGGTGGCGCTGGCCAACTGGCCGGGGCGCATCCCGGCCGGCACGGTGGTCGAAGCCCCGCTGCATGCGGTGGACCTGATGCCCACCTTCGCCGCATTGGCCGGCGCCTCGCTGGCCGGCACCAAGCCGCTGGACGGGCTGGACCAGTGGGCCGCGCTGGCCGAAGGCAAGCCGTCGGCGCGCAGCGAGGTGGTGATCGGTGTGGAGCCCTTCCGTGCCGCACTGCGCGACGGCGACTGGAAGCTGGTCTGGCAGGCCACGCTGCCTTCGCGCGTGGAACTCTACGACCTGAAGACCGACCCGGGCGAAAAGAACAACCTGGCCGCCGCGCAGCCCGAGCGCGTGGCGCGCATGCAGGCCCGGCTGCAGGCGCAGGCCCAGGAAGCGGCGCCGCCCCTGATCTTCAAGGAGGCGATGGGCGTGGTGCAGCCGACCCTGTTCGGCGCGGTGGCCACGCCCGACAACGCGCCCGCGCCGCGCTGAGCGGCCCGGCCGGCTACAGCGGCAGCACCAGCCTGCCGCCATCCTGGGCGGCACGCGAGCAGCACAGGATCACGCGCTGCTGCCGCTCGGCCGCGCTCAGCACCACGTCGCGGTGCTCCACCGGGCCGCTGGCGGCGGCGTCGTAGGCCATGGCGCAGACGCCGCACAGGCCGTCGCTGCATTTGGTGGGCACGGCGATGCCGGCCTCCGCCAGCACCTCGGCCGCGCTGCGGTCGGCCGGCACCTGCAGCACGCGGCCGCTGCGGGCCAGCTGCAGCTGGAACGGATGGTTCACGCGTTCCGGCGCCTCCGGCAGCTGGAAGTACTCGCGGTGCAGCGCCGCTTCGGGCCAGCCGAGGGCCGCTGCCGCGGCAAACACCGCGTCCATGTAGCGCGCCGAGCCGCAGGTGTAGAGCTGCCAGCCCGGCTGGTGCCAGGGCAGCAGCGCGGGCAGTTCGGCGCGGCCGCCTTCGTCCTTGAAGTGCAGCGTCACCCGGTGCGCCCAGGGTGCGTGCGCCAGGTCCTCTAGGAAGCCGGCCGCGGCGCGGCTGGCGGCGCTGTAGTGCAGCCGGAAGTCGCGGCCCAGCGCATGCAGCCGGTGGGCCATGGCGATCAGCGGCGTGACGCCGATGCCGCCGGCGAAGAACAGCGTGTAGGGCGCGTCCTCGATCAATGGAAAGTGGTTCACCGGCCGGCCGATGAACACCTGCCGGCCTTCGCGGAAGGCGCGGTGCATCAGCGCCGAGCCGCCGCGGCCCTGGCGCTCGTTCAGCACGCCCAGCACATAGCGGCGGCGGTCGGCCGGGTCACCGGCCAGGCTGTAGGCGCGCTGGTACTCCGGCGCGATGACCACGTCCACATGCGCGCCGGCCTCGAAGGGCGGCAGCAGTCCGCCGTCGGGCGCGACGAACTCGAAGCGCACGACGTCCTGCGCGATGGCCACGCGGCGCTGCAGTCGCACCGGGATCACCGGCGGCTCGGCCGGCAGCGGCTTCGGCCCGGGCACCAGGCCGTCGGTGTCGCCGGCCGCCAGCCGCGCGCGGTACTGCGTCGGCGTCAGCAGCGCGCGGTAGCGGTGGATGCCTTCCTCGCGGTTCACCGGATGCGGCACGGGGTAGGGCGGCGGCATCACATCGGCCGGGTAGACGGCCAGGGTCTGATCCTCGTAGCGCAGCGCCAGGTCCTTCTGCAGGCCGCGGGCATGGGTCTGCGCGGCGCGCAGGTAGCGCCCGGTTGCGCGGTCCAGTTCGATGTCCCACCACCACTTCTTCACCGGGTTGATGCCGCCGCGGTCCAGGGCGTCGTCCAGCCGTGCCAGCCAGCGTGCGCTGCCCGGGAAGTTCATCGCCACCCAGCGCGCGGCCTGCTCGGCGAGCAGGCCTTCCAGGTTCCACGGGCAGGTCTTCATGCAGCGGCCGCACATGCCACCGCCGGCATTGGTGATGCGGTAGCGCGCGCATTTCTCGGCGTCGCTCTTCCAGATCTCGTAGCCGTTGACCATGAGCTTCGGCCCGGCGCTGATCGCGCCCGAAGGGCATTCGCGCGCGCACTTGTTGCAGCTTTCGCAGAAGCGCTGCAGGCCGAAGTCGATGGGGCGGTCGGGCGCCAGCGGCAGGTCGGTGGTGACGGTGCCGCTCTTCAGACGCGGGCCGAGGAAGGGGTTCAGGATCACCTCGCCGATGCGACTGACCTCGCCCAGGCCGCTCAGCAGCAGCAACGGCGGCTGCAGCACGTCGCCGTCCAGCACCGAATGCACGCGGGCGCCGTAGCCCAGGCGGCGGATCTGCTCGGCCACCACGCCGCCCAGCAGCGAGAAGCGCAGGTAGGCACGCATGCTCTGCGCCACGCTGATCCAGTCGTCGCCGCTGGCGCCTTCCATCGTCTCGTGGCCCTGGTCGACCAGCAGGTTCAGCGCGTTGGCGTGGTAGGCCGGCAGCGGGTTGCCGCCGGCGTCGTGCGAGTACCAGGCCCACTCGGGCACCGCGCAGCTGCCGGCGGCATCGATGCCCAGGTAGTAGCTGGCGGCCTTCAGGTTGTCGGCATTGCGCTGCGGGTCAGTGGTGGTGGGTGAGACCGGCCCGCGCGCCTCGCCGAACTGAAGCAGCAGCAACGCGCCCAGCGCGCGCCGCGCGCAGGCGCCGATGGGGCTCTTCATCACGTAGTAGGCGTTGCGCGCGCTGTCCTGCACGCTTTTGCCCAGGTCACCGAACAGCGCGCGGGCAAAGAAGTCGGCGCGCTTTGGGAAGCGCGGCACGCGCGCGTGGTCGATGAAGGTGGTGGGCGTGTCGCGGCGCGGCAGGGTCTCGAAGGGCAGCGGGCCCTGGCGGAATTCGCGCCGCGCGAAGGGGTCGGCATCGAGCCGGCTCTTCGTGCCGCCCAGCCCCAGCCACCAGGCTGCGCCCGGCGCGGCGTGGTCGGCCAGCGGCGCATCGGCCGCCAGCCGCAGCGTCGTGCTCACGGCGGCCAGCCCATAGCGGGGGCCGACGAAGGGGTTGCGCAGGTCAGGCGTCACCAGGCCGGCGGCCACGGCCAGCGCGTTCAGGTCTAGCTCGCTGCAGCTGGCGCTGTGGGCGCGCGCCTCGTGGCCCAAGAGCCGCAGGTAGGTGGACAGCAGCACGGCGGTCTGCGCTGCCAGCAGCGCCGCGCGCTGCGCCTGCGTGCCGTGCAGCCAGTCGCAGCCGGGCTCACCGGGGCGCGGCTCGCGGGCATAGGGCACCAGCAGCACGATCGCATGACCATGCTGCAGGATCGGCCCGTGCTGCTGCCGCGCCGAGTCCAGCACGTCGGCCAGGATCATGTCCAGGCCGGCGGCAAAGCTCTTCGGTTGGCTGCGCTCCAGCTCCTGGCCCAGCGCGGCCACGGACGGGTTGCGGATCGGTACCGGCAGCCGGGCCTCGCGCGGCACGGCGCAGAGGCCCGTCATCGGCACGTCGAAGTAGGCCGCCGCGGCCTTCAGGTGGCGGCTGCGCTCGGCCGGGTCGTCGGGGATCTCGGCCGGTGCGGCCTGCACCGGGCCGTCGCGCACCAGGTCGAACATCGCCATGTAGCGGGCCATCGCATGGGTCAGCGACAGCGGGTCGTCGTGCGCGAAGGACAGCGCACGCATCGGCGCCACGCGGTTCAGGTCCGGCAGGTCGGCACGCCGTGCCAGCCGCTCCATCGGATAGGGGCCCAGGTGCACCGGGCGATCGCGGTACGAAAAGAGACGCATGCCACGCAGCATAGGCCCGCGCGGCGCGTCAGGGCCTCCGCGTCCTTTGGGGCCATCGCGCCACCTGTGACGCTGCCTGAGCGGCTAGTTGCTTGACTCGTGGATTCGAGATCAACGACATAGGGATGTGCGCCAGCTATCGGCGCAGAGCCGTCGTGCCGATGAGTCCCGCGCGGGCCGAGGACGGGGGATGCGAATCCGCTCCTGTCCCCCGGGACGGGCTGGCGCCCGTCCCTCCTCCTTTACCTCGCGGATTCGCATCCCCCGTCCTCGGCAGGCGACCGCCGTGGTGCGCAGGGCATCATCAACAGCCAGTACCTCGCGCTGGGTGTATTGGCTGTTGTCCACGCTGCGAACGCCGCGATGGTGCCCAGCCGAGGATGGTGGGGAAGCGAATCCTGGAAGTAGAGGAGGAGCACGGTCGAAGACCGGGCGGGGGACATGGAAGGATTCGCTTCCCCACCGTCCTCGGCTCGCGCTAAAGCAAACAGACAACAAGCGGCCGCTATACGCCGGTTGCTGCCGCTAAAGACTCATGCGGCAGGCCGCGAAGCGACATCAGTCGCGGCGCGAGGGTCGCAGCAGGAAGTGCAGGCCGCCCAGGATCAGCGCGCCGTAGATGCCCACGCTCAGCCAGGCCAGCGCACCCTGCAGCCCGGCCTGGCGCGACCAGACGCTGAGCGCCAGGCCGACCAGGTTGCCGACGATGCCTGCGATCAGCAGCGCGCGGCGGGTGCTGTCTTCCTGCGTCTTGCGGGCCAGCCAGTTCAGCAGACCGATGCACAGCAGCGTGCCGCCGAAGTAGCGCGCCTGCATCAGGTTGTGCGGCTCGGTGGGCACGCCGTACTGCGACAGCGCCAGCTCGGGGATCAGCAGGAACTCCAGGCCGAAGACGATGGCGATGACACCGCTCAGACCCAGGAACGCGGCAAGCTTCATGACACGGCCTCCGCGCGGCGTGGTGAGGGGCCGCGCGGGCCGGATGATGCCGCCCCGCGCGCCGTCTTGGAAGCCCCGGGCTGCGGTCAGCGCGCCTTGTAGCGGCCGTACTCCAGCCGGGCGATGGCGCGGCGGTGCACCTCGTCCGGGCCGTCGGCCAGGCGCAGCGTGCGCTGGTGGGCGTAGCTCTTGGCCAGGCCTGGGTCGCTGGATACGCCGGCCGCGCCGAAGGCCTGGATCGCGTCGTCCAGGATGCGCAGCGCCATGTTCGGCGCCTGCACCTTGATCATCGCGATCTCCAGCTGCGCCACCTTGTTGCCCACCTTGTCCATCATGTCGGCGGCCTTCAGGCACAGCAGGCGGGTCATCTCGATGTCGATGCGGGCGTTGGCGATGCGCTCGTCCCAGATGGTCTGCTCGGAGATGCGCTTGCCGAAGGCCACGCGCGACTGAAGGCGCTTGACCATCTTCTCCAGCGCCACCTCGGCCGCGCCGATGGTGCGCATGCAGTGGTGGATGCGGCCCGGCCCCAGGCGGCCCTGGGCGATCTCGAAGCCGCGGCCTTCGCCCAGCAGCAGGTTGCTGGCCGGCACGCGCACGTCCTTCAGCAGCACTTCGGCATGGCCGTGCGGCGCGTCGTCGAAGCCGAACACCGGCAGCATGCGCACGATCTCGATGCCCGGGCTGTCCAGCGGCACCAGGATCTGCGACTGCTGCGAATGGCGCGGCGCATCGGGGTCGGTCTTGCCCATGACGATGGCGATCTTGCAGCGCGGGTCGCCGACGCCCGAGGACCACCACTTGCGGCCGTTGATCACGTAGTGATCGCCGTCGCGCTTGATCGAGGTCTCGATGTTGGTGGCGTCGGACGAGGCCACCGCCGGCTCGGTCATCAGGAAAGCCGATCGGATCTCGCCGGCCAGCAGCGGCTGCAGCCAGCGGGCCTTGTGCTCATCGCTGCCGTAGCGGGCCAGCACCTCCATGTTGCCGGTGTCGGGCGCCGAGCAGTTGAAGACCTCGGAGCCGTAGCCGATCTTGCCCATCTCCTCGGCGCACAGCGCGTATTCCAGGTTCGTCAGGCCCGCGCCCTTGTAGGGGCTGTCGGGCGGCAGCGAATCGTGCGGCAGGAACAGGTTCCACAGCCCGGCCTTCTTGGCCTTGGCCTTCAGCTCCTCGAGCACCGGCACCACCTGCCAGCGGTTGGCGCCGAAGGCTTCCATCTGCGCGTCGTAGGTGGCCTCGGCCGGATAGACGTGTTCGTTCATGAACTCGATCACCCGGCTGCGCCAGTAGGCCTGCTTCTCCGACATCGTGAAATTCATGTTGTCTCCTGCGCTGCCACACCGCGTGGCGATGCGCGACGGTAGCAGAGGCCGCCTTCCAGGGTTGTCCCCAACGTGGCAGGCAGGGACTATGCTGCGCGCTTCGCCATGCGAGGGAGTTCCATGCAATCCGTGCTGAAGCAGTTCGACCTGAGCGGCAGGCTGGCGCTGGTGACCGGTTCCAGCGCCGGCATCGGCCTGGCGCTGGCGCAGGGGCTGGCCGGGGCCGGCGCCGCGGTGGTGCTGAACGCGCGCCGTGCCGACAAGCTGCAGGCCGCGGCAGACGCCTTGCGGGCGCAGGGCGCCACCGTGCACGCGCTGGCCTTCGATGTCACCGACGCGACGGCGGTGGCCGCGGCGGTGGCGCGCATCGAGGCCGAGATCGGCGCCATCGACATCCTGGTCAACAACGCCGGCATGCAGAAGCGCGCGCCGCTGCAGGACTTCGAGCAGGCCGACTGGCACCAGCTGATGCGCACCAACCTCGACAGCGTGTTCATCGTCGGCCAGGCGGTGGCGCGGCAGATGATCCCGCGTGGCCGCGGCAAGATCATCAACATCTGCTCGGTGCAGAGCGAGCTGGGCCGGCCGAACATCGCGCCCTACACCGCCACCAAGGGTGCGGTGAAGATGCTGACCAAGGGCATGGCCATCGACTGGGGCCCGCACGGGCTGCAGGTCAACGGCCTGGGGCCGGGCTACTTCAAGACCGAGCTGAACCAGGCGCTGGTCGACAACCCCGAGTTCAGCGCCTGGCTGGTGGGCCGCACGCCGTCGCGCCGCTGGGGCGACGTGGAGGACCTGGTGGGTGCGGCGGTGTTCCTGGCCAGCGACGCCTCGCGCTTCGTCAACGGCCACATCCTGTACGTGGATGGCGGCGTCACCGCCACGCTGTGAGTGCCGCCATGCACGCCGAAGAGACCATCACCACCATCCGCAACATCATCGAATGGGCGGCGCTGGGTATCGAGATGCTGGGCGCGCTGGTCATCGTGGTCGGCGTGCTGCGTGTGGCCATCACCCGCGGCACGGTGCGCTTCCTGTGGAAGGTGGACGCGCCCGAGGCCTACGAGGACTACAAGCACCAGATCGGCCGCGCGCTGCTGCTGGGTCTGGAATTCCTGGTGGCCGGCGACGTGGTGCGCACCGTGGCGCTCGAGCCCACGCTGGTGAACGTGGCGGTGCTGGGCCTGCTGGTGCTGGTGCGCACCTTCCTGGCCTGGACGCTGGCCGTCGAGATCGAGGGCCGCTGGCCCTGGCAGCCCAAGCCGCCGAAGAACCCCTGAAAGGACACACCGCGATGGAAGCCCTGGTCATCCACGCCCCCGGCGACCTGCGGGTCGAGACCGTCGACACGCCCGAGCTGCTGCCGCACCAGCTGCAGGTGCGGGTGCGCTGCGGCGGCATCTGCGGCTCGGACCTGCACTACTACCAGCACGGCGGCTTCGGCACGGTGCGCATCCAGCAGCCGATGGTGCTGGGCCACGAGGTGGCCGGCAGCATCGAGGCGGTGGGCCCGGAAGTGCCCGGCTTTGCGGTTGGCGAGCGCGTGGCCATCAGCCCCAGCCGGCCCTGCGGCCAGTGCCGCTACTGCCAGCAGGGGCTGCACAACCACTGCCTGGACATGCGCTACTACGGAAGCGCGATGCGCATGCCGCACGTGCAGGGCGCGTTCCGCCAGCGCATCGTCTGCGACGCCAGCCAGGCGCACAAGCTGGCTGACCATGTCAGCGATGCCGAAGGCGCGATGGCCGAGCCGCTGTCCGTGGCGCTGCATGCAGTGAACCGCGCCGGCCCGCTGCTGGGCAAGAGCGTGCTGGTCACCGGCTGCGGGCCGATCGGCGCGATGGCGGTGATTGCCGCGCGGCGCGCTGGGGCCACGCACATTGTCGTCACCGACATGGCGGCGCAGCCGCTGCGCACCGCGCTGAAGATCGGTGCGGATCAGGCCATCAACGTGAAGGACGAGCCCGACGCGTTGCGCGCCTTCAGCGCCGACAAGGGCCAGTTCGACGTGCTGTTCGAGGCCAGCGGCAATGCCCGCGCGCTGACCGGCGCCTTCGACGCGCTGCGGCCGCGCGGCATCATCGTGCAGATGGGCCTGGGTGGCGAGATGTCACTGCCGATCAACACGATCGTCGCCAAGGAGTTCGAACTGCGCGGCACCTTCCGCTTCCATGCCGAGTTCGCCACCGCGGTGCAGCTGTTGAACCAGCGGCTGGTGGACCTGAAGCCGCTGGTCTCTGCCACGCTGCCCTATCGCGACGCGGCCAAGGCCTTTGCGCTGGCGGCCGACCGTTCGCAGGCGATGAAGGTGCTGCTGAACTTCGACTGAAGCGCGATGGAAAGCCGCCGCCTTCGCCTGTGGCTGGCCGGCCTGCTGCTGCCGGTGTTGCTGGGCTGCAGCCAGGTGCAGCAGTACCGCTGCGTGCGCGACATGGTCAACAGCCACGAGCCCTATCCGTCGCTGGCCGACCGCTGGGATGCCGAGGCCATGGCCAAGGAGATGTGCGCGCAGCGCGCAGCCACCAAGGGCAAGTGATCAGCGCGTGGCGGCGGCCGCCCGCCGCGGGCCGATCAGGCCCAGGCTCAAGGCGGTGCCGAACAGCACCACCGCGCAGCCCAGCAGCATCTGCAGCGTCAGCGCCTCGCCCAGGTACAGCGCGCCGGACACCATCGCCACCAGCGGGCTGAGGAAGGTGACCGACATCGCGCGCACCGCGCCGATGCGGCCCAACAGCCGGAAGTACATCCACATGCCCAGGCCCGAGCTCGCGATGCCCAGGAAGGCCATCTCGCCCCAGGCGCGTGCGCTGGGCGGCGTGTCGGGCCAGGTGGCCCAGGCCAGCGGCGCCAGCACCAGGCTGGCCAGCGCCAGGCTGCCGGCGGTGACGACGAGCGGGTCGATGCCGGCCATGCGCCGGCGCGTGTAGTTGGCGCCGACGCTCCAGATCATCGCCGTGCCCAGCACCGCGGCCACGGCCAGCGGGCCCTTGCCGTCCTTCAGAGAGATGCTGCCGCTGCTCATCAGGATCAGGACGCCGCAAAAGCCCAGCAGCAGCCCGCCGGCGCGCCAGGCGCCGAGCTTCTCCTTCAGCACGAAATGCGCCACCAGCGCGGCGAACATCGGCGCGGTGGCGTTCAGCACCGCCGACAGCCCGGCCGTGATGTGCAGCGCGCCCCAAGTCATCAGCATGAAGGGCAGGGCGGTGTAGGGCACGCCCACCATGAACAGCGCCACCGGATTGGCGCGCAGCTGCGGCAGCCCGCCGCGCCAGGCCACGATGGGCAGCAGGATCAGCGCCGCGATGCCCAGCCGCATCGACACCAGCGGCGCCGGGCCGAAGGCCGGCACGGCAGAGCGGGTGAACAGGTAGGCGCCACCCCACAGCAGACTGAGCAGCAGCAGTTCGATCACATCGCGGGGGCGCATTCTCCCCAGCTTAACGGATGACGGGCCGCTGCCTAGAATGGGTGCCCTTCGGCCTGCGGGCCGCCCCTCGTGGAGTACTGTCACATGCGCGACTACCTGAAGTTCTATATCAACGGTGCCTGGGTCGACCCGGTCGCGCCCAAGACGCTGGATGTCATCAACCCCGCCACCGAGGCCGTGGCCGGCCGTATCTCGATGGGCAATGCCGCTGACGTGGACAAGGCGGTGAAGGCGGCGCGTGCCGCCTTCGAGACCTGGTCGCAAAGCAGTGTCGAGGAGCGCATCGCCCTGTTCGAGCGGCTGATCGAGGAATACAAGAAGCGCTATGCCGACATGGCGGCGGCCATCACCGAAGAGATGGGCGCGCCGGCCGTGCTGTCGCAGAAGGCGCAGGCGGCCATGGGCATCGGCCACCTGCAGTCGGCGCTGGGCGTGCTGAAGAACTACCACTTCACCGAACAACGCGGCACGACGATGATCGTCAAGGAGCCGATCGGCGTGTGCGGTCTGATCACGCCGTGGAACTGGCCGGTCAACCAGATCGCCTGCAAGGTGGCGCCGGCGCTGGCCGTGGGCTGCACGATGGTGCTCAAGCCCAGCGAGATCGCACCCTTCTCGGCGCAGGTCTGGACCGAGATCATGCATGCCGCCGGCGTGCCGGCCGGCGTGTTCAACCTGGTCAACGGCGACGGCCCGACCGTCGGTGCGGCCATCTCCAGCCACCCGGGTGTGGACATGGTGTCCTTCACCGGCAGCACCCGCGCCGGCATCGAGGTGGCGCGCAACGCGGCGCCCACCGTCAAGCGCGTGCACCAGGAACTGGGCGGCAAGTCGCCGAACATCATCCTGCCCGATGCCGACATCAAGCGCGCCGTCACCGCCGGCGTGCGCGGCGTGATGCAGAACAGCGGCCAGAGCTGCAATGCGCCGACGCGCATGCTGGTGCCCAACGCCAAGATGGCCGAGGCGCTGGCCATCGCCAAGGAGGTGGCCGAGGCCACCACCGTAGGTGCGCCGGACAGCGGTGCGGCCATCGGCCCGGTGATCTCGGCCGCGCAGTGGGACAAGATCCAGACGCTAATCAACCGCGGCATCGAAGAAGGCGCCAAGGTGGTGGCCGGCGGCCCGGGAAAGCCTGCGGGCCTGGAGACCGGCTACTACGTCAAGCCCACCGTGCTGGGCCCGGTGACCAACCAGATGACGGTGGCCCGCGAGGAGATCTTCGGCCCGGTGCTGGTGGTCATCGGCTACGACACGGTGGACGAGGCGGTGGCCATCGCCAACGACACGCCCTATGGCCTGGCGGCCTACGTGTCCGGCGGCGACCTGGAAGCCACGCGCAAGGTGGCGTCCAAGCTGCGTGCCGGCCAGGTGAACCTGAACAGCGCGCCCACCGACCTGATGGCGCCCTTCGGCGGCTTCAAGCAGTCGGGCAACGGCCGCGAATGGGGCGACCATGCCTTCGCCGAGTTCCTGGAAGTTAAGGCGGTGCTGGGCTACACCCCCAAGCAAGCCTGATCGCGCTCTGAGCGCTTCCTGCACGGGCCCGGCCGGGCCCGTGCGCCGGGTTTTGACCCCGGCCTCATTCCCCCAGACAACACGGAGACAGCCGCGATGGCCGCCATCAATGAAGTGATCGACCTGAGCGTGGAAGACGGCGTGGCCGTCATCACCTCGAACCACCAGCCTGTGAACGCACTGTCGGCCATCGTGCGCGACGGCCTGACGGCGGCCTTCGAGCAAGCCTTCGGCGACCCGGCCGTGCAGGCCATCGTGCTGACCTGCGCCGGCCGCACCTTCTTCGCCGGCGCCGACATCAGCGAGTTCGGCAAGCCGCCTAAGGGCGCGTCGCTGCACGCGCTGTTCGATCGCATCGAAGGCGCCGACAAGCCGGTGGTGGCGGCGATCCACGGCACCTCGCTGGGCGGCGGTTTCGAGACCGCGCTGGTCTGCCACTACCGCATCGCGGTGCCTTCGGCCAAGGTGGGCCTGCCGGAAGTGAAGCTGGGCCTGCTGCCCGGCGCCGGCGGCACGCAGCGGCTACCGCGCATCGTCGGCGCGGCCAAGGCGCTAGAGATGATGACCGGCGGCGCACCGGTGGGCGCCAAGGCCGGCTTGGCGATGGGCCTGGTGGACGAGTTGGTGCCCGAAGGCGAGAACCTGCGCGCGGCCGGCATCGCTTTTGCGAAGCGCGTGCTGGCCGAGAAGCGACCGCTGCGCAAGATCCGCACGATGTCGGTGGCCGGCGGCTCGCCGGAACTGTTTGCCGAGTTCCGCAAGGCCAACGCCAAGGCCTTCCGCGGCTTCGAGGCGCCCGAGGCCATCATCCAATGCGTGGAAGCGGCGGCCACGCTGCCCTTCGACGAAGGCCAGGCGGCCGAGCGGCGCCTGTTCATGGGCCTGGTGCAGGGCGTGCAGAGCCAGGCGCAGCGCTACATGTTCTTCTCCGAGCGCGCGGCGGCCAAGATCGACGGCCTGCCCGAAGGCACGGCGGTGCGGCCGGTGAAGAAGGTCGGCATCATCGGCGCCGGCACCATGGGTGGCGGCATCGCGATGAACTTCCTGAACCGCGGCATCCCTGTGACCATCGTCGAGACGCAGCAGGCGGCGCTGGACCGCGGCGTGGCGACGATCCGCAAGAACTACGAGAACACCGCGGCCAAGGGCCGCATGACGCAGGACGATGTCGAAAAGCGCATGGGCCTGCTGACGCCCACGCTGGACCTGAATGCGCTGGCCGACGTGGACCTGGTGATCGAAGCCGTGTTCGAGAACATGGCCATCAAGAAGGAACTGTTCGCCAAGCTCGACGCGATCGTCAAGCCCGGCGCGGTGCTGGCCAGCAACACCAGCTACCTGGACGTGAACGAGATCGCCTCGGCCACCAAGCGGCCGCAGGACGTGGTCGGCATGCACTTCTTCAGCCCGGCCAACGTGATGAAGCTGCTGGAGGTGGTACGCGGCGCGAAGACCGCGCCCGACGTGCTGGCCACCGCGATGGAAGTCGGCAAGCAGATTGGCAAGGTGGCGGTGGTGGCCGGCGTGTGCCACGGCTTCATCGGCAACCGCATGCTGGCGCAGCGCCAGGCGCAGGCCAATGCGCTGATCCTGGAAGGCGCGCTGCCCTGGGACGTGGACCGGGTGGCCTTCGATTTCGGCTGGCCGATGGGGCCGTTCCAGATGAGCGACCTGGCCGGCCTGGACATCGGCTGGTCGAAGGAAACCAGCAAGGGCGCCACCATCCGCGAGCGGCTGTGCGAGCAGGACCGCCGCGGCCAGAAGACCGGCGCCGGCTTCTACGACTACGACGCCAAGCGCAACCGCAGCAATTCCGCGCTGGTGGAAAAGCTGATCCTCGACTTCGCGGCCGAGAAGGGCATCCAGCGCCGCCAGATCGACGACCAGGAGATCCTGGAGCGGCTGGTCTACCCGATGATCAACGAGGGCGCGAAGATCCTGTCCGAAGGCATCGCGCAGCGCGCCAGCGACATCGACGTGGTGTGGATCTACGGCTACGGCTGGCCGGTGTACCGCGGTGGCCCGATGTTCTACGCCGACACCGTCGGCGCGGCCAAGGTGGTGGCGGCGCTGCAGAAGCATGCGCCGCGTCTGGGCGAGGGCTTTGCCATCGCGCCGCTGCTGCGCGAGCTGGCGCAGGCCGGCAAGCGCTTCACCGGCTGAAGCCGCCGTGAGCGAGGCGATCACCCCGTTCAGCATCAGCGCCACCGACGAGCAACTGGCCGACCTGAAGCGCCGGCTGCTCGCCACGCGCTGGCCGGACAAGGAGCCGGTCGCCGACTGGTCGCAGGGCATGCCGCTGGCCTACACCCGGCAGCTGTGCGAATACTGGGCGCACGTCTACGACTGGCCCGCACGCGAGGCGCGGCTGAACCGCTTCGAGCAGTTCAAGACCACGATCGATGGCGTGGACATCCACTTCATCCACGTGCGCTCCAGGCACGCCGAGGCGCTGCCGCTGGTGATGACGCACGGCTGGCCGGGCTCGATCGCCGAGTTCCACAAGGTGATCGAGCCGCTGACCGACCCCACTGCGCACGGCGGCAGCGCGGCCGATGCCTTCCACCTGGTGTGCCCGGCGCTGCCCGGCTACGGCTTCTCGGGCAAGCCCACCGAACCCGGCTGGAGCGTGGAGCGCATCGCCCGCGCCTGGGCCGTGTTGATGCGGCGGCTGGGCTACACGCGCTATGTGGCACAAGGGGGCGACTGGGGCTCGATGGTCACCACCGCCATTGGCCTGCAGGACGCAGGGCCCTGCCTGGGCATCCACCTGACGATGCCGATCGTCGCGCCCGACCCGACCACGATGGCCGACCTGACGCCGGCCGAGAAATCGGCGCTGGCCGGCATGAAGCACTACCGCGCCGAAGGCGCCGGCTATGCGCGCCAGCAGGGCACGCGGCCACAGACGCTGGGTTATGCCCTGGCCGATTCGCCGGCCGGGCAGGCCGCCTGGGTGGTGGAGAAGTACCAGGCCTGGATGGACTGCGACGGTCACCCCGAGAACGTGCTGACGCGCGACGAGCTGCTCGACCAGGTGATGCTGTACTGGCTGCCGAACAGCGCCACCTCGTCGGCGCGGCTGTACTGGGAAAGCTTCGCCAAGGTCAACCGCGAGGCCGTGACGTTGCCCACCGGCATCAGCCTGTTCCCGAAGGAGATCTTCCGCTGCTCGCGGCGCTGGGCCGAACAGCGCTTCCGGAACATCGTGCACTGGAACGAACTCGAACGCGGCGGCCACTTCGCTGCGCTGGAGCGGCCCGGCGTGCTGGTCGACGAGATCCGCAGCTGCTTCCGCACCCTCCGCCCCTGAAGGAAAGACTTGCCATGCAGATGAACATCGGACAGTTCCTGACCCGCCGTGCCTTCCTGAGCCCTTCGGTCGAGGCGATGGTCGAGCCCGCCATCGCCGGCCGGCGCTTCGACTTCCGCGAGCTGAACGCGCGCTGCAACCGCGTGGCCCACGCGCTGCGCGCCACCGGCGTGAAGCCCGGCGACCGGGTGGCGCTGCTGCTGATGAACGGTGCGGAGTTCGTCGAGAGCTTCTTCGCAGTGGCCAAGGTGGGTGCGGTGAACGTGCCGCTGAACTGGCGGCTCACCGCCGACGAGCTGGAATTCATCCTGAAGGATTCCGGCGCCACCGTGCTGCTGTATGCCGAGAACTTCGCGCCGGTGGTGGCCGAGCTGCAGCGCCGCGGCGACAAGACCGACCTGCGCACCTGGGTGCAGGTGGGCGGCAGCACGGCGCCCTTTGCGCAGGACTATGCGGCCTGGATGGGCGCGAAACCGGCCGACGAGCCGGTGCTGGCCGGGGCCGACGAAGACCTGCTGTTCATCATGTACACCTCGGGCACCACCGGGCTGCCCAAGGGCGTGATGCACAGCCACCGCACGGTGCTGTGGTCGGCCATGAACGTCACCGCGACGGCCGACTTCCACTACAAGGACCGCTACCTGACGGCGCTGCCGCTGTTCCACGTGGGCGCGCTGATGCCCACGCTGTGCTGCGTGTACGTGGGCGTGACGCAGGTGATCCTGAAGGCCTTCGACCCCAAGGCGGCCTGGGAGCTGATCCGCGAGGAGAAGATCAGCACCACGCTGCTGGTGCCGGCGATGCTGCAGTTCATGCAGGCGGTGTACGACCCGAAAGTGCACGACGCGCGCACGCTGCGCTGGGTGCTGTGCGGCGCGGCGCCGGTGCCGGTGACGCTGATCAAGGCCTATGCCGAGATCGGCGTGGAGGTGCACCAGCTCTACGGCCTGACCGAAAGCTGCGGCCCGGGCTGCCTGATCATGGGCGAAGACGCGCTGACGCGCGCCGGCTCGACCGGCCGCGCCTACTTCTACACCGAGCTGCGCATCGTCGATGTCGACGGCAAGGACTGCCCGCCGGGCGAGCCCGGCGAGATCATCATGCGCGGCCCGCACAACATGCTGGGCTACTGGAACCGGCCCGATGCCACCGCGCAGACGCTGCGCGACGGCTGGCTGCACACCGGCGACGTCGGCACGATGGATGCCGACGGCTTCGTCACTATCCGCGATCGCATCAAGGACATGCTGATCTCGGGCGGCGAGAACATCTATCCGGCCGAGGTGGAGAACATGCTGCTGGGCCACCCGCAGGTGGCCGACGCGGCGGTGATCGGCCTGCCCTCGCCCAAGTGGGGCGAGGTGCCGCTGGCGGTGGTGGTGCCGAAGAAGGGCGCCACGCTGGAGCCCGGTGAACTGGTGGCCTGGTGCAAGGGCAAGCTGGCCGGCTTCAAGCTGCCGAAGGCGGCAGTGGTGGTGGCCGAGATCCCGCGCAACCCCAGCGGCAAGATCCTGAAGCGCATCCTGCGCGAGCAGTTCCAGGACAAGATCCAGTCACCGGAATGACGGCGCGGCACCGGCCGCAGGGCGGCCGGTGCGCCTGGCGCCGTCAGCGCTGCAGGTTGCGGTAGGCCGCGCGTTCGAAGGCCTCGTAGGTGTCGGCGTAGCGAGGCTCGAAGAAGGGCAGCGACTGCGTCATCAGCACGCCGGCGACGCCGGCCTTGGGGTCGAACCAGTAGTGGCTGTTCAGCACGCCGGCCCAGCCCTGCGAGCCCGCGTGCCGCATGCCCGGGATGTCTTCGTCGAAGCGCATGAAGGCCATGCTGTGCGACTTGCGCTTGCCCGGGAACAGCTCGAAATCGGCGGTGAGCGGCGGCGCCACGGTCTTCAGGCGGGGGATCGGCGTGCTGCCGATCTGGTTGCCCAGCATCTGCTCGACACAGGCGGCGCTGAGGATGCGCTTGCCGTCCAGCGTGCCCTTGTTCAGGTACATGCGCAGGTAGCGCATGTAGTCGGGCGCAGTGGAGTACAGCGCGTGGCCCATGCCGTAGAACTCGGGGTTCGACGGTGGTGCCAGGTCGAAGGGCCCGAATTGGCCGTCCTCGCCGCGGATGCTCACGCCGGCCAACCGCGACGCCATGTGCGGCTCGACTTCGCAGCGCGTGTCATTCATGCCCAGCGGGTCGAAGATCTCTTCCTTGCAGAACTGGTCGATGCGCCGTCCGTCGATCTTCTCGACCATGCGGCCCAGCCAGTCGATGCCGATGCCGTAGTCCCAGCGCTCGCCGGGCTCGAACAGCAGCGGGTAGTTCATGGCCACCTTCAGGCCCGACAGGATGGTCGGCGCGCCGGTGGCTTCCATGTATCGCGGCATGTCCGTGTTCCAGAACTCGTAGGTCAACCCCGAGGTGTGGGTGGCCAGGTGGCGCACGGTGGCCTTGACGCGCGGGGCGCGCAGCTTCGGCTTGCCGTCGGCGTCGAAGCCTTCCAGCAGCTTCAGCTCGGCAAACTCGGGCAGCACGCTTTCGACCAGCGTGTCGGGCTTCAGCAGGCCGCGGTCCATCAGGATCATCGCGGCGGTGCTGCCCACCGACTTGGTCATCGAGAAGATGCGGAACACCGTGTCGAGCGCCGCCTTGCGGCCAGGGGCGGCGTCGCCGGCCACGCCGGACCAGACGACGCCGTCGGCATTGGCCGTCATCGCCACGGCAAAGGGCAGATCCTGGCGCGCCACCGCCTCGTCGATCACACGATTCAGTTCGGACATGCTCGTCTCCTGTCAGGTTGACACACGAAGAAAGTCAACTGCCTGAGACAATCCTAGTGCGCAGGGTAGGGCGCGTCGGCCTGGGTTGGGTTCAACCCTACTGCCATCAAGGCCCACCGGAGACGCCGGCGATGAACGCCGCGATGGCGTCGATGACCTGGCCGGGTTGGTCGCGGTGCGGCGAATGGCCGCACCGGGCCAACTCCAGCAGGTGGGCCTGCGGCAGCCAGTGCCGGATGCGATGGATCTGCGCCAGCGTGCCGTATTCGTCGTCGACGCCCTGGATGGCCAGCAGTGGGCAGCGGATAGGCGCCAACTCGGCCTCGATGTTCCAGCTGCGGAAGGCCGGGTCCAGCCAGATGTCGTTCCAGCCCCAGAAGGCCGAGTCCACGTCGTCATGGTGCCGGGCCAGCCGCTGCGGCAGGTCGGTCGTCAGGAAGGTCTCGCGCGTGCGGCGGATGCTTTCGATGGACAGGTCCTCGACGAACAGGTGCGGTGCCATCACCACCAGCCCGGCCACCGAACCGGGGTGGTGCGCAGCATGCAGCAGCGCGATCGAGCCTCCGTCGCTGTGGCCCAGCAGCCAGGCCGGCTCTTCGATGCGCAGCGCCGTGCGCAGCGCCGGCAGCAGTTCATCGGCCTGACGGTGCATGAAGTCAGGGCGCCAGCGCTCACCCTCCGCACGCGGCGTCGAGCGACCGTAGCCCGGCCGCGAATAGACCAGCCCGCGGCAGCCCAGCACACTGCACAGCTGCTGCGGAAAGTCGCGCCACATCGAGCGTGAGCCCAGCCCCTCGTGCAGAAAGATCAGCAGCGGCTGGCCTGGGCGTTCAGCGCCGATCCATTCGTGCTCGATGCGAACGTGGCGGCCGTCCCATTCGATCTCGACGAAGGCCACCGTCATGCCAGCTTGCTCTCCTGCTCACGCAGCTTGAAGCGCTGGATCTTGCCGGTGGCCGTCTTCGGCAGGTCGGGCACGAACGCGATCTGTCGTGGGTACTTGTAGGGCGCCAGCTTGTCTTTGACAAATGCCTTCAGCTCGTCCTCCGTGGCGCTGCCGCCCGGTTTCAGCACGACGAAGGCCTTCGTCTTGGTCAGGCCCTCGGCATCGGTCACGCCGATCACCGCGGCTTCCAGCACCGCCGGGTGCTGCACCAGCGTCGCCTCCACCTCGAAGGGGCTGACGTAGATGCCGCTGACCTTGAGCATGTCGTCGCTGCGGCCGCCGTAGGTGTAGCTGCCGTCGTCGGCATTGCGCACGTACTTGTCGCCGCTCTTCGTCCAGCCGCCCTGGAAGGTCTCGCGCGTCTTGGTGCGGTTGCCCCAGTACATCAGTGCCGCCGACGGGCCGCGGATGTACAGGTCGCCGGGCTCGCCGTCGGGCACGGGGCTGGCGTCTTCGCCGCGCAGCTCGATCTCGTAGCCCGGCACCGGCCAGCCGGTGCTGCCGTAGCGCACCTGGCCGGGCCGGTTCGACAGGAAGATGTGCAGCATCTCGGTCGAGCCGATGCCGTCGACGATGGGCACGCCGAAGTGGCGCTGGAAGCGCTCGCCGATCTCGGCGGGCAGCGCCTCGCCGGCCGAGGACACTAGGCGCAGCGCCACCTGCTCGCGCGTCGGCAGGGCGGGGTGGGCCAGCATGCCGGCAAAGCCGGTGGGCGCACCATAGAACACCGTCGGCATGAGGTTGGCGACGCCGCCGGTCCAGCGCTTGAAGGTGGCGTCCGGCGTGGGCCGCTCGGCCATCAGCAGCGTGGTGGCGCCCACGCTCATCGGGAAGGTCAGCGCATTGCCAAGCCCATAGGCGAAGAACAGCTTGGCGGCCGAGAAGCAGACGTCGTCCTCACGCAGCCCCAGCACGCCCTTGCCGTAGAGCTCGGCCGTCCAGTAGACGTTGGCATGGGTGTGCACCGTGCCCTTGGGCCGGCCGGTGGAGCCCGAGGAATACAGCCAGAAGCCCGGGTCGTCCGGCCCGGTGGCGGCCGCCTTGGCCGCGGGCGGCTGCGCGGCCAGGAAGGCCTCGAACTCCACCTCGTCGGCATGCAGCGGCGCGACGGGGCGCGAGACGACGACACGCTGCACCTCGTGATCGGACTTGGTCATGGCCGCACTCAGCGCGGGCAGCAGCGCACCCGACACCAGCACCGCCTGGGCCCGCGAATGCTCCAGCATGTAGGCATAGTCGTCGGCGGTCAGCAGCGTGTTCACCGCCACCGGCACCAGCCCGGCATGCATCGCGCCCAGGAAGCCCACCGGCCAGTCGGTGCCGTCCAGCATCAGCAGCAGCACGCGTTCCTCGCGCTTCAGGCCCAGCGCGCGCAGGCCGGCGCCCAGCCGCGCGGCGCGCTCGGCCAGCTGGCCGTAGCTGACGCTGCCGTGTTCGTCGACGAAGGCCGGCTTGGCGGCACGGCCGGCGTTCAGGCCCAGCAGGTGCTGGGCGATGTTGAAGCGCTCGGGCGGCGCGGGAATGTGGTCTGGAAGGGTCACGGCGTGTCTCCGGTGGGGGCTGGGTGCTTGCCTGGGGCAGCAATATGAATTATTGTGCTTTCCAGAACGATAGAACCGCAGGCACGGCATGTCAAGCACAATACTGCATCCCCCGCCCGAGGTGGCCGAGGACAAACACCCCTTCCTGGTGGGGCTGGGCGAGCGGGTGCGGGCGCTGCGCGCTCGCCGCGGCATGACCCGCCGCGCCGTGGCGCTGGCCGCCGACGTGTCGGAGCGCCACCTGGCCAACCTGGAGTACGGCATCGGCAATGTCTCGATGCTTGTGTTGCTGCAGGTGGCGGCGGCGCTGCGCTGCTCGCTGGCCGAACTGATCGGCGACACCACCACCCGCTCGCCCGAATGGCTGCTGCTGCGCGAGATGCTGGAGCACCGCGACGAGGCCACGCTGAAGCGGGTGCGCGTGGCGGTGGCGCAGGTGCTGGGCATGGGCAGCGAGGGCGCCGCGCGCAGCCCGCGCGTGGCGCTGGTGGGGCTGCGCGGGGCCGGCAAGTCGACGCTGGGCCAGCGCCTGGCCGAGGACCTGGGCTTCCCCTTCGTGGAACTGAGCCGCGAGATCGAGAAGTTCGCCGGTTGCAGCGTCAACGAGATCCAGTCGCTGTACGGCCAGAACGCCTACCGCCGCTACGAGCGCCGCGCGCTGGAAGAAGCGATCCAGATCTACCCCGAGGCGGTGATCGCCACGCCCGGCGGGCTGGTGTCCGATGCGGCCACCTTCAACCTGCTGCTGAGCCACTGCACCACGGTGTGGCTGCAGGCCGCGCCCGAAGACCATATGAAGCGCGTGCTGGCCCAGGGCGACCTGCGGCCAATGGCCGCCAGCAAGGAGGCGATGGAAGACCTGAAGGGCATCCTGGCCGGCCGCGCTGCGTTCTACTCCAAGGCCGACCTGCGGCTGGACACCAGCGCGCAGCCGCAGGAAGCCACCTTCCAGGGGCTGCGCGAGATGGTGCGCAAGGCCCTGCAGCTGCCGGCCTGAACCAGAATGCAGAAAAATGCATGAAAGCTCTTGACCTGTCGCAAATATGAATTATGATGCGTGCCATGCCCAACCCGCCCGCCGCCTGAGCGCCGGGTGCCACGCCGAAGGATGACCACCATGAGCCAGCCCCCCCGCGTCGACTACCAGACCGACCCCAGCCGCTACCGCCACTGGAAGCTCAAGTTCGAAGGCCCGGTGGCCACGCTGGTGGCCGACTTCGACGAGAACGGCGGCCTGGTGCCCGGCTACAAGCTCAAGCTGAACAGCTACGACCTCGGCGTGGACATCGAGCTCAACGATGCGATCAACCGCATCCGCTTCGAGCACCCCGAGGTGCGCACGGTGGTCGTCACCAGCGCCAAGGACAAGGTGTTCTGCTCGGGCGCCAACATCTTCATGCTGGGCGTCAGCAGCCATGCCTGGAAGGTGAACTTCTGCAAGTTCACGAACGAGACGCGCAACGGCCTGGAAGACAGCAGCGCGCACAGCGGGCTGAAGTTCCTGGCCGCGGTGAACGGCGCCTGCGCCGGCGGCGGCTACGAGCTGGCGCTGGCCTGCGACGAGATCATCCTGGTGGACGACCGCAGCAGCGCCGTCAGCCTGCCCGAGGTGCCGCTGCTGGGCGTGCTGCCCGGCACCGGCGGCCTGACCCGCGTGACCGACAAGCGCAAGGTGCGGCACGACCTGGCCGACATCTTCTGCACCACCACCGAAGGCGTGCGCGGCCAGCGCGCCAAGGACTGGCGGCTGGTGGACGACATCGCCAAGCCGGCACAGTTTGCCGCCCGCGTGCAGGAACGTGCGCTGGAACTCGCCCAGCGCAGCGATCGCCCGGCCCAGGCCCGCGGCGTGGCGCTGACGCCGCTGAACCGCACCATCGAGCCCGACGCGCTGCGCTACGGCCATGTGCAGGTGCAGATCGACCGCAGCAAGCGCACCGCCACCTTCACCGTGCGCGCGCCGCAGGCGCCGGTGGAAGCCGACATCGCCGCCATCGAGGCCGCTGGCGCCGCCTGGTACCCGCTGGCGCTGGCCCGCGAGCTGGAAGACGCCATCCTGTCGATGCGCACCAACGAACTCGACATCGGCACCTGGCTGATCAAGACCGAAGGCGATGTGGCCGCGGTGCAGGCCATGGACGCGGTGCTGCAGGCGCAGCGTGGCCACTGGCTGGTGCGCGAAACGATCGGCCTGCTGCGCCGCACCTTCAGCCGGCTGGACGTGTCCAGCCGCAGCCTATTCGCGCTGATCGAACCAGGCTCCTGCTTCGCCGGCAGCTTACTGGAGCTGGCGCTGGCCTGCGACCGCAGCTACATGCTGGCGCTGCCCGACGAGCCGGCCCGCGCGCCGAAGATCGCGGTGGGCGAGTTGAACTTTGGTGCCTATCCGATGGTCACCGGCCAGTCGCGGCTGCAGCGCCGTTTCTATGACGAACAGCCCGCGCTCGATGCCGTGCGTGCACAGATCGGTCAGCCGCTGGATGCCGACGCGGCCTTCGCGCTGGGCCTGGTGACCAGCAATCCCGACGACATCGACTGGGCCGACGAGACGCGCATCGCCATCGAGGAGCGCGTGGCCATGAGCCCGGATGCCCTGACCGGCATGGAAGCCAACCTGCGCTTCAACGGACCCGAGAACATGTTCACGCGGGTCTTCGGCCGGCTGACGGCCTGGCAAAACTGGATCTTTCAGCGCCCCAACGCCGTCGGCGAGAAGGGCGCCCTGAAGGTCTACGGCAAGGGCGACAAGGCCGCCTTCGACTGGAACCGCGTCTGACACACCGCACACCCCTGGAGACGACATGAGCAGCATCAACTACAGCGAGAAGATCCCCAACAACGTCAACCTGAGCGAGGACCGCACGCTGCAGCGCGCGCTCGAGCAGTGGCAGCCCAACTACCTGCAGTGGTGGCAGGACATGGGCCCCGAGGGCAGCACAGACTACGACGTCTACCTGCGCACCGCGGTGAGCGTCGACCCCGAGGGCTGGGCGCAGTTTGGCCACGTGAAGATGCCCGACTACCGCTGGGGCATCTTCCTGAACCCGGCCGAGGCCGGCCGCAAGATCCACTTCGGCGACCACAAGGGCGAGGACGCCTGGCAGGACGTGCCCGGCGAATACCGCGCCAACCTGCGCCGCATCATCGTGACGCAGGGCGACACCGAACCCGCCAGCGTGGAGCAGCAGCGCCACCTGGGCCTGACCTGCCCGAGCCAGTACGACCTGCGCAACCTGTTCCAGGTGAACGTGGAAGAGGGCCGCCACCTGTGGGCGATGGTCTACCTGCTGCACAAGTACTTCGGCCGCGACGGCCGCGAGGAAGGCGAGGCGCTGCTCGAACGGCGCAGCGGTCAGCAGGACAACCCGCGCATCCTGCAGGCCTTCAACGAGAAGACGCCCGACTGGCTGAGCTTCTTCATGTTCACCTACTTCACCGACCGCGACGGCAAGTTCCAGCTGTGCGCGCTGGCCGAAAGCAGCTTCGACCCGCTGGCCCGCACCACCAAGTTCATGCTCACCGAAGAGGCGCACCACATGTTCGTGGGCGAGAGCGGCGTGTCGCGCGTGATCCAGCGCACCTGCCAGGTGATGAACGAGCTGAAGACCGACGACCCGGCCCGCTTACGCGCCGCCGGCGTGATCGACCTGCCGACGATCCAGCGCTACCTGAACTTCCACTTCAGCGTGACCATCGACCTGTTCGGCGCCGACGAATCCAGCAACGCCGCCACCTTCTACAGCACCGGCCTGAAGGGCCGCTTCGAGGAAGGCAAGCGCACCGACGACCACCAGCTGCGCGGCCAGCACTACAAGGTGCTGAACGTCGTCAACGGCCAGCTGGTCGAGAAGGAAGTGCCGATGCTGAACGCGCTGAACGAGGTGCTGCGCGACGACTACATCACCGACAGCAAGGGCGGCGTGGGCCGCTGGAACAAGGTGATCGAGAAGGCCGGCATCCCCTTCCGCCTGAGCACGCCGCACAAGGCCTTCCACCGCAACATCGGCTCGCTGTCGGGCGTGAAGGTGTCGCCGGACGGCCGTGTGGTGCACGACCACGAGTGGAACCAGCACGTCGAGAGCTGGCTGCCCACCGACGAGGACCGTGCCTTCGTCGCCAGCCTGATGGGCCGTGTGGTCGAGCCCGGCCAGTTCGCCAACTGGATCGCGCCGCCGATGATCGGCATCAACCGCCAGCCGGTGAACTTCGATTACATCCGCTTCAGCTGAGGCCGCGCCGGGAGCCCAGCATGGACATGGCCGACACGGGGGTGATCAAGCAGCACCTGATCGACCCCGAGATCTGCATCCGCTGCAACACCTGCGAATCGGTGTGCCCGGTGAAGGCGATCACGCACGACAGCAACAACTACGTCGTCGACGCCGAGACCTGCAACCTGTGCATGGCCTGCATCTCGCCGTGTCCCACCGGCAGCATCGACAACTGGCGCACCGTGCCGCGGGCCCGCGCCTACTCGGTGGAAGAGCAGCTGGGCTGGGAATCGCTGCCCGCCGAGCTGACCACCGAGCAGCTGGCCGAGGCCGGCGTGGCGCCGGATGCCCAGCCCGAAGCGCTGCCCGAGACACCGGCGCTGCCGGCCGCCGTCAGCGGCGAAACCGGCTTCCACAGCGCCGAATACGGTGCCATGCTGCCGCCGTGGTCGGCCGCACACGCCTACACCAACCTCTACGGCCCCAAGGCCGCCGAGAAGACGGTGAAGGCCACGGTGGTGGGCAACGTGCGCGTCACCGAGGTGGGCAAGGACTACGACACGCACCACATCGTGCTGGACTTCGGCGCGATGCCCTTCCCGGTGCTGGAAGGGCAGAGCATCGGCATCGTGCCGCCGGGCAGCGATGCGGCAGGCCGGGCGCACCACCCGCGGCAGTACAGCATCGCCAGCCCGCGCAACGGCGAGCGGCCGGGCTACAACAACCTGTCGCTGACGGTGAAGCGCGTGCTGGAAGACCACCAGGGCAACCCGGTGCGCGGCGTGGCCAGCAACTACCTGTGCGACCTGGTGGTGGGTGATGAGGTGCAGGTGATCGGCCCCTTCGGCGCCAGCTTCCTGATGCCCAACCACCCGAAGAGCCACATCGTGATGATCTGTACCGGCACCGGCAGCGCGCCGATGCGGGCGATGACCGAATGGCGGCGCCGGCTGCGCAACTCGGGCAAGTTCGAAGGCGGCAAGCTGATGCTGTTCTTCGGTGCGCGCACCAAGGAAGAGCTGCCGTACTTCGGCCCGCTGCAAAGCCTGCCGAAGGATTTCATCGACATCAACTTCGCCTTCAGCCGCACGCCGGGCCAACTGAAGAAGTACGTGCAGGACGCGATGCGCGAGCGCGCCGCCGACCTGGCCCGCCTGCTGGCGGACCCGAACGCCTATTTCTACGTCTGCGGCCTGAAGGCGATGGAGGAGGGCGTGGTGCTGGCGCTGAAGGACGTTGCGCTGGGTGCCGGCCTGTCTTGGGAGGCGGTCGGCGCCGCGCTGAAGCGCGAGGGCCGCCTGCACCTGGAGACCTACTAGCGCTACAGCCAGCCGATGCAGCCCGGCGCGCCGCAGCGGCAGGCCAGCTTGCCTTGGTGGTGCGTCTCGCCGTAGTCGACGGTGATTTCCTCGCCCGGCGCGATGGCGCGCAGCGCATAGAACTCCACCCGGCCCTGGCGGATGTCCAGCCGGGCGTTCGGCCGGCAGCTGTGGTTGGTGTAGCGCATCGCGTCGGCCGACTTGCTGAAGTCGATGGCGCGCTTCGGCGACAGCTCGACGATCATGATGCGCTCGGTGCGGGTGGCGCGGATGCGTGCCTCGTCCACGCTGATCGATTCGCCGCGGATCTCGCCGATCTTGCGCCGCGCGGCGATCGGCTCGGCCGCAAACACGCCCAGCCCGTCGATGCGGCTGGGCTGCACGAGCAGCGCGTACTTCTGGTAGGCCGGGCGCGCGGCCGGCAGCACGGTGCTCAGGCCGACAACCCCGTGGCCATCGTGGCCGGCGGCAGCGTCACCGCCTCGGCCGGCTTCCAGCCCTTCTTGCGGTGCTCCACCACCACGTCGGTGTAGATGCCGCCGCGCACGTACCAGCGTGCGCTCACGCGGATGAAGCGCGGCGCGATCGCCTTGACGATGTCGTCGAGCACTGTGTTCGTCACCTTCTCATGGAAGGCGCCTTCGTCGCGGTAGCTCCAGAAGTACAGCTTCAGGCTCTTCAGCTCGACGCAGCGCTGGTCGGCCACGATGTCGATGCTGAAGTGCGCGAAGTCCGGCTGCCCGGTCAGCGGGCACAGGCAGGTGAATTCGGGCAGCTGGAAGCGGATCAGGTAGTCGCGCTCCGGCGCCGGGTTCGGGAAGACCTGCAGTTCCTTGCTGGGCCGCGTCGGCGGCACGGCCGGCTTCTGGCGCTGGCGCGGCGGCTTCGGTGAGGCGGGCTTGCGCGGCATCAGTCGGTGCGGCTCCTGACGGCCGGAAAATGAAGGGGCGCGATCCTAACATCCGTCTTCGAGCCTGTTGCCCCATGTCGCGCCGTTCAACCACCGCCGTCCGCCACGCCTGCCTGGGCGGGTGCATGGCCCTGCTGCTGGCACTGCTGGGGGGCTGCATGAGCCTTCCCGACGTGGCCGACAGGCCCTGGCAGGCCGCGCTGGCGGCGGCCGACCAGGGCCCGCTCGCCGCGTTGGCACGCGCCTCGGCGCCGGCGGCCGAGAGCGGCTTCCGCTTGATCACCCAGGGCCCCGAGGCCCTGCAGGCCCGGTTGGCGCTGATCGACAACGCCACACAGTCGGTGGACCTGCAGGTCTACCAGTTCGCGGGCGACACCACCGGCCGGGCGCTGATGCAGGCCCTGCGCGCTGCCGCGATGCGGGGCGTGCGGGTGCGCATCCTGATCGACGACCTGTACACCGCGGGCGACGATGCGCTCTGGCTCGCGTTGAGCCTGCAGCCAGGCGTGGAGTTGCGGCTCTTCAATGCCTTTCTGTCGTCGCGCGACAGCCATGTCAGCCGGCTGCTGGAATCGGCACTGGGCGACGAGCGTGCGCACCGCCGCATGCACAACAAGCTGCTGGTGGCCGACGGCGTGCTGGCGCTGGCCGGTGGCCGCAACATCGCCGATGCGTACTTCCTGCCGATGCCGCAGGGCAGCTTCGTCGACACCGACGTGCTGGTGGCCGGCGCGCTGGTACCGCCGATGGCGCTGGCCTTCGACCTGTACTGGAACAGCGCCTACAGCCACGATCTGGCCAGCGTGCTGGCCTGGTCGCTGGGCGAGCCGCCGCGGGCGCAGGCCGGCCTGGCAAGGCTGGATGCGCCGTGCACGGGCGCTACCTGCGCCGCGTTGGCGCAGGCGCGCCAGCAACCCACCGCGCTGGCGGACGAGTGGCGTGCCGGCCGCCTGCAGATGATCGCGGCCCAGGCGCATGTGGCCTATGACTCGCCCGACAAGATCGAGAACGAGGACATCGCGGCCGACATCGGCATGCTGGCCACGCAGGGCGCGCAGGTGCGGCTGCTGGTGGCGCATGCGATCCGCCAGTCGCGCGACGAGGTCTGGGTGGTGTCGCCGTACCTGATTCCGGGCACGGCCGGCGTGGCCGGCATCCGCACGCTGCGCGAACGCGGCGTGCGGCTGACGCTGCTCACCAACTCGCTGGCCGCCACCGACGAGCCGATGGTGCACCTGGGCTACCGCAAGTACCGCGTGGCGCTGCTGCGCGAAGGCGTCACGCTCTATGAATGGGGCCCCGCCAGCGGCAGCCGCGTGCTGCGCGAGCTGGTGGTCGGCAGCGCGCCGGTGCTGCGGCTGCATGCCAAGGCGGCGGTGGTCGACCGCGAGATCGTCTACCTGGGCTCGATGAACTTCGACCCGCGCTCGCGCGACCTGAACACCGAGTTCGGCCTGCTGGTGCGCAGCCCCGCGCTGGCGCAGGCGCTGCTGGCGCAGTTGCAGCCGCTGATCGAGGCCGGCGCCTACCGGCTTCAGCTGCAGCCCGACGGCCGCACGCTGCGCTGGGCCACGCCCGACGGCCGCGTGCTCGAGGGCCCCGACGAGCCCGACACCGATCCGGGCAGCCGGCTGCTGCTGGACCTGCTGGAGCCCTTCGTGCCCGAAGAGCTGCTCTGAGCCAGGGGTGCGCGGGTGGTATGATCCGGCGCCCGTAACGCGCAGATTTCTGCTGACAAATCAATAACTTAGCTCGATTCTTCGGGCTTGTTCCGCCGCCATTCGGCCTGCCATGCGCCTCAACCAGATCAAGCTCTCCGGCTTCAAGTCCTTCTGCGACCCGACCACCTTCGCGCTGCCCGGGCAGCGCGTCGGCGTGGTCGGGCCCAACGGCTGCGGCAAGTCGAACATCATGGACGCGGTGCGCTGGGTGCTGGGCGAGAGCAAGGCCAGCGAACTGCGCGGCGAGTCGATGCAGGACGTGATCTTCAACGGCTCGGGCCAGCGCAAGCCGGCCGGCCGCGCCAGCGTGGAGCTCGTCTTCGACAACAGCGATGCGCGCGCCGGCGGGCCGTGGAATCAGTTCAGCGAGATCGCGGTCAAGCGCGTGCTGACGCGCGACGGCGGCTCCAGCTACCACATCAACAACCAGCCGGTGCGCCGCCGCGACGTGCAGGACGTGTTCATGGGCACCGGCCTCGGGCCGCGGGCCTACGCGATCATCGGCCAGGGCACCATCAGCCGCATCATCGAATCGCGGCCCGAGGAACTGCGGCTGTTCCTCGAAGAAGCCGCGGGCGTGTCCAAGTACAAGGAGCGCCGCCGCGAGACCGAGAACCGGCTGAAGGACACCCGCGAGAACCTGACCCGCGTCGAAGACATCCTGCGCGAGCTGAACGCCAACCTCGAGAAGCTGGAGAAGCAGGCCGAGGTGGCGCAGCAATACCGCCAGCTGCAGGAGCAGGGCACGCTGAAGCAGCACCAGTTCTGGTTTCTGAAGCACCGCGACGCCGCCGCCGAGGAGCAGCGCGTGCAGCAGGCGCTGCAGGACGCCCACACCGCGCTGGAGGCCCGCGTCGCCGAGCTGCGCCACGTCGAGGCCGAGATGGAGACCGTGCGCCAGGCGCACTACGCCAGCGGCGACGTGCTGCATGCGCGGCAGGGCGAGCTGGCCCAGGCCGCGCTGGAGGTCAGCCGGCTCGAGGAACGCATCCGCTACGTGGTCGAGGCGCGCGAGCGTGCCGCCGGCCGGCTGCGCGAGCTGCAGGCGCAGAACGAACAGTGGGCGCTGCGTCAGGGCGAAGCCGATGCCGAGCTGGCACGCATCGCCCAGGCGCTGCAGGACGCCGAGGCGCAGACCGAGGCCCAGGCCGCGCAGGCCGACGAACAGTCACAGCGCCTGCCGGCGCTGGAAGACGCGCTGCGCGAGGCGCAGCAGCAGGCCCAGCGCCAGCGCGGCGCGGTGGCCGAGGTGCAGCAGCAGATCCAGGTGCTGGCCGCTGAAAGCCGCAGCCTGGACGACCAGATGCGCACGCTGCGCCAGCGCGCCGACCGGCTGGGCGGCGAGCGCCAGGCGCTGGTGCTGCCCGACCTGCCACGGCTGCAGCAGCTGCAGCAGGACAGCGCCGCGCTGCAGGAGCAGCAGGCGCTGGCCGACGCCCGCCAGCACGAGCTGACCGAGCAGGTGCAGACGCTGGATGAACAGCGCCGCGCCCAGGCGCAGGGGGCCGCGCAGGAAGCCGCCCGGCAGAACGAGCTGGCCGCGCGGTTGGAGGCGCTGCGCGCGCTGCAGGACAAGGTGCAGAGCAGCGGCAAGCTGAAGCCCTGGCTGGCCAAGCACGGGCTGGACAGCCTGCAGGGCCTGTGGACCCGCGTGCACATCGAGCCCGGCTGGGAAACCGCGCTGGAAGCCGCGCTGCGCGAGCGCCTGAGCGCGCTGGAAGTCGGCCGGCTGGAGACGGTGCGCGCCTTCGCGGCCGACGCCCCGCCGGCGCGGCTGGCCTTCTATTCGGCGCAGGCCCAGGCCCATGCCGACACCCACCGCACGCTGCCGCGGCTGGCCGACCTGCTGCGGCTCAACGATGCCGGCCTGCAGGCGCTGCTGAACGACTGGCTGGAAGGCGTCTACACGGCCACCAGCCTGGACGAGGCGCTGGCCCTTCGCGACAAGCTCACGCATGGCGAAGTGATCATGTCGCGCGAAGGCCATGCGGTCTCGCAGCATGCAGTGAGCTTCTACGCGCCCGATTCCGAGCAGGCCGGCATGCTGGCCCGCCAGCAGGAGATCGAGAACCTGGAGCGCCAGGTGCGCGCCCAGGGCCTGATCGCTGACGAGGCGCGCAGCCGCAGCGTGCGCAGCGAGGCCGCTTACAGCGACGCCTCGTCGCGGCTGGTCAGCGCCCGCCGCGAAGCCGCCGAGGCGCAGACCCGCGCCCACCAAACGCAGGTGGAACTGCTGCGTCTGAGCCAGCAGGCCGAGGCCAGCCAGGCCCGGCGCGCGCAGCTCGATGGCGAACTGGCCGAGGTGGAAGCCCAGCTCGACGACCTGCAGCACCGCCGCGGCGAAGGCGAGGCGCGCTTCGAGACGCTGGACCTGGCGCTGGCCGACGCGCAACAGCGCCACAGCGACCTGGAAGATGCGGTGATCGCCGCCGAGCGCCAGCTGAACGAGGCGCGCGAACAACTGCGCACGCTGGAGCGTCAGGCGCAGGAAGCCGCCTTCCAGTCGCGCACGCTGGTGGCCCGGCAGGCCGAGCTGCACCGGTCCATCGACACCGCCCGCGAGCAGGTGGCCACCAACCAGCAGGCCGCCGCGCAGCTGGAGGAAGAGCTGGCCGGCCTGAACGACGCCGCCGCCCAGGCCGGGCTGCAGACCGCGCTGGCCGAACGGCTGCAGCGCGAGCAGGCGCTGGCCGCCGCGCGCAGCCAGTACGACGACCTGAGCGCGCGGCTGCGCACGGCCGAGGAACAGCGCCTGACGCTGGAGCGCAGCCTGGAGCCGATGCGCGAGCAACTGACCAAGCTGCAGCTGGAGCAGCAGGCCGCGCAGCTGGGTGGCGCGCAGTACATGGAGCAGCTGGTGGCCGCGCAGGTGGACCTGGCGGCGCTGGCCCAGGGCATCGAGCAGGGCGGCGTCAAGCTGTGGGGCCTGCAGGGCGAGATCGACCGGCTGAACCGCGAGCTGAACGCGCTGGGCGCGGTGAACCTGGCCGCGCTGGAGGAGCTGACCGCCTCCCGCGAACGCAAGACCTTCCTCGACGCGCAGAACGGCGACCTGCAGGAGGCGATGAAGACCCTGGAAGACGCGATCCGCAAGATCGACCTGGAAACCCGCGAGCTGCTGGGCCAGACCTTCACGCAGGTCAACGAGCATTTCGGCCGCATGTTCCCCAGCCTGTTCGGCGGCGGCAGCGCCAAGCTGGTGATGACCGGCGACGAGATCTTGGATGCCGGCGTGCAGGTGATGGCGCAGCCGCCGGGCAAGAAGAACAGCACCATCCACCTGCTGTCGGGCGGCGAGAAGGCGCTCACCGCCATCGCGCTGGTGTTCGCCATCTTCCAGCTGAACCCCGCGCCCTTCTGCCTGCTGGACGAGGTGGACGCGCCGCTGGACGATGCCAACACCGAGCGCTACTGCAAGCTGGTCAGCGAGATGAGCAAGGGCACGCAGTTCCTGTTCATCAGCCACAACAAGATCGCGATGGAGATGGCCGAGCAGTTGATCGGCGTGACCATGCAGGAGCAGGGCGTGTCGCGCATCGTGGCCGTCGACATGGACGAGGCCATCGGCATGGCGGAAGCGGCCTGATGAGCCTGACCGTCGCGCTGGCCATCCTGGGAGCGGTGCTGCTGGTGGCGCTGCTGCTGCATGGCTGGTGGAGCGCACGGCGCGCCAGCCCGCGCCAGCCGGACGCGGCGCTGGCCGGGCCGCGGGTGGAACCGGGCTTCGCCGAGGCGCTGGCCCAGGCCCAGGTGCAGGCCGCCGCGCCCGGCGAGCCGGCCGACCGCCGCAGCCCGGCGCGCCGCCAGGCCCGGCTGGACGCGCTGATCGACGCGATCGTGCCGCTGGCGCTGGAAGCCCCGGTCAGCGGCGAGCTGGTCATGGCGCACTGGCCGGCCACCCGCCGCGCCGGCACCAAGCCCTTCTACATCGAAGGCCTGAATGCCGACAGCGGCGACTGGGAGCAGCCCGCGCCCGGCCAGCGCTACACCGAGCTGCAGGCCGGCGTGCAGCTGGCCAACCGCAGCGGCGCGCTGAACGAGATCGAATACTCCGAGTTCGTGCACAAGCTGCAGGCCTTCGCCGAAGGCGTGGGCGCGATGCCCGACTTCCCGGACATGCTGGACGTGGTGGCCCGTTCGCGCGAGCTCGACGGCTTCGCCAGCCCGCTGGACGCGCAGCTGGCGGTCCGGCTGGTGGCGCGCTCGGTGGCCTGGTCGGTGGGCTATGTGCAGCAGTGCGCCGGCCGCCACGGCCTGGTGCCGGGCGCGGTGGCCGGGCGGCTCGTGCTGGCCTCGGCCGACGAAGGCGCGCCGCCGGTGCTGGTGCTGGAGTTCGACGCCCAGGCCGCGCTGTCCGAAGAGCCGCAGGTGGCGGCGTTGCGCGAGGTGATCTTGAGCCTGGACGTGCCGCAGACGCCGGCCGCGGTGGAGCCGTTTCCCACCTGGCACAAGGTGGCGCACGCGCTGGCGCAGGACATGGACGCCGACCTGGTGGACGATGCCGGCCGGCCGGTGACGCTGCATGCCTTCGACGCCATCGGCAAGGATCTGGACCAGCTCTACGCCGCGCTCGAATCGCACGACCTGGCCGCCGGCTCGCCGGCCGCGCGCCGCCTTTTCGCCGGATGAGCGTGGCGCCGCCGGCCTGGCGCCGCGCCGTCGCCGCCGATCTGCCCGCGCTGGCCGCGCTCTACGCACATAGTGCCCGTATGCTGGGCCCGCAGGTCTACACGCCCGCGCAGGTGCAGGCGTGGCAACGCTTCGGCCGCCTGAGCCCGGCCTTCGAGGCCTATGTGCTGCAGGCCGATACCTGGCTGGCCGAGGATGCCGAAGGCCCACTGGGCTTCTGCGGCATCGATGCGCAAGGCGAGGTGCGCTCGCTCTACGTGCGCACCGGCCACACCCGCCAGGGCCTGGGCTCGCTGCTGCTGGGCCATGCGCTGGCGCAGGCCCGGGCCAGCGGTCTGCAGCATTTCGAGGCCTGGGCCACGCCCTTCAGCCTGCCGGTGTTCGGCCGCGCCGGGTTCGTGCGCGTGCGCACCGTGGTCGAGGATTTCGAGGGCGTGGCCTTCGAGCGCTATCGCGTCGCCACGCCCTGACCGACGGTGCGCGACGGCTCGCGCATCAGCACGAACTCTTCCGCCGCCGTGGGGTGCACGGCGATCGTGCGGTCGAAGTGGGCCTTGGTCGCGCCGGCGCTCAGCGCCACCGCCAGGCTCTGCACGATCTCCGGCGCGTCGGCGCCGATCATGTGCACCGCCAGCACGCGGTCGGTGGCGGCATCGACCAGCAGCTTCATGTAGCAGCGCTCGTGGCCGTCGATGAAGGCCTGGCGCATCGGCCGGAAATCGGCCTCGAAGACCTTCAGCTGGTGGCCGGCAGCCAGCGCATCGGCCTCGGTGGGGCCGAGGGTGCCCACCGGCGGCAGCGTGAACACGGCGGCCGTGACCAGGCTCAGGTCCACCTGGCGCGGCTGCGGGCCGAACAGCGAATCGGCCAGCGCGCGGCCCTCGGCAATGGCCACCGGCGTCAGGTTCCACTGGTTGGTGACGTCGCCGATCGCGTACACGCCGGGCGCGGTGGTCTGCAGCCGGGCGTCCACCGGCACCGCGCCGGCGGCGTCGAGTTCGATGCCCAGCGACTCCAGCCCCAGCCCGGCGGTGTTGGGCCGGCGGCCGGTGGCGTTGAGCACGAACGGAAACTCGAGCATGCGCTCGTCGTCCAGGATCAGCAGCCAGTCGCTGCCGGCGCGCTGCACCGCGCGCGGCGCGGCGCCAGGGTGCAGCTCCACGCCGGCGGCCTGCAACGCCGCGGCCACGCGGGTGCGCAGGTCCTCGTCGAAGCCGCGCAACGGTAGCCGCGCCCGGTAGAACAGGCTGACCTGCACGCCCAGGCGCTGCAGCATGCTGGCGAACTCCAGCGCGATGAAGCCGCTGCCGATGATCGCGGCCTTGGCCGGCAGGGCCTGCAGGTCGAGCAGGTCGTCGCTGGTCGGGCAGCTGTCGATGCCCGGGATGCTGTCGCGCACCGGCGTGCCCCCGGTGGCCACCAGGATGTGCTTGGCCTGCAGCAGCTGGTCACCGACCCGCACGCGGCCCGGGCCGTCGATGCGCGCCCGGCCTTCGATCAGCGTCACCTTCGAGCCGGCCAGCAGCTGGCGGTAGATGTGCTCCAGGCGCTGCGTCTCGGCGGCCTTGGCGGTGGCCCAGCGGCCCATCTCGAAATGCGGCCGGCCGACGCTCCAGCCGTAGCCGGCGGCCTCGCGGAAGGCGTCGCCATAGGCCGCGGCGTACATCAGCAGCTTCTTCGGCACGCAGCCGCGGATCACGCAGGTGCCGCCGACGCGGCTGGACTCGACGATCGCCACCTTGGCGCCGTGGGCCGCGGCGCGGCGCGAGGCCGCCACGCCGCCGGAGCCGGCGCCGATCACCACCAGGTCGAATGAGTCGGCCATGACATGCTGCAAAGTGAAGGCGGCCGCCATTGTCGGCTGCCGCGGCATGGCATGCTTGCGGCCGATGAATGCACCCGCCGAACGCGCCGCCGCCCTGCGCGCGCTGCTGCAGCACCATGCGCACCAGTACTACGTGCTGGATGCGCCGCAGATCCCCGATGCCGAGTACGACCGCCTGTTCCGCGAGCTGCAGGCGCTGGAGGAGGCCGACCCCACGCTGCGCACGCCCGATTCGCCGACGCAGCGCGTCGGCGGCGCGGTGCTCGACGGCCTGCAGCCGGTGCGCCATGCGCTGCCGATGCTGTCGATCCGCACCGAGACCGACACCACCGCCGAGGGCGCGCGCGCCTTCGACGCCCGCGTGCGCCGCGAGCTGGGCCTGGCCGAGGAGGCACCGCCGGTGGCCTACAACGCCGAGCTCAAGTTCGACGGCCTGGCCATCAACCTGCGCTACGAGCACGGCGTGTTGGTGCAGGCCACCACCCGCGGCGACGGCGAAACCGGCGAGGACGTGACGCAGAACGTGCGAACCATCGGCCAGATTCCGCTGCGGCTGCGCGGTGAGGCGCCGCCGCTGATCGAGATCCGCGGCGAGGCCTACATGCGCCGCGACGACTTCGAGCGCCTCAACGAACGCCAGCGCGAGAAGGGCGGCAAGACCTTCGTCAACCCGCGCAACACCGCGGCCGGCGCGATCCGCCAGCTCGACCCGGCGGGCATGGCCGACAAGAAGCTGAGCTTCTTCGCCTATGGCCTGGGCGACCAGCGCGGCTGGGCCCAGCCGGCCACGCACAGCGGCACGCTGGATGCCATCGCCGCCTTCGGCGTGCCGGTCAGCAGCGACCGGCGGGTGGTGCAGGGCGCCGAAGGGCTGGTGGCCTTCCACCAGGAGATCGCGGCGCGCCGCGATGCGCTGCCCTTCGACATCGACGGCGTGGTCTACAAGGTGGATGCGATCGCGCTGCAGCAGCAGCTGGGCTTCGTCACCCGCGAGCCGCGCTGGGCGGTGGCCCACAAGTACCCGGCGCAGGAGCAGCTGACGCGGCTGAACGACATCGAGGTGCAGGTGGGCCGCACCGGCAAGCTGACGCCGGTGGCCAAGCTGGAGCCGGTGTTCGTCGGCGGCACCACCGTCAGCAACGCCACGCTGCACAACCTGTTCGAGCTGCGCCGCAAGGGCGTGCGCGTCGGCGACACGGTGATCGTGCGCCGTGCCGGCGACGTGATTCCCGAGGTGGTGGGCCGCATCGAGCAGCCGCGGCCGAGCTACGTGCCCAACTTCCGCATGCCGCGGGCCTGCCCGGTGTGCGGCAGCCCGGTGCAGCGCGAGAAGGGCGGCATCGACCACCGCTGCAGCGGCGGGCTGTTCTGCGCGGCGCAGCGCAAGCAGGCGCTGCTGCACTTTGCCGGCCGCCGCGCGATGGACATCGAGGGCCTGGGCGACAAGCTGGTCGAGCAGCTGGTCGACGGCGGCATCGTGCGCACGCTGCCCGAGCTGTACAAGCTGGGCGTGGCCAAGCTGTCGGCGCTGGAACGCATGGCCGACAAGAGCGCGGCCAACCTGCTGGCAGCGCTGGAGCAGAGCAAGCAGACCACGCTGCCGCGCTTCCTGTACGCGCTGGGCATTCGCCATGTGGGCGAGGCCACGGCCAAGGACCTGGCCGCGCATTTCGGCAGCCTGGACCGGGTGATGGACGCCACCGAGGCGCAGCTGCTGGAGGTGCGCGATGTCGGCCCGGTGGTGGCGCAGAGCATCCACACCTTCTTCGCGCAGCCGCACCACCGCGAGGTGGTGGAACAGCTGCGCGCCGCCGGCATCCGCTGGGACGAACACGACGGCGCTGCCGCCGCGGCACCGAAGCCGCTGGCCGGCCTGACGGTGGTGCTGACCGGCACGCTGCCCACGCTGAGCCGCGAGGCCGCGAAGGAGCTGCTGGAAGCCGCCGGTGCCAAGGTGGCCGGCTCGGTGTCGAAGAAGACCTCCTACGTGGTGGCCGGCGTCGAGGCCGGCTCCAAGCTGGACAAGGCCCGCGAGCTGGGCGTGCCGGTGCTCGACGAACAGGGGCTGCACGACCTGTTGGCGACTGGCCCGGGCGCAGGGGGCGCCGCATAATTTGCGGTTTTCTCTACACCTGATCGGAGACTGTTCTCGATGAAGCGTCATAGCCTGCGCTCGATCCCTGTTCTGGCCGCCTTGCTGGCCGGCCTGCCGCTGGCCGCCTCGGCCGCCTGCCTGAGCGACCTGGAAGCCGCCGCCCTGGTGGCCAACTACCTGAACAAGAAGCCCGCGGCCACGCCCGAGGGCCTGAACGATGCCGACGCGGCCTGCACCCGCGCCAAGGTGAACAAGTTCCTGGTGCAGCAGACCGGGGCCAAGGTGGCGGGCTACAAGGCCGGTCTCACGAACCCGGCGGTGCAGAAGCGCTTCAACGCCACCGCGCCGGTGTGGGGCGTGCTCTACGAGCCGATGCTGCTGAAGGACGGCGCCAGCGTCGAAGCCGCCTTCGGCGCGCGCCCGCTCTTCGAGGCCGACCTGCTGCTGCGCGTGTCCGATCCGCGGCTGGCGCAAGCGAAGACGCCCGAGCAGGCGCTGCAGTACATCGACCAGGTGATCCCGGCGATCGAGCTGCCCGACCTGGTGGTCGAGGCGCCGCCCAAGCTGAACGGCGCGGGCGTGGCCGCCATCAACGTCGGTGCGCGCTACTTCGTGATGGGCACGCCGATCGCGGTGAAGCGCACGCCGGACTTCGCCGCCTCGCTGGCCAGCATGAAGATCGTGGTGATGGGCGGCGGCGAGGACCTGGACAAGGGCTTCGGCAGCGACGTGCTGGACCATCCGCTGAACGCCGCGATCTGGCTGGCGCAGGACCTGGCCAAGCAGGGCATTCCGCTGCGCAAGGGCGACCTGATCAGCGTCGGCTCCTTCTCGAAGCTGATGCCGCCGAAGCCCGGCCTGAAGGTCGAGGTGCAGTACCAGGGCCTGCCCGACAACCCGTCGGTCACGGTGTCCTTCAAGTAATGGGCGGAGGCCGACCATGGCAGTGCGCGAAATCCTGAAGATGGGCGACGAGCGGCTGCTGCGCGTGGCCGCACCGGTGACCGATTTCGATTCGCCGGCGCTGCTGGCGCTGGTGGAGGACATGTTCGACACCATGCGCGCCGCCAACGGCGCCGGCCTGGCCGCGCCGCAGATTGGCGAGGACCTGCAGCTGGTGATCTTCGGCTTCGAGCACAACGTGCGCTATCCCGATGCGCCGGCGGTGCCATTGACGGTGCTGTGCAACCCGGTGATCGAGCCGCTGGGCGACGAGATTGCCGAAGGCTGGGAAGGCTGCCTGTCGGTGCCGGGGCTGCGCGGCGTGGTGCCGCGCCATGCGCGCATCCGCTACCGCGGCTTCGACGCGAGCGGCACGCCGATCGAGCGCGAGGCCGAGGGCTTCCATGCCCGCGTGGTGCAGCACGAGTGCGACCACCTGATCGGCCGCCTGTACCCGACGCGCATGACCGACCTGCGCCGCTTCGGCTACACCAGCGTGCTGTTCCCCGACCTGGACCCGGGCGAAGCCGACGACTGAGCCTGCGTCTGCAGGGGGGCGCGTCAGCCGGCGGCACCGCTGGCGCGTTGAAGGCCCAGGCACCGCCTTCCGTGCGGTTGCCGCAGGAGTGCTTGCACCGTGGCCATCGTCCGCCTGTTCCGCTGCCTGATCTGGGCCGTCTGCCTGGCCCTGGCGGGCCTGGCCGTGGCGCAGGAGGACCCGCCGGGCCGCGTCGGCCGGCTGGCGGTGCTGCAGGGCGAGGTGCTGGTGCTCGAAGCCGAGCGCGGCGACTGGGAGCCCGCGCTGCCGAACCGCCCGCTGACCGGCGGCGACCGGCTGTGGACCGCGCCGGGCGCCTCGGCCGAGCTGCGCATCGGCTCCAGCGTGCTGTGGCTGGGCGCGCAGACCGAGCTGGAAGCCGCCCGGCTGGACGACCAGCGCCTGCAGTTCCGCCTGCAGCGCGGCCAGCTGGCGGTGCTGCTGCGCTCGGACACCGTGGCGGCCGAGTTCGAGGTGGCGCATCCGGAGGTCCGGCTGCAGCCGCTGCGCGCCGGGCTGTACCGCATCGACCGGCTGGCCGAGGCCACCGACGTGAGCGTCTGGCGCGGTGCGCTGCGCGTGGACGGCCATAACCTGACGACCACGCTGGTGGCCGGGCAGCGCGCCGCGTTCTGGCGCGACGGGCCGCTGGGCGACACCACGCGGCAATGGCTGGCGCCGCAGCAGGACGAGTTCGCGCTGGCCGTGCAGCGCGCCGACCAGGAGGCGCAGCGCCTGGCGGCGGCCACCTGGGTGCCGCCGGAGATGACCGGGGCCGAGGAACTGGAGCGCTACGGCCGCTGGCAGCAGCATCCGGAATACGGCGCGGTGTGGCTGCCGATGACGCTGGCCCCCGGCTGGGTGCCGTACCAGCGCGGCCGCTGGCTGTGGCTGCGGCCCTGGGGCTGGACCTGGGTGGACGACGCGCCCTGGGGCTTCGCCACCTCGCACTACGGGCGCTGGTTCTGGTGGGGCCAGCAGTGGGTGTGGACGCCCGGGCCGCGGGTGCCGCGGCCGGTGTTCTCGCCGGCGGTGGTGGGCTGGGTGAACGGGCCGCCGCCGGCCTGGCGGCCCGGCCTGAAGCCGCCGCCGCCGCAGGGCTGGGTGGCGCTGGGCCCGCATGAGCGCTATGTGCCCGTCTACCGCCACCCGCCGGGAAGCCCGCAGCGTCCGCTGCCCGGCTGGCCGCAGCCGCCCGGCACGCCGGGCTGGCAGCCGCCGGTGGGCCTGCCCACGCCCGAACCGCGGCCGCCGGGGGCGGGCGCACCGCCACGGCCGAGCCCGCCGCCGGGCGCCGGCAGTGGCCCATTCTTCGGCCGGCCGTTCCCGACCACGCCGCCGCACCGCGAGCCGCTGATCCGGCCCACCGTGCCGCCGGTGGCGGTGACCATGCCGGCCGCGCCGCCGGCCCCGGGCCAGCCAGCCCCCGCGGCACCGCCGCGCCTGCAGGCGCCGACACCGGCACCGGTGCCCGCGCCGCCGCGCTCGCAGGTGACGCCGGCCGATCGGCCGCCGGCGGCCGATGCCGCCGAGCGCGGCGAGCGCGGCGAGCGGCGGCGCCCGCCCGAGCAGCGCCACCCCTTCCGCGAGCGCTGAAGCGCTATTTCAGCAGCGGCCGCAGCGCCGGCCAGACGTTGTCCAGCATGCGCGGCTGGGCCTGTGCATTGGGGTGGATGCGGTCGGGCTGGAACAGCTTGTCGGCCTCGGGCCCGTCGGCCACGCCGGCCAGGAAGAAGGGCACCAGCGCCGCGCCTTCGGCCTTGGCCACGCTGGCGAACAGGCCAGCGAAGTCGCTGGCGTACTTCTGGCCATAGTTGGGCGGCACCTGCATGCCCAGGATCAGCACGCGCGCGCCCGCGGCCTTGGCGGCCTGCGCCATCGCCGCCAGGTTGGCCTGCGTCATCGACAGCGGCAGGCCGCGCAGCGCGTCGTTGCCGCCCAGTTCCAGCACCACGACGCTGGGCTTGTGCTGCGTCAGCAGCGCCGGCAGGCGCGAGCGGCCGCCCGAGGTGGTGTCGCCGCTGATGCTGGCATTGACCACGGGGACCGCGATCTTCTCGCGCTGCAGCCGTTGTTCCAGCAGCGCGACCCAGCCGCTGCCGCGCTCCAGGCCGTATTCGGCCGACAGGCTGTCGCCCACCACCAGCAGCGGCCCGCGGGCGGCCTGCGCGGCCGCCGATACACCGAGGCCGGCGACGGCCAGGCCGAGCAGGCTACAGTGCCGCAGCAGCGCACGCCGCGTGAGCCCCGAAACCGGAAGTCGAATGTCCGAACCGATCATCGCTGTCCAACACATCACCAAGCAGGTCACCGACGCAACCGGCACGCTGACCATTCTCCACGACATCGATTTCGAACTGCGCCGCCAGGAGTCGGTGGCCATCGTCGGTGCCTCGGGCTCCGGCAAGAGCACGCTGCTGTCGATCATCGCCGGGCTGGACGTGCCCACCAGCGGCCAGGTGCGCATCGACGGTACCGAGCTGTTCAAGCTGGACGAGGACGCGCGCGCCGCGCTGCGCTCGCGCACGCTGGGCTTCGTGTTCCAGAGCTTCCAGCTGCTGGCCAACCTGAACGCGCTGGAGAACGTGATGCTGCCGCTGGAGCTGCTGGGCCAGCGCGATGCCCGCGCCCGCGCGGCCGAGATGCTGGAGCGCGTGGGCCTGGGCAGCCGGCTCGGCCACTATCCGAAGGTGCTGTCCGGCGGCGAGCAGCAGCGCGTGGCGCTGGCCCGGGCCTTCGTCGTGCGGCCGCAGGTGCTGCTGGCCGACGAGCCCACCGGCAGCCTGGACTTCGCCACCGGCGCCAAGGTGATGGAGCTGATGTTCGAGCTGAACCGCGAGGCCGGGACGACGCTGGTGATGGTCACCCACGACCCCGGCATCGCCGCGCGCTGCCAGCGCCAGCTGGGCATCGAGGCCGGCCGCCTGGCCAGCGACCGCGTCAGCGCGTAGCGCCGACGGCTTACTGCTGGGCGAACTTGTAGTCGGTCTTCGCGGCCTTGCGCAGGTCTTCCTGGTACTGCTGCAGCTTGATCTGCTCCAGCCGCTGGATGATCTGCGCCTTGACATCGTCGAAGGCCGGGAACTCGGCCTCGCGGGTGTCTTCCAGCTTGATGATGTGCCAGCCGAACTGCGACTTGACCGGCGTGTCGGTCATCTCGCCCTTCTTCAGCTTGGTCAGCGCCTGGCCGAATTCGGGCACGTAGCTGTCGGCCTTGGCGAAGTCCAGGTCACCGCCATTGGCGGCCGAGCCCGGATCCTTGGAGCTCTTCTTGGCCAGGTCCTCGAAGCTGGCGCCGCCCTTGATCTGCGCGATCAGCGTCTTGGCCTCGGCCTCGCTTTCCACCAGGATGTGGCGGGCGCGGTATTCGGTGCCGGTGAGCTGGGCCTTGAACTTGTCGTACTCGGCCTTGGCCTCGGCGTCGGACACCGGGTTCTTCTTCTTGAAGTCCTCGAACAGCTCGCGGATCAGGATGCTCTGCCGGGCCAGCTCCATTTGCGCGCGGTAGTCGGCAGATGCGGCGATGCCTTTCTTCTCGGCTTCCTGCGTGAAGATCTCGCGCAGCACCACCTGGTCCTTGGCCTGGGCTTCCATCTCGGGGCCGACCTTCTGGCCGGCGCGCGCGGCCTGCTGCAGCAGGTTGTCGACGCGGGCCTTGGGCACGGGCTTGCCGTTGACCACGGCGATGTTCTGCGCCTGCACCGCCAGCGGCATCAGCAGCGCTGCGGAAACGGCAAGGAATGCGGCACGCACGGCCTGGGTGTTCGACTTCATGTCTGCTTCGGTCCTGTCTGGTGGGGGCAGCCGGCGGGCGGCTGCGACGGGTAGGGCCCGTGAGGAGAAACTCGCTGCGAGGGGGCTTTCAGGGCTCGCCCGGCGCATGGGCCTCGATGGCCAGCGCATGGATGCCGGCAGGCATCAACGAGCGCAGAGCATCATACACGAGGCGGTGCCGCGCCACGCGGCTCAGCCCGGTGAAGCGTGCACTGGTAATGCGCACGCTGAAATGCCGGCCTTCGCGGGCACCGGCATGGCCGGCATGCAGGTGGCTGTCGTCCTGCACCTGCAACTGCAGCGGCTGCAGCGCCTCGCGCAGCGCGGCCTCCACGGCTGTGGCTTGCACACCGCTCATGCCGAATCGGCCGGCAGCTTGCCGGAGGGTTCGGGGGCATCCTCGGCATAGCGGTTCAGCACCAGGCCTTGGGCCAGCGTGAACAGCAGCATCAGCCCGACGCCACCGAACAGCTTGAAGTTGACCCAGGTGTCGGTGGAGAAGCTGTAGGCCACCCACAGGTTCAGCAGGCCCATCAGCGCGAAGAAGGCCACCCAGGCGAAGTTGAGCCGGTGCCAGATGCGCTCGGGCAACTGGATGTGCTGCGACATCAGTGCACGGATCAGGTTGCGGCCGGTCAGCAGTGGGCTCAGCCACAGCGTGGTGCCCAACAGCCAGTACAGCACGCTGGGCTTCCACTTGATGAAGGTCTCGTTGTGGAAGTACACCGTGGCCGCGCCCAGCACCACTACCACGCCCAGCGTGACCCACAGCATGGTGTCCACCCGCCGGCCGCGCAGCTTGAGCCAGGCCACCTGCAGCAGGGTGGCCGCCACCGTCACCAGCGTGGCCAGCAGCACCGGCGCTTCGGTCGGGCCGACCACGCCACCCGCCACCAGAAAGCCGAAGTGGCCGGTGGCGAACTCGGCTGCCCAGTCCTTGTGCGCATCGGCGTATTTGAAGACGACGAAGAACAGCAGGATCGGCAGGAAATCGAACAGCAGCTTCATGCCGCCTCAATCGGGCGGTGCGAACTGGATCGCCGCGGAATTGATGCAGTAGCGCTCGCCGGTGGGCGCCGGGCCGTCGTCGAACACATGGCCCAGGTGCGTGCCGCAGTTCTTGCAGCGCACTTCCACCCGCACCATGCCGTGGCTGGTGTCGCGCAGGTATTCGATGACCTCGGCATTGATCGGCTCGGCATAGCTGGGCCAGCCGCAGCCGGCGTCGAACTTGGTGTCCGACTTGAACAGCGGCGTGCCGCAGCCGATGCAGTCGTAGCGGCCGGGCTCGAAATGGTCCCAGTACTTGCCGGTGAAGGCGCGCTCGGTGGCCGCGTGGCGGGCCACCTGGTACTGCATCGGGTCGAGCTGGGCGCGCCATTCGGCGTCGCTCTTGCGCACCGGGTAGCTCGGGTCGTCGGTCGGCTTCTGGCTCATGGCGCCGAAGTTTAGCCACTGCACCCTGCCGCCGGCAGGGCCGCGGTGAAACCCGGGGCAGACCGGCCTGTCGCTCGCGTTACATTGCCCGCGCACAGGCGCCACCTAGAATCGCACGATCGTTCGTTTTTCGATGCCTTGACGGAGACAACGCATGTCAGCCAGCTATGAAGTCCGCGGCCCCGTGGCCGTGATCACGATGAACAACCCGCCGGTCAACGGCCTGGGCTACGACACCCGCCGCGGCATCGCGGACGGCATCGACCGCGCCAATGCCGACCCGGCCGTCAGGGCGATCGTCATCACTGGGGCGGGCCGGGCCTTCTCGGGCGGCGCCGACATCCGCGAGTTCGGCACGCCGAAGGCCATCGCCGAGCCCAACCTGCTGAGCCTGATCCTGCAGGCCGAAGGCAGCGCCAAGCCGATCGTCGCCGCGCTGCACAGCGTGGTGATGGGCGGCGGGCTGGAGCTGTCCTTGGGCTGCCACTACCGCGTGGCCGCGGCCGGCACGCAGATCGCGCTGCCCGAGGTGAAGATCGGCCTGGTGCCCGGCGCCGGCGGCACGCAGCGCCTGCCGCGCGTGCTGGGCGTGGAGACCGCGCTGAACATGATCGTCAGCGGCGAGCCTGTGAAGAGCGAGATGCTGGCCATGATCCCGGGCCAGAAGCTGATCGACAAGATGATCGACGGCGACCTGCTGGCCGGCGCCATCGCCTTCGCCACCGAAGTCGCCGACAAGCGCCCGCTGCCTCTGGTGCGCAACCTGAAGGCCACGCATCCCAATGCCGACGGTTACTTCGCCTTTGCGCGCAACACCGTCAAGGCGATGGCCAAGAACTTCCCGGCGCCGGCCAAGTGCGTCGACTGCGTCGAGGCCGCGGTGAGCATGAAGTTCGACGACGGCATGCGCTTCGAGCGCGACACCTTCCTCGCGCTGATGATGACGCCGGAAAGCAAGGCGCTGCGCCATGCCTTCCTGGGCGAGCGCGCCGCCAGCAAGATCCCCGACGTGCCCGAGGACACGCCGCAGCGCAAGATCGAGAAGGTGGCCGTCATCGGCGCCGGCACGATGGGCGGCGGCATCTCGATGAACTTCCTGAACGCCGGCATCCCGGTGACGATCCTGGAGATGAAGCAGGACGCGCTGGACCGCGGCGTTGGCGTGATGCGCAAGAACTATGAGGCGCAGGTCAAGAAGGGCAAGCTGAAGCAGGACAAGTACGACCAGCGCATGGCGCTGCTGAAGACCACGCTGTCCTACGACGACATTAAGGACGCCGACATGGTGATCGAGGCGGTGTTCGAGGAAATGGGCGTCAAGGAGGGTGTGTTCAAGACGCTGGACGAGGTGATGAAGCCCGGCGCCATCCTGGCCAGCAACACCAGCACGCTCGATTTGAACAAGATCGCTGCCTTCACCAAGCGTCCGCAGGACGTGATCGGCACGCACTTCTTCAGCCCGGCCAACGTGATGAAGCTGCTGGAGGTGGTGCGCGGCGAGAAGACCGCCAAGGACGTGCTGGCCACCGTGATGGCCGTGGGCAAGAAGATCAAGAAGACCGCAGTGGTCTCCGGCGTGTGCGACGGCTTCATCGGCAACCGCATGATCGAGCAGTACAGCCGCCAGGCCGGCTTCCTGCTGGACGAGGGCTGCACCCCCGCGCAGGTGGACAAGGCGATCGAGAAGTTCGGCTTCGCGATGGGCCCGTTCCGCATGGGCGACCTGGCCGGCAACGACATCGGCTGGGCGATCCGCAAGCGCCGCGCGGTCGAGTACCCCGACCTGAAGTACAGCAAGACCGCCGACCTGCTGTGCGAGATGGGCCGCTACGGCCAGAAAACGCAAGCGGGCTGGTACGACTACGTCGCCGGCAAGCGCGATGCGATCCCTTCGCCGGTGGTGGTGGAGATGATCGAGAAGCACCGCGCCAGCCTCGGCATCACGCCGCGCAAGATCAGCGACGACGAGATCGTGCAGCGCCTGGTGTTCGCGCTGGTCAACGAGGGCGCGCGCATCCTGGAAGAGGGCATCGCCGGCAAGGCCAGCGACATCGACATGATCTACCTCACCGGCTATGGCTTCCCGGTCTGGCGCGGTGGCCCGATGTGCTACGCCGACACGGTGGGCCTGTTCAACGTGGTGCAGGCGATGAAGCGCTTCGCGCAGAACCCGCGCGACGACGCCGCCTTCTGGCAGCCGGCACCGTTGCTGGCCAAGCTGGCCGCCGAAGGCAAGAGCTTCACCTGAGCGGCACCGCTCCCACACCCGCCCGCATCCCAAGGAAGGAATCGCCATGACCGACGCCGTGATCGTCTCCACCGCCCGCACCCCCCTGGCCAAGAGCTGGAAGGGCGCCTTCAACATGACCCATGGCGCCACGCTGGGCGGCATGGCCATCAAGGCCGCGGTCGAACGCGCCGGGGTGGACCCGGCCGCCATCGATGACGTGCTGATGGGCTGCGCCAACCCCGAGGGAGCCACCGGCATGAACATCGCCCGCCAGGCCGCGCTGCGCGCCGGGCTACCGATCTCGGTCAGCGGCGCCACCGTCAACCGCTTCTGCTCCAGCGGCCTGCAGACCATCGCGATGGCCGCGCAGCGCATCATCGCCGGCGAGAGCGACCTGCTGGTGGCTGGCGGGCTGGAAAGCATCTCCTGCGTGCAGCAGGAGATGAACCGGCACATGATCGCCGACAGCTGGCTCAAGGAAAACAAGCCGGCCATCTACATGAGCATGCTCGAGACCGCCGAGAACGTGGCCAAGCGCTACGGCATCCCGAAGGAGCGCATGGACGAATACGGCGCCGCCAGCCAGCAGAAGGCCTGCGCCGCGCAGGAGGCCGGCAAGTTCAAGGACGAGATGATCTCCTGCACGGTGACCGCTGGCGTGGCCGATGCGCAGCTGGGCCTGCGCACGAAGGAGGTGACCATCAGCGCCGACGAAGGCCTGCGCCCGGGCACCACGGTGGACAGCATCAAGGGCATCCGCCCGGCCATCCCCGGCGGCGTGGTCACGGCCGGCAATGCCAGCCAGTTCAGTGACGGCGCCGGCGCCTGCGTGCTGGTCAGCGACACCTATGCGCAGCAGAAGAACCTGAAGCCGCTGGGCCGCTTCCTCGGCTTTGCGGTGGGCGGCTGCGAGCCCGACGAGATGGGCATCGGCCCGGTCTACGCGGTGCCCAAGGTGCTGAAGCGCCTGGGCCTGAAGGTCGAGGACATCGACCTGTGGGAGCTGAACGAGGCCTTCGCCGTGCAGGTGCTGTACTGCGCCGACAAGCTGGGCATTCCGATGGACCGGCTCAACGTCAACGGCGGCGCCATCGCGGTGGGCCACCCCTATGGCCTGAGCGGCCAGCGCCTGACCGGCCATGCGCTGATCGAAGGCAAGCGCCGCGGCGCCAAGCGCGTGGTGGTCACCATGTGCGTGGGCGGCGGCATGGGCGCCGCCGGCGTGTTCGAGGTGCTGTGACCGGGCTGCGCGCATGAACGTGCTGCGCACCCCCGACGAGCGCTTTGCCGGGCTGCCGGGCTGGCCCTATGCGCCGCAGTACCTGCAGCTGGACGGGCTGCGGCTGCACTACGTGGACGAGGGCCCGCGCGATGCGGCCGTCACCGCGCTGTGCCTGCACGGCCAGCCAAGCTGGAGCTACCTGTACCGCAAGATGATCCCGGTGTTCACCGGCGCGGGCCTGCGGGTGGTGGCGCCGGACCTGATCGGCTTCGGCCGCTCGGACAAGCCCGAGGACGAGGCCTGGTACAGCTTCGACAACCACCGCCAGGTGCTGCTGCGCTTCGTCGAGACGATGGACCTGCGCAACGTGCTGCTGGTGGTGCAGGACTGGGGCGGCATCCTCGGCCTGACGCTGCCGCTGCAGCAGCCCGAGCGCTTCACCCGGCTGCTGGTGATGAACACCGCGCTCGGCCTGGGCGAGGTGGGCGAGGGCTTCCGCCAGTGGCGCGCCTACAGCAACAGCCAGCCCGACATGGCGATCGGCCGGCTGTTCCAGCGCGGCCACCCGCAGCTGACGCCGGCCGAGGCCGCGGCCTACGACGCGCCGTTCCCCGACGCGCGCTACAAGGCCGGCGTGCGGCGCTTTCCGAACCTGGTGCCCGACGGTGCCGACGCGCCCGGCGCCGAGATCAGCCGCCAGGCCGCGCGCTTCTGGAGCACGCAGTGGCAGGGCGACAGCTTCATGGCCATCGGCATGCAGGACCCGGTGCTGGGCCCGCCGGTGATGGAGGGGCTGCGCAAGCTGATCCGCGGCTGCCCCGAGCCGATGGAGGTTGCCGAAGGCGGCCACTTCGTGCAGGAGCACGGCGGGCCCATCGCCACGGCCGCGCTGCGCCACTTTGGCCTGAACTGAGGCTATTCGCGGGCTGCCCGGGCGCTTAAGGCCAGGGCGCCCTTTCCGTCATCGATAGGGCCCCATGCGACAGACCCTGGACTTTCTGCTGAACGAATGGCTGGAGGTGGCCGCGCTGACGCGCCGGCCGCGCTTTGCCGAGCATTCGGGCGAGACCTTCGCCTCGGTGCTGGATACCTGCGAGCGCATCGCGCGCGACAAGTTCGCGCCCTTCAACCGCCTGGCCGACACCGAGGAGCCGCATTTCGACGGCGAGCGCGTGCACCTGCCCGAGGCCACACGGGACGCGGTGCTGGCCTATGCCGAATCGGGCATGCTGGCCGCGGCGCAGGACTACGAGGTCGGCGGCATGCAGCTGCCCTGCGTGGTGGAGATGGCCGCCAACGCCTTCTTCCACAAGGCCAGCATCGCGATGACCGGCTATGCGCTGCTGACCAGCGGCAACGCCAACCTGCTGATGGCCCACGGCACGCCGCGGCAGCGCGAGGTATTCGCGAAGAACGAGTTCGCCGGCCGCTGGTTTGGCACGATGTGCCTGAGCGAGCCGCAGGCTGGCTCGTCCCTGAGCGACGTCGCCACCAAGGCGGTGCCCGACGGCGCCGACTTCGAAGCCGACCCGCTGGGCCCGCGCTACCGGCTGCGCGGCAACAAGATGTGGATCTCGGCCGGCGAGCATGAGCTCACCGAGAATATCGTGCACCTGGTGCTGGCGAAGATCGCCGACGACGAGGGCCGCACCGTGCCCGGCACGAAAGGCATCTCGCTGTTCATCGTGCCCAAGCAGCTGGTCGATGCCGACGGCCAATTGACCGGCGAGCGCAACGACGTCGCCCTGGCCGGTCTGAATCACAAGCTGGGCTACCGTGGCACCACCAACACGCTGCTGAACTTCGGCGAAGGCCGCTTCCAGCCGCGCGGTGCGGCCGGGGCCATCGGCTACCGCGTCGGCGCGCCGGGCGAAGGCCTGCGCTGCATGTTCCACATGATGAACGAGGCGCGCATCGGCGTCGGCCTGGGCGCAGTGATGCTCGGCATGGCCGGCTACGAGGCCAGCCTGGACTATGCGCGCAACCGGCCGCAGGGTCGGCCCATCGGCGTGGGCGGCAAGGACGCCACCCAGCCGCAGGTGCCGATCATCGAGCATGCCGACGTCCGGCGCATGCTGCTGGCGCAGAAGAGCTATGCCGAAGGCGGCCTGGCGCTGGCGCTGTACTGCGCGCGGCTGGTCGACGAGCTGCACACCGGCGACGAGCGCAGTGCGCGCGACGCCAACCTGCTGCTGGAGGTGCTGACACCGATCGCCAAGAGCTGGCCCAGCGAGTGGTGCCTGGAGGCCAACAGCCTGGCCATCCAGGTGCACGGCGGCTACGGCTACACCCGCGACTTCCCGGTGGAGCAGTACTGGCGCGACAACCGCCTGAACATGATCCACGAGGGCACGCACGGCATCCAGGCGCTGGACCTGCTGGGCCGCAAGGTGCTGATGCACGACGGTGCGGCCTTCAAGCTGTTGGCCGCGCGCATGCGTCAGACGGCAGAGCGGGCCGAAGCCGAGGACACGCTGCGTGCGCCGGCGCGGCAGCTGCGCATGGCGCTGCAGGCGCTGGAGTCGGCCACCCGCGCCGCCTGGATGGACGCCACGCCCGAGCAGGCGCTGGCCAATGCCACGCCCTACCTGCAGGCCTTCGGCCATGTGGTGCTGGCCTGGCTGTGGCTGGACGTGGGCCTGGTCTGCGAGGCCCGCCTGTCCGGCGCACCGGCCGATGCCGCGGTGCTGGCGCCGCTGCAGGGCCGGCTGGCCGCCATGCGCTACTTCTTCGCCTACGAGCTGCCCAAGGTCGACGCCTGGCTGCTGCCGGTCGCGGCGCGGCAGCCGGTCTGCCGCGAGATGCGCGACGCCTGGTTCTGACGACCATGAGCAACGACACCCTCGACAAGCTGGTCTGGGTCTGCATCTATGCGGGCCTGTTCATCGTCGGCCTGGGCATCTGGTTCGTCGAACACCATCTGGCGGCGGGCGTCTCGCTGGCGGTGGCCGGCGGCGCGCTGGTGGCCCTCGGCGGCTTGCTGATCTGGCTGCGTTCGCGCCGGCCTTGAAACCCTGAAGGAGACTTGCACATGAGCACCCCTGTACAGAAGTTGTTCGACCTGAGCGGCAAGACGGCACTGATCACCGGCGGCTCGCGCGGCCTGGGCCTGCAGATCGCCGAGGCGCTAGGCGAAGCCGGCGCGAAGCTGGTGCTCAGCTCGCGCAAGGCGGCCGACCTGGAAGAGGCCGCCGCGCACCTGAAGGCCCGCGGCATCGAGGCCAGCTGGGTGGCGGCCGACGCCAGCGACCCGGCGCAAGTGCAGCATGTCTGCGACGTGGCGATGCAGCGGCTGGGGCAGATCGACATCCTGGTCAACAACGCCGGCGCCACCTGGGGCGCCCCGGCCGAGGACTACCCGCTGGAAGCCTGGGACAAGGTGATGAACCTGAACATCCGCAGCATCTTCCTGATGAGCCAGGCGGTGGGCAAGGCCAGCATGATCCCGCGGCGTCAGGGGCGCATCATCAACATCGCCTCGATCGCCGGGCTGGCGGGTTCGGCCGACGTGAAGTTCATCGCCTACGGCACCAGCAAGGGCGCGGTGGTCAACTTCACGCGCACGCTGGCCGGCGAATGGGGCGCCTACGGCATCACCGTCAACGCGCTGGCGCCGGGCTTCTTCCCCAGCAAGATGACCAAGGGCATCCTGGCCGAGCTGGGCGCCGACAAGCTGGCGCAGCAGGCGCCGCTGAAGCGCATCGGCGACGACGACGACCTGAAGGGCGCCGCGCTGCTCTTCGCCTCGCCGGCCGGCAAGCACATCACCGGGCAGATCCTGGCGGTGGATGGCGGCGTCAGCAGCGTGCACTCCGGCGGCTGATGAAGTTTGCCCGGCACATCCCGTTCATCCACCTGCTGGGGGCGGAACTGCTGCGCTTCGAGGACGGCGAGACCGAGATCGCGCTGGAGATCCGCGACGAGCTGCAGAACTCCTGGCAGGTGGCGCACGGCGGCGTGGTGATGACGCTGCTGGACGTGGCCATGGCCCATGCCACGCGCGCACCGCGCAAGCCCGAGGAAGGCCCCGACCCGCGCGGTGTGGTCACCATCGAAATGAAGACCACCTTCATGAAGCCGGCGCGCGGCCGGGTCACCTGCGTGGGCAAGCTGCTGCAGCGCAGCCCCTCGCTGTGCTTCTGCGAAGGCACCGTGTTCAATGCCGCCGGCGAGCGCCTGGCCCACGCCACCGGCACCTTCAAGTTCCTGGCCGGCCTGCCCGTGGACGGCCGGCGCATCCAATCCCCCGATGCATCCGATTAAGGAGACAACCATGATCAACAAGCAATGGCATCTGGTATCGCGCCCCACCGGCGAACCGACGTCCTCGAACTTCAAGCTGGTCGAGGCGCCCGTGCCCGAACTGCAGGACGGGCAGGTGCTGGTGCGCCAGCACTTCATGAGCCTGGACCCGTACATGCGCGGCCGCATGAACGACGGCAAGAGCTACGCCCAGCCGCAGCCGCTGAACGCGGTGATGCAGGGCGGCACGGTCGGCGAGGTGGTGGCCTCGCGCAGCACCTCGTTCCAGGTGGGCGACAAGGTGGTCGGCATGGGCGGCTGGCAGCAGTACGCGCTGGTCGAACCGGCGGCGCTGCCGATGTGGCGCAAGGTGGACACCACCCATGTGCCGCTGTCGGCCTACCTGGGCGCGGTGGGCATGCCGGGCGTGACCGCGTGGGTGGGGCTGAACAAGATCATCGAGCCCAAGTCGGGCGAGACGGTGGTCGTCAGCGCCGCCAGCGGCGCGGTGGGCAGCGTGGTCGGCCAGCTGGCCAAGGCGGCGGGCTGCCGTGCGGTGGGGCTGGCCGGCGGGCCGGACAAGTGCCGCGCGGTGGTCGAGGAGTTCGGTTTCGACGCTTGCATCGACTATCGCCAGCACCCCGACCTGAAGTCGCTGTCGGCCGCGCTGAAGGAGGCCTGCCCGCAGGGCATCGACGGCTACTTCGAGAACGTCGGCGGCCTGATCCTGGATGCGGTGCTGCTGCGCGCCAATGCGTTCTCGCGCGTCGCCATGTGCGGCATGATCGCCGGCTACAACGGCGAGCCGATCCCGCTGGCCGCGCCGCAGCTGATCCTGGTGAACCGCATGAAGGTGCAGGGCTTCATCGTCAGCGAATACCTGCCGCACTGGCCGCAGGCGCTGGCCGAGCTGGGCGGCCTGGTGGCCACCGGCAAGCTGAAGTACCGCGAGACCATCGCCCAGGGCATCGAGGCGGCGCCCGAGGCCTTCATCGGCCTGCTGAAGGGGAAGAACTTCGGCAAGCAGCTGGTCAAGCTGATCTGAAATTCGGGCGCGGGAGGCCACCGCCATGGACGTTACGCACGAAGTCACCAACCAGAGCACGCCCTACGCCGACGTCGACCTGTTCGCGGCCAATCGGCCGCTGCAGGAGGCGCTGGCCTGGCACCACCCGGGCTACGACCGTGCGCGCTTCCATGCGTTGGGCGCCGAAGCCGGCAGCGCGGCGATGCAGGTGCATGCGCGGCTGGCCAACCTGCACGGGCCGGTGCTGCATGCGCACGACCGCTTTGGCCACCGCATCGACCAGGTGGAGTTCCACCCCAGCTACCACGCCCTGATGCGCAGCGCGCTGGGCCACCGGCTGCATGCCACGCCGTGGACCGAAGGCCCCGGCGGCCACATCGAGCGCGCCGCGGCCTTCATGCTCTTCACCGAGCTGGAACCTTCGATCCTGTGCCCGGTGTCGATGAGCTACGCGGTCACGCCGGCATTGCGCACGCAGCCGGCGCTGTTCGGCGACTGGCTGCCCAAGCTGGCGGCCACCCAGTACGACGAGCGCTTCCTGCCCTTCGGCCAGAAGACCGCGGTGACCATGGGCATGGGCATGACCGAGAAGCAGGGCGGCTCGGACGTGCGCGCCAACAGCACGCGGGCCGAGTTCGAGGCCGACGACGGCTGGGGCCGGCGCTACCGGCTCACCGGCCACAAGTGGTTCATGTCGGCGCCGATGTGCGACGCCTTCCTGGTGCTGGCGCAGACCGCGCAGGGCCTGAGCTGCTTCTTCCTGCCCCGGTGGCTGCCCGATGGCAGCGTCAATGCGCTGCGCATCCAGCGGCTGAAGCACAAGCTCGGCAACCAGGCCAATGCCTCGTCGGAAGTGGAGTTCCACGGCGCCACCGCCTGGCTGGTGGGCGACGAGGGCCGCGGCATCCCGCAGATCCTGGCAATGGGCACCATCAGCCGGCTGGACTGCGCGCTGGGCACCGCCGGCCTGATGCGCCATGCGCTGGGCCTGGCGCTGCACCACTGCCGCCAGCGCCAGGCCTTCGGCAAGCGGCTGATCGACCAGCCGATGATGCGCAACGTGCTGGCCGACCTGGCGCTGGAGAGCGAGGCCGCCACCGCGTTGGCCATGCGGCTGGCGCGCGCGGTCGATCGCACCGAGAACGGCCAGGACCCGGACGGCCACGAGGCGGTGATGCGCCGCCTGCTGACGCCGGTGGCCAAGTTCTGGATCTGCAAGCGCGGCAGTCACTTCGCCCAGGAAGCGATGGAATGCCTGGGCGGCAACGGCTATGTCGAAGAGCAGGGCGAGGGCGTGATGGCCCGCATCTACCGCGAGATGCCGCTGAACTCGATCTGGGAGGGCGCCGCCAACATCATGGCGCTGGACCTGCTGCGCGCATTGCGCGCCAAGGACGTGGCCGCCGCGCTGGCGCACGAGGCCGCGCCCGCGCGGGGCGCGCATCCGGCCCTGGACCGGGCGCTGCAGCGCGCGCTGTCCAGCCTGGACACGCTGGCCGACGAGGCGCAGGCCCGCCGCCTGGCGCGCGAAATCGCGCTGCTGCTGCAGGCGCTGCTGCTGCAGCGCAGTGACCCGGCCGTGCTGGAAGCCTTCTGCCGCACCCGCCTGGATGCGGCGGCCGATGTGTTCGGCCTGCTGCCGGCGGGCCTGAATGTCGATGCGATCCTGCGGCGCGCCCTGCCGCAGGCAGACTAAATCGGGGCCGTGATGAGCGAACTGATCCTGCACCACTACGCCAATTCGCCGTTCTCGCAGAAGGTGCGCTGGGTGCTGGGCCTGAAGGGCCTGGACTGGCTTTCGGTGACGGTGCCGGTGATGATGCCCAAGCCCGACGTGCTGGCGCTGACCGGCGGCTACCGGCGCACGCCCTTCCTGCAGATCGGCGCCGACATCTACTGCGACACCGCGCTGATGTGCCGGGTGATCGACGCGCTGGCGCCGCAGCCGCCGCTGTTTCCGGCCGGCGTGGCCGGGCAGGCGGCGATGCTGGCGCAATGGGCCGACGGGCCGCTGTTCTGGGCTGCCGTGCCGCTGACGCTGCAGTTGGGCGGGCCGACCGGTATCCTGCCCGATGCGACACCCGAGTTCCTGAAGGCCTTTGCCGCCGACCGCGCGGCGATGAGCGCCGGCCTGCGCCGCGCCGGCCCGCACGATGCCCGCGCCCACGTGGCCAGCTACTTCGGCTGGCTGGAGCAGATGCTGGCCGACGGCCGGCGCTTTCTGCTGGGCAATGCGCCCAGCGTGGCCGACATGGCCGCGGCGCAGTCGATCTGGTTCGTGCGGCTGTCGCCGGCGGTGGCGGCGCAGTTGCTGTCGCCTTATCCGCAACTGGTGGCCTGGTACGAGCGCGTCGAGGCCTTCGGCAACGGCCGCAGCCAGCCGCTGTCCAGCACCGAGGCGCTAGGCCGCAGCGCCGCGGCGCGCGGACACACTGCCTGCCAGGTGATGCCGGGCCTGGGCTTCGAGGCCGGGGCCGAGGTCAGCGTCAATGCGCTGGACTACGGCGCCGACCCGGTGGCCGGCCGGCTGGTGGGCCTGAGCGTGGACGAGGTGGTGGTCGCGCGCGACGACGAGCGCGCCGGGCGGGTGCGTGTGCACTTCCCGCGCATCGGCTACCAGATCAAGGCGGACCGCAAGTCCTGACAACGGAGACGAGATCGGCATGAAGAGCTTCAAGGGCCGCACCGCGGTGATCACCGGCGCCGCCTCGGGCTTCGGCCTGGAAGTGGCGCGCATCGCCGCGCGCGAAGGCATGAACGTGGTGATGGCCGACATCCAGCAGGACGCGCTGACGCCGGCCGCGGCCGAGATCGCCGCCAGCGGCGCCGCGGTGCTGCCGTGGGCGCTGAACGTGTCGCGCGCCGCCGAGGTGGAGGCGATGGGCGCGGCCGTGCTGGCCCGCTTCGGCGCGCCGCACTTCGTGTTCAACAACGCCGGCGTCGGCTGCGGCGGGCTGATCTGGGAGAACACGCTGCAGGACTGGGAGTGGGTGCTGGGCGTCAACCTGATGGGCGTGGTGCACGGCGTGCGCGTGTTCACGCCGATGATGCTGCAGGCCGCCAAGCAGGACCCGGGCTACGAAGGCCACATCGTCAACACCGCGTCGATGGCCGGGCTGGTGAACCCGCCGAACATGGGCGTCTACAACGTCAGCAAGCATGCGGTGGTGTCGCTGACCGAAACGCTGTACCAGGACCTGCGCCTGGTCAGCGACCAGGTCACCGCGTCGGTGCTGTGCCCCTTCTTCGTGACCACCGGCATCACCCGCAGCGAGCGCAACCGGCCGGCCGACCTGCCGGCCATCGCCCCCACGCGCAGCCAGCTGATCGGCCGCGCGATGTCCGACAAGGCGGTGGGCAGCGGCAAGGTCTCGGCGGCGATGGTGGCGCAGTACGTGTTCGATGCGTTGCGCGAGCAGCGCTTCTATGTCTACAGCCATCCGCAGGCGCTGGGCTCGGTGCAGCTGCGGCTGGAAGACGTGGTGCAGGCACGCAACCCCTCGGACCCCTTCGCCCAGCGGCCGGAGGTCGGTGCGCAGCTGCGCGCCGCCTTGCGCGCCGCCGACTGAAGCGTGCCCACCGCCCGCGCGCTGCCGCCGGCGGTGGTGATCGGCGGCGGCCCGGCCGGGCTGATGGCCGCCGAGGTGCTGGCCGACCACGGTGCGGAGGTGCATGTCTACGACGCCATGCGCTCGGTGGGCCGCAAGTTCCTGCTGGCCGGCAAGGGTGGGCTGAACCTGACGCACAGCGAGCCGCTGGCGCCGTTCGTCGGCCGCTATGGCGCGCGACAGGCCGAGCTGGGCCGCTGGCTGCAGGCCATCGGCCCGCAGGCGCTGCGCGACTGGGCGGCGGGCCTGGGCATCGACACCTTCGTCGGCAGCTCGGGCCGGGTCTTTCCCACCGACATGAAGGCCGCGCCGCTGCTGCGCGCCTGGCTGCACCGGCTGCGCAGCCGCGGCGTGCGCTTCCACATGCGCCATCGGTGGACAGGCTGGGGGCCAGACGGCGCCTTGCGCTTCGATGCCCCCGACGGCCCGGTGCAGCGGCAGCCGGGTGCCGTCGTGCTGGCGCTGGGCGGGGCCAGCTGGGCGCGGCTGGGCAGCGACGGCGCCTGGGTGCCGTGGTTGCGCGCGCAGGGCGTTGACGTGGCCGAGCTGCAGCCGGCCAACTGCGGCTTCGAGGTGGCCGGCGCGGCGCATCGCGGGGGCGCCGGCTGGAGCGCGCACTTCGCGCAGCACCATGCCGGCGGAGCGCTGAAGTCGGTGGCGGCCGAACTGCACGCGCAGGGCCGCGTGGTCTGGCGTCAGCCGGGCGAATGCGTGGTCAGCGCCTATGGCATCGAAGGCAGCCTGGTCTATGCCGCATCGGCCCGGCTGCGCGATGCGCTGGCGGCCGAGGGCACGGCCACGCTGTGGCTGGACTTGCTGCCGGCGCGCAGCGCCGAGTGGGTGACGGCCGAACTGGCCCGGCCGCGCGGCACGCGCTCGCTGTCCACGCACCTGAAATCGCGGCTGGGGCTGTCGGGCGTGAAGGCCGCGCTGCTTTACGAGCTGCTGGACAAGCCGGTACTGGCCGACTCGGCGGCGCTGGCTGCGGCGATCAAGGCACTGCCGCTGGTGCTGCGCGCACCGCGGCCCATCGACGAGGCCATCAGCAGCGCCGGCGGTGTGCGGCTGGAGGCGGTGGATGCGCAGCTGATGCTGCGGGCGCGGCCGGGGGTGTTCTGCGCCGGCGAGATGCTGGACTGGGAAGCGCCGACCGGCGGCTACCTGCTCACCGCCTGCTTCGCCAGCGGCTGGCTGGCCGGGCAGGGCGCCGCCGCCTGGCTGGCGAAAGGAGGCCCCTGATGCTGCTGGTCTTCGGCTCGATCAACCTGGACCTGGGCTGGCGCGTGGCGCGCCTGCCCGGCGCCGGCGAAACCGTGTTGGCGCGGGACGTGGCCGCCTCGCCGGGCGGCAAGGGCGCCAACCAGGCCCATGCCGCGGCGCTGCAGCGTGTGCCCACGGCGCTGGTCGGCGCGGTGGGCGACGATGCCTTCGCCGACGCCGCGCTGCAGGGCTTGCGCGCCGCCGGCGTCGCGCTGGACGGCGTGGCCCGGCAGCCGGGGCCCACCGGCCTGGCCGGCATTGCCGTCGACGACCGCGGGGAGAACCAGATCGTCGTGGCCCCCGGTGCCAACGCCAAGGTGCAGCACACCCAGGTGTCCGATGCGCTGCTGCGGCGAAGTGGCGCGCTGCTGCTGCAAGGCGAGGTGCCGGCCGCACAGAACGAGGCGCTGATCCAGCGCGCGCGGCGCCAGGGCGTGCCGGTGCTGCTGAACAACGCGCCGGCGCAGCCCTTACCCGAAGCGCTGCTGCAGGCGATCACGGTGCTGATCGTCAACCGCCACGAGCTGCAGCGCAGCGCCCCGGGGCTGCCCGAGGACGATGCCGCGGCGGTGGAGGCGCTGGCCGCGCGCCATGGCATCGACGTGCTGCTGACGCTGGGCGCGGACGGCGTGCTGGCCCAGCTGCAGGGCCGGCGCTGGCGGCTGCCGGCGCACCGCGTGGCGGCGGTGGACACCACCGGTGCGGGCGACACCTTTGCCGGTGTCTTTGCCGCCGCGCGGGTGCAGGGGCTGGGCGTGGAGCCGGCGCTGGAGCGGGCCACCGTGGCGGCCGCGCTGGCCTGCACGCGGCCGGGGGCGCAAGCGGCCCAGCCGGACAGGAATGCCGTGGAGGCGGCCTTGCCGGCCTATCGCGCGCAGCGTGCGGCGGCGGGCTGAAGGCCCCGCCTCAAAGTGCCAGCGACCGCGACTCCTGGAACAGCGACTCGCTGAACTGCACAGCCCGGGTGCCATCGTCGCCGGCCGCCCACAGGCCCAGCGCGCGCGCCGACATCGGCTTGGCGAACAGGAAGCCTTGCAGCTCGTCGCAGCCCAGCTGCCGCAGGATGTTGAACTGCGCTTCGGTCTCCACGCCTTCGGCCACCACCTTCAGCTTCAGCGCCTGCGCCAGCTGCACCACGGCCGCGGCGATCTTGCGGGCCTCTTCGCTGTGCGCCACGTCCATCACGAAGGAGCGGTCGATCTTCAGCTCACCGGCCGGCAGCTTGCGCAGATAGGACAGGCTGGAATAACCCGAGCCGAAGTCGTCGATCGAGATATGCACGCCCACGGCGGCCAGCTCGGCGAAGAAGCGCGCGGTGGTTTCGGTGTCTTCCATCGCCACCGATTCGGTGATCTCGCAGGTCAGCAGGTCGGGGTTGATCTGATGGCGCTGCAGCGCGTCGGCGATGTACTGAGGCAGGTCACGCTGGCGCAGCTGATGGGCCGAGAGGTTGATGGCCACGCGCATTCGCAGGCCCTGGTCACGCCAGGCGCGGGCCTGGCGGCAGGCCTCGTCGATGACCCAGGCGCCGATCTTGTTGATCAGGCCGCTTCGCTCGGCCAGCGGGATGAAGATGACCGGGCTGATCATGCCGCGCTGCGGGTGGTGCCAGCGCAGCAATGCCTCCACGCCGGTGATCTGTGCGCTGGGCGCATGCACCTTGGGCTGGTAGTAAAGCTCCAGCTGCGAGCGCACCAGCGCCAGGCGCAGGTCGTGCAGCAGCTCGGCCTGGTCGCGCTGGTCGATGACCATGCGCGGGTCGAAGATCGCGTAGGTGTTGCCGCCGGCGTTCTTGGCGGTGCGCATGGCCACCGCGGCGTGGGTCAACAGCTCCGACGCCGGCCCATGCACCGGGTAGCCGGCCACGCCGACCGAACCACTGGTCGCCAGCTCCCGCCCATCGATGTGGCACGGTTGCGACAGCGTTGCCACCACCTGTGCGGCCAGCACGGTGGCCTCCTGCAGCGCCGCATCGCCATGCAGCACCAGCAGAAACTCGTCGCCCCCCAGCCGGGCCAGCGCGTCGGCCTCGACCAAGGTGCGCAGGCGCTGCGCCACCTCCAGCAGCAGCGCGTCGCCGCAGGCGTGGCCGTAGCTCTCGTTGACCTGCCTGAAGCCGTCCAGCGCCACCAGCAGCACGGCCGCCTTGCCACGGCCGGCGTCCACCTCGCGCTGCAGGGCGCTCATGCGCTGATCGAACGCACTGCGGTTGGCTAGGCCGGTCAGCTCGTCGCGCAGGGCATGCGCCATCAGTTCGGTCTGCGCACGGTCCAGGCGCCCACGCAGCCTGGCCTCCACGGCCAGGGCCAAGGCCAGCAGCAACAGCAGTTCGCCGGCGCCTACCGACGCCAGCGTGGCCAGTGTGTGGCTGCCGATGCCGTCGCCGTCGGCCAGGTCGAAGGGGGCAGGCCAGGGCACGGCGCCCAGCACGAGGCTCTGCGCGGCCAGTACCCCGGCGCCAATCAGTGCCGCAGCGGCGGCTTGCGCGCGGCGCGAGCAGTTCGGCCTTTGCGCGACGGCCATGCCCCAGCCGAAGCTGCTGCTGGCCACCATCCAACCCAGCAGCGACAACCCGCTCAACTGCGCAAGGTCCGACCGCTGCAAGCCGACGGCAGCCAGCGACGACAAGGTGGGCGCCAGCGTCGCAGCGCCGAGCAGGCCCACGCCGGCGAGCCGCTGGCCCATCGACGGCTGGCGGGCCAGCGATGCGTGCAGGCCCAGGGCGGCGAAGACGAAGGTCGCCAGACCGGCGACGACGCTCCAGGTGACATCGAACTCGGCCCCGGCCGCCATCGCCAGGTGCGCCACGCCCAGCACGCCGCTGGCCCAGAGGCCGGTGGCCAGCGCCACGGTGCCGGCCAGCCACCAGGGCAGGCGCTCGGTCGCGTCGCGCTGTACGGTGCGCTGGCTCACGGTCAACGCCACTGCGGCAGCGAACAGCATCACCAGCAAGCCGGTCAGCGTGGGCACGGCGCTCAGATCGGGCAACGAGAAGCCTTCCATGGGGGCTCAGTGGCAGCGGGCCGGCAGGGCGGTGCAGGGCGGGGAGGCAATGGCTGGCGGCGGACGCATCCCGCACCTATCGGCGCGCTGCTCCGGCCTCTTTAGGCCAGTGCAGGCGCGTACGACCGTCCCAATGTCGGGAAGCGGTGTTTCGGGTAATTTTTCGCGTCCGGCGCAGGTCCGGGCCCGTGGCACACTGCGCGCCTTTTGCCGAGGCGCCCCGGGCTGGGGCCTGAATGACTTGGATCCGATCCTGTTGCAGATTGCCACCGAGCTGGGCGTGCGCCCGGCCCAGGTGAAGAGTGCCGTCGAGCTGCTCGACGGTGGGGCCACGGTGCCCTTCATCGCCCGCTATCGCAAGGAGGCCACCGCCGGCTTGGACGACGCCCAGCTGCGCGAGCTGCAGACCCGGCTGGACTACCTGCGCGAGCTGCAGCAGCGCCGCGAGGTGGTTCTGGCCAGCATCGAGGAGCAGGGCAAGCTGACGCCCGCGCTGCGCGAGGCCATCGACGCCGCTGCCACGAAGCAGGCGCTGGAAGACCTGTACCTTCCCTACAAGCCGCGTCGCCGTACCAAGGGCCAGGCCGCTCGCGAGGCCGGGCTGGAGCCGCTGGCCGACCGCCTGCTGGCCGACCCGACACTGCAGCCGCTGGCCGAGGCGGCCGGCTTCGTCAACGCGGAAGCCGGCTTTGCCGACGCATCGGCGGTGCTGGACGGCGTGCGCGACCTGCTGTCCGAACGCTGGGCCGAGGATGCCGTGCTGGTGGGCCGGCTGCGCGACTGGTTGTGGGCCGAGGGCCGGCTGCGCGCCCGCCTGCTGGCCGGCAAGGACGAGACGGCGGCCGAGGTGGCCAAGTTTCGCGATTACTTCGATTTCGACGAGGCCATCCGCGCGGTGCCCTCGCACCGTGCGCTGGCCGTCTTTCGCGGCCGCGCGCTGGACATCTTGGAGCTGAAGCTGCTGCCGCCCGACGAGGCGCAGGCCCCGGCCGCGCCGGGCACGCTGTCGGCCGCCGAGCAGCGCATCGCCGCGCACCTGGGCTGGCGCGCGGCCGGCCGGCCCGGCGACGAGCTGCTGCGCCGCTGCATCGGCTGGTCCTGGAAGGTCAAGCTGGCCCTGAGCCTGGAGCGCGACCTGTTCGGCCGGCTGCGCGAGGAGGCCGAAGGCGTGGCGATCAAGGTCTTCGCCGACAACCTGCGCGACCTGCTGCTGGCCGCGCCGGCCGGCCGCAAGGTGGTGATGGGCCTGGACCCGGGCATCCGCACCGGCGTCAAGGTGGCGGTGGTCGGCGACACCGGTAAGGTGCTGGACACCGCCACCGTCTACCCGCACGAGCCGCGCCGCGACTGGGAAGGCGCCTTGCACACGCTCGGTGCCCTGGTGGCGAAGCACGGCGTCACGCTGCTGGCCATCGGCAACGGTACCGCCAGCCGCGAGACCGATGCGCTGGCCGCCGAGCTGATCGCGCGCACCGGCAAGGCGGCGCCGGCGGCTGTGCCGCAGAAGGTGGTGGTCAGCGAGGCCGGCGCGTCGGTGTATTCGGCCAGCGAGGTGGCCAGCCGTGAGCTGCCTGAGCTGGACGTCAGCCTGCGCGGCGCGGTCAGCATCGCGCGGCGGCTGCAGGACCCGCTGGCCGAGCTGGTGAAGATCGAGCCCAAGAGCATCGGCGTCGGCCAGTACCAGCACGACCTGAACCCGAGCGCGCTGGCGCGCCGGCTGGATGCGGTGGTGGAGGACTGCGTCAATGCCGTGGGCGTGGACCTGAACACCGCCTCGGTGCCGCTGCTGGCGCGGGTGTCGGGGCTGTCGCCGGTGGTGGCTGGCAGCATCGTGCGCTGGCGCGATGCGCAGGGCGGCTTCCGCCGCCGCGCCCAGCTGCTGGAGGTGACGGGCCTGGGGCCGCGCACCTTCGAGCAGGCGGCCGGCTTCCTGCGCATCCGCGATGGCGACGACCCGCTGGACATGACCGGCGTGCATCCCGAGAGCTATGCGGTGGTGCAGAAGATGCTGGCCGCCGCCGGCCGGCCGGTGGACGGGCTGATGGGCGCGGCCGACGTGCTGAAGACGCTGCGGCCCGAGCAGTTCACCGACGAGCGCTTCGGCCTGGCCACGGTGAAGGACATCCTGGCCGAGCTGGCCAAGCCCGGGCGCGACCCGCGGCCGCATTTTCAGGTGGCGCGCTTCAACGAAGGCGTGCACGAGATCACCGACCTGAAGCCCGGCATGCTGCTGGAAGGCACGGTCAGCAACGTGGCGCAGTTTGGCGCCTTCGTCGACCTGGGTGTGCACCAAGACGGCTTGGTCCACGTGAGCCAGCTCGCGAACCGCTTCGTCAACGATGCGCGCGAGGTGGTCAAGACCGGCGACATCGTCAAGGTGCGGGTGCTGGAGGTGGACCTGGCGCGCAAGCGCATCGCGCTGACGATGAAGCTCGATGCCAAGCCGGCGCCGAAGGCGGCCGACAATGGCTTCAGGCCGGCGGCGCGCGGCGAGCGCATGGCCCGCAGCCCAGCACCGCAAGGCGGCTCGGCGATGGCCGAGGCCTTCGCCAAGCTGCGTTCAGGCCGCTGAGAAGTCCTCGGGCTTGAGCTCGATCGGCTGGCCGTGCGGCGTGCGGTCGGCGGCGTGGTCCCAGGCCCGCTGGTAGCGCGCCAGTTCGGCCGCGCTGCTGGCGCCCTTGGCGGCGACCAGCGCCTCCAGTGCGGCCAGCCAGTGGTGGTAATAGGTGTCGCCCAGGTCGGCATCGCCGGCGGCCTGTGCCGCGGCGATCTGCTGCGACAGCGCCTCGGCCCACTCGGGCCAGCTGAACAGGCCGCGCTGGTGCAGTGCCAGCGTCATCGCGAAGGCCTGCGCCTGCCAGGGTTCGGCGAAGACCGGCTCGCCGCACTCTTGCGGCATGCCCGCCAGTAGCGGCGGTCTCATGCGGCCGGCTCCAGATAGCTTTCCCAGGCGTCCAGTGCCACGCTGAGGCCCGGCGCCGCGTCATCGCCCCACAGTTCGGTGCCGTTGAAGGCCACGCGGTACAGCCATTGCGGCTGCTCGCCCAGGCCCTGGGCGTGGGTGTCGGCAAAGACGTGCATGCCTTGCACGCTCTCGATCACGCCGCGCTTGCCGTGGGCATAGCCGGGCAGGCGGGTGTGGTGGTCGACGCGCTGCGCGCGGGTGCGCACGGCATCGCCCACCTGGAAGCGCGCCGGCGCCGTGGCCGGGCGCTCGGTCGGCGAGCCCTTGGCCAGCACGGCCGGCACCGCGGCGGCCTGCAGCACCCGCGCCACCGGCACCGCCGGGTGCAGCGCGCGGCCGCCCTGCAGCTCGTCGGGCTGCACCAGGCCGCGCTCGGCCAACAGCTTCTCCAGCGCGCCGATCCAGATGCGGTAGTAGCTGGACCGCGCATAGTCCGGCAGCGTCTCGCGTGCGGCGCGGCTCATATCGATGTTCCAGCTGCCGGTGGCACCCATCGCCAGCGTGACGGCGAGCGCGCGCGGCTCCCAGGCGGCGTGGAAGATCTCGGTCTCGGGTTCCGGGCGCACGGCTTGCGCGTTCGGGCGGCCGCCCAGGTCGGCGTGGGTGCGGTAGCTCATCGGGCAGGCTCCCGCGGCAGGCCGGTGCCGATCATCGAATCGCGTGTCACCAGTTCGGCCAGTTGATCCTCGCTGAAGCCTTCAGTGCCGGCGGGGCGCATCGGCAGCACCAGGTAGCGCACCTCGGCAGTGGAATCGACGACGCGGATCTCGGTGCTGTCGGGCAGCGTCACGCCGAAGTCGGCCAGCACGCCGCGCGGGTCCTTCACCGCGCGCGAGCGATAGGGCGCGCTCTTGTACCAGGTGGGCGGCAGGCCCAGCACCGGCCAGGGGTAGCAGCTGCACAGCGTGCACACCACCATGTGATGGCGCTGCGGCGTGTTGGCCAGCACCACCATGTGCTCGCCCTGCCGGCCGCTGTAGCCCAGCGAAGCGATGGCCGCGGTGCCGTCGCGCAACAGCCAGTCGAGGTAGGCCGCATCGGCCCAGGCGCGGGCCACGACACGGGCGCCGTTGCGCGGGCCGATCTGCGTCTGGTAGGTGTCGATCAGCAGGTCCAGCGCGGCCGGGTCGATATAGCCCTTCTGCGCCAGCACCGTTTCCAGCGCGCGCACGCGCAGCGTCATTTCGTCGAGCTCGCTGTGCTCGTGGTCGTGATCGTGTGACATGGTCCCATCGTACAGTTCCCGGCCATGAAGGCCCTGCAGATCCACGCCGGCGCGACGGCACTGAAGCACCTGCGCGATCGGGGCTTGAGCGCGCAGGACGTGCGCGTGATCCCGGCCGCGGCCGGTGGCCCGAAGGGCCTGATCCTGAACGGCCTGGACCGCTACCTGTTCGGGCAGTGGCTGCAAGGCGGCACGCAGAGCGTGCACCTGCTGGGCGCGTCCATCGGCGCCTGGCGCATGGCCACCGCCTGCCTGCCCGACCCGGCCGCGCAGCTGGCGCAGATGGCCCACGACTACATCCACCAGGACTACGAGCACGCGCCGGGCAAGCCGCCGACGCCGCGGCATGTCAGCGAGGTGTTCGGCGCCAAGCTGCAGGAGCGCTTCGCCGGCCGCGAGCCGGAAGTCCTTTCGCATCCGCGTTTTCGGCTGCATGTGTTCACCAGCCGCGGCCGGCATGTGCTGCAGCGGCAAGGGCGCTTTCGCATGCCGCTGGGCTATGCCGGCGCCTTCCTCACCAACAGCCTCAGCCGCAAGGCGATGGGCGGCTGGCTGGAGCGCGTGGTGTTCTCCGATGCGCGCGAAAATCTGCCGCTTCACCTGCACGACTACCGCACGCAGCAGGTGCCGCTGGCGGCGCAGAACCTGCAGCGCAGCATCCTGGCCAGCTGCTCGATCCCGTTCTGGCTGGAGGCCGTGCAGGACATTCCCTGTGCACCCAAGGGCGCCTACTGGGACGGCGGCATCACCGACTACCACCTGCACCTGGACTATGGCTCGATGCACGACGGCCTGGTGCTGTACCCGCATTTCCAGAAGACGGTGATCCCCGGCTGGCTGGACAAGGCGCTGAAGCACCGCCACCGTGCCACGGCGCACCTGGACCGGGTGGTGCTGCTGTCGCCGCGGCCCGAATGGGTGGCCACGCTGCCGAACGCCAAGCTGCCCGACCGCAACGACTTCAAGGCCTATGGCGATGATCTGGCCGGGCGCGTGCGCGCCTGGAGCCGGGCGCTGGCCGAAAGCCAACGCCTGGCCGACGATTTCGCGGAAGCCGTGGCTTCCGGGCGGCCGGTGCAGGCCGAGCCCTTACAATAAGGTCTGCTCGAAACTACAAGGACGGGAAAGGCAACATGGTTATGACACCGCGAACTACGGGCTTCGTTACCGAAACCTGATCGGCCGCGCCGTCACGCCTGCACAACCCTTTTCTGTCACGAACGAAGCGCGGTCCCGTACCGCGCTTTTTCTTTTCCGGAGTTCCCCATGATCGCGATCACGCTGCCCGATGGTTCGAAGCGGGAGTTTGCGCAACCGGTGACGGTGGCCGAGGTGGCCGCATCCATCGGCCCCGGCCTGGCCAAGTCGGCGCTGGCCGGCAAGGTGGATGGCCAGGTGGTCGACTTGAGCCACCGCATCGACGGCGATGCCGCGCTGGCCATCCTGACGGACAAGAGCCCCGAAGGCCTGGAGGTGATCCGCCACTCGACGGCGCACCTGCTGGCCTATGCGGTGAAGGAGCTGTTCCCGGACGCGCAGGTGACCATCGGCCCGGTGATCGAGAACGGCTTCTACTACGACTTTGCCTACAAGCGCCCCTTTACGCCCGAGGACCTGGCGGCCATCGAGGCACGCATGCAGGAGCTGGCCAGAAAGGACGAGAAGGTCGAGCGCCGCGTGCTGCCGCGCGACGAGGCCGTCGCCTACTTCAAGGGCCTGGGCGAGCACTACAAGGCCGAGATCATCGGCAGCATCCCGGCCGGCGAGGACGTGTCGCTGTACCGCGAGGGCGGCTTCGAGGACCTTTGCCGCGGCCCGCACGTGCCCAGCACGGGCCGGCTGAAGCACTTCAAGCTGATGAAGGTGGCTGGCGCCTACTGGCGCGGCGACCACCGCAACGAGATGCTGCAGCGCATCTACGGCACGGCCTGGGCAAGCAAGGACGAGCTGCAGCAATACCTGCAGATGCTGGAAGAGGCCGAGAAGCGCGACCACCGCCGCCTGGGCCGCGAACTGGACCTGTTCCACCTGGACGAGCACTCGCCGGGCACGGTGTTCTGGCACCCCAAAGGCTGGGCGCTGTGGCAGCAGGTGGAGCAGTACATGCGCGCGGTCTACCGCGACAACGGCTATCTGGAAGTGAAGGGCCCGCAGATCCTGGACCGGGCACTGTGGGAGCAGACGGGCCACTGGGAGAAGTACCGCGACAACATGTTCGTCACGGAGTCGGAGAAGCGCGACTACGCGGTCAAGCCGATGAACTGCCCTGGCCACATCCTGATCTTCAAGCAGGGCATCAAGAGCTACCGCGACCTGCCGCTGCGCTACGGCGAGTTCGGCCAGTGCCACCGCAACGAGCCCACGGGCGGGCTGCACGGCATCATGCGGGTGCGCGGCTTCACGCAGGACGATGGCCACATCTTCTGCACGGAAGACATGATCCTGGGCGAGTGCGTGGCCTACACGGCGCTGCTGCAGAAGGTCTACAAGGACTTCGGCTTCGAACACATCATCTACAAGGTGGCGACGAGGCCGGCGGCCCGCATCGGTTCGGACGAGATCTGGGACAAGGCCGAGCACGCGCTGATGGAAAGCCTGCGCGCCAGCGGCTGCGAGTTCGAGATCGCCGCCGGCGACGGCGCCTTCTACGGCCCGAAGATCGAGTACACGCTCAAGGACGCCATCGGCCGCCAGTGGCAGTGCGGCACGATGCAGGTCGACTTCAGCATGGCCGAGCGGCTGGATGCCGAGTACGTGGCCGAGGATTCCACGCGGCGCCACCCGGTGATGCTGCACCGGGCCATCGTCGGCAGCATGGAGCGCTTCATCGGGATCCTGATCGAGCAGTACGCCGGCGCGCTGCCCGCCTGGCTGGCGCCAGTGCAGGTGGCGGTGGCGCCGATCACGGACGGGCAGGCCGACTACGCGCTGAGCGTGGCGAAATCGCTTCAAAAACAAGGAGTTAGGGTGCAGAGCGATTTGCGCAACGAGAAGATTACGCGTAAAATCCGCGAGCTTTCGATGCAGAAGGTTCCGTACATCCTGGTCGTGGGCGACAAGGAAAAGGCAAACGGGGCCGTATCGGTGCGCGCTCGGGGCAATCTGGATCTGGGTGTGATGCCGTTCGACGACTTCGCCGCGAGGCTCGCCGACGACATCGCCCGCAAGGTCTAGGGTCTCCGGCGCGCCTTTGTCGTTTCTTGCGGTGCCGCTTGCCTAGGCGCTGCGTTAAGGGGTCTGAACTATCGCTACCTTCATGGACCGTCGCACTCCGAATGCGGAGCGCAAGCACAGGTTGAACCGGGAAATCATGGCGCCGCAGGTGCGCCTGAATGGGGTGGACAACGAACCGTTGGGCATCGTTAGCCTGATGGAGGCGTTGCAGATGGCAGGCGAGAAGGATGTCGACCTGGTCGAGATCGCCGCCACCGCCGACCCTCCGGTGTGCCGGTTGATGGACTACGGCAAGTTCAAGTACCAGGAGCAGAAGAAGGCCGCGGAAGCCAAGGCCAAGCAGAAGGTCATCGAGATCAAGGAAGTCAAGTTCCGTCCGGGCACGGACGAAGGCGACTACGCGATCAAGATGCGCAACCTGCGCCGTTTCATCGCCGAGGACGGCGACAAGGGCAAGGTCACGTTGCGCTATCGCGGCCGCGAGATCACCCACCAGGAAATCGGCATGCGTCTGCTCGAGCGCATCCGCGACGAGCTGGCCGACGTCTCGGTGGTGGAGCACATGCCCAAGCTCGAGGGTCGCCAGATGATCATGGTGCTGGCGCCGAAGAGGAAGTGAACTGAGGGATTCGTTGCCGGGGTCTGGTCACCCTGGCGGCGACAAGAAGCTGCTGCAGGCCAACAAGCACCGCATGTCCCATGTGGTCGCGTGCAGACGGCAACATAGCGAAGGAGCAGCAATGCCCAAGATGAAGACCAAGAAGAGCGCGGCCAAGCGGTTCCGCGTGCGTCCGGGAGGCACCGTCAAACGCGGTGCGGCGTTCAAGCGCCACATCCTCACGAAGAAGTCCACCACCCGCAAGCGCCACCTGCGTGGCGTCAAGGAGGTGCATGACACCAACATGGGCAGCATCGCCAAGATGATGCCTTTCGCGGGTCTGTAAGGCTCAACGCACTAGGAGAAACACATGCCTCGCGTCAAACGTGGCGTCATCGCCCACGCTCGTCACAAGAAGGTGCTGGCCCTGGCCAAGGGCTTCCGCGGCCGCCGCAAGAACGTCTTCCGCATCGCCAAGCAGGCGGTGATGAAGGCCGGGCAATATGCCTACCGCGACCGCCGCACCCGCAAGCGGGTGTTCCGCCAGCTCTGGATCGCGCGCATCAACGCCGCGAGCCGCGAACTCGGCGTCACCTACAGCAAGTTCATGGCCGGCCTGAAGAAGGCGCAGATCGACATCGACCGCAAGGTGCTGGCCGATCTGGCTGTCAACGACCCGGCTGCCTTCGGCAGCATCGTCGCCAAGGTGAAGGCCCAGCTCGGCTGATCTGCAGCAGGCCGCGGCGCCTCTGGGCGGCCGCGGCACACCGCTCGCATCCGATGGCCGTCACGCAAGCGACGGCCATTCTTTTTCTACCCTCCGATGAACGATCTGGACACATTGGTGCAGGCAGCGCAGCAGGCATTTGCCGACGCGCCGACGCCGGCCGAGCTGGAGAACGCCAAGGCGCGCTTCCTCGGCAAGGCGGGGCAGCTGACCGAGCTGATGAAGGGGCTCGCGCGGCTCAGTGTCGACGAGAAGAAGAGCCGCGGCGCCGCGATCAACGTCGCCAAGCAGCAGGTCGAGGCGGCGCTGCAGGCGCGGCGCGACGCGCTGGCCGCCGGTGAACTGCAGGCGCAGCTGCGCGCCGAGGCGCTGGACGTCACGCTGCCCGGCCGCCGCCGCGGCACGGGCGGGCTGCACCCGGTGTCGCGCACGATGATGCGCATCGAGGCCATCTTCGCGTCGATGGGTTTCGACGTGGCCGACGGCCCCGAGATCGAGACCGACTGGTACAGCTTCACCGCGCTGAACAACCCGGAGAACCATCCGGCGCGTTCGATGCAGGACACCTTCTACGTCGACATGAAGGACGCCGAAGGCCGCTGGCTGAACCTGCGCCCGCACACCAGCCCGATGCAGGTGCGCTATGCGCGCGCGCATGCGGCACGCCATGCCGGTCGCCAGCCGATGCCCGAGGTGCGCGTGATCGCGCCGGGCCGCACCTACCGGGTGGACAGCGACGCCACCCATTCGCCGATGTTCCACCAGTGCGAAGGCCTGTGGATCGGCGAGAACGTCAGCTTCAAGGACCTGAAGGTGGTGTTCAGCGATTTCCTGCGCCAGTTCTTCGAAACGGACGAGTTGGACGTACGCTTCCGGCCGTCGTACTTTCCGTTCACCGAGCCCTCGGCCGAAATCGACATCGCCTTCGCCAGCGGGCCGCTGAAGGGGCGCTGGCTCGAGGTGGCCGGCTCCGGCCAGGTGCATCCGAACGTAGTGCGCAACTTCGGCCTGGACCCCGAGACGCACATCGGCTTCGCCTTCGGCATGGGGCCCGATCGGCTGACCATGCTGCGCTACGGCGTCAACGACCTGCGCCTGTTCTTCGATGGCGACCTGCGCTTCCTGTCGCAGTTCAAATAGGGCCCGCCATGCAGTTCCCTGAATCCTGGTTGCGCGAGTTCTGCAACCCCCCGCTGTCTACCGCCGAGCTGGCCGATCTGCTGACCATGGCCGGCCTGGAAGTCGAGGCGACCCGCCCCGTGGCACCCGCCTGCCGCGGCGTGGTGGTCGGCCGCATCGTCGAGGCCGTGCAGCACCCCAATGCCGACCGGCTGCGGGTGTGCAAGGTCGATGCGGGCGTGCATTCGCCGGACGGCCCGCTGCAGGTGGTGTGCGGCGCGCCCAATGCCCGCGTGGGCCTCCTGGCGCCGCTGGCGCTGGTGGGCGCCGAGTTGCCGCCGGCCGAGGAGGGCGCCGGCCCCTTCGCCATCAAGGTGGGCAAGCTGCGCGGCGTGGAAAGCTTCGGCATGCTGTGCTCGGCGCGTGAGCTGAAGCTGTCCGACGACCACGGCGGCCTGCTCGAGCTGCCCGAAGGCGCAGTGCCGGGCACCGACATCCGCCAGCAGCTGCAGCTGGACGATACGGTGTTCACGCTGAAGCTGACGCCGAACCTGGCGCATGCGCTCAGCGTCTTCGGCGTGGCCCGCGAAGTGGCGGCATTGACCGGTGCGCCGCTGAACGTGCCGAAGATCGCCCCCGTGCCGCTGCGGCATGACCAGACCCTGCCGGTGCGGGTGGAGGCCACCGACCTGTGCGGTCGTTTCTCCGGCCGCGTGGTGCGCCACGTCGACACGAAGGCCCGGACGCCCGCCTGGATGGTGGAGCGGCTGTCGCGCTGCGGTCAGCGCTCGGTCAGCGCGCTGGTCGACATCTCGAACTACGTGATGTTCGAGTACGGCCGGCCGACGCACATCTTCGACCTGGACAAGATCCACCAGCAGCTGGTGGTGCGCTGGGCCAAGCCCGGCGAAAGCCTGACGCTGCTGAACGGCAACACCATCGAGCTCGACCCCAGCGTGGGTGTGATCGCCGATGCGCAGGCCGTGGAATCGCTGGCCGGCATCATGGGCGGCGATGCCACCGCGGTGTCCGACGACACCCGCAATGTCTATGTCGAGGCCGCCTTCTGGTGGCCGCAGGCAGTGGCCGGCCGCTCGCGCCGCTTCAACTTCGCCACCGATGCCGGGCACCGCTTCGAGCGCGGTGTGGACCCGGCACTGACCGCGCTGCACATCGAACGCATCACGCAGTTGATCCTGGACATCTGTGGCGGCGAGCCCGGTCCGCTGGACGACCAGGTGCTGGCCCTGCCGCAGGCCCGGCCAGTGACCCTGCGCGTGGCCCGCGCGGCCAAGGTCATCGGCATGCCATTGACGCAGGCCGACTGCGCCGGCGTCATGCGCCGGCTGGGCTTCGAGTTCAGCGAAGCCGAGGGCCTGATCACCGTCACGCCGCCCAGCTGGCGCTTCGACCTGCAGATCGAGGAAGACCTGATCGAGGAGGTGGCCCGCGTGATCGGCTACCGCCGCCTTCCGGACACGCCGCCAGTGGCGCCGATCCGCGCGCGCATTCCCAGCGAGACGAGGCGCAGCCCGCATGCGCTGCGCCAGCTGATGGCTGCGCTGGACTACCAGGAGACCATCAACTACAGCTTCGTCGAGACGCGCTGGGAGCACGAGCTGGCCGGCAATGCCGACCCGATCCGCGTGCTGAACCCGATCGCCGCGCCGCTGTCGGTGATGCGCTCCAGCCTGATCGGCAGCCTGATCAGCGTGCTGCACTACAACCTGGCGCGCCGCGCCAGCCGGGTGCGGGTGTTCGAGGTGGGCCGTGTATTCCGCCGCGATCCGGCCGCGGCCGAGGGCCCGGTCAGCGTGGCCGGCGTCGCCCAGCCGATGCGCCTGGGTGCACTGGCCTACGGCCCGGCGGCCGAGCCGCAGTGGGGCCAAAAGGAACGGCTGCTGGATTTCTTCGATGCCAAGGGCGACGTGGAAGCCCTGCTGGCGCCCCGCAAGCCGGTGTTCGTGGCCGACGAACACCCATCGCTGCACCCGGGGCGCTGCGCGCGCATCGAGCTCGACGGTCAACCGATCGGCTTCGTCGGTGAACTGCATCCGCGCTGGCGCCAGGCCTACGAGCTGCCGCTGGCGCCGATGCTGATCGAGCTGGAGCTCGACGCCGTGCTAGCGCGCACGCTGCCTGAGCTGCAGCCGGTGCCGCGGCACCAGGCCTCGCTGCGCGACATCGCGCTGGTGGTGGCCGATGGCGTGGCGCACGACCGGCTGGTCGAGACGCTGGCGCAAGACCCCTCCGGCCTGGTGCGCTCGGTGCGGCTGTTCGACGTCTACCGCCCCACGCAGCCGGGCGGCGGCATCGCCGCCGGCGAGCACAGCATGGCGCTGCGCCTGGAATTGCTGGACGACGCCGCCAACCTGACCGACGAGCGCATCGACGCCGCCGTGGCGGCGGCCGTGCAACGGGCCGCGCAGGCCTTCGGCGCCCGGTTGCGCGCCTGACCTCTGCAAAGGAACCTCATGGACCCGGTGATCCTGCCGAGCATCGAGACGCCGACGCTGACCAAGGCCGAGCTGGCCGAACTGCTGTTCGAGCGCCTGGGCCTGAACAAGCGCGAGTCGAAGGACATGGTCGAGGCCTATTTCGACATCATCCACGACACGCTGGTGAAGGGCGGCGACGTCAAGCTGTCGGGCTTCGGCAACTTCAACATCCGCCGCAAGGCGCCGCGCCCGGGCCGCAACCCGCGCACCGGCGAATCGATCCCGATCAAGGCGCGCAACGTGGTCACCTTCCACGCCAGCCACAAGCTGAAGGCCATCGTGCAGGGCGACACACCGTTGGGAGAAGACTTCGAGTAAAGTCTTAAGCGCTCTCTAGATCCTATTGATTTCAATGGAGAAAGCGCTTCCGCCGATCCCCGCGAAACGCTACTTCACCATCGGTGAGGTCAGCGAGCTCTGCGGCGTGAAGCCCTATGTGCTGCGCTACTGGGAGCAGGAGTTCACCCAGCTCAAGCCGATGAAGCGCCGCGGCAACCGGCGCTACTACCAGCACCACGAGGTGCTGCTGGTGCGGCGCATCCGCGACCTGCTTTACGACCAGGGCTTCACCATCAGCGGTGCGCGCAACCGGCTGTCCGAACTGGGGCAGGGCTCGCGCGGTGCCGCCGCGGTAGTTGCCGAGCCCGTGGATGAGGCCATCGAATTGCCGCCGCCGGCACTGGGTCCTCTGCCTGAACTGGCCCCACAGCAGCTGCGGGCCGAACTGCTGTCCATCCGCGAGCTGCTGCAGCCCTGAGAGGCGGCAGGGGCACCGCATATAATCTTGTTTTCTTCGGGGCGTAGCGCAGCCTGGTAGCGCACTTGCATGGGGTGCAAGGGGTCGCGAGTTCGAATCCCGCCGTCCCGACCAACGATCGCCGCGGGCCCGCCTTCACCAAGGCGGGCCCGTTTGGCTTCTGGGGCCCAATACACATGAGTGAACGTCGGATTCGAATGGCCAGCACTAGCCTAACTCCGATTGGTTCGTGAATGCTTTGGGTGTACTTTGTTCGAAGCGACCTCATCCAGAGCTTCACGGACCGCTGTGTAGGCTCGAAGGAAATCCTCTGAATCTGGAGGTCCGAAGTCGTCCAACATCTCAGCAATACGACGAGATCTCGCTGTAAGCGCGCGAGGCTCCTCATTGATGGTCCCGAAAGGCATGCCACGACCTTCCTGCAGCCACGTCGGATCGCATTTCAGCGCCTCAGCGATCGGCAGAAGGTTACGCGGGTTGTGACGCTTGCCGGCTTCGTAGTTTCCGATCGCACCAACGCTGACGCCGGCCAGTTTCGCTAGCCTCGCCTGGCTCAAGATACCCCTTGCTTCTCGGCACCATCGCAGCCGTGTTGCCAAAGAATGACCCCACGGTTCCTCGTTCAGGTTAGCTTCCATCGATCCCCTACTCGCGAAACAATGTATCAACCCAATTTAGTGTGGTCTCGACCCGGGCTTGGCTGGTGTGACTCACACTTAATCGTAGGGTTTTCGTAGCAATGCGCACGTCGTTAATCAATGAAATGCCTTCGGTCGATTGGCGCGTGTGCGTGGCCCCGATGATGGACCTTACAGATCGGCACTGCCGCTACTTCCACCGGCTGATCACCCGCCGTGCCCGGCTCTACACTGAGATGGTCAGCACCGGCGCGCTGGTGCATGGCGACGTGGCCCGCCACCTGGACCACGACGCCGCCGAGCATCCGCTGGCACTGCAGCTGGGCGGCAACGAGCCGGCCGAGCTGGCGCATGGCGCGCGGCTGGCCCAGGCCTGGGGCTACGACGAGGTGAACCTGAACTGCGGCTGCCCCAGCGACCGGGTGCAGCGCGGCGCCTTCGGCGCCTGCCTGATGGCCGAGCCGCAGCGCGTGGCCGACGGCGTGAAGGCGATGAGCGATGCCTGCACGCTGCCGGTGACGGTGAAGCACCGCATCGGCATCGACCGCATCGAGCGCTACGAGTTCGTGCGCGACTTCATCGGCACAGTGGCCGACGCCGGCTGCAGCGTGTTCATCGTGCATGCCCGCAATGCCTGGCTCGACGGCCTGAGCCCCAAGGACAACCGCGAGATCCCGCCGTTGCGCTACGAGATCGTGCACCGGCTGAAGCGCGAGTTCCCGGCGCTGACCATCGTCATCAACGGCGGCCTGGCTGGCGACGAGGCCATTGCCGCGCAACTGCAGCAGGTGGACGGCGTGATGATCGGCCGCGAGGCCTATCACCACCCCTGGTCGATGGCCAGCTGGGACCACCGCTTCCTGGGCAGCGATGCGCCGGCCCCTCAGCGCGAGGATGTCGAAGCGCAGATGCTCGCCTACCTGCAGGCGCTGCAGGCCCGCGGCGTGCCCTGGCCGACCGCGGCGCGCCACATGCTCGGCTTGTGGAACGGCACGCCCGGTGCGCGGCGCTGGCGCCAGGTGTGGTCGAATCACCGCCTGAAGAATGAACCCGTGGCGCGGGTGGCGGCGCTGGCTCGGGCAGCGCGGCTGGACGCCGCGGCAAGCACCGCGCTGGCCGCCTGATCCCCGCCACCCCCAACTTTCGAGGAGCACCATGTCCGAAGCCCAAGCCGGCCTGCTGGAGGCCGTGCCCACCGTGGCCCGCTACCTGACCTTCTCGGTCGCTACATCCCAGGCCGCGCCTGACGCGCTGCGGGCCCTGGCGGCCCAGGCCGACGGGCGCAGCCTGGTCGTCGGCGTGGGCGCGTCGTTGGCCGAGGCGCTGCGCAAGCCGATCGATGGGCTGCGCACTTATGCAGCCGGCGTGGCGCCCGGGCTGGAACTGCCGTCCACGCCGGCCGCGGTGTGGTGCTGGCTGCGCGGTGACGACCGCGGCGACCTGGTGCACCGCAGCCGCCATCTGCAAAGCGCGCTGAGCCCGGCCTTTGCGCTGCAGGACAGCATCGATGCCTTCCGCCACCACCGCGGGCTGGACTTGAGCGGCTACGAAGACGGCACCGAGAACCCCACCGGTGACGAGGCGGACGCGGCCGCCTTGGTCAGCGGCCGTGGTCCGGGCCTGGACGGCTCCAGCTTCGTGGCGGTGCAGCCCTGGGTGCATGATTTCGGCCGGCTGGAGGCCATGAACCCTGCCGAACAGGACCATGCCATCGGCCGCCGCCGCAGCGATAACGAGGAACTGGACGACGCGCCGGCCTCCGCGCACGTCAAGCGCACCGCGCAGGAAAGCTTCGCGCCCGAGGCCTTCGTGCTGCGCCGTTCGATGCCCTGGGCCGACGCCCAGCGCGCCGGGCTGGTGTTCGTGGCCTTCGGCCATTCCTTCGACGCGTTCGAGGCGCAATGGCGCCGCATGACGGGCGGCGAAGACGGCATCACCGACGCGCTGTTCCGCTTCACCCGGCCGATCGGCGGTGCGTACTTCTGGTGCCCGCCGATGCGTGGCGGGCGGCTGGACCTGCGCGCGCTGGGCCTGTAGCCAGGGGCGACGCGATGCTGGTGGACGCGCAACCCAGGCGCAGCCTGTGGCCATCGGAACAGCGCGATGCGCTGTGGGTCATCGACCAGCGGCAGCTGCCGCACCGCCTGGCGATCGAGCGGCTGGATGGCGTGGAAGCGGTGTTCGTAGCCATCCGCGACATGTGGGTGCGCGGCGCGCCGCTGATCGGCGCCACCGCGGCCTACGGGCTGGCGCTGCAGGCACATCGCGATGCCGGTGACGCGGCGCTGCAGGCCGCGGCGCAGCACCTGGGCAGCGCGCGGCCCACCGCCGTCAACCTGCAGTGGGCGCTGCAGCGCATGCTGGGTCGGTTGCTGGCAGTGCCGGTGGCCGAGCGCCGCGCCGCCGCCTGGGCCGAGGCCGATGCCATCGCCGACGAGGACGTGGCCACCAACCAGGCCATCGGCCGCCACGGCCTGCCGCTGCTGCAGGCCATCGCGCAGCGGCGGCCCGGGCCGGTGCAGGTACTGACGCATTGCAATGCCGGCTGGCTGGCCACGGTGGACTGGGGCACCGCGCTGGCGCCGGTGTACCAGGCGCAGGCCGCCGGCCTGCCGCTGCATGTGTGGGTGGACGAGACCCGGCCACGCAACCAGGGCGCCAGCCTCACCGCCTGGGAACTGGGCCAGCAGGGCGTGCCGCACACGCTGATTGCCGACAACGCCGGCGGCCACCTGATGCAGCGCGGGCTGGTGGACATCGTCATCGTCGGCTGCGACCGCGTCAGCGCGCAGGGCGATGTGTGCAACAAGATCGGTACCTACCTGAAGGCGCTGGCGGCCCGCGACAACGGCGTGCCGTTCTATGTGGCGATGCCGTTGTCCACCTTCGATCCAGCGATCGAAGATGGGCTGCGCGACATCCCGATCGAAGAGCGCAGCCCGCGCGAGCTGACGCACATCGGCGGCCGCACCGCCGACGGCCAGTGGGCCGAGGTGCAGATCGCGCCGATAGGCTGTGGCGCCGCCAACCCGGCCTTCGATGTGACGCCGGCCGCGCTGGTCAGCGGCCTGATCACCCAGCGTGGCATCGTCGCGGCCCGCGCCGATGCCTTGCGTGCGCTGACGGAGGCCAAACCATGACCCCACCCGACGAAGCCTTGCCGCGCGAGCAGGCGGTCGCCGCGATCCGCCGCCTGGACGCGCTGGGCCTGAACCGCGGCAGCACCGGCAACCTGAGCCTGCGCTGCGCGCGCGGCGGCCGGCCGGGCCTGCTGATCACGCCCACCGGCATGGGCGCCGACGACCTGCGCGCGCAGGACATGGTCTGGATGGGCGAGGACGGCGCCGTGGAAGGGGAATGGCTGCCGTCTTCCGAATGGCACTTCCATCGTGCCGTGCTGCAGCGCCGCGCCGACGTGCAGGCCGTCGTGCACACGCATTCGGTCCACGCCACCGCGCTGGCCTGCCTGGAGCGGCCGCTGCCAGCCTTCCACTACATGGTGGCGGTGGCCGGCGTGTCGACCGTGCCCTGCACGCCGTACCACACCTTCGGCAGCGAGGCGCTTTCGCTTGCGGTGGCCGACGCACTGCAGGACGGCAATGCCTGCCTGATGGCCCACCACGGCCTGGTAGCGGCCGCGCCGTCGCTGGCCCAGGCGATGAAGATTGCCATCGAGATCGAATCGCTGTGCGAGGTCTACCTGAAGGCACTGGCCGTGGGCGAACCGGCGACACTGAGCGCCGCCCAGATGGCCGAGGTGCTGCACAAGTTCAGCGGCTACGGCCGCTCGCGGCGCGCCTGATCCGGCCAGGTGGCCAGCAGCAGGCCGGCCAGCGACAGGCCCAGCGCCACCAGGTGCAGCGTGCCGAAGGGCTCACCCAGGAACAGCACGCCCACCAGCGCGGCACTGATCGGCAGCATCACGGTGAACACCCCCGCCTGTGGCGCCGGCACGTGGCGCAGGCCCTGCATCCACAGCCACACCGTCACCATGCTGGCGGCCAGCGCATAGAACAGCAGCAGCAGCCAGGTGGCCAGCGGCACCGCCGCAAAGTCGAAGCGCAGCGCCTGCCACAGGCCGAAGGGCGTGACCAGCGCCAGGCCCCACAGGTTGATCAGCGCGCTGATGCGCCGCGGCGAGACGTTGCCGGTGAGCCGCTTGCCGATGACCACGTAGCTGGCCTCGCACAGCACGGCAATCAGCAGCAGCACATAGCCCCACGGCGAGACCGCGGGCGTGCCGGCGGCCGGATCCGCCTTGGCCAGCGCCAGCAGCGCAATGCCCAGGGCCGCGCAGGCGATGGCCGCGCCCACGCGCGGGCGGATGCGTTCGGCCAGGAAGAGCCGCGACAACAGTGCCACCGCGGCCGGGATGGCCGCCATCACCACGCCGGCGGCCAGCGCCGAGGTCAAGGCCACGCCGTAGAGCATGCAGATCGAGAACAGGAAGTTGCCGAGGAAGCTTTCCCAGAACAGCAGCACCCGGTCATGGCGCGACAGCGGCGCATCGCCGTCGCGCCGGCGCACCCAGTGCAGCATTGCCACCGCGGCCATGCCGAAGCGCAACCAGGCCAGCAGGAACACCGGGAACACGGCCACCAGCAGCTTGGACAGGCCCACATACGAGCCCACCAGGGCCATGCTGGCCGCCAGGCTGGCATAAGCCAGCAGCGGCACCGCGGCCGCGGACGCCGGCGCGCTCAATCGCGGCCTTCGTCAGAAGGCTTCGGCATAGTGCTGCAGTTCCCAGTCGCTGACATGGTGCCGCCAGGCTTCCACCTCGGCGCGCTTCAGACGCAGGAACTCGGAGCTCAGGGTGTCGCCCAGGGCGGTGCGCAGCAACTCGTCGGCTTCCAGCGCATCCAGCGCCTCGCCCAGGCTCTGCGGCAACAGCGCGATGCCGCGGGACCGCACTTCGCCCAGCGACAGCTCGAACAGGTCGTCGGTGCATTCGGCTGCCGGCTCGAGCTTGCGGTCGATGCCGTCCAGGCCGGCGGTGATCAGCGCGGCCGTGACAAGGTAAGGGTTGGCGGCTGAATCCGGCACCCGCCATTCGAAGCGCCCATGCAGTGTGCGCAGCGCCGTGGTGCGGTTGTTCGGGCCATGGGCCACGTAGGCTGGCGCCCAGCTGGTGCCCGACAGCGACGGGCACACCCGCAGCCGCCGGTAGCTGTTGATGGTGGGTGCCGCCAGCGCCGTCAGCGCGGCCGAATGCGCCATCACGCCGGCAATGAAGTGCCGGCCCACCAGAGAAAGGCTGCTCTCATGGTCGGCGCTGCCATCGGCACGCCGCGGTACGAAGACGTTCTGCGCGTTGTCCGGCCGCTTGGCGTTCCAGCCGGACCACAGCGACACATGGAAATGCATGCCGCTGCCGGGCTGGTCGGCAAAGGGCTTGGGCATCATCGAGAACACCATGCCGCGCGCTTCGGCCAGCGCCTGCGCGCCCAGCTTGAACAGCATCAGATGGTCGGCGCTGGCCAGCGCCTCGTCGAAGCCGAAGTTCAACTCGTACTGGCCGTGCGCGTCTTCATGGTCGATCTGCAGGATGTCCAGCCCGCACTGCGCCAGGGCAGAGGCCAGCCCTTGCAGGAAGCTGCCCTGGCGGGCCAGCGACTTCAGGTCGTAGGAGGGCTTGTGCAGGCGGTCTTCATCGTCGGCCGGCTGCCAGCTCGCACCGTTTCGGCGCAGCAGGAAGAACTCGGGTTCGATGCCGGTGCGCAAGTGCCAGCCGCGTTCGGCCAGGTGCGCCACCGCGCGCTTCAGCACCTGGCGCGGGCAGGCGTCGAAAGGCTGGCCGTTGACGAAACCGTCGCAGACCACGCGGGCCACGCCCGGCATCCACGGCAGCGGCGTCACGGTGCTGGCATTGCCGCGCGCGTAGTACTCGGAACGCGGACCGGTCCGCGGCAGGCCGGTGCCGACGATGGAGGGCCCGGCGAAGCCGACACCGTCGGTCAGCAGGTCGTCCAGATGGGCCAGGGGCACCAGCTTGCCCTTGGCCACGCCGTGCAGGTCGGTGAACTGCGCCAGCAGCGTATGCACGCCGCCGGCGCGCAGGCGTTCGATCAGGTCCTTCATGGGGGCTCCCGGCGGGCGCCAAAGGCGCCCAGGGCCGCGATGCTACGCCGCGCTGCGGCGCGGCCCGGTCATCAGAAGGACACCACCACCGAGGTGCCCAGCACGGTGTTGCTCTTGCGATAGCTGCCGTCGTCGACGTACAGGAACACCGGCTGGCTGGCCCAGTCATAACGGGCCTCCACCTTGAACATCGTGTATTCGTTGAACACGTAGTTCAGGCCCACCGACAAGGCGTAGCGGTTGGCGCCGGTTTCGCAGCCGGCCGCCACCGAGGTCGCGCCTTGCACGCAGCCCAGGCTGCCATCGGGCCCGATGCCGTTGTTGGAATCGATGCCGTAGCCGAGCAGGCCACCGCCGTTGCGCGAGTTGTTCAGGTAGTCGAAGCGGCCGACACCTTCGAGCCGCGGCGTGAACTTGTAGGCCGCCAGCGTCGACAGGCCATACCAGGAGGCCGTCTGCAATGCGCCGTTGATGTCCGCCGTGATGGCCGCCTCCTTCTGGTAGCCATAGCTCAGCTGGCCCTGCACGGTCCAGTCGCCGCGGATGAAGTAGCCGTCAACCTCGAACAGGCCCAGGTTGGTGTTGCCGCTGGTGCTGGCGGCGGGGTTGACGAAGTTGGGTGCCTGGCCGTACACGGCGGCCATGCCGAAGCCTTGGTATTCGCCGCGCGCGTAGTCGACCCGCGCCGTCAGCACCGAGCCCTTAGCGGCCGAATAGTTGGCGTTCTGGTTCATCTGCGCCAGCATGGCCTTGGTGACCCACTTGCCGCTGGTGTAGTCGATGCCGGCGCCGATGTAGCCGGTGGGCAGCGTGAAGTCGAACAGCAGGTTGTGCGTGATCAGCTTGTTCAGCGTCGGCTGCAGGTACTCGTAGCCCGACCAGTCAGGAATCTGGCCGGCGATGAAGCGCGTCTGCAGATCGGTGAGCGGCACCGACACGCTGGCTTCCTGCACGATCGAATAGCCGTCGATCACGGAACCCACGCCGCGCTGCGGGGCCAGCGTCAGGCGCCAGCGTGTGCCGTCCTGCATCTCCTTCTGGAAATCGAGGATGGCCATGCCGATGTAGCTGTTCCAGTAGTTGTAGCCATAGTCGGCCACCGAATCCAGGAACTGGAAGCCGGCCAGGTCTTGCGCCCGGTTGTAGATGTAGGCCGCCTGCATCTGGCCGCTGATCTTCAGGCCGCCGAAGCCGCCTTCGTCGCGCGCGTCTTCCATCGCCTCGGTCTTGACCTTGAGCCGGTTCAGCTCGGTGGCCTGCTCCGGGGTCATGCCCCACTGCGGCGTAGCCTGCTTGGCCTGGGTTTCCTTCAGCTGCGATTCCAGCTGGTTGACCCGGTCGGTCAGTTTCTTCACCGCCTCCAGCAGTTCGGCATTGCTTTGGGCCGCGGCAGGGAAGGACGCCACGGCAGCCAGGGCCAACAGGGTGAGCTTGGGTCGGTTGAGCATGATGGTCGGGCTCCGGGTCGTCAGGGAATTGTGAGGGGTGTGGAGGCCTCAGCCGCGCGAGGCCTCGGCCAGGTCGAGCAGTCTTTTGCGTTCGGCACGGGCGATCAGGTAGCTGGCGGCCAGCACGCCCACCGCCACGGCCAGCACGATCAGCGTGGCCACGGCGTTGACACTGGGGTTGAGCCCCAGCCGCGCGCGCGAGAAGATCACCAGCGGCATCGTCGTGGCGCCCGGCCCGGAGAGGAAGGCCGAGAGCACCACGTCGTCCAGCGAGATGGTGAAGGTCAGCAGCCAGGCCGACATCAGCGACTGCGAGATCATCGGCAGCGTGACCAGCCAGAACACCTGCTGCGGCCGGGCGCCCAGGTCCATCGCGGCTTCCTCGAGCTGCGGGTTCAGCTCCAGCAGCCGCGCCTGGATGATCACCGCCGCATAGGCCATGCCCAGCAGCAGGTGGCCCAGCCAGATGGTCATCAACCCGCGCTCGGGGAAGCCGATGGCACGCTGCACCGACACCAGCATCAGCAGCAGCGACAGGCCGACCACCACTTCGGGCATGACGAGCGGCGCGTTGACCATGCCGCTGAACAGCGTGCGGCCCTTGAAGCGCTTGTAGCGCACCAGCGCGAAGGCGGCGAGCGTGCCCAGCACCACCGAGCCGCAGGCCGTCATGAAGGCGATCTTCAGGCTGAGCCACAGGCCGGACTGGATCTCGCGGTCGTCGGCCAACGCGGCGTACCACTTCAGCGTGAAGCCGCGCCAGACATTGGGCAGCGGCGAATCGTTGAATGAAAAGATCACCAGGGCGACGATCGGCAGGTACAGGAACACGAAGCCCGCACCGAGCCAGCCGCGGGCGAACCAGCGGTTGAAGGCCGGGCTGGTGCCCTTGCTCACTTGCGGGCCTCCTGTGCCTCGGCCTGGTACTTGTTGAAGATGGCCAGCGGCACGATGATCAGCAGCACCATCACCACCGCCACGCTGGAGGCCATCGGCCAGTCGTTGTTGCTGAAGAACTCGTCCCACATCACCCGGCCGATCATCAGCGTCTGCGGGCCGCCCAGCAGTTCAGGGATGACGAACTCGCCGATGCAGGGGATGAACACCAGCATCGAGCCGGCAATGATGCCGGCCTTGGACAGCGGCACGGTGACCTTCCAGAACGCCACCCAGGCGGTGGCGCCCAGGTCGGCGGCGGCTTCCAGCAGCCGCAGGTCCATCTTGGCCAGCGTGCCGTACAGCGGCAGGATCATGAACGGCAGGTAGGTGTATGTCATGCCCAGCACCAGCGAGAAGGGGGTGTGCATCAGCTTGCCCGGCGCAGGGATCAGCCCGGCCGCGGCCAGCAGGTGGTCGATGCCCAGGGCACCGATCAGGTCGGCCACCCAGCCGTTTTCGCTGAGCAGGCCCTTCCAGGCATAGACACGCAGCAGGAACGAGGTCCAGAAGGGCAGCATCACCAGCATCAGCAGTGTCGGCTGCAGCGTGCTGCGGGCCCGCGCCATGAAGTAGGCGAAGGGGTAGCCGATCAGCAGGCACAGCACCGTCGTGGCGGCGGCGTACTTCAGGCTGGCCAGGTAGGTCTTCAGGTACAGCGCGTCTTCGGTGATGAAGACGTAGTTCGACAGCTTCAGCGTCAGCTGCAGCAGGCCATCGCGGTAGGTCAGCAGGTCCTTGAACTGCACCGCCTCCATCTCGGAGACGCTGATGCGCAGCACGATGACGAAGGGCAGCAGGAAGAAGGCCAGCAGCCACAGGTAGGGCACACCGATGACCAGGGCCCGACCGGAGACCAGGCGCTTCAGGCGGGCGGGCAAGGACGGTGCTGCAGCCATGACCCGGCTTCAGGACGTAAGCACGACGTGGGCCGAGCGCGACCAGTGCGCCCAGACCTCGTCGCCCCAGGTGTATTCGTCGTCGCGGTGGCGCATCACGTTGGCGGAGCTGACCTTCAGCCGCAGCCCGCTCGACAGCTCGACGTGGTAGACGGTGAAGCTGCCGAAGTAGGACAGCTCCTTGATGCGCCCATGGGCGGTGTTGTATTCGTCGGCCGGACGGTTGCGCGACAGGTGAATCTTCTCGGGCCGCAGCGCCACGGTCACCGGCATGTGGGTGCTGCCGGTGATGCCATGGCCCACGTAGTGCTTGCAGTCGGCGCAGCCGATGATGCAGTGGTCGGTCTCGTCGACATCCAGCGTGCCATCCATCAGGTTCACGTTGCCGATGAAATCGGCGACGAAACGCGTTGCCGGCGTCTCGTAGACCTCGTGCGGTGCGCCCACCTGCAGGAAGCGGCCTTCGCTCATGATGGCCAGCCGCGAAGCCATCGTCATGGCCTCTTCCTGGTCGTGCGTGACCATCACGCAGGTCACGCCCACCTGTTCGATGATGTTGACCAGCTCGATCTGCGTCTGCTCGCGCAGCTTCTTGTCCAGCGCGCCCAGCGGCTCGTCCAGCAGCAGCAGCTGCGGCTGCTTGGCAAGGCTGCGTGCCAGCGCCACCCGCTGCTGCTGGCCGCCCGACAGCTGGTGCGGCTTGCGCTTGGCGAACTTGCCCAGCTGCACCAGCTTGAGCATGGCCTCGACCCTGTCGGCCACCTGGTCCTTGGGCAAGCCGTCGCGCTTCAGGCCGAAGGCGATGTTCTCCCACACCGTCAGGTGCGGAAAGAGCGCGTAGCTCTGGAACATCATGTTCATCGGCCGCTGATAGGGCGGCAGGCCGGCCAGGTCCTGCCCGGCCAGCACGATGCGCCCCGAGGTGGGCGTCTCGAAACCGGCCAGCATGCGCAGCAGCGTGCTCTTGCCGCAGCCCGACGAGCCGAGCAGCGCAAAGATCTCACCCTTGGCAATCTCCAGGCTGACGTTGTTGACGGCCTTGTAGCCGCCGAAATCCTTGGTCAGCTGATCGATGTGCAGGTAGGCTGCATCGACTTGGTCGCCTTCCGCGTAGCGTTCCGTGGCCATGGTCGGCGGCATGCCCGGCGCGCTCAAAGGCCGGTCTTGAATGTGGTGAAGGTCCGCGTCATCAGCCGGCGCAGGTCATTGTTGAGCGCCTCGGGCGGCACCATGTTCTTCATGTCGGCCGGCGGCAGGAAGACGGTGGGGTTGCTGGCCACCTCGGGCTTGATGAACTTCTTGGACTCGAGGTTGGGGTTGGCGTAGAACACCTTGTTGGTCAGCGAGGCATGCACCTCGGGGCGCAGGATGTAGTTGATGAACTTGTGCGCGTTGCCCGGGTGGGCCGCGTCGGCCGGGATGACCATCACGTCGAAGAACAGCAGTCCGCCGTTCTTCGGGATCAGCGCCTGGATGTTCTGGCCGGTCTTGCCGTCGATCGCGCGCTGGCGGGCAATGTTGATGTCACCCGACCAGCCGAGCGCCACGCAGATCGAGCCGTTGGCCATGTCGTTGATGTAGCCGGACGAGCTGAAGACCGTGATGTACGGACGCACCGCCTTCAGCACAGCGGCCGCCGCTGCATAGTCGGCCGGGTTCTTGCTGAAGGGCGGCTTGCCCAGGTAGTGCAGGGCGGCGGGCACCACCTCGGTGGCCGAGTCCAGGAAGGACACGCCGCAGCTCTTCAGCTTGCTGACGTATTCGGGCTTGAACACCAGGTCCCAGACGTTCTCGGGCATCGGCAGGCTGCCCAGGGCGGCCTTGACCTTGTCGACGTTGATGCCCACCGTGGTGTAGCCCCACAGCCAGTTGACCATGTAATCGTTGCCCGGGTCCAGCCGCGCCAGCTGCGCCTGCAGCGCCGGATCGAGGTTCTTGTAGTTCGGCAGCTGTGCCTTGTCGATCTTGCGCAGCAGGCCGCCATCCATCTGCAGCCGCGCCCAGTTGGAAGAGGGCACCACGATGTCGTAGCCGGTGCGGCCCGCCACCAGCTTGGCGTGCACGATCTCGTTGTTGTCGAAGTTGTCGTAGCGGACCTTGATGCCGGTCTCTTTCTCGAAATTCTTGATCGTGTCTTCGGCGATGTAGTCGGACCAGTTGTAGATGTTGAGCACCTTTTCCTCTTCCTGTGCCGAGGCCAGCGAACAGGCAAATGCCAGGCCCGCAGCCAGCAGCGCGGCGACGGGACGGAAGGAGGTGATGCTCATGAATCGGCTCCAGACGAAGGTGAGGCGGTGATTGGAAAGAGTGTAGGCAAAGTCCGGGCCAGCCCGCGGCGGTGTCGCGTGCCGGCCACTCAGGGCTTACGCCAGCCAGCCGGCGCGCTGCGCGTCGGCCAGGGCCAGATCGAGGCAGCGCCGGATCAGCGCCACCATCTCGTCGACCTGGGCCCGGGTGATGACCAGCGGCGGGGCGATGATCATCCGGTCGCCCACGGCCCGCATGATCAGCCCGTTGGCAAAGCAGTGGCCGCGGCAGACCATCCCGAATTCGAGTTCGGCGGGGAAGGGCGTGCCACTGGCCTTGTCCTTGACCAGCTGTAGTGCGCCCATCAGCCCGCAGGTCTGGGCCTCGCCCACCAGCGGGTGCTCGGCCAGGCCGCGGAACTGCTCGGCCAGGTACGGCCCGACGTCGTCGCGCACATGCTCCACCAGCTTCAGCTGCTGGATCAGGCGGATGTTGGCCAGCGCCACAGCGCAGGCCACGGGATGCCCGGAATAGGTGTAGCCGTGGGCGAACTCGCCGCCTTGCTCGATCAGCACCTTGGCCACGCGCTCGCCGACCATCACCCCGCCGAGGGGCACGTAGCCGCTGGTCACGCCCTTGGCGAAGGTCATCAGGTCGGGCCGGCTGCCCACGGTCTCGCAGCCGAACCACTGGCCGGTGCGGCCGAAGCCGCAGATCACCTCGTCGCTGACCAGCAGGATGCCGTACTTGTCGCAGATGCGCTGGATCTCGGGCCAGTAGCTGTCGGGCGGCACGATCACGCCGCCGGCGCCCTGCACCGGCTCGCCGATGAAGGCGGCCACCTTGTCGGCGCCGATTTCCAGGATCTTCTGCTCCAGCCAGCCGGCGGCCATCAGGCCGAAGCCCTCGCGGTCCAGACCGAGCTTGCGGCCATGCTCCCACCAGTGCGGCTGCTCGATGTGGGTGATGCCCGGGATCGGCAGCCCGCCCTGGGCGTGCATGCCGCTCATGCCGCCCAGCGAGGCGCCGGCCATCGTGCTGCCGTGGTACGCGTTGATGCGGCTGATCACCACCTGGCGCTGCGGCTGGCCGAGCACGTCCCAGTAGCGACGCACCATGCGCACCACCGTGTCGTTGCCTTCCGAGCCCGAGCCGGAGAAGAACACGTGCTGGAACTGCGGCGGCGTCACCGACGCCAGCAGCTCGGCCAGCTCGATGGCCGGCGGCGTGGCCGTCTGGAAGAAGGCGTTGTAGAACGGCAGCTCGGCCATCTGCCGGCTGGCGGCGTCGACCAGCGCGCGCTGGCCGTAGCCGACGTTGACGCACCACAGGCCGGACATCGCGTCCAGTATCTTGTGGCCCTCGCTGTCCCACAGGTAGATGTTGTCGGCGCGGGTGATGATGCGCGAGCCCTTCTTCGCCAGCGACTGGAAGTCGGTGAAGGGGTGCAGGAAATGCGCCGCGTCGGCGGCCTGCCATTGCTGCGTGCTGCGCAGCGGCTTCTCGGTCACGGTGTTCATCGGGTGTCTCCTTGCGGGCTCAGACGTGCAGCAGCAGGTGCTCGCGCTCCCACGGAGAGATGACCTTCATGAATTCCGCGTACTCGATCTCCTTGACTTCGGTGTACACGGTGACGAAGGCCTGGCCCAGCACCTCGGCCAGGTCGGATTCGTCGCGCAGCAGCTGCAGCGCCTCGCCCAGGCTGCGCGGCAGCGCGTGCTCGCCCAGGTAGGCATCGCCGCGGCATTCGGCGCTGGGCTGGATGCGCTTCTTGATGCCCAGGTAGCCGCAGGCCAGCGTGGCGGCCAGCGCCACGTAGGGGTTGGCATCGGCACCGATCACGCGGTTCTCGATGCGCCGCGCCTGCGGGCCGGCCACCGGCGAGCGGATGCCCACCGTGCGGTTGTCGGTGCCCCACTGGATGTTGATCGGCGCGGCATTGCTGCGCACCAGCCGGCGGTAACTGTTGACGTAGGGCGCAAACAGCGCCATCGCCGCCGGGATGTACTTCTGCAGCCCGCCGATGTACCAGTAGAACTCCTGGCTCGGCGTGCCATCGGGGTTGCTGAACAGGTTCTTGCCGGTGGCCTTGTTCACCACGCTCTGGTGCACGTGCATCGCGCTGCCCGGCTCGCCGGCGATCGGCTTGGCCATGAAGGTGGCGTACATGTCGTGGCGCAGCGCCACCTCGCGCACCGTGCGCTTGAACAGGAAGGTCTCGTCGGCCAGGCTCAGTGGGTGGGCGTGGAAGAAGTTGATCTCCATCTGCCCGGCGCCGACTTCGTGGATCAGCGTGTCCACGTTCAGCTCCATCTTCTCGCAGTAGTCGTAGACGTCCTCGAACAGCGGGTCGAACTCGTTCACCGCATCGATCGAGTAGGCCTGGCGCGAAGTCTCGGCGCGGCCGCTGCGGCCCACCGGGGGCTTCAGCGGCATGTCGGGGTCGGTGTTGCGGGCCACCAGGTAGAACTCCAGTTCCGGTGCGACCACGGGGTTCCAGCCTTCGGCCTCGAACAGGCCGCAGACCCGGCGCAGCACCGAGCGCGGCGCAAAGGGCACCAGCGCCCCGTGCTTGTCGTAGCAGTCGTGGATCACCTGCGCGGTCGGGTCGGTGGCCCAGGGCACGATGCGCACGGTGGTGGGGTCGGCCTGCAGGTGCATGTCCTGGTCGGTCGGGCTGATGACGTCGTAGTACGGCCCTTCCTCGGGGAACTCACCGGTCACGCCCATCGCCACCACGGCTTCGGGCAGGCGCATGCCGCGGTCTTCGGTGAACTTCTCGCGCGGCAGGATCTTGCCGCGGGCCACGCCGGTGAGGTCGGGCACCAGGCACTCGATCTCGGTGACGCGGTGGGTGTTGAGCCACTGTTCGAGCTCGCTGAATGTGAAGTTGTCTCTCTGCACCATGGGAAACCTTGTGTGTTGTTCGTTGCGGTGGCCTGGTCAGGGCCGCCACCGCGGAGGCCGCAGCATGCTGTCCGGCGGGCGCTAACCCGTCGGCTCGGTGCGACCTTGCCGGTACCGCACACAGGCCCGCCCGAAGGCCTGGGCCAGTTGCACCGACACCGGGTTGTCCGCCGCCTGCCATTCAGGATGCCATTGCACGCAAAGGTTGAAGCCCGGGGCACGGGGAATCGAGAAGGCCTCGACCAGGCCGTCGGGTGCCCGGGCTTCGACCAGCAAGTCCTGCGCCAGACGCTTGACACCCTGGCCGTGCACGGAGTTCACCTGAAATCTCGGCACGTCGACGATGCCGGCCAGCACGCCCCCGGGCACCACGTCGACCTCGTGCGCAGGGCCGTACTGCACCTCGGCGCTGGCCTCGGCCGGCGCGCGGTGGTCGGCGTGGCCGGGTTGTTCCTGCACCGCCTGGTGCAGCGAGCCGCCCAGGGCCACGTTGGTCTCCTGTGTGCCGCGGCAGATCGCGAACATCGGCAGCCCGCGCGCCAGCACCTGCGGGATGAAGGGCAGCACCCAGTCGTCGCGCGCCGGGTCCAGCGGCAGCGACGGGTCATGGATGCCCTCGTCGAAATGCCGTGGGTGCACGTTCGATGGCGAGCCGGTCAGCAGCACGCCATCGGCCAGCGCCAGCAGCGCGTCGAAGTCGCCGGCCGAGGCATCGGGCACCACCAGCGGCAGGCAGCCGGCCAGGCGCACGAAGTCGACGTACTTCTTGCCGGCGATATGGAAAGGGTGGTGCCCCAGCTGCCGGTTGCAGGCCGGCACCAGCACCACGGGTTTGGAATCGGCGGGCTTCATGCGACCAGGTCCCTCATGCGATACCACGCCATGCCCAGCACCAGGGCGGGCGTGCGCAGCAGGCGGCCACCCGGGAAGGGCCGGTGCTTCAGGCGGGCAAAGGTGTCGAAGCGGCCGGCGTCACCGCAGATGGCTTCTGCCACCAGCCGCCCTGCCAGGCCGGTGAGTGCCAGGCCGTGGCCCGAGAAGCCTTGCAGGTAGTACACGTTCGGCGTATGGCCCGGGGGCGTCGGCAGTCGGCCGAAGTCGGGCGCGCGGTTCATCGAGATGTCGACGAAGCCGCCCCAGGCATATTCCACCTTGGCGCCGGACAGCTGCGGAAAGCTCAGCACCATGCGCTGGCGGATGCTTTCGGCCAGGTTCATCGGCGTCACCGTGCTGTAGCTGACGCGGCCGCCGTAGAGCATGCGCTGGTCGTTGGTGGTGCGGAAGTAGTCGAGCACGAAATTGGTGTCGCACACCGCCGAGCGCGACGGGATCAGGCTGTCGGCCAGCGCATCGTCCAGCCGCTCGGTGCAGGCGATGTAGGTGCCGACCGGCATGATGCGCGGCTCGAGCTGCGGCGCCAGGCCCTTCAGGTAGACATTGCCGGCCAGCAGCACGTGGCTGGCTCGCAATTCGCCCTGCGCGGTGCGCAGCACAGCGGGGTTGCCCTGCTGCAGCGCCAGCACCGGCGACTGCTCGTGCAGCCGCACACCGGCCGCCGCCGCGGCCCGGGCCAGGCCCTGTGTGAACTTCAACGGGTGCAGGTGGCCGGAGCGCGGATCGTGAATGCCGCTGTGGAAACGCTCGCTGGCGATCCACCGGCCCATCTCGGCCGGTGGAATGTGCTGCATCGCGTAGCCATAGACCGTGGCCATGCGCTCGGCCCAGTCCTGCAGTTCGCGGCCCTTGCGCGCGTTGGTGGCCAGGCCGAGGTAGCCGTCGCGCCAATCGCAGTCGATGGCGTGACGGGCGATGCGCTGGCGCAGCAGGTCCAGTGCCTCGATCGACATGTTCCACACCCGCCGGGCCTCGTCCAGGCCCAGCTGGGCTTCGATGGTGGACTGGTCGCAGGCCAGGCCGTGGATGGCCTGCCCGCCGTTGCGGCCGCTGGCGCCCCAGCCGATCTCGCGCGCCTCCAGCAGCACCACCGACAGGCCCCGCTCGGCCAGGTCCAGCGCGGCCGACAGGCCAGCCAGGCCGCCGCCGACGACGGCGACGTCGCAATCTGCGCCGCCTTGCAACGCCGGAAACGCTTGCTGCCGCGGCGCCGTGGCCGCGTAGTACGAGTTGCGCGTCAGTTCGCGGTCGACGCTGAGCAGGTCCATGGGTGTGCTATGCGCTAGGCAAGCCCTCTGAGGCAGGCTGTGGGAACGAAGTTTCAGGCAGCGCGCTGGATGGCGCCGCGCAACGTGTCGATGATCTGGTCGATCTGCTGGCGCTCGATGATCAGCGGCGGCGAGATCGCCACCGTGTCGCCGGTGGTGCGCAGCAGCACGCCCTTCTCGTAGCAGTCGAGGAAGACGTTGAAGGCGCGCTTGCCGGGCTCGCCGGCGATCGGCGTCAGCTCCACCGCGCCCACCAGACCGAAGTTGCGGATGTCGATGACGTTGGGCTGCCCCTTCAGCGAATGCACCTGCTCGCCAAAGTAGCTCTGCAACTGGCCGCCGCGGGTGAGCAGGCCTTCGTCGGCATAGGTTTCCAGCGTCGCCAGGCCGGCGGCACAGGCCAGCGGATGCGACGAATAGGTGTAGCCGTGCGGGAACTCGATCAGGTGCTCGGGGCCGTTCATGAACACGTCGTGGATGGCCTGCTTGGCCAGCACCGCGCCCATCGGCACGCAGCCGTTGGTGATGCCCTTGGCCAGCGTCATCAGGTCGGGCGTGACACCGAAGGTGGTGGCCGCGAAGGGCGTGCCGGTGCGGCCGAAACCACAGATGACCTCGTCGAAGATCAGCAGGATGCCGTGCTTGTCGCAGATCTCGCGCAGCCGCTGCAGGTAGCCCTTGGGAGGGATCAGCACGCCGGTGGAGCCGGCGATCGGCTCGACGATCACCGCAGCGATGGTCGACGCGTCGTGCAGCGCCACCAGGCGCTCCAGATCGTCGGCCAGTTCGGCGCCGTGCTCGGGCTGGCCGACAGTGAAGGCATTGCGCGCCAGGTCATGGGTGTGGCGGATGTGGTCGACACCGGTCAACAGGCTGCCGAACATCTTGCGGTTGCCGACCATGCCGCCGACCGAGATGCCGCCGAAGTTGACGCCGTGGTAGCCGCGCTCGCGGCCGATCAGCCGGGTGCGCGTGCCTTCGCCGCGGGCGCGGTGGTAGGCAATGGCCATCTTCAGAGCGGTCTCCACCGACTCGGAACCCGAGTTGGTGAAGAACACCTTGTTCATGCCGGGCGGCGCAATCTTCGCCACCTTGTCGGCCAGTTCGAAAGCCTTGGGGTGGGCCATGTTGAAGGGCGGCGCAAAGTCCAGTTCCGCCGCCTGCTCCTGGATCGCCTTGACGATCTTCGGCCGCGCATGGCCGGCGTTCACGCACCACAACCCGGCCACGCCATCGAGAATCTGGCGACCCTGATCGTCCCAGTAGTACATGCCGGAGGACTTGGCCAGCAGGCGTGGCGCCTTCTTGAACTGGCGGCTGGCGGTGAAGGGCATCCAGAACGCATCGAGCTCGGGTTTCATAGCACTTTCCTCGGGTGGGTGGAGCAGGGTGCGCGCGCCCCGCTGGCGAACGCCCTGCAAGTCTACCGAGAGCGGGCCGCAATGTGCAGGCGCCATCGTGCGTGAAGGGCACCCTCGATGCAATATCATGCGCCCTGAAACCGCTGAAGCCGCAGGAAATGCGAAATTCATCTGCACCAACGCAACTCGATTCGATCGACCGGGCCATTCTGGAGGCCCTGCAGCGCGACGGCCGCCTGTCCAACGTGGAGCTGGCGCAGATGGTCCACCTGTCGCCCTCGGCCTGCCTGCGCCGAGTGAAGCAGCTGGAGGAATCCGGCGTCATCGCCCAGTACGTGGCGCTGCTGAACCCCAAGGCGGTGGGCCGGCACGGCACCAGCTTCACGATCATTAACCTGGAGAGCATGAACAACCACCAGCTCGAGGCCTTCGAGCAGGCGGTGCGCGATGCGCCGGAGATCCTGGACTGCTTTTACGTAGCCGGCTCCAACGACTACCTGCTGCGCTTTGCCTACCGCGATGCCGAGGACCTGGAGCGCTTCCACACCGAGGTGCTGATGCGCCTGCCCGGCGTGGCGCGCTCGAACTCGATGCTGGTGCTGCGCACGGTGAAGAAGACCACCGCGCTGGCGTTGTAGCGTTTCAGGGCGCGCGCCAGGCGCCGCGCGCGATGCAGCCGCACAGATAGGTCCAGACGAAGCGGGCCGCGGCATAGCTGCTCAGCTCGGCATGGTCGTAGGGCGGTGCCACCTCCACGCAGTCCATGCCGACGAAGGGCAGGCCGGCCAGTTCCTCCAGCACGGTGAAGACCTGGTTGGTGGTCAGCCCGCCCGGCTCGGGGGTGCCGGTACCAGGCGCGAAGGCCGGGTCCAGCGCGTCGATGTCCAGCGTCAGATACACCGGCGGGTGGCCATGCGCGGCCAGGCGATCGCGAATCGCGCCCAGCACCGGCGCCAGCTGGTCGGCGCTTTCCAGCCCGCGCAGGCTGCGTGCATCGAAGATCAGGCCGCCCTGTTCGCGCACGTACTCGCGCGCCTCGCGCACGCCGGCCGAGCGGATGCCCAACTGCAGCGTGCATTCCTTGATCACCAGGCCTTCCTGGATGGCCTCGTACACCCAGGTGCCGTGGCCGCTGGGCTCGCCGAAGTGGTCTTCCCAGGTGTCGCAGTGCGCATCGAAATGGATCACCGCCAGCGGCTGGCCCAGCCAGCGCCGGTAGCAGCGCAGCAGCGGCAGCGTGATCGAATGGTCGCCGCCCAGCCAGGCCATGTGGTGACGGCGGATCAGCGCGTCGACCATCGGCGTCATCGCCTCGCGCATGCCGGACAGGCTGGTGTTGGGCAGCGGCAGGTCGCCGACATCGTCCAGCTGGCCATCGGGCGTGACGTCGAACAGCGGATGCACGCCGTCGCACAGCATGTGGCTGGCCGTGCGGATGGCCCGCGGGCCGAAGCGCGCCCCCGGCCGGTTGGTGGTGGAGCCATCCCAGGAGATGCCGGCCACCGCATAAGGCTGCGGCGCCGCGGTGGCAGCCACCTTCAGGAAACGGGTGTCGGACTGGTAGGCAAATTGCGTCATCGGTGCAGTCGGGAATGCGGATGACCGATCATAGGCAGCCTGTCGCCCCCGCCGCCGAAGACCCATCGATGAAGCCCGTGCTCGTGCTGCAACATCTCAGCGGGGATGGCCCCGCCTACCTGGCCACCTGGCTGCAGCGCCAGGGCCTGGCCTTCGACCTGCGCAACACCGAGGCCGGGCAGGACTTCCCGCTGCACATGGACGGCCATGCGGCGCTGGCCATCCTGGGCGGAGAGATGAGCGCCAACGACGACCTGCCGTCGCTGCGCCGTGCCGAGTTGCTGATCCTGGAGGCGATGGCGCGCGGCCGGCCGGTCATCGGCCACTGCCTGGGCGGGCAGCTGATGGCGCGGGCGCTGGGCGCCAAGGTCGGCCCGTCGATCGCGCTCGAGGTCGGCTGGCACCGCATGGACCTGGCGCCGCTGCCGGCCGCGCACGACTGGTTCGGCGAGGCCTCGCAACTGCAGGTATTCCACTGGCACGAGGAGGCCTTCGCGCTGCCGCCCGGTGCAGTGGCGCTGGGCAGCAGCCCGGCCTGCACGCACCAGGCCTTCGCGATCGGCCCGCACCTGGGCATGCAGTTCCATATCGAGGTGGACGAGGAGAAGCTGCGCCGCTGGGCCACGCTGGACACGCCGGCCTATCACTCGCTGCAGCAGCGCCACCCCACGGTGCACGGCGGCGCACGCATGGTGGCGGAGATGGCGCGATGGCTACCGCTGCAACAGGCCGCCGCCGACCGCGTGTATGCGCGGTGGATGGCCGCGGCGCCGCGGGGCTGAGCGCCTTTTTCGCATCGCACAAAAGGTGTTCCGCATTACGGAATCGACGCGCGCTGCAGTGCAGCATGACGTTTCATCCGGCTGTTTACTCTTCTGTATTGCGAAACGACAGCTCTAAGTTCTTGAATTCGTTGAACAAGATTCTTGGTCTTATATAAGACACAAGTCTTCCCTACGGGTAGCGCCTCCGTTAGCCTTGAGGCTGTTTTCGACCCCTGAACCTCAGCCTGCAAGGAGCCTCCATGAGCCAGCTGTCCCGTGAACAACAAGCCGCCGCCCTCGAGAAGGAATGGGCGACCAACCCGCGCTGGAAGGGCATCAAGCGCAACTACACCGCCGCCGACGTGGTGCGCCTGCGCGGCAGCCTGCAGATCGAGCACACGCTGGCCAAGCGCGGCGCCGAAAAGCTGTGGACGCTGTGCAATACCGAGCCCTTCGTCAACACGCTGGGCGCGCTGACCGGCAACCAGGCCATGCAGCAGGTCAAGGCCGGCCTGAAGGCCATCTACCTGTCGGGCTGGCAGGTGGCGGGTGACGCCAACAGCAACGGCGAGATGTATCCCGACCAGTCGCTGTACGCGGTGGACTCGGTGCCCAAGGTCGTCAAGCGCATCAACAACACCTTCCAGCGCGCCGACCAGATCCAGTGGAGCGAGGGCAAGAACGACATCGACTTCTTCGCGCCGATCGTGGCCGATGCCGAAGCCGGCTTCGGCGGCGTGCTGAACGCCTTCGAGCTGATGAAGGCGATGATCGAGGCGGGCGCCGCCGGCGTGCACTTCGAGGACCAGCTGGCCTCGGTGAAGAAGTGCGGCCACATGGGCGGCAAGGTGCTGGTGCCGACGCGCGAGGCGGTGGCCAAGCTGACCGCGGCCCGCCTGGCGGCCGACGTGATGGGCGTGCCGACGATCTTGCTGGCCCGCACCGACGCCGAAGCGGCTGATCTGGTGACCAGCGACGTCGACGAGAACGACAAGCCCTTCCTGACCGGCGAGCGCACGGTCGAAGGCTTCTACCGCACCAAGAAGGGCTTCGAGCAGGCCGTCAGCCGCGGCCTGGCCTACGCCGAAGTGGCCGACATGGTGTGGTGCGAAACCGGCACGCCGGACCTGGCCTTCGCCAAGGCCTTTGCCGAAGCCATCCACGCCAAGTTCCCGGGCAAGATGCTGGCCTACAACTGCAGCCCGTCCTTCAACTGGAAGAAGAACCTGGACGACGCCACCATCGCCAAGTTCCAGCGCGAGCTGGGCGCGATGGGCTACAAGTTCCAGTTCATCACACTGGCCGGCTTCCACAACCTGAACTACGGCATGTTCGAGCTGGCCTACGGCTACGCCCGCAAGAACATGAGCGCCTTCGTCGAGATGCAGGAGAAGGAATTCGCCGCCGCCGAGCGTGGCTTCACCGCGGTGAAGCACCAGCGCGAGGTCGGCACCGGCTACTTCGACGCGGTGACCACCACCATCGAACGCGAGGCCTCGACCGCCGCGCTGAAGGGTTCGACCGAAGACGAACAGTTCTTCGACGAGAAGCACGGCTGATCGAGCACATCGCGCAGCCGCAGCCCGGGGGCCAGAAGCCCCCGGGCTTTTTCATTGGGGTTGCGAGTCAGCGGCCGAAGCGCCGCAACCGATTCAGCCAGGCGATTCCGACGAGACCCAACGCGAAGAGCAACCAGGTCCCGGGCTCGGGGATCGGTGCGATTTCAGCCGGTTGTGTGATGCTGCCGATGAGCGCCGTGCAGTTGGCCGAGATGCAGGTGGTCGTTACCTGGAAGTCGCCCTGCGACGCGCCCTCGAACAGGCCCTCGCCGACGACCTGGGCCGTAGTGCCATCTTCATAGGTTGCCAGCCCGGACCAGGAGTAGGGGATGCTGTACGACGCTGCCGTCGCCGTGACCTTGATGTTGTAGGTCTCGCCGGGCGGCACGACCGGCCTGGCGCCGGCGGTGAAGCTCACCGTGGTCGAGGTCGTATCCGCACGTCCGTGCGTGATGGTGGTCGTGTTGGTGATCTGGAATCCGAGCGAATCCTTCGCGATGCCCGGAATGCCCCAGGTCACGTTGGCACTGATGCCCTCGCTGACTGCGTCGGCAACGCTGAAGCTGAGCGTTGCGGTCTGGCTGTAGGAAACGTTGGTCGTGCCGTCCTGTTGCTGCGGCAGGGGTGTGTCGTTGGTGTAGTTGGCATCCAGCCAGCCGACGCCTGTTGTCGAAGTGAACTTCGCCTTGCCATAGTCGTAGGTCAAGGTCTGCAGGTTGATTCCGGTCACCGCGCCGTGGCTCTGGTTGACGCTGAACACCGAGCCGCTGTTGTCGTTGCCTGTCGGCGCGGAGCCCGAATAGATGGTGAAACTGCCGTCGTCACCGACCTGCGCGAAGTAGGGCGGCTGTTCCACTTGCGGCGTATTGATGGTGCCGACCGGCAGCACGGTGCCCTGGTTCGTGCCCGTGGCGGAGGTATAGACCGTCAGGGTTCCGTTCGTCTCCATGCGGGCGAAATAGCCGCCAAGATTGGTGTCAGCCAGTCCGGTGACCGGGCTGTACCCGTTGCAGCAGCCCGACGCGCTCGGGCTGGAACCCGGCACGATCCAGAACTCATAGCCGTTCGGCTGGTTGTTGACGTCGACGTTGACGGCGAACATGCCGTAGTACACGCCGCTTGGCGATGTCGTGAAGTCGCCATTGAACAGGGTGGTGCCGGGCGGCAGGTAGCCCTTGTAAGTAGCCATGCGTCGCGATCCCTTCGTTCAAGGCTGGCAGTCTCGGCATCGACCCGATCTCAGCCGCAATTGATCATTAGGCAACGATCATAGGAGGCCTGAACCCTGCCTCGACACACCGGTCCCCGGTTCTGGGGGGGCGGCCGGCGTCACCCGCGTGGGCCGTCACCAGTTGCGGATGTCCGGATTGCGGTAGCGGTACTCGTTGGGCACCGCCGGGTTCGAGAACGAGAAGGACAGGCTCAGGTCCAGGGACGTCACCTGGTGCCACCAGCCCAGCGGCAGGAACATCGTCTCGCCCGGCTCGACCACCACGTCGAGCACGGTGGCCTCGGCAAAATCCGGGTAGCGATGCAGGTCGGGCCTCTCGGGGTCCACCGGGCTGTAGACGTCGTAATAGTTGTAAAGCTTGGGCGTCTGCAGCGGCGAGACGAAGCGCCAGCGCTTGCGGCCCACCACCTGCGTGTGGAACAACATCAGCGTGTCGTGGTGCAGCGGCGTCACCGTGCCGGCCGGCCCGAACCAGAACGAACAGCTGCGCTCCAGCGCCGCCGCGTCGCAATAGTCGGGCAGGCTGCCGATGTCCTGCAGCAGCGGCGCAAACTCGGGCCGGCGCAGCAGTTCGTTGTTGGCCGTCAGGTAGTGGTCGTTGCTGGGCCCTCGCGCCAGCACATGGTCGACGAAGTCGCCCAGCCGCACGCGGCGCCGATGCTGCAGCTTGTTCTGCTCGTAGTTCGGGTCGGCCTGGCGCTCGGCCTGTACCTCCACCTCCAGGTGGCCGAAGCGCTGCTTCAGGTCCTGCGGCGACCAGCGCTGCAGCGCAGGCCAGTCGCGCGCCAGGCCGGTGATCACCACCGGCCGGCAGCCGATGACATAGCGCTCGATGAACTCGTCGCGGCTTAAGCGCTCGCGCTTTTCCACCGTGGCGTAGCCTGGGGCCAGCTGCCATAGCTTCTGCAGGTTCTCCACCACAGATTCCAGCTTGCGCAGCAGTTGCTGGTGGCGCAGTGCGGCGTGGTAGACCGGGTCATGCTCGAGCGCCTGCAGCGCAGCCACGCTGGCCTGGCCGTCGAGGCCCGCGCCCAGCATCGTGGCCAGCATCGAATCCGGCGTGCAGCCGCGCAGGCGGTTCTCGGCCACCCACTGGCGCCAGCCATCGTCGAGCGGACGGCCGGCAGGCAACGAGGGCCGGGGCCGCGGGGCAGGGGAGGTCGGCAGGGTACTCATCGGCCGCTATGCTTGCATTCGATGGAGTATCGCAAAGCCAAGGCGCTGCACCGGCATTGATGAGGCCGCGCTCACAATTGCTAACGCCGCGCATGGCAGGCCTGCTGGAACGCATCGAACGCGCCCGCCGGGAACCGCTGCATGCCCTGGCACCCGAGGATGCCCGTCGGGCCTATGTGGCTGCCGCCGAGGTCCTGGACCTGCCGCGCGCACCGCTGCACCGCGTGCAGGAGCTGAATCTGCAGGCACGCGATGGCAGCCCGCTGGCGGCGCGCCTGTATGCCGATGCCGACGGGCCGCTGCCAGTGATGCTGTACCTGCACGGTGGCGGCTTCGTCATCGGTTCGCTGGAAACCCACGACAGCCTCTGCCGCCAACTGGCGGGGCGCAGCGGGGCTGCGGTGCTGGCGCTGGATTACCGGCTTGCGCCGGAACATCGCTTCCCGGTGGCCGTACACGACGCGTGGGACGCCTTGTGCTGGCTGCAGCAACATGGCGCGTCGTGGGGCCTGGACGTCTCGCGCCTGGCGGTGGGCGGCGACAGTGCGGGTGGCACCTTGGCCGCGGTGTGCGCGCTGCAAGCCCGCGATGCCGGGCTGCCGCTGGCCCTGCAGTTGCTGATCACGCCAGGCACCTCGGCCCATGGCGACACCGGCTCGCGCCGTCTGTTCGCCAATGGCTTCTTGCTCGATGCGGCCACCATCGAGTGGTTCTTCGAGCAGTACATCGAGCACAACCATCGCGGTGACTGGCGCTTCGCGCCGTTGACACGCGACGAGCTGGAAGGCGTGGCCCCGGCCTGCGTCATTCTGGCCGAATGCGATCCGCTGGTCGACGAGGGCCTGGCCTACGCCGACCGGCTGCGCGCGGCCGGTGTGTCGGTGACGCTGGAGCTGTACCGTGGCCTGACCCACGATTTCATCAAGATGGGCCGCGTGCTCGACGAGGCCGGCCAGGCCTTGCAGGCTGCGGCCGATGCCCTGAAGGACGCCTTTCGCCTATGAAACGCAGCGAATTCCGCTACCTCGAACGCCTGCGCGTGCGCTGGGCCGAGATCGACATGCAGAAGATCGTGTTCAACGGCCACTACCTGATGTATTTCGACACCGCGGTGGCCGGCTACTGGCGCGCCATGGCCATGCCCTACCAGCAGGCCATGCAGCATCTGGACGGCGACCTGTACGTGCGCAAGGCCACGCTGGAGTACCACGCCTCGGCCCAGTATGACGACCTGCTGGACGTGGGCATCCGCTGCCAGCGCATCGGCAGTTCGTCGGTGGCGTTCGCTGCCGCGGTGTTCCGTGGCGACGTGCTGCTTGTCAGCGGCGATCTGGTCTACGTGTTCGCCGATCCGGCCACACAGCGCTCGAAGCCAGTTCCCGAGGCGCTGCGCGCGCTGCTGCAGGATTTCGAGGCCGGCCAGCCGATGGTCGACGTGCGCCTGGGCAGCTGGGACCAGCTGGGCCCGCAGGCGGCCGCCGTGCGCCGTGCCGTGTTCATCGAGGAGCAGCGCATTCCGGAAGCAATGGAATGGGACGAGGCCGATGCCACCTGCGTGCATGCGGTGGCCTGCAACCGTTTCGGCATGGCACTGGGCACCGGCCGGCTGATCGCGCACGCGCCGGGCGTGTCGCGTATCGGGCGCATGGCGGTCCTGTCGGCGCTGCGCGGCGCAGACATTGGCCGGCGGCTGCTGCAGGCGTTGAGCGATTGCGCGCGACAGCGTGGCGACGTCGAGATCCTGCTGCACGCGCAGACCAGCGCTGCGGGCTTCTACCGCCGTGCTGGCTACATCGAACGCGGGCCGGTCTTCGAAGAAGCCGACATCCCGCACCAGGAAATGTTCGTGCGGCTCGACAGCACTCAGGCAGCCAGCGGCTCCAGCGTGTAAGGCAGCGCGGCCAGCGTGAGCAGCGGGCCGTCCGGCGTGCCGGCATGCAGCCGGCCGCTTTCCGCGGCGGCGATCTTCAGCTCCACCAGCGCGCAGTGCCGGCCTTCGGGCAGCGAGGCCGCCAGCACCACGGTGCCGGCCGGCTGGCCAGGGTCTTCGCTGTGGATCACGTCGGCGCATTCGGCCAGCGCCACCGGGCTGTCCACCAGATAGCAGCGGCGCTTCAGCGTGCCGCGGTATTGGCTGCGCGCCACCACCTCCTGGCCGGGGTAGCAGCCCTTCTTGAAGTTGACACCGTCCAGCAGCTCGAAATTGACCATCTGCGGCACGAAGCGGTCCACCGTAGCGGCAACGATGCGCGGCACACCGCTGCGCACCTCCAGCCAGCGGCCGATGGCGGGCGACAGTGCTGGCAAGCTGGCGGCCGGTGGGCTGCCCAGAAGCAGCGCGCGCGGCACGCCGTCGGCGGCCGGCAGGCGCGTCCACACGCCATCACCCTGCGCCGTGCAAGCGCCATCGTCCTGCGGGCCGGCCAAGGCCGCGTCGCCAGCCAGCAGGTGCAGCGGCCAGCGTTCGCTGGCGTCTTCCAGCCTGCACTTGGCGCGCAGCACGAACATCGACAGCCGCTTCAGCGTGGCCGGCAACAAGTCGGCGCTGCAGGCCAGTGCGAATTCGTCCTCGGCCAGCCGCCAAACGATGAAGCTGGCCAGCAGCCGCCCCTTGGCCGAGCAGTAGCCGGCGCGCCGGGCGCGCTCCGGCCTCAGGTGCAGCATGTCCTGCGTCAGCTGGCCGTTCAGGAAACTGGCGGCATCGGGGCCATGGGCGCGGATCACGCCCCAATCGTCGAGGCGCAGTGCGCCCTGGGCGTGGGCAGTGAGGGCAGGGGAGGGCGTCATGCCGGAATTATCATGGTCGCACCATGGCTTCGATGGCGAAGGGGACACGCTGGCTGCTGGGAGCGATGGGCTCGCTGGCGCTGCTCGCGCTGCTGCTGGCGGCAGCGGCGTGGCTGTGGCTGGACCGCCCGCTGACGCTGACCGCGCCGGCTGTGGAGTTGTCCATCGAACCCGGCAGCAACCCGCGCGAGGTGGCACAGGCCTGGGTGGCCGCGGGCGTGCAGACCCGTGCCGAATGGCTGTACCAGTGGTTCCGCTGGTCCGGCCAGGCGCGGCGCATCCGCGCTGGCAGCTACGAAATCGAGACCGGGGTCACGCCGCGTCAGCTGCTGGACAAGATGGTGCAGGGTGACGAGACGCTGGAGCGATTGCGCCTGGGTGAAGGCTGGACCTTCCGCCAGGTGCGCGCCGCGCTGGAGACCGCGCCGCACCTTAAGCCGCTGCCCGCCGGCATGACCGAGGCCCAGCTGATGCAGGCCCTGGGCGATTCAGTGAGCAGCGCCGAAGGCCGATTCTTTCCCGACACCTACGCGTACAGCCGTGGCGTCAGCAGCCTGACCGTGCTGCGCCGCGCCCATGCGCTGATGCAGCGCCGGCTGCAGGACAGCTGGGCGCTGCGCACCGCCGACAACCCGCTGAAGAGCCCGGATCAGGCGCTGATCCTGGCCTCGATCGTGGAGAAGGAAACCGGCCCGAAGGACGACCCCGGCCTGGTGGCGGCGGTGTTCCTGAACCGGCTGCGCATCGGCATGCCGCTGCAGACCGACCCGACCATCATCTACGGCCTGGGCGAGGCCTTCGATGGCAACCTGCGCAAGCGCGACCTGCTGGCCGATGGCGAGTACAACACCTACACGCGGCCCGGTCTGCCGCCCACGCCAATTGCTTTGCCAGGCATGGGCTCGCTGCGCGCCGTGGTGCAGCCCACGCCCAGCAAAGCGCTGTATTTCGTGGCCCGCGGCGACGGCAGCAGCGTCTTCAGCGAGAACCTGGCCGACCATAATCGGGCGGTGAACCGTTACCAGCGAAAGACCGGGCCGTGAGCGCCCTGGCACGTGCCCGCACTGGCGGGCGCTTCATCAGCTTCGAAGGCATCGACGGTGCCGGCAAGTCCACCCACATTGCCACCCTGCAGCGCTGGTTGCAGGCCCGCGGCCACGAGGTGGTGCTGACGCGCGAGCCGGGCGGCAGCCCGCTGGCCGAGCAGCTGCGCGAACTGGTGCTGCACCAGCCGATGGACGCGCTGTGCGAGGCATTGCTGATCTTCGCCGCGCGCCGCGACCACCTGCAGACCTGCATCGAGCCGGCGCTGGCCCGCGGCGCCACCGTGCTGTGCGACCGCTTCACCGACGCCACCTTCGCCTACCAGGGCGGCGGCCGCGGTTTCAACTTGCAAGTGCTGGCGCAGCTGGAAGCGTGGGTACAGGAAGGCCGCCAGCCCGACCTGACCCTGTGGTTCGATCTGCCGCCGGCCGTGGCCGCGGCCCGGCGCTCGGCCGTGCGCAGCCCCGACCGCTTCGAAAGCCAGGACGATGCCTTCTTCGGCCGCGTGCGCGATGGCTATCTGCAGCGCATGACGGCCGCACCGCAGCGCTTCGCCCGGCTGGATGCCGCGCTGGCGCCCGAGGCCGTCTGGCAGCAGATCGAAGCCGCGCTGGAGGCCCAGCCGTGGTGGTAGGTCCGGATGGCCGGCTGCCGCTGCCGTGGCTGACGGAGCCGCTGCAGCAGGCCCAGGCGCAGCGCAGCCACGCGTTGCTGCTGCAAGCCGCCCACGGCACCGGCGCGCTGGAGTTCCTGCTGACGCTGGCGCAAGGCTGGTTGTGCGAATCGGAAGGGAATGCGCGCCCCTGCGGGCGCTGCGCCAGCTGCCACCTGGTGCAATCGCGCACCCATCCCGACCTGCGTGTGCTGTTGCCCGATGCGCTGCGCGTCGGCCTGGGCTGGGACGGGCAGGGCGAGGACGACGCTGCAGAAGGCGGCAAACAACGGCGCAAGCCCAGCCGCCAGATCCGCATCGACGAGGTACGCGCTGCCATCGACTGGCTGGCGAACAGCAGCGCCCGCGGACGGGCCAAGGTGGTGCTGCTGCACCCGGCCGATGCGATGAATCCGCAGGCGGCCAGCGCCTTGCTGAAGACACTGGAAGAGCCCCCCGGCGCCGCGAGGCTGCTGCTGAGCACCGTGGACGAGGCCCACCTGCTGCCCACCGTGCGCAGCCGCTGCCAACGCATCCGTCTGCCGCCGCCCACGCCGGCGCAGGGCGTGGCCTGGCTGGCCGAGCAGCAGGTGCGCGACCCTGCCGTGCTGTTGTCCGCCGCCGGCGGCGGGCCCTTGGCCGCGCTGGAGCTGGCAAGAGCCGGCATCGATGCACAAGCCTGGGCGGCGCTGCCCCGGGCGTTGCTGCAGGGGCCGCCCGGCTTGCTGGCCGGTTGGCCCGTGCCGCGCGCGTTGGATGCGCTGCAGAAGCTTTGTCACGACGCCATGCGCCAGGCACTGGGCGCCGCGCCACGGTTCTATCCCGCAGGCACCGTGCCACCGGGCGGGCGGCTGGCCGCACTGTCGGCCTGGTCGCGCACGCTGGCCCGAGTCGCACGGCACGAGGATCACCCGTGGAACGACGGGCTGCTGATCGAAGCCCTGGCCTGCGAAGGCCGTGCATGCTGGCAAGATGCCACGGCGCGGGCGCCCCGCGCCGCCAGGGCCTTCGATACACTGGGCCGATGAACGACCGCGTCGTCACCCGTCAAGGCACGCCCAGCAGCGCCATGCCGCTAGCGCCGACGGGCACGGTCTCGGCCGGAGCGGCCCCCGGGCGACCGAGTGTCATCCAGCTGGTGTTTCGCGAGAAGGGTGCGCTGTACGCGGCCTATATCCCGCTGCTCACCGACGGCGGCCTGTTCGTGCCGACGGCCCGCGAGTACAAGCTGGGCGAAGACCTGTACCTGCTGCTGTCGCTGCCGGATGACCCGCAACGCTATCCGGTGGCCGGCAAGGTGGCCTGGATCACGCCGAGCAATGCCTCCGGCGGCCGTACCCAGGGCGTCGGCGTGCGCTTCCCGGCCGACGAGAAGACGCGGGCGCTGAAGCAGAAGATCGAAGAGATACTTGGCACCTCGATCTCCTCTTCCAAGCCGACGCAGACGCTCTAGGCGGCCAGCCACAGGGTGCCGCGGCACCGCCTTCCATGTTCGTCGATTCCCATTGCCACCTGAGCTTTCCGGAACTGCACGGCCGCATCGATGAACTGCAGCGCGAGATGCGCCAGGCCCGCGTCGACCGGGCCCTTTGCATCTGCACGACGCTGGAGGAGTTCGACACCGTGCACGCGCTTGCAATGGGCCATGCCAACCTCTGGGCCAGTGCCGGTGTGCACCCCGACAGCGAGGGGGTGCGCGAGCCCACCGTGGCTGACCTGGTGGCCTTGGCGGCGCTGGAGCGCGTGGTGGCCATTGGCGAGACCGGGCTGGACTACTACCGCCTGGCCGGCCGCAGCATCGCGCAGATGGAATGGCAACGCGAACGCTTCCGCGTGCACATTCGCGCAGCGCGCCAGACCGGGCTGCCGCTGGTGGTGCACACGCGCTCGGCGGCCGAGGACACGCTGCGTATCCTGCAGGAGGAGGGGGCCGGGCAGGTGGGCGGCGTGTTCCATTGCTTTACCGAGACCCAGCAAGTGGCCGATGCCGCGCTGGAGATGGGTTTTCACATCTCGTTCTCCGGCATCCTGACCTTCAAGAATGCGGAAGACCTGCGCGAGGTGGCCCGCCGCGTGCCGCTGGAGCGTTGTCTGATCGAAACCGACAGCCCGTACCTGGCACCGGTGCCCTATCGCGGCAAACTCAACCAGCCGGCCTATGTGGCGCAGGTGGCAGGGCAATTGGCGTTGCTGAAGAATGTCTCGGTGGAAACCATCGCCGAAATCACCAGCCGCAACTTCGACAGGCTGTTCAGGCGCTGCCTGGATGGCTCGAAACAACACGCCAAACAATGAGAACGTACCTTCGAATAGCTTTCTATCTATTTGTAATTACAGCGTTATTTCCTGCAAGGGCGGATTCGTATGTTGACTTCTTCCGTGCGGTGAATGTCGACAACGCCGGCAAGGTGGCCGAGCTGCTGGGCAAGGGCTTCGACCCGAACACGCTCAACGAAAAAGGCCAGGTGGCGCTGTACCTGGCGATGCAGGAAGACTGTCCGAAGGTGGCCGAGGTGCTGCTGGCCAGCCCGGCGTTGAAGGTGGATGCCACCAACGCCGTCGGCGAGACGCCGCTGATGATGGCGGCCATGATGGGCCGGCTCGACTGGACGAAGAAGCTGATCGAGCGCGGCGCCAAGGTGCAGAAGCCGGGCTGGGCGCCGGTGCACTACGCCGCCACCGGGCCCAGCACCGAAGTGCTGGCGTTGCTGCTTGACCGCGGTGCGGACATCAACGCACGGGCGCCCGACATGAGCACGCCCTTGATGATGGCCGTGCGCTTCGGGACCGAGGACAACGTCAAACTGCTGGTCAAGCGCGGCGCCGAAAGGCGCTATATCAACGAACGCAACCTGACGGCTGCGGACATGGCGCGCAACCTGGACAAGACCTGGCTCGAGCCGTTGCTGAAGTAGACAACGCCTGTCAGCGCGTTTCCGACATGCGGCATGGCAAGGCCCCGACTGCTAGGCGCGGGACGCCGCCGCTAGAGTGGGCTCACGATCAACTGAGCCTGGTGGACTTTCATGACGCAGCCGCAACATCCCGTCGCCAACCCGTTTGCATTGCTGATGGACCCGCAATCCATCTTCCGCGCGATCGAGAATTCCGAGCGATTGGAGCGGCTGCACAGCCGCGTATGCCGGCCGCTGGACAAGCCGCTGCTGCCGATGTTGGCCGAAGAGGATGGCGAGCCATCGCACATCGACGAACTGGACTTGCCTGGCGAGCAGATCTGAGCACGAATGCGCGACGATGTATATTATGTCAACTATGCGCAAGCTATTGCGTATGGCTGTCGGGAGCCTCAGAACAAAGCGCGCATCACCTTGGCAAACACCCACGCGGCCACTAGGCACGCAGCAAGAACAACAAACGGCCACACCGGAACTGAGCCCTTCGCAACCCTGCGCCGCCTAGCCGGGCTCCAACCAAGCACCCGCTTTTCCCAGCGTTCGCGATACCAGTCGCGGTCCATGATTCCCATATGCGGAAGCATAGACCACGCGCCCACCGCATACATCCACCATACGACCTTTTCGGCGAAATACCGGTCTACCACTACGACATAGCCGCATGGCTGCTCGCCGTTCCGCGCATCGACCCCGATTCACCACGCGCCGCACAGTACGTGCGCGACTGGAATGTCGTCGCGAAAATCAAAGCCGCAAAGGCCCGCGGCCAGTTCGATAGCATCGTCAGCCTGACGACGAATCCCATGCCACACTGGTGGCAGCGTTTCGGATGGTACAGGTAGTTAAGCGCGTCCTACGGACCGGGCTCTATGGCATTGCAACCGAACCCCTTCGGGTTTCGGCCCTTCGGGTAACGATCCCTCGCGCGGTGGTGTTCGACCGCCGCTGCACCTGATCCGCCTGCCAAGCAGCGGCCGCGCCAGCTGAAGCTGTCACGTCCGCCGCCTTTTGGCAGGCTGCACCCCGCTACGGTCCACGCTGCGCCAACCCCTCGCAGACACCCCCGTTAACCCCCCGCTCCGCTATGAGGGGGTTAACGGGGGTGTCTTTTTTGCGAGGGGTCGCCACAGCGCGGCCCTTCGCCCTGTTTTCCACCAACCCACTCCCCCCCGCCCCTCGCCCTGCGAGGGGAGCGAGGAAGGTCTGCTGAAGGTATCGCATAGGGCGGTGCCTCAGGCCCGGCCGGTGCGTTTCGCGTGCGAACGTGCGGCCATTGACGGCGTGTTAGCCATGAATGTGCAGCTGGTCCCCATCGCTCAGATCCGCACCACCTCGAACGTGCGCCTATCGAACGGCTTCGATAAAGAAGGCCTGTCCGAGCTTGCCGAGTCGCTGAAGACTCACGGCATGTTGCAGCCCGTGGTGCTTCGCAACGCCACCGCCGACGACGAAGCCGGCCCGGACGGGAACCCGCCTTTCGTAGTGATCGCCGGCCGCCGCCGCATCGCCGCCGCGAAGCTGGCCGGGTTCGCCGAGGTGCCCGCCCTGATCAGCAATGCCGAGCAAGAAGCCGCCTATCAGATGGAGATTGCCGAGAACCTGCAACGCGAGCAGATGACCCTCGCCGACACTGCGCGCGCCGTGCGGACCCTGATGATGATCTACGACAACGCGAAGCGCGTCGGCACGATCCTGAACAAGTCGCCCGCCTGGGTCTCGAAACACCTGAGCTTGACGGGTTCGAGCTTTTCCACGATCGCGGCCGAAATGCTCGATCGCGGCATCGTGCAGGACCTCGAAACGCTTATTCTCCTCAACCAAATCGACAAGCTGACGAAAACCGATCCGCGCGCCCTGTTAACGATGGGCCGAATGATCCGCATTGCCCAGGCCGGCGACATGAATCGCCAGATCGCCCGGGATGCCCTCGCCGCTTTGAAGGCACCGCCCGCAGCTGCGCCCGCACCCGTGACGACGACAACGACGCACACCAAGGCCAACCACACCGAAACCACCACCGCCGCGCCGGTCGATCCGACGACGCATTTTCAGGTGGCCGTGCCGGTGCAGTACCTCGCCGCCTTCGAGCAGCTGGGCGGGATCGAATGGCTTTGCGCCGAACTGACGAAGGCCGGCGCGTGAACTTCGCTTTCATCAGCGTGCAACCCGTACCCAGCGACGAGCCGGGCCGGGTGCGTTTCGTCGGCCGGGTAGTGACAGCCGACGACTACCACAACCGCGGCCCGAGCGCAGCAACGCCCAACACACCGCCAGCGGACACAAGCGCGGAAGCCTCATGGCTTGCGAAGGAATGGGCCGGGCGGAACGGATACGAAATCCGCAACGTGGACCGCGTTATCGGGTGAACCGCACCCAGGAAATTGATCGCGGCCCGGCTTCGCCGGGCCTTTTCTCATGCGAACGCCCTGCCCTACCCGTGACGTTTCCGAACGCCTAGAGTCTGGCCGGCACCGTCGAAGCGTTAGCTTCGACGCTTGCACCTGCGGCCGGTGCGGGTAGCGGCAGTGCAGGCTTGCCGCATATAACCCGCCGCTCGACCTCGCCGAACCGCAGCGCGCCGACGCATGGCGCGAGCGTTTTCCACGAGTACCCGGCACGCACTACCTGCGCGAGTGTCATCGTCGCGATACGCTGGCCAGCGTCGATCAGCCCAAAACTCGCAAAGGTTGCCCCGTCCCGTTGCCAGTGGCCATCGAGCACAACGGCAAGCCCCTCGAATGGCTCGACCTCGGTCCGCAGCGCGCCGCTTGCGTACTCCGGCCAGCGTGCGATGCCGGCCGCCGCTTCGACCTCGCGCGCCCCGTTGATGATTCGATCAAGCGCCCCGCCCTGCCCTGCCGGTGCCGAAGCTGCCGCCGGTGCTGTCGCGACGGCTTCGCCCTCGACGCCCGCGCCGCGAAGGAGCCGCCCGCTCAGATACCAGCCGAGCCCGACCAGGGCGACAACCCCGACACCGAGCACCAGGGCCGACGCAGGTATCCGGTTTGCCGGTTTGTTGTGAATGGTTGCGCTTCGATACTCCGAGAACACGCGCTTTGGAAGCTTGTACTTTTTGGAAATCGGCGCAGACTTCCAAGACAGCAAATCAGAGCACTCCGGCCATTCATAATATCGACGCCCCAAGAAGCCAAGGTTACGCAAGTGAATGTGCGGATTCACCAGGGCTCGAACGTTTGAATGAACGAGCTTCGGCCCCTGCGTGGCAATGATGAAATCAAAGCCCCGGTGCCGGTGCCTTTCGAGGGCCTGTATCGACTCCGGCACTTTCTGCCCTGCCCCGGCCGCGCGCCATACCTCCTGCACCTCATCAATAACCACTAGCGCACCATCCGGCAGATCGAGGTGCCAGCGGTGCGGGTCTTCGAGCTTTAGGTGCTTGACCTTTAGATCGGGTATGCCGTGGACATAAACCGGCCGGTCTGCCGGCTGCTTTGCCAAGAGCGAAACGATAAGCGCCGACTTCCCACTGCCCGGAACGCCTGTTATCAGCGTGATCGCCACCGCATCACCTGAACAACGAGCGCAGCAGCTGCCGAACCCCGAAGCCTATCGCCGCGGACCATGCGCGCCACAGGGAGCGACGAAGAAAGACCGTTCGCATGCGAAACCCCTAAGACGAGACAAGCGCGAACCTACGCAGCATGACCCAGGACAAGGACGCCACCAGCGCGCCGGACGCAATCGCCATCGCATCGAACATGCCAGCGCGTGCCAAGATCGCCGCCGCTTCCCCGACGAGCCCGCCTAAGGCCCCCTGCGCCGACGCGAATGCGTTTTCCAGAACCAGAGCAGCGCCCTCGAAACTGACATAACCGAAACCGAGTGCGACCGCGACGCGCTTCGCAATCGGCGCCGCGAGACTCATTAGCCAGGTTGCCCAGTTCATACGTTACCCCTCGCGCCGGCTTACGCCCATGAACGTGAACACCGCGCCGATCCATGCCATGGCTAGAACGACGGGGCGTATTCCGTCCGCGAACTCGCACAGCAGATCGAACGGCATAGACAGCTGGACACCATGAGACACGCTGATTGTTCGAGGCGCCGGGCATGCCGCCGTTGACGGTCCAAACCCCGAAACAGGCGTTATCTCGAACTCGATTTCCTGCTCCGGAATCGTGTCCGGTTCCGGTGCAGTGCCAAGGGCCTTGCATGCTGCCGCATCGGGGTTTAGCGCGCACATATCGCCGGCCTTCTTCGCAGCATCGCCTGACGTTTCGCCCTGAGTGCGCGTGGTGGACTTGGTTTGCCAGTTACCGTTAGCGTCTTTCTCAAAGATGGTTTTTGTCTCGATCCAGTTCCCTTCAGTACCCCGCAACGGGTCACGAGACCAATCCCACCCGATGGCTTCTTTCTGCTCGACCTGTTGCCCGCCGACTTCCGTGGTGGTGGTGGTTTCCGGACCGCTCAAGCTGCCGGGCACGACGTTCCCAACCTCTACGTCCGCAACGTCTTGCACCGGAATCGGCACGATGCCGAGAATCTCCCGGGTCAGTTCGTTTAGGTCTTCGGGCACCCACGCATTAGCCCGCGCTTCGCGTATCGCTTGCAACTCTTCCGCAGTGATAGGCGCATAGGTGCCACTAGGACACTTGCCATCCGGGCCGATTGCGCTACCGCCGGCAGCAATGTTATTGCCGTAGAAATCAATCCAGGCCGGGCACTGCGCACCAACCGACTTGTTTACCCGGACCTGTTGATAGTTCGACGGCGCGCCGACAGTGCAGCCTGCGCCGAAGCACTGCGCCACGCGAAGCCAGCAATCTACGAAGTCGCCGGACGCGTTGCAAACAGTGGGCGCAGACCAGACGCTTTTAAGCCCGCCGCCGTCTTGATAGTTCGTATCATTGAAGTAACCCGCGAGCCCCTGCATGGCCGCCATCGGTGTTCCATAGCAGCCCGTCCAAGTGCTGGCCGATTGCACCCCACTGGCCGCAACGCACCACTGATCGAACGGCACGGTCGCTTGACCTGGATCACGCCCAAGAGCACCAGACGCGCCGCCCGGCTGCACTCGCTCATCCTGCCAATAGTCGTACAGCATGGAGCCGACCCATGCCGCCGCACCTATCGCACCAGCCGCGCGACCAGCGAATAACGCAAGCTCCGCCGCCGTGAGCCTAGCAGTTACCTTAGCCGCAGCGGTGCGACCGCCTGGGCCGGGCATCACGAAATCTTTACCAATGTTCGTGCCGCCTGGATTCGTCCCGATAGTGACGCCCCAAGAATTATTCATTGCTCCAACACCGACAGTTACCCGCCCGGTGGCATCAATCGCCGGCTGAATAGTGCCGACTGGTGGAGTTAGAGCCATTGCGCATCGAGGCATCGACACCAGAAGAAGCCCGACGACGAGAAACGACAGGAAGAATGCAGCTGGACCGTCTTTCATTCCAGCCCCTTGACGATGATCCAAGCCACGCCGCAAAGGCAGACTAAGAGCGCGATAGGATAGATGTAATCTGCAATTAGCATTACCACGCCTTTCGCATGCGAAGCGCCGCCGCAGTCAGAATCCAAGCGGTGCCGATGCCCCATCCGAGGAGAAGAGCATCACTTAGCCCGAAATAATTGTCCGTGTCGCACGGCGGCCAGTTATCGAGCTTCATCGCGACGCCGCCCTGCCCGTTTTGACCGGGTCGGTTCCACCAGAGATTCAGCGTATCCGGAGCCGTAACCGACTGACACGTTGCCACCTTGATTAGCAACGACCACGTGTTCGCGGAAACCGATTCATCCGTCTCAAGCGAAAGCTTCGGAAATTCCCCGCGGCAGAACGCCGCTAGAGCTTCGGCTTTTGTCGCATAGCACCGGTCCTGATAGCCAAAGCCCGGCGCAGCCTGCACCGAAGCCGCCGCCACGAAGGCCGCAACCGCAAATGCCGACCGCGCCGGGAAGCCCATCACATGCCCTTCTTCATGAACTTGAAGGCGGCGACCACGATGGTGGCGACGAGTACGGCGGTGGCCACGGCCAGACCGTCCTCCTGCATGCCTTCGAGCGCCGTGGTGACGGCCGCCGGGACGGCGGCGTGGGCCTGGATCGCCAGACCGGACAGGGTTGCGCCGATGGCGCCGAACTTCGAGAACTTCATTGCAAACACTCCAAAGAAACCGACGAAACCCGCGCCGGCGACGGATCAGGCACTCCCGGCCTAATTCATGAGGCGGTTTCGCATGAGAACCGCCCACGCATATGCGATACAAACAGCCATCCACCAGCCGAAAAGTTCGAGGGGGTTCGGAAGGTGCATGGCCGCGACAACTCAGGACCGAGCCGCATCCAGGTTGACGACGATGCAGCCGCCGACTTCTGCGTGGTCCTCGATCAGCTGCGCGGCCTCATCCGGTTCCGCCACGATGCCGTGCCGGATCGCCGTCAAAAGTGAAGGCGTCCAAGTCACATCACCGTTACGGGGCGACACGTGCAGGAACTGCCACGTTTCGCAGGACTGGATGAGGAGCCGCATGGCTTAGGGCTTCGGCAGCTTCGCCTCGACCGGCCGCAGAGTGCGAAGCACCGTCTTCGAGGCTTTGCCCGTGGTGACGATCTCGAACTCCGCATCAGCGTCGAAGGGGAACGGCAAGTGCTTGAACTTGTCATATTCCTCGGACAGGCCGAGCGTGTACTCGACGCAGGCTTGCCCCTTCATGTTGCCTTTCGATTCGTCCATCGAAGTCAGCGTGTAAACCTTTGTCGAATCGAACTCGACGCCCTCGTAATCGCCCTTCGACGCTTTCATGCCGAAGACCGTGATACGGCTTTGAAACTTCATGATGCTTTCCTACCCCCTAACTTCATGGACCCGACGCGAGGGGGGACGCGCCGAATACTTGTGCGAAGGCTTGCCGCCGCTCGACCTCGGACCAGCCACGCAGCCGGTGCGAAAGCCGCCCAACGGAGCCGATCAGCTGTTCGTCGAAGAACTCGCCGGCTTTGTCGAATACCTCGCGAACCGACGGCATCGCAACGCGAACGACCCAGGCCGCAGTGCGCGAAACCGCAGCGCGTGCGGTGGCATCCTTGACCCGCTGCCCGGCCGGAATACGGACGGGTTCAGCCTGGACGCTTTGCGCGGCCAGGAGAGCCGCACACCACGGATAGGCACCCGCGAAGAAGTCGGCCGGCCGTTCGAGGATGGCCGGGTCTATGACCCGTGCGTTATTGCGGAACTCGACCTCGGCGCGGAACCAGGGATCGCCGGCTTCATGGCCGAACAACTCATCGCCCTTTTCGTACCCGCGAAGCTCTTTCCCGGTCTCACGCTTGCCAACGTAGAAGGTGCGCGAGTGACCGCTAGTCCACGCCCCGGCTTCACGCTCCGCGGGTCTTTGCCCGCGAACGTCAAATTGCCCGTTCAGCCACGCTTGAGGCATCGACGCAATATCGAAGCCCTCGAAAATGTCTAGCGCCAGATCGCAGCGCGTGATCCAGCCCGACGCATCCCGAACCCAAGACGCAACGCCCGCCCATTGAGCATGCGAAACACGAAGGCAAGCAGCGCCGAACAGGTTGAAGTGAACGGTTCCCGCCTGTTGTGCCGACTTGTCGGAGCCGGCCAGGACGAAGCCCACCGTTTCAGCGTTGACCAGCAGCGGAACCCGGCAAAGGTAGAAGTCTTGCCCTCGATCCTCGACGGTGCCGACCTCGAACCCGAGCCGATCGGCCAGCATCACCGCCGCCTTACGCGCGACGTACATTGCGCCGAGGGGTTCAGCTTCGATGCCCCGAGCCAGCACCTGAACCTCCCGCTCGGCCCGGTCCATCGTCCCCAATACACCGGGGTCCACTTCGCCCCGCTGCTCGAACGGCACGACCGCGCCCAGAGGCAGCGTGAACCGCAACCAATCGACCCGGACCCGGTCTGTCTCGCCCTGGATCGCCTGTTCCAGGGTCCACTTGATGCGACGCCCATCGGACACCGCCTGCGCTGCTACCGTCCTGCCCGGCTTCATGCTGCTACCCCCGTGTTACCGAGGGGGGGAACACCGGACGCCCGCGCGAGCGCGGCCGGTGCGCTGCGCGCCCCGTCCACGCACGCGCAGCGGCCATCCCCTACGCTCGAACACTTGCGCAGGTCAAACGGCCGCACGCGGAAATCACCGATGGACGTTTTGACGCTGACGCGCACACCCGAACCGCTGATCCAGCGTTCGTAATCGCCACGGACCACGCCGCACAACGTTTCGCCGCGCACCCGCAGCTGCACGTGATCGCGAGCCTTGAAGTCCATCAGGGCCTTGAAGACCCCTTGTCGCTCTAGGGTTTCTGTAACCCTGTTGACCTCTTCGATTGACTGCGGTAGCTTGCGCACCCCTGGACCCCCGGTCAAGCTGGACCGATGGCCCAGCACGGGGCAGAGACTACAGGACCAAAGGACCGGTATGCACTACGGACAATCCCTGATTGACGCTGCGCTAACTTCTATGGTAGCCAGCCGCTACCAGTTGGCGCAGAAACTGGGTGAAGACGAGTCCTTCATCGGGAAGGTCTATCGCGGCACGAAACCGCTGCCCCCTGCCCTAGCAGGCAGGATCGCCGCTGTTGCCGGCTTGAACGTGCAAGCCGCAATCAATGCGGCGGTGCTTTCGCAGGAGAAAGACGCGACGAAGCGTGAAACCCTCGCCCGCGCCCTGGGCGTGGACGATCCCGGTAATGGTTTGTATATTATGTTAACTAAACGATAGACGTTCAGCGTCGTCGACGCATGCGAATCCGGGCCGCCCTGTGCGGCCCGTTTTCATTCTCGGGATGGACACGTCCACGGCCTTGACCGGCCTGGATACCAAACCGATGATGCGCGCGCTGCCTGCTTGACCGTGGGCGCTTCAGCGGCCGGCGCAGCACTTGCTGGGCGGGCGTGTCATCCCAGGGCCTCGCGGCCCGCTTGCAACACCACTCACGCCAGGCCACGCGCCCGGCCTGCCCCGAACCATGACGCTCCCCACCGAACTGCGCGGCTACGCGCTGCTGCACAACGCCCGCTACAACAAGGGCTCGGCCTTCACACAGGCTGAACGCGAGGCCCTGGGCCTGAACGGCCTCTTGCCGGACCTGGTGCAGGACCTGCACATGCAGATCGCGCGCATCCACGGCCAGCTGGAGGCCATCCCTGACGACCTGCAGAAGTACCTGTTCCTGTCGGACCTGCAAAGCCGCAACCAGACGCTGTACTACGCGGTGCTGATGTCCGACCCGGCGCACTTCATGCCGCTGGTCTATACGCCCACCGTCGGCGAGGCCTGCCAGAAGTTCGACCATTTCTTCCGCGGCACGCGCGGGCTGTACCTGCCGATCACGGCCAAGGGCCGGATCAAGCAGCTGATGCAGAACTGGCCCGAGAAGGACGTGCGCTTCATCGTCGTCACCGACGGCGAACGCATCCTGGGCCTGGGCGACCTGGGTGTGGGCGGTATGGGCATCCCGATCGGCAAGCTGGCGCTGTACACCGCCTGCGCCGGCGTGCCGCCGGACCTGACGCTGCCGATCACGCTGGACGTCGGCACCAACAACGCCAGCCTGCAGGACGACCCGCTGTACCTGGGCCTGCGCAGCGAACGGGTGCGCGGGGCCGCGTACATGGCCTTCATCGACGAGTTCGTCAGCGCGGTGCAGGACCTGTACCCCAAGTGCTGCATCCAGTGGGAGGACTTCGCCAACTTCAATGCCTACGGCATCCTGGACCGCTACCGCGACAAGATCTGCACCTACAACGATGACATCCAGGGCACGGCGGCCGTGGCGCTGGCCGGGCTTTACGGCGGCATCCGCATCAAGGGCGAGAAGCTCAGCCAGCAGACCGTGCTGTTCCTGGGCGGCGGCGCCGCGGCCACCGGCATTGCCGAACTGATCAGCGAGGCGATGGCACTGGAGGGCCTGACCCTCGAGCAGGCGCGCGCCCGCAACTGGCTGTACGACGTCAACGGCCTGATCACCCAGGCGCGCACCGACCTCACCGACTTCCAGAAACCCTTCTCGCACGCGCACCCGGCGGTAGCCAGCTTCGTGGCCGCCATCGAGGCGATCAAGCCGACGGTGATCATCGGCGTCAGCACGGTGCCCAAGCTCTTCAACCAGGCGGTGATCGAGGCGATGAGCCGCATCAATGCGCGGCCGATCATCTTCCCCTACTCGAACCCGACCTCGCGCTCGGAATGCACCGCGCAGGAGGCCTACACCTGGTCGCAGGGCCGTGCCATCTTCGCCAGCGGCAGCCCCTTCGACCCGGTGACGCTCGGCGGCAAGACCTTCATCCCCGGCCAGGGCAACAACGTCTACATCTTCCCGGCCATGGGCCTGGCGGTGCTGGCCACCGAGGCCAGCCGCGTCACGCAGGAGATGTTCATCTGCACCGCGCAGGCGGTGGCCGAACAGGTGACACAGGCGCAGCTGGACAGTGGCCTGATCTACCCGCCGCAGAGCCACATCCTGGAAGCCTCGCTGCATGCCGCCACGCGCGTGGCGCAGCTGATCTTCGACCGCGGCCTGGCGCGCGTGCCGCGGCCGGCCGACATCGCCCAGCACGTGCGCAGCTACGCCTACACGCCGGTCTACCAGAACTATGTCTGAAGGAGGAACCCGCTTGTCGTCCACCCCTACCACCACGCTCGGCGGCTATCTGGCTGCCCGCGTCGCCCAGGCCGGCCTGACCGATTTCTTCGGTGTGCCCGGCGACTACAACCTGGTGCTGCTGGACGAGCTGCTGAAGCAGCCGGGCCTGCGCATGATCGGCTGCTGCAACGAGCTGAACGCCGGCTACGCGGCCGACGGCTACGCGCGGGTGCGCGGCTTCTCGATGGTGGTGGCGACCTACATGGTCGGCGCCACCAGCCTGCTGAATGCCATCGCCGGCTCGTACTCCGACGACCTGCCGGTGCTGGTGATCTCGGGCGGGCCCAACAGCAACGACGCCGGCGCGCACCATGTGCTGCACCACACCATCGGCGAGAAGGACTTCTACCAGGCCGCCCAGTGCTTCGCGCCGGTGGTGCGCAAGGCCATCGTCATCCGCCACCTGGACGACGCGCCGGCGCTGATCGACGAGGCGCTGACGCTGTGCCTGCGCGAGCGCAAGCCGGTGTACCTGGAGATCGCCTGCAACCTGGCCAATGCCCGTGTGCCAGCGCCGGGGCCGATGACGCTGCCCCCTGCCCCATTGCCCAGCGATGCCGCTTCGCTGGGCGCCGCCGTGGAAGCCGCCCTCACCCACCTGAACGCGGCCGTCAAGCCGGTGCTGCTGGCCGGTGTGAAGATCGCGCCAGCCGGCGCGCAAGGCGCCTTCGAGCAGCTGGCCGATGCGCTGGGCTGTGCAGTGGCGGTGATGCCCAACGCCAAGGGCCTGCTGCGCGAGAACCACCCCGGCTTCATCGGCACCTACTGGGGCGAGGTCAGCAGCGAGGACTGCGCCGAGGTCATCGAATCCAGCGACTACCAGATCTTCGCCGGGCCGATCTTCAACGACTACACCACCGTCGGCTGGACGGCACTGGTCAACCACAAGAAGGCCATCACCATCGACCCCGACCGGGTAACGGTGGCCGGCACGCCGTTCCACAACGTGCGGCTGGCGGACTTCATCGCCGCGCTGGCGGCGCGTGCGCCAAAGAAGGATGCCTCGCTGGCCGCCTACCAGCGGCTGCACCAGGCCACGGCCCCTTCCCTGCCGCCGGTCGCCGACAGCCGGCTGGCGCTGCGCGAGCTGCGCGCCCATGTGCAGCAGCTGCTGGGGCCGAGCACGCAGCTGGTGGTGGAGACGGGCGATTCCTGGTTCAACGGCCAGAAGCTCAGCCTGCCCGCAGGCGCCGGCTACCACTTCCAGATGCAGTACGGCTCCATCGGCTGGGCGACCGGCGCCACGCTGGGCGTGGCCATCGGCGCCGGCCCGCAGCGCCGCACGGTGGCGCTGATCGGCGACGGCTCCTTCCAGCTGACGGCGCAGGAAGTCTCGACGATGATCCGCTACGGCGCCAACCCGATCATCTTCCTGCTGAACAACCGCGGCTACACCATCGAGGTGGAGATCCACGACGGCCCGTACAACAACATCAAGAACTGGGACTACGCCGGGCTGGTGGCGGTGTTCAATGCCGGCGAGGGCAACGGCCTGGGCCTGAAGGCAGCCACCAGCGCCGAGCTGGCCGCGGCCATCGAGCGGGCCCGCCAGCACGACGGCCTGGTGCTGATCGAATGCGCGCTGGACCGCGACGACTGCACCAAGGAGCTGCTGGAATGGGGCAGCCGCGTGGCCGCGGCCAACTCGCGGCCGCCAGCCCAGCAGGGCTGAGCCAAAACAAAGCGGGCCCGAGGGCCCGCTTCTGCTGGGGTGCCGTGCGACGTCAGACGCGCTCGAACACCGCGGCAATACCCTGGCCGCCGCCGATGCACATCGTGACCAGCGCATAGCGGCCGCCGGTGCGGTGCAGTTCATAGACCGCCTTGGTGGCCAGGAAGGCGCCCGAGCAGCCGATCGGGTGGCCCAGCGCGATGGCGCCGCCGTTCGGGTTGGTCTTCTTCATGTCCAGTTCCAGGCCGCGCGCGACCGCGATCGCCTGGGCCGCGAAGGCCTCGTTGCTCTCGATCACGTCCATCTGGTCGAGCGTCAGGCCGCCCTTCTTCAGCGCCAGCTTGGTGGCCGGGATCGGGCCTTCGCCCATGATCTCGTTCGGCACACCGGCCACGGCATAGGACACCAGGCGCGCCAGCGGCTTGTGGCCGTCGGCCGCAGCACGGGCCGCATCGGCCAGCACGAAGAAGGCCGCGCCGTCGTTGATGCCCGACGCATTGCCGGCGGTGACGCTGCCGTCCTTCTTGAAGGCCGGCTTCATCTTGGCCAGCGTCTCGAGCGTGGTGCCCGCCTTCACATGCTCGTCGGTGTCGAAGGTGACCTCGCCCTTGCGGGTCTGCTTGACGATCGGGACGATCTGGCTCTTGAAGCGGCCCTCGGCGATGGCGGCGGCCGCACGGCGGTGCGATTCGACGGCCAGCGCGTCCTGTTCCTCGCGGGTGATGCCCCACTTGGTCACCAGGTTTTCAGCGGTGATGCCCATGTGGCCGACGCCGAACGGGTCGGTCAGCGCGGCGACCATCGCGTCGACCATCTTCACGTCGCCCATGCGGGCGCCGCTGCGCAGTTGCGGGCTCAGGTAGGCGCCGCGGCTCATCACCTCGACGCCGCCGCCGACGCCGTAGTCGCAGTCACCCAACAGGATGTTCTGCGCGGTGGTGACGATGCCCTGCAGGCCCGACGAGCACAGGCGGTTGACGGCCATCGCCACCGAATCCATCGGCAGGCCGGCTTGAATGGAGGCCACGCGGGCCACGTAGGGATAGCGGCTTTCGGTGGGAATGCAGTTGCCCACCGTCACGTAGTTGATGCTCTTGGGGTCGACGCCGGAGCGCTTGACCGCCTCCTTCATGACGGTGCCGGCCAGTTCTGCCGGCTCGATGTCGGCCAGCGAGCCGTTGAAGGTACCGATCGCCGACCGGGCTGCGCCCAGGACCACTACATCACGCTTGCTCATGCTCGCCTCCTTGTCCAAGTAGATTACAAGACACCGACCTTAGCGCCTGGCGCTGGCGGCAGCCTTACGCAGTTGCACGAACCGCCGCAAGGCCGGGAACATGGTTGGCGGAGCCGGAGGGATTCGAACCCTCGATGCAGGTTTTGCCCGCATACTCCCTTAGCAGGGGAGCACCTTCGGCCACTCGGTCACAGCTCCGCGGAATGGGCAGGATTCTACCCCGCCAGGGGCCGGCTCAGGCCGCCGGCGCCTGTTCCAGGTCGAAGGCCTTGTGCAGCGCGCGCACGGCCAGTTCCATGTACTTCTCGTCGATGACCACGCTGGTCTTGATCTCGCTGGTGGTCACCATCTGGATGTTGATGCCCTCCTCGCTGAGGGTGCGGAACATCTTGGCCGCCACGCCGACATGGCTGCGCATGCCGATGCCCACGATCGACACCTTGCAGATGCGCGGGTCGCCGGTCACCTCGGCCGCGCCGGTGGCCGGCCCGACGCCGCCCTTCAGGATGTCCAGCGCGCGGGCGTAGTCGTTGCGGTTGACGGTAAACGAGAAATCGGTGCGCCCGCCGTGCGACACGTTCTGCACGATCACGTCCACATCGATGTTGGCCTCGGCGATGGCCCCCAGGATCTGGTAGGCGATGCCGGGCCGGTCGGGCACGCCGACCACGGTGATCTTGGCCTCGTCGCGGGTGAAGGCGATGCCGGACACGACAGCTTGTTCCATCTTTTCGTCTTCCTCGAAGGTGATCAGGGTGCCGGAGGAAGCCTCCTCGGCCAGGTCGATGTCCCAGGGCGTGAAGCTGGACAGCACGCGCAGCGGCACCCGGTACTTGCCGGCGAACTCCACCGAGCGGATCTGCAGCACCTTGGAGCCCAGGCTGGCCATCTCCAGCATTTCCTCGAAGCTCACCGTCTGCAGGCGCCGCGCCTCGGGCACGATGCGTGGGTCGGTGGTGTAGACGCCGTCGACGTCGGTGTAGATGAGGCACTCGTCGGCCTTCATGGCCGCGGCCACCGCCACCGCCGAGGTGTCCGAACCACCGCGGCCCAGCGTGGTGATGTTGCCCTGCTCGTCCACGCCCTGGAAGCCGGTGATGACCACCACCTTGCCGGCGGCCAGGTCGGCGCGCACGCGGACGTCGTCGATGGCCTGGATGCGTGCCTTGGTGAAGGACGAATCGGTGCGGATCGGCACCTGCCAGCCGGCGTAGCTGACGGCCTCCAGGCCTTCCGCCATCAGCGCCAGCGACAGCAGGCCCACCGACACCTGCTCGCCGGTGGCGGCGATCTGGTCCAGCTCGCGGAAGCTCTGCGCGCTGGGCTTGTCGGGCGACAGTTCCTTGGCAAGGCCCAGCAGGCGGTTGGTCTCGCCGCTCATCGCCGAAGGCACGACGACCAGCTGGTGTCCGGCGCGCACCCATTTGGCGACGCGCTTGGCGACATTGCGGATGCGCTCGGTCGAGCCCATCGACGTGCCACCGTATTTGTGAACGATGAGAGCCATGGCGGGGGTTGGGGTCAGTCCGGCGCCGGCGGCGCAGGAAACCCAGCATTTTAGCCTGCCGGGTCGGCTGCCCCGGCCTGCCAGCGCAGGCCGCGCATCGGGCTGCCGGCCGGCGCCAGGCAGCGCGCATCCAGCCCCAGGCCGGGCACGAACAGCAGCCGCTCGCCGGCAAACAACAAGGGCCCGCCGCGCTGCCAGGCCGGCACCCCCGCCGCCTGGAACTGCAGCTTCAGGCTGCGCGGCAGGCTGCCGGGTGCGGCCTGGAAGCGTTCACCGCCACGCCGCGGCCGCAATTCAGCCTGGCGCAGCAGTTCGGGTGCAAGGCCGCCCTGGGCGACCGAGGTGACGACAAAGTGCCCGCCCCAGGGCGGCACCGGGTGGCGCCCGGGACGCCGCAGGTCGATGGCCAGCCGCTCGGGCGGTACCGGTGCGGGCGTTTCGGGCGGCAGTGTATGCAACGCGCCGGCATGCAGCCGCAGCAAACCGCCCGGGCCGGGCCAAGCGCTGCCGGCGGCGGCCCGAGGCAGCTCCGCCAGCAGACGCTGCACCAAGCTGTCGGGCACCGGTAGGCCGGCGTCGCCAGCCAGCCAGGCCCGCAGCAGGTTCGCCCGCCGGGCAGCGGACAGCGCCAGCCACGGCGCACGGCGCAACGAGCCATCCGGCGCGAGGCAGGCGGGCAGGTCCAGCGCGGCCAGTGCTTGCAGGCATGAGGCTGCCTCCTGGGCACGACGGGTGGCGGCCGACAGGGTGGCCTGTGCATCGGGAAAGGCCGCCTCCAGCGCCGCCCACGGGCCGTGGCGCAGGCGGCTGCGGGCAAAGCGTGGATCGGCGTTGCTCGGGTCCTGCACGCAGCGCAGGCGGTGCCGGCGCACGTAGGCCGTGATCGCCTCGGCCGGTTGCGCCAGCCAGGGCCGGGCCCAGACCAGGCCGCCGCGCGGCTGGGCCAACGGCATGGCCGACAGGCCGGCCGGTCCGGCGCCACGCAGCGCCTGCAGCAGAAAGGTCTCGGCCTGGTCACGCCGGTGATGGGCCAGCAGCAGCAGGCTGGCACCATGGGCCTGCGCCATGTCGGCCAGCGCCGCATGGCGGCCACGTCGCGCCCAGGCCTCGATGCTGTCGCCGCGCGCCGGCGCGCCGTCCAGATGTCGCCAGTCCAGCGCCACCGGCAGCCCGGCGGCGGCCCAGCGCCGCGCCTGCTGGCGCAGGTGCGCCAGCCAGCCATCGGCCTGCGGCAGCAGACCGTGATGCACGTGCAGGCCGATGACGCGGAGCCCGGTGCCGCGCGCGGCGCGGGCCGTGGCATGCCACAGGGCGGTGGAATCCGGGCCGCCGCTGACGGCCACGGCGACGACGGCCCGGCTCACGGCCCAGCGGGCCGGCCGGACCGGCGCATTCAGCGCTCCTTGGTGTCGGTGAAGCGGCCGTACGACTGCAGCCGCTCGTAGCGGCGCTGCAGCAGTTCCTTGGTCTTCAGGTCGACCACCTGGCGCAGCGCATCGTTCAAGCCGCGCTTCAGGTTCACGGCCATCTGCTTCGGGTCGCGGTGGGCGCCGCCCACCGGCTCGTTGACGATCTTGTCCACCAGCCCCAGCGCCTTCAGCCGGTGGGCGGTGATGCCCAGCGCGTCGGCGGCGTCCGACGCGCGCTCGGAGGTCTTCCACAGGATCGACGCGCAGCCCTCGGGCGAGATCACCGAATACACCGAGTACTGCAGCATCAGCACCTGGTCGGCCACGCTGATGGCCAGCGCGCCGCCGGAGCCGCCCTCGCCGATGATGGTGGCGATGATCGGCACCTCCAGCTGCGCCATTTCGAAGATGTTGCGGCCGATGGCCTCGGACTGGCCGCGCTCCTCGGCGCCGATGCCCGGGTACGCGCCAGGCGTGTCGACGAAGGTGAAGACAGGCAGACCGAACTTCTCGGCCAGCTTCATCAGCCGCAGCGCCTTGCGGTAGCCCTCGGGCCGGGCCATGCCGAAGTTGCGCAGCGCGCGCTCCTTCGTGTCGCGGCCCTTCTGGTGGCCCAGCACCATGCAGGCCTGGCCGTTGAAGCGGGCCAGGCCGCCGACGATCGACAGGTCGTCGGCGAAGCTGCGGTCGCCGTGCAGTTCCTGGAAGTCGGTGAAGATCTCGGCGACGTAGTCCAGCGTGTAGGGCCGCTGCGGGTGCCGCGCGATCTGGGTCACCTGCCAGGGCGTCAGGCTGGAATAGATCTCCTTGGTCAGCTGCAGGCTCTTGTGGCCCAGCCGTTCGATCTCGTCGGAGATGTCCACGGCAGACTCGTTCTGCACGTAGCGCAGTTCCTCGATCTTGGAATCGAGTTCGGCGATCGGCTGCTCGAACTCCAGAAAATGTCGCTTGCTCATGCAACTCCTCGGGTGCAGCGCATCAGCTAGTAGTCTACCGGCAGCGGATCCAGGCTGCGCCAGATGTACCAGGTGGCCACCGACCGGTAAGGTGCCCAGGCGTCGCCCACCTCTCGCGCTTCGGCCCGCGACACCGGCTCGCCGCTGAAGTAGCTCTGGCTGATGCCCTTCAGCAGGCCCAGGTCGTCCAGCGGCAGCACATTGGGCCGCATCAGGTGGAAGATCAGGAACATCTCGGCCGTCCAGCGGCCGATGCCGCGGATGGCGACCAGCTCCTCGATGATGGCCTCGTCGTCCATCTGCCGCCATTGCTGCACATGCACGGTACCGGCATTGAAGTGGTGCGCCAGATCCAGCAGGTATTCGGCCTTGCGCTGCGACAGGCCGGCTTCGCGCAGCGCGGTCACCGGCGTGGTCTGCACCGCATCGGGCGCCACCCGGGTGGACGGGGTGCCCAGCCGCTGCACCAGCTTGTCCCACACCGACTGCGCGGCCTTCACCGAGATCTGCTGGCCGACGATGGAGCGGGCCAGCGTGGTGAAGGCATCGCCGCGGCTTTGCAGCCGGGCCTCGCCGAACTGCGGGATCAGTTTCTTCATCACCCGGTCGCGGCGCGCCAGGTGCCGGCAGGCCTCGTCCCAATAGTCCGGCGTCACGCCGGCGGCCGAACGCGGCATCTCAGCGCCCTTTCGCCCGATGCGGACGGTGCATCGTCATGCCCGCACCCAGGTCGTGCCGGTGGGGCTGTCCTTCAGCACCACGCCCAGCGCCGCCAGCTCGTCGCGGATGCGGTCGGCCGCGGCAAAGTCGCGGGCCTGCTTGGCCTGCGCGCGCTGCGCGATCAGCGCCTCGATGCGCTGCACGTCGTCGGCCGCGCCGCCCTGCAGGTAGGCCCGCGGCACCTGCTGCAGGATGCCGAGCACGCCGCCCAGCCCCTTCAACAGTGCCGCGGTGGCAGCATCGCGCTGGCGGTTCAACTGGCCGGCCAGCTCGAAGAGCACGGCCACCGCCACAGGCGTGTTGAAGTCGTCGTTCATCGCCGTGCGGAAGGCCGCAGCCTGCGGCTGCGCCCAGTCCAGCGGCGCCTCGGCCACCTCGATGCCGTCCAGTGCCGTGTACAGCCGACGCAGCGCCTGGCGCGCATCGTCGAGGTTGGCGTCGCTGAAGTTGAAGGGGCTGCGGTAATGCGTGCGCAGCATGAAGAAGCGCAGCGTCTCGCCGTCGTAGTGCCGCAGCACGTCGCGGATGGTGAAGAAGTTGCCGAGCGACTTCGACATCTTCTCGTTGTCCACGTTCAGGAAGCCGTTGTGCACCCAGACGTTGGCAAAGGGCCCGCCGCTGGCGCCTTCGCTCTGCGCGATCTCGTTCTCGTGGTGCGGGAACTGCAGGTCCATGCCGCCGCCGTGGATGTCGAAATGTTCGCCCAGCAGCGTGCAGCTCATGGCCGAGCATTCGATGTGCCAGCCCGGCCGACCGGGGCCGAAGGGGCCGGGCCACTTGGCGTCGTCGGGCTCGTCGGGCTTGGCCGCCTTCCACAGCACGAAATCCAGCGGATCCAGCTTGCCGTCCTGCACCGCCACGCGCTCGCCGGCGCGCAGCTCGTCCAGCGACTTGCCTGACAGCTTGCCGTAGCCGGGGAACTTGCGCACGGCGTAGTTCACGTCGCCGTTGTCGGCGCGGTAGGCCAGGCCCTTGGCCTCGAGCCGGCCGATCAGCGACAGCATCTGCGGCACGTATTCGGTAGCCCGCGGTTCGTGCGTCGGCGTGGTCAGACCCAGCGCCGACAGGTCCTGATGCATGGCCGCGATCATCTCGTCGGTCAGGGCGCGGATCGACAGGCCGCGCTCCAGCGCGCGGCGGATGATCTTGTCGTCGATGTCGGTGATGTTGCGCACATAGGTCACGCGGTAGTCCAGTGCCCGCAGCCAGCGGTAGACCAGGTCGAACACCAGCATCATCCGCGCATGCCCCAGGTGGCACAGGTCGTAGACGGTGATGCCGCAGACATACATGCGCACATGGCCCGGCTCGATCGGCTCGAAGGCCTCGACACGGCGGCTCAGGGTGTTGTGGATGCGCAGGCTCATGAGGGCTTCGGCCACGCGCACGGCGCGTGTGGGGCGGGGCTTCGGTGGGCGGTGAGGGGCCCGCGGAAAGGGCCCTGGCTACAATGAAATCAGTATAGCGGTGCCCCCTGTCGCGACCCCCGCCCCATGCCCTTGCTCCACCGCTGCATGCTGCCTGTGCTGGCGGCGCTGTTGCTCGCCGCGCCGGCCCGGGCCGACGAGGTCGACCGCATCGAGAAGCTCTATCGCGCGGGCCAGCGCAGCGAGGCGCTGCGCGAGGTGGATGTCGCCCTGGCCCAGCGCCCGCGCGATGCGCAGATGCGCTTCCTGAAGGGCCTGATGCTGCTGGACGCAAAGCGCACCGACGAGGCCGCGCAGATCTTCACCACGCTGACCGAGGAATACCCCGAACTGCCCGACCCCTACAACAACCTGGCGGTGATCCAGGCCTCGCGCGGGCAACTGCAAAGCGCGCTGCAGTTGCTGCAGACCGCGCTGCGCAACGACCCCAAGCACCGCGCCGCGCTGGAGAACCTGGGCGACGTGCACCTGGCCCTGGCGGTGCAGGCCTGGTCGGCCTCGCAGGCCCTGGCCAAGGGCGACGACGCGGCGCTGCAGCGCAAGCTGAAGCTGGCCCGCGAACTGCAGGCCCTGCCCCCGAGCGCGCCAGTGGCACGCACGCCGGGCTAGACTCGCGCTCCCTTCACAGACCGAACCCGCTGTCCACGATGAAGCATTCATTCCTGCAACGGCTGCTGCCGCTGCTGCCCGCCGCGCTGCTGGCCCTGGCGGCCCACGCACCGGCCTGGGCGCAGAAGGTGCGCCTGGACACCAGCCTGGGCGCGATCGTCATCGAGCTCGACGCCGCCAAGGCGCCGAAGTCGGTGGCCAATTTCGTCGAGTACGTCAAGGCCGGCCACTACGACGGCACGATCTTTCACCGCGTCATCCCCGACTTCATGATCCAGGGCGGCGGCTTCACGCCCGAGATGCAGCAGAAGCCGACGCGCGCGCCGATTCCGCTGGAGGCGCGCAACGGCCTGAGCAACGTCCGCGGCAGCGTGGCGATGGCGCGCACCAGCGATCCCAATTCGGCCACCGCGCAGTTCTTCATCAACATCAAGGACAACGCCTTCCTGGATGCGGCCAACGCCCGCGACGGCGCCGGCTACGCGGTGTTCGGCAAGGTGGTGTCGGGCATGGACGTGGTCGACAAGATCTGGGCCGTGCCCACGGGCAACAAGGGCCCCTTCCAGAACGTGCCGGTGACGCCGGTGCTGATCCGCAAAGCCAGCTTGGAGCAATGAGATGACGAAGACCGTGGAAATGGAAACCAGCGTCGGCACGATGACCATCGAGCTCGACGACGAGAAGGCGCCGCTCAGCACCGCCAACTTCCTGGAGTACGTGCGCAAGGGCCATTACGACGGCACGGTGTTCCACCGCGTCATCAAGGGTTTCATGGTGCAGGGCGGCGGCTTCGACACGCAGATGAGCCAGAAGCCCACCGCCGCCCCGATCCAGAACGAGGCCAACAACGGCCTGCGCAACAAGCGCTATACGCTGGCGATGGCGCGCACCTCGGCGCCGCACAGCGCGACCGCGCAGTTCTTCATCAACACGGTCGACAACGGCTTTCTCGACTTCACGTCCGAGTCGCCGCAGGGCTGGGGCTATGCGGTGTTCGGCCGCGTGGTCAAGGGCACCGAGGTGGTGGACGCGATCGAGAAGGTGCGCACCGGCAACCGCGGCGGCCACCAGGACGTGCCGCTGGAAGCCGTGACCATCGTGCGCGCCGCCGAGGTCGCCTGAGCCAGCGCCCGCGCGCATGAGCGCCCTGCCCGATCCGTTGCCGCCGGCCACCGACTGGGCAGCGCCGGCGCACTGGCAGGCCATCGATTTCATCTCCGACCTGCACCTCAGCGCGACCCTGCCGCGCACCTTCGAGGCCTGGGCCGACTACCTGCAGCGCACGCCGGCCGATGCGCTGCTGATCCTCGGCGACCTGTTCGAGTTCTGGCCGGGCTCCGACGCGGTGGAGCTGCCCTTCGAGGCGCGCTGTGCCGAGGTGCTGCGCGACGCGGCCCGGCGGCGACCGCTGGGCGTGATGGTCGGCAACCGCGATTTCCTGCTGACGGCCGAGCTGCTGCAGGGCCTTGGGCTGCAGCCGCTGGCCGACCCGACGCTGCTGAAGGCCGGCCCGCACCGTCTGCTGCTGACGCACGGTGACGCGCTCTGCCTGGACGACCGGCCCTACCAGCAGTTCCGCGCCTGGACGCGCAACCCGGCCACGCAGCGCGAGTTCATGGCCCGGCCGCTGGCCGAGCGGGTGCAGCTCGGCGCCCAGGTGCGCCATGCCAGCGAGGCCGGCCGCCAGAACCAGGCGCCGGCCGAAGCCTGGGGCGATCTGGATCCGGCCGCCTGCGTGGCCTGCCTGCAGGCCGCCAATGCGGTAACGATGATCCACGGCCACACCCACCGGCCCGGGCCTTCGGCGCTGGCACCGGGCTTCGACCGCCAGGTGCTCAGCGACTGGGACCTGGACGACGCCCCGCCGCGGGCCGAGGTGCTGCGCCTGCGGGCCGACGGGCTGCACCGGTTGGCGCTGGCCGAGGCGCTGGCGGCCCGTTGATGGCGGGCTGGTGGCAGCGGCTGCGCCGGCACAGCGAGCAGCGCGCCGTCGAACGCCGCGCGATCCCCGATGCGCTGTGGCAGCAGACGCTGCGCGACTATCCGTTCCTGGCACGCCGCACGCCCGAGGACGCGGCCGAACTGCGCCGCCTGAGCAGTCTGTTCCTGGACCGCAAGGAATTCAGCGGCGCCCAGGGCCTGCAGGTCAGCGACGAGATGGCGGTGGCCATCGCCGCGCAGGCCTGCCTGCCGGTGCTGCGGCTGGGGCTGCAGGCCTACGACGGCTTCGTCGGCATCGTGGTGCATCCGGACGAGGTGCAGGTGCGCCGCGAATTCGTCGACGACGATGGCCTGGTGCACGAGTACGACGACGTGCTGTCCGGCGAGGCGATGGCCGGCGGCCCGGTGATGCTGTCGTGGCGCGACGTGCGCGAGGCCGGCGACACCTCGGCCTGGGGCTACAACGTGGTGCTGCACGAATTCGCCCATGTGCTGGACATGGGCGACGGCGAGGCCGACGGCATCCCGCCGCTGCCCACCGCAGCCGCGCGCCGCCAATGGCACGAAGTGCTGATGCGCGAATACGAAGCCTTCTGCGAGGCAGTGGACGCGCGCCGCGGCACCGTCGTCGACCCCTACGGCGCCGAAGGGCCGGACGAATTCTTCGCGGTGGCCTCCGAGGCCTTCTTCGTCACCCCGCAGGAACTGCAGGCGCAGATGCCGGCGCTTTACACGCTGCTGGCCGGCTTCTACCGGCAGGACCCGGCGGCCGGCTGAAAAGCAAACGGGCCGCGCAGGGCGGCCCGTCGTGGTGCTGGCAACGGCCTCAGGCGGCCGTGATCTCCGGGCGCGCCTTGTCGTTCTTCTTGGGCGGCTGGATGTCCAGCACGATCTCTTCCTTGTCGTCGATGTCCACCGTCAGGCGGCCACCGTCGACCAGGCGACCGAACAGCAGCTCGTCGGCCAGCGCACGACGGATCGTGTCCTGGATCAGGCGCTGCATCGGCCGCGCGCCCATCAGCGGATCGAAGCCCTTCTTCGCCAGGAACTTGCGCAGCGGGTCGGTGAAGGTGACTTCTACCTTCTTCTCGGCCAGCTGGCCTTCCAGCTGCAGCAGGAATTTGTCGACCACGCGCAGGATGATGTCCTCGTCCAGCGCGCGGAAGGACACGATCGCATCCAGCCGATTGCGGAACTCCGGCGTGAACATGCGCTTGATGTCGGCCATCTCGTCGCCGGACTCGCGCGCCGTGGTGAAGCCGATGGTCGCCTTGTTCATCGTCTCGGCACCGGCGTTGGTGGTCATGACGATGATCACGCTGCGGAAATCGGCCTTGCGCCCGTTGTTGTCGGTCAGCGTGCCGTGGTCCATCACCTGCAGCAGCACGTTGAAGACGTCCGGATGCGCCTTCTCGATCTCGTCGAGCAGCAGCACCGCATGCGGCTTTTTGCTGACGGCTTCGGTCAACAGCCCGCCCTGGTCGAAGCCCACGTAGCCCGGCGGCGCGCCGATCAGCCGGCTGACCGCGTGACGCTCCATGTACTCGGACATGTCGAAGCGGATCAGCTCGATGCCCAGCACATAGGCCAGCTGCTTGGCGACTTCGGTCTTGCCGACGCCGGTGGGGCCGCTGAACAGGAAGCTGCCGATCGGCTTGTCCGGCTTGCCCAGGCCCGAGCGCGCCATCTTGATGGCGGCCGCCAGCGCATCGATGGCCGGGTCCTGGCCGAAGACCACGCTCTTCAGGTCGCGGTCCAGTGTCTTCAGCTTGCCGCGGTCGTCGCTGGACACCGTGGCGGGCGGGATGCGTGCGATCTTCGCGACGATCTCTTCCACCTCGGCACGGGTGATGGTCTTCTTCTGCTTGCCCTTGGGCAGGATGCGCTGCGCCGCACCGGCTTCGTCGATCACGTCGATCGCCTTGTCCGGCAGGTGGCGGTCATTGATGTACTTGGCCGACAGCTCGGCCGCGGCCTGCAGCGCGCCCACCGCGTACTTGACGCTGTGGTGCTCCTCGAAGCGGCTCTTCAGCCCCTTCAGGATCTCGATGGTCTGCTCGACCGACGGCTCGATCACGTCCACCTTCTGGAAGCGCCGCGACAGTGCCGCGTCCTTCTCGAAGATGCCGCGATATTCGGTGAAAGTGGTCGCGCCGATGCACTTCATCGCGCCGGTGGACAGCGCCGGCTTCAGCAGGTTGCTGGCGTCCAGCGTACCGCCGCTGGCCGCGCCCGCGCCGATCAGCGTGTGGATCTCGTCGATGAACAGGATCGCATGCGGCTGGTCCTTCAGCTGCTTCAGCACGCCCTTCAGCCGCTGCTCGAAATCGCCGCGGTACTTGGTGCCCGCCAGCAGCGCGCCCATGTCCAGCGAATACACCGTGCTGGCCGAAAGCACCTCGGGCACGTCGCCCTGGGTGATGCGCCAGGCCAGGCCCTCGGCGATGGCGGTCTTGCCGACGCCGGCCTCGCCGACCAACAGCGGGTTGTTCTTGCGCCGGCGGCACAGCACCTGGATCACGCGCTCGACCTCGTGCTCGCGACCGATCAGCGGATCGATCTTTCCGTCGCGGGCCAGCTGGTTCAGGTTCTGCGTGAACTGGTCCAGCGGCGAGCCCTTGGCGTCGCCGCCGTCGTCCTTCTCGGCATCGTTGCCGGTGTTCTCGTTCGACTTGCTGGGCTCCGGCGGGTCGCTCTTCTTGATGCCGTGGGCAATGAAGTTCACCACGTCCAGCCGCGTCACGCCCTGCTGGTGCAGGTAGTACACCGCGTGCGAATCCTTCTCGCCGAAGATCGCCACCAGCACGTTGGCGCCGGTGACTTCCTTCTTGCCGCTGCCGGTACTCTGCACGTGCATGATCGCGCGCTGGATCACGCGCTGGAAGCCCAGCGTCGGCTGCGTGTCCACCTCTTCGGTGCCGGAGACCGTGGGCGTGTTCTCCTTGACGAAGGTGGACAGGCTCTTGCGCAGGTCGTCGATGTTGGCGGCGCAGGCGCGCAGCACCTCGGCGGCCGACGGGTTGTCCAGCAGCGCCATCAGCAGGTGCTCGACGGTGATGAACTCGTGCCGTTGCTGGCGTGCCTCCACGAAGGCCAGGTGCAGGCTGACTTCCAGTTCTTGCGCGATCATGCGGCCTCCATAGTGCACTGCAAAGGGTGGCCGACGCGTCGCGCCGCGGCCACCACCAATTCCACCTTCGTCGCGGCGACGTCCTTGGGATAGACCCCGCACACCGCCCGACCCTCATGATGGATCTTCAGCATGATCAGTGTGGCGGTTTCCAGGTCACGCTGGAAGTACTGTTGCAGAACCATCACGACAAATTCCATGGGCGTGTAGTCGTCGTTCAGCATCAGCACTTGGTACATGCGCGGGGGCTTTGTCTTCAGCGCCTTGCGCTCGGCCACCACGGCGCCCTGCCCGTCATCGGGACGCGGGGGACCGGGGGGCGGAACAGGCGCGTTGGGCTTTTCCTCGGGCATGACCCATTCTATCGAGTTGAGACTTTGCACGTAGGCGCGCCGCAACGGCCCGCCGCACCGTGAGCATATTGAAACGACAGGCGCCGTTTCAAGCGGCAGCCGTGCCGGGCGAACGGGCAGTTATGCTCCGCGACAACACCATGCCGACCGCCACCGGGAGAGCTTCATGACCCAAGCCGCCGCCAAGGCCAAGACAGCAGCAAAACGCGCGCCACGCGCCCGGCGCCCCCTGGCCACGGCGGCGGCGCAGGCATCCCCGCCCGCCATGCCGCCGGCCAGCTTGCAACAGGCAGGGGGTGCCGCAGTGCGTTCACTGGCGCGCCAGCTGCACACCTGGACCGGCACCTTGCTGGGCGGGGTGGGCAGCGCCGCCGACATGTCGCTGGCGCTGGCAGCGGCCTCGGTCACGCGGCCCGGCCCGAAGGCCGCCGTGGCCAAGGCCTCGGCACTGCTGCGCGACGCCCGCGAGGCGGCCGGCCTGACGCTGGACGACCTGGGCGCCGCACTCGACCTGAAAGACCCCACTTTCATGGCGCTGGTCGAAAGCGGCAAGGTCGGCCTGCCCTTCGAGCTCATCCTGCGCATGGCCACGATCCTGGGCCGCAACGATCCCGTCACCTTCGTGCTGCAGCTGACGCGCTCCTACAACCCGCGCGTCTGGAAATCGCTGGAGGCGCTGGGCATCGGCAAGCTGCTGGTGCAGGCCGGCCGCGAGCGCGAGTTCGCCAACATCTACCGCAGCAAGCCGGCCGCCCGCCAGCTGTCGGACAAGGACTTTGCGGCTGCGCTGGCCTTCTCGGCCGCCGCTTTCGAGAGCGCGCTGGTCTTCCTGGGGCAGCAGAAGAAGGTCGAGCCGCCCGCGGCTGCACCCCAGTAGTCGCGCAATTGATCTTCGACAAGGCCGCCGGCCGCGCGCGGTGCGACGCTGCGCATGCCCGACGGAGAAAACCTCATGTCCCACGCCGCCCTGCGCATCATCCACGACGAACATGCCGCGCTGGCGGCCATGCTGCGCTCGATCCCGCTGCTTCTGGCGCAGCACCGCCGCAACGGCACGTTGCCTGACTTCGGCACGCTGCGGGCCATGCTTTTCTACATGGACGAGTTTCCCGAGCAGCGCCACCACCGCAAGGAATCGGAACTGCTCTTCCCGATGCTGCGCGCCCGCACCGATGCGGCTGGCGCGGTGCTGGACCGCCTGGACCAGGACCATGCCCGCGGCGAGCGCGCCATACGCGACCTCGAACATGCATTGCTGGCCTTCGAAATGATGGGCGAATCGCGCCGCGAGGCCTTCGAAGTTGCCGTCCAGCAGTACGTCGATTTCTACTTCGAGCACATGACGCTGGAAGAGAAGCAGGTGCTGCCATTGGCCGAACGGCTGCTGACCAGCGAGGACTGGTCCCAGCTCGATGCCGCCTTTGCGGCCAACCGCGACCCGCTGACCGGCCACGAGCCGGAGGACGACTACCGCGCGCTTTTCAGCCGGATCGTCAACGCCCTGCCCGCGCCGCTGGGCCTGGGCCCGGCCGGCTGAGACGCAGCCTCAAGCGTCCGGCTCGGTGCTGCGCACCAGCAGCACGGGCACGGGCGCCTCGCGCAGCACCATTTCGGCATCGCTGCCCAGCGTCAGGCGGCGCAGCCCGCGCCGCCCGTGAGTCCCCATGACGATCAGCGCCGTGCCGGACTGCCTGGCCTCCTGAACGATCAGGTCGCACACCCGAAGGCCTGGATCGCAGCGCAACCGGCCCTCGGCCGCCACCCCGGACGCCCGGGCCCGCTGCAGGCATTCGGCCAGCAGGGCCTCGCCGGCCCGCTGCTCCTGCTCCACCGCCGGCGCGGGCGGCGCAAAGGCCGTCAACTCGCTCATCAGCAGGCGCGGGTCCACCACGTGCAGCAGCGTCAGCGCCGAGCCCAGGCGTGACGCCAGCGCGATGGCTTCGTCCAGCCCGCGCTGTGCGGTCGGGCTGCTGTCCACGGGTACCAGGATGCGTGCGTACATGGCGAAGTCCTTTCCCTGCCGGCGGCCCGGGTCCCGAAGCTGCTACCCTCGCCTTCATGGACACCACCGCCTGACCAACGAGTGAGCCCGGAAACCCATATCGCCGTACTCGACGACGAGCCCGACATCACCCGGCTGCTGGCCACCTATCTCCAAGCCCAAGGTTACCGCGTCTCGCAATGGCATCAGGGCAGCGCGCTGATGCAGGCCATGGCCGACGATCCGCCCGCGCTGGTGCTGCTGGACCTGGGACTGCCCGGCGAGGACGGCTTCGGCATTGCCCGGCAGCTGCGCGAGCACTGGGGCTGCGGTCTGGTCATCGTCACCGGCCGCGGCGATGCGGTGGACAAGGTGGTCGGCCTGGAGGTCGGCGCCGACGACTACGTCACCAAGCCCTTCGACCTGCGCGAGTTGCTGGCCCGAATCAAGGCGGTGCTGCGTCGCCTGCAGCCGGCGACCGAAGCCCCGGCCGCCACGGCCCCGGCCACGTCCGCTGCGCGCCAGCGCCTGGTTTTTGCCGGCTGGACGCTGGATATCGGCGCGCGCCAGCTGACGGACCCGCAGGGCCGCGACGTGCCGCTGACACGGGGTGAATTCGATCTGCTGCGCACGCTCGCACAGCATCCGGGCCGGGTGCTGTCGCGCGACTTCCTGCTCGAAGCCACGCGGGGTCGCGAGGCCGGGCCCTTCGATCGCACCATCGACGTGCAGGTCGGGCGGCTGCGCCGCAAGCTGGAGCCCGACGCTGCCGAGCCGCAGATCATCAAATCGGTGCGTGGCGCCGGCTACATCCTCGTCCCGCCGGTGGAGTCCGCATGACGCCGGCCACCGGGAGCGACCCGTCCCTGCCGCCTGGGGCCGAGCTGAGCCTGCTGCGTGCGCTGTTCCATGCCTACCCCGACGCGCTGCTGCTGGTGGACCGCGACGGTGCCATCGTGCGCGCCAATCCGGCCGCGGCGCGGTTGCTGGGCTATGCCGAAGCCGAACTGGCCGGGCTGAGCGTCGACACCCTGGTACCGGCCGCCGTGCGCGCGCGCCATGCCGGCTACCGCAAAGCCTATGGCGCCGCACCCCGGTCACGCCCGATGGGCCTGCAGATGGACCTGGTAGCCCGGCGCAAGGACGGCAGCGAGGTCATGGTCGAGATCGCCTTGAGCCCGCTGCACGATCAGGGCCGTCCGTACGTGGTGGCGGCCATCCGCGACATCACTGCCTATCCGCGGGTGCAACTGGCACTCAAGCGCGCCCGCTACAGCGAACTGCTGGCCAGAATGGGGCGCCAGGCGGCCGATGCGCGCGAGGCGAAGGCCGTGCTCGAGCACGTGCCCACCATTGCTGCCGAGGCGCTGCACGCCGATGCCGTGATGGTCTACCTGCGCGAAGCCGGCAGCACCGATTTCACGCTGGTCAGCGGCTTCGGCCTGCTGCCGGGTGACCGCATCGGCATGCACGTCAGCGGCAGTGACCAGGGTCTCCCCGGGCACGTGCTGCGCCACGGCGGCGTGCTGGTCATTCCGGCCCGGCAAGGTGAGCACTCGGTAGAGATGCCGGCCCACTGCCGCAATGCCGGCATGCAGGCGATGCTGGCCGTGCCGCTCAGCGACCGGGGCCGGGCGGCAGGCGCACTGGTGGTCTGCTCGCGGCATTCCCAGCATTTCGGCGCCGACGAAACGGGCTTTCTCGAATCGCTGTCCAACCTGCTGGCCACCAGCCTGCAGCGCGCGCAATCCGAAGAAGCGCTGAAGCACGCGCAGCGGCTGGAAAGCGTCGGCCAGCTGACGGGTGGCATCGCCCACGACTTCAACAACCTGCTCACCGTCATCCAGGGCAACCTGCAGGTGATGGAAGAACTGCCTTCGCTGGCCCAGGATGCCCATGCCCAGCAGTTGGTGGCGGCGGCGGCGCGGGCTTCGCGGCGCGGGGCCGAGCTCACCAGCAAGCTGCTGGCCTTTTCGCGCCGGCAGGTGCTGCAGCCCTGCGCGCTGAATGTCAGCCAGCTGCTGCTTTCGCTGGCCGACATGCTGCGGCGCACGCTCGACCAGCGCATCCGGATCGAGCTTCAGGTGGCCGACGACTGCCCGCCCGTGCTGGCCGACCCGGGCCAGCTGGAGTCGGCATTGCTGAACATCGCGATCAACGCCCGCGACGCCATGCGCGATGGCGGCCGCCTGCGCTTCAGTGCCCAGGCCTGCAAGGCCTTGCCAGCCGAGGTGCGCAACAACCTCGACGATCCCAGCGCGCCGGAGGACGGCTTCGTCGCGATTGCCGTGGCCGACACCGGCAGCGGTATGAGCGATGCCGTCAAGCAGCGTGCCTTCGAGCCCTTCTTCACCACCAAGGAGGCCGGCCGCGGCACCGGCCTGGGACTGAGCACGGTCTATGGTTTCGTGCGGCAATCCAAGGGTGCGATCGCGCTCGACAGCGCACCCGGCACCGGCACCACGCTGACGCTGTACCTGCCGCGCCCCTGGTCGTCCGGTTTCGATGACGAGCCGGCGGTCGAGGACGCCTCCGCGCCGCCGCCGGGCCTGAAGGTGCTGCTGGTGGAAGACGACGCCGAGGTGCGCGAAGTCGCCTGGCGCTTCCTGGACAGCCTGGGCTGCCGGGTCACGCAGGCGGCCAGCGCCGAGCAGGCACTGCAGTACCTGGGACCCGATGCGGATTTCGACCTGCTGCTCAGCGACATCGCTCTGGGCCCGGGCATGCGCGGCACCCGGCTGGCCGCGCTGGCGCGCGAACGCCTGCCGGGCATGGCGGTGCTGCTGATGTCGGGCTACTCGGCCGAGCTGCTCGAGGCCGACCGCGACGCCCCGCAGGATTGGGAACTGCTGCGCAAGCCCTACACGCGCAGCGAACTGGCCGCCGCCATCGCACGGCTGATGGCCATGCGCGCTGCGCGCTGACGATCGGCCTACTGCAGCACCACGTCGGCGGGCGCCACGCTGCGCTGCACGAAGGCGGCCAGCGCCTCCACCTCGGGGATGTGGATGTCGCGACGCCCCTTCTCCACGAAGCAGATCAACTGGTTGCGAGCCAGGCGCGACAGCGCGCGGCTGACCGTCTCCAGCGTCATGCCCAGGTAGTTGCCTATTTCGGCACGCGTCATGCGCAGCGTGATCTGGTCGGTGCGCAGGCCGCGGCGGGCCAGCGATTCGGCCCAGTAGCGCAGGAAGTCGGCCACGCGGGCGTCGGCGCTCAGCGTGCAGACCGACATCAGCGAATCGCGATCGCGGGCGATCTCGCGGCTCATCGCCTCGTGCAGCATCTTCAGCAGCTCGGGCCGGCCGATGCAGGCGGCCAGCAACTGGTCGTAGCGCAGCACCCAGACCTCGCCCGTGTCCATGGCCACCGCGTCACAGGCATAGGCGCCGGCAGCGATGCCGTCGAAGCCCATCCAGTCGCCACGGAACTTCAGGCCCACCACCAGTTCCCGGCCGTCCGGCGCCAGGTTGACGATCTTGGCGAAGCCCGAGTTCAGGATGTACAGGTGGCCGAAGCGCTCGCCGCTCTGGTAGATGCGGTCGCCGGCATGCACGATGCGCCGCTGCGGCGTCAGCGTGGCCTGCAGCAGCGCCAGCGTGTCGGCGATGGACTGGCTGGCCAGGCGGTTCGCTTCGTCGTCGGCGCGTACCGGGCTGGGTGCCACGACCGGGCGGACGTGCGGGCGGTCGGACTGGGGGCGGGCGCTGAGCATGGCTGTCTCCTGCAACAAGAAGCGGGGATCGGATGCAGTCCATGCTAGGCAGCCCACGGAAATGCCGTGTCAACGGGCGGCGCCGCTCGGTAACGCTGTGTGAACGGATGGTGACAACTGCACGCCCCGCAGCCTGACAGGCCCGGCGCTTGATGCCCGTCAAGCCTCCGGCAAGGCGCTTGGATAGGCTTCGCGGACCTGCTCATGCCACATCCTGCCGCCCGGCCGCTCATGGCTTCCGCACGCAACTCCGGCCCGCCCCCGGCGCCTGCCGAGCCATTGCCCGGCGACGAGCGGGGCCTGCTCGAGCAGGCCCGCACGCTGCAGCGTGCGGCAGCCGCCGGGCGCGTGCAGCCCCTGTTGCGCGGCAAGCATCTCGGCCTGATGTGCGCCGATGACCAGCAACCGCAGGCGCGGCTGTTCCGCGAGGCCGCCAGCGAGCTGGGCGCCGATGTCGCGTTCCTCGGGCTGAGCCTGTCGCCGCAGACCGATCCCCAGGAGCTCGTGCACACCGCCCGCGTGCTCGGACGGCTGTACGACGCGGTCGAATGCCAGGGCGTGGACAGTGCGCTGGTACAGCACCTGGCGCGCGGCGCCGGCATCAACTTCTACGACGGGCTGGCGAGCAAGGACCCGCGGCTGGCGCGGCTGACGCAGCTGCTGGACCCGCAGCATGCCTCGCCTGCAAGCCCGCGCTTCGCGCTGCAGGCGCTGCTGTTGCACAGCATCGTCTGACGCAGCGCGCGTTCCACCGAGCGTTGCGCTCGATCAACACGGCGGATTCGCGCAAAACAAAGAATGGCTTCAGCGTCGCGGCAAAGGCTGTAGCGGCGCAGGAGTCACTGGCATGCAACTGCGCTTTCTGGGCGGTGCCGGCACCGTCACCGGATCGAAGCTGATGGTCGAGCACGCCGGCCGGCGTGTACTGCTCGACTGCGGCCTGTTCCAGGGCCTGAAACGGCTGCGCCTGTTGAACCGTTCCGCACTCAGCGTGCCCAGCCGCAGCATCGACGCCGTCGTGCTGACGCAGGCGCACCTGCTGCACAGCGGCTTCCTGCCGCGCCTGGTGGAGCTGGGCTACCGCGGCCCGGTGTTCGCCACGGCAGCCACCGCCGAGCTGTGCCGGCTGCTGCTTCCAGCCGCCGGCAGGCTGCAGGAGGCCGAGGCCCGCCAGGCCAACCTGCTGGGCTACAGCATGCACCGTCCGGCCCTGCCGCTCTACACCGAGGAGACTGCCTGCCGGGCCACCGAGTTGCTGCAGCCCTGCGCCTTCGACGAATGGTTCGAGCCCGCAGCCGGCCTGCAACTGCAGTTGCGGCCTGCCGGGCTGGCGCCAGGGGCGGCCAGCGTGCACCTGCGCTGCGCGGGCCGTTCATTGCTGTACAGCGGCGCACTCGGCCGCGCTGACGACCCGCTGATGCGCCCGCCGGCCCCCGTGCCGGCCGTCGACCGGCTGTTGCTGGAAGCCACCTACGGGAACCGCCAGCATCGCCTGCCGGACGCGATGGCCCGCCTGGGCAAGCTGGCTGCGCGCACGGCCGCACGCGGCGGCCTGCTGTTGCTGCCGGCACATCCTGCCGGCCCGGCGCAGCACCTGCTGCAGGCCCTGCAACGGCTGAAGTCGGCCGCCCGCATGCCCGAACTGCCGATCTGTCTGGACAGCCGCCTGGCAGCCGATGCCCTGGCCGTATATGCCCGCCATGCCGGCGAGCTGCGCAGCGGCGCCGATGGCGGCGGCCACCTGCTGGACGGCGTGACGGTGGCGCAAGGCCCCGAAGAAGTGCTGCATTTCGTCCGCCAGGGCGCGCCAGGCATCCTGATCGCATCGGAAGGCATGGCGCAGGGCCGCCCGCTGGCACAGCACCTGCGGTTGCTGGCACCCGACCCGCGGCATGCGATTGCCTTCACCAGCTACCAGCCGGTGGGCACGCACGGCGCCGCCTTGCTGGCCGGCGAGCCGCGCATCAAGGTGCAGGGCGACTGGGTCCCGGTGCGCGCCGAGGTGCAGGCGCTGGACGGCCTGTCCGGCCGGGCCGACCGCCAGGGCCTGCTCGACTGGGCCGGCGCGATGCCGCGCTCACCCGAACATGCCTACCTGATGCTGGGCGAGCCCGATGCAGCCGACAGCCTGCGGCAGGCGTTGACGGAACAGCGCCACTGGGACTGCAGCGTGCCCGAGTACCTGGAGCTTGCCAACATCCGCGAGCCCGAGCCGGCCGAAAGCCACGGCATGGCCGGTTGATCGGCGCGCGGGGCGTCTCAGTCCTTGCGCGCGCCGGCAAACTCGTCGAAGGCGGCCACGGCGGCAGCGGCATACATCAGCGACGGACCGCCGCCCATGTAGGTAGCCACCGCCAGCGTCTCGTCCACTTCCTGCCGGGTGGCGCCCAGGCGCACCAGGGTCTTCGAATGGAAGCCGATGCACGGGTCGCAGCGCACCGCCACGCTCAGCGCCAGCGCAATCAGCTCCTTGGTCTTGGCATCCAGCGCGCCCGGCGCGGTGGCGGCGCGCCCCAGTTCATTGAAGGCCTTCATCACCTCGGGCGTGCTGCTGCGCAGCTGGCCCAGGCGGGCCGAGACACCCTGGGTGAGTTCGCGATAGTCGACAGTCGATCCGGACATGGGGTTCTCCAAACAGGTTCAGGGGGTGGAACGCTTCACCAAGGCAGCCAGCGGCCACAGCACGGCCAGCGAGACCAGCGCAAAGGCGCCGGCCAGACCGGCCAGGGCCAGCCAGTCGACCCAGTATTTCAGCTCGCCGAGTGAAGAAAGCGTCAGGCCGGGCAGCGCCACGAAGGCCACCCCACCCACCATCACCGCGCCGGCCAGCGCCAGCGGCCACGCGGCACGCCAGCCCGAGCCGCGACGCAGCAGCGCGGCCAGCCCCAGCCCGGCGGCGGCCAGCAGCAGCAACAGCACCCACGGCCAGGCCGTGAGCAGCGTTTCCCAGACGATGTTCAGCATCAACCAGATTTCGTACATAGTGTTCTCCTCGATGGACGCTCAGACGCGGCCCTTCAGGACCGACACATAGGCCGGTTTGAGCATGCGCACCTTCATCAGCCAGGCCAGATAGCTCTCCTGCAGCGGGTCGATCATCGGCAGCGAAGGCGTCAGCTTGCCGTCGTAGTCGAACTCGATCAGCATCGCCGAGCCTTCGCGCACGATCAGCGGGCACGAGGTGTAGCCGTCGAAGCGCGCGTCCGGCTCGGCGCCGGCCACCACCTGCACCAGGTTGTGCGCCACCACGGGCGCCGCCTTCTTCACGGTGGCCGCCGTCTTGCCGCGCGGCGTGCCATTGATGTCGCCGATGCCGAAAACGTTCTTGTAGCGGCGATGCTGCAGGGTCGCCTTGTCCACCTCCAGCCAGCCGCCGGGGGCGAAGCCACCCTCCTTCCAGGCGAGGTCGCTTTTCTTCACCACGTCGGGCGCACGCATCGGCGGCACCACGTGCAGGAAATCGTAGTCCACCGACTCGCGCTGCCCTTCCGGCGATGCAAACACGGCCTTGCGCGCCGCCGGGTCCACGGCCACCAGCTTGCTCAGGTAGTGGTTGTGGATGTCCAGTGCCTTCCAGCGGGCCAGCACGTCGTCGTTGACCACCTTCACCCCGAACACCGTGTCGGTGGGCAGGCCGGTGTGAAAGTCGATGCGCGATGCGGCCAGCGTGCCCGACTGCTTCAGGCGGTCGGCCACCATGAAGGTAATCTTCAGCGGCGCACCGGCGCATTTCAGCGGGCCGGCGGGCAGCGTCATCACCGCCTTGCCGCCCTTCTGCCGGAAGCTGTCCAACGCCCCCCAGCTGGCCTCGGCCGCCTGCGGGCCGGCATAGACGCTGGCCAGGCCATTGCGCCCGATGGCCGCCACGTCCATACCCTCGATCTGGGCGTAGTCCAGGTGCAGCCCGGTGGCCACCACCAGGTAGTCGTAGGCAATGCGCTGGCCGCCCGAGGTGACCACCACGTTGGCCGCGGGGTCGAACTCGGCCACCATCTCCGGCACCCACTTGACGCCGGCCGGAATGAAGTCGGCCGTCGGATCGCGCACCTTCTCCACCGGCCACACACCGGTAGCCACGAGCGTGAAGCCCGGCTGGTAGTAGTGCTGCTGGCGGGCGTCGACGATGGTCACCTGGGCGCCGTCGAGCAGCTTCATCAGCCGGCTGGCCACGGCGATGCCCCCCAGGCCACTGCCGGCAATGACGATGCGGGCGTTGGTCTTCAGCGCACCGGCCGCGACGGCCGGCGGGGCCATGGCCGGCAGCAGCGGGGCAGCGCCCAGCGCCTGCAGCCAGCGGCGCCGTTGCGGGTCGATCGCAGGGGGTGTGCCGCCTGCGCCAGGCCATCTCGATCGGGTCATGCTTGTCTCCTGTGGGGTCGTCGAAATTCAATCCGCCTTGGCCGCCGCCAGCGCGGCATTCACGCGCTGCAGCTGCATCTCGTCCAGCTTGCCGGCCAGCGAGGCCAGGCGCAGGCGGTCCAGCAGCAGTGCGACGCGTGCTTGCTGCAGGGCCAGTTCGGCCGCCGCGGCATCGTTCTCGGCGGTCAGCAGTTCCAGCGTGGTGCGCTCGCCCACCTGCCGGCCGATGCGGGTGGCGTCCAGCCGTGCGCGGCTGGCCGTCAGCGCGTCCTGCAGCGCAGCCACGCGCGAGGCGCCCACCGTCAGGCCAAGCCAGGCGGCGCGGGTCTGCAGCGCCACCTGGCGCGCCTGGTGCTCGCGCTCGGCATGCGCCTTCTCGGCCAGGCGCAGCTGCTCGTCCTGGCGCGCGCTGCGCCAGCCGCCGGTGTACAGCGGCACGTTCAGCTGCACGCCGATGGCGGCATTGCTCGAGCTGGTCAGTGCCGAGCCGAAATCGCCACTGCCACTGAGGCGGTTCTGTCCGACGCTGGCCACCAGGTCCACCGTCGGCGCGGCCTCCAAGCCGTACTTGGTGGCTTCCTGGCGGGCCGCGTTCACCTGAGTGGCCAGCAGGCGCAGCTGCAGGTTGCTGCCCGCGGCTTCGGCCAGCCATTGCTCCAGCCCGGGCAGCTCCTGGCTCCAGGCACTGTCACCGGCGGCCAGCATGCGCACGCTGGTGCCAGTCCAGCCGGTGATGTCGTTCAGCGCCGCCTGCTTCAATGTCAGCTGCGTCTGCGCGGCCAGCACCTCGGCGCGGATGGCCTGGGCACGGGCGGCAGCCTCGTGGGTGTCGGTGACCGGCGCATCGCCCAGCTTGAAGCGATCGCGGGCCTCGGCCAGCGAGCGCTCAACCGCCTGCTGCTGGCGCTGCAGCAGGCGCAGCGATTCGGCAGCCAGCGCCACGTCGAAGTAGCGTTCGGCCACGCGCAGGATCAGCGCCTGTTCGGCGGCCTGCCAGCCCAGCTCGGCGGCCTCGGCCGACAGCTCCAGCTGGCGCTTCTGCGCGTCGCGCTCGCGGTTGTAGAGCGGCTGCCGCGCCTGCAGCGCCCAGTTGGTGGCCGTGCCGCCGTTGATCGAGGTGTCGAAGTTGGCGCCGTCCACGGTGCCGAAGCCGGGCGCCGAGAAACGTGCACCGGCAATCGAGGTGTCGCCGTTGGCCACGCCCACGCCGCCGCTGAGCTGCAGCGAGGGCCGCCACAGCGAGGCACCCTGCTCGCGCCGGGCATCACCCGCCTGGCGGGCGGCGCGCGCCGCGGCGTACTCCATGTCGGCAGCCTGCGCGGCGCGCCAGGCGTCCACCAGGTCGGCGGCCTGTGCCGGCACTGCAGCCCCCAGGCCGGCCAGCAGCGCCAGCCCCCAAAGCGTTGACTTCATCACCGTGAACGCCGTCGGCTCAGGCGCCCGGACGCACGCCCAGCTTGCGCAGGATGCTTTCCATCAGGCACCACTTGGTCAGTGCGCTCTGCAGCAGGTTGGCACCGACGAAGGCGGTGAAGGCCAACCACCACTGGCTGACGAAGAGCGGGCTGCCGGGAATGCCGAGGGCCAGCGAGAGCAGCACGAAGGTGCCGGCGAACAGACGCACGAGTTGCCAGGATGTCATGTCAATCTCCTTGAAGGACGGGGGTGGGAACAGGAATCAGCTTGTCCAGGCGCCGCCGGTAGGCGACGTAGTACAGCAGCGGGATGACGACCAGCGTCAGCAGCGTCGAGACGAAGATGCCGAAGATCAGCGAGATCGCCAGGCCGTTGAAGATCGGGTCGTCGAGGATGAAGACCGCGCCGAGCATCGCGGCCAGCGCGGTCAGCAGGATCGGCTGCGCGCGGGTGGCGGCCGAGTTCACCACCGCCTGCTTGAAGTCCATGCCTTCGCGCAGCTGCAGGTTGATGAAGTCCACCAGCAGGATCGAGTTGCGCACGATGATGCCGGCCAGCGCGATCATGCCGATCATGCTGGTGGCCGTGTACTGCGCGCCCAGCAGCGCATGGCCGGGCATCACGCCGATGATGGTCAGCGGGATCGGCGCCATGATGATCAGCGGCGTCAGGTAGCTGCCGAACTGCGCCACCACCAGCAGATAGATCAGGATCAGGCCCACGCCGTAGGCCGCGCCCATGTCGCGGAAGGTCTCGTAGGTGATCTGCCACTCGCCGTCCCACTTGACGGTGTAGCCGCGGTACGGGTCGTCGGGCTGGCTGATGAAGCGTTCGCCCAAGGTGCCGCCGCCCGGCGTGGCGATCTGCGCGACCTGGCTGCGCATCTGGAACATGCCGTACAGCGGGCTGTCCACCGCGCCGGCCATGTCGCCGACGACGAAGTTCACCGGCAGCAGGTCCTTGTGATAGACCGGCTGCTCGCGGCGCGTGTCGCTCACCGTCACCAGCTCGCGGATCGGCACCAGCTTGCCCTGGGCGCTGCGCACGCTCAGCTGCAGCAGTGCGTCGAGCTCGCCGTGCAGTTCGGCCGGCAGCTGGATCGTCGCCGCGGCCGGGTACTTGCTGGCATCGTGCAGGTAGGCGGTGGCCTCGCCGGCCAGGCCGGCGCGCAGCGTGGTCACGATCTCCTGCTGCGCCACGCCCAGCATCGCGGCCTTGCGCCGGTCCACCAGCAGCAGCGTGCGCGGCGCGTCGGCAATGCTCGAATCGTCGATGTCGACCACGCCTTCGGTCCGGGCGAACACCTCGCGCACGGCCTTGGCCACCTGGCGCCGGCCTTCGGCCTCGGGGCCGTAGATCTCGGCCACCAGCGGCGACAGCACCGGCGGGCCGGGCGGCACTTCCACCACCTTGACGTTGGCACCATGGCGCTGGCCGATGGCCTGCAGTTCAGTGCGCACCCGCGTGGCGATGGCATGGCTCTGCTCGCTGCGGTGGTGCTTGTCCACCAGGTTCACCTGCAGGTCGCCGACCTCGCCGCCGGCGCGTAGGTAGTACTGCCGCACCAGGCCGTTGAAGTTGATCGGCGCCGCGGTACCGGCATAGGCCTGGTAGTGCGTCACCTCGGGCACCGTCTGCAGGTGCGCGCCCAGCTCGTGCAGCACCGCCGCCGTGCGCTCCACCGGCGTGCCGGCCGGCATGTCGACGATGACCTGGAACTCCGACTTGTTGTCGAAGGGCAGCATCTTCAGCTGCACCAGGCCCAGCACCGGCAGCAGCACCGACAGGCCGATCAGCCCGAGCACGCTGAAGCCCAGCAGCGCGCGGTTGCGTGCACCCTTGGCATCGTCCAGCAGCGGCCTGAACAGGCGTTGGAAGAGAGGCTGCAGCTTGGCCGACAGACCGTGCGGTGCGGCATGGCCCGTCTCTCCAGGAGGCAGCGCCTTCATCCACAGCCGGGCCAGCCAGGGCGTGACGACGAAGGCCACCGCCAGCGACAGCAGCATGCCCATGCTGGCGTTGATGGGGATCGGGCTCATGTACGGGCCCATCAGCCCGGACACGAAGGCCATCGGCAGCAGCGCGGCAATGACCGTCAGCGTGGCCAGGATGGTCGGGCCGCCGACCTCGTCCACCGCGCCAGGGATGATCTGCGCCAGCGTCCGGCCCGGGTACAGCTGCTGGTGGCGGTGGATGTTCTCCACCACCACGATGGCGTCGTCGACCAGGATGCCGATGGAGAAGATCAGCGCGAACAGCGACACCCGGTTCAGCGTGAAGCCCCAGGCCCAGCTGGCGAACAGCGTCACCGTCAGCGTCAGGATCACCGCACTGCCGACGATGGCCGCCTCGCGCCGGCCCAGCGCGATGAACACCAGCGCCACCACCGCCGCGGTGGCGAACAGCAGCTTCTGGATCAGCTTGATGGCTTTGTCGTTGGCGGTGCTGCCGTAGTTGCGCGTCTCGAACACCTCGACATCGGCCGGGATCACCGTGTTGCGCAGCGAGGCCACCCGTTCCATCACCGCATCGGCCACGTCGATGGCGTTCTCGCCGGCCTTCTTGGTGATGGCGATCGTCACCGCAGGGAATTCGCCGCCGTCCTTGCCGCCCACGCCGTGCCAGACGTAGTGCGCCGCCGGCAGCGGCCCGTCGACCACGGTGGCCACGTCCTGCAGGAATACCGGCTTGCCGCCCTGCACGCTGATCACCAGCTCGGCCACTTCGCGCGCATCCTTCAGGAACGGACCGGACTCGATCGCCACCGAGCGGTTGCCCGACAGCAGCTCGCCCACCGGCAGGCCCAGGTTGGCCGACTGCAGCGCCATGCGCAGGTCGGTGACGGTGACGCCGCGGCTGGCCATGCGCGTCGGGTCAATCTCCACCCGCACCGCGCGGCCGGGGCCGCCGGTGGTGACCACCTCGCGGGTGCCGGGCACGCGCTTCAACTCAGCCTCGACGCTGTGCGCCACGCGCTCCAGGTCGAAGGCGCCGGAGGCCGGATGGCGGCTGAACAGCGTCAGCGTGACGATCGGCACGTCGTCGATGCCCTTGGGCTTGATGATCGGCGGCAGCACGCCCAGCCCGCCCGGCAGCCAGTCGGCGTTGCTGTTGACGGTGTCGTACAGCCGCACCAGCGCCTCGGTGCGCGGCACGCCCACCTTGAACTGCACGGTGATCACCGCGATGCCCGGCCGCGACAGCGACATCACGTGCTCGACGCCGGCAATCTGCGACAGCACCTGCTCGGCCGGCGTGGCCACCATCTGCTCGACATCGGCCACGCCGGCGCCCGGGAAGGGAATCAGCACGTTGGCCATGGTCACGTTGATCTGCGGCTCTTCCTCGCGCGGCGTGACCAGCACCGCGAAGATGCCCAGCAGCAGCGCCACCAGCGCCAGCAGCGGCGTGATCTGCGCCGACTGGAAGTAGCCGGCGATGCGTCCGGAGACGCCGAGCTTCGGGCTTGCGTCCATGCTCATTGCGCGCGCGCCGCCGCCTGCGGATCGGTGGCCACCTGCTCGCCGGCCTGCACGCCGGAAAGCACCTCCTGCTGCGTGCCCTGGCTGCGCCCCAGGCGCACCTGGCGCAGCTGCGCCTTGCCCTGCGCATCGACCACGTACACGCCAGTCATCTCGGCCCGGCGCACCACCGCGGAAGCCGGGACGTACAGGCGCGAACCGGCGGCGCCTGCCTCCACCGGCAGCCAGACACGCGCGAACAGGCCCGGCGCCAGGCCGGCCTGCACGGCCGGCAACTGCACCCGCAACTGCACGGTGTGCGTGGCCGGGTCCACCGTGGGCAGCCACTGCAGTTGCGCGGCCTCCGGCGTAAGCCAGCGGCGCGCCTCTGGCAGGCCCGGAAACTCCACCTTCAGCCCGGCCAGCGGCTGGCCCTGCAGGCTCTGCGGCAACGCGGCGCTGACGCGCAACGCGCCGGGTTCGTACAGCGTCAGCAGCGGCTTGCCGGGCAGCGCCATGTCGCCCAGCGACACAGGCACCTCGGCCACCACGCCGGCGAAGGGCGCGCGCAACACGTGCAGGCCCGACTGGGTGCGCGCGGCGGTGGCCTGGGCGCGTTGCGCCGCGGCCTGGGCCTGCGCGGCCTTGTACTGCGATTCGGCACGCTCCAGCGCGGCCTGGCTGATGTATTGCTTGTCGTAGAGCTGCTTCTGCCGCTGGTAGTCCTGCGTGGCCACGTCCAGCATCGCCTGGGCCGAGCGCAGCTGCGCGTCGCCGGCGTTGGCGGCCTGCTCGGCCGTGCGGGCGTCGATGCGTACCAGCACCTGACCGGCCTGCACGCGGTCGCCGGCCTTCACATCCAGGCCGACGATGGCACCGGCCACCTGGGCCGACACCTCCGTGGAGCGCACGGCCTCCACGACCGCGTCGAAGCCCTGCAACGGGCGCTGGGCGCTGGCCTGCACCGTCGCGGTGGCCAGCGCAGCCCAGGCCGGCGCGGCCATGAGTGCCAAGGCGGCCAGCGCGCTAGCGATGCTCGAAGTCTTTTTCATCGGGTTCGGCTCCTGCCCCGTCGATCGGTCCCTGCGGGGGCTGGTGTTTCGTGGGCGAATGTTTTATTATTTGCGTATTCACGCAATTAGTCAAGTCATGAATCTCGCAAGCACACACATTCCGCCGGGGCTTCGGGCATGATCGCGACCATCGCCCACGCCCCCCTCTGCCCGCTCATGCAGGATCTGCCCAAGGAAGCCCTGGAAAAGGTCGCCAGCTATTTCCAGGCGCTGTCGGAACCCACCCGGCTGTCCCTGCTGAACCTGCTGCGCGCCGGCGAACGCAACGTGGGGGAACTGGCGCAGCTCAGTGGCTACACAGCGGCCAATGTCTCGCGGCACATGGCGCTGCTGACGCAGCAGGGCCTGGTGGCCCGCGAAAGCCGTGGCACCAGCGTCTACTACCGCATTGCCGATGCGTCGGTCTACCAGCTGTGCGATCTGGTCTGCGGCAATCTGGCCCGGCACCTGGACCGCACTGCGTCCGAGCGCCAGTTGTTTGCACCTGCCACGTCTGCCGTCGGCAAACGCACCCGCAGGTCGGCGGCCTGAAGGCCTTGGCTCAGGCGCCCAGACCCAGCAGCAGCCAGGCCGCCCACAAGCTGGCCGCCACGGCGCTGCCGTAGCAGACCCAGCCCCCCCAAGGGCCCGCATGCACGCCCAGGTCGTGCAGGCTGTGGCGGATGCGGTGCGCCGCGTGCCACAGGAACAGCGCCAGCGTCAGGCCCAGCAGCAAGCGCGCTCCGGGCCACAGCAGCAGCGCGCGCAGCCGCCCGGCTGACAGGGCCTCGGCAGGCAGCCAGCCCAGCGGCCCGGCCACGCCCACGATCAGCACCAGCGCCGGGGCCAGCAGGGCCGCCAGCATGCCGCCGGCACCGAACAGCAGCCAGGCCAGCGGCTCGTGCGAGCGCTTCATGCCGGGCCTTGGCGCAGCAGCAGCCACAGCAGCAGGGTCAGCGCGAGCGCCGCCGCCAGGCCGGCGGCCACCAGCCAGCGCCCGTCGAAGGGCAGTGGCGGCGCGGTCTTCGGCATCACCCGAAACCAGGTGATGCTGTGCCAGACGACAAAGCCCAGCACCAGCACATGCCAGGCAACGGCCCAGGGCGTGGCCAGTGCGGCCTGCCAGGCCGCAAAGGCGGCGTCGCCCTGGCTCAGGCGCAGCAGGCCGACGATGCAGGTCAACGCGAAGGCCAGGATGAACAGGGCCGAGGCCTCGCGCAACAGGTAGCGGCGATAGGCCGGCCGCGGCCAGCCGCCGCGCTCGGTTCGGCGATAGCGCGGCGGCGGCGTCATGCGCCGTCTCCACGCGGCATCAGCCAGCGCCGCAGGCCCAGGTAATCGAGCGCGCCACGCAGCTTGTTCTGGTTGATCGCATGGGCCGGGTCCACGCCCTTGGGACAGACCTCGGAGCAGCTGCCCGCCAGCGTGCAGCCCCACAGGCCCTGCTGCGCGTTGGCAACGTCACGCCGGGCCGACCAACCCATGTCGCGCGAATCGGCGTTGTAGCGATGCAGCAGGGCCAGCGCGGCCGGCCCCACGAAGCCTTCGTCCTGCGACACCTGCGGACAGGCGGCGTAGCACAGCAGGCAGTTGATGCACTGCGCGTAGGGCTGGAAGGCCTCGAGCTGGCGCGGCGTCTGGCGCGCCGGACCGGCATCGGGTGCGGCCGGCTGCCGGGGCACCAGCCAGGGGCGCACGGCCTGCAGGTCGGCCAGGAAGCGGCTCTGTTCGATGACCAGGTCGCGCACGATCGGGAAGTGCTGCAGCGGCTCGATGCGCAGCCGGCCGCCCGGGTAATCGCGCAGGAAGCTGTGGCAGACCAGGGTGGGCATGCCGTTGACCATCATGCCGCAGCTGCCGCAGATGGCCATGCGGCAGGACCAGCGGAAGCTCAGGCTGCCGTCCAGGTGGTCCTTGATGTGCTGCAGCGCCTGCAGCACCGACATCTCCTCGTGGTAGGGCAGCCGCCAGGCCTGGAAGCGCGGCTCGCGGTCGCGCTCGGGGTCGTAGCGCAGGCATTCGATGGTGATCTGGCGCACGGTGTCGCTCATCGCCGTGGCCTCATGTCAGCTCCACCTTGGCGCCCGCGCCGCCGTAGTGGCGCGCCTGCGGCGCCGAGCGGGTGATGCGCACCGGCGCATGGCCGATGCGCGGCGGGCCGTCGCCACCGTGCCAGGCCAGCGAGTGCACCAGGAAGTTCTGGTCGTCGCGCTGCGTGTAGCCATCCAGGCGCACGTGGGCTCCCCTCGATTCGCGGCGCTGCAGCGCGGCATGGGCCATGGCCTCGGCCACCTCGAGCATGAAGCCCAGCTCGATGGCCGACAGCCATTCGGTGTTGAACACGCGGCTGCGGTCATCCAGGTGCACACCGCTGCGCCAGCGCGAGCGCAGCCGGCCGACGGCCTCGGCGCTGGCGCGCATGCCAGCCTCGTCGCGGTAGATGCCGACGCCGGCTTCCATGCAATCACCCAATGCATCCCGCAGCACGGCCACGCGCTCGCTGCCGCGGCTGTCCAGCATTGCCAGCAGCCGCGCGGCGGCGCGCTCGGCCTGGGCTTGCAGGTCATCGGTGCGGACCGGCGGACGACTGCGCGCGTGGGCCGCCGCCCGCTCGCCGGCCACCCGGCCGAAGACCACGATCTCCGACAGCGAATTGGAACCCAGCCGGTTGGCCCCGTGCAAGCCGACGCTGGCGCATTCGCCGGCGGCATACAGACCCGGCAAGGCCGTCTCGCAGTGCAGGTTGCAGGCGATGCCGCCCATCGTGTAGTGCACCGCCGGCCGCACCGGAATCGGCTGGGTCACCGGGTCGACGCCCGCGAAGTTGCGCGCCACCTCGGCGATCAGTGGCAGGCGCTGGCGGATGCGCTCGGCGCCCAGCTGGCGCAGGTCCAGGTGCACCGCCGCGCCCTGCGGCGTGGCGATGGTGCGGCCCTGGCGCTCCTCGTGCCAGAAGGCCTGTGACAGGCGGTCGCGCGGGCCCAGTTCCATCGCCTTGGGCCTCGGCCACGGGTCGGGCGGCCCCAGGCCGTAGTCCTGCAGGTAGCGGTAGCCATCGCGGTTGACCAGCACGCCGCCTTCGCCGCGGCAGCCTTCGGTGATCAGGATGCCGCTGCCCGGCAGCGCGGTGGGGTGGTACTGCACGAATTCCATGTCGCGCAGCGGCACGCCGTGGCGAAAGGCCAGGCCCATGCCGTCGCCGGTGACGATGCCGGCATTGGTGTTCTGCCGGTAGACGCGCCCTGCCCCGCCGGTGCACAGCACCACCGCCGGCGCAGCCAGCAGCACCGGCTGGCCGGTGGCTATCTGCAGCGCCAGCACGCCCTGCACGGCGCCGTCCTGCACCATCAGGTCGGCCACGAAGAACTCGTCGCAGCGGCGGATGCCGGGGTAGCGCAGCGAGGTCTGGAACAGCGTGTGCAGCATGTGGAAACCGCTCTTGTCGGCGGCGAACCAGGTGCGCTGCACTTTCATGCCGCCGAAGAAGCGCACGTTCACCTGGCCGTCGTCGCGCCGGCTCCAGGGGCAGCCCCAGCGTTCCAGCTGCACCATCTCGGCCGTGCAGTGATCGACGAAGTACTGCACCACGTCCTGGTCGCACAACCAGTCGCCACCCGAAACCGTGTCGTCGAAGTGCAGCGCGGTCGAATCGTCGTCGCGCTGCACACCGGCGGCGCCGCCCTCGGCCGCCACCGTGTGGCTGCGCATCGGCACCACCTTGGACACCAGCGTCACCTGCAGGCCCGGATCGGCTTCGACCGCAGCAATGGCTGCGCGCAGGCCGGCGCCGCCGCCGCCCACCACCACCAGGTCGCTGCGGATCACTTCCATGACGCTCCCGTTGCCGTGCCTTGGCAGCATGCCATGGCCACCCTGTGGCAGCGTGCGGACACGCGGCCCGCCTTGACGGTCGTCAATCCGCCGGGGCCTCGGCGATGGGTTTGGCCGATCCGAAGGACAATAGCGGGCAAAGGACCCCGACATGAGCAACGACACCCTTGCCTTCCCGCTGACTCCCGCGGCCGACGACCCGCAGCGCCGCACCTGGCTGATCGCGACCACCGCCGCCGGCGGCGTGGCGGCCGCGGCCACGGCCGTGCCCTTCGTATCGTCCTTTGCACCCAGCGAGCGCGCCCGCGCAATGGGGGCGGCCGTCGAGGTGGATGTCGGTGACATCCCGCCCGGCGGCATGAAGACGGTGGAATGGCGCGGCAAGCCGGTGTGGATCGTGCGCCGCTCGCCGGAGATGCTGGCCGCGGTGCAGAAACCCAGCCCGGACCTGGCAGACCCGAATTCGATGCGTGACCAGCAGCCCGAGTACGCGCGCAACGTCACGCGCTCGGTGCGGCCGGAGGTCTTCGTCGCGGTGGGCATCTGCACCCACCTGGGCTGCTCGCCGACGGCGGTGCCCGCCGGCTCGGCCAACCCCAGCCTGCCTTCGGACTGGCAGGGCGGCTATTTCTGCCCGTGCCACGGCTCCACCTTCGACGGCGCCGGCCGCGTCTTCAAGAACAAGCCCGCGCCGACCAACCTGGAAATCCCGCCGCACCAGTTCCTCAGCGACACCCGGTTGCTGATCGGCGAAGACTCGCGCAGCGCCTGAGACGATGGCGGACCCGCAAGCCGGCGGTGGCTTCGCCGACCCGGCCGGCACCTGGAACAAGCGCTTCGCCGGCGAAGACTTCCTTTTCGGCACCGCGCCGAACGAGTGGCTGCGCGAGCAAGCCGGCGTCTGGGCCGCGGGCCAGCGCGTGCTGTGTGTGGCCGACGGCGAAGGCCGCAACAGCGTCTGGCTGGCCGGCCGCGGCCTGCAGGTGGACGCCTTCGACATCGCCGAGGTCGGCGTGGCCAAGGCCCGCAAGCTGGCTGCGCGGCAGGGCGTGCAGGTCGATTTCCAGGTGGCCGATTGCGACGGCTTTCCCTGGCCGCAGGCAGCCTATGACGGCGTGGCGGCGATCTTCATCCAGTTTGCCGACCCGGCGCTGCGCGAGCGCCTCTTTGCCCGCATGCAGCAATGCCTGAAGCCCGGCGGGGTGCTGGTGCTTCAGGGCTACACGCCGAAGCAACTGGAGTACCGCACCGGCGGCCCGCCGCTGGCCTCGCACCTGTACACCGCGGCGATGCTGCGCGAGGCCTTTGCCGGCATGGACATCCTCACGCTGCGCGAGTACGAGGCCGACGTGGCCGAAGGCAGCGGCCACCACGGCCGCTCGGCGCTGATCGGCCTGGTGGCGCGTCGGCGCTGAGGCCCGCTGCTCAGGCCTGGGCCAGGCGCAGGCCGTCGATCCAGTAGTCCAGGTCGCGGTCGTCCTCTAGCATCGACTGCAGCGCTTCGTCGGCCAGATCGAAACCGGGCTCCAGCGCCCGCACGCGCGCCATCGCCGCCGATGCCGCTGCCGTCTCGCCAAGACGGGCATGCGCCGCGGCCAGCAGCTTCCAGTCGGGCGCGTGCAGATCGGCAGGCCCGACGCCTTCATAGACTGCCACCGCCTCCGCCAGGGCGCCGCCAAGATAGTGGGCCAGCGCGCGCCAGCGACGCAGCGCAGCGGCGTCCTCCCCCGCCTGCAGCGCCCGCGCCGCCAGGCTCTGGGCCTCGGCACGGCTGGCCGGGCCCATGTGGGCGCGGCATTCGGCCATGGCGCACAGCAGCCAGGGCGTCTCGCCGTTGGCGCCCGCCTGCAGCATCAGCTCGATGCACATCTCGCGATAGGGCCGCCGGGTGTGGAAGGGGCTGACCCGGCGCGGCCGCAGCAGCTCGCGTGCGTCTTCCAGTGCGCGCCGCGTCAGCGAGCGCAGGCGCGGATCGAGCCCATCCATCGGCACCTCCAGCCAGGGCTCGTCCATCGAGAACGGGTCGGGGTCGTTGCGCCGCAGCAGCTGCACCATGTACTCGCGCACCAGCGCTTCGTAGACCGCGTAGGGCGGCCCGGCCGGGTGGCCGCGGCTGCGTCCGTCCGGTTTCCAGGGCGCGCGCCTGGGCATCGGGTACAGCGCGTGCAGCGGCAGCCGCGGCAAGGGCGCCGGCGGCATGCCGCCGAAGTCGAATCCGCGCCGCCGGGCGCTGGCCCGCACGCTGCGGCGTACCGTCTCGATCGTCGCGTCCAGCGGCCCCGGCTGCAGCAGGCTGCGCAGCGCGGCCGGCACGCGGTCGCCGCAGGGTTCCAGCGCGTGCAGCCACAGCCGGCGCTCGCGGTCCGCACGGTGCAGGTTGGCAAAGCCGATCATCTCCAGCTGGCACCAGGCACTGTCCAGGTAACGCGGCGACAGCAGCGCCAGCACGTGCGCCGAGCGGGCCAGCGCGTCCATCAGCAGGCTGGCGAACTGGAAGCGTGCCTCGGCCTGCCGTTCGGGTGGCAGGCAACGCGGTGCGAAGAAGACCTCGAATTCGGGCCGCAGCGCGGCGTCCACCGTGGCGGCCGACGACATGTCGGCAAACGAGAAGCTGATGAAGAGGTCGTGCCGGATCGTGGTCCAGTCCGGCAGCCCGGCATCGTCGTTCATTGCGGCGCGCAGCTGAGACGCTGGCCGCCGCCCAGGCCGCTAGATGATGCGCGAGAAGCGTTCGCGCAGCTTGTCGCTCTGCAACCAGCGGTCGAAGACCATGGCCACGGCGCGCACCACGTACCAGCCGGTGGCCGTGACCTGGATGGCGTCGTCCGACAGCTCCACCAGCCCGGCCTCGGCCATCGGCTGCAGCGCGTCGAGCTCGCGAGCAAAGTACTCGCGCATCTTGATCAGGTGCGCGAGTTCGATGGATTCGAACTCCAGCCGGCCCTGGCACATCAGCGCCATGATCACTGCGCGGCGCAGTACGTCGTCGCGGGTCAGTGCAATGCCGCGCTGCACCGGCAACTGGCCCTGGCGCAGGGCGTCGTAGTACTCGTCCAGCGTCTTGGCGTTCTGGTAGTAGTTGGCCCCGACCTTGCCGATCGAGGACACCCCCAGGCCGACCAGGTCGCAATCCGGCTGGGTGCTGTAGCCCTGGAAGTTGCGGTGCAGCCGCCCCTGCCGCTTTGCGATCGCCAGCGAATCGTCGGGCAGCGCAAAGTGGTCCATGCCGATGTAGTGGTAGCCGCGGCCCAGGAAGCCGGCGATCGCGTCGCCGAGCATGGCCACGCGCTGCGCGGCGCTGGGCAGCTCGTCGGCCACGATGCGGCGCTGCGGCTTGAAGCGCTGCGGCAGGTGGGCATAGGAGTACAGCGCGATGCGATCGGGACGCAACTCGCCGATCTGTTGCACGGTGCGCGCCATGGTCTGGGGCGTCTGCCGCGGCAGGCCGTAGATCAGGTCGGCGTTGATCGACTTGAAGCCCAGCTCCCGGGCCGAGCGCATCAGCTCGCGCACGCTCTCGAAGGACTGCACCCGGTGCACGGCCACTTGCACCTGCGGATCGAAATCCTGCACGCCGAAACTGATGCGGTTGAAGCCCAGCGAGCGGCAATGCGCCAAGCGCTGGGGCGTGACCGTGCGCGGGTCGATCTCGATCGACATCTCGGTGCGTTCGTCGATGAAGAACGCGCGCTTCAGCGAGTCCACCACGCGCTGCAGTTCGGCGTCGGACAGGAAGGTCGGCGAGCCGCCGCCGAAGTGCAGTTGCGACACCGGTTGGCCGGGCCGCGTCCTCTGAACGATCAGGTTGATCTCGGTGTCCAGCGCGTCCAGGTACTCGGCCGCCCGCTCATGGTGCTTGGTGATCACCTTGTTGCAGGCGCAGTAGTAGCACACCGAGTCGCAGAACGGGATATGCACGTACACCGACAGCGGCGCGCCGCCGCCGGCAACACCGCCCTCGGCGCGCTGGCGCAACGCCTGCGTCAGGTCCTCGGCATCGAAGGCCTCGACGAAACGATCGGCCGTGGGATACGAGGTGTAGCGCGGCCCCGGGGCGTCGAAGCGCCGCAACAGCGCCTCCGGCAACACGGGGACGTCGACTTCGCGGGCGGGGGCAAGGGTGGCGCTCATGGCGGGCCATCGTGCATGAGCAGCACGGCCTCGACATTGACATGGCGCAAGGCTTGGTGCGGGCACGGGGCGAACAATCCCATTCAACACCTCAGTGCCGCGAGCCCATCCAGATGAACAACCATGCTCCCGTGGTGCCGATCCGAGCCGCCGAATTCAAGGTGGCCTGCTCAAACTGCAACCTGCGCGAGCTGTGCCTGCCCGTGGGTTTCTCGGAGCGTGAGCTCGACCGGCTGGATTCGCTGGTGGCCACGCGGCGCACGGTGCACCGTGGTGAATCGCTGTTCCGCACGGGCGACAGCTTCGAGTCGTTGTACGCGGTGCGTACCGGCTTCTTCAAGACGCGGGTGTCCTCCGAGGACGGGCGCGACCAGGTCACCGGCTTTCAGATGGCCGGCGAGCTGCTCGGGTTGGACGGCATCGGCAGCGACCACCACACCTGCGACGCGGTGGCGCTGGAGGATTCGCAGGTCTGCGTGATTCCCTACGGCCAGCTGGAATACCTGTCGCGCGAGTTCACCGACCTGCAGCGCCAGTTCCACAAGATCATGAGCCGCGAGATCGTGCGCGACCACGGCGTGATGCTGCTGCTGGGCAGCATGCGCGCCGAAGAGCGGCTGGCCGCGTTCCTGCTGAACCTGACCAACCGGCTGCAGGCGCGCGGCTTCTCGCCGTCGTCGCTGGTGCTGCGCATGACGCGCGAGGAGATCGGCACTTACCTGGGCCTGAAGCTGGAGACGGTGAGCCGCTGCTTCTCGAAGTTCCAGGAGGACGGCATCCTGCAGGTCAAACAGCGGCAGATCCAGGTGCTGGACCCGGCCGCGCTGCAGAAGCTGGTGAACGGCAGCGCCTGCTGAGGTGCTGCGGGCAGTCGGGCGGCGGGCTGTGCGGCCCACTGCCCGAGAGGTCGGACCTACATGTGATCGATCATCACCTGCCCGAAGCCTGAGCAGGACACCTGCGTGGCGCCCTGCATCAGCCGCGCGAAGTCGTAGGTGACCTGCTTGCTGAGGATGGCCTTTTCCATGCTGCTGATGATCAGGTCGGCGGCCTCGGTCCAGCCCATGTGGCGCAGCATCAGCTCGGCCGACAGGATCTCCGAGCCCGGGTTGACGTAGTCCTTGCCGGCGTACTTGGGCGCCGTGCCGTGGGTGGCCTCGAACATCGCGATCGAGTCGCTCAGGTTCGCGCCCGGGGCGATGCCGATGCCGCCCACCTGCGCCGCCAGCGCGTCGGACACATAGTCGCCGTTCAGGTTGAGGGTGGCGATCACGCTGTATTCAGCCGGCCGCAGCAGGATCTGCTGCAGGAAGGCGTCGGCAATCGAGTCCTTGACGGTGATGGTCTTGCCGGTCTTCGGGTTCTTGAACTGGCACCACGGGCCACCGTCCACCTCCACCGCGCCGAACTCGCGCTTGGCCAGCGCATAGCCCCAGTCGCGGAAGCCGCCTTCGGTGAACTTCATGATGTTGCCCTTGTGCACCAGCGTCACCGAAGGCTTGTCGTTGTCGATGGCGTACTGGATGGCCTTGCGCACCAGGCGCTCGGTGCCTTCGATGGACACCGGCTTGATGCCGATGCCGCTGGTTTCCGGGAAGCGGATCTTGGTGACCTTCATCTCCTCGATCAGGAACTTGATCAGCTTCCTGGCCTTTTCGCTCTGCGCCTCGTATTCGATGCCGGCGTAGATGTCTTCCGAGTTCTCGCGGAAGATCACCATGTTGGTCTTCTCCGGTTCCTTCAGCGGGCTGGGCACGCCCTTGAAGTACTGGATCGGGCGCAGGCAGACGTACAGGTCCAGTTCCTGGCGCAGCGCCACGTTCAGGCTGCGGATGCCGCCGCCGACCGGCGTGGTCAGCGGGCCCTTGATGCTGACCACGTAGTCGCGCACGGCATGCAGCGTCTCCTCGGGCAGCCAGACATCCGGGCCGTAGATGCGGGTGCTCTTCTCGCCGGCATAGACCTCCATCCAGTGGATCTTGCGCTGGCCGCCATAGCTCTTGGCCACCGCGGCGTCCACCACCTTCAGCATCACCGGGGTGATGTCAAAGCCAGTGCCATCGCCTTCGATATACGGGATCACCGGCTGGTCCGGCACGTTCAGCGAATAGTCGGCATTGACGGTGATCTTCTGCCCGCCTTGGGGCACCTGGATGTGCTGGTACATGAGCTCGTCTCCGGGGCAAATGGAAGGGAACAGTCCGCCGCCATTTTCTCAGAACGTTCCCGCATCGCGGCACGTCAGCCCGCAGACAGAAAAACGGGGCATCGTCCCTTACATTGCGCGCATGCGCGCGGCAGCGCCTTGCCGCGCGCCATCCGACCCCTGCCAAAGGAGACAGCACGTGAGCACCGAACCGACCATCATCTACACCCTCACCGACGAAGCGCCCGCACTGGCCACGCACGCCTTCCTGCCGGTGATCCGCACCTTCGCCAAGCCTGCCGGCATCCGCGTGGAGACCAGCGACATCTCGGTGGCCGGGCGCATCCTGGGCAACTTCCCCGACTATCTGACGCCCGAACAACGCGTGCCCGATACGCTGAGCGCGCTGGGCAAGAAGACGCTGGAGCCGGATGCCAACATCATCAAGCTGCCGAACATCAGTGCGTCGGTGGCGCAGCTGCAGGCGGCCATCAAGGAACTGCAGGCCAAGGGCTACAAGATTCCCGATTTCCCGGAGAACCCGAAGACCGAGGAAGAGAAGGAAATCCGCGCCCGCTACAACAAGTGCATCGGCAGCGCGGTGAACCCGGTGCTGCGCGAGGGCAACTCCGACCGCCGCGCGCCCAAGGCGGTGAAGGAATACGCCCGCAAGAACCCGCACAGCATGGCGCCGTGGAGCCAGGCCTCACGCTCGCATGTCTCGCACATGCACGGCGGCGATTTCTATCACGGCGAGAAATCGATGACGCTGGACAGGGCGCGCGACGTGCGGCTGGAGCTGCTCACCCAGAGCGGCCAGACCATCGTGCTGAAGCCCAAGGTCGCGCTGAAGGAAGGCGAGATCATCGACTCGATGTACATGAGCAAGAAGGCGCTGGTGGCCTTCTACGAGAAGGAGATCGAGGACGCCCACAAGACCGGCGTGATGTTCTCTCTGCACGTCAAGGCGACGATGATGAAGGTGTCGCACCCGATCGTCTTCGGCCACTGCGTGCGCATCTTCTACAAGGAGGCCTTCGAGAAGCACGGCGCCTTGTTCGACGAGCTGGGTATCAACGTCAACAACGGCATGGTCGACCTGTACAACAAGATCGCCACGCTGCCGCAGAGCAAGCAGGACGAGATCCACCGCGACCTGCACGCCTGCCACGAGCACCGGCCCGAGCTGGCGATGGTCGACTCGGCCAAGGGCATCACCAACTTCCATTCGCCCAACGACATCATCGTCGACGCGTCGATGCCGGCGATGATCCGCAACGGCGGCAAGATGTGGGGCGCCGATGGCCGGCTGAAGGACGTGAAGGCGGTGATGCCCGAGAGCACCTTCGCCCGCATCTACCAGGAGATGATCAACTTCTGCAAGTGGCACGGCAACTTCGACCCGAAGACCATGGGCACGGTGCCGAACGTCGGTCTGATGGCGCAGCAGGCCGAGGAATACGGCTCGCACGACAAGACCTTCGAGGTGCCCGAGGACGGCACCGCCAACATCGTCGACATCGCCACGGGCGAGGTGCTGCTGTCGCAGGCGGTCGAGCAAGGCGACATCTGGCGCATGTGCCAGGTGAAGGACGCCGCCATCCGCGACTGGGTCAAGCTGGCGGTGACGCGCTCGCGCAACTCGGGCATGCCGGCCGTCTTCTGGCTGGACCCGTACCGGCCGCACGAGAACGAGGTCATCAAGAAGGTCAAGCTCTACCTGAAGGACCACGACACCGAAGGCCTGGACATCCAGATCATGAGCCAGGTGCGCGCCATGCGCTACACGCTGGAGCGCGTGATCCGGGGGCTGGACACCATCAGCGTCACCGGCAACATCCTGCGCGACTACCTGACCGACCTGTTCCCGATCATGGAGCTGGGCACCAGCGCCAAGATGCTGTCGATCGTGCCGCTGATGGCCGGCGGCGGCATGTACGAGACCGGCGCCGGCGGCTCGGCGCCCAAGCACGTGCAGCAGCTGGTCGAGGAGAACCACCTGCGCTGGGATTCGCTGGGCGAGTTCCTGGCCCTGGCGGTGAGCCTGGAGGACCTGGGGCTGAAGACCGGCAACGCCAAGGCCAAGATCCTGGCCAGCACGCTGGATGCCGCCACCGGCAAGCTGCTGGACCACAACAAGGGCCCGAGCCCGAAGACCGGCCAGCTGGACAACCGGGGCAGCCAGTTCTATCTGGCGATGTACTGGGCGCAGGCGCTGGCCGAGCAGAAGGACGATGCGGCGGTGGCGGCGCATTTCGCGCCACTGGCCAAGACCCTGGCGGAGAACGAGCAGAAGATCGTCGCCGAGTTCGCCGCGGTGCAGGGCAAGCCGGCCGACATTGGCGGCTACTACCTGGCCGATACCGCCAAGGTGCAGGCGGTGATGCGTCCCAGCGCGACCTTCAATGCCGCGCTGGCGGCAGCGCAGGCCTGAAGCTCAGCTGAGGCAATAGGCCGCGACCCGGTGAAACAGGTCGTGGCCCAGCGCCCACGCCGAGGCCCCCGCCAGCGCCGCGCCGGCCAGGCGCACGGCCCAGACGTTGACGCGCACGGCGGCGGCGCCGCCGATGCCGCTGAGGCGGGCAAAGGCCCAGGGTGCCAGGCTCAGGCCCAGCGCGCTGCTGGCGGCAAAGCCGGCCATTGCCGCCGCGCCGCTCCACGCGCTGTTGGCCAATGCAGCCATCAGCAAGGCCGACTGCAGCAGCCCGCACGGCCAGGCCACCCAGGCCAGCCCGGCAGCCGAGGCGCGCACCGGCCCCTGCATGCGCTGCCAGCCTTGCGCATCGGCGCGCTGTGGCGCCAGGCGGCCCGCGCCGCGGCCCAGGTTCTCCAGCCAGGCGGGCTGGCGTCCCTGCCACAGCAGCCACAGGCCGAGGGCCAGCGCCGCCACGTGCAGCATCGTCCAGAAAGGCCGCAGGGCGGGCGACCATTCGCCCAGCTTGGCCAGCGCACCGACGCTGGAAGCCGCCACCGCACCGGCGGCCGCATAGCCCAGCAGGCGCGCCAGGTGGAACGAGGCCTGCGTGGCCTGCGGCGCGCTGCCGCCGCAACTGCGCTGCAGCGCACTGCAGGCGGGGCCGCACATCGCCGCACAATGCGGCGCGCCGGCCAGACCGAGCATCAAGGTGCCGAGGAACAGCGCGAAGTCCATGGGCTTCAGGGCGCACCCGCCCCGGCCGCATCCGTGCCCGGCCCCGCCGGACGGCTGCTGAGCAGCAGCGCCAGGCCGGCCGCCACCGCGGTGATGGCCCAGAAGACGAAGAAGGCGATGGTGTAGACGGCGCGCGGCTCCAGGTCCAGCGTGTCGCCGCCGAACCAGCGCAGGCTTTCGGGATCGACCAGCGCGAACACCACCATTTCCAGCACGCCGGCCATCAGGAACGCAGCCCACAGCACGCTGGCCCAGCGGTGGCGCATGCCGTGCATTTCCATGGCCGTGGCGCCGGGTGGTTCAGTGCTTGGGCGTGGCCGCGTGGTTGCGGCCCTGCACGGCCGGCATCAGGGCGGCGTCATCCGCGCTGATCGCGCGCGTGGGGTGCGTCAGCACCTCCTCGGCGCCGGCCACGGCAATCGCCACGGTGATCAGCGAGGCCACCACCACGGCCAAAGGGCCGCCGACGACCAGCCAGACCATGCCGACGCGCCACCAGGGGGGCGCCACCGGGCTGGTGGCCGGCGTTGCGGGGAGGGTTGCTTTCATCTTCATGCTCCTGAAGTTTCAGCGCAGCACCACGAAGGTGGATTTTTCCACCGTCTGCACCGCCGGGTCGTCCTTGCCATGGGCCAGACGCTCGATCTCGAACTGGATCGGGTGGGCACCCGCCCCGGCCGAAGCGGCCGCTTCGGCCGGCACCCGCACGGCGGCCGGCATCCAGCGCGCTTGCGCAGGGCCGACCTCGACGGTGTCCGCACCATCCAGCATGATGCCGGGCAGGCCCTTGACCGCAATGCGGTACTGCTGCGGTTGCTCGGTGGCATTCATCACCTGCAGGCGGTAGACGTTCTCGACCTGTCCGTTGTCGACGATGCGGGCCAGCGCGCCGCGATCGCGCACCACGTCCACGCGGAAGGGGCTGCGCAGGGCGATGCTGGTGCCCAGCAAGCCGACCAGCAGCAGCAGGATGCTGGTATAGACCAGCACGCGCGGCCGCATCACCCGTCGCATGCGCTGGGCGAAGCTCAAGTGCTGCGCCATGCCGTTCTGCGTGTCGAAACGGATCAGCCCGCGCGGGTAGTTCATCTTGTCCATCACGCCATCGCAGACGTCGATGCAGGCTGTGCAGCTGATGCATTCGTACTGCAGGCCCTTGCGGATGTCGATGCCGGTGGGGCAGACCTGCACGCACAGTCCGCAGTCGATGCAGTCGCCCTTGCCGAGGGTCTTGCGGTCGGCCTTGCGCGAGCGCGAGCCGCGCGGCTCGCCGCGCTCGGCGTCGTAGCCGACGATCAGCGTGTCCTTGTCGAACATCGCGCTCTGGAAGCGCGCATACGGGCACATGTACTTGCACACCTGCTCGCGCATGAAGCCGGCATTGCCGTAGGTGGCAAAGCCGTAGAAGAACACCCAGAAGGTCTCCCACGGGCCCAGGGCAAACTGCGACACCAGCTGCGCCAGCGTATGGATCGGCGTGAAGTAGCCGACGAAGGTGAAACCGGTCCACAGCGCGATGGCGATCCACGCCGCCTGCTTGGCCGCGGCGCGCCAGCTGCGGTCCAGGTTCCAGGGCCCGGCGTCGCGCTTCATGCGCGCCATGCGGTCGCCCTGGATCTTGCGTTCCACCCACATGAAGATCTCGGTGTAGACCGTCTGCGGGCAGGTGAAGCCGCACCACAGCCGCCCGGCCACCGCCGTGAACAGGAACAGCGCGTAGGCCGAAATGATCAGCAGTGCGGTGAGATAGATGAAGTCCTGCGGGTACAGGACCATGCCGAAGATGTAGAAGCGCCGTGCGCCCAGGTCGAACAGCACCGCCTGGCGGTCGTTCCATTGCAGCCAGGGCAGGCCGTAGAAGACCAGCTGCGTGGCCCAGACGAAGGCCCAGCGCCAGCCGGCGAACCAGCCGCTGACGGCGCGGGCATAGATCTTCTTCTGCTTGACGTACAGCGAGACGACGGCGGTGGCCGCGTCGTCGCCGGCGTCATCGCCCGCGGGGACCGGCGGCGCCTTGGCCGCGGCTGTCGCCTGGTCCACCCGCGCCCTACTTCGCCGCCACGCTCGCGGTCTGAGACAGGCTCCAGACGTAGGCCGCCAGCACGTGGATCTGCTCCGCGCTGAGACGCTCGCCAAAGGCCGGCATGATGTTGTTCTTGCCGTTGTTGATCATGGCCACGACGGCAGCTTCACCCCAGCCATGCAGCCAGATCTTGTCGGTGAGGTTCGGCGCACCCAAGGCCGGGTTGCCCTTGCCTTCCGGGCCGTGGCAGGCGGCGCAGACCACGAACTTGGGCTTGCCCAGCTGGGCGGCCACCGCGTTGTGCGCTCCACCGGACAGGCTGAGCACGTAGTTCGCCACGTTCTTCACGTCCTCGGCCGTGCCCACCGCGGCCGCCATGGGCGGCATCACGCCGATGCGGCCCTTGGTGATGGTCTCGGCAATGATCTCGGGCGTGCCGCCCCACTGCCAGTCACCGTCGGTCAGGTTCGGGAAGCCCTTGCTGCCGCGTGCATCCGAGCCGTGGCACTGGGCGCAGTTGTTGCCGAAAAGCCGCTCGCCGATGCCCATGGCGGCGCTGTCCTTGACCAGTTCCTCGGCCGACTTGCCCTTGAACTTGGCGAAGATCTGCGCCACGTTCTCCTGGGCGCGCTGCTGCTCGGTCTTGTACTGGCCGGCACTGCTCCAGCCCAGCGTGCCGCCGAAGGAGCCCAGGCCGGGGTACAGCGCCAGATAGATGGCGGCGAAGACCACCGTGATGACGAACAGCCACATCCACCAGCGCGGCAGCGGGTTGTTCATCTCGCGCAGGTCCACGTCCCAGACGTGGCCGGTCGTGTTGTCGTCGGCCATCACCTTGCGGCGGCTGGCCACGATCAGCAGCGCCAGGCAGGCAACCAGCCCGACGATGGTGGTCACGGCGACGAAGATCGACCAGCCGCTCGAAAAGAAGTCACTCATCGTTGTTCTCCACGGGCACCACGGCCCGGTTCCTCATCGGCAAAGGGCAAGCGTGCAGCTTCATCGAAATCGGCCTTGCGGCGCTTGCTCCAGGCCCAGGCCCAGATGCCCAGGAACAGCGCCAGGCCGAACAGCATGACCACTACGCGTGCGTCGTTGACGTCCATCGGCGTGCTCCTTACTTGACCAGCAGGCCCAGGCCCTGCAGGTACGCGATCACGGCCTCGAGCTCGGACTTGCCCTTCACGGCCTCGGCCGCGCCTTTCACGTCGTCATCGGTGTAGGGCACGCCCACCTTGCGCAGCGCGTTCATCTTCGGCGCCAGCGATTCGGGGTCGACCATCGCCGTCTCCAGCCACGGGTAGGCCGGCATGTTGGATTCGGGCACCACGTCGCGCGGGTTGATCAGGTGGATGCGATGCCACTCGTCGCTGTACTTGCCGCCGACGCGCCACAGGTCCGGGCCGGTGCGCTTGCTGCCCCACTGGAACGGGTGGTCATACACATACTCGCCGGCCAGCGAGAAGGCACCGTAGCGCAGCGTCTCCGAACGGAAGGGCCGCACCATCTGCGAATGGCAGTTGTAGCAACCTTCGCGGATGTAGACGTCGCGTCCAGCCAGCTGCAGCGCGGTGTAGGGCTTCAGGCCCTCCACCGGCTGGGTGGTCGACTTCTGGAAGAACAGGGGCACGATCTCGACGATGCCACCCACCGCGACGGCGAGCAGGATCAGCACGATCATCAGGAAGTTGCTGGTCTCGATCTTCTCGTGACCACTGGGGGCGGTGTGTTGCGCCATGGCTTCGGTTCCTTTGCTGTTCTTGTCAGGCGTGGGCGGCCACCACCGGCGGCACCGGGACCGCGATTGCCTTGCCGGCACGCACCGTCATCACCGTGTTCCAGGCCATGATCAGCATGCCGCCCAGGTAGAGCACGCCACCCAGCAGGCGGATCACGTAGAACGGATAGGTCGCCTTGACGCTCTCGACGAAGGTGTAGACCAGCGTGCCGTCCGGGTTGATGGCGCGCCACATCAGGCCCTGCATCACGCCCGCGATCCACATCGCGGCGATGTACAGCACGATGCCGATGGTGGCGATCCAGAAGTGCAGCTCGATGGCGCGCACGCTGTACATGTCCTTGCGGCCGAACAGCTTGGGGATCAGGTGGTACATCGCACCCATCGAGATCAGGCCCACCCAGCCCAGCGCACCGCTGTGCACGTGGCCCACGGTCCAGTCGGTGTAGTGGCTGAGCGCGTTGACCGTCTTGATCGACATCATCGGGCCTTCGAAGGTGCTCATGCCGTAGAAGGACAGGCTGACGATCAGGAACTTCAGGATCGGGTCGTCGCGCAGCTTGTGCCAGGCACCCGACAGGGTCATGATGCCGTTGATCATGCCGCCCCAGCTGGGAGCCAGCAGCACCAGGCTGAAGATCATGCCGATGCTCTGCGCCCAGTCGGGCAACGCGGTGTAGTGCAGGTGGTGCGGGCCCGCCCACATGTAGGTGAAGATCAGCGCCCAGAAGTGCACGATCGACAGCCGGTAGCTGTACACCGGGCGCTCGGCCTGCTTGGGGATGTAGTAGTACATCATCCCGAGGAAGCCCGCGGTCAGGAAGAAGCCCACCGCATTGTGGCCGTACCACCACTGCACCATCGCGTCCTGCACGCCGGCATAGGCCGAATAGCTCTTGGTCAGGCTCACCGGGATGGCGGCGCTGTTGACGATGTGCAGCAGTGCGACGGCGATGATGAAGGCGCCGAAGAACCAGTTGGCCACGTAGATGTGCTTGACCTTGCGGATGCCCACCGTGCCGAAGAACACCACCGCGAAGGCCACCCACACCACCGCGATCAGGATGTCGATCGGCCATTCGAGCTCGGCGTATTCCTTGCCGCTGGTGAAGCCCAGCGGCAGCGAGATGGCGGCCAGCAGGATCACTAGCTGCCAGCCGAAGAAGGTGAACTTGGCCAGCCCTGGCAGGAACAGCGGCGTCTGGCAGGTGCGCTGCACCACGTGATAGGCGGTGGCAAAGAGCGCGCAACCGCCGAAGGCGAAGATCACCGCATTGGTGTGCAGCGGGCGCAGGCGCCCGTAACTCAGGAAGGGGATGCCCAGGTTCAGCTCGGGCCACGCCAGCTGCGCGGCGATGATCACGCCGACCAGCATGCCCACCACCCCCCATAACACCGTGGCCAGTGCGAACCAACGCACCACGTCGTCGGTGTAGGTCGGTGCGGCTGACCGGGGACTCATTGCCATGGTTCGACTCCTGGACGGGCTTTTCAGACTGTGGTGGATTGTTCCGTGCGTTGCGAGGGTGTAGTTTGATCGGCATCAACGCCGACCGGGTCGTCCTGCAGGATCCGCTCGCCCTCGCGATCGAGGTCCTCGAACTGCCCGCGGTACAGGGCCCACGCAAAGACGCCCAGGATCAACAGCACCAGCGCTGTGGACAGGGGGATCAGCAGATAGAGGATTTCCATCGGGCGAGGCTCAGGCCGCGGGCCTCGCGGCGCGCAGCGCATTGAGCACCACCACCGTCGAACTGGCCGCCATGCCCAGGCCGGCAGCCCAGGGCGGCAGGTAGCCCAGCAACGCCAGTGGCACACAGGCCAGGTTGTAGAGCAGCGCCCATACAAGATTCTGACGAACGATGCGCAAGGTGCGCCGGGCCACCTGCAGGGTCTGCACGATGTCCAGTGGCCGGCTGGACATCAGCACGGCATCGGCCTGCGCCCTGGCCACCAGCGCGCCCTGCCCCATGGCCAGCGACACATCGGCGCGCGCCAGCACCGGCGCGTCATTGACCCCGTCGCCCACCATCGCCACGCGTTCGCCGCGGGCCTGCGCGGCTGCCAGCTCGTCCAGCTTGCGCTGTGGCGTGGCGCCGCCAATGGCGTCGTCCAGCCCCAGTTGCCGTGCCAGGCGCTGCGCGCGCGAGGCATCGTCGCCGGACAGCAGGCTCAGCCGGTAGCCGGCAGCACGCAGTTGCGCCACTGCCTCGCTGGCGCCCTCGCGCAGCACCTCCTGGAAACCGAAGGCCGCACAGCCGCCATCGTCGGCGCACAACCACACCTGCCACTGCCCATCGGCGGCTGTCGCCGACGCGTTGGGCAGCAAGGCACGGGCCCAGTCGCCGGCCCCCAGCCGCCAGCGCCGCCCCTGCGGATCCAGCGCTTCCAGGCCACGCCCGGGGTGCTCGGCCACTTCGGTCCACTGCAACGGCGGCGGCGCGGCCTCGGCCGCCACCAGGGCCACCGACAGCGGGTGGCGTGACCAGCCGGCCAAGGAGGCCGCCACACCCCGGGCCGCGGCCTCCGAGGGCAGCAGCGCGTTCGGCTGCCACAGCCGGGCACTTTGCAGCTGCAGGGCCTGCGTCGTCAGGGTACCGGTCTTGTCGAAATAGATGCGGTCCAGGCGCGTCATGGTCTCCAGCGCATCCAGCCGCTGCACCAGCACGCCGCGGCGCGCCAGCCCGCCCGCGGCAGCCACCAGCGCGGCCGGCACCGCCAGCGCCAGCGCACAGGGGCAGGTGACGATGAGCACCGACACCGCCACCCAAACCGCCCGCGACGGGTCGATGACACTCCAGGCGGCAGCGGCGCCACCGGCCAGGATCAGCACCACCCAAAGAAAGGGGCCGGCCACGCGGTCGGCCAGGCGGGCCATCGAAGGCCGCTGGCTCAGCGCATCGCGCATCAAGGCTACGATGGCCTCGTGCCGGGTGTCGGCGCCCACGCGCTGCACCTGCATCGTCACCGGCGCGCCCAGGTTGACGCTGCCGCCCACCAGCGCATCGCCCGCGGCCTTGGGAACAGGCGTCGATTCACCCGTGAGCAGGGATTCGTCGGCTGCGGTGGCGCCCTGTTCCAGCGTGCCGTCGGCCGGAAAGGCCTGGCCCAGGGCCACGCGAACCCGATCGCCCGGCGCGAGCCGCATCACGCTGACCTGCTCGGTGCGGCCGTCGTCCAGCAGCCGGGTGGCCTGCTGCGGCATGCCGTCGACGGCGTTCTCCAGCGCCTGCGCGGCACGCTGGCGCGCCAGCAGCTCCAGGTAGCGTGCCGCCAGCAGGAAGCTGACGAACATGGTCATCGAGTCGAAGTAGACCTCGTGCCCGAACACGCCGCCCGGCGCAAAGGTGGCGCCGCTGCTGGCGACGAAGGTGACGAGGATGCCGATGGCCACTGGCACGTCCATGCCGATGCGCCGCGAGCGCAGGCTGTGCCACATGCCGCTGAAGAAGGGGATGGCCGAGAACAGCAGCACCGGCAGGCTCAGCACCCAGCTGCTCCAGTTGAGCAGCTTCGCCAGGTCGGGCTCCAGCTCGCCCGGGCCGGCCACGTAGGACGGCGTGGCCAGCATCATCACCTGCATCATGCAGAACGCCGCCACGAACAGCCGCCACAGCGCCTTGCGGCCCTCGGCACGGCGCAGCTCGCGCGCCGGTGCGGCGGCATCGGGCGCAGCGTCGTAGCCGGCTCGCCGCACCGCTTCGATCAACAACGAAGGCCGGGTGCGCTGTGGATCCCAGTGCACGGCGGCACGCTGCCCGGCGGCACTGACGCTGGCGGCCCGGACTCCTTCGACGCCGGCCAGTGCCTGCTCGATAGTGCCGGCGCAGGCCGCGCAATACATGCCGGAAACGCGCAGCGTCGATTCGGCGATGCGCCGACCGTCGCTGCCGGTGGCAAAGCGGGTGAAGCGCTGCAGTTCCAGCGGATCGTCCAGCACCGACAGGTCGGCGCCGGCCTGCGGCGTCGGCAGCGCGGCCGAAGGCGCACTCATGCCGCCGCCGGCGCGGGCCGTCGCCCAGCGATGATCGACAATGCGCGCTCCACGTGAGCGACCTTACATGAACCCAATCCGCTCGATCAAGACATTGATCAACACGTCGATGGCCGCAATGTTGTTGTCCGGCGGACCGGCGTGGGCGCAGGACGCCGCGCAGCCGAAGCTGGATACCGTGTCGCTGAACGCGGGCATGCACGTCATCAAGGCAGAGCTGGCACGCACGCCGCAGCAGCGGCAGATCGGCATGATGCACCGCACGCAGATGGCGGCTCACGAAGGCATGCTGTTCGTCTTCGAACAGGCTTCGCCTCAGTGCTTCTGGATGAAGAACACGCTGCTGCCGCTGAGCATCGCGTTCATTGCCGACGACGGCAGCATCGTCAACATCGCCGACATGCAGCCCAAGAGCGAACAGTCGCACTGCTCGGCGCAGCCGGTGCGCTTCGCGCTGGAGATGAACCAGGGCTGGTTCGACAAGCGGGGCATCAAGCCCGGCTTCAAGTTGAAAGGCCCGCCCTTCGGCAACTGAAGGACGGGCCTGCGGGGCGGGCGCGGATCAGCCGAAGTTGCGCTGCGCGAAGTCCCAGTTGACCAGCGAATTCAGGAAGGTCTCGACGAACTTGGGCCGCAGGTTGCGGTAGTCGATGTAGTAGGCATGCTCCCACACGTCGATGGTCAGCAGCGCCTTGTCGGCGGTGGTCAGCGGCGTGCCGGCCGCACCCATGTTGACGATGTCCACCGAGCCGTCGGGCTTCTTAACCAGCCAGGTCCAGCCCGAGCCGAAGTTGCCCACGGCCGACTTGGTGAAGGCTTCCTTGAAGGCCGCGTAGCTGCCCCACTTGGCGTTGATGGCCGCGGCCAGTGCGCCGCTGGGCTCACCGCCGCCGCCCGCCTTCAGGCAGTTCCAGAAGAAGGTGTGGTTCCAGATCTGCGCAGCGTTGTTGTAGATGCCGCCGCTGGACTTCTTGACGATTTCTTCCAGCGACATCGACTCGAACTCGGTGCCCTTCTGCAGGTTGTTCAGGTTCACCACGTAGGCGTTGTGGTGCTTGCCATGGTGGAACTCGAGCGTCTCGCGGCTCATGTGGGGCGCCAGGGCGTCCGCGGCAAAGGGCAATGCAGGCAGGGTGTGTTCCATCGGGTGTCCTTGGGTGGTGGCCACGCGGCCCATACGGACCGGCTGGGTTGAAGGCGGGCCGCATTGTAGGCAAGCCCGTCGCGGTGTGCAGGGCGCGCTCAGCGCCCCTTGGGCGGGCGTCGACGCACTTGTTGCACCTGCAACGTGGCGCTGCCATCGGACCATTCGGCTTGCAACGCGTCGCCCGGCTTCAGGCTGGCCGCGGCAGTCACCGGCTGGCCCTGCGCATCGCTCACCCAGGCATAGCCACGGGCCATGACTTGCCGTGGGTCCAGCGCCATCAGCCGCTGCGCCAGGGCTTGCAGCCGCTGGGCCTGACGCTCGGCCTGCAGCGACCGGGCACGCTGCAGCCGCGCGGCCAGCCCCGGCAGCTGCAACCCGGCCTGCAGGACGTGCTGACGCAGCGCCAGCAGCAGGCGCTGGTGTAGCGACTGCAGGCGCTGCTGCTGCAGCGCCAGTGCACGGGCCGGTGCGCCCAGCCGCAGCGCCAGCGCATCCAGGCGCTGCGCCTGCGTATCCAGTTGTTGTCGCAGGCGACGCTGCAGACGCAGCGCCAGCGCATCCAACTGCTGCAGGGCCGCCTGCCGTTCCGGCGCGGCTAGTTCTGCCGCGGCGGTGGGTGTGGCGGCGCGCAGGTCGGCGGCGAGGTCGGCCAGCGTGACATCGCTCTCGTGGCCAACGCCACAAACCACCGGGATCGGCGAGGCGACGATGGCGCGCACCAGCCCTTCGTCATTGAAGCTCCACAGGTCTTCCAGCGAGCCGCCGCCGCGCACCAGCAACAGCGTGTCCACCTCGCGCCGCTGGCCGGCGCGCTGCAGAGCCGCCACCAGCGAGGCCGGCGCATCGCTGCCCTGCACCGGGCTCGGGTAGATCACCACCCGCACCTGCGGCGCCCGCCGTGCCAGCGTCGCCAGCACGTCATGCAGCGCGGCGCCGGCAGTCGAGGTGATGACGCCCAGCGCCACCGGCCAGCGCGCGATCGGCCGTTTGCGCGCCTCGTCGAACAGACCTTCGGCCTGCAGCCGCGCCTTCTGGCGCAGGAACTGCTCGTACAGCGCGCCAGCGCCCAGCGGGCGCATGGCCTCGACCACCAGTTGCAGCTCGCCGCGCGGCTCGTACACCGCGAGCCGGCCGCGCACCTCGACCTGCTGACCGTCACGGGCCTCGAAGTCCAGCAGCGCCGCGGACCGGCGGAACATGGCGCAGCGCAGCAAGGCCCCGGACCCGGCCATGTCCTTCAGCGCGAAGTAGCGGTGCCCGCTGGCCGCGCGCACCAGGCCCGACAGCTCGCCGCGCACGGTGAGCGCACCGAAGCGCGCCTGCAGCAGGTCGCCCGTGGCCAGCAGCAGCGCGCCCACGTCCCAGGCCGGGCGCATCGGCGCCGAACCGCCGGGCTCAACCATCGGCAAAGCCAGTGCCCATGCGGCTGCGGACATCCACAGGCGCGCCAATGCTGGCCCAAACCCGGCATGAGCACGTCATCGAAGCGTCATCTTCGTGCAAGTGATTGATTTGCAATGAGAATCTTCTGACTAATTTTTGGGCATCCAAACCCCGGTGCAGCAACCATGCGGATTTGCAGCCGCCCCCCACGGGTTGCCCACATTGTTATCCACAGCTACGGTGGATTACTTCGGCAACCCAGCCGTGGGCGGAAAGTGACACTGCATCCAGGGGCCATAATCCCGCGCGTCGCGCCTGCCACGAGACTGCTCCGAGGACGTTTTGCTGTCGATCATCCAAGCCGCCGGCTGGCCCATCTGGCCCCTGATCCTGTGCTCGATCGCGGCGCTGACGATCATCATCGAAAGGCTGATCAGCCTGCGCGCCAGCCAGATCGCGCCGGCCAACCTGCTGGACGAGGTGCTGGCTGTCACCCGCAGCAGCCTGCCGGGCAACGACGTGGTCAACAAGCTGGCCGAGAACTCGCTGCTGGGTGGCGTGTTCGCCACCGGCCTGCGCAGCGTGATCGCCGAGCCGCGCATCACCGAGGAAGCGGTGCGCCAGTCCTTCGAAAGCGCCGGCCGCATCGCGATGCACCGGCTGGAGCGCTACCTGAACACGCTGGGCACCATCGCCGCCGCGGCGCCGCTGCTGGGGCTGTTCGGCACCGTGATCGGCATGATCGAGATCTTCGGCTCGCAGGCGCCCACCACCGGCAGCACCAACCCGCAGCAGCTGGCGCACGGCATCTCGATCGCGCTGTACAACACCGCCTTCGGGCTGATGATCGCGATCCCCTCGCTGATGTTCTACCGCTACTTCCGCGGCCGCGTCGACGAGTACCAGCTGACGATGGAGCTGGCCGCCGAGCGGCTGGTGCCGCACCTGATGCGCTTTGCGGTGCGCACGCCGCCAGTGCCGGCGCAGCCGCCCGAGACCACGCCATGAACTTCGGGCGCCATCGCCGCGCCGAAGAGCCGGAGATCAACCTGATCGCCTTCATCGACGTGCTGCTGGTGATCCTGATCTTCCTGATGCTGTCGACCACCTACTCGCGCTTCACCGAGCTGCAGCTGAACCTGCCTGCCGCCGATGCCGATGCGATGCGCGAGCGGCCCGGCGAGATCGTCGTCGCCGTTGCCAGCGACGGCCGCGTGATGCTGGATCGCAGGCCGGTCGACGGCCGCAGCGTCGAGGTGCTGGCTGCCGCGCTGCGCAGTGCCGCGGGCGGCCGCGCCGACACGGTGCTGATCATCTCGGCCGACGCACTGGCCACCCACCAGTCGGTGGTCAACGTGCTGGACGCCGCCCGCCGCGCCGGCCTGGCGCGGCTGAGCTTCGCGGCCCAGACCGGCCAGGGCCAAGGCCAGGCCGCGCGCTGAGCCGTGGCCTGGGCGGCGCGCATCGAGTCGGCGCTGACCCGACGCTGGTGGCGCCAGCGCCCCGACCTGCTCGACCTGCTGCTGCTGCGTCCCCTCGCCGCTGCCCATGGCGCGGTGCTGGCGCTGCGCCGGCTGCTCTATGCGCTGGGATGGAAGCGCACCGACGTAGCGCCGGTACCGGTGATCGTGGTCGGAAACCTGGTGGCTGGCGGCGCCGGCAAGACGCCGACGGTGATGGCGCTGGTGGAGGCACTGCGCCGTGCCGGCTGGACGCCGGGCGTGATCTCGCGCGGCCATGGCCGGCAGGGCCAGGCGCCGGCAGCGGTGCGGGCCGACAGCAGCGCCCGAGAGGTGGGCGACGAGCCGCTGCTGATCCACCGCCGCAGCGGCGCACCGGTGTGGGTGGCGCGGCGCCGCATCGACGCGGCCCGCGGCCTGCGCGCCGCGCATCCGCAGGTGGACGTGCTGGTGGCCGACGACGGCCTGCAGCACCTCGCGCTGGCGCGGGCGCTGCAGGTCATCGTCTTCGACGACCGCGGCGTCGGCAACGGCCGCCTGCTGCCGGCCGGCCCGCTGCGCCAGCCGATGCCGCGCTATGTGCCGGTGAACAGCCACGTGCTCTACAACGCCGCACAGCGGAGCACGCCCTGGCCCGGCCACCTGGCGCAGCGGCGGCTGGCCGGCGCAGTGGCCCTGCCCGACTGGTGGCAGGGCAAGCCAGCCGCAGTCGAGCCGCTGCAGGCACTGCGCGGTAGGCCACTGCTGGCGGTGGCCGGCATGGCAGCACCACAGCGCTTCTTCGACATGCTGCGCGCAGCGGGCCTGACCATCGACACGCTGCCGCTAGACGACCACCATGCCTTCAGCACCCTGCCCTGGCCGGCCGGCACGCCGGACGTGCTGGTGACCGAGAAGGACGCGGTCAAGCTACCGCGCGACGGCACCGGCGCGACGCGCGTCTGGGTGGTGGCGCTAGACTTCCAGTTGCCGCAGGACTTCTGCGACGCCGTGCTCGACAACCTGCGCCAAGTCACTCGCCCATGAGCCTAGATCACCGCCTGCTGGACCTGGCCGTCTGCCCCGTCTGCAAGGGCCCGCTGCAGGCCCAGCGCGATGCGCAGAACCGCCTGGTGGAACTGCAATGCCCGGCCGACAGGCTGGGCTTTGCGGTGCGCGACGGCATTCCGATCCTGCTGGAGAGCGAAGCGCGTAACCTGGACGCCCCGAGCCCCGCGCTGGCCGGCCCCGGCTGACCGGGCCGATGGGCTTCAGCATCCTGATCCCGGCGCGGCTGGCCTCGACCCGGCTGCCGAACAAGCCGCTGGCCGACATCGCCGGCCTGCCGATGGTGGTGCGCGTGGCGCAGCGCGCCGCGGAGGCCGGCGCCGAACGCGTGGTGGTGGCGGCCGACGATGCGCGCATCGTGCAGGCCTGCGCTGCCCATGGCGTGCACGCGCTGCTGACGCGCAGCGACCATGCCAGCGGCAGCGACCGCCTGGCCGAGGCCTGCGAGCAGCTGGGCCTGGATGGCGAGCAGGTGGTGGTCAACGTGCAGGGCGACGAGCCCCTGATCGACCCGCAGCTGGTGCGCGACTGCGCTGCGCTGCTGCAGCAGCGCAGCGATTGCGTGATGAGCACCGCCGCGCACGAGATCGACAACCTGGCCGACTACCTGGACCCGAACATCGTCAAGGTGGTGCTCGATGCGAACTCGCTGGCGCTGTACTTCAGCCGCGCGCCGATCCCTTGGCGGCGCGACGGCGGCACCACGAGCCAGCCGGCCCTGCCGCAGGATCCGGCGCCGCTGCGCCACGTGGGGCTGTATGCCTATCGCGCGGCCTTCCTGCGGCGCTTCCCGACGCTGCCGGCCACTGCACTGGAGCGCTGCGAGGCCCTGGAACAACTGCGCGTGTTGTGGCACGGCCAGCGCATCGCCGTGCATGTCAGCGCGCGGGCGCCGGGCACCGGCGTCGACACGCCGGAGGACCTGCAGCGCGTGCGCGCGCTGTTTGCTGCAGGCGGGCTGGCGTAAGGCCGACGCCAAACTTGTCGTGATAATCTTTCCGCACCGCCGGGCGCGGCCCCGCGGCCGCGCCATCCCTTCACTTGCAGCCGGCTGCGGCAAAGGCACATAACTCCATGAGACTGATTCTTCTGGGCGCACCGGGCGCCGGCAAGGGCACGCAGGCCACGCAGATCTGCCGCAAGTTCGGCATCCCGCAGATCTCCACCGGCGACATGCTGCGCGCCGCCGTCAAGGCCGGCACCGAACTGGGCGTGGCCGCCAAGAAGGTGATGGACTCGGGCGGCCTGGTCAGCGACGACATCATCATCGGCCTGGTCAAGGAACGCATAGCGCAGCCGGACTGTGCGCAGGGCTTCCTGTTCGACGGCTTCCCGCGCACCATCCCGCAGGCCGAGGCGATGAAGAGCGCCGGCGTCAAGCTGGACGTGGTGCTGGAGATCGACGTGCCGGACGAGGCGATCATCGAGCGCATGAGCGGCCGCCGCGCACACCTGCCCTCGGGCCGCACCTATCACCTCAAGTTCAACCCGCCGAAGGTGGCGGGCAAGGACGACGTCACCGGCGAAGACCTGGTGCAGCGCGAGGACGACAAGGAAGAGACCGTGCGCAAGCGGCTGCAGGTCTACCAGTCGCAGACCCGGCCGCTGGTCGACTACTACTCGGCCTGGGCGGCCACCGGCGATGCGCAGGCGCCGCGCTACCGGCGCATCGACGGCACCGGCACGGTGGAACAGATCACCGAACGCGCCTTCGCGGCGCTGGGCTGACGCAGGGGAAGCAGATGGACATCGCAGGCAAGGTCTTCATCGTCACCGGTGGCGCATCGGGGCTGGGCGAAGGCACGGCGCGCATGCTCGCCGCCCATGGCGGCAAGGTCGTTGTGGCCGATCTGCAGACCGACGCCGGGCAGAAGGTGGCCACCGAGATCGGCGGCGTCTTCGTCAAGTGCGACGTCAGCCAGGAGGCCGATGGCCAGGCAGCCGTGGCGGCGGCCACCGCGGCCGGCAAGCTGATGGGGCTGGTCAATTGCGCCGGCATCGCACCGGCCGCCAAGACCGTGGGCAAGGACGGCGCGCATGGCCTGAGCCTGTTCACCAAGACCATCATGGTCAACCTGGTGGGCAGCTTCAACATGATCCGGCTGGCGGCCGAGGCGATGTGCAAGAACGCGCCGGAGCCTACTGGCGAACGGGGCGTGATGATCAGCACCGCCAGCGTGGCTGCCTACGACGGCCAGATCGGCCAGGCCGCGTACAGCGCCAGCAAGGGTGGCGTGGTCGGCATGACGCTGCCGATCGCCCGCGACCTGGCGCGCAATGGCATCCGCAACATGACCATCGCGCCGGGCATCTTCGGCACGCCGATGCTCTTCGGCATGCCGCAGGAAGTGCAAGACGCGCTGGCCGCGAGCGTGCCCTTCCCCAGCCGCCTGGGCACGCCCGCCGACTACGCCAAGCTGGTGCACCAGATCATCACCAACGACATGCTCAATGGCGAGGTGATCCGGCTGGATGGGGCGATACGGATGGCGCCGAAGTAATCGCCCAGTGCCAAGCGGCGGCCGGGCGAGCGTCACGAGGCCCGAGCAGCCCCGCCGGGCCTAGAAGGCGTAGCTTGCGCGAAGCAGGAAAGCCCGACCGATCGGACTGGCGTAGCGCGCGTCATAGCCCACCTGGAACAGCGTCCCCTGGTTCGAGAAGGGCGGCTCCTGATCGAACAGGTTGGTGATGCCTGCAGTCATCACCAGGCCTTTCAAGCCGGTCCAGGTTACCGCCAAGTCCCAGGTGTTGGTAGCGCCGACGGTGTTGTAGTAGGCCGGATCCACGAAGCTGTTGTCATCGGTATAGCCCCTGGAGTACCGATTGATCAGGTTCGCGCTCCAGTTCTCGTACTGCCAGCCCAGATTGAGGAACTGCCGGTACCTGGAAACGGCCTGGCCGTTGAAGTAGATGCCCAGGTTGTCGTTGTAGGCGCCGCCGGCTTCGAACTGGTACTCGTAGTCCAGCACCCAGGTAGCCTGCCATCCCACCGAGAACCTGCCGAACGATTGGAGCGCGCTGCGCCAGCCGGCGGAAAAGTCGAGGCCGCTGGTCTTGTAGTTGCCCAGGTTCTGCCAGGTGTTGACGATGTAGGCCAATGGGTCGCCGCCCGCCGAGCCTGCGCAGCGATCAATGGCCGCTTGCTCCGAGGGACTGAGTTGGCTGCACCGCACGAAGCTGCTTGCATAGCGCGTCGGATCGTTGAAGATTGCGTTTTCGCCTAGCTGCGAGATGCTGTCCTTGACCGTGTAGTTCCAGTAGTCGACGCTGACGGTGCTCGATGCCGTGGGCTGGAACACCAGGCCGACGCTCCATGCGGTGGAAGTCTCCGGCTGAAGGTTAGTGTTGCCGCCGAGTTGCTGATAGAAGGACTGGCCGCAGTCCCGACCAGCCACGCCGCCGGCGGCAGTATCGGCAACGCCGCCAGGACACAGCACGGGGTCGTCCAGACGGTTGCCTGCAGTGTTGGTGATCGAGGTCGGCGAATAGGCCTGGTAAAGCGACGGCGCTCGGAAGCCCGAGTTGATCGAGCCTCGAACCAGCAGGTCCTTGGTCGGGGTCCATCGGATCGCTGCCTTCGGGTTGAAGGTGCCGCCGAAATCGCTGTAGTCGTCGTATCGGGCCGCCAGGCTGAGATCGACGTTCTTCACCACTGGAATGTTGAATTCGGCGAAGGCGCCTATCCAGCTACGCGCCCCCCAAGCGTCCACGCTGCCCTCCAGGCCTGAACTGGCCGCCTCCTGAAGTACCGGGTTGTTCGTATAGTTCACCCGGTCACGGTAGTACTCCAGGCCCACACCCATGGTCAGCGGGCCGGCCGGCAACTTGTAGATCTCGCCGCTGGCCTCGGCCTTCATGCCAAAGAGCTGTCCTTCGGCCTTCTGCATCTGGCCCAGGATGCGCTGGCTGTTCATGTAGGCAGTCCCGTCCGCCGTCTGGCTGCCGAAGGGGTTCAGCCAGGGCGCAACCGTCGTCGTGCCAGGTATAGCCGTGCCCTCCAGGCCGGCGCGCATCGCGCTCTGGTTGACGTATCCGCTGTTGAAGGTGTTGGTGACATTCGAATTCGACTGCAGGATCGCCGCCGAATAGAACCAACCCTGCCGCGAACCCTGCCAATCGAGCAGGAACCGGTCCGTCTTGTTGTCGAAGGTGGAAATGCGGCTGCCCATCGATACCGTGCGCCAGTCGAGGTCGATGGGTGCATTGGCGTCGAAGCCGGGCGTGCTGTTGGCTGCAGTGCCTGGAACTCCCGAAAGCCCGGTGCCTCCGGGATAGAAGGGATTTGTGCTGGGCATCGACCACGATATGGCACTGGGGGCGACCACGCTGGTCAGCTTGTTGTTGCCCTGCACGTACTCCAGCGACACTGTGTTGTCGTTGTCGACGGCCAGCGTGCCCTTGACGATGGCACTGAGCTGCTCCTGCGTCGGCACGATGTTCAAGAAGCGCACGTAGTCGAAGTAGCACAGGCTGCCCCCGGACAGCGAATCGGGCGGGTTGCAGCCCGGCGCGGTCGGATTGAAGACATCGTCCGGCAACGTCGCGCTCTGGTAGTAGTTCGCCGGAAAGGTGGTGAACGAGCTGTAGTAGACGCCACGGTCCGGAATGTCCGACGAGCTGGCGAAGCCCCGATCCAGGGCGCTCAACGCCTGTTGCTTGCGGTAGCTCAAGCCACCGAACAGGTTCCATTTCTGCTCGCTCAGCGAGCCGATGCCTCCAGTGACGGTAATGTCGTAGACCTGCCCGCCTCCCGAACTTGTGGGCAACTGAGCCGAGCCACTGACCGACAGGCCCTGGTACTCGGTACGGGTGATGAAGTTGACTACGCCGGCGACGGCGTCGGAGCCATACAAAGCCGAAGCGCCGTCGTTCAGTACCTCGATGCGGTCGATGGCGCCGTACGGAATGGTGTTCAGATCCACGCCCGACGCGTTCCCGCTGTCGTAGGGGTTCATGACCAGACGCTTGCCGTTCAGCAGCACCAGCGTGCGCGCCGGCCCCAAGCCCCGCAGATCGGCAAAGGAGGCACCGCCGTTCACGCCACCCACCGAAAATGCCGAATTGATGGAAGACTGATTCGAGGTGACGAAGGCCAATGCCTGTTCCGCATTGGTGACACCAGCCTTGGCCAGTTCATCAGCCTTCAGCACGGTGACCGGCAGCGCCGTCTCCGAACTGATCTGGCGGATCGAGGAACCTGTGATCGTCACCTGCGCCTGGGCCGGCAACGTCCCGGATAGCACCGTGCCAAAGGCCAGCAGGAGCGCCTTGTCCAGGGCTCGCATCTTGATCATGGGGTTCTCCTCGGGGTGTTCATGACGGTGTCGTTATCCGCGCCGAGCGGGAAACATGCCAGCTTTGTGAAGCGGATGTGTCCGGCGCATGCGCGTCTGTTGCTGATTCTCGGTGCCTTACCACGCCCGTCAGACTGCGGACAACCCCCACGCACCAATGCATGCGGCCATGACGTTGCTCTATCGCAACGCCACGGGCACGCGCGCGCGTTCAGCCCCGGCGAAGTCGCGGCACAGCCGCCATCAGCTCGCGGGTGTAGGCCTGCTGCGGCCGGCCCAGCACCGCCTCGCAGGGTCCCCGCTCGACGATGGCGCCTGCCTGCATCACCGCCACGTCGTCGGCGATGTACTCCACCACGCCGATGTTGTGCGTGATGAAAAGGTAGCTCAGGCCCATCTCGCGCTGCAGCTCGCGCAGCAGGTTCAGGATCTGCGCCTGCACCGACACGTCCAGCGCCGAGGTCGGCTCGTCGCAGACCAGCAGCCGCGGCTGCACCGCCAGCGCCCTCGCAATGGAGATGCGCTGGCGCTGGCCGCCGGAGAACTCATGCGGGTATCGCTGCAGCGCGTCACTGCGCAGCCCCACCCGCTCGACCAGCGTCTCGATGCGACGACGCCGCGCCTCGCGGTCCAGCTGCGGCTGCAGTGCTTCCAGCCCCTCTTCCAGCAACTCCAGCACGCGCAGCCGCGGATTCAGCGAGGCAAAGGGGTCCTGGAAGACGATCTGCACCTCGCGGCGCGCGGCCAGCAGCGCCTCGCCCTGCAGCGTGAACAGGTCGCGGCCTTCCAGCAGCGCCTTCCCCTCGATCCTGGCTTGCCCACGAAGCAGTTGCACGATGGCCTTGCCCGTGGTCGTCTTGCCGCAGCCCGATTCGCCCACCAGTGCCAGCGTGCGTCCGCGTGCCAGCTCGAAGCTCAGGTCGCGTACCGCGTGGAAGCCGGGCCCACGCCGCCGCCATGGGTTGCCGGTGGGCGGGAACACCACGTTCAGCTGCTGCACCTGCAGAAGCGGTGCCGGCGCGACGGCGGCCGGCGCCACCGCCACCGGCGTGGGCGCCTCCGCCACCCAGGCCTCGCCATGCCGGATGCAGCGCACCTGGTGCCCTGCCCCGGCATCGAGCAGCGCCGGCTCGCCGTCGGTGCAAGCCGGCATGGCCCTGCCGCAGCGCGGTGCAAAGCGGCAGCCGCTGAAGGCGGTCCACAGCGGCGGCACCGTGCCGCCGATGGCCGCCAGCGGCTGGCCGCGGCGCATCGCATCGGGCAGCGCCTGAAGCAGCGCGCGGGCGTAGGGGTGCAGCGGCCGGGCGAAGAAGTCCTCGGTGGCGGCCAGCTCGACGATCTGCCCGGCATACATCAGTGCCACGCGCTGCGCCATGCCGGCCACCACGCCCAGGTCGTGGGTGATCAGCAGCATGCCCATGCGGCGCTCCCGCTGCAGCTCGCGCAGCAGCGCCAGGATCTGCCCCTGGATGCTCACGTCCAGCGCGGTGGTCGGCTCGTCGGCGATCAGGTAGTCCGGCTCGGCGGCCAGCGTCATCGCGATCATCACCCGCTGCTTCTGGCCGCCGGACAGGCGGAACGGGTACTCGTCGATGCGCCGCTCGGGCTCGGGGATGCCGACGCGGCCCAGCCATTCGATGGCCTTGGCGCGGGCTGCCGCGCCGCGCAGCGCGGTGTGCGTCTCGATCGCCTCGACGATCTGGTCGCCGACGCGCATCACCGGGTTCAGGCTGGTGGACGGCTCCTGGAAGATCATGCCGATGCGGCCGCCGCGCACGGCGCGCATCGCCTGCTCGGGCAGCGCCAGCAGGTCGGTGCCGTCCAGCTGCACCTGGCCGCCGGCAAAGCTGCCGTTATCCGGCAGCAGGCGCATCAGCGCCAGCGCGGTCATGCTCTTGCCGCAGCCGCTCTCGCCCACCAGCGCAAAGGTCTCGCCGCGCGCCAGCGCCAGGCGGATGCCATCCAGCGCGCGCACCACGCCGGCATCGGCGTCCAGCTCGACGGTCAGGGCCTGCAGCTCGATGCCGCTCACCGTGCCTCCTTGCGCCGCAGCGCGCGCGGCCGTTGCACCCGCGTGCGCGGGTCGAAGGCATCGCGCACGCCGTCGGCAAACAGGTTGGCGGCCAGCACCAGCGTCACCATGAAGCCGAAGGCCGCGGCAAAGCTCCACCAGACCACCGGGTCGCGGCTCATCTCGCTGCGCGCCAGGTTGATCATGCCGCCGAAGCTGTGCATCGACGGATCGACGCCCACGCCCACGTAGGACAGCACCGCCTCGTACAGGATCAGTGCGCTGAAGTCGAGCACGGTGACGATCAGCACCAGGTGCGCGACGTTCGGAAACACATGCCGGCGCATGATGCGACCGGGCGGCACGCCGAAGGCCTGCGCCGCCTGCACGAACTCCAGCTCGCGCAGCTTCAGCGTCTCGGCGCGCAGCAGCCGGCACAGCCCGGCCCAGCCGGTCAGCCCGAGCACCACGCACAGCAGGAAGAGCTTCAGGTCGGCGCGCTCGGCGCCGGTCTCGAACAGCTCCGGATGCTTGTCCAGGAACACCTGCACCATCAGCACGCAGGCCGCAATCAGCAGCACGTTGGGCACCGAGGACAGCACGGTGTACAGGTACTGGATCGCCTCGTCGGCCCAGCCGCGGAAGTAGCCCGCCACGATGCCCAGCCCCACCGCCAGCGGCAGGGTGGCCACCGTGGCCAGCGTGCCGATGACGAAGGCGGTGCGGATGCTCTTCAGCGCCTGGTACAGCACGTCGTTGCCGGTCAGGTCGGTGCCCAGCACGTGGTAGTGGCCGGCCCACAGCACGGCCGGCCCCGCCAGCAGGCCCACCACGCCCAGCGTCAGGCAGGCCACGCGCCAGGGGATGCCGTGCTCGCCGTGCCAGGCCGCGGCCACGCGCTGCCGCCACGGGCCGCCGTCGCGCCGCGACACCACGCTCAGCAGTGCCGCCGACAGCAGCGCCGCGCCCACCACGCCCAGCAGCAGCCCCAGTGCGCCGCGCCAGGCCAGGTCCGGCAGCCACTGGCTTTCGGGGTCGCTGAGATGGGCGCCACCGTGCTTCAGCCGCGGCGCAATCCGCTGCACCTCGCCGCCCACCTCCACCGATTCCTTGGTGAAGCCGACATAGGACAGCGGCCGCGAATAGGTGGCCTCGCGCGAGTCGATCAGCCGAATCAGCAAGGCGTCCAGCAGCGAGCGGGTGCGCGTGTCGTGCGCCGGCGCGTTGGCGCTGGCGCCGGCAGCCGGCGGCAGCAGCGGCCGGTAGTGCACGCTGTCCAGCAGCGTCGCCCCCACGCACAGCAGCAGCACCACCGCCGAGGCCAGCGCGGCCGGGTCGCGGAACACCTTGTGCCAGTTGGCCGCCAGCCCCGGCCGGCGCAGCACCATCAGCACGTAGCCGGCCAGCGCCAGGGCCATCAGCCACATGGCCGCGTCGGTCCACAGCACGACGAGCTTCGGCATGTCAGCCCAGCCTCACCCGTGGGTCGGCCCAGCTGTAGGCCAGGTCGATCAGGATGTACGACGCGATGTACAGCAGCGAGCCCAGGAAGACCATCGTGCGCACCACCGCGAAGTCCTGCTTGCCGATGGCCTCGATCACATAGGCGCCCAGCCCCGGCAGGCCGAAGAAGCTTTCGAACACCAGGCTGCCCAGGAACACATAGGGCAGGTACGCGCCGGCGCTGGTGATGATCGGGATCAACGCGTTGCGCAGCACGTGCCGGGCCATCACCACGCCTTCGGACAGCCCCTTGGCGCGGGCGGTGCGCACGTAGTCCTTGCCCAGCTCTTCCAGCAGCATGGCGCGGTACAGCCGCGCCTCGCCGCCCAGCCGCGCCAGCAGCGACAGCCCGATCGGCAGCACCAGAAAGCGCACCAGGTCCCAGCCCTCGCCGTAGCCCGAGATCGGCGCCAGCCGCAGCACGCGCGAGAAGAAGTACTGGCCGACGATGATGTAGAACAGGCTGCTGATCGACAGCATCAGCACGCACAGCACCACGCCCCAGAAATCCAGCCGGGTGTGGCGGAACATCGCCAGCAGCAGCGCCAGCGCGGTGCTGGCCAGCAGCTGCAGCACGAACAGCGGCAGCGCCAGCTGCATGCTGACCCACATGCGCGTGGCCACCTCGTGGCCGATGCTGCCGCCGCCTTCGGCATCGCTGCGGCCGAAATCCAGCGCGAACAGCGACACCGAGCGCTCCCAGAAGATGGTGTCGGTGAAGCGCTGCGTGCCCTGCTGCGCGGGGTTGAAGTACAAGGGCTTGTCGTAGCCGCGCTCGGCCTTCCACTTGTCGATGACTTCCTGGTTGATGCGCTTGCCGCCCAGGTTCAGCCGCGCCATGTCGTCCGGCGTGTTGACGGTGAAAAACAGGAAGAAGGTGGCCAGGTTCACCCCCAGCAGCACCAGCGCGCCGTAAGCGAAGCGCCGCAGCACGATCCAGCCCATCAGGCCACCACCTCGCCGTAGGCATTGCGGCGCTCGCGGCGGCGCAGGCTGCGCCAGCCGCCGAAGCCCAGCGCCGCGGCGGCCAGCGCCAGCAGCCCCAGCGGCCACCACACTGGCTGGTTCCACTCGGCCTGCAGCCGCACGCGCTCGGGCACGTCCAGCCGCAGGTACTTGCCATGGTCGCGCACCAGCACCGCCGGCTTGTAGTTGTGCACCCAGGTCTGCGCCGCGCCCGAGCTGAACGGGAAGTAGCCGAAGCTCCAGGGCGCGTCCTGCTGCACGATGCGCACCATCTGGTCGATCACCGCCTGCTTCTGCGGGCCGTCCTCCAGCAGCTTGACCTGCGCGAACAGTCGGTCGAATTCGGGGCTGGCGTAGTTCGAGGTGTTCTCGCCGTCGTGTTCGGTCTTGCCGTTCGGACCGTAGAGCAGGAACAGGAAGTTCTCGGCGTCCGGGTAGTCGGCCAGCCAGCCCAGCCAGAACACCTGGTAGTTGCCCTTGCGCACCTTGTCCTGGAACTGGTTGTTGTCGGTGGCGCGCACCTCGAGCTGGATGTCGATCTTGGCAAACTGCCGCACCACCCAGTCGATGCCGGCCTTGTTCTCGGGCGTGGGCGCCGAATAGAAGTCGTAGTTGATGACCAGCGGCTTGCCGGTGCGCGCGTCGCGGCCGTTCGGGTAGCCGGCTTCGGCCATCAGTTGCTTGGCCTCGGCGATGGAGCGGCGCACCGCCTTGCCGTCCTGCCAGCGATGCGTCACCGGGTTCACGCCTTCGGCCGTGCCGTGGCGCGAACCGAAGATGCCCTGCGGCAGCGGGCCCATGGCCACCTCGCCGGCGCTCTTGGGGAAGATCTTCGAATACTCCTCCCAGTCGATGGCGATCGAGATCGCCTGCCGCAGCTTGCGGTTGCGCGCCTGCTGCTCGGGGGTATCGCCCCAGCCCACCACCGGGTCGCGCATATTGAAGCCGATGAACCAGCTGGTCACGTCCGAAAAGCGCGGCAGCCGGAAGCCCTTGGCCAGGTAGTCGGCGCGCACCTCCTCGGAGTCCTGCATCTCCACCAGGTAGTCCATGCCGGTGTCGGTGCGCTCGAACACCTCGATGTCGTAGTAGCCCTGGCGGAACTTGGCGCGGATCGGCACGCTTTCGCGCTCCACCGTCGAGACATAGGTGTCGACGAAGGGCATGGTCTTGCCACAGTCGTCCAGCAGGCCGGCCTCCTTGTCGCCGGGCATGCCTTCGCAGGGATAGGGCTCGCCGCGGAAGTTCGGGTTGCGCTGCAGCACATGGCGCCGGTCGCGCACGAACTCGGTCATCATGTACGGGCCGGTGCCCACCGGCCAGCTGTCCAGGCTCAGGCCCGCATCAGCCATGCCGGGCTGGGCGTAGAAGGCATCGGCCTCCCAGGGGATCGGCGCGGTGAAGGTGGTGGTCAGCCAGTAGTTCCACTGCGGGTACTTGCCCTTGATGCGGATGCGCAGCAGGTACTTCTCGGGCGCGGTGGCGCCGGCCAGCGGCCAGCGCCGGAAGTCCAGGAAGGGCTTGTCCGCGGCCGACGGGTCGGCGCCCTCGCGCAGCTTGCGGTCCTCTTCCTTGACGCGTTCGCCGTAGTCGCGCAGGCCCACGATGTTCTCGGCAAAGATGCCGAAGATCGGCGTCGTCACCCGGGTGGTGGCGTGGCGCTTCAGCGCATAGACATAGTCCTCGGCCACCAGCTCGCGGGTGCCCTGGTGCTCGAATGCCAGTGGCGAGCGGCGCGCACCGAGCTCGCCCGGGCGCAACGCCAGGTAGCGGTAGCGGCCCTGGGCATCCAGCGCAAAGGCCGGATGCGGCTGGTACCGGATGCCCGGCTTGATACGGATGTCGTAGACGCTCTCGGCCACCTCGGCGGCCGGCGCGTCGTCGGGCAGCGGCTGGCCCTGCGCGTCCAGGTAGCGCGGCCGCACCACCTGCTGCGCCGTCTTCGGCACCAGCGTGAAGGGCCGCAGCAGGTAGTGGTAGCCGTACAGCGGCTCGTAGATCTGGTAGGTATAGGGCGTCTCGTTCGACCAGTACGAGGCCGTCGGGTCCAGGTGCCGCGGCGAGTTCTGCGGTACGGCGCTGAAGCCGGTGTTGGTCGCCGCCTGTCCTGCTGGCCAGGGGTTGTTGTTGCAGCCGGCCAGCGCAAGCACCAGCGCCAGCAGCCAGCCCAGCGCGCCGGCCGGCGGCCGCCGCTCAGCCTCCGGCATGACCCCAGTGCAGATAGGCGTTGCGGCCGTCCGCCACCAACTGCACGCGCCGGCCCACCGGCAGCGTCAGCTTGGCCGGCACGTGGCCGAAGGGCAGCCCGGTCAGGATCGGCGTGGCGCACTCGCTGCGCAGCCGCTGCACCGCCACCTTCAGCGAGAAGCCGCGGTCCAGCGGCGACTTGGTCTGCACGGTGAACTGGCCCAGCAGCACTGCCTTCTGTGCGGCCAGCACCCCCGCCTGGTGCAGCTGCAGCAGCATGCGCTCCACCCGGTAGGGCTGCTCGTTCACGTCTTCCAGGAACAGGATGCCGCCGCGCACCCGCGGCCAGTGCGGCGTGCCCAGCAGCGACAGCAGCACCGTCAGGTTGCCGCCCCACAGCCGGCCCGCCACGTCCAGGCCGTCGAAGCCTGCCTCGGTGCGGAAGCCCACCGCTTCCAGCTCGCCGCGCATCGCCTCGGTGAAGCAGGGCACGGTCAGCTCGTCCAGGCCGCCGGCCTCGTCGCTGCGGCCGAAGTCCTCCGCCGCCGTCGGCCCGGCCCAGCTGGGTGCGCCGCCGTGGGCCAGCAGGCCCAGCTGCAGCGCGGTGATGTCGCTCAGGCCCACCCAGCGGGTGCCGGCCTCCACGCTGCGCTGCAGCCGCGGCCAGTCGATGCGGTCCAGCAGCCGTGTCAGGCCGTAGCCGCCGCGGCTGGCCAGCGCCACGGCCGGTGCCTGGTCGGCCACACGGTGCAGCGCCTGCAGGCGGGTGTCGTCGTCACCGGCAAAGCGCTGATATCGGCGCAGCGCATCGTCGTCCAGATAGGCATCGAAACCCAGCGCCTTCAGCCGGCGCAGGGCCAGCCGCACCGGCGCCGCCTTCAGCGTCACGCCCGAGGGGCTGAAGATGCACAGGCGCATCATCGCGGCGGCAGGCCGGGCAGTTGTGCAGGATCCAGCTCCACCGCCTCGCCGGTGGGGATGCTCTCGGTGACGGACGCCTGCCGTTCGGCGCGCTGCTGTTCGCGTCGCGCCGCGAAGAAGTCGCGCAACAGTTGTCCGCAAGCCGGTGCCAACACGTCACCGATCACGTCGGTCTGGTGATTGAGCCGCGGCTCAGCGAACAGGTTCAGCACCGAGCCAGCGGCGCCGGTCTTCGGATCGCTGGCACCGAACACCACCCGCTTGAAGCGGGCATGCAGCAGCGCCATCGCGCACATCGGGCAGGGCTCCAGCGTGACGTAGAGCTCGCAGTCCGGCAGCCGGTAGTTCTCGAGCAGCTGCGCGGCATGGCGCAGCGCCACGATCTCGGCATGCGCGGTCGGGTCATGGGTGGTGATCGGCCGGTTGTAGCCGGTGGCGATGACCTGGCCCTCGCGCAGGATCACCGCGCCCACCGGCACCTCGCCCACCAGCAGCGCGTTATGCGCCTGGTCCAGGGCCAGGCGCATGCCGGCTTCGTCCTTGATCCGTTGTTCGTCGCTCATCGGGGCCTGCCGGCGGCTGCAGCCGCCGGCCTGGGCCCGGATTGTGCCCGGTGGCCGTGACCGGCGCGTCAGCCCTGCGCGGCGTCCACCACCATCGCCTGCATCACCCGGTGCGGGCTGATGCCCCATCGCGCCTGGCCGTGCAGGTAGACCATGCGTTCGTCACGGCTGATGCGGCCGTCGGCGGTGATGACGGCCATGCTGAGCTGAAGCACCAGCACGCGGGCGGCTTCGTCGGTGACGGCGTCGAGCACGGCATTGACATAGTCGGCCTCCGCGGCCCGCAGCCAGGAGCGTCCGCACAGGCTGGCGCCCACATCTGCCGAGCAATGCTCCAGCAACTCGCGAAAGCGCGCACTGCTCACGCCCAAACGGCGGAACGCTCGAAGGCGCTCAAGTTCCTGCCATTCATGCGGGCCCAGCTGGCCGTTGGCGGCCAGCAGCAGTGCCAACGCCCGCGCGGGGGCTTCGTCTGGGCAAGTCGGTTCGGCGGGCTGGGGCAAGGGCACCTCCGTGATGGCCGCGACGCGACCTGTTGCTGGGCGTGAGACACGCGCCGGCACGACGAGTTCCGCAGCGCCGATGCGGCAGGGCCAGGAATCGCGGGCCGCTGTCAATCCAGCTGGATCGAGCGCAGGCCCAGCGCAAAGGGCCCCGCCTGGCGCTCACCGATCAGCAACCCCAGCTGGCGCAGGGCTTCCGGCCGAAAGGCGGGAGCACCCGGCACGGGCCTGCCCCGCCAGGTGGGCGCGAAGGCGGACCAGGGCAGGTGCAGCAGCGTCCACGCGCCCGGGCGCGGTGCCATGGCCGCCTGGTAGCTGAGGCCATCGAAACCTTCGTCCGTGCGCAGACCGAGCTTGTAGCGCTTGCCATCACCCAGCAGCTCGAGCAGGAGGCCACTGGCTTGCCGATCCACCAAGGCGTCGACCGGCGCCCGCAGCGACGCGAACCCGCCGCCCGCATCGAGCGACACCACACCTTCGAAGACGGCATGGCCGGCCGGGTCGTGATGCAGCCGGCTTTGCGACCGCCCGCCCATCACCCGGTCGTCTATAGGCACGAAGCCGCCGACGCTGGCGGTGCCATCGAAGCGGAACAACTCGCGCGCCATGCGGACCTCCGGTTCGCGGCAGCTGCCTCAGCCGGCGGCGTCGCCGCCCGGCAGCCCGGTGACATCCAGCGCCTCGGCCCGGCGCATCATTGCCCGCGTCATGCGGCGGAAGATGAACAGGTGGGCCGGGGCCAGCGCATACCAGTACAGCAGCCCCCAGACGCCCTGGGCATGCCAGTAGGCAGTGATGCTCAGCCGCGTGCGCGGCGCTGAACCCGCGGCGGGCTCGGGGTCGATCTCGAACTCCAGCACGCCCGAGCCGGGTGCACGCATGCCGAAATTCAATGTCAGCCGGCGGCCTGGCTCCAGCGCCAGCACGGTCCAGTAGTCGACACGGTCGCCGATGCGCAGCTCGGTCGGATGGCGTCGGCCGCGTGTCAACCCTGGGCCGCCGACCAGCCAGTCCATCGCGCCGCGCAGCCACCACAGCCAATCCATCGTGTAGTAGCCGACATCGCCGCCCAGCGTGGCGGCGGTGTGCCATAGCGCCGCTGGCGATGCCGCGCCCACCGCGCTGCCGCTGGCGCGCTTGGCGTAGAAGGCATGGTCCAGCCGGAAGCCGCGGAACATCAGCAGGCCTTCGCTCCACCGGGCCGCCACGGTGTGCGAGCGTTCGGCCTGCAGCGCGGCGGTCACCGACTCGCGAAAACTCAGCAGCTGCTGCGGCACCAGCCGACGCAGCGCGGCATCGTCGGCCGGCAGGTCGTGCTTCAGTCCGCCGATCAGCGCGCGTGCGATGTTCGTCGGCACGGCGGTGATCAGGCCCAGCCAGCGCGCCGACAGCTCCGGGGTCAGCACGGGTACAGGCACGATCCGGGGCCGCCGGCCCACCACCTGGCCGTACTGGCGCATGACGTCCTCGTAGCTGAGGTAGTCGGGGCCTGCCGCGTCGAAGATGCGGCCCGCAGCCTCGTCCAGCGAGGCCACGCGCACCAGGTACTCCAGCAGGTTATCCAGCGCGATGGGCGACGACTTCGACCGCACCCAGCGCGGCGTCAGCATCAGCGGCAGGTGGTTGACGAGATCGCGCACCACCTCGTAGGCGGCCGAGCCCGGGCCGACGATGATGCCGGCGCGAATCTCGGTCACGGGCACCGGGCCGGCGCGCAGCCGCTCGCCCGTGTCGCGCCGCGACACCAGGTGCTCGGAGTCGGCGTCTTCGGGTATCAGCCCGCCCAGGTAGACGATGCGGCGCACACCTGCCTGGGCTGCCGCGGCGGCAAAGTGGCTGGCGGCCTGCAGGTCCAGGCGGCCGAAATCCTGCCCGGCGGCCATCGAGTGCACCAGGTAGTAGGCGATGTCGACCCCAGCCAGCGCCGCCGGCAGCGAATCGGGCCGCAAGGCATCGGCCTCGACCAGTTCGACGCCCTTCCAGCCACGGGCTTCCAGGACCTTGCGGTTGCGCCCGCTGGCGCGCACCACGCAGCCTTCGCGGCGCAGCCGCGGCACCAGATGCGCGCCGATATAGCCCGTGGCACCGAACACCAGCACCCGTGTGCCAGGTCCCGGGGACCCGCTGGCAGGGGTGACCGCGCTGCCCGAGGAAATCACGCGGCAGGCTCGTGCACCGGCACGCCGCTGCGCCGGACGACCTCGCGGCCCACGGCCTCCAGTTGCGCCGCCAGGTTCTGGCGCACGGCCAGGCTGCCGACGGCGGGCGGTGGTGGCAGCCGCAGCCCGATCGACGCGCTGTAGCGCAGCCGGGTATGTGGCTGCCCGCGATGCGTGCCGCCGGGCGCGAGCTCGTAGCGGCCTTCGAAGGATTCGATGGCACGCCCGCGCAGCAGCCCCAGCTGCACGCTCAAAGCCGTGGCGATGGCGGATTGAAAGGGCCGGTGTTCGATCTGCAGCCTGACTGTCATCGACTGCGCAAACAACAGCATGCGGAACTCACCTTGCTGCTCGACCAGCAGGCGCTCGACGCCTTGCTTCTCAGCGTGTCGCTCGAGCACGCGACACGCCCGGATGCCGGGCATGAAGCCCGACAGGCCGTCGTAGTCGGTGATGGTGTCCCAGACCGTCCTTGCATCGGCCGGCAGGTCGAGCAGCGCGTCGGCCGTGAAGCGTCGGCCCTTGCGTCGCACGGCAATGCTCGGCACCTTCATCGCAGGCCGGCCGCCAAGCCCTTCACAGGAACGCCGGCGTCGATGGACGCGGGGCCCCGCTTCATTCCCACTCGATCGTTGCGGGCGGCTTGGAGCTGACGTCGTAGGTGACGCGGTTGATGCCGCGTACCTCGTTGATGATGCGGCTGGACACCTTCTTCAACAGGCCATACGGCAGTTCGGCCCAGTCGGCAGTCATGAAGTCGCTGGTGTGCACCGCGCGCAGCGCCACCACGTGGTCGTAGGTGCGGCCATCACCCATCACGCCCACGCTCTTGACCGGCAGGAACACCGCAAAGGCCTGGCTGGTCAGGTCGTACCAGCTCTTGCCGGTGGCCTCGTCCTTCCAGGCGCGCAGCTCGTCGATGAAGATCGCATCGGCGCGGCGCAGCAGCTCGGCGTACTCGGGCTTGACCTCGCCCAGGATGCGCACGCCCAGGCCCGGCCCAGGGAACGGGTGGCGGTAGACCATGTCGTGCGGCAGGCCGAGGGCCACCCCGAGTTCGCGCACCTCGTCCTTGAACAGGTCGCGCAGCGGCTCCAGCAGCTTCAGGCCCAGCGTCGCGGGCAGCCCGCCGACGTTGTGGTGGCTCTTGATGTTGGTGGCCTTCTTGGTCTTGGCGCCGCCCGATTCGATGACGTCCGGGTAGATCGTGCCCTGCGCCAGCCACCGCGCGTTGGACAGCTTCTTCGCCTCGCGCTGGAAGACCTCGACGAACTCGCGGCCGATGATCTTGCGCTTGGCCTCGGGGTCGCTGACGCCCTTCAGGTGGCCCAGGAACTGCTCGCTGGCGTCCACATGCACCACCTTGGCATGCAGCCGGCCGGCGAACATGTCCATCACCATGCGGCCTTCGTTCAGACGCAGCAGGCCGTGGTCGACGAACACGCAGGTCAGCTGGTCGCCGATGGCACGGTGGATCAGCGCCGCCGCCACGCTGGAATCGACGCCGCCGGACAGGCCCAGGATCACCTCCTCGCTGCCCACCTGCTCGCGGATCTTCGCCACCGCCTCGGCGATGTGGTCGCGCATCACCCAGTCGGGCCTGGCGCCGCAGATCTGCAGCACGAAGCGCTCCAGCAGCGCCCGCCCCTGCACGGTGTGCGTCACCTCGGGGTGGAACTGCACGCCGTAGTAGCCGCGCGATTCGTCGGCCATGCCGGCGATCGGGCAGCTGGGCGTGCTGGCCATCAGCTTGAAGCCGGGCGGCAGCGCGGTGATCTTGTCGCCGTGGCTCATCCACACCTTCAGCATGCCGTGGCCTTCGGCGGTGCGGAAATCCTCGATATCGTTCAGCAGCCGCGTATGGCCGTGCGCCCGCACCTCGGCATAACCGAACTCGCGGTGCGAGCTGGCCTCAACCTGGCCGCCCTGCTGCACCGCCATCGTGAACATGCCGTAGCAGATGCCCAGCACCGGCACGCCGCTGTTCCACACCGCCTGCGGTGCGCGCAGCTCGTGCTCCTCGTAGGTGCTGGCATGGCTGCCGCTGAGGATGATGCCTTTGGGTGCGAACTCGCGGATGAAGGCGTCGGAGACGTCGTTCGGATGGATCTCGCAATAGACATGCGCCTCGCGCACGCGGCGCGCGATCAGCTGCGTGACCTGCGAGCCGAAGTCGAGGATCAGGATCTTGTCGTGCATGCCGAAATGGAGAAAGAGGGGCGCTACTCGGTGCGGTAGTTCGGGGCTTCCTTGGTGATCTGCACGTCGTGCACATGGCTTTCGCGCATGCCAGCCGAAGAGATCTCGACGAACTCGGCACGCTCGTGCATCTCGGCGATCGAGGTGCAGCCGCAGTAGTGCATCGACGCGCGCAGGCCGCCGGCCATCTGGAAGACGATGGCCACCAGCGAGCCCTTGTAGGGCACCTGCCCTTCGATGCCCTCGGGCACCAGCTTGGCCGAGCCGACACTGCCGTCGTCGGCGCCTTCCTGGAAGTAGCGGTCGGCCGAGCCTTGCGCCATCGCGCCCAGCGATCCCATGCCGCGGTAGCTCTTGTAGCTGCGGCCCTGGTACAGCACCACCTCGCCGGGGGCCTCTTCGGTGCCGGCAAAGGCGCTGCCCATCATCGCGCTGTGCGCGCCGGCGGCAATGGCCTTGGCCAGGTCGCCCGAATAGCGGATGCCGCCGTCGGCGATCAGCGGCACGCCGCTGCCCTGGATGGCCTTGGCCACCGAATCGATGGCCATGATCTGCGGCACGCCCACGCCGGTGACGATGCGGGTGGTGCAGATCGAGCCTGGCCCGATGCCCACCTTCACCGCGTCGGCGCCGGCCTCGACCAGCGCCAGCGCGGCCGCGCCGGTGGCGATGTTGCCGCCGATCACGTCCACCTGCGGATAGTGGCGCTTGACCCAGCGCACGCGCTCGATCACGCCTTCGCTGTGGCCGTGCGCCGTGTCCACCACGATGGCGTCGACGCCGGCCTTGACCAGCAGTTCGACGCGCTCTTCGGTGCCCTCGCCCACGCCCACTGCGGCGCCGACACGCAGCTTGCCCAGCGAATCGCGCGCCGCGTTCGGGAAATTGGTCTGCTTGGTGATGTCCTTCACCGTCATCAGGCCGCACAGCTCGAAGGCATCGTTGACCACCAGCACCCGCTCCAGCTTGTGCTTGTGCATCAGCGCCTTGCCGTCGTCGATGGTGGCGTGCTCGCCCACGGTGATCAGCCGTTCGCGCGGCGTCATGATCTCGCTGACCGGCGCGTCCATGCGCGTCTCGAAACGCAAGTCACGTCCGGTGACGATGCCCACCACCGTCTTGCCCTGCAGCACCGGGAAGCCGGATATGCCGTGCTGCCGGGACAGCGCCATCACCTGCCGCACCGTGACCTCGGGCGTGATGGTGATCGGGTCGCGCAACACGCCGGATTCGTAGCGCTTGACGCGCGCCACCTCGGCCGCCTGGGCCTGCGGCGGCATGTTCTTGTGCACGATGCCGATGCCCCCTTCCTGGGCAATGGCGATCGCCAGGCGGCTTTCGGTCACGGTGTCCATCGCGGCGGACACCAGCGGCAGGTTCAGCCGGATGTTGCGCGACAAGCGGGTGGCGAGGCTGGTGTCGCGTGGCAACACCTTCGAATACGCCGGCACCAGCAACACATCGTCGAAGGTGAGCGCTTTGCCTAGAAGGCGCATGGATGAAGCTCCTGACGCAAAAGCAAATTATACGGACGCGCCCACGCCCGCCCGCCTGTCGTGACGCTTTGCACACCCCGTGCCAGCGGGCCTGCCACTACACTGGCGCGATGCTTTTCCAACCCTTGCCGCTGTGCCGCCAGGCCGTTCTTGCCTTGGGCGTGCTGGGGCTGCTGTGCCTGTCGACGCCAGCTGAAGCGCAGTGGAAGTGGCGCGACAGCCGCGGGCAGGTGCACATCAGCGACATTCCCCCACCCAGGGACATTCCAGACAAGGATGTGCTGCAGAAGCCCGAGGTGACGGTACGAAAGCCCGCGCCGGTGCCTGTGGCGGCCAATGCCGCCAGCGCCGCCCTGCCCGGCAAGCCGCCGGTCGACCCCGAACTGGAAGCCAAGCGCAAGCGCGCTGAGCAGGAACAGGCCGCGTTGGCCGAGGCCGACAAGAAAAAGGCCGCAGCCGTGCGCAAGGACAATTGCCAACGTGCCCGCGAACAATTGGCCACGATCGACAGCGGGCAGCGCATCGCCCGCGTCAAGGCCGACGGCGAACGCGAGATCCTGGACGACGAACAGCGCGCCAAGGAAGCCCGGCGTGCCCGCGAGGCCATTGCCAGCGAATGCCGCTGATGCGGCGCGGCCTTCAGGTCTTCGGCCCTGTGCGCGCGCGCTTGTAGCGCAGCCGCCGCGCCTCCTTCGGGTCCACCTTCAACGGGCGGTAGATCTCCACCCGGTCCAGGTCGCGCAACAGGGCGTCTGCAGGGTGCAGCCGGCCCCACAGGCCGGTGCGCAGTTCGTTCGCCTGCAGCCCATGCCGCTCGCACAGGCCGCTGGCCCGCACCGCGTCGAGCAGCCGGGTGCCCGGTGGCACTTGCAGCGGCACGATGTCCACCTGCCCGGGCGCCGGGCTGTAGGCCACCTCGACGCGCAGAAGCGCCGTCTCAGCGCGGCCCATACACCACCTCGGCCCGGCTGACGAAGGAGTCGACGAAGGTGTTGGCCACGCGGTCGAAGACCGGGCTCAGCACAGCCTCCAGCGCCTTGCTGGCGAAGGCATAGCGCAGGTCGAACTCGATCTTGCAGGCCTGGGCCGGGCTGCCCGGCCGGCCCAGCGGTCGGAAGGCCCAGGTGCCGTCGAGCAGCGAGAAGGGCCCGTCGACCAGCTTGACGACCACCGTTTCGCCGGGCACGTGCTCGTTGCGAGTGGTGAAGGCATGGCGCACGCCGGCATAGGCCAGGCCGATCCGGGCCGTCACGCCGTCAGGGTGCTGCTCGAGCACCTCCGCGCGGTCGCACCAGGGCAGGAACTGCGGATAGGTCTCCACGGCCGTCACCAGCTGGTACATCTCGATTGGCGAGTACCACAGCAGGACGGACTTGTTCACGTGCTTCATACAATGCCGCCGATTCTAGAGAGCCCATGTCTGCCACGATCGCCGAGAACCGCCGCGCCCGCTTCGAGTACCACCTGGAGGAGCGGCATGAGGCCGGCATCGTGCTGGAGGGCTGGGAGATCAAGGCCATCCGCGCCGGCCAGGTGCAGCTGACCGACGGCTACGTGGTCATCCGCGACGGCGAGCTGTACCTGATCGGCTGCCGCATCAACGCGCTGCGCAGCGCCTCCACCCACGTGCATCCGGAGGCCGACCGCACCAAGAAGCTGCTGATGCACAAGGACGAGATCCGCCGCCTGGTCGGCAAGGTGGAGCAGAAGGGCTTCACGCTGGTGCCGCTGAACCTGCACTACAAGGGCGGCCGGGTGAAGGTGGAGATCGCGCTCGCCAAGGGCAAGGCCGAGCACGACAAGCGCGATACCGAGAAGAAGCGCGACTGGGAGAGGGAAAAGGGACGTTTGATGAGACACAAGGTCTCATCCAGCCCGAAGGGCTGAGCGGCGCAGCCGCGTCGGCCCTTTCGCCAGAAAGGTCGCCTCATGCGGCACAAGGTGTCGTCCAAGGCCTGAGCCACCCCGGCACAGGGTTTGTCTGGGCTAGGACGGGCGCCGCGCATGCCCTTCAATGCGGGCCCGATGTCGCTGGCCCGCCGCTCCTTCCGCCTCCTGCCTATCGCTTTCGCCTGCGCTGCCGCCTGCGCCGCCGTGCTGCCGGCGATGGCCCAGCCGGTGCCCAGCCAGGCCGAGCCGGTGGTCATCAGCGGCGGCGGCGTCGAGCGCCGCGCCTTCGAGACGCCTTACTCCGTCAGCATCGTCGGCGAGGAAGAGCTGCGCAACGCCGGGCCGATGGTCAACCTGTCGGAATCGCTGAACCGCGTGCCCGGCCTGGTGGCCAACCTGCGCAACAACTATGCGCAGGACCTGCAGATCAGCTCGCGCGGCTTCGGCGCGCGTGCCACCTTCGGCATCCGCGGCCTGCGGCTGTACACGGACGGCATCCCGGCCACCATGCCCGACGGCCAGGGCCAGGTGTCGCATTTCGACATCGCTGGCGCGCAGCGCATCGAGGTGCTGCGCGGGCCCTTCTCGGCGCTGTACGGCGCCAACTCGGGCGGCGTGATCTCGCTGGTCAGCGCCGCGCCCAGCGCCAACACCTACGCGGTGGATGGCGACGTCGGCAGCGACGGCCTGTGGCAGGCCCGCGTCGGTCTCGAGGCGCTGTTCGACGGCGGCTGGAACCTGCGCGTGCAGGCCAGCCAGTTCAACACCGACGGCGTACGGCCGCACAGCGCGGCGCAGCGCACCCTGGGCAACCTGCGGCTGGGCTGGGTGGGCGAGCGCGACACGCTGGTGCTGCTGCTGAACAGCGTCGACCAGCCGGCGCAGGACCCGCTGGGCCTGACCCGCGCGCAGTTCGAACAGGACCCGTTCCAGACCACGCCGCAGGCGATCCTGTTCGACACCCGCAAGACCACCGGCCAGACCCAGGGTGGCGGCACCTGGCGGCACCGCTTCGACGACGCCGGCGCGCTGCGCGAAAGCGTACTCACGCTGTATGCCGGGCAGCGCGACATCACCCAGTGGCAGGCCATCCCGCCAGCCACGCAGCTGAACCCGCGGCATCCCGGCGGCGTGGTGTCCTTCGCCCGCGACTACAGCGGCGTCGACGCCCGGCTGCGCTGGGCCTGGCAAGGGGCCGGCCTGATCGCCGGCATCGCCAGCGAGCAGCAGGGCGAGCTCCGCCGCGGCTACGAGAACTTCATCGGCAGCGGCGCCAGCCAGGTGCTGGGCGTGACCGGCGCGCTGCGCCGCGACGAGGACAACCGCGTGCGCAGCACCGACCTTTACCTGCAGGGCGAGTTCGAGCTGGGCCCCACGCTGTGGGCCACCGCCGGCTGGCGCAGCGGCCGGCTCAGCGTGCGCAGCACCGACCGCTACCTGCCCAACGGCGACGATTCCGGCTCGCTGAGCTACGGCTACAACACGCCGGTGCTGGCGTTGCAGTGGCTGCCCACGCCCGACTGGAACCTGTACGTCAGCGCCGGCAAGGGCTTCGAATCGCCGACGCTGAACGAGCTGGCCTACCGGCCCGATGGCTCCAGCGGCTTCAACACCAGCCTGCAGCCGCAGACCAGCACGCAGTTCGAAGTCGGCGCCAAGTGGCGCAACGACGGCCTGGGGCTGGGTGTGGAAATGGCGCTGTTCCAGGCCGATACCGAAGAGGAGATCGGCGTGTTCACCAACGCCGGCGGGCGCTCCAGCTTCCAGAACGTGGGCCGAACGCGGCGCAGCGGCGCTGAACTCGCGCTGCGCTGGCAGCCGGCGCCGCAATGGCGCGCTTTGGTAGCGCTGACCTCGCTGGACGCGGTGTACCGCGATGCCTTCGAGACCTGCGCCGCCCTGCCCTGCATCGCGCCGGCCGACCGCGTTACGGTGCCGGCCGGCAACCGGATTGCCGGCACGATGGCGCAGAGCGCCTTCGCCAGCCTCGCCTGGCGGCCGCTGCCGGCCACCGAGCTGGGCGTGGAATGGCGCTACCAGGGCGACATGCCGGTGAACGACCGCAACAGCGATTTCTCGCCTTCGGCCTCGCTGGTGGGGCTGCGGATGTCGCACAGCATGCCGCTGGGGCCGGGCACGCTGTCGCTGCTGGCCCGGCTGGACAACCTGACGAACCGCGCCTATGCCGGCGCGGTGATCGTCAACGAGGCCAACGGCCGCTACTTCGAGACCGCTGCAGCGCGCAACGCGCTGCTGGCGCTGCGCTGGCAGGCGCCGTTCTAGGGTGAACGGCGCCCGCTGCGGCGCAGGCTACTTCGGCCGGATGGCATCGGCCGTGCCCTGGATGAAGGCCTTGATCTTCTCCACTTCGGCCGGCGACAGCTTGCCGTTGAAATTGGGCATGCCCTTGTCTGCCAGCTGGCCGGTGAGCACGAACTTGTCCAGGTTGGCGATCGTCGACGGCGCCGAATAGCCCAGGTTCGGCACATTGCCGCCTCGGTCGACACCCGGCACGCCGTGGCAGAACACGCAGTTGCTGACGTAAAGCGCCGTGCCTTCCTGGTAGTGGTTCTTGTCGTAGGGCACGCCCTGCAGCAGCGCGTTCAGCTTGTAATCGACGAAAGCCGGCGGCTTGGCCGTGCCGCCGATGGCGAAGGTGTAGACGGTCCCCGGGCCAGCGCGATCGGTGTGGCGCGCGGCGATGCCGTAAACCCCGCCCCAGCCGACAGCGATCGACACGTACTGCTTGCCGTCCACCTCGTAGGTGGACGGAGCCGCCACCACACCGGTTCCGGTGGGCACCTCCCACAGCTTCTTGCCGTTGCGTGCGTCATAGGCGACGAAGCGCCCGTCGGCCGTGCCCTGGAACACCAGGTTGCCGGCGGTGGCCAGCGTGCCACCGTTCCACGGACCGACGTGGTCCACCGTCCACGCCGCCTTCTGCGCCACCGGGTCCCACGCCATCAGCTGGCCGAAAAGCTTGCTCTTCGGCGGCTCGACGTTGGCGAACATGGCCATGTTCCAGCCCAGGTTGCTGTGCGGCTCTCCGGGGCGATGGGTGTTGAACTTCCAGTCCTTGTTGTCCATCAGGTTGACCGGCACGCCCTGCACGGGCATGTAGGCCAGGCCCGTGGCCGGACTGAAGGACATCGAGTGCCAGTTGCGCGCGCCATACGCACTGGGGATGATCTCGCGCGGCCTGTCGGCCACGCGTGCAATCGGCGTCTCGATCGGCCGGCCGCTGGCGTCGTAGCCGGTGGCCCAGTTGACCTCGACGAAGTTCTTCGCCGAGATGAACTTGCCGTCGGTGCGGTCGATGACGAAGAAGAAGCCGTTCTTCGGCGCATGCAGGATCACCTTGCGCGGCTTGCCGTCGATCTTGATGTCGGCCAGGATCATCGGCTGCGTGCTGGTGAAGTCCCAGTTGTCGCCGGGCGTCTCCTGGTAGTGCCAGACGTACTTGCCGGTATCGGGGTCGAGCGCGACGATCGACGCCAGGTACAGGTTGTCGCCGCCGGCCGGGCTGCGCTTGTTGCGTGCCCAAGGGCTGCCGTTGCCGGTGCCGATGTACATCAGGTTCAGCTCAGGGTCGAAGGCCATTGCGTCCCAGGCCGTGCCGCCGCCGCCAGCTTCCCACCACTTGCCGGCCTTGTCCCAGGTTTGTGCGGCGCGCGCCATCGAGATGTCCTCGAAGGGCTTGCTCGGGTCGCCCGGCACGGTGAACCAGCGCCATTTCTGCTCGCCGGTGGCGGCGTCGTAGGCGGTGATGTAGCCGCGCACGCCGTATTCGGCGCCGCCGTTGCCGATGATCACCTTGCCCTTGTAGACGCGCGGCGCGCCGGTGATGGTGTAGGACATCTTGCGATCGATGATCGTGTCCTTCTCCCAGGCCACCTTGCCGGTGGCCGCGTCCAGCGCGAACAGCCGGCCGTCGTAGGACGCGACGTAGACCTTGCCCTTCCACACCGCCACGCCGCGGTTGACCACGTCGCAGCAACCCTTGTAGCCGCCGCCGCGGTCCACCTTCGGATCGAACACCCACAGCTTCTGGCCGGTGCGCACGTCGATCGCATGCACGATGCTCCACGACGCGGTCACGTACATGATGCCGTCGATGACCACCGGCGTGGCCTCGACGCCGCGGTTCGACTCGAGGTTGTAGCTCCACACCAGGCCCAGCTTGCCCACGTTGTCGGCATGGATCTGCTTCAGCCGCGAGAAGCGCGTCTCGGCGTAGTCCAGGCCGTAGCTCGGCCAGTCCTTGGTGCTGCGCTCGTTGGCTTCGATCATGCGGCCGTCCACCTTGCCGGTGGCTGCGCGAATGAACTCCGCCGTCGGCTTGGAGGCGGTCTGTGCCGCGGCCGGCAGTGCCGCCGCGGCGGCCAGCAGGGCACCGGCGCAGACCCGGGCGCACAGGCCCGACCACGCCCTTCGGGTCGTCGAAAGCTTGCTCAAGGTTGTCTCCTGTCGTTGTGCAAGGCGGAAGCCAGACGGACCGCCCCGCCGGACACCATACGCCCCACGGCGCGAGGCTCCCAATCTGGTACTTTCCCTAGCGAAGAACTGTCACGCTTCAGCACAATCCGGCGGTCGAGCCAACGCCCCAGCGGCCTTAACCACCTTGCGCAGCGCCCCTTCCCAGGCCACCGACATGAGCTTGTCGCCGAACGTGTTCTTCAGCACCCCGGCGCAGCGCGTCGGTCTGGCGCGGCAGCGCTTCTTCGACGAAGGCCAGCGCCCCGCCGGCCTGGTGTCCGATGCAGTGATCCAGTCGTGGACACGCTGCACGCAGGCGGCGCGCGCGGTGGGCGAATCGATCAGCTTCACGCCAGTGACGCGCAGTCGCATCGACGCCGCGATCTCGCGCAACCGCATGCTGCTGGAAGCCGGCCACCAGGACCTGCTGCAGTTGCAGCAGATGCTGGCCGGCACTGGCTGCAAGGTGATCCTCACCGACGCGCGCGGCATCGTGGTTCATTCGTCACCCACGCAGGCCGAGGACGGCCGGCTGATGTGGCTGGCCGGCCGGGTGGGTGTGGACCTGTCCGAGCCCTGCGTGGGCACCGCCGCGCCGGGCATGGTGCTGGTGTCCGGCGACAGTTGCACCGTGCGCGGCGCCGAGCACTACTTCCAGGTGAACCACGGCATGCACTGCGCGGCCGCGCCGATCCGCGATGTGCGCGGCGAACTGGCCGCGGTGCTCGACCTGTCCTGCGAAGGCCGCGAGTTCCAGTTCGATGCCATGGCGCTGGCCAGCCTGTATGCCTCGGCCATCGAGAACCGGCTGCTGATCCGGCAGTCGCGGCCCTTCGTGCTGTTGCGCTTCCAGGCCGACCCGCAGCTGCTGTTCACGCCGATGGAAGGCCTGGCTGCCGTCGACGAAGCCGGCCAGTTGCTGTGGACAAATGACGCCGGTCGCAGCCTGCTGCAGGCCCCTCAGGCGCCGCGCGGTGCCGCCAGCGCCGAGCAGCTGTTCGGGCTGAAGCTCGCCGAGCTGGTGGCCGCTGCGCGCACCGGCCAGTGGTTATGGCACGGCCTGCCCAACGGCCTGCGGCTGTGCCTGCTGGCGCAGGCCGAGGCATCGGCGCTGCGGCCGATGGTGGCGCTGGGCGCGGTGGCGGCCGAAGCGCCGGCGCCTGCCGCCGCCGAAGCCGAAGCGGCCTCCCAGCCGCGGCTGCGCAGCGCCAGCCGGCAACTGATCGAGCAGACGCTGGCGGCCTGTGGCGGCAACGTATCGCGTGCGGCACGGCAACTCGGCGTCTCACGCGGGCTGATCTATCGCCACCTGAAGCCGGCTGCCGACGCCGGCTGAGCGCGCGGCTCAGTCGTCCCAGCGCACCGCCTGCAGCGCCTGCTGCAGATCGGCCTGCAGGTCGGCCGGGTCTTCCAGGCCAAGCGAGAAGCGCACCAGCGTGCCGCGCCAGGGTGAACCCGGGCGCATCGCGGCCACGTCGTAGGGCACCGCCAGGCTCACCGGGCCGGCCCACGAATAGCCGATCTTGAAGAGCTTCAGCGCATCGACAAAGGCATGCACCTGCTGCGGCCGGAAGCGCGCGTCGAAGACCACCGAGAAAAGCCCGGCCGCCTGCGTGCACAGCGCCTTCCAGTGCGCGTGGCCCGGCGCGCCAGGCAGCGCCGGATGCAGCACCTGCGTCACCTGCGGCTGCTGCAGCCACCACTGCGCCAGTGCGCGACCGGCGGCGTCCTGCGCGGCATAGCGCAGCGGCAGCGAAGGCAAGGCACGCAGCACCGCTTCCACGTCGTTGGCGCCCACGCCCCAGCCGCTGCGCATGTGCGTGCCCTTCAGCCGCAGGTGCAGCGCGGGGTCGCGCGTGGTCACGCTGCCCATCAGCACGTCGCCGCCGCCGGACGGGAACTTGGTGAGCGCATGCGCGCTGATGTCCACGCCCAGGCCGCCGCCCAGTTCGAAGGCGTTGAAAGCCAGCCCCGAGCCCCAGGTGTTGTCCAGCGCGGTCAGCACGCCCTTGTCGCGCGCTACTCGCACCAGCGCCGGCAGGTCGGGGAACTCCATCGTGATCGAGCCCGGCGCCTCCAGCCACACCAGCTTCGTGGCCGGGCCGATCATCGCCGCCAGCCTGGCCGGATCGGCCGGGTCGTAGAAGCGGTGGCTGATGCCCCAGCGGGCCAGTTCCTGCCGCGCCAGCTCCTTGCCGGGACCGTAGGCGTTGTCGGGGATCAGCACTTCGTCGCCATGCGCCAGCAGCGCCATGTCCACCAGCGTGATCGCCGCCAGCCCGCTGGGCACCAGCAGGGCATCGTGGCCGCCTTCCAGCGAGGCGATGCGCGCTTCCAGCAGGAAGGTGCTCGGCGTGCCGTGCAGGCCGTAGGTGTAGCCGGTCTTCTCTTTCCAGTCGCGGGCCTGCAGCGCCGCCACGTTGGGAAAGATCACCGTCGAAGCCTTGAACACGCCCGGCTGCGGCGCAGCGAAGCCGGCCGGCGGTTGGTAAGGGTGGTGGATCAGCGCCGTGCTGGGGGACGGGTTTTCGGACATGGGCTGGGCTGCAAGGGTTTCACACGGGCACACCGACCAGGTCGTGCCCTTCGGTGCCGACGATGCGCGCACGCGTGAACTCGCCGGTCTTCAATGTCTTGGAGGCTTTTTCGGGCGGCAGCAGCCGCACCTGGCCGTCGATCTCGGGCGCGTCGGCATAGCTGCGGCCGATGCCGCCCTTGCGGCCCAAGGCGGGGGCGTGGTCCACCAGCACCTGCATGGTGGCACCCACCCGCTGCTGCAGCTTGCGCGCCGAGACTTCCTCGGCCACCGCCATGAAACGGGCGCGGCGCTCCTCGCGCAGCGCCTGCGGCAGCTGGCCGTCGATCGCATTGGCCGCCGCACCATCCACCGGCGAATAGGCGAAGCAGCCGGCGCGGTCGATCTGCGCCTCGCGCACGAAATCCAGCAGCGCCTCGAACTCGGCCTCGGTTTCGCCGGGAAAGCCGGCGATGAAAGTGGAACGCACGACGATCTGCGGGCAGGCCTCGCGCCAGCGCTGCAGCCGTTCCAGGTTGCGCTCGCCGCTGGCCGGGCGCTTCATGCGCTTCAGCACCTCGGGGTGGGCATGCTGGAAGGGCACGTCCAGGTACGGCAGCACGCGGCCTTCGGCCATCAGCGGCAGGATCTCGTCGACATGCGGGTACGGGTACACATAGTGCAGCCGCACCCAGGCGCCGTAGGGTTCGGCCAGGCGGCCCAGTTGCTCGCACAGCTCGAACATGCGCGTCTTTACCGGCTTGCCGTCCCAGAAGCCGGTGCGGTACTTCACATCCACGCCATAGGCGCTGGTGTCCTGGCTGACGACCAGCAGTTCCTTCACGCCGGCCTCGAACAGGCGCTGCGCCTCGCCCAGCACGTCGCCCACCGGCCGCGACACCAGGTCGCCACGCATCGACGGGATGATGCAGAAGGTGCAGCGGTGGTTGCAGCCCTCGCTGATCTTCAGGTAGGCATAGTGCCGCGGCGTCAGCTTGATGCCCTGCGCGGGCACCAGGTCCACGAAGGGGTCGTGCGGCTTCGGCACATGCTGGTGCACCGCGTCCATCACCTCCTGCGTGGCATGCGGGCCGGTGACGGCCAGCACCTTGGGGTGCATCTGCCGCACCAGGTTGCCGCCGCCGTCGCCGGTGCGCGCGCCCAGGCAGCCGGTGACGATGACCTTGCCGTTGGCATCCAGCGCCTCGCCGATGGCGTCCAGGCTTTCGCGCACCGCGTCGTCGATGAAGCCGCAGGTGTTGACGATCACCAGGTCGGCGCCGTCGTAGGTCTTGCTGGTGCTGTAGCCCTCGGCCTGCAGCTGGGTGAGGATCAGCTCGCTGTCGGTCAATGCCTTCGGGCAGCCGAGCGAGACGAAGCCGATGGTCGGCGCGGCGGTCGGTGGGCTCATGCGGGGATTGTCCCGCATCGAAGGCGGTCCTTCAGTCGCGCTTGGCGCCCGGCATGCCCGGGAACAGGCTGCCGGCCTGCTTGGCCATCTGTTCCTGCATCTGCGCGAACATGTTCTTCGACTGCTCGAGGTAGCTGCCCACCAGCCCCTGCATCGCGGCGTTCTGGCCGGTCAGCAGCTGGGCCCAGGCTTCGGGCGTGAAGGCCTTGCCCTCGTTCAGGCCCATGCCCGGCGTCGCAAAGCGCTTCTGCAGCTCGACGAAGGTCTGCAGGTTCTTCTCCAGCACCGCGCCCATCATGCCCTGCATCGAATGGCCGTAGAAGCGGATCATCTGCGCCAGCATCTGCGAGCTGAACATCGGCACGCCGCCGGATTCTTCGTCCAGGATGATCTGCAGCAGGATGCTGCGCGTCAGGTCTTCGCCGGTCTTGGCGTCGCGGACCTCGAAATCCTCGAACTTCAGCACCATGTCCTTGACGTCGGCCAGCGTGATGTACGAGCTGCTGCGCGTGTCGTACAGGCGCCGGTTCGGGTACTTCTTCAGCACGCGCGGGCCGCTGGTGGCGGCTTCTTCGGGCGCCGCAGCGGCAGCGCGTGGGGAGGACGGCATGGTGGGACGCTCCTGAAGGCGGTCGGCTTCATTGTAGTTTTGGCCCCGCCATGCCACGGCGGGGGATACCCTGTCCGTCATAGCGTTGCCAAGCGTGCGAGGCTGCCGGCCCGGCGCCCGCGCGCCGCGCGCCGCAGCCTGCACAGCGCCTAAGATGCGGCCCGCACCCGGCGCCGCATGGCGCGCCGACTTGTCACCACCACGAATGCTGCGTCCTCGCGCCTCCCGATGCCTGGGGCCCTGGCTGGCCGGCCTGCTGCTGTCCGGCGCGGGCATGGCCTGGGCCCAGGGCCCAGCCGCCGGGCCGGCCCGCGACCTGGCCGGCGATGCGCAAACCGCCTACCTGAGCCAGCGCGTGCAGCAGCTGGGGCAGCCCGGGCGTGGCCTGCCCGTGGATCTGTTTGCACAGCGCGTCTCCCGGGCCGTGCTGAGCAACCCTTCCACACTGGCGGCGCGATCCACCGTGGGCGCCGCCTCCGAGGCGGTGCGCGAGGCCCAGGCCGCTGCCCTGCCCTTCATCACCGGCCAGGTGGACGGAACGGCACGCAACAACGACCCGAACGTGATCCTGAACACGCCGAAGCAGCGCTACGACACCGGCGGGGCGGGCATCACGCTGCGCCAGTTGATCTACGACTTCGGCGCTGCGCAAGCCGGCGTCGGCGCTGCCCGGGAACGCGAGGACGCCGTCACCGCGCGCGTGCAGAACCGCGAAGGCGACCTGGCGCTGCGCTCGGTGGAGGCCTGGTACGACCTGCTGCGCGCCCGCGGGCAGAGCGAGCTGGCCCGGCTGAACCTGGAAGCGATGCGCTCGATGCAGTCGTTCCTGGAGCAACGCATGCAACTGGGCGGCGGGCCAGTCAGCGACGTGCTGCGCGCGCAGACCCGGGTCACGGCGGCGTTCGCATCGTGGACCTCGGCCAAGGCCCGCGAGCAGGTCAGCGAGGCCGGGTTCCGCGAGCTGTACCGCGAAGAGCCCGGCGACATCGGCATGCCGGTGCAGGTGGCGCTGAATGCGAAGTCGGTGGCCGCGGACACCGCGGCACTGGTGCGCGACTTTCCGGCAGTGCGCAGCGCCGAAGCCGCGCGCCGCGCCGCCGAGCAGGACCGCGACCAGAGCGCGGCCCGCGCACTGCCGCAGGTCAACATGGAGTTGTCGGCCAACCGCCGCGATGTCGTCGGCTCGGGCGAGCCGGGCACCGACCTGGGCGCCTTCGTGGTCATGCGCTACAACTTCTACACCGGTGGCGCCGACACCGCGCGCACCGCCCAGGCCAACTACCGCCTTACCGAAGCCACCGAGCAGGTGCGCAGCATCAGCCTGCAGGTGGAGCGCGCGCTGGCCCAGGCGCTGGCCGAGCAGGAGAGCGCCGAGACGGTGCTGAAGGCGCGCGCCGAAGGCGTCACGCAGAGCATCGTGGCGCTGGGCGCCGTACGCGAGCTGTTCGTCAACCGCCGCGGCAGCCTGTTGGACCTGCTGAACGCGCAGGAGACCGTCAACCTCAGCGGCCAGGCCTTCCTGGATGCCGAGATCGACGCCGCACTGGCGCGCTGGCGCGTGCTGTACTTCACCCCTTCCTTCTGGACGCTGCTGGGGCTGCCGCAGAAGCCGACGGCATACTCCGCGCCGGACGCCAGCCCGACGACGCGCTGACACCGTGTCCGAAGCTGCCGCGCCCCACCCTCCCATGCTGACCGCCGTCCCGGCCGAACCCGACTTGCCACCGCAGCCGCCTGCTGCAGACGGCCCGCAGCCGCTGGAGGCCTGCGTGCTGATGCTGCTGGCGCACCACCAGCGCGCGATGTCACTGGCCGCCCTGCGCGCCACGGTATCCCGCCCCGAGCAGGCCTGGGGCGAGGAAGACTTCATCGACGCGCTGGAAAGCCAGGGCCTGCGCACGAAGCGGGGCCGCAGTGCGCAGCCGCCGAAGCCGGCGCCGCACGAGCCGCTGGCGCTGCTGGGCCCGGACGGCCAGGCCTGTCTGCTGCTGGCCCGGCCCGAACCGGGCCGCTACGAACTGATGGTGCCCGGCTCCGAACGCCCGCGCGTCGTCGACGAGGACGAGCTGCGCACGCGATACGACGGCCGCTGGGTGGTGGTGCGGCCGCCATCGCGGCTGTCGCAGATGGTGCAGGGCATGGCCCGCGGCCGGCGCGGGCACTGGTTCTGGGGCCCGGTGGGCATGGCCAAGCCGCTGTACGCGCGGGCCGCGCTGGCCGCCACGCTGACCAACCTGTTTGCGCTGGCGACCTCGATCTTCTCGATGATCGTCTACGACCGCATCATCCCGAACAGCGCCATCGCCTCGCTGTATGCGCTGCTGATCGGCGTGAGCATCGTCTTCGCCAGCGATTTCGTCATCCGCAGCCTGCGCGCCTATTTCCTGGATGTGGCCGGCAGCCGTGCCGACCTGGAGATCGCCGACGCGGTGTTCGACCAGGTGATCGACCTGGACATGCGCGCCCGGCGCGGCCCGTCGGGATCGCTGGCCAGCATCCTGAAGGAGTTCGAGACGATCCGCGACTTCTTCACCTCGGCCACGCTGACCACGCTGATCGACATCCCCTTCGCGCTGCTGTTCATCGTGGTGCTGTACTGGATCGGCGGGCCGATGGCCTGGGTGCCGATCATTGCCTGGCCGCTGATGATCGGCGCCGGCCTGCTGCTGCAGCCGACGATGAAGCGGCAGTCGCAGCTGAGCCACGAGGACAGCCAGCACAAGCAGGGCGTGCTGGTGGAAACCTTGAACGGGCTGGAATCGATCAAGGCGCTGGGCGCCGGTGCGGTGATGCGCCGGCGCTGGCAGGAGGCGGTGGCCCACCAGGCGCGCATCGGCCTGCAGTCGCGTCTGCTCACCACGCTGGCCGCCAACTGGTCGAACCTGGTGTTCATGGTCTCGCAGGTGGCGGTGGTCACGGTGGGCGTGTTCCTGGCCATCGAAGGCAAGATCGGCTCGGGCGCGGTGGTGGCCGGCTCGATCCTCTGCGGCCGGGCGATCCAGCCGCTGGCTCAGCTGGCGCAGCTGCTGGGCCGGCTGAACCAGTCGCTGGCCAGCTATGACGCGCTGAGCCGCATCATGGCCCTGCCCCGCGAGCATCCGGCCGGCCAGGAGCGGTTGGCGCACGACCGGCTGCGCGGCAGCATCGAGCTTCGCGACGTCAGCTTCAGCTACCCCGGCCAGACGCTGCCGATCCTGGAGAAGGTGTCGCTGCGCATCGAGCCCGGCGAGCGCGTGGCGGTGATCGGCCGCGTCGGCTCGGGCAAGACCACGCTGGTCAAGATGCTGCTGGGCCTGTACCAGCCGAGCAGCGGCGCGGTGATGGTCGGCGGCAGCGACGTGCGCCAGATCGACCCGGCCGATCTGCGACGCAACGTCGGCTCGGTGCTGCAGGACGTGTGGCTGATGAGCGGCACGCTGCGGCAGAACATCGCGCTGGGCGCCGACCGGCCCACCGATGCGCAGATCCTGGCCGCCTCCGAACTGGCCGGCGTGCACGAGTTCGCCGTGCTGCACCCGGATGGCTACCAGCTGCGCCTGGGCGAAGGCGGCGAAGGTCTCTCTGGCGGCCAGCGCCAGGCGGTGGGCCTGGCACGCGCGCTGATCGGCGACCCGCCGATCCTGCTGTTCGACGAGCCCACCAGCGCGATGGACCCCACCGCCGAGCGGCTGCTGCTGCAGCGGCTGAAGGCCGCCGTGCAGGGCAAGACGCTGGTGCTGGTGACGCACAAGCCGTCGATGCTGGACCTGGTGGACCGCGTCATCGTGCTCGATCGCGGCCGCATCATCGCCCAGGGACCGAAGGAGCAGGTCATGCGCAACGCGGCCCAGCCTGCGAAGGAGGCGGCGCGATGAAATGGGTCGACCGCCTGGCCGAACGGCTGGCCCCGCACGGCCGGGCCGGCGAATCGATTGCCGAGGCCACGCGCATCGGCGAGATCAGCCGTGCCTCGAACATCCTGCTGTTCGCGATCGCCGGCGCCTTTACGGCGCTGCTGGCCTGGGCCTCAGTGGCCGAGATCGACACCGTGGCGCAGGCCACCGGCAAGGTGGTGCCCTCGGCCCGCGTGCAGCTGATGCAAAGCCTGGAAGGCGGACTGATCACCGCCATCCACGTGAAGGCCGGCGATCAGGTGGACGCCGGCACACTGCTGCTGTCGCTGAGCCCGACGCAGGCCATCAGCGATTTCCAGACCCGGCAGCAGCAGGCGCTGGCGCTGGAGGCGCGCATCGCCCGGCTGCGCGCCGAAAGCGAAGGCCTGCGCCCCGAGTTCACGGCCACGCTGCGCGAACAGGGCGCCGAGTACGTCAAGGTCGAGCAGGCCGCCTTCGACCAGCGGCTGGCCGAGCAGCAGTCGCAACAGGCGGTGCTGTCGGCGCAGATCGCGCAGCGCACGCAGGAACTGGAAGAAGCGCGCATCGCGATGGTCACCGCCCAGCGCACGCTGGCTGCGGCCAATGAAGAGCGCGACATGCTGGAGAAGCTCGTCGCTCAGGGGCTGGAACCGCGCATCGAGCTGGTGCGCATCGGCCGCATCATCACCGACGCCGAAGGGCGCGAGAAAGGCGCTGCCGCGGCCATCAGCCGGCTGCGCGATGCCATCGTCGAGACCCGCGCCCGCCGCGACAGCGCGCAGCAGAACTTCAAGGCGACCGCGCGCGAGGAGATGAACCGCTCGCTGGCCGAACTCCGCGCCATCGAGCAGGGCCTGCCGGCGCTGGAGGACCGCTTCGACCGCACCGCGCTGAAGGCGCCGGTGCGTGGCGTGGTCAACCGGGTGTTCGTCAACACCGTGGGCGGCGTGGCCAAGCCCGGCGATCCGCTGGTCGAACTGGTGCCCGCCGACGACCCGCTGGTGGTCGAGGCCCTGGTCAGTCCCAAGGACATCGGCTTCATCCAGCTGGGGCAGCCCAGCCGCGTCAAGCTGACCGCCTACGACTACTCGATCTACGGCGCCATGCCGGGCAAGGTGGTGCAGGTGGGCGCCGACGCGGTGACCAACGAGCGCGGCGAGAGCTTCTACCAGGTGCGCGTCCAGACCGAGCAGAACGCCATCGACAGCCTGGGCAAGGCGCTGCCGATCATCTCCGGCATGCAGGCGCAGGTCGACATCATCACCGGCTCGAAGACCGTGCTGCGCTACCTGCTGAAGCCATTGATCGCGGTCAGCGAGAACGCCTTCCGCGAGCGTTGACGCTACCCCGGCCACCTAAAATTCATCCCCTTTCGCACTGCACAAGAACACCATGCTGCTGCCCCGCCCCGCCGCCCTTCTGATGGCCGCTGCCGCTGCGCTGTCATCGATTTGCACCAACGCATCGGCCCAGGCGCCGGCGCCCGCCGCGGCGGCACCGGCCAACCTGCCTGCCGACCCCTGGCCGCGCGATGTCAGCATCGCCAACGCGGCGGTGCTGGTGTACCAGCCGCAGGTGAACAGCTGGGTTGGCAACCAGATCGACATGCGCATGGCCATGGCGTTGAAGCCCACCGGCGCGACGCAGGAGACCTTCGGGACCGTGTTCGCGACCGCGCGCACCCAGGTGGACCGGGCGGCGCGCACCGTGGTCTTCCAGAACCTGGCGATCAGCAAGGTCGACTTCCCGACGCTGCCCGACCGCGGCGCAAGCTATACCAGTGCATTGCAGGCCAGCCTGGCCCAGCAGATGCAGACCATCTCGCTCGACCGCCTGGAGGCCTCCCTGGCGGCCGCGGGCATCAAGCCCGCGCCTGTGGAGGTACAGAACAACCCGCCTCAGGTGGTGGTCAGCTACACCACGGCCATCCAGGTGCCGGTGGACGGCGCCCCGGTGTGGAAGCCGGTGCCCGACGACACCCGCTTCCAGCGCGTCATCAACACCCATGCGCTGATCCTGAAGGGCGGCCTGGGCGACAAGCTGTACATGCATGTCTACGACGGCTGGCTGACGGCCGACGCGATCGCCGGGCCGTGGACGCAGGCCAGCTTCACACCGCTGGGCATGGACGACGTGGCGCGCAAGCTGGGCAAGGCCGGGACGGTGGACCTGCTGGACGGTGGGCCCAATGCCAACCCGAAGCCTTCGCTGGCCAACGGCGTGCCGACCATCGTCGTCAGCCAGGTGCCCACCGAGCTGATCGTCTTCAAGGGCCAGCCGGATTTCGTGCCGATCAACGGCACGCAGCTGCTGTGGGCGTCCAACACCACCAGCGACGTGTTCGTGGAAACCACCAGCAACAACTACTTCGTGTTAATGGCTGGCCGCTGGTTCCGCGCACCGGGTCTGAACGGTCCGTGGAGCTTCGTCGCCGCCAACGCGCTGCCGGCCGACTTTGCGCGCATCCCGCCGGCCTCGCAGGCCGGCGCCGTGCTGCCCACTGTGGCCGGCACGCCGCAGGCGCAGGAAGCGCTGATCTCCAACTCGATCCCCCAGACCGCCACCGTGCCGCTCAAGAACGGCCCGAAGTTCACACCCAGCTTCGACGGCGCACCGCAGTACTCGCCGATCCCTGGCACGCCGCTGACCTATGTGGCCAATTCGTCGGTGCCGCTGATCCGCGTCGAAGGCAGCGGCTTCTATGCCGTGACGGCTGGCGTGTGGTTCACCGCACCGCAGGTCACCGGCCCGTGGACCGTGGCCACGTCGGTACCGCCCGTGGTCTACACCATCCCGGCCAGCTCGCCGTTGCACTACGTGACCTACGTGCGCATCTACGAAGCCACGCCCAGCGTGGTCTACGTGGGCTACACACCGGGGTACCTGGGCACCGTGGTCTCACCCTACGGCACCGTGGTCTACGGCACCGGCTATGCCTACACGCCGTGGGTCGGCAACGTCTGGTACGCGCCGCCCTACACCTACAGCGTGGCCGCCACGCCGGTCTACAACCCCTACGTGGGTTTCACCTTCGGCTTTGCCGTCGGCCTGGCCAGCGCGGCCTGGATGGAGCCTTACTGGGGCGCGTACTACCACCCGTACTACTGGGGCGGCTACGGTTGCTGCGCCAGCGCCAGTGCCAATGTCTACGGCCACTGGGGCAACACCGCCTACTCGGGCACGCGCAGCTGGTATGCCGGCGGCGGCGTGGCCGGCAGCACGGCCTCGGGCACCTATGCCAACGCACGCACCGGCACCACCGGCACCTACAACGCCGGCCGCCAGTACAACGCCTGGACCGGCAACGCCACGCGAGGCTATGACCGCACCGCCACAGGTGCCGATGGCGGCACGGCCAACGTGGCGCGTGGCGCCAACTACAACACCTACACCGGCCAGCGCAGCACGGCCAACAGCGTGTCGGCCACCGGCCCCGGCGGCAGCAGCTACGACCGCAGCGGCGCAAGCACCGCCGGCCCTCAGGGTGACGCGCATGTGGGCGGCGGCTCCACCTACAACGCCAACACCGGCAAGACCAACACCTGGAACACCGCCTCGGTCAACGGCAACCACTATGCCGACGTCAATGGCAACGTCTACCGCAACACCGGCAGTGGCTGGCAGCAGCATTCGTCCAGTGGCTGGGGCGCCGCCGGCGGCGACAACTCGTGGGCCGACCGCGAATCGCAGGCGCGCAGCGCCGGCGACAGCCGCTTCGGCGGCTACGGTGGATTTGGCGGCGGTGACCGCTTCGGCGGTGGTGGCTTCGGTGGCGGCGACCGGTTCGGCGGTGGCGGCTTCGGCGGCCGCTTCGGCGGCGGCGGCTTCAGGCGCTGAGCGCAGCCGCTACAGAGGCACCTCGAAGCGCTGCCCGCGGATCGAGAAGACCGCGCTCTTGGCGCGGATCTGCTCGAGCTTGAGCTCGGGCGTCAGCGGGCTGCCTTCCTGGAAGACCTGGCCGTTGATGACCACCATGCGCGCGCTGGCCTGCGGCGAATAGACCGAGCCGCCCACCACCAGGGGCGGCACCTGCTGGCGCAGATCAGGCGGCAGGTCAGCCAGGGCCGGCAATGGGGCCGGCGGCGGCGCAGGCTCTGACTTGGCTGCGGGCGCTGCCGGCTTTGGCGGTGCGGTTTCGGCCTGCTTCGGCTCAGCCTTCTTCGCCTCGACCTTCTTGGCATCTGCCTTCTTCGCTTCGGCCTTTATCGCGTCGGCCTTCTTTGGCGCCGGCGGCGGCGCTGGGGGTGCGGCCTCGGCCACGGGCGGCGGCGGCGCGGGCTCGGCCGGCGCCGCGGGCGGCGGGGCCGGTGGTGCCTCGGCCTGAGGGGGTGGCGGGGCTGGCGGCATCGCGCCCTGCGGCGGCGCAGGCGGCGCGGCCGCCGTGATCACGTCGCGGCCCAACCAGAACCAGGCCACGCCGGCCAGCAGCACCAGGCCCACACCCAGCATCACCCAGCGCAGCACGCCTGGCGATCCTTCGCCCACATCGCCGGCACCGGCTACCTGCGGCGACAGCTGGGCATGCAGGTCCGGCACCGAGCCGCGTTCGCGTTCGGCATCGGCCTTGCGCAGGGCATCGAGGATGTAGGACATGCGTCAGCTCCCTGAGGGGCGCGGTGCGCCTGTTTCAGTGGGGGTTTGCCCCGGCAGGCCTTGCAGCACCCACAGTGCGCCACCCAGCAGCGCGGCACCGGCCACCATGCCCAGCAACAACGCCCAGGCAATGCGCAGCCGGCCCTTGCGGCCGCTGGCACGGACCGCTCGCGATGGCATCTCGCCCTTCACCTCGGCCGCTGCCTTGTCGACGATGGCCGTGGTGACCAGCGGCTTGCCGCTGGCATAGGCCCCGAGCAGGGCGCGGTCGCACAGCAGGTTGATGCGCCGCGGCACGCCGCGCGTCATCGCATGGATGCGCTGGACGGCATCGGCCTCGAACGGCAGCGCGCCGTTCAGGCCCGACACCGTCATGCGGTGCTGGATGTACTGCGCGGTCTCCCGCGGCGTCAGCGCGCCCAGGTGGTAGCGCGCGATGATGCGCTGCGCCAGCTGTTCCAGCTCGGGCCGCGCCAGCAGGTCGCGCAGCTCGGGCTGGCCGATCAGGATGATCTGCAGCAGCTTGCGCTCGTTGGTTTCTAGGTTGGTCAGCAGGCGCAGTTGCTCCAGCACCTCGGCCGACAGGTTCTGTGCCTCGTCGATGATCAACACGTTGTTCTGGCCCACGCCGTGCGTGCGCAGCAGGAACTCGTTCAGTGCAGCGACATGGTCACGCGCCGTGAGCGGCCTTTCGGGCGAGGCTTCGCGCGGGATGCGGAATTCCTCGCAAATCGATTCCAGCAGTTCCTCGGCCGTCTGCCGCGGATTGAAGATGTACGCCAGGTTGGTGCGCCGGGGCACCTGCTCCAGGAAGCAGCGGCAGACCGTGGTCTTGCCGGCACCGATCTCGCCGGTCAGCAGCACGAAGCCGCCACCACCGCGCACGCCATACAGCAGATGCGCCAGCGCCTCGCGGTGGCGCTCGCTCATGAACAGATAGTGCGGGTCGGGAGCGATCGAAAACGGCTCCTGCTTCAACCCGAAGAACTTCTTGTACATCGCGCGAAGGATAGGCCCTGGGCGCCATGGCCCGGTCAGCGCGCAGGCCACGCCGCCGGCCCGGGCGTGGCGTTTGGCTCGTCAAGAACCGGGCCGCACCAGGGGCCCGGCCCGCGTGCAAGTCAGTTCTTCTGCTGCGACTGGGCCTTGCCAGCCTGCACGCCGGCATCGAAGGCCTTCTGCTGGGCCGCGGCTTGGCGCTGGCGCTCCTGCTCGGTCAGGTAGCCGGCGCCGGCGCCGATGGCCGCACCGGCGGCCGCCCAGGCCCATTCACCGGTGATGGCGCCCACCGCCACACCAGCCGCGGTGCCGATGGCCGCGCCCGACAGCGTGGACTGCTGCGACTGCGTCATGTTGGAGCAACTGGCCGTGGCCAGGGCGGCGACGAGGGTGCCGCAGAGGATGAGTTGACGGTTCATGGCGTTTCCTTGAAGAACGGTGCGGGGTTCAGCGCTTGCAGGGATATGCGCCGGCGGCATAGCGGAACAGGGCATCGATCGCACCGTCATTGCTGTATTGCGGACGGGTCTTCAGCCATTCGACAAAGCCGTTGGCCACCTGGCCCCGCGACAGGCCGCTGGCCGGTGGGCAGACGAAGCGGTCGGCCGCCGGCGTGGAGGACACGAAATACCCATAGGCACCGGCCAGCACCCCGTGGCAGAAGGACACCGCCGTGACATGGTCGCTGGCCGACGCGGGCGTGGCACACAGCCGCGCCAGATCGGCCGCCGTGCTGAGCCGGTAGTGCTCCTGGGCAGCGACCTGGGTGGAGGCCGCCAGCGCCAGGCCGCCAATGACGAGCGCGAGTTTCATGAGCTTTCCATGGGTCAGTTGCAGTGGCATCAATCGTAGCAAGACCGGCGGCGCCTCTTGCTGGTGCAGCCAAGTGGCAGCGCACCGTTGCAGGGCCTCGGCCCGGCCTTGATCCAGCACAAGAACGCGAGCCGCAGCGCGTCAACAATGCACCCAACGTTCAGGAGCCGCCACATGAGCACCACCACACCAACCCGCACCCGAGCCGCCCGGCCGCAGCGCGCAGCGGCACCGGCCATGCCCACGATGGATGCGCTGGATGCCACCCACCGTGACGTGATGAAGACGCTGCAGCGCATGGCCGACTGGGTGGAGCGCCTGGCCAGCGACGGTCTGGACGCCGGCACGCGCACGACGGCCCGCGAGATCAGCGATTTCTTCGACGGCCGCGCCCGCGAGCACCATGCTGCCGAGGAGCGATACGTCTTCCCCGACCTGCTGACCAGCGGCGACGCCGAGCTGGTGCACCATGTGCGCCGCCTGCAGCAGGATCACGGCTGGCTGGAGGAAGACTGGCTGGAGCTGCAGCCGCAACTGCGTGCCGTGGTCGACGGCTACAGCGGCTACGACATCGACTTCCTGCGCGCGGCGGTGCCGGTGTTCACCGAGCTGTACCGCGAGCACATCGCGCTGGAAGAAGACATCGTCTATCCGGCGCGGCGCCGCCAGGGCTGAGTAAAGGCTCAGGCCGGCGGCAGCAACGGCGGCACGGGCGGCGCCGGCAGGGCCGGTGCCGGTGACAGGGTTTCCTCGGCCCGGCGCACGAAGGCGTCGACCATCGATCGGGCCACCACGTCCACCGCGCGCGCGGCCAGGCGGTCCAGCACGCCATCGGACACTTGGTAGCTGAGATCGAAATCCACCTTGCAACCCAGCTGGCCCAGCGGGCGCAGGTGCCAATCAGCCTGGAAATGGCGGAACGGCCCCTCCACCAGCCGGACCTGCAGCCATTCGGGCCGGCGCTTGGGGTTGCGCGTCTGGAAGTCGAAGCGCACGCGCAGGTAGTCGAACTCGATGCGCGCGGCCACCCAATCGTCGCTGCGCTCCAGGATCGTCGCCGACACGCACCAGGGCAGGAACTTCGGGTAGTCCTCGGCATGTTCGATGATGTCGAACATGCCTTCGGCCGAGTACGGCACCAGCACCGAACGTTTCAGCTCCAAGGGTTGCCTCCCTGCCGGCCTTGCCCCGCTACTTGACGCGTTCGCCGTAGCGGATGGCCGCCAGCTTGCCGGACTCGAAGCGCAGCGTGGTCATGAACTGCCCATAGCCGGGGTTGTAGGTCCACTCGTCCACCCACTCGCAGCCGCCGCGCCCGAGCACCCGCTTCTCACCCTGGGGCGTGAGCACCACCCGGCCTTCGAGGGCCTGGCAGAAGCGGTCCTTCAGCATCGGGGCGCCGCACTTCAGCTGCACGGCCGAGGGCGATTCGCCCAGGCTGACCAGGTCGTTCTGGCAGCGGAAGTTGCGGGTGTCGGTCTGTGCGGCGGCCGGCAGCGCGGCACAGAGGGCGATCAGGGCGCGGTACATGGGGCGCTATGCTAATCACACCTCATGCCCTGACCGCGCCGGGGAACCTTGTGCGGCGGCAGGGGTCGGAGCCGCCATGGACGCATTTTCTTCGCCCTCCCCCGCCCCGTCGCTGTTGCAGCGCATGCTGGCATCGATCGTGCGCTTCGTGCTGGTGCTGGGCGGCATGCTGCTGATGGCCGGCGCGTTGCTGCTGGGCATGGTGGTGGCCACCGGCGTGGTGATCTGGGCGCTGCTGCGCGGCCGCCGGCCCGGGCCGGTGAACCTGCGCTGGGGCACGATGCCGCGGCCGCGCGGCTTCGGCCGCCCCGCCGGAGGCGAGGTAGTGGACGTGCAGGTGCGCGAGGTCGACACCACCCGCCTGCCCTGAGCATCGCGTCCTGGCGGGCTGCGCCGGGCCATCGGTCAGAATCGGACGTTTCCCTGGTCAGAGGTCATCCGATGTCCGTCAAGCCCGAATCCGTCGGCATGTGTTCGCAGCGCCTTGCGCGCATCGACCGTTTCCTGAACGAACGCTACGTGGCCAGCGGCCGCCTGCCCAACGCGCTTCTGCAGGTGGCCCGCGGCGGCCAGCGGGTGCACCAGACGGTGCTGGGCAAGGCCTCGCTCGAAAGCGGTGCGCCGCTGGCCGAGGACAGCATCGTGCGCATCTATTCGATGACCAAGCCGATCACCAGCGTGGCCTTCATGATGCTGGTGGAAGAAGGCCGCGTCGCGCTGGAAGACCCGGTGCACCGCTTCATCCCGTCGTGGCGCAACCTGGGCGTCTACGTGGGTGGCGGGGGCGGCCTGCCGGGCACGCCGCCGGGCTGGCTGACGCGGCCCACCGATGCGCCGATGCGCATGATCGACCTGCTGCGCCACACCTCGGGCTTGACCTACGGCTTCCAGAACCGCACCAACGTCGATGCCGCCTACCGGGCGCAGAAGCTCGACACCTTTGCGCGCACCGACGGCCTGCAGGGCTTCGTCGAGGCGCTGGGCCAGGTGCCGCTGGAGTTCTCGCCGGGCACGGCCTGGAACTATTCCGTCTCGACCGACGTGCTGGGCTATCTGGTGGAAGCGATCTCCGGCCAGCCCTTTGCCGAGTTCCTGCAGCAGCGCATCTTCGCGCCGCTGGGCATGCGCGACACCGCCTTCTTCGTCGATGCCGACAAGGCCGCGCGGCTGGCGCAGTGCTACGTGCTCGGGCCCGATGCCAAGCTGGTGCCGGCGCAGCTGGGCCAGTTCCGCGAACCGCCTTCGGCGCCTTCGGGCGGCGGCGGGCTTCTGTCCACCGCGCACGACTACATGCGCTTCTGCGAATGCCTGCGCCGCGGCGGCGCGCTCGACGGCGCGCGGTTGCTGGGCCCGAAGACGCTCGCGCTGATGCGCGCCAACCACCTGCCCGGCGGCCGCGACCTGGCCGACGTGTCGCTGTCGATGTTCACCGAGGCCACCTACCGCGGCGTGGGCTTCGGCCTGGGTTTCGCGATGACCACCGACGTGGCCAAGACGCAGGTGGCCGGTTCGGTCGGCGAGTACTGGTGGGGCGGCGCCGCCTCCACCGCGTTCTGGATCGATCCGGTCGAGGACCTGTGCGTCGTCTTCCTGACGCAGTTCATGCCCTCGACGCTGTACCCGATCCGGCGCGAGTTGCGCACGATGATCAATGCCGCGGTGATCGATTCGCGGGCCTGATCGCCGGTCAGCGCGCGTGCGCGGCCAGGCAGGCCGCCACCTCGTCGGCGCCGGTAAGCGCCACGGGCTCGGGCACCGGTTGCGTCCACACCTGCTGCAGCCCACCGGCCAATGCGCCCGTGCGAAGCGCGTCCTCGTCCACCTCGGCCGCCCGGGCATGGGCCTGCAGCCAACGCACCAAGGGTGCCTGTTCCGGCCAGCCGGGCCGCGGCGCATAGAGCACCGGCGTGCCGGCACACGCGGCCTCGACGAAGCTGCCATAGCCGGGCTTGCCCAGCAGGGCATCCACCGAGGCCAGCAGGTCGCTGAAATGCCAGCCCAGCGCCTCGATGGTACTGACCTGCGGGTGCGCCACCTGCCAATCCTGCGGCACCAGCCAGTGCAGGCCCGGCTCGAAACGCCACCGCGCCATCGGCAACCGGGCGTCGATGCCGCCAAAGGCCACCAAGACCACCTTCTCGTCCGGCCCCAGGCGCAACTGGCGGCGCAACGCTTCGCGCCGCGCCGCGCCCAGGCGAGCCACCGGGCCCACCCAGCGGCTGTTGGGCAGGGCCGACATGTCCATGCCCGGCCGCAGCTTCAGGAAGGCGGTGGCCGCGCGGTAGGCCTGCAGCATCTGCGCATGGATCGGCGCGGCCCAGCGCTCGCCCGCGTACAGGTGATCGAACAGGTCGGCCCAGTTCAGCGAGCTCATGCCATAGGCCGGCAGGCCCAGTTCGGCCGCCGCGGCCAGCGGCAGGTAGGCGGCGTTGCACAGCAGCACGTCGGGCCGCAGCCCCTGCAGCCAGTCGCGTGCCTGCGCCACCTGCGCCGGCCAGTCGGCATGCAGCGCCCGGTAGCGGGCGGCGCTGGCTGGCAGATCCACTCGGAAGGCATCGTGCATCGCGAAGCCGAAATCCAGCGCCCGTGGCTCGATGCGGAACGGCCCGTCGATGCGCAGCCGCAGCCGCTCGGCCGGCAGGGTGCTCGCCACCGTCAGCTGCAGATCCGGCACGCGGCGGCGCAGCGCCTCGATCACCGGTGCGGTCTGCGCGAGGTGGCCCAGGCCATGGGCCGTCACCGTGGCCAGCAGGTGCATCGCCTAGCGGTAGGCCAGAGAGCCATCCTCTAGATCGGCCCCGGGCAAGTCGTTCTTGTCGGCGGCGTAATCCTGCCGGTGCAACCATGGCTCGTGGCTGCCTTGCCGCGGCAGCAGGTGGATGCCGCGCTGCAGGTAGCCGGGGTTGAAGTTGTCCGGCTCGACCCAGGGCTTCAGCACCATGCCGTCGTCCTGCGGCCGCAGCGCCGGCTCCACCACCCGGGCCCCGCGTTCGTCCATGTGCTGCAGCAGCCGGCAGACGAAGGCCGACAGCAGGTCGGCACGCAGTGTCCAGCTGGCACGGAAGTAGCCGAACACCCAGGCCAGGTTGGGCACGCCGGTGAACAGCGCGCCGCGCCAGCCCACGGTCTGCGCAAAGTCCAGCGGCCGCCCGTCGACGACGAAACGGATGTCGCCCAGCACGTTCAGGTTGAAGCCGGTGGCGGTGATGATGATGTCTGCATCCAGCAGGCGCCCTGAGCCCAAGCGCAGCCCGCCCGGCTCGAAGCGCTCGATGCGGTCGGTCACCACCGAGGCCTGGCCTTCGCGCACGGCCTTGAACAGGTCGCCGTCAGGCACGAAGGCAATGCGTTGCTGCCAGGGCCGGTAGCGTGGATTGAAGTGCTCCTCCACCACGGCCTCGTGGCCGGGGCCCAGCGCGGCGCGCACGCCGGCCAGCAGCTCCTTGCGCACCACCTCGGGCTCGGCCACGCAGCGCTTGGTGAACGCCGCCTGGTCGAACAGCACCTTGCGGCGCACGATTTCGTGCGTCCATTCCGGCGGAACGTCCAGCTGCCGCAGCGTTTCGGCCAGCTCGTTCGAGTTGCGCCCGGTGATGAAGAAGGTGGGCGAGCGCTGCAGCATGGTGACGTGCGCGCACTGGCCCGCGATGGCCGGGATCAGCGTGGCCGCGGTCGCACCAGAGCCGATGACCACCACCTTCTTGCCCTGCAGTTCCAGATCCTCGGGCCAGGTCTGCGGATGCACGATTCGGCCTTGGAAGCTCTCCACGCCGGGCCATTGTGGCGTGTAGCCCTGCTCGTGCCGGTAGTAGCCCTGGCACATGAACAGGAAGCGCGCCCGCAGCGTCACCGCCTGGCCGTCGTGCGTGGCCTGCACCGTCCAGCAGCGCTCCGGCTCGGACCAGGCCGCTGTCGTCACGCGGTGGCCGTAGCGGATGTGCGGTGCCAGCCCATGCTCGTCGATGACCTCGGCCAGGTAGTGCTGGATCTCGGCCGCGGTGGCGATGGGCTTGCCCATCCACGGCTTGAAGCCGTAGCCGAAGGTGAACAGGTCGCTGTCCGAGCGGATGCCGGGGTAGCGGTGGGTGCGCCAGGTGCCGCCGTGGCCGGCCTGTGCCTCGACGATCGCGAAGCGCTTGCCCGGGCACTGCTGCTGCAGGTGCACGGCCGCATCCAGGCCGGAGATGCCGGCCCCGACGATCAGCACGTCGAGATAGGGCGCGGCGGCGTTCATTGGAAGTCCGGCTCGTCCCACCACGGGAAGAACGCCGGCATGCCGCTGGACACCTTGTCGGGATAGCTGGGGCTGCGCTTCTCCAGGAAGGCACTGACGCCCTCGCGCGCATCGGCCGAGGCGCCGCGCGCCTGGATGGCACGGCTGTCCACGCGGTGGGCCATCATCGGATGCTCGGCCGCCGACATGCGCCACAGCATCTGCCGCGTCAGCGCCACCGACACCGGTGCGGTGTTGTCGGCGATCTCGCGGGCCAGCGCGCGGGCCGCGGGCAGCAGGTCCTCCGGCGCGTGCACCGAGCGCACCAGCCCCCGCTGCAGCGCCTCCTGCGCGTCGAACACGCGGCCGGTGAAGCACCACTCCAGCGCGGTCTGCATGCCCACCAACCGCGACAGGAACCAGCTGGACGCCGCCTCGGGCGTGATGCCTCGGCGCGCGAACACGAAGCCGAAGCGCGCCGCGCTGCTGGCCATGCGGATGTCCATCGGCAGCTGCATCGTCATGCCGATGCCCACCGCCGCGCCGTTGATCGCGCCGATGATCGGCTTCAGGCTGCGGAACATGCGCAGCGTGACGATGCCGCCGCCGTCGCGATAGACATCGCCGACCTTGTAGGCATCGCGCGCTGCGTCGCCACGCTCGGCGTAACTGAAGGTCTTGCCGCCGGCCGACAGGTCGGCGCCGGCGCAGAAGGCGCGGCCGGCCCCGGTGACGATCACCGCGCGCACCGCGTCGTCGGCATCGGTCTCGTCGAAGGCGGCCACCAGCTCGTCGCGCATCTGGGTCGTGAAGGCGTTCAGCTTCTCCGGCCGGTGCAGCGTGATAGTGGCGATGCCGTCCTGCACCTCGTAGCGCAGGGTCTGCAGATCGTTCAGGGCCAAGGCATGTCTCCGTGGTGTGGGCCGGGGCAGCATAGCGCCCGCGCGCTGTCGCCTGCCGGACATGGAAAACCTCGAGCCCGTGGCAGGGTCCGAACTGCGATCATCATCGCCTTGCGGCGCGGCCTGCGCCGTCACCCTGAGGACACCCACCGGGAACACCATGGACCTGAACTATTCCCCCGAGGAGCTGGCCTTCCGCGACGAGGTGCGCGGCTGGCTCGCTGCCAACCTGCCCGCCGACATCCGCGCCAAGGTCACCGGCTACCGCCACCTGAGCAAGGAAGACATCCTGCGCTGGCACAAGATCCTGGCCGCCAAGGGCTGGTCGGTGCCGCACTGGCCGGAGGAATGGGGCGGCACCGGCTGGAACATCACGCAGCGCTACATCTACGACGAGGAGTTCGGCCTGGCCGGCGCGCCGATGCTGCCACCCTTCGGCCCGAGCATGTGCGCGTCGGTGCTGCTGCGCTTCGGCACGCCGCAGCAGAAGGACCGCTTCCTGCCGCGCATCCGCGAAGGCGACGATTTCTGGGTGCAGGGCTATTCCGAGCCGCAATCGGGCTCGGACCTGGCGTCGCTGAAGACCCGCGCCGACCGCCGCGGCGACCACTATGTCGTCACCGGCCAGAAGATCTGGACCACGCTGGGCCACTACGGCGACTGGATCTTCTGCCTGGTGCGCACCGATTTCAGCGTCGAGAAGCGCCAGGACGGCATCAGCTTCCTGCTGATCGACATGAAGACGCCGGGCATCACCGTGCGTCCGCTGATCCTGATGGACGGCGGCCACGAGGTGAACGAGGTGTTCTTCGACGAGGTGAAGGTGCCGGTCGAGAACCTGGTCTACGAAGAGCACAAGGGCTGGACGGTGGCCAAGTACCTGCTGGGCCACGAGCGCATGGGCTCCGGCGCGGTGGGCAGCTCCAAGCGCGAGCTGGCGGCGCTGAAGGCGCTGGCCGCCAAGGAGCTGAAGAACGGCAAGCCGCTGATCGAGGACCCGCGCTTCCGCGACCGGCTGTCGCGGGTGGAGATCGAACTCGACGCGCTGGAGCTCACGTCGATGCGATTCCTGGACAAGATGCGCCGCACCGGCCAGCCGCCGGGCGCCGACGTGTCGATGCTGAAGATCCGCGGCACCGAGATCCAGCAGGCACTGACCGAGCTGATGATGCAGGCCGTGGGCCCGCAGGCGCAGCCCTTCGTGGCGGTGGACGACGGCCAGGTGGACCCCTATGTCTCGCGCCTGTCGCCGCGCTACTTCAACTATCGCAAGACCAGCATCTACGCCGGGTCGAACGAGATCCAGCGCAACATCATCGCAAAGATGACGCTCGGCCTGTAGAGGACAACACGATGAACTTCGAATACAGCGAAGAACAGCAGCAGCTGGCCGACTCGGTGCGCAAGTACCTCGCGCAGAGCTACGGCTTCGAGCAGCGCAAGGCCATCATCCAGTCGCCGCGCGGCGACAGCGAGCAGGTCTGGAAGACCTTTGCCGAGATGGGCCTGACCGCGCTGGCCCTGCCCGAGGCGGACGGCGGCTTCGGCGGCGGCGCGGTCGACCTGATGCCGGTGATGGAAGCCTGCGGCGAGGCGCTGGTGGTGGAACCCTTGCTCGACCAGGTGGTGGCCGGCCGGCTGCTGGCCCGCGCCGGCAGTGAGGCGCAACGCGCCGCGCTGCTGCCGAGGCTGATCGACGGCAGCAAGCGCTTTGCGCTGGCTTACCTGGAACCCGGCCGCCGCTATGAACTGGCGCCGCAGGCCACGAAGGCCGAGAAGTCTGGCACCGGCTGGGTGCTGTCGGGCCAGAAGTGCGTGGTGATCGGCGCCACCGTCGCCGACACGCTGATCGTCACGGCTGATGCCGGCGGCGCCAGCCTGTTCGTCGTCGATGCCCGGGCCAAGGGCGTGCACCTGAACCCCTGCCGCACGGTGGACGGACAGCGCGCCGCCGACATCCGTTTCGAAGGCGTGGCGCTGGGCGCGGACGCGCTGCTGGGCGCGGCCGGCGGCGCGCAGCCGCTGATCGACGAGGCCATCGACTTCGGCATCGCACTGCAGTGCGCCGACGCCATTGGCGCGATGGGCTTCGCCAACGACACCACGCTGGAATACCTGAAGACGCGCAAGCAGTTCGGCGCGCCGATCGGCTCCTTCCAGGCGCTGCAGCATCGCATGGTGGAGATGGTGATCCACACCGAGCAGGCGCGCTCGATGGCCATCCTGGCGGCCAGCAAGGTGGACGGCGCGGCCAGCGCCGCCGAGCGCCAGCGCGCGGTGTCGGCAGCCAAGGTGAAGATCGCCGACGCGGCGCGCATCGTGAGCCAGGAAGCGGTGCAGCTGCATGGCGGCATGGGCATGACCGAGGAACTGAAGGTCTCGCACACCTTCCGCCGGCTGACCACGATCGCGCAGCGCTTCGGCGACGCCGACCACCACCTGGAACGCTATGCAAGCCTCGACTGAGCCGGCCGCGCCGGTCGGCTACGACGTGCAGCGCGTCGAGGCCTGGATCGCCGCGCACGTGCCCGAGCTGACGCCGCCGCTGAAGTGGACGCGGCTGGAGGGCGGCCACTCCAACCTGACCTACCTGATCGAAGGCACGCTGGGCCGGCAGGCGGTGATCCGCCGCCCGCCGATGGGTGAGCTGCTGCCCAAGGCGCATGACATGGGCCGAGAATGGGCGCTGATCAGCGCGCTGGGAAAAACGCGCGTGCCGGTGCCGCGTGCCCTGGGCTTCTGCGAAGATTTGTCGGTCACCGGCGCGCTGTTCTACGTGATGGGCCGCATCGACGGCCATGCGCTGTATTCGGCCGAGGATGCCGAGCGCCATGCGCCGCTGCCGCTGCGCCGCGAGGTGGCGCATTCCTTCATCGACGTGCTGGCCGAGCTGCATGCGATCGACCCCGACGCGGTGGGCCTCGGTGACCTGGGCAAGAAGGACGACTACATCGGCCGCCAGCTGAAGACCTGGTACCGCTCTTGGACCGCGTCCGTCGCCGGCGCACAGCTGGACGACCCGCGCGCGCACGAGCTGCAGAGGTACTTCCTGGAGCACGTGCCCGAGCAAGGGCCGGCGCGCATCGTGCATGGTGACTATGGCCTGCACAACACGCTGGTCGGCAAGGACGGGCGCATCGCCGCGGTGGTGGACTGGGAGATCTCGACGCTGGGCGACCCGCTGGCCGACCTGGCCTACGCGTTGAACCAGTGGGCCGAACCCGGCGACCCGCCGTCGGTGCGCGGCACGCCGCCCACCAGCCTGCCCGGCTGGCCGACGCGCCGCGAACTGGCCGAACGCTACGCGGCCCGCACCGGCCGTGACCTGCGGCTGTTGGACTACTACGTCGGCTTCAACCGCTGGAAGAGCGCGGCCATCGTGCACGGCGTCTACGCGCGCTACCTGGAAGGCAAGAAGAGCACCGAGGGCGTGGACCTGCCTGCGCTGAAGCGCTCGATCCTGCGTTCGCTGGAACAGGCCGAGGAGGCGGTGCAGCGGCTGGAGGGTTGAGCGCCGGACTCAGCCTCGCAGCCGCAACCGCATCCCCAAGCCCACCGGCGCCATCGCGAACATCAGGCGCTCGGCGGGCTCGCGGCCGTCCTCGGTGCCGACGAATGTGATGTCGAAGCGCGACAGCAGCGTCAGCAGCACCATCTTCATCTCCTGCAGCGCCAGGTAGCGGCCCGGGCAGATGCGCGGGCCGGCGCCGAAGGGCATCGAGATGCGCTTGGCCGACCCGGGCGCCAGGCCGTCCTGGCCCAGCCAGCGCTCGGGCCGGAAGGCCCGCCCATCGGGCACGAAGCGGTCATCCACGCTGTCGTGGCGCAGCAGGCTGATCACCACCGTGCCGGCCGGCACCGCCACGTCACCGACCACCGTGTCCTTCAGCGCCTGCAGCGGCAGCTGCGGGGCCACCGGCTTCAGCCGCATGGTCTCGTGCATGCAGGCCTCCGCGTAGTCCAGCCGCGCCAGCTGTTCGAGCGTCACCGGGCCGCCTTCGGCGCGCACCGCCAGCACCTCGTCGCGCGCCCGGGCCAGCGCCGCCGGGTGGCCGTGCAGCAGCCAGATGCACCAGGCCAGCGTGTTGGCGGTGGTGTCCTCGCCGGCCAGCAGCATGGTCAGCACGTTGCCGGCCACCTGCGCATCGTCGATGCCGCTGCCCGGCTCGTCGGCCGCGGCCACCATCGCTTCCAGCAGGTTGTGCGGCGCGCTGCGGCGCTTCGGGTCGTCATGCAGCCGCTGCCGCGCCGCGGCGATGAAGCCGTCGATGGCCTGGTTCACCGCGGCCAGCGCACGGTCGAGCTCACGGTCCACCGGGCGCTTGTAGACGCGCCAGATCGGCAGCGCGGTGATCATGCGGGTGAACAGCTGCGGAAAGATTTTGTCGAGATGGCGCTGGATAACGTCCTCGTCGGATTCCAGGGTGTTCACGTCGGTGCCGAAGGCCAGCCCGGCGATCGCATCGACGGTGAAGCGCATCAGGTCGGCCTGCAGGTCAATGCGCTGGCCGGCCACCGCGGCCCGTTCCCAGCGCCCGGCCAGGCGCTCGCCGCACTTCACCAGCGACGGGTAGTAGGCCTTGACATGCCCGGGGTCGAAGGCCGCCATCACCATGCGCCGCTGGCGCTTCCAGACATCGCCGTTGACGCCGAAGAGGCCGGGCTTCAGGCCCATCTCGGTGCCCACCGCTTCCAGCCGGTCGGTGCGGCGGAAACCGTCGGGCCGGTCGCGCAGCACGGCCGACACGGCCTCGTGGTCGGCGCACACCAGCACACGGCGGTTGGCCATGCGCAGCTGGTAGAAGCGGCCGTACTCGCGCGCCCAGTCGCCCAGCTGCAGGTGGAAGCGCGCCGCCTCGATCTGCGGCAGGTTGCCCAATACCGGCCAGCCGCGCGGGCCCGGCAGGTCCTGCAGGCGGCGCAAGGCGGTGGCCGTGTCGGTGGGCATCTCAGGACTCCGGTGGGGCAAGCAGGAAATCCACCGCGCCCTGCCACCAGGCAGCATCGACGCGTGCGGGCCAGTCATTGTGGCCGGCACCGGGGATCGTCAGCAGCCGGCGCGGCGGCGGCAGCGCGTCGTACAGCGCCTGACCCAGGTGGGCCGGCACGAGGGTGTCCTGGGCCGCCACCGCCACAACTACCGGCCGGCCGCCGCCGGCCAGGTGCGCGGCGCTGTCGTAACCATCGCGCAGCAGCCAGCGCACCGGCAGCCACGGGTAGTGGTAGGAGGCCACATGCGCCAGCTCGTCCCAGGGCGTGATCAGCATCAGCCCGGCCACCTGCGCCGGCTGCCGCGCCGTGGCCGCCGCGGCCACGCCGGCGCCCAGCGATTCGCCGACCACCAGCAGCGGCGGGCCGAACTGCCGGTGCGCCAGCACGATGCTCTGCGCCGCATCGGCCACCAGCGAGGCCTCGCCCAGCGCGCCGTCGCGCGGGCCATAGCCGGGGTACTCGGCCAGGACCACGCGCAGCCCCGTGGCCGACAGCGCTGCCGCCAGATGGGCGCGGTGCCCAGCATGGCCGGCGTTGCCGTGGAACACCAGCGCCGTACCGCGCGGCTGCGCCGGCGGCGGCGCCAGCAGGCCGCGAAAGTCGGCCGCATCGGGCCAGGGCTGCAACCCGCCCGTGGCCGCCTGGGCCACCGTCACCCGGCTGGGGTGGTAGAGCAGCTGGTCCTGCATCAGCGCTGGTCCTCCCAGCAACAGCAGCCCGGCCAGCAGCAGTGCCGTAGCGGCCGCGGCCATCAGACCGAGCGCGTCAGCCCGCCGTCGATGCGGATGTTCTGCCCCGTGATGTAGGCCGCGCGGTCCGAGGCCAGGTACGCGATCAGCTCGCCCACTTCGTCGGCCGTGCCATAGCGGCCCATCGGGATGCGCGCGCGGCGCTCGGCCTTCTCGGGCAGGCTGTCGATGTAGCCCGGCAGCACATTGTTCATGCGCAAGCCGTCGGCGGCGTAGCGGTCGGCATACAGCTTGGCAAAGGCCGCCAGCCCGGCGCGGAACACGCCCGAGGTCGGGAATGCCGCCTCGGGCTCGAAGGTGGCATAGGTGCTGACGTTGACGATGGCGCCGCGCTTGCGCGCCTGCATCGCCGGTGTCACCAGCCGGGCCATGCGCACCACGTTCATCAGGTAGTAATCCATGCCGCGCTGCCAGTCGGCATCGCTCAGGTCCAGCAGATCCCCCTTGGGGCCATGGCCGGCGCTGTTGACCACCGCGTCGATGCGACCCCAGCGCGCCAGCGCGGCATCGACAAGGCGCTGCAGGTCGGACGGCTCCAGGCTGGAGCCGTTGATGCCCAGGCCGCCCAGCGATTCGGCCAGCGTGGTGCCGCGGCCCGAAGGCGACAGGATGGCCACCCGCCAGCCGTCGGCGGCCAGCTTGCGCGCCGCAGCGGCGCCGATGCCGCTGCCGGCGGCGGTGAGCAGGGCAACAGGGGCTTCGTCCATGGCGCCGATTATCGGCATGGCGGCGACGGCTACGATCATCACCCCATGCTGATCTGCGATACCGAAGCCACCCGCGCCGCCCTGCCCTTCGACCGGCTCGTGCCGGCGTTGCGCGAACTGTTCGTGCAGGGTTGCGAGGCACCGCTGCGCCACACCCACACGGTGCACTCGCCCGACGGCAGCCGCGGCACCGTGCTGATCATGCCGGCCTGGCTGCCTGGCCGCTGCCTGGGCATCAAGACGGTCAACGTGTTCCCTGGCAACGCATCGCGCGGGCTGCCGGGGCTGCATGCCAGCTACCAGCTCTACGACGCCACCACCGGCCAGCCGCTGGCACTGCTGGACGGCGACCAGATCACCGCCCGGCGCACCGCGGCCGCGTCGGCACTGGCCGCGTCGATGCTCGCACGGCCCGATGCGCAGCGGCTGCTGGTGGTGGGCGCCGGCCGCGTCGCGGCGCTGCTGCCGGCCGCCTACCGTGCGGTGCTGCCGATCGCGCAGGTCAGCGTCTGGGCCCGCCGGCCCGAACGTGCCGAGGCCCTGGCCGCGCTGTGGCGCATCGAAGGCCTGGATGCGCGGGTCGCACCCGACCTGGAGCGCGCCGTGGCCGCGGCCGATGTGACCAGCTGCGCCACACTGGCCAGCGAGCCGTTGGTCCACGGTACCTGGCTTCCGCCCGGCAGCCACCTGGACCTGATCGGCGGCTTCACGCCACAGATGCGCGAGGCCGACGCCGCCTGCTTCGCAGGTGCCGAACTGTACGTGGACACCGACGAGGCGCTGCTGAAAAGCGGCGACCTGCTGGTGCCGATGGCGCAGGGCGTGTTCCGTGCCGAGCAGGTGCGCGGCACCCTGGCCACCCTGTGCCGCGGACAGGCCGCCGGGCGCAGCAGCGCCGCGGCACGCACGGTGTTCAAGTCGGTGGGCAACGCGCTGGAGGACCTGGCCGCCGCCATGCTGGTGTGGGAGGCGCAGCGCGCGCAGACCTGAGCTTCAGCGCGGCGCCGAGGCGCCGGTGGCACCGCGCAGCAGCCCGGCCGCGCCCCGCACCACGTCGGTGGCACCACGGGCCACGCCGGTCGCGCCGCGGGCCACGCCAGTGACCGTGCCCACTGCCACGTTGGGCACCGACATCGCGGCCGCCGCGGCCGTCACCTGCGCCCAGGGCACCTGCCACTGCAATACGTCGAAGGGGCCGCTCAGCGTCACGGGCACGGTCACGCCGTTCAGCAGCACCATCTCCGGCCCGGCGCGGCCGCCGGCCGTGTTGACGACCCGCACGCGCAGCTGGTAGTCCAGCGTTTGCCGCACCAGGTCGATGCGGCCGCTGCCGCCCACCTGCAGGAACTCGCTGCGGCCGTCCAGGTCGTCGCTGGTGGCCACGCCATCGCGCAGCAGCAGGCTCGCGTCGAGCTGGCTGAACTCGGTCTGCCGCGTCGCGTCGGAAGCCAGCCGGTCCTGCGTCGCGGTGCGCCAGCCGCGCAGCGTCTGCGCCAGGTCCACCCCGCGCAGCGCCGCCGGCCGCAGCGCCACGGCGACACGGCCGTTCAGCGACGCGCGCAGCGCCTCCGCGTTGCCGGCGCGGCCCTGCAGATCGGCATCGATGCGGCCGCGGCCACGCAGCCCATCGAAGCCCAGCGTGTCGGACAACATCGCGCGCAGGTCCACCGACTCGGCCTGCAGACGTAGCGCCAGGCGCTGGCTGGCCGCGTCGGCGCTCCCGCTGGCATTGAAACGGCCGCCCCAGGCCTGGCCGTACAGCTGGCTCAGCTGCAGACGGCCGTTGTCCACCGCGGCGTTGAACGCCAGCCCGTCGATGCGGTACGGCGGATACAGCAGCTGTGTCGCGGTGATCTGCAGCCGGGCATCGGCGTCATGCAGCGGCGCCAGGTCGACGTGGCGCGGTGCCGCCGCGGCGCCGCCTGGCGCGGGCGCGACGAAACGCGTCAGGTCCAGCCGGCCGAAGCGGGCCTGCAGGTCGAGAAACGGCCGCGGCACCTGATCACGCAGCACGAAGCGGGCGTCCATCTGCTGGTCGTTCACCGTGCCGGCCAGCTGGCCCTGCGCCAGGCCGTCCGACAGTTGCAGCTGCCCGTCCAGCGCCAGCTGCAACGGCGGCAGGCCGGGGTCCTGCACCTGCAGCTGCAGCGACAGCGCATCCAGCCCGGCCGACAAGGGCTGCGGCGCGAAGACCAGCGTCGCGCCGGCCCGCCCCTGCCATTGGCTGCTGCCGACGCGGCCGTCGATCTGCGCCTGCAGCTGCGGCCAGGTGATGCGCTCGAAGGCGCCGCTGGGCGGCTGCGAGCTCAGCTGAAGTTTCAGCTGACGGTCGCCGCCCAGCTGCAGCGTGCCGTCGAGCGCACTGCCCTGCAGCGTCTCGCCCTGCACATCCAGCTTCGGCCAGTTCAACCGGGCCTGCAGGGTGGTCTGCGCACGCTGGCCCTGCAGCGTCAGCGCCAGGCCGTCCAGCGCCAGCTGGCGCTGCTTCAGACCCAGGCGCAGCTGCTGCACTTCCAGCTGGCAATCCTTCATCTGCCAGCCCAGTCGACGCCCGTGCCATTGCAGCTTGGCGGCCTGCAGTTGCAGCTGCAGGTCTGCGCGTTCGCCGGCACCGCCGCTGGCCAGCTGCAGGCTGCCGGCTTCCAGCCGAGCGTCCAGCTCCTGCAGGTCGAAGCCTTCGCCCTGCAGGCGCAGCATTGGCGCGCTCAGCTGCAGGCGCATCGGCTCGCCGGGTTGCGCGGGCGCTGGCAGCGTCAGCCCGGCCTGCAGGGTCAGCGCCGCGCTCAGGTCGGGTTGCTGCAGCTTGGCGTGGGCCTGCAGCGACAGCGGCGTCTGCAGCCCAGGGGCCAGCGCACCCAGAGTCAGCTTGTCGATGGCCAGCCGGCCCCGGATGGCAGCCTGTGCATCGTCGATCTCCAGCGCCGCGTCGCTGAGCTCCAGACGTTCGATGGCCAGCGGCCGGGCCGGGCCGGCCGCAGCCGCCGGGTTGCCGGTGGCGCGCACGAGCAGGTCGTCGATGTTGCGCAGCCCGTCGGCATCGCGCCGATAGCGCAAGGTGACGCCGCGCGCCGACACGCTGTCGACCTGGATCTCGCGGCGCGCCAAAAACGGCTCCAACCGCACCGACAGGGCGGCCTGCTCGATGCTGGCGAACGGCTCGTCCGGCTGGCCTGGCTCGGACAGGCTGACGCGCTGCACTGCCAGCGCAGGCTGCGGCCACAGCTGCAGCGACACCGGGCCTTCGAAGCGCAGCGTGCGCTGATGCTGCTGCAGTATCCAGTCGGCCGCCATCTGCTGCAGCCGCGCCCCGTCGAAGCTGCGCAGCAGCCAGAAGGCGGTACCGGCGATCAGCAGCAGCAGCGCAGCCAGGGCCAGCAGCCCGTATCGCATCCAGGGACGCATCGTGCCGGGATTGTGCGCCCCGGCCGGGCGCGGCTCAGGAGCAGGTGGCGCGCAGGCGGCGCAGGGCAGCGTCGGAGGCCGGCAGCGTGGCCGGGTCTTCGCCGGCGAACAGGCGCTGGCTTGCCGGCGGCTGCGGCGCACCGGCCGCGGGCCAGCCGCGCACGGGCACGATCTCGGGCACCAGTGTGGCCGGGTTCAGCCGCCGGTTGTCCAGATCGCGCTGGCAGACCAGCAACACCCCGTTGCCTGCGAGCACACGCTGGCGAAGCCGGGCCTGGGCAGGCGAGGCCTGTATCCGCAGCGCGGCCGCCTGGTCGGGCAGCGTCAGCAGGAAGAAGCGTTGGCCGCCGCGGTTCTGCGCCAGCGCGCGCTCGGCCGCGGCCTGGAAGCTGAAGCCTTCGCCGGCGATGTACAGCCCGCCTTCGTCGCGGGCCGACGCGCCAGCAGCCCATCCGCCCAGGCAGGCGGCCAGCAGGACCGTGCGGCAGCAGCGGGGCCATGTGACGAAAGCCATGTCCCGATGCTAGGCCATGCGCTAGCACCTACGGTGGCCATGGCTGCGGCATACGCCGCGTTCTGCGTGCGGCCGATCAGAGTACGACCACCCGTGCCGGGTCGAACTGCGGGTTCTCCGGCCGCGGCGCGCCCCGCGGCTGGTAGCCGCGCGGGTTGCAGACGATGCGGCAGCCGCCGACGCGGTAGTCGCTGCTGGCATGCGTGTGCCCGTGCAGCCACAGCCGCGGCACCTGGAAGAAGCTGTCTGGCAATTCGTTCAGGTAGGCGGCCGATACCCAGTCGGCCGCAAAACGCGGCACGAGAGAGCCGCGGTGCGGGCCATGGTGGGTCAGTACCACGGTCGGACCGTCGAAAGGCTGCGCCAGCGCCTCGGCCAGCCACTGGCGCTGGGCCTGGTGCAGCCGCAGCGTGTCCTGGGGCGTCAGCGGCCGGCGCGGCCCATCGTCGCGCCAGCTGATCACCCAGTAGTCGGCCATGCGCTGTGCCGCCACCGCCAGGCCGCGGGCCGCGTCGCTGCGCGGACCCTGCGGCGTATCGATGCGCAGCGCAAAGTCGGTCCACAGCGTGCAGCCCAGGAAACGCACGCCGTCGATGACCACGGCGTCGCCGTCCAGCCAGTGCAGCGGCGGGTGCCGGGCGGCGGCGGCGGCGCGTCGCAGGGCAGCGGCCTCCTGCTGCAGCACGGTGTCGAAGTACTCGTGGTTGCCGGCCACCGCCACCACCGCGCGCGCGCGGCGCAATACCGGTGAACGCGCCACCCAGTCGGCCAGCCGGTGCCCGGGATTGACGATATCGCCGGCCAGCAGCGCCACGTCGACCTCCAGCGCCGGGTCCAGCACCAGGTCGGACAGCTCCAGATGCAGGTCCGACAGCAACAGCAGCTTCACGGCAGCGAATCGAGGAATCCGAAGCGCCCGTCGCGCTGCACCTCGTCGGCGGCGCGGCGCAGGCCGTCCATGGCCGCGCGGTACAGCGAGGTGGCCAGGCTGATGCGGCGCACGCCGGCGTCGCGCAGTTCGGCCACGCTGAAGCACCGGCCCTTGCGCGCGACCATGAAGTTCACCGGCTTGTGCAGCGTGCGGCACACCGTGCGCACCGCCTCCAGGTCGGGCAGCAGCGGCGCAAACAGCACGTCGGCGCCGGCCTGCTCGTAGGCCTGCAGCCGGCGCAGCGTGTCGTCCAGATCGGGCCGGCCGCGCAGGAAGTTCTCGCAGCGCGCGGTCAGCGTGAAGGGGAAGGGCAGCGCGCGCGCCGCCTCGGCCGCAGCGGCGAGGCGCTCCACCGCGTGGCCGAAGTCGTAGAGGCGCCGGTCGTGCACGCCACTGCAATCCTCGATCGAGCCGCCCACCAGGCCGGCCTCGGCCGCCAGGCGGATGGTCAGCGCCGCGTCGGCCGGCGCATCGCCGAAGCCGTTCTCCAGGTCGGCGGCCACCGGCAGCTCGGTGGCCTGCACGATGGCCCGGGCGTGGGCCAGCGCCTCGTCGCGGCTGATCTCGCCGTCGCGCCGGCCCAGCACGCCGGCCGCCGCGCCGCTGGAGGTGGCCAGCGCCATGAAGCCCATGCCAGCCAGCAGCCTGGCGCTGCCGGCGTCCCAGGGGTTGGGGATCACGAAGCAGCCTTCGCGGTGCAGCGCGCGGAAGGCCTCGGCCTTGCTGAGTTGAGTGGCAGTCATCGCTGGACCCTCCTGCGGCAAGCATAGCGGCAGGGCTTGGCGGTAGAGTCGGCGCACCTTGGAAGCCGTCCGCACTGTCGAAGCCACCCGCTACCTGACCCCGCTGCGCGAGGGCGGCTCGCTGCCGGCCATCGTCGAGGCCGACGACGACGGCCTGTACGTGCTGAAGTTCCGCGGCGCCGGTCAGGGCCCCAAGGCGCTGATCGCCGAATGGGTGGCCGGCCGCATCGCCCGCGCGCTGGGCCTGCCGGTGCCGGAGATCGTGTTCATGCAGCTCGATGTCGAGCTGGCGCGCACTGAGCCCGACCCGGAGATCCAGGACCTGATCCGCGCCAGCGGCGGTCTGAACCTGGGGCTGGACTACCTGCCCGGTGCGCTGGCCTACGACCCGCTGACGATGCCGGCGGACGCCACCCTCGCCTCGAGCATCGTCTGGTTCGATGCGCTGGTGAGCAACGTCGACCGCACGCCGCGCAACACCAACCTGCTTTGGTGGCACGGCCGGCTGTGGCTGATCGACCATGGCGCCGCGCTGGTGTTCCAGCACCAGTGGGCCCATGCGTTGGCGCGCTGCCGACTCCCTTTTGCGCCGATCGCCGACCATGTGCTGCTGCCCCGGGCCAGCGCCGTGGCCGCGGCCGATGCGGTGCTGGCGCCGCTGCTGCAGGGCGATGCGCTGGCGCACATCGTGGCCGCCATCCCCGACGCCTGGTTGGAGGCCGACCCGGCCTTTGCCGACACCGAGGCGCAGCGCGCGGCGTATCTGCAGTACTTCAGGCAGCGGCTGCAGGCGCCGCGCGCCTTTGCCGAAGCCGCGGAGCAGGCCCATGCTCGGCTATGACTACGCCATCGTGCGCGTGCTGCCGCGGGTGGAGCGCGGCGAGCAGCTGAATGCCGGCGTGATCCTGTCCTGTCCGGCCACCGGCTACCTGCGCGCGCGCTTCGCGCTGGACGAGGCGCTGCTGCAGGCCATGGCCCCGGGCATCGACCCGGCGCCGATCCGCGCCGCGCTGGCCGGCATCGACGCGGTGTGCCAGGGTGGCGAAGCCGCCGGCGCGCTGGGCCGGCTGTCGCCGCGCGAACGCTTCCACTGGCTGGTGGCGCCGCGCAGCACCAGCGTGCAGGTCTCGGCCGTGCACACCGGCCGCTGCCGCGACCTGGACGCTGCGCTGGATGACCTGATGCGCAAGCTGGTGGCACGCTAGACGCCCCCGGGGCGCGCCTCAGAGCTGGAAGCCCACCCACAGGACCATGCCTTCGGCCAGGTCGCGCAGCAGGCCCGGCTTGCGCAGCGTGTACTGCCGGGCGCTCTGGCGCTCGCGCTGGAACCAGCGGCCGAAGCGCTGCACGTCGGCCTGCTCGTGGAAGGCCATCATCAGCTCGTAGTTCAGGAACAGGCTGCGGCTGTCCAGGTTGGCCGATCCCACCAGCGCCAGCATGTCGTCGATGACCGCCAGCTTGGCATGCAGCATCTGCGGCGCCAGCCAGATGCGCACGCCGGCCTGGGCCAGCGCCCGCACCGCGCGGCCGCGCGCGATGTCCGACAGCACGTGGTTCGAGCGCGCCGGCATCAGCAGGTCCACCGTGACACCGCGCCGCGCGGCCAGCGACAGCGCCATCACCAGCGCCGCGTCGGGCACGAAGTACGGCGTCACCAGCGCAATGTGGCGGTGCGCCTGGTAGGCGGCCGACAGCAGCAGCGCGTACACCGTGTCGTCCACCTGGTCGGGCCCCGAGGCCACCAGCTGCGCGCCGCGCGCCGGGTGGGTGGCGTCGTCCTGCGCCTGCTCGACGGGCATCTCCTCGGGCACGTGTTCCGTCTTGGCGAAGGCCCAGTCGCGCTCGAACAGCGCGATGGCCTGCAGCACCAGCGGGCCGGTCAGGTCGAAGCTCAGGTCGTGCCACGGTGGATGGCCGGGCGCGCCCTCGAAGTATTCGGAGGCCAGGTTGCGGCCGCCGCACCACAGCCGCCGCGTATCCAGCGCGGCGTCGACGATCAGCATCTTGCGGTGGTTGCGCAGGTTGGTGCGTCCCTTCAGCGGTGAATGCAGCGGCGGCACGAACAGCACCACGCTGGCGCCGGCGGCCTTCAGCGGCTTCAGGTCGGGCCGGCCGGCCATCAGGCTGCCCATGCCGTCGAGCAGCAGGCGCACGCGCACGCCGGCCTGCGCCTTGGCGACCAGCAGTTCGATGACGCGCCGGCCCACCGGCCCGCGGCCCAGGATGAAGGTGCAGATGTCGATCGACTGCCGGGCCGATTCCAGGTGCTGCCACAGCGCCTGCAGCGCCTGGCTGCCGTCGGCATGCACATGCAGGTCGCGGTACGCGGCCGGCGCCGGCTGGCCCAGCGCATGCAGCGTCTGCAGCACCCACGAGCCGCCCACCGGCTGCGGCGCCACGTGGTGGCCGCGCGCGTTGCGCGGCCGTGCCTGCTTGCGCGAACCGAAGGCCAGGAAGATCGGCACCGCAGCGTAGGGCAGCAGGATGATGAACAGCACCCAGGCCATGGCCGCCGTCGGGTGCCGGCGCTGCTCGGTCAGGTGCGACACCACCACGTAGACCAGCAGGCCGAACACCACGACCAAGCCGTGCAGCGAGAAGTATTCGTCGATCATGATGAGCCTGGCGCGGCCGGCCGCGCCGCCGGCATCAACGCGGCTTGTCGGCCGTGCGCAGGGCGGCGCCGCCGCCCTTCAGCGGAATGCGCTGGCCGGTATCCACCAGCCGCATGCCGTCGATGCGGAACACCTGGATGTCCTTCTGCACCATGTTCTGCACCAGCACCGTCAGGCCGTCCGGCGCGAAGGCCACGCCCTGCGACCAGTTGCCGATGGGCAGCTCGCCGAACTTCTGCAGCGTCTTGCCGGTGACCATGTACAGCACCAGCTTGCCGTTCGGCCCGTAGAAGGGCGATTCCTTCGGCTTGTTGCTGCCGTTCATCACCACCACCGCCACGTAGCTGCCGTCGGGCGAGCACTTGATGCCCTCGGGCGTCTGCCCCACAGTGAGCGTCTCGATGATGCGCGGCGGCTTGGCCGTCATGTCGACCACGCTGATGGTGTCGGCATCGCCCTGCCCCACGCCGATGTTGGCCACCACCGCGATGCTGCCCGGCACGCAGATGTCGATGCCGTAGGGCCGCAGGCCCGGGTTCATGTCGCGCTTGGTGTATTCCACCTTCATGCCGTCGATGGCCAGCGCCGAGATCTTGTGGTCGTTGTCGCGCGTCACCAGCGCGCTGCGGCCGTCGGGGCTGATGGCCACGTGGCTGGCGCCGCAGTCGGGCGCGCCGCCCAGGCTCACGGTGCCGGCCGGCGTCACCGTCTTGCCGGCGATGGCGAACACCGACACCGTGCAGTCGGCGCGGTTGGCCACCAGCGCCAGCGTGCCGGCGCGGTTGATCGACACGCCCGCCGGCGAGTTGCCGGTGGGCAGCGTGGCCAGGATGCGTGCCGGCCGCTGCGTCAGGTCGATCACCGACATGCGGTTGTCGGGCACCACCTTGGTGGGGTCGGTGGGCGAGACCTTCATCGCGGACGTGACCAGCGCGATGCTTTCGTCCGGCGCCACCGCCACCGACAGCGGCGGGCCGGCCACGCTGGCCGGGGCCTTGATCTCGTCGATCAGCCGCGGCGGCATCGTCTTCATGTCGATGATCGCCACCGTGTCGGGCTGCGGATTGGCGGCCACCTTGGGCACGCCGTTGTCCAGCACCATCTTGTTGTCGTTGACCGAGACGGCAATCTGCGCGGCGGCAGCCAGCGGCAGCAGCGCGCCCAGCAGCAGCGCGGCACGGGGCAGGAAGGCGTTCTTCATGGGCTTGGGGGGAGCGAAGCGGTGTCAGGCGCGCAGCATACTGTGCGCGGCACCCGGCCCGCCGGCCGGCCGGTGCGCAAGAATGGCGCCCTTCCCTATCCCACCGACCGGAACCTCCTCATGAGCGCACTGACCCTGCAACAGGCCCAGACCCTGATCCAAGCCGCCTTCACCGAAGCCCGCACCCAGGGCTACAAGCCGATGGGCGTGGTGGTGGTCGATGCCGCCGGCCAGGTGAAGGCACTGGCCCGTGAAGATGGCGCCAGCGCGCTGCGCCTGGACATCGCCACCGGCAAGGCCTGCGCCGCGGTGGGCATGGGTGCCAGCTCGCGCGTGCTGACGCAGCGTGCCAAGGACCTGCCGGCCTTCTTCATCTCGCTGGCCAGCGTGTCCTCGCAGAAGTTCGTGCCGCAGACCGGCGCGGTGCTGATCAAGGATGCCGCCGACAACATCCTGGGCGCGGCGGGTGCCTCGGGCGGCACCGGCGACGAGGACGAGGCCATCTGCATCGCCGGCATTGCCGCCGCCGGCCTGACGCACGGCTGAGCCGCTGCCACCCGGAGCCTGGCCATGAAGACCCCGGACCTGAGCCGCTCGGTACGCGGCAGCGTGGTGCTGATCACCGGCGCGGCCAGCGGCATGGGCCGCGCCGCGGCGCGGCTGTTCGCCAGCGAGGGCGCGAAGGTGGCCGTCACCGACCGCGACGCGGTGGGCGCGGCGCGCGTGGCTGAAGAGATCACGCAGGCCGGCCACGCGGCCCGCGCCTGGGCGCTGGACGTGGCCGATGCCGAGGCCATCGAACGCGTCGTCGCCGAGGCGGCCAAGGCCTTTGGAGGGCTGGACATCATCATCAACAACGCCGGTGTCGCGCAGTTCCTGCCGCTGGACGACCCCGAGTACGACCGCCATTGGGCGCGCGTGCTGGACATCCTGCTCACCGCACCGCAGCGCGTGGTACGCGCCGCGCTGCCGCACCTGCGCCGCTCGGCGGCCGGGCGGGTGATCAACGTCGCCTCCACCGAAGCGCTGGTGGCACAGAACCGCGACAGCATCTACTGCGCCGGCAAGAGCGGCGTGCTGGGCCTGACGCGCGCGATGGCGGTGGAGCTGGGCCGCGACGGCATCACCGTCAACTGCATCTGCCCGGGGCCCATCCACACCGGCATGACCGCCGCCATCCCCGAAGACGACAAGGCCACCTTCGCCCGCCGCTACACCGCGCTGCGCCGCTACGGCCAACCGGAGGAAGTGGCCCACGCGATGCTGAGCCTGGCGCTGCCGGCCAGCAGCTACATCACCGGCGTGGTGCTGCCTGTGGACGGCGGACAGACGGCACGGGCTGCCTGAGAAGCGGGGGCCGAGCACTGGCGTTTGCTTGAAAGACTGTATGCATGTACAGTATCCGTTCAAACGGAGCCTGCACCATGCACTCACCCTTCCGCCAGCTGTACGCCCCCAAGCCCGACCGACTGCCCACCTGGCTACGCAAGCTGTGGCTCTGGTTCTGACGCCCTTGCCTCAGCCGCAGACTCCGACATAGCCGCAGGCGGTGCAGAAGTCGCAGCCGTCCTTGTGGATCAAGGTGCGGTTGCCGCATTCCGGGCAGGGCGCGCCGGCCATCGGTGCGATGGCCTCGCCCACCGCCGCCTTGCGCTCGCGCGGCGGCTGCAGGATGCCCATCTCCTGCAACGGGAAGCCCTGCTCGTCCAGCACGCCCAGCATCGCGTAGCGGTGGATCACCAGCCGCGCCACGTAGGCCACCGTGGACGGCCAGACCTGCTGGCGCCGTTCGCCGGGCACCGGCGCCATGAAGTGGCCCAGCGGCTCGCCCACGTTCAGCAGCTTGCGCAGCTTCATGCCGATCCAGGCCGGGTCGATGACGCGCATATCCAGGCTCAGCAGCCGCGCCAGCCCGTCCAGCGCGCGCGGGTAGTTGCCCGAGAAGCCCAGCGCGCAGGGCCGGGTGCTCAGGCCGCCGTCGCCCGAGGGCAGCTGCACCTCCTTCAACGTCAGCGCGAATTCCTCGCCAGTGGCCGGGTTGTGCACGTCTACCGACCATGCCAGCGTGCCATGCGGGCCGGTGCGCGGCTCGTCGCGGCTGAACATCGCGTCCAACACCGGCGTGGAGCCGGCACCGTCCAGCGCGCCCAGCATCTCGCAGCGCCAGCGGATCACCGCCGCAGTGGCCGCCACCACGCCGGGGAACAGGCGCTTCTCGCCATGCGGCGGGAAGGGCATCTCGAAGGCGCGCTCCTCGGCCACCGTGGCCAGTGCATCGAGCTTCAGCTTCAGCCATTGCGGATCGTTGGCGCGCATGTCCATCGACAGCGTCTTGGCCAGCGCCGCCAGGCCGCGCGGCTGCTCGGCCCCGTTGACCCACACCTCGAAGGGCAGCGTCTTGCCGAACAGCCCCAGGTCGGGTCCGGCCTGCGCCGGCAGCTCGCCGACGAACAGCGCGAACTCGCCATGCGGGTGCTGGATCATGAAGCTCCAGGCCGGGTTGCCGGCGGCCAGGTCGGGCCGGCTGGGCCAGCGCAACGAGGTGAGCACCGGCGCGGGCAGGCGCTCCAGCTTCAGCCGCTGGTTGGCGCCGTCGTCGGCCGCGCGCAGCGGCACCGGCTGCGCGGTGGTGGCCGGCTCCACGCTGAGCACGGCGCCCAACACCTTGTTCGGCCGGTAGGTGGCCAGGCCCTTCAGACCCGAACGCCAGGCCGTCAGGTACAGATCCTGGAAGTCGGCATAGGGGTAGTCCTCGGGCACGTTGACGGTCTTGCTGATCGACGTGTCCACATAGGGCGCCACCGCCGCCACCATGGCCGCATGCGCGGTGGCCGACAGCTCCAGCGCGCTGACGAAGGCCGGCGGCAGCTTGGCATCGGTGCCCTTCAGGTGGCGGTGCAGCCGCCAGGCGTGGTCCTCGACCGCGTATTCCTTGAAACTGCCGTCGGGCTCGCGCTTCTTGCGGGTGTAGGTCCAGCTGAAGGCCGGCTCGATGCCGTTGCTGGCGTTGTCGGCAAAGGCCAGGCTGATGGTGCCGGTGGGCGCGATCGACAGCAGGTGCGAATTGCGCAGCCCGTGCTGGCGGATGCGGTCCTTCAGCGCCTGCGGCAGCCTGGAGGCGAAATTGCCGGCGCTCAGGTACAGGTCGGCATTGAACAGCGGGAAGGGTCCGCGCTCGCGCGCCAGCTCCACCGACGCGGCGTAAGCCGCATCGCGCAGCAGCTCGGCGATGCGCCGGGCGCGCTCGCGCGCCGCGTCGCTGTCGTAGTGCAGGTTCAGCATCGCCAGCGCATCGCCCAGGCCGGTGAAGCCCAGGCCGATGCGGCGCTTGGCGGCCGCCTCCTGCTGCTGTTGCGGCAGCGGCCAGACGGTGGCGTCGAGCACGTTGTCCAGCATGCGCACCGCCACCGCCGCCACCTCGGCCAGGCCGGCGTCGTCGAAGCCGGCATCGGCCTCGAAAGGCTGCGTGACGAAGTGCGTCAGGTCGATGCTGCCCAGGCAGCAGCAGCCATAGGGCGGCAAAGGCTGCTCACCACAGGGGTTGGTCGCGCTGATAGTCTCGCAGTAGCGCAGGTTGTTATCCTGGTTGATGCGGTCCAGGAACAGCACGCCGGGCTCGGCATGGTCGTAGGTGCTGCGCATGATCTGGTCCCACAGCTCGCGCGCGCGCACCCGGCGGTAGACCCACAGGCCATCGGCGCGGCGGAAGGCGCCCTCGGCCTTCTGCGCCTGGCCAGGCTCGGCGCGGTGCACCAGTTCCACCTCGGCATCGTCCTGCACGGCGCGCATGAACTCGTCGGTCACGCCCACTGAGACGTTGAAGTTCTTCAGGTCGCCTTCGTCCTTGGCGTGGATGAACAGCTCGATGTCCGGATGGTCGCAGCGCAGCACGCCCATCTGCGCGCCGCGCCGGCTGCCGGCGGATTCCACCGTCTCGCAGCTGCGGTCGAAGACGCGCATGTAGCTGATCGGGCCCGAAGCGCTGCTGCGCGTGCTGCCCACCCAGGCGCCCTTGGGGCGGATGCGCGAGAAGTCGTAGCCCACGCCACCGCCGCGGCGCATGGTTTCGGCGGCTTCGGTCAGCGCGGTGTAGATGCCGGGAAAGCCGTCCTCCACCTGCGCGATGGAATCGCCCACCGGCTGCACGAAGCAGTTGATCAGCGTGGCCGTCAGGTCGGTGCCGGCCGCCGAGGCAATGCGCCCGGCCGGCACGAAGCCGCGGCGCTGCGCGTCGACGAAGCGCGCCTCCCACTGGGCGCGCTGCGCCGCCGGCTCCACCGCGGCCAGCGCGCGCGCCACCCGCAGGCGCACCGCCTCGACCGACTGCTCATCGCCCTTGGCGTATTTCTCGAGCAGCACTTCCTGGCTGATCGGTTGGGCGGGCAGGCTGGCGCGGGCCACGGTGGCGGCATCGCCGGATGAAGACTTGGAAGGCATCGGTGTCGGTCCTGAAAGGTGCCCCTGCCGCGGCGGCTCGAGCGGGCCGGCGCCAGGGCGGGAAATGGGGTTGGGCTGTGGGTTTATACAGCTACCCAGGATCCCTCGCAACCGCCCGAGCACATTTCTTGATCCGCCCCAAGAAGGCCTATGCTGCGGCGGCAAGTCCACAGGGGGAAAGTGCCGATGAGCCTGGCCGAACGCGTGCGCGTGGAAGAGGAAAAGCTGCTGTCCGACCAGTGGGCGGTGCTGAAGACCACCCGCTTCGCCTGGCGGCGCCGCGACGGCCGCTGGCAGAGCCAGTGGCGCGAGACCTATGACCGCGGCAACGGCGCGGCCATCCTGCTCTACGACCCGGCGCGGCGATCGGTGGTGCTGACGCGGCAGTTCCGCTACCCCTGCTATGTCAACGGCCTGGACCGGCTGATGATCGAGGTGCCGGCCGGCGTGCTGGACGCGGCCTCGCCCGAGGAATGCATCCGCGCCGAGGCCGAGCAGGAGGCCGGCTACCGCGTACGCGCGCCGCGCAAAGTGTTCGAGGTGTTCATGAGCCCCGGCTCGGTGACCGAGCGGCTGCACCTGTTCGTGGCCGAGTACGACGCCACCGACCGCATCGGCGCCGGCGGCGGCCTGCACGAGGAAGGCGAGGACATCGAGGTCTTCGAGACCGGCCTGGACGAGGCGCTGGCGATGGTGGCGCGCGGCGAGATCGTCGATGCCAAGACGATCATGCTGCTGCAGTGGGCGGCGCTTCAGCGCTGGTGATGTTCAGGCCGGATGCATGCGGCCGAAGTGCAGGCCCAGCTTGCGCACCCGCAGCAGCAGGAACACGCAGATGCCCAGGTTCAGCAGGTTCCAGGCAATGCCATTGATGAAAGCGGCGTGGTACGAGCCGGTCCAGTCGAAGATGGCGCCGGACATCCAGCCACCCAGCGCCATGCCCAGCAGCGTGGCCATCAGCACCGTGCCGACGCGGGCACCGGCCTCCTTCGGCGTGAAGTACTCGCGCACCACCAGCGGGTAGCTGGGCACGATGCCGCCCTGGAACAGCCCGAACATCGCCGACACCAGGTACAGCGACACCACGCCGTCGGCAAACAGGAAGCCGACCAGCGCCACGCCCTGCAGGAACGAGCCCAGCAGCAGCGTGCGCAGACCGCCGATGCGGTCGGCGATCCAGCCGGACACCAGCCGGCTGACGATGCCCATGCCCAGCATCAGCGACAGCATCTGCGCGCCACGCGCCGGGCCGATGCCCATGTCGCTGCAGTAGGCGACGATGTGCACCTGCGGCATCGACATCGCCACGCAGCAGGCCACGCCGGCCACGCTGAGCAGCGCCTGCAGCGCCCCCGGGCTCATGCCCAGCGGTCGCTCGGCCGCCAGGCTGGCTGCCGCCGCGGCGCTGCCCGGCGCCGCCGGCACCGCCGCCAGCACCGGCGGGCGGCGCCGGTAGATCAGCGCCAGCGGCAGCATGGTCAGCAGGCAGAAGATGCCGATGCCGATGTAGGTGGGCCGCCAGCCCGCGCTTTGCGTGAAGTGCTGGATCACCGGCGGCCACAAGGTGCCGGCGACGTAGTTGCCGCTCATGCAGATGGCCAATGCAATGCCGCGCCGCCGGTCGAACCACAGCGAGGTGTCGGCCACCAGCGGCGCGAAGGTGGCCGAGGTGCCCAGCAGCCCCAGCAGCAGGCCTTGCGCGATGCAGAAGCTCCACAGGCTGCCGGAGTACCCGGCCGCGATGAAGCCCAGCCCCAGGCCGACGGCGCCCAGCAACAGCGGCACCATCACGCCAAAGCGGTCGGCCAGCCGGCCCATCAGGATGCCGCCGATGCCGAAGCCGATCATCGTCAGCGTGTACGGCAACGACGCGTCAGCGCGGTCCACGCCGAAATCGGCCTGCACCGCCGGCAGCACCACCGTCACCGCGTACATGCCGGCGCCGCCGAAGGTCATCAGCGCCAGCGAAGCCATCAGCCGCCACCAGGCGTAGGCCGATTCCGGGCCGTGCGAAGCGCTCATCTCGGACTACAGGTCCTGGGCATAGCGGGCGAGCATCTGCGCCTGGCTCTCTGCGGGCGCGTCGCTGCCGATCTGCTCGTTGATCATGGCGCCCATCGACGGCAGCACCGATCGCTCGACCCGCGCCGCATCGGACCACAGCTTCGAGCGCATCAATGCCTTGGCGCAATGCAGATAGGCCTCCTGAACGTCGACCTCGATGACCAGCCGCACCCGCGGGTCGGCAGCAAAGGGCGCCAGGCGCTCGGCATCGTCGTGCAAGCGGGCACGGCCGTTGACGCGCAAGGTCTCGTCCACGCCAGGCAGCAGGAACAGCAGCCCGATGCCGCCCGTGGCAATGATGTTGCTCAGCGAATCGAGCCGGTGGTTGCCCGGCGCGTCGGGGATCCACAGCCGCTGCGTATCGGCCCGCACGAAGCCGGGTGCCCCGCCACGCGGTGACGCATCCTGGCGCCCCTGCGCATCGGCAGTGGACAGCACGACGAAAGGCGACAGCGCGATGAAGCGCAGCGCATGCCGGTCCAGCCGGTCCATCTGCTTGCGCAGCGCGCGCTCGCCCGGCACCGGGTACAGCGCACGCAAGCGCTGCAGGTCGTCGATCACCTTGTCTCCTTGTCGTTCTGCGGCCGGCCCCATTGTCGTCGAAGGTGTCACGACGGCCGTGTTAGCCTTTTCCGATGGCCGAGGCGCAACGCAGCTGCTGGATCGAGACGCAGGACGGCGAGGCGGTCCTGCACCTGGGTGGCGCCTGGCAGCTGAGCCGGCTGCGCACGCTGGCCGAGCAGCTGCAAGGCACCGTGACCGCCGCGCCGCAGGCGCTGGACGGCCGGGCATTGCAGCACATCGACACCGCCGCGGCGCTGCTGCTGCTGGACGCACTGGCCGCTGCCGGCGCCGACCCGGCGCTGCCGCTGCGCGGCTTCGACCAGCGCCATGCGCGCATCGTCGAGGTGGTGCGCCACCGCCTTGCCGAGACGGCCGTGGCCGCGCCCCGCCCGCCTCTGCGCTGGCTGGGCGCACTGGGCAAGTCGGCCAACGGGCTGGGCGAGCTGCTGCTGGGCCACGTGGAGTTCTTCGGCCGCACCTTGGTGGAGATCGGCCGCGCCGTGCTGAACCCCCGGCGCCTGCGCGTGCACGAACTGTTCGCGCAGCTGGGCCAGGTGGGCGTGACCGCCATCCCGGTGGTGGCGCTGGTCACCTTCCTGATCGGCGTGGTGATGGCCTACATGCTGGGCCTGCAGGCCGAGAAGTACGGCGCCAACATCTTCGTCGTCGACGGCGTGGCGCTGGGCATGACACGCGAGTTCTCGCCGCTGATCGTGGCCACCATCATGGCCGGCCGCTCGGGCGCGGCCTTCACCGCGCAACTGGGCACGATGAAGCTGACCGAGGAGATCGACGCCATCCGCACGCTGGGGCTGGACGCCGCGCAGGTGCTGGTGGTGCCACGCGTGCTGGCGCTGGTGCTGACGCTGCCACTGCTGGTCTTCGTCGGCGACGTGGCCGGCCTGCTGGGCTCGATGATGATGGCCAACGCCACGCTGGACATCACGCCGCAGGTCTTCATGAACCGGCTGCAGGTGGCGCTGGCGCCGCGCCACTACCTGATCGGCCTGGGCAAGGCGCCGGTGTTCGCGCTCTTCATCGCCATCATCGGCTGCCGCATGGGCCTGTCGGTCAGCCGCGACACGCGCTCGATCGGCATCAACACCACCTCCACCGTGGTGCAAGGCATCGTCGCGGTGATCCTGCTGGACGCGATCTTCGCGGTCATCTTTCAGGAGCTGGATCTGTGAGCCGGCGTCGGGCCGCCCCAAGCCGGCTCGCGCCCCCTCGGGGGGCCGGCGCCGCAGGCGCCTTGGGGGCACGATGAGCGCCGGCGAAGTCGTGATCGAGGCCGAGGGCGTGGTCACCCGCTTCGGCAAGCAGACCGTGCACGACGGCCTGAGCCTGCAGGTGCGGCGCGGCGAGCTGGTGGCGCTAATTGGCGGCAGCGGCAGCGGCAAGTCGGTACTGCTGCGCGAGATCCTGGGCCTGCAGCGGCCCACCGCCGGCACGGTGCGGCTGCTGGGCACCGACATGTGGAACGCGCCCGATCACGAGCTGGCGGCCACGCGCAAGCGCTTCGGCATGATGTTCCAGGAAGGCGCGCTGTTCAGCTCGCTGGACGTAGCAGGCAACGTGGCCACGCCGCTGCGCGAGCACACCGACACGCCCGAAGCGCTGCTGCCGCGGCTGGTGAACCTGCGGCTGGCGCTGGCCGGCCTGTCGGCCGACGTGGGCGCCAAGATGCCGGCGCAACTGTCCGGCGGGATGAAAAAGCGCGCCGCGCTGGCCCGCGCGCTGGCGCTGGAGCCCGAGGTGCTGTTCCTCGACGAGCCGACCTCGGGCCTGGACCCGATCACCGCGCGCGCCTTCGATGCGCTGCTCGACTTCCTGAACCGCGACCTGGGCCTGACCGTGCTGATGGTGACGCACGACCTGGACACGCTGCTGTCCATCGCGCGGCGCATCGTCGTGCTGGGCCGCGGCACGGTGCTGGCCGACGGCAGCGCCGCCGAGGTGATGGCGGTGGACGACCCGTGGATAAAATCCTACTTCGCCTCGCGCCACACCGTGCAATCCGCCTCCGCCCCCGGCCGCCAGGCCCCCCGCGATGGAGCCTGACAGCCGCTACACCGTCATCGGCGCGGTGGTGCTGGCGCTGACCGCCGCCGCCGTGGCCGCCTTCCTGTGGCTCAGCAGCAGCGGCCGTGATTCGGATTTCCGCTTCTACACCGTGTATTTCGAGCACCAGTCGCTGGACGGCCTGCAGGTGGGCGCCTCGGTCAACATGCGCGGCATTGCAGTGGGCCGGGTGGAAAGCTACTCCATCGAGCCCGGCGACATCAACCGCGTCAAGGTGCTGCTGCGGGTGGAAAAGCAGACGCCGGTGCGCACCAACACCAAGGCCTCGATCAGCCGCAACTTCGTCACCGGCATCGCGCGCGTCAAGCTCGAAACCGCCAACCCACCCGGCCCCGAACTGGACGCGGTGCCGAAGGGCGAGCGCTACCCGGTCATCGCCGAAGGCCAGTCGGGCATCGACCAGATCACCGATTCGGCCACCCGGCTGGCCACTTCGGCCGACGGTGCGCTGATCAAGCTGAACCAGCTGATGGGGCCGAACAACCAGCAGGTCTTTGCCGAGCTGCTGGTGAACCTGCGCGACCTGACACAGGGCCTGAACGCCCGTCTGGCCACCGTGGACCGAACCGCCGCCGGGCTGGACCGCAGCATGGCCACCTTCCGCGCCGCGGCCGACCGTATTGCCGCATCGGCACAGCGGCTGGCCGACAGTGCCGAGCCGGTGTCGCAGGAAGCCACCGCCACGCTGCGCGAGGCGCAGAACGCCGTGCGCGAGTTGGCCCGCGCCACCCAGGCGCTGGAGCAGCAGGCCTCGCGCAGCCTGCAGACTCTGGAACAGGACGGTGGCGCCTTGCTGCGCCGGGGCGATGCCGCGCTGGACATCGGCACGCTGGAGCTACGCGCCACCGCGCAGGAGCTGCGCAGCAGCGCCGAGCGCATTGCCCGCGCGCTGGATCGCCTGCAGGACCCGAAGGCCGCGCTGCTGGGCCCTGGCGCCCAGCAACTGGGCCCGGGGGAGTCGCGCTGATGCGCCGCCCTGCCCCCGATGCCTTGCGCCGCCGTCTTCTGCGGCCGCTGCCGCTGCTGGGCGTGGCCGGCTTACTGGGGGCATGCAGCCTGGGCAATGCACCGCGCAGCGATTTCTACCTGTTGCGCGATGCCGCCGGGCCGGGTGCCGCAGCCGGCGGCGAGCGCATCGACCGGGTGCTGATGGTCTCGGCCATGGCGCCGCCGGGCCTGTACGACAGCGACCGCATGGTGTTCAGCGCCGACGGCCTGAGCCGCTCGTACTTCCAGTTCGGCTACTGGAGCGAACGGCCGGCGCAATCGCTGCAGACGCTGGCCGAAGCGCGGCTGGCCACGGCCGGGCGCTTCCGCCAGGTGGTGTCCAGCACCTCGGGCGTGCGCGGCGACCTGCTGCTGTCGCTGCGGCTGGACGAGCTGTACCTGGATGCGTCGCAGCCGCCCGGCATCGTGTGGCTGGGCGTCAGCGCCGAGCTGATCGACTGGCGCGACCGCAGGCTGCTGGGGCGTCGGCAACTCCGCCAGTCGGCACCGATGCTGCGCGCCGGGGCACCCGGCCTGGCCGAAGCGGCCGGCCAGGCGATGGGCGTGCTGCTGGCAACGCTGGCCGAATGGTCGGCTGCCACCGCGGCGGCCTGAACCGGCCATGGGTGAGCCCGCGACGGCGGTTGCCGAATCCGCGCCCACGCTGCAGATCGACGGCGCTGTCGCCACGCTCCGCCTGTGCCGGCCGGGCGTGCGCAACCGCCTCGACGATGCCGACCTGCACACGCTGCTGCGCCTGCTGGCCGAGGTGGACGCGAACCGCGCCGTGCGCGTGCTGCTGCTGGAAGCCGACACGCGGGGCCAGCCGCGGCCGGTGTTCAGCGCCGGCTACCACCTGGGCGGCCTGGATGCGTCGGGCGACGGGCCGCAGCGCTTCGAGCGCGTGCCCGATGCGCTGGCCGCGCTGCGCCCGATCACGGTGTGCGCGCTGGGCGGCAGCGTCTACGGCGGCGCGACCGACCTGGTGCTGGCCTGCGACCTGCGCATCGCGCTGGCAGGCTGCGAATGGCGCATGCCGGCCGCCGCCATCGGCCTGCACTACTACCCCAGCGGCCTGCGCCGCTATGTCGAGCGGCTGGGTCCGGACCTGGCCAAGCGGGCCTTCCTGACGGCGATGCCGATCCCGGTGGAGCAGCTTGCCGGCGCCGGCCTGTTCGTGCAGGTCGCGGCAGCGGCGGATTTCGATGCCGCCGTGCAGGCGGTGGTGGCCCAGGCCGCTGCGCTGGCCCCGCTGGCCGCGCAGGCGACGAAGCGCTCGCTGAACGAGATCGCCGCGGGCGCTGCGGACGAAGCCGCGATGCGCGAGCGCGAAAGGCTCAGCCAGGCCAGCCAGGACTTCGCCGAAGGCCGTGCCGCCGTGCAGGCGCGCCGCCCGCCGCACTTCACCGGATCCTGAGGACCGCCACCATGTGGAGCTACACCCCGCCGCTGCGCGACATGCAGTTCGTCATCGAGGACGTGCTGCAGGCCCCGGCCCATTGGGCGCAGATCCCGGCCTTTGCCGAGATCGACGCCGACACCGCGCGCGCGGTGCTGGAGGAGGCCGGCAAGTTCGCCAGCGAAGTGCTGGCACCGATCAACTCCGCCGCCGACCTGCAGGGCTGCACCTGGCGCGACGGCGAGGTGCGCACGCCCGACGGCTACCCGCAGGCCTATGCGGCCTACGTGCAGGGCGGCTGGCCGGCGCTGTCCTGCCACCCCGACGACGGCGGTCAGGGCCTGCCGGCGCTGCTGGACGCAGCGCTGAACGAGATGATCGCCGCCGCCAACCACGGCTGGACCATGTACCCTGGCCTGCTGCACGGCGCCTACGAATGCCTGCGCGCGCACGGCAGCGACGAACTGAAGAGCCGCTACCTGCCCAAGCTGGCCAGCGGCGAATGGCTGGCGACGATGAACCTGACCGAGCCGCAGGCCGGCAGCGACCTGGGCCTGCTGCGATCGAAGGCCGAGCCGCGGCCCGACGGCAGCTACGCAATCACCGGCAGCAAGATCTTCATCTCCGGCGGCGAGCAGGACATGACGCCGAACATCGTGCACCTGGTGCTGGCGCGCCTGCCCGATGCGCCGCCGGGCACCAAGGGCATCTCGCTGTTCCTGGCGCCGAAGGTCCTGCCGGACGGCACGCGCAACGCCATCCGCTGCACCGGCATCGAGAAGAAGATGGGCATCAAGGGCAGCGCCACCTGCGCGATGAGCTTCGAAGGCGCCACCGGCTGGCTGATCGGCCAGCCGCACCGCGGGCTGGCGGCGATGTTCGTGATGATGAACGCAGCGCGGCTGCACGTGGCGATGCAGGGCCTGGGCCACCTGGAGATCGCGCAGCAAAACGCACACGCCTACGCGCACGAGCGCATCCAGGGCCGCGGCAAGGCCATCGCCGAGCACCCGGCGATGCGCCGAGCGCTGTGGAGCCTGCGCGCGCTGGCCGAAGGCGAGCGCGTCATCGCCTACTGGGCGGCGATGCTGCTCGATCAATCGCACCACCATCCGGACGCCGCGCAGCGCGCCGAAGCCGAGGCGCTGGTGGGCCTGCTGACGCCGGTGGCCAAGGCCTTCTTCACCGACAACGGCCACCGCGGCGCCGACGAGGCGCTGCAGGTCTGGGGCGGCTACGGCTTCGTGCACGAGTACGGCATCGAGCAGGCGGTACGCGACAGCCGCATCGCGATGATCTACGAGGGCACCAACGAGATCCAGGCCATCGACCTGCTGCAGCGCAAGGTGCTGGACGACGGCGGCAGCAAGCTGGGCGCGCTGCTGGCCCGGCTGGAGGCCGATGCCGAAAGCGCAGGCGCCGCACTGGCCGAGTTCCGCGACGCGCTGCGCACACAGACCGCGGCCGCGCGCGCCGCCACCGCCACGCTGGTGGCCGGCGCGCAAGCCGACGCCGAATGGCCGCTGCGCGTGGCCGACGACTACCTGCGCGGCATCGGCCTGACACTGCTGGCCTGGGCCTGGCTGAAGCGCGCCGCCGCCGCGCAGGCCCGGGGCGACGACGCCTGGGCGCAGGACACGCTGCATGCCGCGCGCTTCGGCGTGCAGTGGCTGCTGCCGGAGGCCGCCTTCCGCTGGCAGCGGGTGACGGCATCGCGGGCCGAGCTGCCCGCGTTGTCGTAACGCCTCAGCGCCGCTTCATCAGGCCCAGCAGCGCCGCGAAGGGCAGCACCGAGCGCGGCAGATAAGGCGCGCGCCACAGCCCGCCGTGCAGCGCGCCTTCGGCCAGCAACTGCAGCGGGTGGGCCAGCGGCACGGCCGGGTTGGCGGCAGCCTGCGGATTGCGGAGGTCGTGCACCCACATCGCGGCCATCAGCGCGTTGGTGGTCTCGGGCTCGAAGACCTCGATGCCGAAGGCCTTGGCGCCGCGGAAACCCGCGGCCAGCGCCGGGTTGCTGACCACCGACGCGGTGGTGGTGGACGGCGCCACATGGATCGAAGCCACGTTGCCCTGGGCCCGCGCGACGATCGCGCGCCACTGCTGCAGCCGCTTGGCCAGCGCATAGTTCGGGCCCTGCTCCAGGATCAGGCTGTCGACCACGCCCCAGTGCGAGCCGTCGCTGGCGGCCACCAGCGACTCGATGTGCGGCGCAAAGCTGCGGCCGCCGCTGCCGGCACGCAGCCCTGCCTGGGCCAGCCGCGTCAGTGTGCCGCGGTCCTGGTAGGCCTGCATCACCGCCTCGGCCAGCGGCTGCGGCACGGCAAACACGTCGGTGGGCGTGGCCATCCAGGCCAGCGTGCAACGCGGGTCGGCGGCGCTGCAGGCCTGGGCGATGGCGTCCATGGCCAGCGACACGCGCACATGGCGCTCGCCGTCCAGGTAGGCGATGGCGAACAGGTCCAGCGGCTGGCCCAGCGTCTGCAGCCAGGCGGCGATCTCCAGCGTCTGCGTCAGCATGTCGGCGCCGGCCTGCTGCAGGTCGAAGGCCGGGTCGCCGCCCAGCGTGGCCGCGGCCGCCACCGGCGCCAGCAGCCGGCCGTTGCCGGCGGCCACGCGCTGCGCGATGCGCTTCCAGATCGGCCCGCGCGGCAGGTCGATGGCCACGATATGGGCACGCCATTGCGCCAGCCAGGCCAGCGGGCCGGCCTCGCTGCCCGCACCCAGCAGCACCAGGTGCCGGTCGGACAGGTCGAACCATTCGGGGTGGGTGCGTGCCAGGTGCAGCGACTGCGCGGCCGAGGGCTCGATCACGCCGGCCGCCGCCCAGGCATCGATGCGCCGGGCCAGCGCGTCGCCGTGCAGCCGGCGGCCCTTGTAGGGCACCTCCCAGCGGGCCGGCGTGGCCGCGCCCTGCCCGGCCAGCGTCAGCGTGCGCAGCGGCGGCGTGCCAGGCGTGGCCAGCGCCTGCGCCAGCGGCAGCGCCTGGCCGTCGCGCTGGAACACCAGCGTCTGCCAGGCCGCCTGCAGGCCGGCCGCGCAGGACGCCACCACCGCCTGCGGCTGCGCCGCCTGCAATTCGACCAAGCGCCGCAGGTGCGCCGGATAACCGTGCCGCCAGTCGCGCTCGGCCAGGCAGCGCGCGGCGGCGGCCGGCTCCAGCGGCTGCAGCGCCGCGGCCAGGATCGACTTGCCGGCCTGCGTGGTGCTGCGCTTGCCACCGGCATCGGCCGGGAACTGGATGCCGCGCAGTTCGGCCACGTCTCAACTGCCGGGCGGGCGCGGCGCCGCCATCAGCTTCTGCACCTTGCGGTAGATGCCATAGCCCTGCCAGGCATAGCCGGCCCAGCGCAGCGCGCGGCCGGGGCGCAGCAGCACGATCAGCACCGCCGCGCCCAGCGGCCATTCGGGGTGCTGGGCCATCCAGCGAGTGGCCGCGCGGGCCTGGTCCACCAGTCCCAGCGGGCGGCGCAGCACCTCGGCCTGCTGGCGCCATTCCACGCGCAGCAAGGCGCTGCGCTGACGCAGCTGCTCGCGGCGCCGGATCAGTTCGTCACGGTGGGCGGACGGCATCGTGGGCCTATTCGCGCAGCGCCACCTCGTCGCGCTCGAACTCGGCGCGGGTGCCGGCGAGCATCGGCCCGCCTTCCTGCATGCTGCGCTGCGCGGCGCGCAGCAGCAGCGCACCACCGGCCAGGCACAGCAGCGCCAGCACGGCCAGCGTAGCCAGCCGGTGGGTGTCCCACAGCAGCTGCACGATGAAGCCCACGGCCAGCAGCATGCCCAGGCCGATCAGCATCAGCCCGATCAGCGCGCGCACCGCCGCCTGCGCCAGGCGCAGCTTCTCCAGCTCCAGGTCGGCGACCAGCAGCTCCAGGCGCACCAGCGCCAGCTGCGCCGAGCTGTGCAGCAGCCCGCGCAGCGACGCGAACAGGCCGGGCGGCGACGCGGGCATCAGGCCCCGCAGCGCTTCAGCGGCGGCCGATCAGCAGGCCGATGATCATGCCGATGCCGGCAGCGGCACCGATGGCCTTCCAGGGATGCTCGTGCACGTAGTCGTCGGCGGCATGGCCGGCGGCCTTGGCACGGGTGACGGCCACGTCCTGCAGGTCCTGCAGGCGAATCTTGGCCTGGTGCAGACGGTCCTGCATGCGCACGCGCAGTTCGGCCGCGCCGGCGCTGGCCTGATCGGCAGTGACCTTCAGCACTTCTTCGGCATCGGCAATGACGGTGCGCAGATCGGTCATCAGCTTTTCGCGGTGGGCGGCAGAGAGTTCGCTCATGGTGATTCCTCCAGGGTCTGTCGATGCCGACGATCCTATCAGCCGCGGCCAACAAAGGGCATCTTGGTGGCCATCACGTTCATGAACAGCACATTGGCCGACAGCGGCAGGTTGGCCATGTGCAGCACCGAATCAGCCACGTGGCGCACGTCCATGCGGTCCTCGACCTTCATGCTGCCGTCGGCCTGCGGCACGCCCTGGGCCATGCGCTCGGTCATGTCGGTGGCGGCGTTGCCGATGTCGATCTGGCCGACGGCGATGTCGTACTTGCGGCCGTCCAGCGAGGCCGAGCGCGTCAGACCGCTGACCGCATGCTTGGTGGCGGTGTAGGGCGCCGAGTTCGGCCGCGGCGCATAGGCCGAGATCGAGCCGTTGTTGATGATGCGCCCGCCCATCGGCGTCTGCGCCTTCATGATGCGGAAGGCCTGCTGGATGCACAGGAACACGCCGGTGAGGTTGGTGTCGACCACGCTGCGCCACTGCTCGACCGTCAGGTCCTCCAGCAGCACCGGCGGTGCGCCAGTGCCGGCGTTGTTGAACAGCAGGTCCAGCCGGCCGAAGCGCGCCTTGACCAGGTCGAACAGCGCGGCCACCGAATCGGGCCGCGTCATGTCGGCCGGCGCGGCCAGCGCGCGCTGGGCGATGTCGCCGTGCGGATCGCCGGCGGCGGCAATGGCCTCGCGCAGCGCCTCCAGCCGGCGGCCGGCGAAGACCACGCGCCAGCCGTCCTCCAGCAGGCGGATGGCGGTGGCCTTGCCGATGCCGCTGCCGGCGCCGGTGACGAGTGCGATGCGGTTGTGCGGTGCGGCCATCTTCAGGTCTCCATGTGCATTGAGCGCGCAGTCTGCCATCAGTTGCCGCGCAGCCCGGCCCACTGCCACAGCGCGAAGCCGGCCAGCAGCATCGCCGAGGCGCGGTTGACCCAGGTCTGCGCGCGCGCATCGAAGCGGCTGCGCAGCCGCGCCACGCCGGCGCTGAGCAGCAGCCACCACAGCGCCGAGCCGGCCAGCACGCCGGCGATCATCGTCCACGGCGAGCCGCCGGCCAAACGCGCGCCCAGCGTGCCGAAGACCGCGATGAACGAGAAGATGGTCGCCGGGTTCGACAGCGTCAGCACGAAGGTGCCGGCAAAGCTGGCCAGCAGCCCGCCGCCCCCGCCGGCCTGCGCGGCCTGGGTGGCCGGCGCGGCGCGCCAGGTGCGCCAGGCCAGCCACAGCAGGAAGGCGCCGCCGCCCAGTGCCAGCGGCACGCGTGCGCCGACCAGCGCGTCGATCACCCAACTGACGCCGAAGGCGCCCACCGCGCCATACAGGGCGTCGGCCACCGCCGCGCCCAGCCCGGTGGCCAGGCCGACGCGGGCGCCGCGCTGCAGCGTGCGCTGAATCACCAGCAGGCCGATCGGGCCCACCGGCGCTGCAATCGACAGGCCGATCAGCAGCGATTGCGCGAACAGCGCGATCTCAGACACCCTGGGCGCGCCGCGCCAGACCCTCGATGGCCAGCACGTAGCCGTCGATGCCGAAGCCGACGACGATGCCGGCCGCGGCCGGCGACAGGTAGGAATGGTGGCGGAAGGGCTCGCGCGCGTGCACGTTGCTGATGTGCACCTCGACCACCGGCAGGCCGGAGCCCTTGATCGCGTCGTGCAGCGCCACGCTGGTGTGGGTGTAGGCGCCGGCGTTGAACACCGCGCCCAGCAGGTGGCCGGCGCGATGCGCAGCGCCGGCCTCGTGGATCCAGTCGATCAGCACGCCTTCGTGGTTGCTCTGGCGGAAATCGAGGGCCAGGCCCAGGCGCTGGCCGGCGCCCTCGCACAGCGTGCGCACGTCGTCCAGCGTGGTGTGGCCGTACACCGCCGGTTCGCGCGTGCCCAGCAGGTTGAGGTTGGGACCGTTGAGGACGAGGATCTTCGACATGTTCGCTCCGCAGGCTGCGGCCGCCAGTATCACCCGGCGCGCTGCGCCAGCCGCAGCCGGCCCGGCAGCGGCACCGCGCGGCGCAGCACGGTCTCGCCCAGCCAGTCGGCGGCGACGCGCGCCCGCGCGCAGACGGTGGCCGGCGGCAGCTGCTGGTAGTCGTCGTTGAAGACCTCGAAGCTGTAGTCGCCGCGGTAGCCCATCGCGTCCAGCCGGCGCACCAGCGCGGCGACCTGCTCGCTGTGCACGCCCTCGCCCGGGAAGACGCGGAAGGTGCGCGCGGTGCTGATGCGTTCTTCCACCGTGCGCGTCTCCTGCCACATGAAGTCGGCCAGCTGCACCAGGAAGATCTTGCGCGGGTCGACCTCGTCCAAGGCGTCCATCGCGGTCTGCGTGGCCAGCGCGTGGTACGAATCGAGACCCAGGCCCAGGTTCGGCGCGTCAGCGCGCTGCACCGCGGCCCAGGCCTGCGTGAACTCGTTGATGGTGCGGCCCCAGGACAGGCCTTCGTAGGCGATGCGGATGCCCAGCGGCACCGCCAGCATCGCCAGCTTGCGCAGGTCGCGCGCGATGTCGGCCATCTCGGCGCTGGCATGCGGGCTGGTGGACGAGCACACCAGCAGCAGCGGCGCACCCAGCGCATGCGCCATCTGCAGCATGCCCTTGGCGATGTCCACCTTGTATGCGTGCAGATGACCCGACAGGCCCTCGAAGTCGCGCAACACCTGGAAGCCGGTGACGCGCAGCCCGCTGCCGCGCACCACCCGCACCGCGTCCTCGACGCCGCCGGCATGACCGACGATGTCGCTGGCCTTCAGCATCACCTGGCCGAAGCCGGCCTCGCGCATCGCCGCCAGCTTGGCGTCCAGCGGCCCGGCCAGCGTGGTGGTGTCCATGCCGAAGTCGTCGACGAAGCCCCGCTGCTGGGTCATGGCTCAGCCCCGCGGGTCGTGCACCAGCTCGAACATCACGCCGCCCAGCGCCGGCACGGTGAGCGCGCCGCGGGCCTGCGAATGCAGGTCGGGCGATTCGACGAAATCCACGCCGCGTGCGCGCAGCGCGGCCACCGCGGCCGGCACGTCGGGCGCGCCGAAGCCGATGCGCTGCAGCGACTCCTCGCCCTCCAGCTCGCCGCTGCCGGCCTCGGGCTCGATCAGCTGCAGGTAGAAGCTGTTGCAGGGGCTGCGCAGGATGCGGCCCTTGGGCAGGATGCCGAAGCGCTGTTCGTCGGCCAGCGGCTCGAAGCCGAACAGCTCGCGATAGAACTCGCACCAGTCGTCCATGCGCTCGCTGCCGATGTACTGCACCACGCCGAACCAGTGCAGGCCGGCCAGCGCCGGCGGCTGCCGGTCGACGGTGGGGATCGGCACGAAGTCCACGTCCCAGATCGAGAACGCATCCCAGCGGTCGACGAAATAGATTCGGCTGGCGCCCACGCCGTGGATCGCCGGGATGTGCAGCTCCATCACCTCCACCTGCACCGGCACGGCCCAGGCGCCGCGGTCCAGCGCGCGGCGGTAGGCCGCGGCGGCGTCGCGCACACGCAGCGCCACCGCGGTGATCACCGGTGTCTCGGCCGGCACGCGGCTGCCCGGGCGCTGCGCGTCGTGGGCGTTGATGACGATGTTCATCGTGCCCTGGCGATACAGCAGCACCTCGCGCGAGCGGTGCCGCGCCACCGGGCGGAAGCCCAGCGTCTCCAGCAGCTGGCCCAGCGCCTGTGGCCGGCTGGTGGCGTATTCGACGAACTCGATGCCGGCCAGGCCCAGCGGGTTGGGCAGCTCGCCGATGGCTTCGCGGATGGCGGACTGGGGCATGGGCCCTCCTTCCTCAGGCAGCGTCGCTGCGCTCGGCCAGCATGCGGCGCAGGTGCGCCTCCATGCGCGCGGCATCGGCCGGCCGGCCGGTGAAGAGCTCGAAGGCGCCGATCGCCTGGCCCGCGGCCATGGTGCCGCCGTCCACCGTGGCGCAGCCGCGCGCGCGGGCGGCGCGCAGCAGCGCGGTGTCCAGCGGGAAGTAGACGATCTCGGCCACCCACAGGGCAGGGCGCAGCGCCTCGGCCGGCAGCGGAAGGCCGGGCAGCTTGTCCATGCCGGTGGGCGTGGCGTGGATCAGGCCGCTGGCACCGGCCAGCGCGGCCACCGCGTCGGCACTGGCACTGACCCGGCCGGGGCCGTAGACGGCGTCCAGCGCGGCGGCCACGGCCTGGGCACGCGCGGCGTCGCTGTCCACCACCACCAGCCGCGCCGCGCCCAGGCGCAGCACCGCATGGGCGATGGCCGAGCCGGCACCGCCGGCGCCAAGCAGCACCACGCGAGACAGGTCGGCCTGCGGCAGCGTGCGGCGGAAGCCCCAGGCCCAGCCCGGGCCGTCGGTGTTGTGGCCGATGGCCCGGCCGTCGCGGAACACCACGGTGTTGACCGCGCCCATCGCGCGGGCCTCGTCTGACAGCTCGTCCAGCAACGGAATCACTGCCTGCTTGCAGGGGTAGGTGATGTTCAGGCCGGCGAAGCCCATCACCCGCGCCGCCTCGATCAGCGTGGGCAGGGCCTCCGGGCCGACGCCGGCGCGGTCCAGGTCGATCAGCTGGTAGTGCAGCCTCAGGCCCTGGCAGCGCGCCTCCTCCTCGTGCATGGCCGGGGTGAGCGAGCGCTGGATGCCGGCGCCGATCAGGCCGACCAGCAGCTTCGGCGGCGTGCGCCCCCCCAGCGCCGCCGCAGCCGGTGCGGCGGCGGTCGCGATGCCGTTCATCGTGGTGTCCGCCCCTGCGTGTGCCGGCTCAGCGCTGCTTGGCCAGCTCGGCCTGCAGCTCGGCCACGGTGGCGGCGATGGCCGCGCCGTGCTTGTCGATCACCGGCTTCAGCTTCTCGCGCAGCTTGGCCTGCTCGGCCGGCGAGAACTCGCTGACCTGCATGCCGGCCTTCTTCAGCGCGTCCAGCTGGCCGACGGCGGCCTCGCGGTTGACCTGGCGCTGGAACTTGGCGGCCTCCACCGCCGAGTCCTGCAGGATCTTCTGCTCGGCCGGGCTCAGCGTGTCCCAGACCTTCTTGCTGAAGATCAGCGACTGCGGGTTGTACTGGTGGTTGGTCAGCGTCAGGAACTTCTGCACCTCGAAGAACTTGTTGGCCTGGATCACCGACAGCGGGTTCTCCTGCCCGTCCACCGCCTTCTGCTCCAGCGCGGCATACAGCTCGGGGAAGGCCAGCGGCGTGGGGTTGGCGCCCAGCGCCTTGACCCAGTCGACGTTGATCGCGTTCGGGATCACGCGCAGCTTCAGGCCGGCGATGTCGTCCACCGCGTTGATGGCCTTCTTGCTGTTGGTCATCTGGCGGAAGCCCAGCTCGGTGTAGGCCAGGCCGACGATGCCCTTGTCCAGCAGCTTGGCGTGCATCTTCTGGCCGAAGGGGCCGTCAACGACGGCGTCGGCCTCCTTGGCGCTGGCGAACATGAAGGGGAAGTCGTAGACCTCGAAGTCCTTCACCTGCGAGGCCAGGATGCCCGAGTTCAGCATCACGAACTCGATGGTGCCGCCCTGCAGCGCCGAGACGTTGGCCGCGTCACCGCCCAGCGTGCCGCCGGGGAACACGTTGACCTTCATCTTGCCGCCGCTCTTGGCCGCCACCAGCTCGGAGAACTTGGTGGCCCCCTGCTCGAGCGGGTGGCCCTTGGGGTTCTGCAGCGCGAACTTGAAGGTGCGCTCCTTGATGTCCTGCGCCAGGGCAGCGGACAGCGGCAGCAGGGCAGCCAGGCCGATGGCCAGGGCGCGACGGGTCAGGTTCTTCATGGGCTTGTCTCCGGGGGGTGAGGGAGTGAGGGACTGAGGGGCGGCTTCAGCTGGTGAAGAAGCGCAAGGGCACCAACACCAGCGAGGGGAACAGGACGAGCAGGAACATCACGGCGAACTGCGCCAGCATGAAGGGCACGACGCCGCGCGTGACCTCGTCCATCTTCATGCGGCCGACGCCGGCCACGACGTTGAGCACGGTGCCCACCGGCGGCGTGATCAGGCCGATGGCGTTGTTCATGATGAACAGCACGCCGAAGTACACCGGGTCGATGCCGGCGGCCTTGATCACCGGCATCAGCACCGGGGTCATGATCAGGATCGTCGGCGTCATGTCCATCGCGGTGCCGACCGCGATGACCAGCAGCATGATGGCGATCAGCAGCAGCGTCGGGTTGTCGATGAACGGCTGCAGCAGGCTCACCAGCTCGGCCGGGATCTGCGCCACGGTGATCAGCCAGGCGCTGACCATCGCCGCGGCCACCAGGAACATGATCACCGCGGTGGTCTTGGCGGCGCTGACGAACACCTCGTACAGCTGGTGCAGCTTCAGCTCGCGGTAGACCACGGTGGCGACGATCAGCGCGTAGACCGCAGCCACCACCGCCGCCTCGGTGGGGGTGAACACGCCGAATTTCAGGCCCACCAGCACGATCACCGGCAGGAAGAGCGCCCAGGTCGAGGACTTCAGCGCGGCCCAGCGCTCGGCCGCGCTGGCCTTGGGCGGCGGCTTCACGTTCTCGCGCTTGGCCACCCACCACCAGGTCAGCGCGATGGCCGCGCCCATCATCAGCCCCGGCACGATGCCGGCCAGGAACAGCTTGCTGATCGACACGTTGGCGGCCACGCCGAAGATGACGAAGCCGATCGACGGCGGGATGATCGGCGCGATGATGCCGGCGCTGGCGATGAGCCCGCCGGAACGCGCCCGGTCATGGCCGGCCTTGACCATCATCGGCAGCAGCAGTGCCGCCAGCGCCGCGGTGTCGGCCACCGCCGAGCCCGACAGTGCCGCCATCAGCACCGCCGCCGCGATGGCCACGAAGCCCAGGCCGCCGCGCACATGGCCCACCAGCGTCAGCGCCAGGTTGACGATGCGCTTGCTCAGGCCCCCGACGTTCATGATCTCGCCGGCCAGCATGAAGAAGGGCACGGCCAGCAGCGGGAAGCTGTCGGCGCCATTGATGGTGTTCTGCGCCAGAATCTGCGCGTCGAACAGGTCCAGGTGCCACATCAGCGCCACGCCGGAGATCAGCAGCGAATAGGCGATGGGAATGCCCAGCGCCATGGCGCCGAGCAGCGAGCCGAGGAAGATGGCGACGGTCATGGTCGGCTCCGGCTCAGCGCTTCGGCGGCTCGTCCAGGTGCAGGTCGTGCACCTGGGCCAGGTCTTCGGATTCCTGGACCGTCACCAGTTCCTCGTCGCGGAGACGACCGGTGATCGCGCGCCAGGTCTCGCGCAGCAGCAGCAGGCCGGCGAAGACGGCGAAGAACACGCCGGCGCTGTAGAAGATGGCCATCGAGGCGCCGCTGACCGGGGCCTCGACATCCCAGTTGATCTTGGTCTGCGCCAGGCTGCCCTGGAACAGCAGCCAGGTGACGTACAGCATCAGCAGGTGGCCGACGATCAGGCAGGCCTTCTTGCCGGCCTTGGGCAGGCGCGCCACCAGCATGTCGGTGCCCAGGTGGCCGCGCTCCTTGATGGCGACGATGGCGCCGAGGAAGGTCATCCACACGAACAGCCAGCGCGACAGTTCCTCGCTGACGGTGATGCCCGAATCGAAGGCATAGCGCAGCACCACGTTGCCGAAGACCAGCAGCACCATCAGCGCCAGCAGCAGCACCATCGCGCCATCGAGCACGCGGCAGAAGCGATCGAGCAGCAGGTTCAAGGGCATGTCTCCGACGGCGGCGCGGCGCTGGGTGCCGCGGGGCGTTCCATCTGTACCGATGGCTTGCACCGCATTTTGTACGAACTAGTTAGTTTTACAGTAAGTAGTAACCCGCGTCAGACGGTGCCTGCGGCACGGAGGGGTCAGCGGCGTACGAAGCGCACCACCATCTCGACGATGCTTTCCCGCCGCGCCACGATGGCGGCCGGCGATTCGAGATCGCGCTTGAAGATCAGCGCAAAGGTGTGGCGGTTGGCGGTGTTGAAGAAGCTTAAAGCGCTGATCGACATGTGCAGGTCCACCGGGTCGATGCCGGGGCGGAACACGCCGTCGGCCACGCCGCGTTCGTAGACGCTGCGCAGGCCCTCGATGGCCGGCACGTTCAGGCGCTGGATCTCCTTGCTCTGCTTCAGGTACTCGCCACGGTGAATGTTCTCGGTCATCACCAGGCGGATGAAGTCAGGGTTGGCAAGCTGGTAGTCCACCGTGAAGGCCACCAGCCGCCGCAGCGCGTCCTCGGGCGGCAGATCTTCCAGGTGCAGCCCGGCCTCGATCGCGCGGATGTGCCGGTAGGCCTCCTCCAGCACGCGGATGTACAGGCCTTCCTTGCTGCCGAAGTAGTAGTAGATCATGCGCTTGCTGGTGCGCATGGCCTCGGCGATGACGTCGATGCGCGCCCCGGCCAGCCCCTTCTCGGCAAACTCGCGCGTGGCCACCTCGATGATGTCGGCCATCGTGCGCTCGGGGTCGTTGGTGCGCGGCTCGGCAGGTGGCGCCCGACGCCGTGGCTTCGGCTTTTGTACTGACTGGTTCATTGGGGCAGAGCTTAGCCGATGGCGGTGGGCATGCCGCGGATGCAGGCGGCTGGGTCGGCTTCGGTTGCCCCCACGTCACTCCGGCAAGCCCAGGCCCACCCGCACGATGCGGCCGTCCTGCAGCTCGCGCACCACCAGCGTTGCCGGGCCCAGGGCCACGCTGTCGCCGGCCACGGGCGGGCGGCGCAGTTCGGCAGCCAGCCAGTCGGCCACCGAGCGCTGCGCTTCGGCCGGTGCCGGCAGGTTGTAGAAATCGCAGACCAGCGCCAGCGGCAGGCCCGGGTCCAGCTCGAAATCGCGGAACACGGCGCGCTGCTCGCGTTCATCGCCGGCCTCGGGCATGGCCACGCCCAGGCGGCGGGCCATCAGCCCGATGGTGGTGCCCTGCGTCAGCAGTGACACCAGCACCACCACGAAGGCCACGTTGAACAGCAGTTCGGCCTGCGGCGTGCCCGCCAGCAGCGGGAACAAGGCCAGCACGATGGGCACCGCGCCGCGCAGCCCCACCCAGGCGATGTACCAGGTCTCGCGCGGGTCGAAGCGAAAGGGCCACAGGCACAACCAGACCGTCAGCGGCCGGGCCACGAAGATCAGCGCCAGGGCCACGCCCAGGGCGGGCAGCAGCGAGTCCAGCAGGTCCGATGGCGTGACCAGCAGCCCGAGCAGCAGGAACATGCCGGCCTGTGCCAGCCAGGCATAGCCGTCCATGGCTGCCAGCGTGGGCGCCACGGCCTGCGCGGCCCGGTTGGCCACGATCAGCCCGAACAGGTACACCGCCAGGAAGCCCGAGCCGCCCACCAGGCCGGTGGCGGCAAACAGCGCCAGGCCAGCGGCACCGATCATCAGCGCCAGGATGCCGCCGCCTGCATCGCGCGCGGCCACGCGCTTCAGCAGTTCGGCCATCGCCAGCCCGCCCATCACACCGGCCAGCGCGCCCCAGCCGAACTGCTGCACGAAGGACCAGGCCATCGTGGCCCAGGCCGAGCTGCCACCGGCGGCCGCCTGGGCCGGCGCCAGCAGCGTGATGAAGGCCAGCGTCAGGTACACCGCCATGGGATCGTTGACGCCCGATTCGATCTCCAGCGTGGCCGCCACGCGCTCGTTCAAGGTCACGCCCGAGCGCGTGAGCAGTGCAAACACCGCCGCCGCGTCGGTGGAGCCGACGATGGCGCCCAGCAGCATGGCGGTGCCCCAGTCCAGGCCCAGGAACAGCATGCCGGCCAGACCGGTGAGCGCGGCGCAGATCAGCACCCCCACCGTGGCCAGCACGGAGGCCGGCTTCAGCCCGGTGCGGAAGGTGGCGAAGGCAGTGCGCAGGCCGCCGTCCAGCAGGATGATGGCCAACGCCAGGTTGCCGACCCAGAAGCTCAGCCGGATGTCCTCGAACGGGTAGCCGCCGGGGCCGTCCTCGCCCGCCAGGATGCCGGCCAGAAGAAACACCAGCAGGAACGAGAACCCGATGCGCGCCGAGTACAAGCCCGCGAGCACGCTGACGAACACCAGCGCGGCAGCGGCCAACAGGGGCGGGTTCACAAAATCCATGGGCGCAGTATCTCCGCAGCGGCAGAAAGTTCCGTGCCGCAGCCGGGACTTGCCAAGGGCTTGACCGGACGCAAGAAAGGGGCCCAACGGGCAGACGGCGAGGCCATCGCTTCGCAGAATCCGGGCTGCCATGCCCCCTGTGCCCGACGATCCGCCTGCCCCCACGCCCACCCACCCTGCCCTGCCGAACTGGCATGCGATGAGCGTCGCGCAGGCGCTGCAGGCGCAGGGCGTGTTGTCGGGCACCGGGCTGGCGGCCGCCGAAGCCGCGCGGCGCCTGGCCGCGCACGGCCCTAACGCACTGCCCGAGCCGCCGCCGCGGCCCTGGTGGCGCACGCTGCTGCGGCAACTGAAGAGCCCGCTGATCTACATCCTGTTCGTCGCCGCGATCCTGGCCGTGGCCCTGGGGCACCTGGGCGACGCGGCCGTGATCCTGGCCGTGGTGCTGGTCAACGCGCTGATCGGCAGCTTTCAGGAGGGCCGCGCAGAGCGCTCGATGGCGGCCCTGCGCCGGTTGTCGGACCTGCAGGTGCGGGTGCTGCGCGACGGCAGTGAACAGGTGCTGCACGCGCGTGAGCTGGTGCCCGGCGACCTGGTGCTGCTGGCCGCCGGCGACGCGGTAGCAGCCGATGCGCGGGTGATCGAACAGGCGCAGCTGCAGGTGGCCGAGGCGGCACTGACCGGTGAATCGGTGCCGGTGGCCAAGTCGGTGGCGGCCGTGGCCGAAGCGACCGGCCTGGCCGACCGGCACGACATGGTCTATTCCGGCACCTTCGTGACCGGCGGTCGTGCGCGGGCGCTGGTCGTGGCCACGGGCATGCACACCGAAGTGGGTCGCATTGCAGGCCTGACCGAACGCGCCGAGGAACCGAAGACACCGCTGGAGCTGCGGCTCGAACAGTTCGGCCGGGCGCTGGTGGCAGCCGCACTCGGCCTGTTCGTGCTGGTGGTGCTGCTGGGCCTGTGGCGCCAGCTGCCGCTGGCCGACGTGCTGATGGTCGCCATCAGCCAGATGGTGTCGATGGTGCCCGAAGGCCTGCCCGTGGCCATGACCATCGCGCTGGCGGTGGGCATGCAGCGCATGGCCGCGCGCGGCGCCATCATCCGCCGGCTGTCCGCGGTGGAGACGCTGGGGTCGACCACCACCATCTGCAGCGACAAGACCGGCACGCTGACCAAGAACGAAATGACTGCGGTGGCGCTGTGGCTGCCGTCGTCACCTGGCGGCGGGCGGGCGCTGAGCGTGGAAGGCATCGGCTACACACCCGCAGGCCCGCTTCTCGAAGGGGATCGGCCGGCCGACCTGCAGGACCCGGCACTGCAGGCGCTGCTGATCGCCGCGGCCCTGTGCAACGATGCCGAGCTGCTGCCGCCGCAGGACGAGCGCACGGCCTGGACCGTGCTGGGCGACCCCACCGAAGGGGCCCTGCGCGTGCTGGCTGCCAAGGCCGGCATCGACCTGGCCGCGCTGCACCGCCAGGCACCGCGTGAAGCCGAACTGCCCTTCGATGCAGACGCCAAGCTGATGGCCACCCGCCATCGCCTGGCCGATGCGCCGCAGTGCGTGCTGCTTAAGGGCGCACCCGAAGCGCTGCTGCGCTTGTGCCACGCCGACCCCGCCCTGCTGCAGGCCGCTCGCCAGGCCGCCGAGCACATGGCCCTGCATGCGCTGCGCGTGCTGGCGGTCGGCAGGGTGGAGGACGACCCGCTCGATCCGAACCTCGGATTCGATGCGCTGGCCGGGCGCGTGCGCCTGCTCGGGCTGGTGGGGCAGATCGACCCGCCGCGCGAAGAGGCACGGGCCGCGGTGGCCGATTGCCGGCGCGCCGGCATCCGGCCGGTGATGGTGACTGGCGACCACAAGCTGACCGGCCTGGCGATCGCGCGCGAGCTGGGCATCGCCCGCGACGGCGACCGTGCCGTCGACGGCCCCGAACTGGAGCGCATGGGCGAAGCCGAGCTGCGCGACGCGCTGCCGACGATCGCCGTGTTTGCGCGGGTGCAGCCCGCGCAGAAGCTGCGCATCGTCGAGGCGCTGCAGGCGCGCGGCGAGGTGGTGGCGATGACCGGCGACGGCGTCAACGACGCGCCGGCGCTGGCCCGTGCCGACGCGGGCGTGGCCATGGGCATCACCGGCACCGAAGTGGCCAAGAGCGCAGCCAAGATCGTGGTGACCGACGACAACTTCGCCACCATCGTCGGCGCCGTCGAGCAGGGGCGCGTGGTCTACGGCAACCTGAAGAAGGTCATCCTGTACCTGTTCGCCACCTCGATGGCCGAGGTGCTGGTGCTGCTGCTGGCGCTGCTGGGCGGCTTTCCGCTGCCGCTGGCGGCCGTGCAGATCCTGTGGATCAACATCGTCACCGAAGGCACGGTGACGGTGAACCTGGTGATGGATCCGCCCGACGGCGACGAGATGCGCCAGCGCCCGGTGCCGCGCGACGACCGCCTGCTCGGCTGGGCGCTGCTGCAGCGTGTGCTGCTGATGACACCGCTGATCGCCGCCGTGACCTTCGGCTGGTTCGCCTGGCGGCTGTCGCACGGTGTGCCCGAGGCCCTGGTGCGCACCGAGACCTTCACCGTGCTAGCGATGTGCCAGTGGTTCAACGTGCTGAACTGCCAGTCGGCCACCGCATCGGCGCTGGGGCCGCGGCTGCTGCGCAACCACTGGCTGGCGGCGGGCCTGTCGCTGAGCGTGGCGCTGCAGGCGGCCGTGCTGTACGTGCCGGCGCTGAACAGCCTGTTCCACACCGTGCCTCTGCCGCTGCAATCGCTGCTGCCGCTGCTGGCGCTGGCCAGCTGCGTGCTGTGGGCCGAGGAACTGCGCAAGCTCGTGGTGCGCCGGCGGCGGCTGCACGCAGCGGCCTGAACGCCATGCCCGCCCTGCACGCCCCCTTTGCCGAATTTGCGCTGCTGCTGCTGGCCAGTGCGCTGGTGGGCGCCGTGTTCGTGCGGCTGCGCCAGCCGGTGCTGGTGGCCTACATCGCGGTGGGCATCGCGCTGGGGCCGGCCTTGTTCGGCCTGGTACAGGCCCACGACCAGATCGACCTGCTGGCACAGATCGGCGTGACGGTGCTGCTGTTCGTGGTCGGCCTCAAGCTGGACCTGCACCACGTACGGCACATCGGTCCGGTGGCGCTGGCCACTGGCCTGGGGCAGCTGGCCTTCACCATCGTCATCGGCTTTGCGCTGATCCTGGCCCTGGGCAAGGGCTGGCTCGAAGCGCTGTACGTGGCCGTGGCGCTGACTTTTTCCAGCACCATCATCATCGTCAAGCTGCTCTCCGACAAGCGCGAGCTGGACAGCCTGCACGGCCGCATCGCGGTGGGCTTCCTGATCGTCCAGGACCTGGCCGTGGTCATCGCGATGATGGTGATGAGCGCGATGCGCGGCGCCACCGACACGGCCGGCGGCGACGCTGCGTTGCTGCAGGTGCTGCTGTCGCTGGCCGGACGCCTCGCCGCCGCGGCCGTGCTGCTGTTCGTGCTGATGCGCTGGGTGCTGCCCGCGGTGGTCTCGGCCATGGCGCGCTCGCAGGAGCTGCTGCTGGTCTTTGCCATCGCATGGGGGCTGGCACTGGCCGCGCTGGGCGAGTGGGCCGGCTTCAGCAAGGAGGCCGGCGCCTTCCTGGCCGGCTTCTCGCTGGCGTCCACTCCCTACCGCGAAGCGATGAACGCGCGCCTCGGTGGCATCCGCGATTTCCTGCTGCTGTTCTTCTTCATCGACCTGGGCGCCCAGCTCGACTTCAGCACGCTCGGCGCCGAGGTCGGCCCGGCCCTGGTGCTGTCGTTGTTCGTGCTGATCGGCAACCCGCTGATCGTGATGGCCATCATGGGCTACATGGGCTATCGCAAGCGCACCGGCTTCCTGGCCGGCCTGACGGTGGCGCAGATCAGCGAGTTCTCGATCGTCTTCGTCGCCATGGGCATCACGCTCGGCCACGTCGGCGTGCAGGCGCTGGGCTTGACGACCCTGGTCGGGCTGGTGACGATCACCGTCTCCACCTACATGATCCTGTACTCGCAGCCCCTCTACGAAAGACTGGCCCCTTGGCTGGGGCGCTTCGAGCGCAAGCGCCCCTTCCGCGAACTGGCGGTGGAGCGCCAGCCGCGTGACGCGCAGACCGCGCAGGTCGTCGTCTTCGGCCTGGGCCGCTACGGCAGCCGGCTGCTGCAGCAGTTGCGACAGGCCGGGGTGCAGGCCATCGGCGTGGATTTCGACCCGGAGGCCGTGCGTGCGTTGCGCCGCCACAAGCTGCCGGTGCGCTTCGGCGATGGCGAGGACCCGGGCTTTCTCGAATCGCTGCCGCTACAGCATGTGCGCTGGGTGGTCACCACCCTGCCCTCCTGGGAATCGAACCGCGCGCTGCTTCATGCGCTGCGCGAAGTGGCATTCCGCGGCCGAGTGGCCGGCGCCGCGCGCGATGCAGCCCATGCGCACGAGCTGAAGCGCGCCGGCGTGGCGCTGGTGCTGAACCCGTTCGAGGACGCGGCGGATCACGCCGCACACCACCTGGCAAGACTGCTGACCGACAAGGAGGCCGACTCATGAGCACGCCGATGCGTCCCGCGGCCCTGGTGCTGGCCGCCACCGACTTCTCGCCGGGCGCCCGGCATGCCGCCGAGCGCGCCGCGCGCGTGGCCCGCGAAACGGGTGCCGTGCTGGCGCTGCTGCACGTGCAACCCGGAAGCAGCCTGACCGAGCTGCGCCAGTGGCTCGGCCCGGGCCATGCGCTGGAGCAGCAGCTGCAGGCCGACCTGCAGGCGCAACTGCAGCAGGCGGCCGCCGCGCTGCAGCAGCAAGCCGGTGTCGCGGTACAGGCCATGCAGACCAGCGGCACCGCCCATGTGGAGATTGCCCAGGCGGCCGAGCAGCACGATGCCGCGGTGGTGGTGCTGGGCGCACGCGGTGCCGGGTTCCTGCGCCGGCTGGTGCTGGGCAGCACGGCCGAGCGGCTGCTGAGGCGCAGTACACGGCCGCTGCTGGTGGTCCGGCAGCTGCCGCACGAGGCCTACCGCCGCGCACTGGTGGCCGTCGACTTCTCACCCTGGTCGCAGGGTGCGGTGCAAGCCGTGCGGCGGGTGGCGCCAGCGGCACGCCTGGTGCTGTTCAGCGCCTTCCAGGTGCCCTTCGAGGACAAGCTGCGCTTTGCCGGGGTGGACGAAGCCACCATCGACCACTACCGCCGCCGGGCCCGCACCGATGCGCTGCAGCGGCTGCATGCGCTGGCGTTGCAGGCGGCGCTGCAGCCTGGCGAGTGGGAGGCACAGGTGGCCGAAGGCGACGCGTCGACACGCATCATCGAGCTCGAGCAGGCCTTGGACTGCGACCTGGTGGTGCTGGGCAAGCACGGCCAGTCGGTCACCGAAGATCTGCTGCTCGGCAGTGTGACCAAGCATGTGCTGGCCGAAGGCACGGCCGATGTGCTGGTGTCCACGGCCCGGCAGGCTGCAGCCGCGGCATGAAGCGCGCTGGGCCGCGGCTGCGGCGGATGGCGGGGTAGTCGCATGAGCCTGGCCTGGCTGCTGGCGCAGTTTGCGCTGTGCGCGCTGCTGATCGCCTGGGCCGGCTACGTGCTCAGCCACAGTGGCGACCGGCTGGCGGCACTGCATGGCTGGGGACGCGGATGGGTGGGTTTGGCGCTGCTGGCGTCGGTGACCTCGCTGCCCGAGCTTTCCAGCGGCCTTTCGGCCGTTGCGCTGTTCGACGCGCCCAACCTGGCCGTGGGCAACGCGCTGGGCGCCTGCGTGGTCAACCTCGGCTTTCTGGTCATCGTCGACGCGCTGCAGCGCCGCCAGCCGATGTACCGCGAGGCCGGTGCGGTGCACCTGCTGTCGGCCGCCTTCGGGGTGGTCATGCTCGGTTTCGTCGCGCTGAGCCTGCAGATCGGCGCGCGCGCGCCGTCGTTGTTCCAGGTGGGCGCCTTCAGCCCACTGCTCTTCGGCTTGTACCTGCTGGCGCTGCGCAGCGTGCAGGCGCACTCTTCGCAAGCGGAGCAGCCGCCGGCCGCACCGGCGGCCGACGCCGGGCCCGACGTGCGCCGCCGCGAGTGGCGACGCTTCGGCATGGCCGCCGTGGTGGTGGTGGGTGCCGGGCTGTGGCTGCCCGGTGTGGCCGACCGCGTGGCGGGCGAACTGCAGCTGTCGCGCAGCTTCGTCGGCACCATCTTCATGGCCCTGGTGACCACGCTGCCCGAGATGGCGGTCACGCTGTCGGCGCTGCGCCTGGGCGCGCTGGACATGGCCATCGGCAACCTGCTCGGCAGCAGCCTGTTCAACGTGATGATCCTGGCCATCGACGACCTGTTCTATCGCCATGGCCCGCTGCTGGCCGCCGCCGATCCGGTGCATGCCGGCACCGCGGTGACGGCCATGGTGATGAGCGGCCTCGTCATCATCGGGCTGCTGATGCGGCCGCAGGGCCGCGTGCTGCGCGTGAGCAGTTGGATCAGCGTGGGCCTGGTGGCCGCCTACCTGGTGAACGCAGCGCTGGTGTACCTGGCGGCGGCCTGAGCGCCGTGGCGACGCGGCACAGACGTCAGCGCGTGCGCCCGGCGTTCTGCACGATGCCCTCGGCAATGCGCGGAAGCAGCGGCAACGGCAGGTCGTGACCCATGCCGGGCACGATGTCGGCCACCGCGCCGGGGATCTTCTGCACCAGGTCGTGCGCCGCCGGCAGCGGCACCAGCGGATCGGCCTCGCCGTGGATCACGCGGGTAGGCGCAACGATGCGCTGCAGCAGCGGCGAGCGGTCGCCATCGGCGGCCACGGCCACCAGCTGCCGGGCCGTGCCCGCCGGCCGGTAGGCCCGCTGGAACGAGGCCTCGAGGCGCTGTCGCAGGCGCTGCGGGTCAGGCGGGTAACCGGGGCTGCCGATCACCGACAGCACGTGCGTCATATGGGCCATGTAGGTCTGCAGCTCGGGCTTCTGCGGGCGCGACATCAGCACCCGCAGCACCTTCGGATGGGCCTGCTTCAGGTGGCGCGCGCCGGAGCTGGTCATGATCAGCGTCAGGCTCTTCACCCGGCGCGGATGCTTGGCGGCGATGTGCTGCGCGATCATGCCGCCCATCGACGCGCCGACCAGATGGGCGTGTTCGATGCCCAGCGCGTCGAGCACGCCCAGCGCATCGGCCGCCATGTCGGCCAGCTGGTACGGTGCGCGCACGCGCATGCGCAGCCGGTGACGCAGCGCCTCGACCATCACGTTGGGCACGCCGTGCTCGTCGAAACCCTGGCTCAGGCCGACGTCGCGGTTGTCGTGGCGGATCACGCGGAAGCCGCGCTGCACCAGCATCTGCACCAGCTCGTCGGGCCAGCCGATCAGCTGCATGCCCAGGCCCATGATCAGCAGGATGGGCTCGCCGTGTTCGGGGCCCTGGATGTCGACCTCGATCTGCAGGCCGTTGGCGATGATCTGCATCAGGCGGCCACCTTCGCGTCCATGCGGAACAGCACGCGCGGCACGGCGCGCGGGTCGAAGCGCTGCCAGCGCCGCGGGTCCTGGCGCAGCCGGTCGGCCACCGCGTACAGCGCCAGCGGATTGACACCGATGCCCAGGTGGCTGGCGTGGATCTCGATGTTCTCGGTCAGCGGCGTGTCGTCGTTCAGGCTGCACTGCCAGGCCACCACACCGTCGCTGCGGCTGTAGATGGAGGTGGTGGGCACCGGCGGTGGCGTGCGCAGCCGCTGGGCGCGCGCCGGGTCGTGCTGCAGCGGCTGGCCGCTCATCAGCTCGTACGCGCGCGCGGCATTGGTGGCGCGCACATGGCCGGCGAAGGGCGTGCCCAGCGTCACCACGCAGCGCACCTGCGGCGTGAGCTGCTTGGCCAGTTCGCGCGCATAGACGCCACCCAGGCTCCAGCCCACCAGGCTGACCTGGCGGCCCGAGCGCTGCGCGATGTCGGCGACGCGTTCGCGACAGGCGTCCAGCAGCCCCTGGCGCGGCCGGTTGCGGCCCATACCCCAGTCGTGCGTGGCATAGCCCAGCCGGTCAAGGAAGGCGCGCAGCGGCCGCGTGCTCAGCTCCGACGCGCCCAGGCCGGGGTACACCACCACGGGATGGCCGTCGCCACGCGGCAGCCGGTTCAGCCAGGGCATGGCGGCCAGCGTGGCGGCGTATTCCCACGGCGCGCGGCCGGCTTCCATCATCAACAGCCAGGGGCTGGGCGGGCGGGCGTGCAGGCGGGCTTCGGGCATGGGCAGATCCGGTCAAGTGCGACGGCGCATGGTAGCGGCCGCACCGGCCGCCGGTTGGAGCGCTTGCCCTAGGCGGGCGCGTCGGTGCGGCGGCGCAGCGCCAGCGCCTCGTTGGCGGCCAGCGCGCCCAGCACCAGCGCGCCGCCGCCCAGCACCGCGGCCGAGGGCTGCTCGTCGCTGCCCAGCCAGACCCAGAGCACGCCGAACACCACCTCCAGCAGGCCCAGCAGCGAGACCTCGGGCGCGCTGAGCACGCGCGCCACCCGCACCGACAGCAGGCAGGGGATAGCCAGCTGCACCACGCCCAGCAGGCCCAGCAGCTGCAGATCGTGCGTGCTGGCGCCAAAGGGCCAGGCCAGAGGCAGCGCCACCGCCGCCGACAGCAGCGCGCCTAGCAGCACCGGGGCCAGCATGTCCGGCGGCGGCCCGGCTTCGGGCCGGCGGTACAGGTGCTGCAGCAGCGTCCAGTTCACGGCGGCGGCGATCGGCACGCACAGCGCCACCGCGGTGCCCAGCAGGTGGCGGGGCTCGGCGGCCGACAGCTCGCTGCCGTACATCCAGCCGATGCCGGCACCGGCCACGACGATGGCCGCCCAGGTGCGCAGCGCCAGCCGGTGCCCCAGCGCCAGCCGCGCGCCCAATGCGGTGAACAGCGGCGCCAGCGCCATGGTCACCAGCACGTTGGCCACGGTGGTCAGCGTGATGGCCAGCATGAAGGCGGTGTACATCACGCACCAGCACGCGCCCGACACCCACAGCGGCATGCCGCCGCTGCGCAGCGTGCGCCACAGCCGCGCCGGGCCCTGCAGCAGGCTCAGCAGCAGCACCAGGGCCAGAGCGTTGAACAGGCTGCGCCAGAAGGTCACCTCGAAGCCACGCGCGCTTTCCAGGTGGCGCGTGACGATGCCCGCGATGCTCCACATGAGCGTCACGCAGATCATCAGCGCCACCGCCTGGCGGTGGCTCATGCGGGCGGCCTCAGGCACCTTCGCGCGAAGCGCGCTTGCGCTCGTGCTCCTTCAGGTGCCGCTTGCGGATGCGGATGCTCTTGGGGGTGATCTCGACCAGCTCGTCGTCGTCGATGAACTCCACCGCGTATTCCAGCGTCAGGATGATCGGCGGGGTGATCTTGATCGCGTCTTCCTTGCCGCTGACGCGGAAGTTGGTCAGCTGCTTCGCGCGCACCGGGTTGACCACCAGGTCGTTGTCGCGGCTGTGGATGCCGACGATCATGCCTTCGTACACCGGGTCGCCGGGCTTGACGAACATGCGGCCGCGGTCGTCCAGCTTGCCCAGCGCATAGGTGACGATCTCGCCGTCGTCGCCGCTGATCAGCACGCCGTTCTTGCGCCCGGCGATCTCGCCCTTGAAGGGCTCGTAGCCGTCGAAGATGTTGCTGATCAGGCCGGTGCCGCGCGTCAGGTTCAGGAACTCGTTCTGGAAGCCGATCAGCCCGCGCGCCGGGATGCGGTATTCCAGCCGCACCCGGCCCATGCCGTCGGGTTCCATGTTCACCAGCTCGGCCTTGCGCTCGCCCAGCGCCTGCATCACCGCGCCCTGGTGCTGGTCTTCCACGTCGGCGGTCACCAGCTCGATCGGCTCGAGCCGCTCGCCGCCCTCTTCCTTGAACACCACGCGCGGCTTGCTGACGGCCAGCTCGTAGCCCTCGCGGCGCATCGTCTCCAGCAGGATGGTCAGGTGCAGTTCGCCGCGGCCCGAGACCTCGAACACGCCGTCCTCGTCGGTGTCGCGCACGCGCATCGCCACGTTGCTCTGCAGCTCGCGCTCCAGCCGGTCGCGGATCTGCCGGCTGGTGACGAACTTGCCTTCGCGCCCGGCCAGCGGGCTGCTGTTGACGCAGAAGTTCATCGTCAGCGTCGGCTCGTCCACCTTCAGCATCGGCAGCGGCACCGGGCGCTCCAGGTCGGTGATGGTGACGCCGATGCCGATGTCCTCGATGCCGTTGATCAGCACGATGTCGCCGGGGCCGGCCTCGGTGGCCTGCTTGCGGTCCAGGCCCTCGAACTTCAGCACCTGGTTGATGCGTGCCTTCTTCGGCGGGCTGTCGGGACCGGCATAGACGGCCACGTCCTGGCCCGGCTTCAGCGTGCCCTGGTTGACCCGGCCGATGCCGATGCGGCCGACGTAGGTGGAATAGTCCAGCGAGCAGATCTGCAGCTGCAGCGGGTCCTCCGGGCTGCCCTCGTGCGCCGGCACGTGCTGCAGCATCGCCTCGAACAGCGGCGCCAGGTCGGTCCCGACCTCGCCGCGCTGCAGCGTGGCCCAGCCGTTCAGGCCCGAGGCATAGATCACCGGGAAGTCCAACTGCTCCTCGGTGGCATGCAGCTTGTCGAACAGGTCGAAGGTGGCATTGATCACGTAGTCGGGCCGCGCGCCGGGACGGTCGACCTTGTTGACCACGACGATGGGTTTGAGGCCAAGCGCCAGCGCCTTCTTGGTGACGAAGCGGGTCTGCGGCATCGGGCCTTCCACCGCGTCCACCAGCAGCAGCACGCTGTCGACCATCGACAGCACACGCTCGACCTCGCCGCCGAAGTCCGCATGGCCGGGCGTGTCGACGATGTTGATGTGCGTGCCCTTCCATTCCACGGCGCAGTTCTTCGCCAGGATGGTGATGCCGCGCTCCTTTTCCAGGTCGTTGCTGTCCATCACGCGCTCGGCCACCTTCTCGTTCTCGCGGAAGGTGCCGCTCTGGCGCAGCAGCTGGTCGACCAGCGTGGTCTTGCCGTGGTCGACGTGGGCGATGATGGCGATGTTGCGGATCTGACGGCTCATGACATGCTTTCGAGAAGGCCCGCGACCTCGGTGGGCGAGAGCAGGCGGTCGGCGATCAGTTCGCCGCCCGCGATATGGGCACTGCCCAGGAAGACTTCGGCCTGGCGGCCGCTGGCGGCCGGCGGCGGGCCGTAGACGCGCACGGCCGGCGCATCGGCCAGCGCCACGCGGCGCCGCAGCCCGGTGAGGAAGCGGCCGGCCTCGTCGCCATCCAGCTGCACGCGCGGCCAGCCGGCCAGCAGCGCATCGGCCGGCAGCAGCCGGGCATCGCGGCCGGGCTCGTCCAGCGCGGCCAGCGCCTCCAGCGTGGCGGCGTCGCGCAGGTCCAGCGGGCCGCTGGCGGTGCGGCGCAGCGCGGCCAGCGTGGCACCACAGCCCAGCGCCTGGCCGATGTCCTCGGCCAGCGTGCGCACGTAGGTGCCCTTGCTGCACTGCACGTCCAGCACCAGCACATCGCCCTGCCAGTCGAGCACGTCGATGCGCTGCACGGTCACGCTGCGCGGCGCGCGCTCCACCTCGACGCCGGCGCGCGCATAGTCGTAGAGCGCCCGGCCCTCGTGCTTCAGTGCCGACTGCATCGGCGGCACCTGCTCGATGCGGCCGGTGAAGCGCGCGCAGGCCGCGTCGATCGCGGCCCGGTCGACCTGCACCGGACGGCGTTCCAGCACCTCGCCTTCGGCATCGCCGCCGCGGGTGGTGACGCCCAGCCGCAGCGTGGCCACGTAGCGCTTGTCGGCGTCCAGGCTGACCTGCGCGAACTTGGTGGCCGCGCCGAAGCACAGCGGCAGCAGCCCGGTGGCCAGCGGATCCAGCGTGCCGGTGTGGCCGGCCTTCTCGGCCCGGTACAGGCGCTTGGCCTGCTGCAGCGCGTCGTTGCTGCTCAGGCCCAGGGGCTTGTCGAGCAGCAGCACGCCGTGCACCGGCCGGCGCGGGATGCGCGGGCGTGCGGCGGGTTTCACTCGCTGTCCTTGGCGCGCTGCGCGTTGGCCTGCGCAATCAGCGCGCTCAAGCCCGCGGCGCGCTCGGTGCTGCGGTCGAAATGGAAATGCAGCGTCGGCACGGTGTGGATCTGCAGCTTCTTGAACAGGCCGTTGCGCAGGAAGCCGGCGGCCTCGTTCAGCGCCTGCTCGCATTCGGCGACGTCGCCGCTCAGCAGCGAGAAGAACACCTTGGCATGCGCATAGTCGGGCGACACCTCGACCGCGTTGATGGTGATCAAGCCGATGCGCGGGTCCTTCAGCTCGCGCACCAGCAGCGCCACGTCGCGCTGGATCTGGTCGGCCACGCGGAAGCTGCGGTTGACGGTGGATTTCTTGTGTCGCATGGTGTCCTCTCAAGCACAAACCCCGCCGTGGGGGGCGGGGTTTGCGGTGGGGCAGCAAACTCGCCTACAGCGTCCGTGCCACTTCCTTGACCTCGAAGAACTCGAGCGTGTCGCCCTCGGCGATGTCGTTGTAGTTCTTGATCTTGATGCCGCACTCGAAGCCTTCCTTGACCTCGCGCACGTCTTCCTTGATGCGCCGCACGCTCTCGACCTCGCCGGTGAAGACGATGACGTTGTCGCGCAGGATGCGCACCCGCGCGCCGCGGCGCACCAGGCCGGCGGTGACCATGCAACCGGCCACCGTGCCGATTTTGGACGCCACGAACTTGGTGCGGATCTCGGCCGTGCCGATGACCTCTTCGCGCTGCTCGGGGGCCAGCATGCCGGTCATCGCCGCCTTCACGTCGTCGACCGCGTCGTAGATGATGCTGTAGTAGCGCAGGTCGACGTTGTTGCCTTCGGCCAGCTTGCGCGCACCGGCGTCCGCCCGCACGTTGAAGCCGACGATCACCGCCTTGGAGGCGATGGCCAGGTTGACGTCGCTTTCGCTGATGCCGCCCACCGCCGAGTGCACGATCTGGATCTTGACCTCGTCGGTGCTGAGCTTCTGCAGCGCCTGGGCCAGCGCTTCCTGCGAGCCCTGCACGTCGGCCTTGACGATCAGCGGCAGCATCTGCGCCTCGCCCTGGCCCATGTTCTCGAACATGTTCTCCAGGTTGGCGGCCTGCTTCTTGGCCAGCTTGACGTCGCGGTACTTGCCCTGGCGGAAGGTGGCGATCTCGCGGGCGCGGCGCTCGTCGGCCAGCACCATGAAATCGTCGCCGGCCTGCGGCACCTCGGTCAGGCCCTGGATCTCGACCGGGATCGACGGGCCGGCCTCGTCGGTGTTCTTGCCGTCCTCGTCGAGCATCGCGCGCACGCGGCCGTAGCTGGAGCCGGCCAGCACCACGTCGCCCTTCTTCAGCGTACCGCTCTGCACCAGCACGGTGGCCACCGGGCCGCGGCCCTTGTCCAGCCGCGCCTCGATGACGATGCCCTTGGCCATCGCGTCGGTCGGCGCCTTCAGCTCCAGCACCTCGGCCTGCAGCAGCACCTGCTCGAGCAGGTCGTCGATGCCCTGGCCGGTGCGCGCCGACACCGGCACGAAGGGCGAATCACCACCAAAGTCCTCGGGCACCACCTCTTCGGCCACGAGTTCGCTCTTCACGCGCTCGACGTTGGCCTCGGGCTTGTCGATCTTGTTCATCGCCACGACGATCGGCACGCCGGCCGCCTTGGCATGGGAGATCGCTTCCTTGGTCTGCGGCATCACGCCGTCGTCGGCCGCCACCACCAGGATCACCAGGTCGGTGGCCTTGGCGCCGCGGGCGCGCATCGCCGTGAAGGCGGCGTGGCCCGGGGTGTCGAGGAAGGTGATCATGCCGCGCGGCGTCTCCACGTGGTACGCGCCGATGTGCTGCGTGATGCCGCCGGCCTCGCCGGAAGCCACGCGGGTGCGGCGGATGTAGTCCAGCAGCGAGGTCTTGCCGTGGTCGACGTGGCCCATGACGGTGACCACCGGGGCACGCGGCTTGTCTTCGCCGGTGGTGGCCGCCTCTTCTTCCTCGAGGAAGGCCTCCGGGTCGTCGAGCTTGGCAGCCAGCGCGGTGTGGCCCATCTCCTCGACCAGGATCATGGCCGTTTCCTGGTCCAGTTGCTGGTTGATGGTGACCATCTGACCCAGCTTCATCAGCTGCTTGATCAGTTCGCTGGCCTTGACCGACATCTTGTGGGCCAGGTCGGCCACGCTGATGGTCTCGGGCACGTGCACTTCCTGCACCGTGAACTCGGCCGGTGCGGCAAAGCTGCTGCCGGCGCCTTCGCGCTGGTCGCCCCGGCGTGCGCCGCGCGGCGCGCGCCAGCCCGGCCGGCCGGCGGCACCACCGTCGGTGCGCGGCTTCAGCGCGCGCTTCTTGGCAGCATCGTCGGCCCAGCTGGACGACAGTTTCTCGGACTTGACTGACTTCTTGTCGCCCGGCTTGGCGGTGGTGGACGGCGCGGCGCCCGGTGCGGCCTTGGGCTTGTGGATCGTGCCGGTGATGCCTTCCTTGCCGGCCTCGGGCGGCTTGGGCTTCTCGGGCGCCTTGGCCACCATCACGCCCGAAGGGCGGTTCATCATGGTGCGGATGGCCGCGGCTTCGGCTTCGGCCTGCTTGCGCCGGCGGTCCAGGTCGGCCTGGCGCTGCTTGTCCTCGGCTTCGATGGTGGACGCCTTGACGCGCACGGCCGGCTTCGGCGCGGGCGGCGCAACGGGCGCTTCGGCCGCCGGCGCGGTCGCCTTGTCGCCCGCCTTCTCGGTGGCCTTGGCCGCTGCCGCAGCTTCGGCGGCGGCCGCCGCCGCAGCCGCTTTTTCTTCGCGGGCGCGGGCCTCGGCGGCCTCGCGTTCGGCACGTTCCTGTTCCTCGCGCAGGCGGCGGCGCTCGGCCAGCTCTTCTTCCTGCTTGCGCAGCGCCTCGGCTTCGGCCTGGGCCTCGGCTTCGCGGCGGCGCAGTTCGGCCTGCTCGGCCTCGGCCGCGGCTGCCGCCGCGGCGGCCTCGTCCACGCCCGGCGCGACGTCGTCACGCTTGACGAAGGTGCGCTTGCGCACCACCTGCACCTGGATCGTGCGCGCCTTGCCGCTGGCATCGGCCTGCTTGATCTCGCTGGTGGACTTGCGCACCAAGGTGATCTTCTTGCGCTCGGTACCGGCGGTGCCGTGCGCGTTGCGCAGGAACTCCAGCAGGCGCTCCTTGTCGGCTTCGGTCAGCGTCTCGCTGGCGGACTTCTTCGGAACCCCGGCCGATTCCAGCTGCTCGAGCAGCGCGGCCGCGGGCCGGTTCAGCTCCGTGGCTAACTGGGCGACTGTCGTCACGGCCATCGTGGTGTTTCCTTCAGGGTCTGCTTAAGGGCGTTCAGGCGGTCCGGCGTTCAGGCGGTGAACCAGTGTTCGCGCGCCTTCATGATCAACGCCTTGGCCTGGTCGTCGTCGATGCCGGTCATCTCGGTCAGTTCGTCCACCGCCAGGTCGGCCAGGTCGTCGCGGGTATGGATGCCGGCGTCGGACAGCTTGCCGATCAGGTCGGGCGTCAGCCCTTCCAGGTCGCGCAGGTCCTGCGAGACGTCGTCCACCTTCTCCTCGCGGGCGATTTCCATCGTCAGCAGTGCATCCTTGGCACGGGTGCGCAGCTCGTTGACGGTGTCCTCGTCGAAGGCCTCGATCTCCAGCATCTCCTGCAGCGGCACGTAGGCCACCTCTTCCAGGCTGGTGAAGCCCTCGGCGATCAGGATGTCGGCCACTTCGGCATCGACGTCCAGCTTGTCGACGAACAGCTGCCGCACGGCGTCGGATTCCTGGTTGTGCTTGGCAGCCGATTCCTCGGCCGTCATGATGTTGATGCGCCAGCCGGTCAACTCGCTGGCCAGCCGCACGTTCTGGCCGCCCCGGCCGATGGCGATGGCCAGGTTCTCTTCGTCCACCACCACGTCCATGGCGTGCTTCTCTTCGTCGACGACGATCGATTGCACGTTGGCCGGCGCCAGGGCGCCGATGACGAACTGCGCCGGATCCTCGGACCACAGCACGATGTCGACACGCTCGCCGGCCAGTTCGGTGGTCACGCCATTCACCCGCGAGCCGCGCACGCCGACGCAGGTGCCGATCGGGTCGACGCGGCGGTCGTGGCTGATCACGGCGATCTTGGCGCGCGAGCCCGGGTCACGGGCGCAGCTCTTGATCTCCAGCAGGCCCTGCTCGATCTCGGGCACCTCCTGACGGAACAGTTCCATCATGAATCCGGGGCTCGAGCGCGACAGCATGATCTGCGCGCCGCGCTGCGTCGGGTCGATGCCGGCAATGAAGGCACGCACCCGGTCGCCCGTGCGCAGGTTCTCCTTCGGGATCATCTCGCTGCGCTTCAGGCGGCCTTCGACACGACCGCTCTCGACGATGATGTCGCCCTTGTCCAGCCGCTTGACGGTGCCGACGAAGATCTTCTCGCCGCGCGAAAGGAAGTCGTTCAGCAGTTGCTCGCGCTCGGCGTCGCGGATCTTCTGGAGGATCACCTGCTTGGCAGCCTGCGCACCGATGCGGCCGATCGGCACCGATTCGATCGGCTGCTCGATGTAGTCGTCGACCTCGATGTCGGGGATCTGCTCCTGCGCCTCGAACAGCAGCGTCTCGGCATCGGGGATCTGCAGGCCGGCCTCGTTGGGCACCACGTGCCAGCGACGGAAGGTCTCGTATTCACCGCTTTCGCGGTCGATGGCGACGCGGATGTCGACTTCCCCGCCGTGCAGCTTCTTGGTGGCCGAGGCCAGGGCCGCCTCGACCGCGTCGAAGACGACGTCCAGCTCCACGCTCTTCTCGCGCGAGATGGCATCCACCAGCATCAGCATTTCGCGATTCATGTTGTCTGACCTCCGTCTGCACCGCTGCCCGCCTCGGCCACGGGCTGCGTGCCGGGCACCTTGCGGCCCCGGCCCTTGAAATCGATCACCGGCACCAGGCGCGCTTCACGCACCTCTTCGAGCTGGAAGTCCAGCGCCTGCTCGGCCTGTTCGCCGCCCAGCGCCAGCCGCCAGCCTGCGGGGCCGGCCAGCAGACGCCCGCGATAGTTCTTGCGGCCCTGAAACGCCTGCTTCAACGTGACGTTGATTTCCAGCCCGGCAAAACGTTCGTAGTCGGCGGCGCGCTTCAGCGGCCGGTCCAGCCCAGGCGAGGACACCTCCAGCCGCTGGTAGGCCACGGCCTCCACCTCCAGCACGTGCTGCAGCTGGCGTGTGACGCGCTCGCAGTCGTCGACGGTGACCGCCTCACCGTCGCTGCCGGGGTAGCGCTGGCCGGGCACGCGGTCGATGGTCACGCGCAGCAAGCCTGCGGCCGAACGCTCCACGTCCACCAGCTCGTAACCCAAGCCGGTGACCGTGCGCTCGATCGTCGAATGCCATTGCGTCGTGACCAACTGTCCCTACCGCCCCGCTATCGTGTCCTGGGCATTCCGGGCCGCCCCGAAATGCGATCAACCATAAAAAATGGGCTGGATCAGATCCGCCCATGCACTGTGTCAGCGAAAGCAGGGATTGTAACCCGGCCCCGGGGCCCCGGCAACCGCGGCGGGGCCCCTGTGCGGCAGGCGCCGGGCGGCGTGCCAGAATCCCGCCCCGAACACCGGCTCCGGCTGCCAGCGGGGGCCCCTTTTGCGGGAGCACACATGGGATTCCTTGCCGGCAAGCGACTGGTCATCACCGGGCTGCTGTCCAACCGCTCGATCGCCTACGGCATTGCCCGCGCCTGCCGGCGCGAAGGCGCCGAGCTGGCCTTTAGCTACGTGGGCGAGCGCTTCCGCGACCGCATCGTGGAATTCGCGCGCGAGTTCGACAGCACGCTGGTCTTCGACTGCGACGTCGGCAGCGACGAGCAGATCGCCGCGATGTTCAGCCAGCTGGGCACCAGCTGGCCGCAGTTCGACGGCTTCGTGCATTCGATCGGCTTCGCGCCGCGCGAGGCGATCGCCGGCGACTTTCTGGACGGGCTGTCGCGCGAGGCCTTCCGCATCGCCCACGACATCTCGGCCTACAGCTTCCCGGCGCTGGCCAAGGCCGCGCTGCCGATGCTGCGCCCGGGCAGCTCGCTGCTGACGCTGACCTACCTGGGTGCCGAGCGCGCCGTGCCCAACTACAACACCATGGGCCTGGCGAAAGCCAGCCTGGAGGCCAGCGTGCGCTATCTGGCGGCCAATCTGGGGCCCAAGGGCATCCGCGTCAATGGCCTGTCGGCCGGGCCGATCCGCACGCTGGCGGCCTCGGGCATCAAGGATTTCGGCAAGCTGCTGGACATCGTGGCCAAGTCGGCGCCGCTGCGTCGCAATGTCACCATCGACGATGTCGGCAACGTGGCGGCCTTCCTGCTGTCCGACCTGGCAGCCGGCGTCACCGCCGAGATCACCTACGTGGACGGCGGCTTCAACCAGGTGGCACTGGGCATCGTCGAGCCCGCGGCGCCCGCCGTCTGAGCCTCTATCGCACGCAGTCGACGAAGTAGCGCCGGCCGCCGCCGGGCGCCTCTTCGTCGACCAGGCCGTGCACGTCGGTGTCGAAGCCCGGGAACGCCGCATTGAACTGCCGCGTGAAGCGCAGGAACTCGACGATCTGCCGGTTGAAGCGCTCGCCCGGGATCAGCAGCGGGATGCCCGGCGGATAAGGCGTCAGCAGGCTGGTGGTGATGCGGCCTTCCAGCGCGTCGATCTCCACGCGCTCGGTCTCGCGGTGGGCGATGCGCGCGAAGGCGTCGCTGGGCTTCATCGCCGGCTGCAGATCGGACAGGTACATCTCGGTGGTCAGCCGGGCGATGTCGCCCTTGGCATAGGCCTCGTGGATGTTCTGGCACAAGTCGCGCAGGCCGGTGCGCTCGTAGCGCGGGTGCGCGGCGCAGAACTCCGGCAGCACGCGCCACATCGGCGCGTTCTTGTCGTAGTCGTCCTTGAACTGCTGCAGCGCCGTCAGCATGGTGTTCCAGCGGCCCTTGGTGATACCGATGGTGAACATGATGAAGAACGAGTACAGCCCGGTCTTCTCCACCACGATGCCGTGCTCGGCCAGGTACTTGGTAACGATGGCCGCCGGGATGCCGGTCTTGGCGAACTTGCCGCTGACGTCCAGCCCGGGCGTGATGATCGTGCACTTGATCGGGTCCAGCAGGTTGAAGCCAGCCGCCAGGTCGCCGAAGCCGTGCCACTTGTCGCCGGCCTTCAGCTCCCATTCGGCGGCGGTGCCGATGCCTTCGGCAGCCAGCTTGTCCGGGCCCCAGACCTTGAACCACCAGTCGCGGCCGTATTCCTTGTCCACCTTGCGCATCGCACGGCGGAAGTCCAGCGATTCGACGATGCTCTCTTCCACCAGTGCGGTGCCGCCGGGCGTCTCCATCATCGCGGCGGCCACGTCGCAGCTGGCGATGATCGCGTACTGCGGGCTGGTGCTGGTGTGCATCAGGTAGGCCTCGTTGAACAGGTGCCGGTCCAGCTTGCGCGCTTGCGCGTCCTGCACCAGCACCTGGCTGGCCTGGCTGATGCCGGCCAGCAGCTTGTGCGTGCTCTGCGTGGCAAACACCAGCTGGTTCTTCGGCCGCGCCCGCTTCTTGCCCATCGCGTGGAACTGCCCGTAGAACGGGTGGAAGGCGGCGTGCGGCAGCCAGGCCTCGTCGAAGTGCAGCGCATCGACGTAGCCGTCCAGCGCGTGCTTGATGGTCTCGGTGTTGTAGAGCACGCCGTCGTAGGTGCTCTGCGTCAGCGTCAGGATGCGCGGCTTGACCTTGGCCGCGTCCACGCCGGCCAGCAGCGGGTTGGCAGTGATCTTGGCGCGGATGGCCTCGGGCGCGAACTCGCTCTCCGGGATCGGCCCGATGATGCCGTAGTGGTTGCGCGTGGGCCGCAGAAACACCGGCACCGCGCCGGTCATGATGATGCTGTGCAGGATGCTCTTGTGGCAGTTGCGGTCCACCACCACCACGTCGCCCGGCGCCACCGTGTGGTGCCAGACCATCTTGTTGCTGGTGCTGGTGCCGTTGGTCACGAAGAAGCAATGGTCGGCGTTGAAGATGCGCGCCGCGTTCTTCTCGCTCTGCGCCACCGGGCCGGTGTGGTCCAGCAGCTGGCCCAGTTCCTCCACCGCGTTGCAGACGTCGGCGCGCAGCATGTTCTCGCCGAAGAACTGGTGGAACATCTGGCCGACCGGGCTCTTCAGGAAGGCCACGCCACCGCTGTGGCCCGGGCAGTGCCAGCTGTAGCTGCCATCCTGCGCGTAGTCCATCAGCGCCTTGAAGAACGGCGGTGCCAGGCCGTCCAGGTAGCTCTTGGCCTCGCGGATGATGTGCCGGGCCACGAACTCGGGCGTGTCCTCGAACATGTGGATGAAGCCGTGCAGCTCGCGCAAGATGTCGTTCGGGATGTGCTGGCTGGTACGCGTCTCGCCGTAGACGTAGATCGGGATGTCGGCGTTCTTGCGCCGGATCTCCTGGATGAACTTGCGCAGGTTCAGCACCGCCGGGTCCAACTCGGGCCCGAGCGTGAACTCCTCGTCGTCGATGCTCAGGATGAAGGCGCTGGCGCGGCTTTGCTGCTGGGCGAACTGGCTCAGGTCGCCGTAGCTGGTGTTGCCCAGCACCTCGAAGCCTTCCTTCTCGATGGCCTGGGCCAGCGCGCGGATGCCCAGGCCCGAGGTGTTCTCGGAGCGGTAGTCCTCGTCGATGATGACGATCGGGAAGCGGAAGCGCTGCATGGCGGGCGGCCTGGGGGCTGTGGCGAAAGACGCGCAGTGTAGGGCGCGGCGCAGGGCTTTCGCCGCTGGCTACACTCCCCCGGTACCTTGCTGAACGGACGGTGACGATGGACCTTGGCGCCGCAACCTGGTGGTGGCTGGTGGCTGGCCTGCTGGTGCTGGCCGAACTCTTCATCGGCAGCTTCTACATGCTGATGCTGGCGCTGGGCGGCGTGGCCGGCGCACTGGCCGCGCACCTGGGTGCCGGTTACCCGGCGCAGCTGGTGGCCGCCGCCGTGGTGGGCGCCGGCACCACCGCGCTTTGGCACCTGCGCCGCGCCAAGGCGCCGCGCTCGGCGCCGGTGGAATCGAACCGCGACGTCAACCTCGACATCGGCCAGCGCGTGCAGGTGGACGCCTGGGACGCCGACGGCACGGCCCGCGTCAACTACCGGGGCAGCGGCTGGACCGCCCAGCACGGCGGCACCGGTGCGCCTGCACCCGGCCCGCACGTGATCGTGGCCGTGCAGGGCAACCGGCTGGTCGTCGAGCCCGCAGCGCACTGAACCCCAACGGAGCCGCCTTCATGGAAGTTGCCATCGTCCTGCTGATCATCGCCATCGTCTTCGTCTGGCGCACCTTCAAGATCGTGCCGCAGCAGAACGCCTGGGTGGTGGAGCGCCTGGGCAAGTTCGACCGCGTGCTGACGCCGGGACTGAAGTTCCTGATCCCCTTCATCGAACGGGTGGCCTACCGCCATTCGCTGAAGGAGGTGCCGCTGGACGTGCCCAGCCAGGTGTGCATCACCAAGGACAACACCCAGCTGCAGGTGGACGGCATCATCTACTTCCAGGTGACCGACCCGATGCGCGCCAGCTACGGCTCCAGCAACTACGTGGTGGCCATCACCCAGCTGGCGCAGACGCTGTTGCGCAGCGTCATCGGCAAGATGGAGCTGGACAAGACCTTCGAGGAGCGTGACGCCATCAACGCGCAGGTGGTGAGCGCACTGGACGAAGCCGCCGCCAACTGGGGCGTGAAGGTGCTGCGCTACGAGATCAAGGACCTGACGCCGCCGGCCGAGATTCTGCGCAGCATGCAGGCGCAGATCACCGCCGAGCGCGAGAAGCGCGCGCTGATCGCCGCCAGCGAGGGCCGCCGCCAGGAGCAGATCAACCTGGCCGAGGGCGAACGCGCCGCCGCCATCGCCAAGAGCGAAGGCGACAAGCAGGCCGAGATCAACACCGCGCAGGGCCAGGCGGCGGCCATCGTGGCCGTGGCCGAGGCCACCGCCGACGCCATCCGCAAGGTGGCCGAGGCCATCCGCGCGCCGGGCGGCGAGCAGGCGGTGCAGCTGAAGGTAGCCGAAAAGGCGGTGGACGCCTATGCCCAGCTGGCGCAGAAGAACAACACCATGATCGTGCCGGGCAACATGACGGAGGTGTCGGCCCTGATCGGCAGCGCGATGGCGCTGATCAAGGGCGCTGCCCCCGGCAAGCAACCATGAAGCAGGCGCTGAACGTGCTGGGGCAGCCGCTGGTGCCCTGCTCCTACGATCCGCTGACCGGCTGGTTCCGCGACGGCTGCTGCCACACCGACGAACGCGACACCGGCAGCCACGTGATCTGCGCGCGCATGACGGTGGGCTTCCTGAACTTCCAGATGGAACGCGGCAACGACCTGATCACGCCGCGGCCGGAGTTCCGCTTTCCCGGCCTGAAGCCGGGCGACCGCTGGTGCGTGTGCGCACTGCGCTGGCGCGAGGCCTACGAAGCCGGCTGCGCGCCGCCGGTGGTGCTGGAAAGCACCCACCAGCGCGCGTTGGACTATGTGCTGATGGACTGGCTGCGCCGGGCCAGCGGCGCACCGGCCGCGAGCGCCTGAGCCGGCCGACTAGAATGCCGCCCGTCCCGCGGAGGGATGGATGAGTGGTTTAAGTCGCACGCCTGGAAAGCGTGTGTGGGTTAACAGCCCACCGCGGGTTCGAATCCCGCTCCCTCCGCCAGGGCCGCGGCACACCGCTCAATCCTGGTCCTGCACCAGCACGTCAAGAAGCAGTCTCAGCGTCGGTCGCCCGCCCTTCATGCTCCAGATGCGCTGCGTCACGACGAACAGGCCCAGGCTGTCGGGCAACTGCAGCAGGTCGCCGGGCACGGCCAGGTGCGCGCGGGCCACGAAGCCGGCGGGCAGCCTGGGTTCCGCACCGGCGGTGTCCGGCTCCAGCGCATGCCGTGCCACCTCGCTGAACACGATCTCGACATTGACGGCGGAATCCACCGCCGGATGCTGCCACGCAGGCCGCTAACCCGCATCCCGGGGTTGCGGGGGCGCGATCAATCCAGATCGGGCCCGCGGGCGGCGCCTTCATGGCCCGCACGGGCCTGCGCGTACAGCGCCAGGTACTGGCGGGCCGGGCCGTCCCAGGACAACGATTCGGCCATGCCGCGGCGCATCAGGCGCCGCCAACGTTCGGGCAGCCGGTACAGGGCCAGCGCGCGGGCCAGCGCATCGCGCAGCGCGCCAGGGTCGGCGGCGTCGAACAGGAAACCGTTGCCCTGCAACTCGCCCGCGGCATCGGCCGTGGCCTCGTGCACCGTGTCGGCCAGCCCGCCCACGCGCCGCACCACCGGCACCGTGCCGTAGCGCAGCGCGTACATCTGCGTCAGGCCGCAGGGCTCGAAGCGCGACGGCACCAGCATCATGTCGACGCCGGCCATGATGCGATGGGCTCCAATCTCGTCGTAGCCCAGCAGCACGCCCACCCGGCCGGCATGGGCGCCACCGGCCATGCGGAAGGCGGCCTCCAGCGCGGGGTCGCCGGTGCCTTGCACCACCAGCTGTGCACCCATCTGCAGCAGTTCGGGCAGCGCCGATAGCACCAGGTCCAGACCCTTCTGCGAGGTCAGCCGCGATACCACGCCCAGCAGCGGCGCCTGCGCGTCCACCGCCAGCCCAAACTGCGCCTGCAGCGCCGCCTTGCAGGCCGCCTTGCCGGCCAGCTGCTCGGCGCTGTAGCGCTGCGCCAGCGCGGCATCGGCGGCCGGGTCCCAGACGGCGGTGTCGATGCCGTTCAGGATGCCCGAGACGTCGCCGCCGCGGCTGCGGATCACGCCTTCCAGACCCGCGCCGAACTCCGGCGTGGCGATCTCGCGCGCATAGCTCGGGCTGACGGTGGTCACGCGGTCGGCGAACTTGAGCCCGGCCTTCATGAAGGAAAGCTGGCCGTGGAACTCCAGCGCCGAAGGCGACATATAGCGCGACGACAGGCCCAGCAGCGCCCCGTCGTCGTGCGGAAACAGCCCCTGGTAGGCCAGGTTGTGAATGGTGAAGACCGACGCCGCACCGCCGGCCGGGTGGGCATGCAGGTAGGCGCAGCTCATCGCGGCATGCCAGTCGTGCGCATGCACCACCTCGGGTGCCCATTCCGGATCCAGCTCGCCCTGCGCCAGCTGCGCCGCCACCCAGCCCAGCAGGCCGAAGCGCTGCAGGTTGTCGGCCCATTCGGCACCGCTACGGTCCTGGTAGGGGCCGCCACCGCGGCGGTACAGGAAGGGTGCGTCGATCACGTACACCGGCAGCTGGCTGTAGGGCATCTGCGCGCGCAGCAGCGTCACCTTGGCCGCGCCGAAGACCGGGCCGATCTGGCAAACGCGCCTGGCGTGCAGCACCGCGTCGATGATGCCGGGCAGCCCTGGCAGCAGCAGCCGCAGGTCGGCCCCCTGCGCGGCCAGCGCCTGCGGCAGCGCGCCCAGCACATCGGCCAGGCCACCGGTCTTGATCAGCGGGTAGATCTCCGCGCCGACCTGCAGGACCTTCATTGCGCGTGCAGCGCTTCCAGCATGGCCGGCGTCACCAGCGTGATGCCGTTGGCACTGCGGTAGAAGCGGCGCGCGTCCTCGGACGGGTCTTCGCCGATGACCATGCCGTCGGGCAGCACGCAGCCGCGGTCGACCACTACGCGGTTCAGGCGCACGCCGCGGCCCACCTCCACCAGCGGCAGCAGCACCGACCAGTTGACGGTGGCATGCGAATGCACCCGCACGCTGGAGAACAGCACCGAGCGGAACACCCGGCCCGAGATGATGCAACCGCCAGACACCAGCGATTCGATGGCCATGCCGCGGCGGTCGTCCTGGTTGTGCACGAACTTTGCCGGCGGCAGCTGCGGCTGGTAGGTCAGGATCGGCCACTGCGTGTCGTACATGTTCAGCAGCGGGTCGGTGGCCGTCAGGTCGATGTTCGCGTCCCAGTACGCGTCGATCGTGCCCACGTCGCGCCAGTAGGGCTCCTGCCCGGGCTTGGTGCCCACGCAGCTGAGCGCGAAGGGGTGCGCCACGGCGTTGCCCTCGCGCACAGCGCGCGGGATGATGTCCTTGCCGAAGTCGTGGCTCGAGTTCGGGTCGGCCATGTCGCGCTTCAGCTCCTGGTACAGGAACTTGGCATCGAAGATGTAGATGCCCATGCTGGCCAGCGACTTGTCGGGCTTGCCCGGCATGGCCGGCGGGTTGGCCGGCTTCTCGACGAACTCGGTGATGTAGCGGCGCTCGTCCACCGCCATGACGCCGAAGGCCGTGGCCTCGCTGCGCGGCACCTCGATGCAGCCCACCGTGCAGGGCCGGCCCAGCGCGGCATGGTCGGCCAGCATCAGCGCGTAGTTCATCTTGTAGATGTGGTCGCCGGCCAGCACGATCACATAGTCGGCGTCGTAGCTGTCGATGATGTCCTGGTTCTGCGACACGGCATCGGCGGTGCCGCGGTACCAGCTTTCTTCGTCCACCCGCTGCTGCGCGGGCAGCAGGTCGACGAACTCGTTCATCTCGGTCTTCATGAAGGCCCAGCCGCGCTGCAGGTGGCGCAGCAGGCTGTGGCTCTTGTACTGCGTGATGACGCCGATGCGGCGGATGCCGGAGTTCAGGCAGTTGGACAGCGCGAAATCGATGATGCGGAACTTGCCGCCGAAGTACACCGCCGGCTTGGCCCGGCTATCGGTCAGGTTGTGCAGCCGGCTGCCCCGCCCGCCCGCCAGCACCAGGGCCACGGCCCGCTTCGGCAGATCGAGGGTCTGCGCCAGGTAGTTGGAGTTCATCGGCCCGGTTTCCTGTACTGCGCCACCGGCACCTGCCGGCGCGCCATTGTCGGGCACAGCGGCAAGCCCGCTGAACCGGGCCAGACCCTGAGCGTCCTGCGACCTGCGCCACGCCAGGCACACATCCTGCAAGCCGGCGCGCCAGGACAGCGGCGATACTTGGGCCGCCGGTGGCCCGCTGGCTGCCGCTTTCCGCCCAGCACATGAACTTTAACGATTCCTCATCCCTGGCCGCCGAGCTGGAGCAGCAACTGCTGGACCATGTCGGTGTCGCACCCGACGAGGCCTCGCCGGCCGACCTGATGGCGGGCGTCGCGCAGTTGGCGCGGCAACAGCTGTCGAAGCGCTGGGTGGCCACCCAGGCCGCGCAGCGCGGCAGCCGCCGCGTCTACTACCTGTCGATGGAATTCCTGATGGGCCGCACGCTGGGCAACGCACTGGCCGCGCTGGACCTGCAGGGCCCGGCGGCCGCGGCGCTGGCCGCCCGTGCGCAGCGCCTGGAAGACGTGGAACAGCAGGAGGCCGACGCCGCGCTGGGCAACGGCGGCCTGGGCCGGCTGGCGGCCTGCTTCCTGGATTCGATGGCCACGCTGGGGCTGCCGTCCTTCGGCTACGGCATCCGCTACGAGTACGGCATGTTCGCGCAGACCATCGTCGAAGGCCGGCAGGTGGAGCACCCCGATTCCTGGCTCGGCGATGGTTCGCCGTGGGAGTTCCCGCGGCGCAGCGTGCACTTTCCTGTGCGCTTCGGCGGGCACGTGGACCACAGCACCGGCCAGGCCCGATGGGTGCCTGCGGCCGAGGTCAATGCCAAGGCCTTCGACATGGTGGTGCCGGGCCATGGCACGCCGGCCGTCAGCACGCTGCGGCTGTGGCGGGCCACCGCACCCGACCACATCGATCTGCATGCCTTCAACAGTGGCGACTATGCCCGCGCCGCCGAGGTGAAGAACGAGTTCGAGAACATCTCCTGGGTGCTGTACCCGAACGACAGCACGCCGGCCGGCCGCGAGCTGCGGCTGCGGCAGGAGTATTTCTTCACCAGCGCGTCGATCCAGGACATCGTCGACCGCCACCTGCAGGAACACGGCACGCTGCACAACCTGGCCGACAAGGTGGCGATCCACCTGAACGACACGCACCCGGCCATCGGCGTGGCCGAACTGATGCGCGTGCTGTGCGACGAGCACGGCATGGACTGGGATGCGGCCTGGCAGCAGACCCAGCAGGTGTTCAGCTACACCAACCACACGCTGATGCCCGAGGCGCTGGAGACCTGGGCGGTGGGCCTGATGCAGCATGTGCTGCCGCGGCACCTTGAGATCATCCTGCACATCAACCAGGTGTTCCTCGACTTTGCGGCCGCCCACCGGCCTGGCGACGTGGACTTCCTGCGCCGGCTGTCGCTGATCGACGAATCGGGCGAACGGCGGGTGCGCATGGCAAACCTGTGCATCGTCGGCAGCCACAAGGTGAATGGCGTGTCGGCACTGCACTCCAACCTGCTGGTGAAGACCATCTTTGCCGACTTCGCCAGCCTGTGGCCCGAGCGCTTCACCAACATGACCAACGGCGTCACGCCGCGTCGCTGGCTGGCGCATTCCAACCCGGGCCTCAGCAAGCTGATCGACCAGCACATCGGCATCGGCTGGCGGCTCGAACTCGACCAGTTGCAGAAGCTGAAGCCGCTGGCAGACGACAGTGCTTTCCGCCGCGACTTCCTGGCCGTCAAGCTGGCGAACAAGCGCCGGCTGGCGCAGGCCATCGCCCAGGCCACCGGCGTCAAGGTCGACCCGCACGGCCTGTTCGACGTGCAGGTCAAGCGCATCCATGAATACAAGCGCCAGTTGCTGAACCTGCTGCACGTGGTGACGCGCTACCAGGACATCCTGGCCGACCCGCAGCGCGACTGGGTGCCGCGCACGGTGATCTTCGCCGGCAAGGCGGCGTCCAGCTACCACATGGCCAAGCTGATCATCCGGCTGATCCACGACGTGGGCCAGGTGGTCAACCGCGATGTGCGCGTCGGCGACCGGCTGAAGGTGGTGTTCGTGCCCAACTACGGCGTGTCGGTGGCCGAGATCATCATGCCCGGCGCCAACCTGTCGGAGCAGATCTCCACCGCCGGCACTGAAGCCTCGGGCACCGGCAACATGAAGCTGGCGCTGAACGGCGCGCTGACCATCGGCACCGACGATGGCGCCAATATCGAGATCCGCCAGTGTGTCGGCGACGAGCACATCTTCATCTTCGGCCACCGCGCCCACGAGGTGGCCGCGCTGCGTGAAAGCGGCTATCAGCCGCTGCGCATCCATGACCAGAACCCGCGGCTGCAGGCGGTGCTGAAGGCCATCGGCAGCGGCACTTTCTCCCCCGACGAGCCGCACCGCTACCGCGGGCTGGTCGATGCGCTGCTGTGGGGCGGCGACCACTACCTGCTGCTGGCCGACTACGACGCCTACCTGGACACGCAGGCCCGCGTCGATGCGCTGTTCCGCGACCCGCAGGCCTGGGCCCGCTCGGCAGTGCTCAACGTGGCCGGCATGGGAATGTTCTCGTCCGACCGGACGATCCGCGAGTACGCCCGCGACATCTGGCGCGTCGAGCCGCGCCGCGGCCTGGAGGCCTGAGGCCCATGCTCCCGGCGCAGGACGTCCGGCAGCTGTGCGAAGGCCGCCATGCCGACCCCTTCGGCGTGCTGGGCCCGCACGCCCGGCCCGATGGCAGCGCCTGGCTGGCGGTGTTCCTGCCAGGCGCGGCGGCCGTGCAGGCGGTGAATGCCGACGGCAAACCCCTGGCCGCGCTGCAGCGGCGCGACGCCGCCGGGCTGTTCGAAGGCGCCCTGCCCGGCCTGCTGCCGTACCGCCTGCTGGTGCGCTGGGACAGCGGCGCAGAAGACCTGCTGGACGATGCCTACCGCTTCGGCCCGATGCTGGGCGAGATGGACGCCTGGCTGCTGGGCGAAGGCTCGCACCTGCGGCCCTTCGAGATCCTGGGCGCGCTGCCGCGTGTGCACGAGGGCGTGGCCGGCTGCAGCTTTGCCGTGTGGGCGCCGAACGCGCAGCGCGTCAGCGTGGTCGGCGACTTCAACTACTGGGACGGCCGCCGCCACCCGATGCGGCTGCGCCGCGAATGCGGCGTGTGGGAGATCTTCATCCCTGGCGTGGCCGAGGGTGCGCGCTACAAGTTCGAGTTGCTGGCCGGCGACGGCCGGCTGCTGCCGCAGAAGGTGGACCCCTACGCCCGCCAGGCCGAGCTGCGGCCGGCCACGGCCAGCGTGGTCAGCGCACTGCCGCCCGCGCGGCCGGCCTCGGCGCAGCGCCAGCAGGCCAACGCGCTGGATGCGCCGGTCAGCATCTACGAGGTGCACCTGGGCTCCTGGCGGCGGCAGGTGGAAGACGGCGGCCGCTGGCTGCACTGGGACGAGCTGGCCGACCAGCTGGTGCCCTATGCCGCCTGGATGGGCTTCACCCACCTGGAGCTGCTGCCCATCACCGAACACCCCTTCGACGGATCGTGGGGCTATCAGACGCTGGGCATGTACGCGCCCACCGCACGCTTCGGCGACCCGGCCGGCTTTGCGCGCTTCGTCGAGCGGGCCCATGCCGCGGGGCTGGGTGTGCTGCTCGATTGGGTGCCGGCGCACTTCCCCACCGACGAGCACGGCCTGGCGCAGTTCGATGGCACGGCGCTGTACGAATACGCCGACCCGCGCGAGGGCTTCCACAACGACTGGAACACGCTGATCTACAACTTCGGCCGCACCGAGGTGCAGAACTTCCTGGTCGGCAGCGCGCTGTACTGGCTGGAGCGCTTCGACGTCGACGGCCTGCGTGTCGACGCCGTGGCCTCGATGCTGTACCGCGATTACAGCCGCAAGCCCGGCGAGTGGGTGCCCAACGCCTTCGGCGGCCGCGAGAACCTGGAGGCCATCGCCTTCCTGAAGCGCGCCAACGAGGTGGTGGGCGTGCAGCGCCCGCAGGCGGTGACGCTGGCCGAGGAATCCACCGCCTTCCCGGCGGTGTCGCGGCCCACCTTCGCGGGCGGGCTGGGCTTCCACTACAAGTGGAACATGGGCTGGATGCACGACACGCTGAAGTACATGGCGCGCGACCCGGCGCACCGCAAGTACCACCACGGCGAGATGAGTTTCGGGCTGATGTACGCCTTCAACGAGAACTTCGTGCTGCCGCTGTCCCACGACGAGGTGGTGCACGGCAAGGGCTCGATGCTGGGCAAGATGCCCGGCGACCGCTGGCAGCAGTTTGCCAACCTGCGCGCCTACTACGGCTTCATGTTCGGCCACCCAGGCAAGAAGCTGCTGTTCATGGGCAGCGAGTTCGCGCAGGCGCGCGAATGGAACCATGAACAGAGCCTGGACTGGCACCTGCTGGCCGATCCGCTGCATGCCGGCATGCAGGCGCTGGTGCGCGACCTGAACGGCCTGCTGCGCGAGCAGCCGGCGCTGCATCAGCGCGACTTCAGCGCCGAAGGCTTCGAGTGGATCTCGCACAGCGACGCCGCGCACAGCGTACTGAGCTTCGTGCGCCACGACGGTGCCCGTCAGCGGCCGCTGCTGGTGGTGTGCAACTTCACGCCGGTGGTGCGCCATGCCTGGCGGGTGGGCGTGCCACGCGCCGGCCGCTGGCGCGAGCGGCTGAACACCGATTCGACCTTCTATGGCGGCAGCAACGTCGGCACGCCCTTCGGCACGGCCGAATCGCACAGCGAGCCTTGCGATGGCCGTGCCGATTCGATCGTGATCGAGCTGCCGCCGCTGGCCACCGTGTTCTTCGAATGGCAGGACTGACGCCGCCACGGCTGCAGCCCGGCCGCCCGTGGCCGATGGGGGCCAGCGTCGACGGCGACGGCGTCAACTTCGCCGTCTTCTCGGCCCATGCCACGGCGGTGGAACTGTGCCTGTACGACGACGCCGGCCAGGTGGAATCGACGCGCCTGCCACTACCCGAACGCACTGGCGATGTCTGGCATGGCTGGCTGCCCGGCGCTGGCGCGGGCCTGGTCTACGGCCTGCGCGCCCACGGCCCCTGGGCACCGCGCCAGGGCCAGCGCTTCAACCCGCACAAGCTGCTGCTGGACCCCTGGGCGCGCGAGACGGTGGGCAGCTTTGCGTGGAGCGAACTGCACCGCGGCCACGACGGCCACGACCCGCTGCGTGCCGATGCCCGCGACAACGGCATGCTGGCGCTGAAGGCGCGCGTGGTCGACGACCGTTTCGACTGGGGCGACGACCGTGCGCCGCGCACGCCCTGGGCCGACAGCGTGCTCTACGAAGCGCACGTGCGCGGCTTCAGCATGCTGCACCCCACCGTGCCGGAGGCGCTGCGCGGCACCTACGCCGGCCTGGCCACGAACGCGGCCATCGACCACCTGCGCCGCCTGGGCATCACCGCGCTCAGCCTGTTGCCGGTGCACCGCTTCCTGGACGAGGAGCGGCTGGTGGGCATGGGGCTGCACAACTACTGGGGCTACAACAGCTTGAGCTTCTTCTGCCCCGAGCCGCGCTATGCCAGCGCTGCGACGCAGGGCGGCCGCGCGGTGCGCGACGAATTCCGGCATATGGTGCGGCGGCTGCACGCGGCCGGCATCGAGGTGATCCTGGACGTGGTCTACAACCACAGTGCCGAGACCGATGAAGCCGGCCCCACCTTGAGCTGGCGCGGTCTGGACAACGCCAGCTACTACCTGCTGCGCGGCGACGACCCCCGCTTCTACGAGAACCACACCGGGTGCGGCAACACCTTCAACCTGACGCACCCGCGCGTGCTGCAGATGGTGCTGGACAGCCTGCGCTACTGGGTGCAGCACATGCACGTCGACGGTTTCCGCTTCGACCTGGCCACGGTGCTGGGCCGCGGCCCGCAGGGCTTCGACCGGCAGGCGGCCTTCTTTGCCTGCCTGGCGCAGGACCCGGTGCTGGCGGGCTGCAAGCTGATCGCCGAGCCCTGGGACATCGGGCCGGGCGGCTACCAGCTGGGCCACTTCCCTGGTGGCTGGGTGGAATGGAACGACCGCTTCCGCGATACCGCGCGCGGGTTCTGGCTGCGCGGCGAGGGCCATCGCGGTGACCTGGCGCAGCGGCTGTGCGGCTCGGCCGACAGCTTCCGCCAACCCGGCCGGGCACCGACGGCGTCACTGAACTACGTGGTGTCGCACGATGGTTTCACGCTGCGCGACCTGGTCAGCTACGACCAGCGGCACAACCGCGCCAATGGCGAGGACAACCGCGACGGCCATGCGCACAACCTCAGCTGGAACTGCGGCGCCGAAGGCGAGACCGCGGATCCGGCGGTGCGCGCCCTGCGCGGGCGTCTGCAGCGGGCGCTGCTGGCCCTTCTGCTGCTGGCCCAGGGCACACCGATGCTGGCCGCCGGCGACGAGATGGGCCACACCCAGGGCGGCAACAACAACCCGTACTGCCAGGACAACCCGATCACCTGGATCGACTGGTCGGCACGCGACGAGGCGCTGATCGACTTCTGTGCGGCGCTGGTGCATTTGCGCCGTCGCCTGCAGCCGCTGGGCCCGCACTGGTACGACGATGCCAGCGCCGAATCTCCGCAGGGCCTGCGCTGGCTTCGCCCCGATGGCCAGCCGTTGCAGGGCAGCGACTGGGCCCAGATTCCGGAGCGTGCGCTGATGCTGCACATCGGCCAGCCGGGGCATGGCAACGGGCCCCTGCTGATGTTGTTGAATGCCGCAGCCGATGCCGCCCCCTTCCAGTTGCCGCCCGGCCACTGGCAGCGGCTGATGGACAGCGCCGGGGCGCCCGAGCACTGGACCGCAGTGGCTGCCACCGCGGGCAGCGTCCCGGTGGCCGCGCGCAGCCTGCAGCTGTGGCAGCTGGTCAAGGAGCCTTGACGATGCGCTTCCCCCGTGCCAGCGGCGTGCTGATGCACCCGACCTCGCTGCCCGGGCCCCATGGCAGCGGCGACTGCGGGCCGGCGGCGTACCACTTTGTCGACTGGCTGGTGTCGGCCGGCCAGTCACTGTGGCAGATCCTGCCGCTGAACCCGATCGGCGCCGGCAACTCACCCTACGCCAGCGACTCGGCCTTTGCCGGCAACCCGCTGCTGATCGACCTGCAGCAGCTGCAGCAGCAGGGTTGGCTGAACGCGGCCGAGCTGGAGCCGGCGCCCGGCCTGCGGCCCGAGCGCGTCGACTTCGGTGCGGTGCGCCCCTACCGCATGCAGCGCCTGGCGTGGGCCGCGCAACGCTTTGCCAAGCTGCCGCCCAGCGACGCGCGACACCTCGACTTCGTCGCCTTCTGCGACCGCCACGCCAGCTGGCTGGATGACTACAGCCTGTTCATGGCGCTGAGCGAGGCCCATGGCCCGGCGCTGTGGAGCGGCTGGCCCGATCCGCTGCGCCGGCGCGAGCCGGCCGCGCTGGCGGCCGCGGCCACGGAACTGGCCGCGCGCATCGGCTTCTGGAAGTTCTGCCAATGGAGCTTCTTCCGCCAATGGCTGAAGCTGAAGGCCTATGCCAACGGCCGCGGCATCCAGATCGTCGGCGACGTGCCGATCTTCATCGGGCTGCACAGCGCCGAGGTCTGGGCGCACCAGGCGCTGTTCGAGCTGGACGCCGACGGCCAGCCCATCGCGGTGGCGGGCGTGCCGCCGGACTTCTTCAGCGCCACCGGGCAGCGCTGGGGCAACCCGCTGTACCGCTGGGACGCACACGCCGCCGACGGCTATGCGTGGTGGGTGCAGCGCATGCGGCTGGTGTTCACGCTGGCCGACATCGTGCGCATCGACCATTTCCGCGGCTTTGCCGGCTACTGGGAAATCCCGGCCAGCGAGCCCACGGCGATCCATGGCCAGTGGCGAACCGGGCCCGGCGCCGACCTGTTCAAGGCCATCAACGCGGCGCTGGGGCCGATGCCGATCATTGCCGAGGACCTGGGCGTCATCACGCCCGACGTGGAGGCGCTGCGCAAGCGCTTCCACTTCCCGGGTATGCGCATCCTTCAGTTCGCCTTCGGCGGCGACGCGACCAACAGCTTCCTGCCTCACCACCATGCCTGCGACACCGTGGTGTACCCGGGCACCCATGACAACGACACTTGTGTGGGCTGGTGGGCTGGCGCCGCCGAGCACGAGCGGCAGTTCGCCACGGACTACCTGGGCAGCGGCGGCCACGACATCGCCTGGGCGCTGATCCGCAGTGCCTGCGCCTCGGTGGCCGACACTGCCATCTACGCCATGCAGGACGTGCTGAGCCTGCCTGGCGACAGTCGCATGAACTATCCAGGCCAGAGCGAGGGCTGGTGGCAGTGGCGCATGCAGTGGAGCCAGGTTCAGGACTGGCACGCGCAGCGCCTGTCGGCGTTGTGCAGCCTCTACGACCGTCTTCCGGAACCAGCCCGGTCATGAAAAAGGCGCCCCGCAGGGCGCCTTGTGCGTTCAGGCAGGGCCTTGCTCAGCGCACGACGGCGATCTGCTCGCGCTTGCCGTCCTTGTAGGTGAACAGCGTCAGGGCGCCGTTCTTGATGTCGCCCTTCTCGTCGAAGGCGATGTTGCCGGTCACACCCTTGTACTCGATCTTGGCCAGCTCAGGCAGGTACTTGGCCGGATCGGACGAACCGGCCTTCTCCATCGCCATAGCCATCAGCATCGTAGCGTCGTACACGTAGGGCGCATACACCTGCACGTCGGTGTTGAACTTGGCCTTGAACTTCTCCTTGAACTGGTCCATGCCGACCTTCTGCTCGCCTTCGACGCCACCGGCCTCGGCGCAGACCACCTGGCCATCGGCCATCGCGCCACCGGCCAGCTTGGGCAGCTCGCCCGAGCAGATGCCGTCGCCACCGACGAACTTGGCATTGATGCCCAGCTGCTTCATCTGGCGCATCATCGGGCCGGCCACCGCGTCCATGCCGCCGAAGAACACCACGTCGGGCTTCTTCGACTTGATCTGGGTGAGGATGGCGGTGAAGTCGGTCGCCTTGTCGGTGGTGAACTGGCGGTCCAGCGTGGTGCCGCCGGCGGCCTTGACGGCCTTCTCGAATTCGTCGGCGACGCCCTGGCCGTAGGCCGTGCGGTCGTCGATGACGGCAATGGTCTTGCCCTTCAGCTCGTTCACCGCATAGCGGCCCAGCGTGCCGCCCAGGTGCACGTCGTCAGCCACCACGCGGAAGGTGGTGTTGAAGCCCTGACGGGTGTACTTCGGGTTGGTGGCCGAAGGCGAAATCTGCGGAATGCCGGCGGTGTTGTAGATCTGCGAAGCCGGGATCGTGGTGCCCGAGTTCAGGTGGCCGATGACCCCCTGCACCTTGGCATCGACCAGCTTCTGCGCGACAGCCGTGCCCTGCTTCGGGTCGGCGGCGTCGTCTTCGGCCAGCAGTTCGAACTTGGCCTTGGCACCGCCGATCATCACGCCCTTGGCGTTCAGGTCGTCGATGGCCATGCGGGCGCCCATCTCGTTGTCCTTGCCCAGGTGCGCGATCGCGCCGCTGGTGGGGCCGACGTGGCCGATCTTGATGACCACTTCGCTCGGCGCGGCCGGGGCGGCAGGCGCCGCAGGGGCAGCCGCGGTGGCGGCAGGAGCCTCTTCCTTCTTGCCACAAGCCGCCAGCAGGACGGCCGCAGCGGCAACAACTGACAGGGTGAATTTGTTCATGGAGCGCTTCCTGAGAAGAAGAATGGGTAAACCTTCATGATAAGGGATTGTCGGCACATCGTGGAATCCGGGTCCGCGACAGTAGCTTTAGCGGCGTCCGGCAGGGTAAGCGGCCTCAGGCTTCGCTGCGCGCCGGGTGGTGCTTCAGCGGCCAGCCCCGCGCTTCGTAGTCGCGCCAGCGTCGGCGTGCCTGCTGGCGCTCATCGGCGTCGCCCGAGACGATCTCGATGATGCGTTCGAAGCGCGCCGGGTCGCCGGGTGGATCGGCGCCCAGCAGCACCAGCACCGCAGGCGCTGGCTGCGGCGGCTCGGCCTCGCACAGCCACACCGGCGTGCGGCGCAATGCCGCGTCCAGCGCTTGCCCGGGCCGCAAGCGCAGGTGCGGCACGAACTCCTGTGCCTCGAAGGTCCACAACTCCCGATCGAGAGCACCGAGGGTCTGGGGCGGCGCGGCCACCACCACCGCCATACCCTGGCGCCAGGCCTTGCGCAGCAGCCTGCACGCAAAATGCAGCGGCGCAGGCACGCCGGTATGGAAATCGACCTGCGGCACGTTCAGGCGGCGCGGCCCAGCACGAAGTGCGTCAGCAACGGTACCGGCCGCCCCGTGGCGCCCTTGGCAGCGCCGGATTTCCAGGCGCTGCCGGCAATGTCCAGGTGCGCCCAGGGGTACTTGGCGGTGTAGCGCTTCAGGAACATCGCCGCTGTGACGGCACCGCCCGCACGTGGGCCGACATTGGCCATGTCGGCGAAGTTGCTTTTCAGGCCCTCGTCGTACTCCTCGTCCAGCGGCATGCGCCAGCACGGATCCAGGCCCGCCTGCCCCGCGCGCTCGAGCTCGGATGCCAGGGCATCGTCCGGGCTGAACAGGCCGCTGCGGTGGTGGCCCAGTGCAATCACGCAGGCACCGGTCAGGGTGGCGATGTCCACCACGGCCGCGGGCTTGAAGCGCTCGGCATAGGTCAGCGCATCGCACAGGATCAGCCGGCCTTCGGCATCGGTGTTCAGGATCTCCACCGTCTGCCCGGACATGCTGGTCACCACGTCACCGGGCTTGACCGCGGTGCCGCCCGGCATGTTCTCGCACGAGGGAATCAGGCCGACCAGATTGATCTTGGGTTTCATCTGCGCCACGGCGCGGAAGGTGCCCAGCACGCTGGCGGCACCGCCCATGTCGAACTTCATCTCGTCCATCTCGGCGGCCGGTTTCAGCGAGATGCCACCCGTGTCGAAGGTGATGCCCTTGCCCACCAGCACCACCGGCGCCGCCGCCTTGGCGGCGCCGTGGTACTGCATGACGATGAACTTCAGCGGCTGCGCCGAACCTTGCGCCACGGCCAGGAAGCAGCCCATGCCGAGCTTCTCGACTTCCTTGCGGCCCAGCACCTGCACCTCGAAGCCGTGCGCCTTGCCCAGGCGCCGGGCCTCGTCGGCCAGGTGGCTGGGCGTGGCATGGTTGCCCGGACGGTTGGCGCACTCGCGCGCCACGGCCGCGCCGGCGGCAATGGCTTCGCCCAGATGAAGGCCATCGCGCACCGCGGCGGTGTTGGCCACGCCGCAGGCCAGGCTGATGCGCTGCAGCTTGGGGGCTGCCGCGGCCGAGGGCTTGGTGTGGCGATAGGTGTACAGCGCATCGGATGCCGCGCCGACCAGGGCCTGAGCCTGGGCCGCATTCAACGGCGCCGCCAGCGCGCTGGCCACCAGCAGATGCCGGGCACCGCCCGCCTTCAGCTGCGCGAGCCCCGCCTGCAAAGCCGCGCGCAGGGCCTTCGGCGAATCACCGGTGGTCGCGGCGAAGACCACGCGGGGCGCCTTCACCCCGGCCGGCTTGTGCAGATAGAGGCAGCGCCCTGCCTTGTAGGCCAGATCGCCGTCTGCCAGGGCCTGCGTCAGCAGCCCCCCCAGCGCCTTGCCGAGCGACGCCGGCTCGGTGCCCTCGCCCACCAGCAGCAGCAGGGCGTCGGCGGGCGCCTGCCGCAAGTCCTTGAGCTCGGTGACCTGAATCTTGAAGTCCATAATCCGACCCGCTATGCGAAGCGAAACATGTTATTCGATCGCTCGCTGAGGCGAGAGCTGGCGCGCACCTTCGGCGCCACGCTGGTGGTGCTGCTGACCATCGTCATCACCATGCTGCTGGTGCGAACCTTGTCCCTGGCGGCCAGCGACATCGTCGAGCCCAAGGACGTGGTGCTGGTGCTGGGCTACACCACGCTGGGACACCTGGCCACGATCCTCAACATCTCCCTGTTCGTGGCCATCGTCGTCACGCTGGGCCGCATGTACCGCGAAAGCGAGATGGCCATCTGGTTCGCCAGCGGGCTGGACCTGGCCCGCTTCGTGCGCCCCGTGCTCAGCACCTTCTTGCCTGTGCTGGTGGTGGTCTGCCTGCTGCTGGTGTTTGCCTGGCCCTGGGTCAACCGCAACAGCACCGAACTGCGCGACCGCTACGCGCAGCGCTCGGATCTGGCACGGGTGTCGCCCGGCGTGTTCCAGAGTTCGGCCGACGGCCGGCGGGTGTTCTTCGTCGAACGCGACCCGCGCGACGAGGTCAGCGTGCGCAACATCTTCGCGTTGTCCAGCAAGAACGACAACGACACCGTGGTCTCGGCGCGCGGCGGGCGCATCGACGTGGAAGGCGACCAGCGCTTCCTGGTGCTGGAATCGGGTCAGCGCAGCGATGTCGACGCCCGCACCGGCGAGACCACCGTCGCCGGCTTCGAGACCTACCGGGCACTGGTCGACATCAAGGCACTGCGCCGTGCACAGGAACAGCCACCGAAGACCATGGACACCATCGATCTGGTGCGCCAGCAGACACCGCGCAACCAGGGCGAGCTGGTCTGGCGCTTCGGCCTGATGGCCGCCGCCGTCAACCTGTCGCTCCTGGCCATCGGACTGGCGCATGTCAACACCCGCCGGCCCAGCAACCTGAACCTGGTGGTGGCGCTGGTGGGTTCGCTGGCTTACTTCAACGCGATCAACCTGACGCAGAACTGGGTGGCCAACGGCCGCTTCGGCATGACCGAATGCTTCGTCGCGCTGCATGGCGGCGTGCTGCTGCTGGCGTTGGCGCTGCTGTGGTGGCGTGACCACGGCGCGGTGCTTCACTTCCGCAGGGCCCAGGCATGAAGACCGTGCGCCGCATGCTCTATCGCGACGTGGTGGCCTCCGTCAGCTTCGTCGCGCTGGCCTTCCTGTCGCTGTCCTTCTTCATCGATTTCGTCGACGAGCTGCAGAAGGTCGGCCGGCCCGGCTTCACGCTGTGGGCCGCGGTGTTCGGCGCAACGCTCGAACTGCCCGGCAACCTGTACGAGCTGCTGCCGATCGCCGTGCTGATCGGCACCATCTACTCGATGGCGCGGCTGGCGCAGAGCTCCGAGTTCACGATCCTGCGCACCGGTGGCCTGAGCCCGATGCGCGCATTGCGGCTGCTGGCCGTGCTGGGGCTTTTCTTCAGTGCCATCACCTTTGCGCTGGGCGACTACGTGGTGCCCTTCACCGAGCGCCAGACCGTGCTGTTGAAGGCCGCGCTCAGCGGCGGGCGCAAGGTCGGGCCCACCGGCGCCTGGCTCAAGGAACGCCGCGAGACGCCGCAGGGTGAACGCAGCTACTCGGTCAACGTGGCCGGCATCGACGGCCGCGGCCGGCTGGTGGGCATCCGCATCTTCGAGTTCGATGGGGATGGGCGGCATGTGTCGCGGCTCAGCGCCAAGCAGGGCTTCGTCGGCGCCGACGATGTCTGGCTGTTGGAGGAGGTGGAGCGCACCGTCTGGCCGACCGGCGCTCCGGGCCCCGACAGAGTGCAGCACGAAACGCTGGCCGAACTGCGCTGGCCCAGCACGCTCAGCGCCGGCGTGGTGTCGGCCGCGGTGCTGCCGCTGAAGACCATGTCCACCACCGAGCTGTGGCGCTACAGCATGCACCTCAGCGACCAGGAACAGGCCGCGCAACGCTACGAGATCCAGTTCTGGAAGAAGGCGCTGTACCCGCTGGCCTGCATCGTGCTCACCGCGCTGGCCCTGCCCTTCGCCTACCTGCATGCCCGCGCCGGCGGCATCAGCCTGAAGGTGTTCGGCGGCATCATGCTGGGTATCAGCTTCGTGCTGCTGAACAACGTGGCCGGCCACATCGGCCTGCTGCGCGGCTGGACGCCCTGGCTGGTGGCCGCCATGCCCGGCATGGTCTTCCTGCTGATTTCGCTGGCCGCCTTCGGCTGGCTGGTGCGCTACCGGTGACTCCTCCATGCAATCCGACGGCCTGATCCTTTTTGCCCACGGCGCACGCGATCCGCGCTGGGCCGCGCCCTTCGAAGCCGTGGCCGCACGCATCCGCGCGCAGCGGCCGCAGCTGCAGGTGCAGCTGGCCTTCCTGGAGCTGATGACGCCCGACCTGGCCACCGCCGGTGCCACGCTGGCCGCCGCCGGCTGCCGCCGCGTGCAGGTGCTGCCGATGTTCCTGGGCACCGGGGGCCATTTGCGGCGCGATCTGCCGCCGATGGTCGCGCAACTGCAGGCGCAGCACCCGCAGGTGCAGTGGCAGCTGCAGGCGGCCGTCGGCGAACACCCGCTGGTCGGCGAGGCGATGGCCGCGGCTGCGCTGGCGCTGCTGGCCGATGCGTCCACCGCCGGACAGGAGCGCGCATGAACCTGCACCAGTTCCGCTTCGTGCAGGAGGCGGTGCGCCGCAACCTGAACCTGACCGAGACTGCCAAGGCGCTGCACACCTCGCAGCCGGGCATCAGCAAGGCCATCCTCGAACTGGAGGAAGAGCTCGGCATCGACATCTTCGCGCGCCACGGCAAGCGGCTGCGCCGCGTCACCGAACCCGGCCAGGAAGTGCTGAAGTCCATCGACATCATCCTGCGCGAGGTGGCCAACCTGAAGCGCATCGGCGACGAGTTCTCCAAGCAGGAAGCCGGCACGCTGTCGATCGCCACCACGCACACCCAGGCGCGCTACATCCTGCCCGGGCCGGTGGCGCTGCTGCGCCGCCGCTACCCCAAGGTGCAGGTGGTGCTGCACCAGGGCACGCCCGAACAGGTGGCACGCATGCTGATGGCCGAGACGGCCGACGTGGGCCTGGCCACCGAATCGCTGAGCGAGTTCGACGAGCTGGTCACCCTGCCCTGCTACGAATGGCAGCATGCGATCGTGTTGCCGCGCGGCCATGCGCTGGCCGGCGTGGAGCGGCCCACGCTCGAGCAGGTGGCGGCCGAGCCGCTGGTGACCTACCACCCCACGGTGACCGGCCGCTCGCGCATCGATGCGGCCTTCGCCCGCGCGCGGCTGAAGCCGCAGATCGCGCTGGAGGCGCTGGACTCCGACGTCATCAAGACCTATGTGCGGCTGGGCCTGGGCGCAGGCATCGTGGCCGAGATGGCGGTGCGCGACGAGCCGCCCGACGGCGACCTGGTGTCGCTGGCCGCCGGCCACCTGTTCGGCCGCAACGTGGCCCGCGTGGCCTTCCGCAAGGGCGCCTACCTGCGGCACTTTGTCTACACTTTTGCCGAACTGCTGTCCGAAAGGCTCACCCGCGCGCTGATCCAGCGTGCGATGAGCGGTGGCGGCGCCGACTACCAGATGTAAAGCCGCATGCCCGCCACCGACACCCTGACGCCGCCCCGTTTCACCAGCCGCCTGCCGCAGGTCGGCACCACCATCTTCACCGTGATGTCCGCGCTGGCGCAGAAGACTGGCGCCGTCAACCTGGGCCAGGGCTTCCCCGACTTCGAATGCGATCCGGCGCTGCTGGATCTGGTCAACGGCGCGATGCGCGAGGGCCTGAACCAGTACCCGCCGATGCCCGGCGTGGCGCCGCTGCGTGCAGCCATCGCCACCAAGGTGCAGACGCTGTACGGCCGCCGCTACGACCCGGACACCGAGGTCACCATCACCGCCGGCGCCACGCAGGCCATCCTGACCGCCGTGCTGTGCTGCGTGCACCCGGGCGACGAGGTGATCGTGCTGGAGCCCTGCTACGACAGCTATGCACCGAACATCGAGCTGGCCGGTGGCGTGGTGGTGCGCGTGCCGCTGGACCCGGGCACCTTCCGGCCCAACTTCGACGCCATCGCCACCGCGATCACGCCGCGCACGCGGGCGATCATGGTCAACTCGCCGCACAACCCCAGCGCCACCGTCTGGACGGCCGCCGAGATGCAGCGGCTGAGCGAACTGCTGGCGCCCACCGACATCCTGCTGATCTCCGACGAGGTCTACGAGCACATGGTGTTCGACGGCGTGCCGCATGTCAGCGCCGCGTCGATCCCGGCACTGGCGGCACGCAGCTTCGTGGTCAGCAGCTTCGGCAAGACCTACCACGTCACTGGCTGGAAGATCGGCTACGTGGTGGCCCCGGCGCCGCTGATGGCCGAGTTCCGCAAGGTGCACCAGTTCAACGTGTTCACCGTCAACACGCCGATGCAGCACGGCCTGGCCCGCTACATGGCCGAACCGCGCCACTACCTGGAGCTGCCAGCCTTCTACCAGCGCAAGCGCGACCTGTTCCTGGCAGGCCTGCAGCGCACCCGCCTGCGCCCGCTGCACACCCAGGGCAGCTACTTCCAGTGCGTGGACTACAGCCAGGTCAGCGACCTGCCCGAAGCCAAGTTCTGCGAATGGCTCACCACCGAGATCGGCGTGGCCGCGATTCCGCTGTCGGCCTTCTATGCCGACGGCTTCGAGCAGCGCATCGCCCGGCTGTGCTTCGCCAAGCGCGACGAGACGCTGCAGACCGCGCTGACGCGCCTGCAGAAGCTGTAGTTCAGTCCAGCCGCAGCGTCGCGCGCACCGGCGGCAACGCCCCTGGCCGGCTGTCGGCCGGCATGGCCGGCTCGCTCAGGTCCAGGTCCACCGGCGCAGTGGGCCGGTCCTCCAGGGGGCGCAGTTCCGCGCCGTCGCTGAAATCGCTGTCGAAGATCGACGGCGGGCCGGCACGCCCATCGGCCCCATCGCCCAGCGGCAGCAGCACGTCGACATCGGTACCCGGCACCTCGACCTGGCGATTCAGTTCGCGGGCCACCGAGAAAAGCGCCAGCACGTCGCGATAGGCCGGCAGATCGAACATCTCGCCACTGCGTCGGCGGAACAGCAGGTTCTCCAACTCGGCCATCGCATCCAGCGGCTGGGGCCATTGGGCCTGCAACGTGGCCAGCACGTCGGGATAGTCGAGCAGATCGCGGCCCTTGTCGGGGTCGGCCTCCCATTCCGGCGCCACTGCGTTGAAGCGCTGCCCGAAGCGCCGGCGCATGCGTTCGTAGGCCTCCCGATCGCCGCGCCGACGGAAGATCTCGAGCAACTTCAGATACGGCAACGGGCTGGTGCCACCGGTGCTGCGCAGGTGCGCCATCAGCAGGTCTACCGCCGCATCCTCTTCACCCAGCACCACGAAGAACTCGGCCTGCTGCTCCAGATCGATCAACTCATCCACGCTGACCGGGCGGCTCAGCGGGTCGTCATCCAGCGCCTGCGGCGGCAGCGGCGCCGTGCGCTGCATGGCCGGCGACGTTTCGTCCATGGGCGCGACCGGCGCGGGCTGCAGGTCCCGCGGCGGCACCGTGTCGGGCGGCGGCGGCTCGTAACTCGACGATGCCTCCGCGGCATCGGCCGCGGGCACCAGCGCCGGTGCGGCACCCTGCCACCAGGCTGCCTGGCGCTCCCGCTGCAACGCCCTCAGGCGCCAGCCGAGGGCCAGTACCGCCAGGGCCAGCACGCCCAGCAGCGCCATCAGCAGCGGCTGCCAGCGGGCCTGCTCGTCCGCCTGGGCCAGGCGGTTGCGCAACTGCTCCATTGCCGTGCGCTGCGCAGCGGCATCGTCGCGAAGCTGCTTCAGGTTGGCTTCCATCTGCGCCAGTCGCTGCTCGGCCGATGACGCCGCTGCCTGCGCGGCGCTGGCAGCCTGCGCGGCGACGGCCAGCGCAGCGTCCTGGGCGGCCACCGTGGCTGCGGCGGCCTTCAGCAGTTCGTCGGGTTCCTCCAGCTTCAGCCGCGGCACCGGCGCCGCGGTACGCGGCGTGCCGGTCTTGGCCGCCACCACATCGCGGCGCGGCGTGCGGCGCGCCGGGGTGCTGCTGGCCGTGCGTGTGAAACCGGGCTGGGCCGTCCGGGCTGGCTTGCGTGGCGCGGCTTTCGCGGCAGGGGCCACGCGCGCTGGCGGCGGATCTGCCACGGGTGCCACAGCCGCCACGGCGGCCGGCACGGGTGGCGACGCGGGCCCGGCAGGGCTGTCGGCCGGATCGGCGAAGACCACGAACTGCCGCGACACGGCATTGCCGCAGCCCAGCGACAGGTTCACCGCCACCAGCGGTTCCAGGACCACGGTGTTGCTTCGGATGCGCACACGGGGCTCGCCGCCCGGCGTTTCCAGCGCCAGTTGCACGGCACCGGGTGGCAATCGATGGTCGCCGACATGCACCTCGGCCTGCAGACAACCGGGGGCCAGCGTTTCACCGGGATCCAGCCGCACAGGGACCGTCAGGTCCAGCGCCTGCCCCAGCACCACCGATTCGGGCACGCGGCCGAAGCCCAGCGCCAGCGCCGAAGACGCGCCCGCGGCACCGGCAAGGGCGAGCATCGCAAGGCACAGGGGCCGCAAGGTCATGCGTGGTGATTGGAACGTAATCTTTGAAATTCACTCTAGCACGCACGGTTACAAATTCAGCCCGGCCAGGGGCCGCCGATCGTGCAGCAGCGCACGGTTAGCATTGGCGCAGCCGGCCGGCCGACCTCTTCAGCGCCAGCGGCTATGCTTCCGACACATGAACGCCTCGACTCTGAGCGTTGAAGAAAGACGCAACATCGACTCGGGCGCGTGGTTCTCGTCGCTGTCCGCGCCGCTGCGCGAGGCCATCCTGGCCCGCTCCGTGGTGCGCCGGCTGAAGGATGGCGCCACGCTGACCACGCGCGGTGCCGCCGCCGAAGAATGGTGCGGTGTGGCGCTGGGCGCCGTGCGCATCAGCTCGGTGTCGCTGACGGGCAAGCAGATCACGCTGACCTATGCCGAGCCCGGTGTCTGGTTCGGTGACATCTCGCTGTTCGACGGCCTGCCGCGCACCCACGACGCCGATGCCCACGGACCGACCACGCTGCTGTGCGTGCGCAGGCCCGATTTCAAGCAGCTGCTGGCCCAGCACGTGGAGCTGTACGACGCGCTGCTGCGGCTGAACTGCCGCCGTCTGCGCCTGATGTTCAACCAGTTCGAGGATCTGAACACCCGCCCCCTGCAAGCCCGGCTGGCCAAGCAGATCATCCTGCTGGCCAAGAGCTACGGCATCGCCCAGGGCGAGGAAATCCGCATCGGCCTGCAGCTGGCGCAGGAAGACCTGGCACAGCTGCTGGGCGCGTCGCGCCAGCGCGTCAACCAGGAGCTGAAGGGCTTCGAGCGCGAAGGCGCGGTGCGCGTCGAACCGACACGGCTGGTCGTGCTGTCGCGCGAGAAACTGCTGCAGATCGCCGACCGCTGACGACAGAGGACCCCACGCATGGATCAGTTTCAGGGCACCAAGCCACTGGGCGGCGCGCACGCCTTCGACAGCGGCGCGCTGCAGGCCTATCTGACGCAGCATCTGCCGGGATTCGCCGGCCCGCTGACGGTCGAGCAGTTCAAGGGCGGGCAGTCCAACCCGACCTACAAGCTGGTCACGCCCGGCGCCACCTATGCGATGCGCGCCAAGCCCGGCCCGGTGGCCAAGCTGCTGCCTTCAGCGCACGCCATCGAGCGCGAGTTCCGCGTGATGGGCGCACTGGCCGGCAGCGGGGTGCCGGTGCCGAAGATGCATCTGCTGTGCGACGACGAAGCGGTGATCGGCCGTGCCTTCTACGTGATGGAGTTCGTGCAGGGCCGCGTGCTGTGGGAGCAATCGCTGCCGGGCATGACGCGCACGCAGCGCGGCGAGATCTACGACGAGATGAATCGCGTCATCTCGGCGCTGCACCGCATCGACCCGGCCTCGGTCGGCCTGGCCGACTACGGCAAGCCTGGCAACTACTTCGAGCGGCAGATCGGCCGCTGGATCAAGCAGTACCAAGCCTCCGTCACCGGCCCGAACGAAGCCATGGACCGTTTGATCGAATGGCTGCCGGCGCACATCCCGGACAGTGCGCGCGATGCGTCGATGGTCTCCATCGTGCATGGCGACTTCCGCCTGGACAACCTGATGTTCCACGCCACCGAGCCGCGCGTGCTGGCGGTGCTGGACTGGGAGCTGTCCACCATCGGCCATCCGCTGGCCGACTTCAGCTACCACTGCATGTCCTGGCACATCCCGCCGGGCAGCTTCCGCGGCATCGGCGGGCTGGACCATGCGGACCTCGGCATCCCGGTGGAATCGGAATACATCCGCCGCTACTGCGAGCGCAGCGGCCGCGGCACGCCGGCCTCGCTCAAGGCCGACTGGAACTTCTACCTGGCCTACAACCTGTTCCGGCTGGCAGCGATCGTGCAAGGCATAGCCAAGCGGGTCGAAGCCGGCACCGCCGCCAGCGAACAGGCCCGCCAGTCGGGCGCCGCCGCCAAGCCGCTGGCTGACCTGGGCTGGCAGTTCGCCCAGGCGGCCTGATTTCAGCCCTTGCGCAGCGCCTCGGTCGGCAGCACCGAGGCGGAAAACAGGCTCGGCTGGGTGCTGGCATGGGCCTCGCGGTCGTCGACGACGACGCGCTGGGCCTCCTTCACGGCGGTGGCGAACAGCGCCAGCCAGGTATCCAGACGCGCCGTGTCCGGGTGAGCCAGCGCGGTGCGCAGGCACAGCCGGCGGCGCGCGATCATCAGCACCAACGGCCGCCCGGATTCGGCCGGCAGCGCCGCCAGCGCATGGGCCAGCGGGCCGCCGATCCACTGCTGCAGCCACGGCTTGTAGCTGGACAGCGCGCCATAGCCTTCGCGCAGCGTACCCAGTTCACCCGACGACAGCTTGGCGAACATCACCAGCCAGCGCATCTCTGGCGGCGTGGTGGTGTCGATGCGGGTCTGCACGCCTTCGACGTACTGGTCGAAAACGGTCTTCTCCATCGTTTCCATCAGCTCGCGGTTCAGCACCAGCGCCTGCAGTTCGCGCGGCACCGGCAACTCGGCACGCACGCGAAGCTCGTGGCCGTGGATGTAGCTGCGTTGCGACGGCCCCCATTCCAGGCGCCACGGCAGCTCGCCACTGCGTCCTTCGACCACGAACCCCTCCGGCTCGCGCACCGGCCGCAATGTGAGTTGGTGCGAGCGGGCCCATGCCGACAGGTCGGCCCAGCCAGGGATCTGCGGCGGCGCCTGGCCCAGCAAGCGCTTGAAGGTGTCGAGCATGGTCAGAAATGTGGTCGATGGCCGGCCCGCGGGCTTGCCAGGGTCGATCGGATCGGCAGCTTGCCGTGAGGGACATATCGGCCCCGCCGGCAAGAAACGAAGTGAGAAATTCGCACCCGACCGAAATCTAGAATCCGGGGCACTGCCCGTAGCTCAACCGGATAGAGCAGCTGCCTTCTAAGCAGCAGGTTGGGGGTTCGATTCCCTCCGGGCAGGCCAGATCAGCCCCCACCGGCCCGCGGCGCCGCCGGCGAGGGCAGCAGGTCCGCCAGTTCCTGGTACATCGGTTCGGTCACCAGACGCGCCACGCCGCTGGACAACAGCGCGCAGGCCATCAGGCTCAGCACCATCGCCTGACCCGAGACCATTTCCATCACGATGATGAAGGCGGTGATCGGCCCGCCCGTGGTGGCGGCCAGGAAGCCGACCATGCCCAGCGCGATCAACGGGATCGCCGCCTCCTTGCCCAGCCCGGCCAGCAGGGCCACGTCGTTGCCGATACCGGCGCCGATGCTCAGCGACGGCGCGAACATGCCGGCCGGCACGCCGCTCCAGGCCGACAGCCAGGTGGCGCAGAACTTGAGCACGGTGTAGACGCCCGGAAGGTCGCCCTGCCCTTCGAGCAGCGCGCGCGTCGGCGCGTAGCCGGCGCCGGCGGTGGCGCCACCAGTGACCAGACCGATCAGGGCCACCGCGAAGCCGCAGCCGGCAGCAAAACGGAACGGGTGTTCGCGGCGCCAGCGGCTGAAGCGGTCCGGCAGGCCGCGCACCGACACGACGATCAGCCGCGCGAACAGCCCGCCGCTCAGGCCCGCCACCAGCGCCACCACCAGCCCCGGGCCCAGCAGGTCCCAAGACATCTGCTGCACGCTCAGACGGCCGAAGTAGGTCTCGTTGCCGAATACCGACACCGACACCAGGCCGGCCAGCACGATAGCGGCGATGACCAGCGAGCTGTGCGAGATGCCGCGCCGCCGCGACAGCTGCTCCAGCGCAAAGACGATGCCGCCCAGCGGCGTGTTGAAGGCGGCCGCGATGCCGGCCGCGGCGCCGGCCACCATCAGGTCGTGCGCGTCGATGCCGGTGCGTGGCGACAGCCAGCGCCGGGCCACGTCCATCACACCGGCCCCCACCTGCACCGTCGGCCCTTCGCGGCCGATCGACAGCCCGGCCAGCAGCCCACCGGACACCAGGCCGATCTTGTGCAAGGCGATGCGCAGCGACACCAGCCCGCTGCGCTGCGCCGGCTGCAGGTCGTCCTCCAGCGCGCGCACCACTTGTGGAATGCCCGAGCCGGCGGCTCCGGGCACGAAGCGGCGGGTCCACCACAGCAGCCCCACGGTCAGCAACGGCGTCCACAGCAGCACCAGGTAGGGGCCCAGTGCGCCCCATTGGCGCAGCCGCTCGTGGCCATGGGTGGCCGCCTCGGACAGAAGCGTGAAGCCCACCACCACCAGCCCGGTGGCTCCGGCGCAAAGCATCACCACGGCCCGGTCGCGCCACAGGTACCACGTCAGCAGCTCGTTCTGCAGCTTGTCCCAGAAGGCGGGTTCGATCTCGCGCGTCTTGCGCCAGCCGCCCTGCAGCAGGGCCTGCGCCAGGCGCAGCAGGTCGAGCAGCGGTTGGCGACGCGGCGGGCGCGGGTCGTCGGACTCGGGCGTGCTCATGGGCTCGACGCATCATAAGTGCGGGCTGCGCACGGGCCGTCGCCATGGGGCCAGGGCCTACAATCCGCGCCCGAACTCTGGTGCAGCATCACCGCCCGCATGAGCGCCCTTCCCCCTTCGACTTCCGCCCTGCCGCTGGCCGGCAAGACCGCCCTGGTCACCGGCGCAGCCCGCGGCATCGGCCGGGCCATCGCCACCAAGCTGGCGCAGGCGGGCGCCGACATCGTCGTCAACTACTACAACAGCCACGAGGAAGCCGAGGCGCTGTGCGAGCAGTTCCGCGCGCTGGGCCGTCGCGCCGTGGCCATCAAGGCCAGCGTCAGCCAGCCGGACAGCGTGGACGAGCTGTTCACCGAACTGCGCAAGCACTTCGACCACCTGGACATCGTCATCAGCAATGCCGCCAGCGGCGTGCTGAAGCCGGCGATGGACATGACGCTGAAGCACTGGCGCTGGTGCATGGAGACCAATGCCTTCGCGCTGAACCTGCTGGCCCAGCGCGCTGCGCCGCTGATGGGTCCGGGCGGCCGCATCATCGCCATGTCCAGCCTGGGCTCGGTGCGCGCGATGCCCAACTATGCGTTCATCGGCGCATCGAAGGCGGCGCTGGAATCGCTGGTGCGCTCGCTGGCGCAGGAGCTGGGGCCGAGCGGCATCCGCGTCAACGCGGTCAGCGCCGGCGTGGTGGAGACCGATGCGCTGAGCTACTTCCCCAACCGCGAGCAGCTGGTCGAGTCCTTCAAGGCGCGCACGCCCGCCGGGCCGGTGCTGACGCCAGAGGACGTGGCTGGCGCGGTGTACCTGCTGTGCCTGCCCGAAGCGAACATGATCAACGGCCACACGCTGTTCGTCGACGGCGGCTTCGCCATCTCGGGCTGAAGCGGAAGACACGCATGAACATCGATTCGGGCCTGGCCGGCAAGGTGGCGCTGGTCACCGGCGGCAGCCGCGGCATCGGCCGCGCGGTGGTGGAACTTTTCGCCGCGGACGGCATGGACGTGGTCTTCTTCTACCGCGGCAACGAAGCCGCCGCGCAGGAAGTGATGGCCGCCGTGCAGGCCGCCGGCGGCAAGGCTGAAGGAATGCAGGTCGACGTGGCCGACGCCGAGGGCGTGGCCGCGGCGGTGGAGCGCGTCGTCGACAGCCGCGGCCGCATCGATGTGCTGGTCAACAACGCCGGCATCGTGCGCGACAACATCCTCGGCATGCTGGAGGACGAGGACATCCGTGCGGTGCTGGACACCAACGTGGTGGGCACCTTCAACGTCACCCGCGCGGTGGTGCGGCACATGATCTCCAAGCGCTCGGGGCGCATCGTCAACCTGAGCTCGGTGTCCGCCGAAAAAGGCGGCCGCGGCCAGGCCAACTACGCCGCCAGCAAGGGCGCCATCAACGCCTTCACCAGGGCCATGGCGGTGGAACTGGCCTCGCGCAAGATCACGGTAAACTGCGTGGCCCCCGGCGTGATCGAGACCGAGATGTCGCAGCAGGTGCGCGACCTCGCCGATGACCAGATCAAGGCGCGCATCCTGATGAAGCGCTACGGACAGGCCCAGGACGTGGCCCACGCGGTGTGGTTCCTCGCGTCACGTTTCGCCGACTACATCACCGGCGAGGTGCTGCACGTCGACGGCGGCTTCAAGATGGAATGACTGAAAAAGGACTAGCCATGTCAGAACAGGCAATCAGCCAGGCAGAGATCGATGCGGTGTTTCCGAAGGTGGCGCAGATCGTGTCCGACGCGCTCGGCTGCGAACTCGACGAGGTGACACCCAAGGCCTCGCTGATCCAGGACCTGGACGCCGAGTCGATCGACTTCCTCGACCTGGTGTTCCGCCTGGAAAAGGGCTTCGGCGTGAAGATCCCGCGCGGCAAGATCGTCGAGGACGCGCGCGGCCCGCTGCCCGAATCGGAATTCGAATCGAAGGGCATTGTCACCGAAGCTGGCCTGGCCCGGCTGCGCGACTTCCTCAGCGAGGTGCCCGCCGATCGCATCAAGACGCCGCTGAAGGCATCGGACGTGCCGCGCCTGTTCACCACCGAGACCTTCTGCAAGGTCGTGATCCGCGCACAGCGCGCGGCGCAGGGCTGAAGCCTTCGCGGCCCGGCCGGCGGTCATGAGCGGGCGCTTCCGCAGCTTCTCCTTCGTCGACCGCATCACGCGACGCGAAGGCGGCCGCGTCGAGGGCCACTACGCCGTGCCGCTGGGCGTGCACTTCCCGGCCTCGCTGATGGCCGAGGCGGTGGGCCAGCTGGCCGCCTGGTCGGCGATGGCGCAGCTGGACTTTGCCCATCGGCCGGTGGCCGGGCTGGCGAACGCGGTGCACTACCACGCCCTGCCCCACCCCGGCTGCACGCTGCAGCTGCAGGCCGACATCGAGCGCTGCGATGCCGAGGCCGTGGCCTACAGCGGCAAGGCCTTCGTCGACGGCCGGCTGGCGATGGAGCTGCAGGACAGCGTCGGCCCGATGCTGCCGATGGACGAATTCGACGACCCGCTGCTGCTTCGCGCCGACTTCCACACGCTGCTGGGCGCCGGCGCCGCGCCGGGCCGCTTCGGCGGCGTGCCCGAGCCGGTGCTGCAGGACCTGCAGGCGGTGCCCGGCGAACGCCTGGCCGCCACGCTGCAGGTACCGGCCGCGGCGCCCTATTTCGAAGACCATTTCCCGCGCCGTCCGGTGTTTCCCGGCACGCTGCTGATGGATGCGCTGGCGACGCTGTCGCTGCAGCTGGCGCAGCAGTCGGCCCCGCTGGCGGCCGCCGGCCCGCTCGTCACACGGAAGGTGAGTCAGGTGAAGATCCGCTCGTTCACCGCGCCCGGCGCGCAGCTGCAGCTGGAGGTGCTGCTGCAGGACATCGACGCGCAGCGCGCCCGGCTGAAGGTCAGCGCGCGCAACGACGACAAGACCGTCGCCACGGCGCGCATCGAGGTGTCGCCGAAGGAGGCCGCATGAGCGCGCGCCGCCGTGTCGCTATCACCGGCGTGGGCCTGGTCACGCCGGTGGGCAACGATGTCGCCAGCACCTGGTCAGCACTGCTGGCCGGGCGCAGTGGCGCCGGGCGCATCGCCAGCTTCGACGCCAGCGGCTTCCCGGTGCGCATCGCGGCCGAGGTCAAGGGGCTGCCCGAAGCCGCCGTGCTGCAGGCGCTGGGCGACCGCAAGCTGATCAAGTTCGCCAACCGCTCGCACCGCTTCGCGCTGGTGGCGGCGGCGCAGGCCTTCGCCGATGCCGGCATCCGGCCCTCCGCGGCCACGGCCGAGCGCTGGGGCTGCGTGGTCGGCACCGGCATGATGGGCGTCACCTACGACGAGCTGGCCCAGGTGCAGGCCGACGCCGCGCCCGGCGGCGAGTTGGAGCCCGGCCGGCTGCTGACGGCGCAGGGCTCGGCCGCCGACCCGCTGGTGTTCTGCCGCAGCAACAGCGGCGCCGGCGCGGCGCTGCTGACGCGGGTGTTCGGCATCCGCGGCTATTCCAGTTCGGTGCATACCGCATGTGCTTCAGGCGGGCAGGCGGTGGGCACGGCGCTGAAGCTGATCCGCCGCGGCGAGGCCGACTGCGTGCTGGCCGGCGGCTTCGATTCGATGATCAACCCGGTGGGCCTGGCGGGCTTCTGCCTGCTGAACGCGGTGTCGCCGGACAACGACGCGCCTGAGCGCGCCAGCCGCCCCTTCGACGCCACGCGCAACGGCTTCGTGCTCGGTGAAGGCGCGGGCTTCCTGGTGCTGGAGGAGTGGCATGCGGCGCGCAAGCGCGGCGCGCACATCTATGCCGAGCTGGCCGGCGACGGCAACTCGCTCAGCAGCTACCGCATCACCGATTCGCACCCCAGCGGCGACGGGCCGATCCAGGCGATGCGCCAGGCGATGGCCGATGCCGGCGCCACGCTGGCCGATGTCAACTACCTGAACGCGCACGGCACCTCCACACCGATGAACGACCGCAGCGAATGCGCCGCGGTGAAGGCGGTGTGGGGCGAGGCACGCGACAAGGTCGCGGTCAGCTCCACCAAGAGCGTCACCGGCCACCTGATCGCCGCGGCCGGCGCGGTGGAGGCCGCCATCTGCGCGCTGGCCATCCAGCGCGACACGCTGCCGGTCAACGCCAACCTGCGCGAGCTGGACCCGGACTGCGACGTCGACGTGGTGCGCGATGCGCCGCGCCAGCGCCGCATCCGCGTGGCGCTGTCCAACTCGCTGGGCTTCGGCGGCTCGAACAGCTGCCTGGCCTTCCGCCACCCCGACGACGTGGAGGCGCTGCTGTGAGCAAGACGCGCATCCTCATCACCGGCGGCGGCGCCATCTGCGGCGCCGGCCAGACACCCGACGCGATCCTGGCCGCGCTGAACGAAGGCCGCTCGGCCATCGGACCGATCACCCAGTGGGATACCGCAGGCTGGCCAGTGCGAATCGCCGCCGAGGTGCAGGACTACAACGCCGGCAAGCTGACCGGCGACCGCAAGCTGCTGAAGCACATCCGCCGCGGCGACGTGTTCGGCCTGTATGCGGCCGACCAGTCCATCGAGCAGGCCGGCTTCAACCCCTGGCGCGAGACACTGGACGACGCCGCCAAGGAGCGCTTTGCCGACGGCACCGGCGTGTTCGTCGGCTCGGGTGGCGGCACCTTCGGCAACCAGTACGACTACTTCCCGCTGATCGCCGCGGCCAAAGGCGAGCTGCCGGCCTTCGGCCAGGAGCTGGCGGCCACCGTCAACCCGCTGTGGCTGCTGCGCTCGCTGCCGAACAACGTGCTGGGCCACGTCGGCATCCGACAGGGCCTGAAGGGCCCCAACGCCTGCATCACGCACCACAGCATCAGCGGCCTGCTGGCGCTGGCCGAGGCCACCGCCGCGCTGCGCGCCGGCGAGTGCACGCGCGCGGTGGTGGCCGCGCACGAGGCGCCGATCGAGCCGCAGGTGCTGCTGTACTACCAGCAGCTTGGTTTGCTCTCGGCCGAGGCGCTGCGCCCCTTCGACGCCCGCCACGACGGCAGCGCGATGGGCGAAGGCGCTGCGGCGCTGACGCTGGAGACCGAGGCCGCGGCGCAGGAGCGGGGCGCCACCGTGCTGGGCGAGGTGCTGGGCTTCGGCAGCGCCGGCGAAGGCCTGGGCCTGCTGCCGGTGCGTGACGACGGCGACGGCCTGGTGCGCGCGATCCGCGCGGCGCTGGCTGATGCCGGGCTGCAGCCGGCCGACGTGGGCGTGGTGGTGGCGCACGGCAACGGCACGCCCAATTCCGACCGCTCCGAGGCGCGCGCGCTGGCCGCCGTGTTCGGCACCGCGCTGCCGCCGGTCACCGGCTTCAAGTGGGCCTTCGGGCATCTGCTGGCCTCGGCCGGGCTGATCGACGCGGCGCTGGCGGTGGCGTCGCTGCGGGCCGGCACGGTGCCCGGCATCGCCAGCCTGGGCGCGCAGGACGCGGATGCGCCCGCGCTGCCGGTCAGCACCGCTGCGCAGGCGCCGCGTTCGGACGTGGCGCTGGTCCTCTCGCGCGGCTTCGGCGGCACCAACGCCGCCTGCCTGCTGCGCGCCGGCCGCGCGTGAACGCCGAGCCGCGCGCCCTGCCGGCGCCGCCCGGCGGCGCGCACTGCGGCGTCGACACGGTGGAGATCGCGCGCATCGAAAGGCTGCTGGCCGAGACGCCTGCCGATGACCTGGGCGCGTTCTTCTCGGCACAGGAGCTGGCCGATGCCGGCGACGGCCCCGGCCGCGCCGCCAGCCTGGCCGCGCGCTTTGCCGCCAAGGAAGCCTGCGTCAAGCTGTTCCCGAAGGAAGCGGCCCTGGGCGCGCTGGGCCCGGTGGATTTCTCGGTGGCGCGCAACGGCTACGGCGCACCCTGCCTGGTGTTCAGCGACGCGGCACAGCGCGCGCTGGGGCGCCACCGCTTCGGCGGCATCGACCTGTCGCTGACACATGACCGCACGCAGGCCACCGCCATGGCACTGGCCAAGCCGATCCAGGCCGAGCCCTCATGGCGGGCCCGGCTGCTGTATGCGCTGCTGCCGCTGCGCCGCCAGGTGGTGCTGGACAACCTGCAGCGCGTCTATGGCGACACGGCCGATGCCGCCGAGATCAAGCGCCTGGCGCAGGCCCACTACGGGCACCTGGGCCGGCTGCTGTGGGAGTTTCTGTGGTACCCGTGGCTGCCGCGCGCGCGCAAGCTGGCGATGGTGCGGGTGGAGGGCCTGGACGACCTGCTGGCCGCGCATGCGCAGGGCAAGGGCGTGCTGGTCCTGACAGGGCACTTCGGCAACTTCGAGGTGGCCACCAGCGCCGGGCTGGCCAGCTTTCCGCAGGCCCATGGGCGCTTCCATTTCGTGCGCCGGCCGATCCGCCCCGAATGGCTGGACCGGCTGGTGACGCGGCGTTTCCGCAAGGCCGGCTTCGGTGTGCTGCCCAAGCGCGGCGGGCTCGATGCGATCCTCGACCGGCTGGCCGCCGGAGATCTGGTGGTCTTCCCCTTCGACCAGCATGCGCAGCGCAAGGACGGCGTGGAGGTGGAGTTCTTCGGCCACCCGGCCGGCACCTTCCGCAGCCTGAGCGTCATCGCGCTGAGCACCGGCGCGCCGGTGGTGCCGGCCAGCAGCTGGCGCGAGCCCGACGGCCACCATGTGCTGCGCTTCGAGAAGCCGCTTTATGCGGTGGAGCAGGCCGATGCCAACGAGGCCATCCGCCAGTCCACGCGCGAGTTCAATCGCGCGCTGGAACTGCTGATCGTGCGCCGGCCCGAACAGTGGTGGTGGGTGCACCGCCGCTGGAAGCCCTGGCCGAAGCGGCAGCGCGCGGGTTGATTCGATTTTGCGCTCGTTGTTCTTGTCGCGCTCTGGCGCCGCTGGGGCAAAGCCGACGAGGGGGTGACCGGCTCCGTTCAGGGAATGCTTATCCACTCCGCCGGTCACCCCCTCGCCGGCTTTGCGGTCACCCGCAGCACGCTTCGGCGGCGGAAAGACAGCCTGCGCAGACCACCGCGCTCAGCGGTCATGGCGGTCCTCGGAAATCGGCCGGCAGCGGGGTGGCCAACGGAGTGAGTAAGAATTTGGCCGAACGTAGTTGGCCACCCCGCTGCCGGCCAGCGTGCGCCCCAAAGAGGCGAATGCAGTAGGCAGCAAAGCTTCCGTGATCAGGCCGCCGCCGGCTGCCCCAACCCCAGCAGCCGCATCGCATTGCCCTTCAGGATGCCGGGCTTGACCTTGTCCTTGAAACCGGCCTCGTCGAAATCGGCCATCCAGCGCTCGGGCGTGATCAGCGGGTAGTCGCTGCCGAAGAGCATGCGGTCCGACAGCAGCGTGTTCGCGTACTGCACCAGCTGCGGCGGAAAGTACTTGGGGCTCCAGCCCGACAGGTCGATCCACACATTGGGCTTGTGCAGCGCCAGGCTCAGCGCCTCGTCCTGCCAGGGCCAGCTGGGGTGGGCCACGACGATCTGGATGTCGGGGAAGTCGATCGCCACGTCCTCCAGCAGCATCGGGTTGCTGTTCTGCAGGCGCAGACCACCGCCGCAGCGCATGCCGCTGCCGATGCCCGAATGGCCGCTGTGGAAGATGGCCGGCATCTTGTATTCGGCGATCACCTCGTAGATCGGCCAGGCCATCTTGTCGTAGGGCAGGAAGTCCTGCACCGTGGGGTGGAACTTGAAGCCCTTGATGCCGTGCTCCTCGATCAGCCGCCGGGCCTCGCGCGCGCCCATCTTGCCCTTGTGCGGGTCGATGCTGGCGAAGCAGATCATCATGTCCGAATTCTTCTTCGCGGCCTCGGCGATCTCCTCGTTGGGGATGCGGCGGCGGCCCATCTTGGCCTCGGCGTCCACCGTGAACATCACCAGGCCGATCTTGCGCTCGCGGTAGTAGGCCACCGTCTCGTCGATGGTCGGCCGGCGGTTGCTGCGGAAGTACTTGTCGGCCGCGCGGTCGTATTCCTCTCCGTAGTTGTCGAAGGGGTTCCAGCAGGACACCTCGGCATGGGTGTGGACGTCGATGGCCAGCAAATCGTTGACGTTCATGGAGCGCTCCGGGGCTTCGGTGGCCCAATTTGATTACGTATCTTAACTACTTGGCGGTGGACCGGGCGACGTCATCGGCTGGCGAAACCTGCCCCGCTGGTACGGATTCTTGCAGGATGGACAGGCACGGACAAGTCATCACACTCAGTAAAAACCCTATGGCGCGACTGTCTCCTTTGATTACCATTAATAACTATCAACCACCTACCCTGCCGCCATGGACACGCCCTCCCCCATCGACCCGGACCTGCTGCGCGTCGAGCGCGACGGCCCCATCCTGCATCTGCGCCTGAACCGCCCGGTCAAGCGCAACGCGGTCAACGACGGCCTCATCCTGGCCATCGACCACGCCTTCACCGGCATCGCGTCGGATGTGCGCTGCATCGTGCTCAGCGGCGAGGGCCAGCACTTCTGCGCCGGGCTGGACCTGTCGGAACTGTCCGAGCGCACCGTGTACGAAGGCGTGCTGCATTCGCGCATGTGGCATGCCACGCTGGAGAAGGTGCAGTACGCGCCGGTGCCGGTGATCGCCGTGCTGCACGGCGCCACCATCGGCGGCGGGCTGGAGATCGCCGCCGCGGCGCACATCCGCGTGGCCGAGCGTAGCGCGTACTACGGCCTGCCCGAAGGCCAGCGCGGCATCTTCGTCGGCGGTGGTGGTTCGATGCGGCTGCCGCGGCTGATCGGCACCAGCCGCATGGCCGACATGATGCTGACCGGCCGCGTCTTCGACGCCGAAGAAGGCCAGCAGGCCGGCCTGACCAACTATCTGGTGGCCGAAGGCGAAGGCCTGGCCAAGGGCATGGCGCTGGCGCAGAAGGTCAGCACCAACGCGCCGCTGTCCAACTTCGCGGTCATCCAGGCGTTGCCGCGCATTGCCGAACTGCCGCCGTCCGAAGGCCTGTTCGTCGAATCGCTGGTCGCGGCCATCGCCCAGGGCGACCCGACGGCCAAGGAGCGCATCCGCGCCTTCCTGGAAGGGCGCGCCGCCAAGGTGGCCAAGTCATGAGCACCGCCAAGTACCGTCACGTCAAGGTCGGCGGCTGCCTGGCCGCCAGCCACCACATCGACGCCCATAGCGTGCACCACCTGCGCTCGCTAGAGCCGCTGCAGCCCTACCCCGCCCGGCTGACCGACCGGCTGGAGGAGTGGGCTCGCCATGCGCCCGATCGCACGCAGGTGGCGCAGCGCGGGCCCGACGGCGAGTGGCGCCGCATCAGCTACGCGCAGATGCTCGATCGCGTGCGCCGCATCGGCCAGGCGCTGGCGGTGCGCGGCCTGTCGGCCGAGCGGCCGATTGCCATCCTGTCCGACAACGACCTGGAGCACTACACGCTGGCGCTGGCGGCGCAGTGGGTGGGTGTGCCCTTCACGCCGGTTTCGGTGGCCTATTCCACCGTGTCGCAGGACTTCGGCAAGCTCAAGCAGATCCTGGGCACGCTGACGCCGGGGCTGGTGTTTGCCGCCGATGGCCATGCCTTCCGCAACGCCATCGCCACCGTGGTGCCGGCCGACACCGAGGTCTGGGTCACCAGCGGCGAGGACACGCCGGCGCTGCAGGGCCGCAAGATCACGCGCTTCGACGAGGCATTGAAGACCGAACCCGGCGCCGAGGAGATGGAAGCCCACGGCCACGTGGGCCCGGACACCATCGCCAAGTTCCTGTTCACCAGCGGCTCCACCAAGCAGCCCAAGGGCGTGATCAACACCCAGCGCATGATCTGCGCCAACCAGCAGATGCTGCGCCAGTGCTTCGCCTTCATGGCCGAGGAGCCGCCGGTGCTGATCGACTGGCTGCCGTGGAACCACACCTTCGGCGGCAACCACAACATCGGCATCGCGCTGTACAACGGCGGCACGCTGTACATCGACGACGGCAAGCCCACGCCCAAGGGCATGGCGGCCACGCTGCGCAACCTGCGCGAGATCGCACCGACGATGTACTTCAACGTGCCCAAGGGCTTCGAGGAGATCGCCCGGGCGATGGACGGCGACACCGCCTTGCGCGACACGCTGTTCTCGCGCGTCAAGGCCTTCATGTTCGCCGGCGCCGGCCTGAGCCAGGCGGTGTGGGACCACCTGGACCGCCATGCCGAGGCCGCCATCGGCGAGCGCATCTGTATCTTCACCGGCCTGGGGATGACCGAGACCGCGCCGTCCTGCACCTTCGCGCTGGGCACCGAGGTGCGCAGCGGCCACATCGGCCTGCCGGCGCCCGGCGTCGACGTGAAGCTGGTGCCGGTGGACGGCAAGCTCGAGGCCCGCTTCAAGGGCCCGAACGTGATGCCCGGCTACTGGCGCGCGCCCACCGAAACGGCGGCCGCCTTCGACGAAGAAGGCTACTACCGCACCGGCGACGCGGTGCTGTACATCGACGACGCCAACCCGCAGCGCGGGCTGCGCTTCGACGGCCGCATCGCCGAGGACTTCAAGCTTTCCACCGGCACCTTCGTCAACGTCGGCCCGCTGCGCATGAAGATCGTGCTGGCCGGCGACCCGCTGGTGCAGGACGTGGTGATCGCCGGGCTGAACCGCGACGACATCGGCGCGCTGATCTTTCCGCGCCTGGATGATGCGAAGAAACTGGCCGGCCTGTCGGCGGACGCCAGCGCCGCGCAGGTGCTGGCCCATCCGCAGGTGCGCGCCTTCTACCAGGCGCTAGTCGACAGGCTGTGGGCCGGGGGCACCGGCAGCGCCAACCGCGTGGCCCGCGCCATCGTGCTGGATGAGCCGCCGCACATCGACCGCGGCGAGGTCACCGACAAGGGCTCGATCAACCAGCGCGCGGTGCTCACGCACCGGGCCGAGCTGGTGGAGCGCCTGTACGCCGACCCGCCGGCCGCCGACGTGATCCTGCCGCGGCGCTGACGCGATGGCCGTCGAATTGCCGGCCGCCGACGCGGCGCTGGACACCAGCCCGGTGCAGCACCTGCTGGGCTTTCGGCTGGCGCTGGCCGAGGTGGGCACACGCCGGGTGTTCCAGCGCCATGTCGGCACACCCTTCAAGCTGCGGCCGGTGGAGTTCACGCTGCTGATGCTGCTGCGCGCCAACCCCGGCGCCACACCGAAGCGGCTGGCCCAGGCGCTGCGGCTGAGCCCGCCGAACGTCACCGTGCTGGTGGACCGTCTGGCCGCGCGCGCGCTGGTGGAGCGCCAGCGCAGCCCCGACGACGGCCGGGCCACGATCCTGCAGCTCACGCCCACGGGCGCCGAGCTGGCCAAGCGGGCACACCAGGCCTCGCGCACGATGGAAGACGGCCTGCTGCAGGCGCTGACCCCTGGCGAGCGCGCGCTGCTGGGCGAGCTGCTGCAGAAGCTGGCGCCGGCTGCCTGAGGCTCAGCGCGCCAGCACGGCCGCCATGGCCAGCAGCCGCGGGTCCACCGGCTTGGTGGCGCCCACCACCTGCGCCAGCGGCGTGGTGCAAAGCTCGCCCCCATGCTGACCCACCAGCACGCCGTGGTGGCCGGCGTCCAACTGCTGCACGGCCGCCGCGCCCAGCCGGGTGGCCAGCAGCCGGTCGGCCGCGCCTGGCGCACCCCCGCGCTGCACATGCCCCAGCTTGCATACCCGCATGTCGAAGCCCAGACGGGCCTCGTGCTCCTCGAAATAGCGGGCCAGCGCATCGGCGTCGTAGTGCGCGCCTTCGGCCACCACAATGATCGCGTGCGTCTTGCCGCGCTGGTAAGCGTCGCGGATCTCCGCAGCCACCGCCTCGGGCGTGATCTCCTGCTCGGGCACGACGATGGCCTCGGCCCCGCCGGCGATGCCCACCACGGTGGCCAGGTAGCCGCAGTCGCGGCCCATCACCTCGACGAAGAAGCCGCGCTGGTGCGACGACGCGGTCACACCCAGGCGATCGATCGATTCCAGCGCGATGTCGATCGCGGTGGTGGCGCCGATGGTGATGTCGGTGCCCAGCAGGTCGTTGTCGATGGTCGAGGCCACACCCACCACCCGCAAGCCGCGCTGCGACAGCGCGTGGGCCCCGGTCTGCGAGCCGTTGCCGCCGATGACCACCAGCGCGTCGATGCCACGGCCCGCCAGCTGGCGCAGCGCCTCCAGCTGCCCCTGCTCGGTCTTCATCTCGGCGCAGCGCGCGCTGCCCAGCAGCGTGCCGCCGAGTTGCATGACACCGCCCACGTCGCGCGCGCCCAGGGCCTCCATCTCGCCGTGGATCAGCCCGCTGAAGCCATGGCGCACGCCAAACACCTGCCAGCCGTTGGCCAGCCCCATGCGTGTCACGGCACGGATCGCCGCGTTCATGCCCGGCGCATCGCCGCCGCTGGTCAGCACTGCCAATCGTTTCATGTCCTGCATCCTTCACCCGGCCGCGGGCGCCTGCGATGCTGGCGCGGCACCCGCCGGGCAGGCTTGACGGGCATCAAGCGCAGGCCGGCGACAATGCGCCGCTTCATGCATGCCGGCATCGTCTACGCCGTCCTGGCCTTCGCGGCCTGGGGCCTGTTCCCGCTGTACTTCCACCGCATCCAGGCGGTGCCGCCGCTCGAGGTGGTACTGCACCGCTCGGTGTGGTCGCTGCTGTTCGTGCTGCTGCTGCTGGCCACGCTGCGCCGCTTCGGCTGGCTACGGCCGCTGCTGCAGGCGCCGCGGCAACTGGGCCGGTTCGCCGTCAGCGCGCTGCTGCTGTCGGGCAACTGGCTGGTCTATGTGTACGCGGTGCAGAGTGGTCAGGTGGTGGAGGCCAGCCTGGGCTACTTCATCAACCCGATCGTCAGCGTGCTGCTCGGCGTGCTGGTGCTGCACGAGCGGCTGAACCGCGTGCAGTGGGCCGCGGTGGCGCTCGCAGCCGCCGGCGTGCTGTGGCTGACGGTGCAGCACGGCCGGCTGCCGTGGATCGCGCTGGTGCTGGCCGTCAGCTTCGCGCTCTACGGCCTGATGCGCAAGACCTCCAGTCTGGGCGCGCTGGAAGGCCTGGCGCTGGAGACCCTGCTGCTGGCCCCGCTGGTGGTGCCGGCGCTGCTGTGGTGGACGCTGCGCGGCCACGGCGCGATGGCCCAGGGTGACCTGGCGCTGGACGCCTGGCTGGTGATCGGCGGGCCGCTGACGGCACTGCCGCTGCTGCTGTTTGCCGCCGGCGCCCGCCGCCTGCCGCTGGCCACCGTGGGGCTGCTGCAGTACCTGTCGCCGACGATCCAGCTGGCGCTGGGCGTGTGGGTGTTCCGCGAGCCCTTCGACGGAGCGCGGCTGGCCGGCTTCGCCTTCATCTGGGCGGGGCTGCTGCTGTATTCGCTGGACGGACTGCGCCGCAGCCGCGCGGCCGCGCCCGGCGCACCGGCGCTCAGGCGCGGGTGAGCCCCTTCATCACCTGCTCGAACAGCAGCTGCGGCTGGATCGGCTTGGACAGGTGGTCGTCCATGCCGGCGGCCAGGCAGGCCTGCTGGTCGTCGACGTAGGCGTTGGCGGTGGTGGCCACGATGTAGGTGTCGCGGTTCATCGAATCGCGGCGAATCTGCCGCGTTGCCTCCATGCCGTCCATCACGGGCATCTGCATGTCCATCAGGATCACGTCGTAGCGCCGGGCGCGCGCCGCATCCACGGCCGCTGCGCCCTGCTCCACCGCATCCACCACGCAGCCGGCATCTTCCAGCAGCGTCTTCAGGATCTCACGGTTGATCGGCTCGTCCTCGGCCAACAGCACGCGGGCGCCGCGGCGCATGTGCTTCAGTTGCTGCTCGCTGTCGACGGACAGCGGCGCAGGCGGGGCGGGCGCCGCCACCGATTCGCCGATCTGCACCTGCAAGTGAAAGGTGGTGCCCTGGCCCGGCCGGCTCTCGACCCGGATGTCGCCACCCATCAGGCGTGCCAGCCGGCGCGCGATGGCCAGGCCCAGGCCAGTGCCGCCGTAGCGCCGGGTGGTGGAGCCGTCGGCCTGCTCGAAGGCAGTGAACAGCCGCGCCTGCTGCTCGGTCGTGATGCCGATGCCGGTGTCGCGCACGGCGCAGTCCAGCTGTGCGCCACCCGCCCTGTCGGGCAGCACGGTCATGCGCACGTCCACCGAGCCGCGCTCGGTGAACTTGATCGCATTGCCCACCAGGTTCAGCAAGATCTGGCCCAGCCGCAATGGGTCGCCACGCCAGGTCCGGTCGGCCGGCGTGCCGCTCAGCGCCATGTGCAGCGCCAGGCCCTTGCGCCGGGCCGATTCGCCCAACTGCAGCTCGACGCCTTGCAGCAGCTCGCCCAGCGTGAAATCCAGTTCTTCCAGCGTCAGCCGCTCGGCCTCGATCTTGGATAAGTCGAGAATGTCGTTGATCAGCGCCAGCAGGTGCCGGGAAGTCAGCTCGGTCTTCCGCAGGTAGCCGGTGACCACCTCGTCGCTGCTGCGGCGCAGCGCCAGCGCGGTCATGCCGATGATGCCGTTGAGCGGGGTGCGCAGCTCATGCGACATGTTGGCCAGGAACACCGACTTGGCCCGGCTGGCCGATTCGGCCACTTCCTTGGCGATCGAAAGCTCCGCGGTGCGCTGCTGCACCAGCTCCTCCAAGTGGTCGCGGTGCAGCCTGAGGTCCTGCTCGTGCTGCCGCAGTCGGGCCAGCAGCACCTCCACCCGACTCTTCTGCGCCAGGCGCTCGGGCAGCTCCAGCCCCAGCAGCGACACCAGCCCGATCTCGGCTTGGGTCCACGGTTCGCAGCGGCCGCGCCAGATCTGGGTCCAGAGCTCGAAGGATTTGCGCGGCGTCAGCCGGAAGTTGCCGGCGGCATTGCGCACGAAGCCTTCCTGGTAGTTGCCGGCCCAGTGAACCATGCGTTCGCGTTCGCCGCGGAACCACACCAGGCCGTTGTCCATGCCGGGCGAAGGCGGCGTGCACAACAGGCCGGCGGCACAGTCGGTCAGGCCGGCGCCTGCCGGGTAGCCCTGGGCCAGGAATTCGGTGGCGAAGCTGGCATCCGCCGACTGCTGGCCCAGCCAGTCGAGCAGCCGGCCCAGCGCTTCGGGCGGCGGCACCCGGCCGTGACTGAAGCGCACGCCGTCCACCACGCCGACGATGCCGTCGGCATGCAGCAACGCCTGCATCTGCGGCAGCAAACCCTCCATCAGGCCCGGGACGTGCTCATCGGGCATGCGGCGCAGCAGCTCGGCGCTGATCGCACTGGCTGCGCTGGTCAGCCGGCTGTCCTCCTGTGCCAGGATCGTCGACAGCTTTGCCGACACCAGCTGGCTGATCAGCAGTGCCGCTTCGCGCAGCGCGAGCGATACCTGCTTCGGGCTCAGGTGGTGGCAGGTGACCATGCCCCACAGCCGGCCGTTCTGCAGCAGCGAGATGGTCATCGACGCGCGCAGGCCGATGTTGCGCAGATATTCCAGATGCACCGGCGACACGCTGCGCACCGCCGAAAAGCTCATGTCCAGCGGTTGCCCGGTCTGCGGGTTCAGCGCCGGCAGCACGGGCGACGGCACGGCTTCGGTGTCGGCGATGGCACGCACCAGGTTCAGGGTGTACAGCCGCCGTGCCTGTGCCGGGATGTCACTGGCCGGAAAGCGCATGCCCAGGAAATCGTGCGCCTGCGGCGCCCGGCTCTGCGCCACCACCTCGCCATCCATCGAGGTGTCGAAGCGGTAGACCATCACGCTGTCATAGCCGGTCAGCTCGCGCACCACCTCGGCAAGGCGCTGGAAGTAGGCGCCGCGCTCGGAGGTGTGCTCCTGCGCCAGCAACGCGTCCAGCGTCTGCGCCAGCATGTCGTGCAGCCGGCCGTGCAGCTGCGGGCCATCGTTGTGCTCCAGTTCCAGCACGGGCATGCCGTCGGAAAGGTACAGGTGGGCGATCATCGGCAGGCTCGTGCCGCGCACCATCACGCGCAGGCGGCCGGTGACCGGGCGGCCCATGCGCTCCGCCCGGGCCACCAGCGCCTCGACGGCCGCCACCGCGTCGGCATCCAGCATGCTGGCCAACGGCTGGCCCAACACCTCGGCCGGCGGACGGCCCAGAAAACGGGCGATGTTGTCGCTGGCCTGCAGCACCGTGCCGCCGGCCGCGGGCTGCAGCACCACCAGCCCCGCGTGGGGCTGCACCTGGCCGATCTGGTGGATCGGCTCGGCCGCGCAATCACGCAGCGCCTGCTCGAAGTGCTCCGCACTCCCGGGAAGACCCGCTGCTGAATTCATTCTTCGTATTCTCAGCCCCGGCTCTGGGACGACCCGGATGCTGCCCGGGACCATGGTCCCGGTTCTTGACGGACATCAAGCTGCGGCGGCTTGCCGCTCAGGCGGGTGCCGAATGCCGGATCAGGTGGTCAAAAGCCGACAGGGCCGCCTTGGCGCCGTCACCGGCCGCGATGACGATCTGCTTGTAGGGCACGGTGGTCGCATCGCCAGCGGCGAACACGCCGGGCAGGTTCGTGGCACCACGGGCGTCGACGATGATTTCGCCGAAGCGGCTCAGCTCTACCGTGCCGCGCAAGAACTCGGTGTTCGGCACCAGGCCGATCTGCACGAACACGCCGGCCAGGTCCACCGTCTGCTCTTCGCCGGTGCTGCGGCGCTTGAAGCGCAGGCCGTTCACCTTCTGGCCATCGCCGGTGATCTCCAGCGTCTGGGCATTCGTGTGCACGGTGACGTTCGGCAGGCTCAGCAGCTTCTTCACCAGCACGGCGTCGGCCTTCAGCTGGTCCATGAACTCGAACAGCGTCACGTGTTCGACCACGCCGGCCAGGTCGATGGCCGCCTCGACGCCGGAGTTGCCGCCGCCGATGACCGCGACCTTCTTGCCCTTGAACAGCGGGCCGTCGCAGTGCGGGCAGTAGGCCACGCCCTTGTTGCGGTATTCGGCTTCGCCGGGCACGTTGACGTTCTTCCAGCGCGCGCCGGTGGACAGGATCACGGTGCGCGCCTTCAGCTCGGCGCCGTTGGCCAGCTTCACACCCGTCATGCCGCCCGCGTTGGCCGCCGGCAGCAGCGCATCGACGCGCTGGCTGTTCATGATGTCCACGCCATAGGTGCGCGCATGCGCTTCCAGCGCGGCGGCGAACTTCGGGCCGTCGGTCTCCAGCACCGAGATGTAGTTCTCGATGGCCAGCGTGTCCAGCGTCTGACCGCCGAAGCGCTCGGCCACGATGCCGGTGCGGATGCCCTTGCGCGCCGCATACACCGCGGCCGCGGCGCCGGCCGGGCCGCCGCCGACGATCAGCACGTCGTAGGGCTCGGCCTTGGCCAGCCGCGCGGCGTCGCGCGCTGCCGCGCCGGTGTCCACCTTGGCCAGGATCTCGGCCAGTTCCATACGGCCCGAGCCGAAGGGCTGGCCGTTCAGGAACACCGCGGGCACGGCCATGATCTGGCGCTGCTCGACCTCGGCCTGGAACAGCCCGCCGTCGATGGCGGTGTGGCGGATGCGCGGATTCAGCACCGCCATCAGGTTCAGCGCCTGCACCACGTCCGGGCAGTTGTGACAGGTCAGCGACATCCAGGTCTCGAAGACGAAATCGCCTTCCAGCGCCTTGATCTGTTCGATGACATCGGCCTCCACCTTGGGCGGGTGGCCGCCGGCCTGCAGCAGCGCCAGCACCAGCGAGCTGAACTCGTGGCCCATCGGCACGGCGGCGAAGCGCAGCCCCATGTCGGTACCGGCGCGGGTGATCTGGAACGAGGGCTTGCGCGCGTCCTGGCCGTCGAAGCGCACCGTCACCTTGTCGCTCAGCGGTGCGATGTCGTTCAGCAGTTCGCGCATCTCGGCGGCGCTGGAGCTGTCGTCCAGGCTGGCCACCAGTTCGATGGGCTGCTGCAGGCGTTCGAGGTAGGCCTTCAGTTGCGCTTGGATGTTGCTGTCGAGCATGGGGGTCTCCAAAGTGGTGGGCGGGTGGGGCCCGGTCGTCAGCACCCTGCACCAGGGCGCTGGCGACAAGGCCCGAAGGACTTGTCGAAAGCCGTGGCTTTAAATCTTGCCGACCAGATCCAGCGACGGGGTCAGCGTCTTGGCGCCATCGTTCCACTTGGCCGGGCAGACCTGACCGGGGTTCTTGGCGGTGTACTGGGCAGCCTTCAGCTTGCGCAGCGTTTCCTTGACGTCACGCGCGATCTCGTTGCTGTGCACTTCGGCGGTCTTGATTACGCCTTCCGGGTTGATGACGAAGGTGCCGCGCAGCGCCAGGCCTTCTTCGGGGATGTGCACGCCGAAGGCGTTGGTCAGCGTGTGCGTCGGGTCGCCGACCAGCGGGAACTTGGCCTTGCCGACGGCCGGGCTGGTCTCGTGCCAGACCTTGTGCGAGAAATGCGTGTCGGTGGTGACGATATAGACCTCGGTCTCCAGCTTCTGGAACTCGGCATAGTTGTCCGCAGCGTCTTCCACTTCGGTCGGGCAGTTGAAGGTGAAGGCCGCCGGCATGAAGATCAGCACGGACCACTTGCCCTTCAGGCTCTGCTCGGTGACTTCGATGAACTTGCCGTTGTGGAAGGCCTGGGTCTTGAACGGCTGCACTTGGGTGTTGATCAGGGACATGCTGTTTCCTTTCGGGAGTGGGTTGGTAGTACAAAGAAAAACGCTATGGCGAGACTGTATCGATAGTCTCGATCCAATAGGGTAGAAATGATGCATCGCAGCAATCGCTGCAGGCTATCGGTGGGGGTGGGAGGCGCGCCGGACGGCGACCAGACCGGCCGCAGGACGCGGCGGAAGATGATGGTCGGGGCGAAAGGATTCGAACCTTCGACCCTCTGGTCCCAAACCAGATGCGCTACCAGGCTGCGCTACGCCCCGACGTGCCGCGGATTGTAGGCGCAGGCCTCACTGGCCCAGCACTTCGGTCGGCGCCGGCAGGCGCAACTGTTCGCAGATGGCGATGCATTGCTTGATGTGCTGCTCGCACACATAGCGCAGCGCGCCATAGGTCAGCACGGCCGACAGGCCCTGGCCGGCTATGGGCACGTACTTGACGGCCTGCTGCGCCGTCAGCCGCACGCCCACCATGCGCAGCACCGTCATCACCAGTTCGCGGGTGACGATACGGCCCACCAGCAGCGAGCCGCCGGCGGTGATGGCCTTGAACACCACCAGCCGCCGGTCAGGCGCCAGGCGCTCCACCTGCTCGGCGCTCAGGCCGAAGCGGCGGTTGATCTCGGGCAGCACCTTCAGCAGCACGCCGACGTTGGTGGCCCAGTCCACGCCCGGGATCGGCACCACCGCCACGCCAGCCGCCAGCAGCGCGCGGCGCGACACCATCTTGCGGCAGTCGCGCGCTGCCGCCTCGATCTGCGCGGGCGTGGCGGGTACCACCTGCCAGGCAGCGCTTTTCACTGTCACGCCGGGCGGTCCAGCAGCACGATGCCATCGGCGTCGGCATACAGCCAGTCGCCGGGCCGCACCCACACGCCGCGGATCTGCAGCACCACGTCGCGCTGGCCCTGGCCGGCGCGCTCGGTGGGCAGCGGCAGTGGCGCCAGCGCGCGGATGCCGATGTCGCAGACGGCCAGCTCAGCCAGGTCGCGCACGCAGCCGTCGATCACCAGCCCGGCCCAGCCGTTCTTCGCTGCGGCCGCGCCCAGGTTGCCGCCCAGCAGCGCGCGGCGCAGCGAGCCGGCGCCGTCGACCACCAGCACCCGGCCCTGCCCCGGCGATTCGACCGCGGCCTTGACCATCGAGTTGTCCTCGAAGCAGCGCACGGTGCTGACCGGGCCGTGGAAGGCGGTGCGCCCGCCGAAATCGCGGAACACCGGCGGCAGCACGCGGAAGGCCCCGCTGCTATCGCCCTTGCGGGCATCGCAGAGATCGCAGGTGGCTGGGGCTGGGTCGGTCATCGCAAGCTCCTGTTTCTTTCCGGGCACCGCGTTATAACCGCGCTGATGCGCTGTCTAGCCTTGCCGGTTGTGCAGCTGGCGGGTCTTCCCGACCATCGGTCCGGCCCATCGAACAAAGGAGAAGCACGATGCCATCGCCATCCCTCTTCGGACACCCGGGCCTGATCTGTGCCGCACTGGCGACCCTGTGCGTTTCCGTCTCGGCCCAGACCCCGCCGAAGTTCCCCGACGCGGTGGCCAGCGACCCGGTGACGATGGGCTGGATGGTCGGCTTCCCGCCGCCGCCCGACCGCATCATCCGCTGGGCCGACGGCAGCGCCTACGCCTTCCCGCAGCTGCGCTGGTCGTTCTCGCACTTCCGCCGCATGGTGCCGACGAGCAACGTCGCAAGCGGCTTGGCCGCGCCGGTGCCACTGCCGCGAGCCGAGCGCGACGACCTCGACGCGGTGAGCTTCCAGGTGCTGGGCAGCGGCCAGTCGATGACCTGGGGCCAGTCGCTGCTGGCCAACTACACCGACGGCATCGTCGTGCTGCACAAGGGCCGCATCGTCTACGAGCGCTACTTCGGCGCGCTCAAGCCCGAGGGACAGCACATCGCGATGTCGGTCACCAAGTCCTTCTTCGGCACCATCGGCGCGATGCTCGTCGCCGACGGCACGCTCGATGCCAACGCGCTGGCGTCGAAGTACGTGCCCGAGCTGAAGGACTCGGCCTTTGGCGACGCCACCGTGCGCCAGCTGCTCGACATGACCACCGGCCTGCAGTACAGCGAGAACTACGCCGATCCGAAGGCCGAAGTCTGGGACCACGTGCGCGCCGGCGGCGTGCTGCCGCGCCCGCCGGGCTGGACCGGGCCGAAGACCTTCTACGAGTTCCTGGTGACGGTGAAGAAACAGGGCAACCACGGCGAGGCCTTTGCCTACAAGACGGTGAACACCGACGCGCTAGGGTGGGTGATCGCGCGTGCGACCAACAAGTCGGTGGGTGACAACCTGCAGGACCGCATCTGGGCCAAGCTCGGCGCCGAGCAGGACGCGTACTTCAACATCGACTCGGTGGGCACCGAATTCGCGGGTGGCGGGCTCAACACCGGGCTGCGCGACCTGGCGCGCTTCGGCGAGATGATGCGCAACGACGGCCGCTTCAACGGCCAGCAGATCGTGCCGAAGGCGGTGGTCGACGACATCCGCCGCGGCGGAGACAAGGCGCATTTCGCCAAGGCCGGCTATGCGCTGCTGCCCGGCTGGAGCTACCGCAACATGTGGTGGGTGTCGCACAACGATCACGGCGCCTACAGCGCGCGCGGCGTGCACGGCCAGGTCATCTACATCGACCCGAAGGCCGAGATGGTGATCGCGCGCTACGCGTCCCACCCGCTGGCGGCCAACAGCAATTTCGACCCGACCTCGCTGCCGGCCTACCATGCGCTGGCCAGACACCTCATCGCCAATCCGCGGTAGAGGTAACCGGCCGCGGCGCGGCCTTCAGAACTCCATCTCGAGCTCGTCGATGTCCTCGGGCTCCAGCTTGGCGGCGCTGATCCACTCCTGCAGCTCGGGCATGTCCATGATGCGCTGACAGTAGGCGGCGCAGGCCTTGTCGCTCACGCGCACGTCATAGGTGCGCAGACGGGTCACGACCGGTGCATACATCGCATCGGCCATGCCGCGCTCGCCGAACAGATAGGGCCCGCCATAGGCGCTGAGGCATTCCTTCCAGATCTCCAGCACGCGCTCGATGTCGCTCTGCGCGCGGCTCCAGACCTTGTAGTTCGGGAAATGTCCCTTCAGGTTCATCGGCAGCGCCGAGCGCAGCGAGACGAAGCCCGAGTGCATCTCGCCGCACACCGCGCGGCAATGGGCACGCGCCGCCCGGTCGGCCGGCAGCAGCCCGGCCTTGGGCCGGATCTCGTGCAGGTATTCGCCGATGGCCAGCGTGTCCCAGACCTTCACGCCCTGATGGCGCAGGCAAGGCACCAGCATCGACGGCGCCAGCAGCAGCATTTCGGCGCGCACGCCGGGGTCGTCCGGGCCAAGGATGATCTCCTCGAAGTCCAGCCCGGCAAAGCGCGCCAGCAGCCAGCCGCGCAGCGACCAGGAAGAGTAGTTCTTGCTGCTGATGGTCAGGGTGGTCTTCGGCATGGTGCACTCCGGCGGGCAGTCCAGCGTACTTCGCAAGCGCTGTGCCAGCTTGGTGCATCGGCATGGTCCGTTCCTTGCCTTTCCCGGATCGACCGCCTTGCTCCCGGGCCTGAACCGGCGCACCCACCTCGATGCTTTACCACGCGTACCAGTTGCAGAGCGATTGGCTCGGCCCGCTTCAGACGGCTGCCGGGCACGGCGCCGGCTGGCTGAACAGCCCCTATGCGCTGCCCTGGCGCAATGCCACGCTAAACGCGCTGGCCGCAGGCTGGGAGGTGTTCTCGCGGCTGCGGCTGACCCACGAGCGGCCCGACTTCGGCATCGATTCGGTGCAGGTCGGTGAGCGCAGCGTGCCCGTGCTGGAAGCCGCCGTGCACCGCAGGCCCTTTTGCACGCTGCTGCGCTTCATCCGCGACGATCTGGGCGATCAGCCCAATGAGGAGCGGCCGCGCGTGCTGATCGTGGCGCCGCTGTCCGGGCACTTCGCCACTTTGCTGGCCGACACGGCGCGCACGCTGCTGGCCGACCACGACGTGTACATCACCGACTGGCACAACGCCCGGCAGGTGCCGCTGCACGCGGGCCGCTTCGGGCTGGACGAATACGTGCAGTACCTGATCGGCTTCATCGAGCTGCTGGGCCCAGGCACCCACCTGGTGGCGGTGTGCCAGCCCTGCGTGCCGACGCTGGCGGCGGTGGCGCTGATGGCGCAGCGCAACCACCCTGCGCAGCCGCGCAGCATGACGCTGATGGCTGGCCCGATCGACTGCCGCGTGAATCCGACGCAGGTGAACGAGCTGGCCACCGGCAAGCCGATCGATTGGTTCGAGCGCAACCTGATCAGCCACGTGCCGTGGCGCTACCCCGGCGCGTTCCGGCGGGTGTATCCGGGCTTCCTGCAACTGACGGCGTTCATGAGCATGAACCCGCAGCGCCATCAGCAGGCCTTCCGCGACCTGTACCGGCACCTGGTGGCCGGCGAGCACGACGCCGCGTCGGCCACGAAGCGCTTCTACGACGAATACTTCGCCGTCAACGACCTGCCCGCCGAGTTCTACCTGGAAACGGTGCAGCGCGTGTTCCAGGAGTTCGACCTGGCGCGGGGCAAGCTCACCGTGCAGGGCGAAACGGTGGAGCCGGCGGCCATCCGCCGCACCGCGCTGTTCACCGTGGAGGGCGAGCGCGACGACATCTGCAGCATCGGCCAGACCGTAGCCGCGCACGACCTGTGCTCGGGCATCCGCCCCTACATGAAGAGCCACCATGTGCAGGTGGGCGTGGGCCACTACGGCGTATTCAGCGGCCGCCGCTGGCAGCAGCAGATCTACCCGCGCGTGCGCGAGATGATCCACGACATGCACTGATTCAGAGGCCCAGGTCGCTCAATCCCGGGTGCTCGTCCGGCCGACGGCCCAGCGGCCAGCGGAACAGGCGTTGCGCCTCGCTGATGGGCAGGTCGTTGATGCTGGCGAAGCGCCGCTGCATCAGGCCCTGGGCATTGAACTCCCAGTTCTCGTTGCCGTAGCTGCGGTACCAGTGGCCGGAATCGTCGTGCCACTCGTAGGCGAAGCGCACCGCGATGCGCGCGCCGCCGAAGGCCCACAGCTCCTTGATCAGCCGGTAATCGAGTTCGCGTGCCCACTTGCGCTGCAGGAACTGCCGCACCTGTTCGCGGCCCACCGGAAACTCGGCGCGGTTGCGCCAGACCGTGTCCTGCGTGTAGACGCCGGCCACGCGGTCGGGATCACGGCTGTTCCAGGCATCCTCCGCGCCACGCACCTTGAGCGTGGCACTCTCCTGCGTGAACGGCGGCAGCGGCGGCCGCGTGTCCATCAATAGGTCTTGTAGGGCAGGAACTTGCCGCTCATCGTGATGCTGACGCGGTCGCCCTTCGGATCGGCTTCGCGCTGCAGGTCCATGCGGAAGTCGATGGCGCTCATGATGCCGTCGCCGAACTCCTCGTGGATCAGCTCCTTGAAGGTGGTGCCGTAGACGCTGACCAGCTCGTAGAAGCGGTAGATCAGCGGGTCGGTGGGCACACTGGTCGGCAGGCTGCCCTTGTAGGGCACGACTTTCAGCCACTGCGCCTCGGCTTCGCTCAGGTCGAAGATCTTGGCCAGCGTGGCCGCCTGCGTATCGTCGAAGGTCATCTGGCCCAGGCAGCCGGCGGTGACCCATTCCTTGCTCAGGCCCACCTGCGTGGCCACGTCGGACCACTTGATGCCCTTGGCCACCTTGGTGGCGATGATCTTCTCGGTGACGTCGATGCGGTTCATGCGATTCTCCTCAGGGGAACGGGTTGGACGGGGGCAGGCTCGGGGTCGCTCAGGCCGGGGCTCACCTCGGCGGGCTGCGCCGGCGCGCGGCCGTGCGACAGATCCTTCGAGCGCGACACCAGGAAGTCGACCAGGTGGTTGCGGATGCGGTAGTACTGCGGGTCGTGGTGCAGCGTGGCGCGCTGTCGTGAGCGCGGCATCGTGTTCTTCACGATCTCGGCCACGCGGGCGCGCGGCCCGTTGCTCATCAGCAGGATGCGGTCGGCCAGCAGGATGGCCTCGTCCACGTCGTGCGTGATCATGAACACCGTCTGCTGCGTCTCGGCGCAGATCTTCAGCAGCTCGTCCTGGATCGAGCCGCGCGTCAGCGCGTCCAGCGCGCCGAAGGGCTCGTCCAGCAGCAGCATCTTCGGCTGGATGGCGAAGGCCCGCGCAATGCCCACGCGCTGCTTCATGCCGCCGGACAGCTGCGAGGGCTTCTTGTCGATGGCCGAAGCCAGGCCCACCATGTCCACGTACTTCTCGACCTGCGCGTTCACCTGCGCAGCCGACCAGTCGGGCCACTTGCTGCGCACCGCGAAGGCGATGTTCTTGCGCACGCTCAGCCAGGGCATCAGCGCATGGCCCTGGAAGACCACGCCGCGCTCCAGGCTGGGGCCGGCGACCTCGCGGCCGTCCATGAACACATAGCCTTCGCTGGCGCTTTCCAGCCCGGCCAGCACGTTCAGGATGGTGGTCTTGCCGCAGCCGCTGTGGCCGATGATGACCACGAACTCGCCGCGCCGCATGCCGAAGTTGACGCTGTCGAACACCGGCTCGGCCGCGCCCGGGTAGGTCTTGGCCAGGCCCTCGACGCGTAGGGTGTCAGGGGTTTCAGTCGACATAGGTCACTGCCTTCTGCAGACGCGCGAACATCAGGTCCAGCAGCATGCCCACCACGCCGATCATCAGGATCGCGAAGATCACGTTCGGCAGCGACAGGTTGTTCCACTCGTTCCACACGAAGTAGCCGATGCCGGTGCCGCCGACCAGCATCTCGGCGGCCACGATCACCAGCCAGGCGATGCCCATGCTGATGCGCATGCCGGTCAGGATGGTGGGCGCCGCCGCCGGCAGGATCACCTCGAAGGCGCGGCGCAGCGGCTTGACTTCCAGCGTGCGCGCCACGTTCAGCCATTCGCGGCGCACGCCGGCCACGCCGAAGGCGGTGTTCAGCAGCATCGGCCAGACGCTGCAGATGAAGATGACGAAGATGCCGCTGATGTTGCTGTCCTTGATGGTGTACAGCGCCAGCGGCATCCAGGCCAGCGGCGAGATCGGCTTGAGCACCTGGATGAACGGATCCAGCGCGCGATAGATCAGCGGGCTCATGCCGATCAGGAAGCCCAGCGGAATGGCCACCAGCGCCGCCAGGCCGAAGCCCAGCGCGACGCGCCCCAGCGAATAGGCCAGCTGCAGCCCGATGCCCTTGTCGTTGGGGCCGTTGTCGTAGAAGGGGCTGGCCAGCTGGGTGGCGATGGCCGCGCCCATCTGCTGCAGCGTCGGGAAGCCGGACTTGGCAGCATCGGCGCCGCCCCCGCTGACATCCTTGCCCAGCAGCTTGGCGTACTCGATCTCCTCGGCCGTCATGGCCGCCTTCGGCGCGGCTGGCGCCGCGCCGCCGGTGGTGGCCAGGTGCCACACCAGCAGCAGCAGCGCCAGGATCAGCAGCGACAGCGTCGCCGAGCGCAGCGCCGGGGAACGCAGGCCGTTCATCAAGCCGCCTTGGCCACCGCGAAGGTCTTCAGGTAATCGTCCGGTTTGGCCGGGTCGAACACCTTGCCCATGATCGTGAACTTGGGGAAGGCGCCGTCCGGCGGCGTCTGGCCTAGTTCCTTCATGGTCTTCTTCGCATCGGTCAGCAGGAACACCTTCTCGGCGATGGCCTTGTAGTCGACATCGCCCTTCACGTAGCCCCAGCGCTTCATCTGCGTCAGCATCCACACGGCCATGCTCTGCCAGGGGATCGGGTCGAAGTCGATGCGGTCGGGCACGTTCTGCACCTTGCCCAGGCCGTCGGCGAACTTGCCGGTCAGCACCTGCTGCACCACGGTCTCGGGCTGGTTCAGGTAGGCCGCCGGCGAGATGACTTTGGCGATCAGCTCGCGGTTGTCGGCCTTGCGTGCCATGGCCGCCGAGGTGAGCACCGCGCGGTACAGCGCGGCGAAGCTGTTCGGGTGCTTCTGGATGAACTCGGCGCTGGTGCCGAAGGCGCAGCAGGGGTGGCCGTTCCACAGCTCCTTGGTCAGGATGTGCAGGAAGCCCAGCTCCTCGTAGACCGCGCGCTGGTTGAAGGGGTCGGGGCCCAGGTAGCCATCGATGTTGCCGGCGCGCAGGTTGGCCACCATTTCCGGCGGCGGCACCACGCGGATCTGGATGTCGGTGTCGGGGTTCAGCCCGGCTTCGGCCACGTAGTAGCGCAGCAGGAAGTTGTGCATGCTGTACTCGAAGGGCACGGCAAACTTGAAGCCCTTCCACAGCTTGGGATCACGCTTGTCCTTGTGCTTGTTGGCCAGCGTGATGGCCTGGCCGTTGGTGTTCTGGATGGTGGCCACGTGCATCGGCGTGGCCGTGGAGCCCAGGCCCATGCTGATGGCCAGCGGCATCGGGCTCAGGAAGTGCGTGGCGTCGTACTCCTTGTTCAGCATCTTGTCGCGGATCAGCGCCCAGCCGGCCGTCTTGACCACCTCGACGTTGAGCCCCTGCTTGCTGTAGAAGCCCAGCGGGTGGGCCATGATCAGCGGCGTGGCGCAGGTGATGGGGATGAAGCCGATCTTCAGGTCCTTCTTCTCGGGCGCGTTCTTCTCCTGCGCCATGGCCTGCAGGCTGGCAATGGGCAGCACGCTGCCGATGGCGGCCATGGCCGTGCGCCGACCCACCGCGCGCAGGAACCTGCGGCGCACCGCGTCCTGCGGGAACAGCGCCTTCATCAGCGTGGCCTGCACGAATTCGTTCGAGTAGGTCTCGAACTCGGCACTGTCGCTGCGCTGGCGCAACGTAGCCGCCGCGTGCTCGGCCTCGTTGGCATGCACGCCGCAGCTGCAGCTCAGGCGCAACGGGCGGTCGGCGTCGTAGGGGTCGAAGTAGTCGCTCATCGGGCTTCCTTGCAGGGCAGTGCGTGCCCATGAAATCTAGACACCCAAGGCCGTACGCAACATCGATGCCCGCAGGCTCTTGTTGTAGGGCTGGCCCTACACGGGCGGCGGCTGCCGGCGCATGGCGTACAGCGCCAGCTCCACGTCGTTGCGGGTGCCGGTCTTGTCCAGGATGCGCGCGCGGTAGGTGCTGACGGTGTTGGACGACAGGCTCAGCGCCCGGGCGATCTCGCCCACGCTGTGGCCCTGCGCCAGCCGCTCGAAGACCTGCAACTCGCGGTGCGACAGCAGCTCGTCCAGCGCCATTTCACCCTGCCCCGGGCCCAGCGCGGCGGCCAGCAGCTCGGCCACCGGCGCGGTGATGAAGCGCTGGCCACTGGCCACGCGGCGCACCGCGGCGGTGATCTGCTCGGAATCGGCGCTCTTGTTCAGGTAGCCGGCCGCGCCCAGCTTCAGGCTGCGTACGGCGTACTGCCGGTCGGGATAGGTGCTGAGCATCAGCACCGGCAGCTTCGGATGTTCGGTGCGCGCCTGGCGCAGCACGTCCAGGCCGTCGCGGCCGGGCAGCGCGATGTCCAGCAGCAGCACGTGGATGTCGCCCTGGCGCAGGCGCTGCAGCGCGCTGGGGCCGTCGGCCGCCTCGGCCACCACCTCGATGTCGGCCGCCTCGGCCAGCGACTGGCGGATACCCTGGCGCACGATCATGTGGTCGTCGCAGATCAGCACGCGGATCATGCGGCAGGCACCGTCAAGGGCATCACCAGCCGCACTCGCGTGCCCTGCCCCGGCGCGCTGTCGATGCCGACGCGGCCGCCGTACTGCGCGGCCCGTTCGTGCATGCCCATCACACCGTAGCTGCGCGGCGCAGCCAGGCGCTCGGCGGTGGTGCCGACGCCGTCGTCGCGCACCTCCAGGTACAGCACCGGGTCGGGCGGGTCGTCGACGGTGATGCGGATCCACAGGCGCCGCGCCTGCGCGTGCCTCGCCACGTTGGACAGGATCTCCTGGAACATGCGGAACACGGCAATCGCCAGCCCGCCTTCCGGCGGTGGCACGCCGGCAGCCACGTGAAGCTGCAGCTCGGCCTGCAGCTCGCTGGCCTCGATGAATTCCTGCGCCTGCCATTCCAGCGCCGCCCACAGGCCCTGGTGGTCCAGGATGCTGGGCCGCAGGTCGGTGATGATGCGGCCCAGGTTCAGCACCGCGGTGTCGATCAGCCGGCCCATGCCCTGGCTCTTGGCCTGCAGCGGCGAGTCCTCGGGCAGCCGACGCGCCAGCCAGTCGGTGTCCATCTTCAGGGCCACCAGCTGCGCGCCCAGCTCGTCGTGGATCTCGCGGGCAATGCGCGTGCGCTCCTGCTCGCGCACGGCTTCCGCATGGTTGGCGCGCTCGCGCAGCCGCGCCAGCGCGTCACTCAGCTGGCGGGTGCGCGCGGCGACGCGCGCTTCCAGCTCGTCGTTGGTCCGGCGCAGCAGCGCCTCGGCGCGCTTACGCTCGCCGATGTCGACGAAGCTGACCACCGCGCCCACCGTGCGCCCCTGCTGGCGAAGCGGCGTGCTGGCGTATTCGGCATGGAAGGGCGTGCCATCGGCGCGCCACAGCACCTCGTCGTCGATGCGGCAGGCCGCATCCAGGCGGAAGGCCTTGAAGATCGGGCAGTCGCACTCCGGGTAGTGGCGCCCGTCCGCATGGGTGTGGTGCACCAGCTCGTGCATGTTGCGGCCCAGCACCGTTTCGGTGCTGTGGCCCAGCAGGCGCAGCGCCGCGGGGTTTACGAAGGTGCAGCGGCCTTCCAGGTCGATGGCGAAGATGCCCTCGCCGATGCTGTGCAGCAGCAGCGAATGGGCGTCGTCGGTGCGGGGCTCCATGCCAGTGCACGCCGCAAAGGGCGTGCCACCGGCTGGGCGCTCAGCTGCCCTGGCGGCGCAGCGCGGCCTCGCGGATGGCGCCCAGCGTGGTGCGCGAGGTGATCACGTCGGCGTCCAGCTTCAGGTGGATCAGCGTCGGCGTGCCCGCCTCCAGCGCCGCAGCGAAGGCCGGCTCGAAGCCGGCGGTGCGGTCGACGAAGTGCGCCTGCCAGCCATAGGCCCACGCCAGCGCCGCGAAATCGGGATTGAACAGGTCGCTGCCGCTGACGCGCCCGGGGTACTCGCGCTCCTGGTGCATGCGGATGGTGCCGTAGCTGCCGTTGTCGACCACGATGCTGATCAACTTGCGTGCGCCGTAGCCGGTGGCGGTGGCCAGCTCCTGCCCGGTCATCAGGAAGTCGCCGTCGCCGGCCACGTTGACCACCGTGCGCTGCGGGTACAGCAGCGCCGCGGCCACCGCCGCGGGTACGCCATAGCCCATGGCGCCGCTGGTGCAGGCCAGCTGCGTGCGCCCATGGTGCTGCAGGCCGTGGTAGCGCACGTAGCGGTGTAGCCAGCCGCTGTAGTTGCCGGCGCCGTTGGTGTAGACGGTGTCGGCCGGCGCCAGGCGCTGCACGGTCTTCATCACCACCGCCAGATCCATCGGTTCGACGGCGGGCGCCTGGTGGTTAGCCTCGTAGTCGGCATGGGCGTCTTGTGCCCATTCGACCCACGGCACGCTGGTCGGCGCGGCCAGCGTCTCCAGCGCCTTGGCGGCGCAGGCCATCGAGGCCTGCAGCATCAGGTCGGCGGCGTAGACGCGGCCCAACTCCTCCGGCCCGGCATGCACGTGCACCAGCTTCTGCGCCGGACGCGGCGCCTGCAGCAGCGTGTAGCCGCCGGTGGTCATCTCGCCCAGTCGCACCCCCAGCGCGATGATCAGGTCGGCATCGCGCACCCGCGCCGCCAGCTTAGGGTTGATGCCGATGCCCACGTCGCCGGCATACAGCGGGTGGCGGTTGTCGAAGGTGTCCTGGAAGCGGAAGCCGCAACCCACCGGCAGTTGCCAGTTCTCGGCAAAGCGCTGAAGCGCGTTGGCGGCCTCGGCATCCCAGCCGCTGCCGCCGGCAATCAGCAGCGGCCGCTGGGCGGCCAGCAGCATCGCGCGCAGGTCGCGCAGCGCCCCGGGCGCCGGCCAGGCCAGCGCGGGCACCGCGCGCGGCAGCACCGGGGCCGCGGTCGCCTCGGTCAGCATGTCCTCTGGCAAGGCCAGCACCACCGGGCCGGGGCGGCCCTGCATGGCGGTGTGGAAGGCGCGGGCCACGTACTCGGGCAGGCGGTCGGCGCTCTGCACCTCGGCCACCCACTTGGCCATGCCCAGCGTGCCGGGGCCGAAGAACTGTCGGTAGTCGACCTCCTGGAAGGCCTCGCGGTCGCGCTGATCGCTGGCCACCTGGCCGACGAACAGGATCATCGGCGTCGAATCCTGGAACGCGGTGTGCAGCCCGATGCTGGCGTTGGTAGCCCCAGGCCCGCGGGTGACGAAGCAAATGCCGGGCCGGCCTGTCAGCTTGCCCTGCGCTTCGGCCATGAAGGCGGCGCCCCCTTCCTGCCGGCACGCGATGAAGCGGATGTGGTCGCGGTGCTGGTGGAAGCCATCGAGCACGGCCAGGTAACTTTCGCCGGGCACGCCAAAGGCGGTGTGCACGCCCTGGGCGACCAGGGCTTCGACCAGCGCGTGGCCGGCGGGGCGGGTGTTCATGGATGTCTCCTCGTCAGTCCGGCGATTATGCGAAGCGGGCAGGAAGGGTTTCTGCGCTACCGTCCAATTAAACAGACAGTGAATGATCCATCATGGCCAAAGCCAGCAGCACTGAAACCCGCCCGCGCGACGCCGACCGTTCGCAGAAGGCCATCCTGGACGCGGCGCTGGCCGAGTTTGCCGAGTTCGGCCTGGGCGGTGCGCGCATGGACCGCATCGCCGAGCGGGCCGGCGTCAACAAACGGCTGATCTACTACTACTTCGAGAGCAAGGAGAGCCTGTTCCTGGCGGTGCTGGAGCGGGCCTACGAAGGCATCCGCGGCGAGGAGCAGCAGCTCAACCTGACGCAGGTGGAGCCGGTGGAAGCGATCCGCCGGCTGATCGCCTTCACCTGGAACTACTACATCGAGCATCCGGAGTTCCTGACGCTGCTGAACAGCGAGAACCTGCACCGCGCGCGCCACCTGAAGCAGTCGACCAAGATCTCGGCGATGCACTCGCCGCTGGTGCAGACCCTGGCCGACGTGCTGGAGCGTGGCCACAAGGGCGGCATCTTCCGCGCCGGGGTGGACCCGGTGCAGCTTTACATCTCGATCGCCGGCTTGTCCTACTTCTACCTGGGCAACAACCACACGCTGTCGACCATCTTCAACCGGCCGCTGCTGGGCCCTAAGGCCAAGCTGGAGCGGCTGTCGCACATGAACGACCTGGTGCTGGGTTACCTGGTGCGGGACTGACGCGCTCCGGGTCTGTACCGTGGTCTGGCGCGGTGGCGGCCCTTAGAGTTCACCAGTCAGTTAACAACCGGAGACCGAGATGAAGCACGCCACCTTGTCGATGTTGCTGGCCGCCGCCGTTCTGGCCCCTGCCGTGGCACAGGCGCAATGGAAGCCGACCAAGCCGGTCACCATCATCGTGCCGTGGGCCGCCGGGGGCGCCACGGACCAGGTAACGCGCCTTGCGGCATCGGAGCTGGAAGCCAGCCTCGGACAGAAGATCGTCGTCGTGAACCAGCCCGGGGGCGCCGGCTCCATCGGCACCAAGGCGGCGATGGATGCGCCCAAGGACGGCTACACCTGGACCGCGGGCGCGGCCAAGCAGCTGGGCACCTACCCGGTGCTGGGCATGATCAACAGCAAGGTCGACGACTTCAACCTGTACCTGGCCGTCACCAACGTGTCGATAGTCAGCGTCAACCCGAATTCGCCGTACCAGACCTTCCCGCAGCTGCTGGAGGCGATGAAGACCAAGCAGGTGTCCGTCGCCACCGCGGGCAACAGCAGCTCGGGGCACTTCGCGATGGAGGCTATCGCCAAGGCCACCGGCGCCAAGTACCGGCACGTCACCTACGACGGCGGCAACCCGGCGGTGGTGGCCACCGTGGCCGGCGAAACCGAGGTCACCACGCAGTTGGCCCCCGAGCAGGCCGAGATGATCAAGGCCAAGCGGCTGCGCCCGCTGGCGGTGGTGGCCGACCAGCCGCTGACCATCGAGGGCTTCGGCACCATCCCGCCGATCACCGACTTCGTCAAGGACTTCCCCAAGGTGACCACCGGGTTCGGCATCTTCATCCCCAAGGGCGTGCCGCCCGAGGTGGTGGCCACGGTGGACAAGCTGTGGGCCGAAAAGATCGCCACCTCCGACAAGCTGAAGAAGTACGCCGCCGAAAAGGGCGCGCTGTTCACGCCGCTGTACGGCAAGGCGGCCTACGACGCGGTGTGGCCGACGGTGGTGACCGATGCCTACCTGCTGCAGGACGCCGGCCTGGCAAAGGTCTCCCCGGAATCGCTGGGCATCAAACGCTGATCACCTGATGGCGCGCCGCGATGAGCTGCTGAGTGCGGGCGTGTTCGCCGCCGCCGGCGCGGCGATCCTGATCGCATCGCTGCGCATGGACCGGCTGAGCGACCGTGGCATCGAGGCCTGGTCGTTGCCGGGCTTGACGCCGGGCGTGGTCGGCGCGCTGATGATCGTGCTGTCACTGGTGCTGGGCGCGCAGGCGCTGCGAGCCCCGGCACAAGGCGCGAACGACGAGCTGCCCGTGCCTGGCGCGCTGCGCCGTGCCGGCCTGGCGCTGCTGCTGTGCGTGCTTTTCGCCGGTTTCACGCTGGGCCATGGCCTGCCCTTCGTCGTCGAAGGTGCGGTTTTCATCTTCGTCTTCACCACGCTGTTCAGCTGGGCCGAATGGCGCGCCGAGGCGCGCGTGGCCCGCGGCCTGGCCCAGACCCTGGCCGTGGCCGTAGGCGCCTCGGCCTTCATCTCATGGCTGTTCGAATCGGTCTTCCTGGTACGTCTTCCGTGAGTTCATGATGGACGGCCTGAGTCACCTGGGCGCCGCCCTGGCCGCGCTGGCCGGGCCCTGGCAGATTGCCTATGCGCTGGGCGCCACGCTGGCCGGCATCGTCATCGGCCTGCTGCCCGGGCTGTCGGCCACGCTGGGCGTGGCACTGTTCACCACGCTGACGCTGAAGATGCCGCCGGGCGACGCCATCCTGGTGCTGGTGTGCGTGTACGTCGGCGCCATCTACGGCGGCAGCCGCACCGCCATCCTGCTCAACATCCCCGGCACCGCGGCCAATGCTGCCGCCTGCCTGGACGGCAACATGCTGGCGCGCCAGGGCCAGGCCGGCCGCGCGATGGGCATCGCCACCACCGGGTCGGTCGCCGGTTCGTTGTTCGGCGTGCTCTGCCTGGCGATGTTCACGCCGCTGCTGGCCGAAACGGCACTGAAGTTCGGCGCCTTCGAGTTCTTCTGGCTGGGCATGGTGGGCGTGATGATGTCCGGCAGCCTGACCGGATCGAACCCGATCAAGGGCTGGCTGATGGGGTTGCTGGGCATCTTCGTCGCCAGCATCGGCCTGGACCCGATCCATGCGCACCCGCGCTTCACCTTCGACCAGAACGAAATCAGCGGCGGTATCGGGCTGATCCCCGCACTGGTGGGTGCCTTCGGCTTCGCCGAGATCCTGACGGTGATGAGCCAGCCGAAGCTGAAGGCCGCCGTCAACTCGGTCGATTCGGTGTTGCCGAAGATCATGGACCTGCTGCGCTACTGGCGCACGATCATCCGTTCGGGCTTGATCGGCGTGTTCGTCGGCATCCTGCCCGGCGTGGGCGAGGACATGGCGGCCTGGTCTTCCTATGCCGCGGCCAAGCGCGCCAGCAAGGAGCGCGACAAGTTCGGCAAGGGGTCGGTCGACGGCCTGATTGCCGCCGAGACCGGCGACAACGCCGCCATCCCCGGTGCGCTGATCCCGGCGCTGGCGCTCGGCATCCCCGGTTCGGCGCCGGCCGCGGTGCTGATGGCAGCGATGATCATCCATGGCGCGCAGCCGGGTCCGATGCTGATGGTCAACCAGCCGCAGTTCGTCTACGACGTGGTTGGCATCACGCTGCTGGCCACGTTGTCGATCCTGGTGTTCGGACTGATCATGGTGCGCCCCATCCTCTGGGTGCTGCGCGTGCCGCGCGAGATCATCATGCCCATCGTCTTCGTGCTGTGCGTGCTGGGTTCGTACTCGATCACGCAACGCCTGTTCGACGTTTGGGTGATGCTGGGCGTGGGCGTGGCCTGCTTCTGGCTGCGCAGGCGCGGCTTTCCGGTCGCACCCTTCGTGCTGGGACTGGTGCTCGGCGACATCGTTGATAAATCGCTGCGCCGTGGGCTGGTGCTGTCCGACGGTAGTCTGCTGCCCTTCTTCACGCGGCCGATCAGCGCCGCACTGGCTGCGCTGGTGCTGGTGATGCTGCTGATGCAGTTCCCGGCCGTTCGCCGCTGCTTCAGCCGCAGGGAGGCGACCGCATGATCGAACGCCTGGCGTTGTGCAACGAGGTGCTTGTCCCCTGGGGCTTCGAGCAGCAATGCGCCTATGCGGCCCGGCTCGGCTACCGCGCGCTGGAAGTCGCCCCCTTCACGCTGGCCGATGACCCGATGGCGATCACCGACGCGCAGGCCGCGCACTGGGCCCAAGTGGCCGGCGACCACGGCCTGTCCATCAGCGGACTGCATTGGCTGCTGGTGGCGCCCAAGGGCCTGTCGATTAGCCACCCTGATGCGGCGGTCCGCCAGCGCACCGATGCCGTGATCGCACGCCTAATCGAGCTGTGCGCACAGCTGGGCGGCAGCTACCTGGTGCACGGCTCACCGGCGCAGCGCAACCCGCAGCCCGGCCAGAGCCCTGCCGACGCGCTGGCCCGTGCAACCGAGGCCTGGGTCAAGGCCGGCGAACTGGCGGGCCGGCACGGGCTGCACTACTGCATCGAACCGCTGTCGCGCGAGCAGACCTCGGTGCTGAACACCGTGGACCAGGCGCTGGCCATCGTCCACACCGCAGGCCTGCCAGGCCTGAAGACGATGCTCGACACCAGCTCGGCCGATGCCACCGAAGCCGAGCCATTGCCCGCGTTGATCGACCGCGTCTGGCCGAGCGGCGACCTGGTACACGTGCAATTGAACGACCGCAACCGCCGCGGCCCGGGCCAGGGTGAGGACCGCTTCGCGCCGATCCTGACGGCGCTGCGGCGCCAGGGCTACGGCGGCTGGCTGGCGATGGAGCCCTTCGACTACGTGCCCGATGGGCCGGGCTGCGCGGCCTGGAGCATCGGCTACGTGCGCGGACTGCTGGACGGCGCGGCGTAGGCAAAGTCGATGCAAAAGAACCGCAGCGGCTGCAGCCCCCGCAGCGGCTGCTCCGCGGCCCAGTCCTGCAGCGCCTGGCGGCGATCGGGTTCGCGCAGCAACTGCACGTCGCTGCATTCCAGCCAGAGCAGCCCGCCGTCGGTGGCACTGCGCGCGCCGTGAATGCCGGCTTCCTGCGTGCGCACCGCCGAGCCAGCGCCGTCCAGCGCATACAGCGCCAGCCGCGACACACCGGCCGGCGTCTCACCGCCGGGCAGCGCACCACTGTCGAAGCGCGCCATGGCCAGCACCGGTGCGGGCGCCGGCGCCGCGCTGGCCGACAACAGCGTGTAGACGTTGCGGTCCGGGTTGCGGAACCAGGTCAGCGCCTGCCGCGTCCACGGCGTGGGGTGGTTCAGCGCATGCAGGTAGGCATCGCTGACCAGCACCTGCTGGCCCAGCGTGTCGTAGCACATCAGGAAGCGCGTGGCATCCTCGGTTGCCAGATAGCGCCGGCCGAGCAGGAAGCCGGGGATGCCTACCCGCTCCGGGATGTGCTCGGCGTTGTGCCACTGGCGGTAGGCCTGTTGGTGCTCCGGCTCGAAGTTCGCCAGGAACACCATCAGCCCCTTGGCCTGCGACAGATCGGCGCTGCTCATGGCGACCCCCGCTTCAGAACCGGCCGGCACGCACTTCGTAGCGGGTGGGCTTGTTGATCTGCGGCATGCCGCGCTGCACCCAGTCGGCCACCCAGTCAATCAGCCGGCCCAGCGGCACGCGCGGGTAGCCGAAGAGACGCTGCGCCTGCAGCGTGTTGTTGACCCAGGCGTCAGGCTGCTCCACGCCATCGAAGCGCGGCGCCTTGCCGAAGCGCTTGCCGAATTCGTGCGCCAGCAGGCGCACGCTGGCAAGTTCCGGCCCACCGATGTTCAGCGGCGACGTGGGCGTGGTGCAGTGCCTGAAGGTGCGCAGCATCTGCACATTGCAGTCGCCCTGCCAGATGACGCTGGCATGGCCGGTGGCGATGGGGATCGGCTGCTCCTGCATCACCCAGTTGGCGATGTCGATCAGCACGCCGTAGCGCATGTCGATGGAGTAGTTGAGCCGCATCAGCCGGCCCGGCGTGCCCCACTGGCGCGAGCCGTAGGCGAAGGCGCGCTCGCGGCCGACGCAGGAATTGGCATAGTCGCCCAGCGGGCCGGGCTCCACGCTTTCGTCCCAGCCGTGCTGCACCACCGGCGCGAACGGGTAGACGCACAGCGTGGAGAACACCACCAGCCGCGATTCGCGGAACTCGCGCGCCACGATCGCCGGCACGTAGGTGTTCATCGCCCAGGCGAACGAGGGATCGTCGTTGGTGCCGAACTTCTTGCCGGCCATGTAGACGATGTTGCGCAGCTTGGGCAGCTTGGCCACGGCGTCCGGATCCAGCAGGTCGCAGCGGATCGTCTCGATGCCCCAGGACTCCAGCTGCTCGGCCAGGCCGGCTTCGGAAAAGCGCGCCACGCCGATGACCCGCTTGCCCGGCGCCGCGCGCTTGGCCATGCGGGCCAGCGTCGGCCCCACCTTGCCGCCGACGCCCAGCACCATGATGTCGCCGTCGACCTGCTTCAGGTCCTCCACCAGCTCCGGCGTCGGCTCGGACATCAGGTCTTCGAGATGCTCTTCGTTCTCGATGCGGTCGGGCAGCGCGGCGGAGGTGCTCATCGGCTTGTATCTCATCTAAGTAATGACTTAGTTGAATGCTAGCCAGAGGCTCCTGCGGGCGCTTCTGGGGTTTTCCCAGGGCGGTGGTCGGGCGGTCGTCGAGGGGAAACACCATCAACGTCGACTGCCGACGTGTGACCACTCTGGAAGGAGAGTTGCTAGTGCGGAGTTGCGAGCGCCCACTCGGCGCCGCCAGCACCGATGCCTATGCGCGTGCAGCTCTTCAGCGCACGCGCCATTGACGGTGCCGCTGCGCAGCAGCTCGGCGATGCTGGCAAAAAGGGATTTCCGCAGCCCAGGGTGCCAGCAATCCTCACGCCGCCTTCGGGTACAGCATCACGTCCGGCAGGCCATCGAAATGCGCGTCGCAGGTCAGTAGGTCCGCCCCCTGGTGCCGTGCCGTCGCGTAGACGATCGCATCGGCGGTGGCGAGCTTGTGTTGCCGATGCAGATCAGCAGCAAGCAAGGCGATGGGAGTGTCCAGTGGGATGACGACGCACTTCTGCGTGAAGGCGATCACCTGGTCTGCCACTTCCTCGCCCACCTCGCGCATCAGCCACTTCGACAGCTCAAGCTGCACGATGGTGGGCACGATGCACTGCGCCTTGTCCGGGAACTGCTTGCCCAGCTTCTGGCCCGGCGCACTGGCGGTGAGCCATTCGATCCAGGCTGACGTGTCGACCACGCGCGGCGCTGCCATCAGTAGCGATCTTTGCGGTCGCGATAGCCGTCCTTGCGCGCGCCCTTGGCGATGCCGGCCAGTTGCTGAAACTCAGGCACCGGCATGACCAGCACGCCCTTGCCTTTGGGGATGAACACGAACTCCTGCCCAGCCTGCCAGCACTGCTCCTCGCGCACGGCCTTCGGGATGGAAATCTGGAACTTGCTGGAAAGCGTGGCAGTGGCGGACATCGTCATACCCTCGAATCGATCGATCGCGATTCGTTAAGAATACACCCTAACGCCGTCCAAGGCGCACACCACAACACCGACCAGCGTCGATGGCGAGTCCGCGTCAGCCGGCATCCCGCCGCAAATACCCCAACACCACCGCCACAATGTGGTCCTCGTGCCGCTTCAGCGCCTTCGGCGTCGACAGGTTGCGGCCCAGGATGACCGACAGCGTGTACTGGTTCGACAGCAGGAAGTAGCCCATGCCGTTGAGTGAGATGAACAGGTCCTGCGCCTCGCAGTCGCTGCGGAACACGCCCTTGTCGATGCCGCTTTGCAGCACCTCGGCGATGGTGTCGAGCAGCGGGTTGTACAGCTTCTGGATGTACGGCGACTTGGCGATGTGCTTGCCGCGGTGCACGTTCTCGCTGTTCAGCAGGCCGATGATCTCGGGGTGCTTGACGAAGATGCGGAAGGTGTTGCGCACCAGCCGCTCCATCGCCGCCGCCGGGTCCAGGCCACGCACCTCGATGTCGCCGTGGTGGGTGCGCATCACGCCGTAGATGTGCTCCATCACGGCGATGAACATCTGCTCCTTGCTGCCGAAGTACTGGTATGCCAGGCTGACGTTCACGCCGGCCGCATCGACGATGCGCTCGATGCGTGCGCCGTCGTAGCCGCGCTCGGCAAACTCGCGTACCGCGCAGTCCAGGATGGTGGCCTTGGTGGCCGCGGCATCGCGCGGGCGTGCGCTGCGCGACTTCTTGTTCGCCGTCTTGGGCGCGGGGCGGGTGCTGTTCAAGGTGGGGCTCGACGGTCGCTGCCAAAGCGCCGCATTCTGGCAGCGCGCCGGCCCCCGCCCTGGTGCCGGCTCAGGGCTTGATCTTGCTGCTGTACTGGTTGGTGAAGACGTCGTTCACCGCCAGCGCCTTCTCCGGCTTGTTGTTGGCAAAGGTGATGTCCATCGTCTTCTGCATCAGCTCGGGCTCGATCCAGCCCAGGCCGTACTTGGCCGAGCGCTCGGTGACGCACAAGTCCAGGATCTGCGGCATCGTCGCCAGTAGCGTGGGGCCGTCCAGGCCCGGCACCATTTCCACCATCGCGTCGATCGACGCCTTGGGGTTGGCCTTGGCGTCGCGCCAGCCCTTGTGCGTGGCGCGCAGGAAGCGCTCCACCAACTTGGGGTTCTTCTGCAGCAGCTCGTTGTTGACGAAGTAGGTGTGGCCGTAGATCGGCAGGCCGAAGTCGGCCCACAGCAGGTGGCCCACCTCGCCCTTGCCCAGCACCTTCTCCCAGATGGCGTAGCTGGTGTACAGGTCGAAGGAACCATCCACCTCGTTGGCGGCCACGATGGCCTGCTTGCCTTCGGGCTTGATGTTCACCAGCGTCACCGACGCCGGGTCGATGCCGTTGATGGCGGCAAAGGCCGGCCACAGCACGCGATGCGAATCGGCCGGCGGCACGGCGATCTTCTTGCCCACCAGGTCCTTCGGCGTCTTGATGTTGGCGCTCTTGCGGAAGAAGACGTTGTTGCCGGCCTTGTCGTACACCACGGCCACCATCTTCAGGTTGGCACCCTTGCTGATGGCCGTCAGCACCGTGGGCGCATCGGCAATACCCACGTCGGCCTGGCCCAGATCGATCTTCTTCGCCGCGTCGGCCGAGCCGCTGCCGCGCAGCACGGTCAGGTCGATGTTCTCTTCCTTGTAGTAGCCCTTTTTCATCGCCAGGTAGATCGGCGAATGGTCAGCCAGATGGAACCAGTTCAGCTGCAGCTGCATCTTGTCCTGCGCCGCGGCGGGCAGGCTCAGCGCGATGGCGAATGCGCCCGCCAGCAGGCGCAGGCGGTTCTTCAGGTTTCGTGGGTTCACGCTCGTCTCCTGTTGGGGTGATCAATCGGTCGTGTCCTCACGGTGCGCCCAGGGCGCCACCACTCGCTCCACGGCGACGACCACGCCGTACAGCACCAGACCCATTGCCGAGATCAACAGCAGCGACGCGAAGATCGGCGCCGTCTCCATGGTCACGCCGCTGGTGATGATCAGCGAACCCAGTCCGCGCTCGGAGGCGACGAACTCGCCCACGATCGCGCCGATCACGCTCATCGTCGCGTTGAGCTTCAGCCCGACGAAGATGTAGGGCACGGCATTCGGGAAGCGGATCTTCTTCAGCACCTGCCAGCGGCTGGCCTTGAGCGTGCGCACCAGGTCCAGCATCTCGGGCTCGGCCCCGGCCAGGCCGACGGCGGTGTTGACCACCATCGGAAAGAACGCGATGGTGGTGCCGATGACGATGTTGGGCCAGATGCCGTAGCCCAGCCAGATGACGAACAGCGGCGCCAGCGCGATCTTCGGCAGCGTGTTGAACAGAATTAGCACCGGCATCACGGTGCGCAGCAGCAAGTCGTTCCAGACAATGACCACGGCCAGCAGCACGCCCAGCACCGCCGATAGCACGAAGGCACCGAGCACGGCGTACAGCGTGGCCAGGAAGTTGGCGCCCCACTGGTAGTTGCTGTTGCCCAGCGCCTTGAGCGCGGCCAGCGGCGACGGCAGGATGTATTCCTTGACGCCCAGCACCATCACCCCCACCTGCCACAGCACCAGCAAACCCAGGATCACCAGCAGGCTGGGCAGGTAGTAGACGACAGTGGCGCGGGCACGGTCGGCCCAGCCGGGGCCGTCGTCTGCAGGGGCGGTGGTGGCAAGGCTCATGGGTCGGCGATCGGTTGCAGCGAGTTCCAGTCGGGCGCAGCGCAACTGGCGAAGCCGGCGCCGCGGTGCAGCGAGCCGATGTGCAGCTCGCCGCCCTGCAGGCGCAGGCGCACGGCGCCGTGGCTGCGCTCGTACAGATCGGGGTGCGCGTCCAGGAAGGCCTGCTGCTCCCCTGCCCCCAGCGCCGCCATGCCGTTGACGTAGTGGTGGCCATTGCGCTCCACGTGCGTGATGCCCAGCAGCGACACCAGCGCCAGATCCTGCTGCAGCGCCAAGCCGGCCTGGATGGTCAGGTCCTCGGCGCTCATGATGAAGCGCTCGTCGCCGGCCAGGGCATTCCACCGGGCGCAGCGCGCGCGGTTCAGGATCGACTTGTAAAGGCCCTTGCAGGTCTTGGACGACACACCCAGGTAGCCGCGCTCCTTGCCCTGCACGAAGGCGTCGAGCGTATCGTCGGACTCGTCCAGGATCACCGGCTTCTGTGCCGATAGCGCGCTGACGTCCTGCGCCAGCGCGGCGGTGCGCTTGATCGGCTGCTCGATGAAGATCACGCTGTCGCACAGCCGCTGCAGGCCGGCTTCGGCGCGCATGCGCTGCCACAGCTGCTGCACGCCTTCGATGCTGTCGTACTGCTCGTTGCCGTCCAGCGTGCTGTGGTAGGTGCCGTCGATGCGGTCCAGCACCGAGGCGATGCGCAGCAGCCGGGCCACGTCGGCGTCGACATTGCCGGCCACCTTGAGCTTGAACCAGCGGTGGCCGTAGGTGGAGACCACCTCTTCCAGCGTCTCGGGCAGGCCGTCGCCGACCGCGTCGTGCGGGTCATTGGCGGTGATCGGGTCGACCAGGCCCACGGTGTGGCGCGCATCGATCTTCTCGGCCGGCCGCAGCCCGGCCAGGAAGGAGTCGAGCTCGAAGCCAGCCAGGTCGGGCGTCAGCGGCGTGACCTGGATGCCGGCCAGGTTGCTGCGGATCACTTCATGGAACGGCCGATGCAGCGCACGGCACAGCGCATCGAGCACGGCGCGGTCGATCAGCGCCGGCCCGTAGTTGGCCACCAGGCTGTTCAAGCCCTGATGCGCGCCACGGCCGATCTGCGCCCTGTAGTGGCGAGCGAAGTGGCCGAAAGCACTGTCGACGCCGCCGTCGGTGTACAGCTCGCGGGCGATGCGCAGCGCGTTGCGCAGCTGCTCGAAGTTGTCGTCATTGCTGAGTGCGGGATTCTTGTCGAACCACTTCGGCGCCATCAGCTCGGCCGCCATGCCCTCGGCCTGGCGGCCGTCCTCCAGCCGGATGCGTACACGCACGAAGGCTTGCGGCGCCGCAGTGAGCGTGACCACGCCGAAGCGGAAGGGCATGCGCAGCTTGACGGGGCGCTCGAACAGATCGACCGCATCGACGGCGAAAAGGGGCGCCAAGCTCATTCCATCCCCAGCAGCTTGTAGATGCGCCGCGTGTAGACCCCGAAGCCTTCCTGCGTCTTCATGTCCAGCGTGCGAGGGTGAGGCAGGTCGATCCGGAAGTTGTCGGCCATGCGCGCTGGGCCGGCGGTCATCACCACCACACGCGTACCCAGGAACACCGCTTCCGAGATGCCGTGCGTGACGAAGACGATGGTCTTTCCAGATTCCTTCCAGATGCGCAGCAGCTCCAGATTCATCTTCTCGCGCGTCAGCGCGTCCAGCGCGCCGAAGGGCTCGTCCATCAGCACCAGCTTGGGGTCGTGAACCAGAGAGCGCGCAATCGCGGCACGCTGCTGCATGCCACCGGAGAGTTCATAGGGGTACTTCTCTTCGTAGCCCGCAAGCCCGACCATCGCCATCAGGCCGCGCGCGCGATCGCGCGCCTCGCCCATCGGCAGACCCAGGATTTCAGCCGGCAACAGCACGTTGTCCAGGATGCGACGCCATTTCAGCAGCAACGGCGCCTGGAACACCATGCCGATGTCGCGGGAGGGGTCGAAGGCATGGGACGCCGAGCCGATGCGCACCGTGCCGCCGTCGTAGCCGTGCAGCCCGGCCAGGATCTTCAGCAGCGTGCTCTTGCCGCAGCCCGACGGGCCGACCAGCGCCACCAGCTCGCCAGGCATGACGTCGAAGCTGGCGTCGGAGATGGCCAGATGCTGCTTGCGCCCCGCCTTGTAGGTCTTGGTGACGCCGGACAGATGGATGAAGGGTTCGACCGTCATTTCATGCGCGCATTGGTAGAGCCTGCCGTGCGCTCACTTCAACTAAGTAATGACTTAGTTGAATGTATGCGCGCACCGTCGCGGGCGGTTTGGGGGTTTTCCCATGGTTCGGGTCAGGCGACCCGGGCATCCTTGGCCACCATCAGCCGCTCCAACAGCAGCACCAGGCCATACAGCAGCATGCCCAGCAGCGTGATCAGGATCACCGCCATGAACATCGCCGGCGTGTCCAGCGTCACCTGCACCTGCAGCATCAGGTAGCCCAGCCCGCGGTCGGAGCCGAGGAACTCGCCGACGATGGCGCCGGCCACGGCCAGGATGGCCGCCACCTTCATGCCGGCGAACACATAGGGCAGCGCGCCGGGCAACTGGATCTTGGTGAACAGCTGCCAGCGCGAGCCGCGCAGCGAGCGCACCAGGTCCAGCAGGTCGGGCTCCACCTCGCGCAGGCCGCGCGCGGTGGTCAGCAGGATCGGGAACACCGCGATCGAGAAGGCCATCATCGCGTTGGGGAACACGCCGTACTTGAACCAGACGATGATCAGCGGACCCAGCGCCACCTTGGGGATCATGTTCAGCGTCACCAGCAGCGGCAGCACCAGCGCTTCCAGCGTCTTCGACCAGGTGAACAGCAGCGCCAGCAGCACGCCCACCGCCAGCGCCAGCGCATAGCCGCCGAAGATCTCGGTGCCGGTGACCAGCGTGTTCGACCACCAGTCGTAGTTGGGCTGGAACAGCGCGTTCAGCGTATCGCCCGGCGACGGCATCACGAACTTGGGCACATCGCCCAAGCGCACGAACAGGTACCAGGCCAGCAGCAGCAGCAGGTGGGCCAGCACGCCCAGGGCGTACTGCTTCAGTTTGCTTTCGGAAGTGTCCATCGCGCCTTCAGTTCAGCCAACGCGCAAGGTTCTGTGAGACGAAGGCATCGTCGGACAGGTCGGCATGTTCACGGCACACCCGGTCGATCTCGGCCGCCTGCCCCGGCGACAGCGTCTCCTCCGGGTCCAGGCACCAGATGCCCTGCAGCAGCCCCTGGCGGCGCAGCACCTCGTGGCAGCCGGGGATGCAGCCGGCGAAGCCATGGGCCACGTCGAAGAAGGCGCTGTTGCAATCGGTGACGCGCGAATCCAGCGCCAGCAGCTCGGCGTCGACCCGGCCCGCTTCGACGGCCGCATGGATGCGCTGCAGTTGCTCGACCGCGCGCTTCGTCCACACGCTCCAGTGGCCGAGCAGCCCGCCGCGGATGCGCAGCGTGACCTGCTCGTCGCCGCGCCGCACCACGAAGGGCTGCAGCAGGTCCAGCACGATATGGTCGTCGTTGCCGGTGTACAGCGTCACCCGGTCCTCGGCGCGGGCCGCGGCCACGCCGCGGATCACGTCCAGCGTGCGGTAGCGGTCGAAGGGCGCCATCTTGATGGCGATGACGTTGTCGATGGCCGCGAAGCGCCGCCAGAAGTCTGCCGGCAGCGCAATGCCGCCCACGGCGGTCTGCAGATAGAAGCCGACCAGCGGGATGCGCTCGGCCACGGCCGCGCAGTGCGCGACCAGTTCGTCCACCGACGCTCCCTTCATCGCCGCCAGCGACAGCATGCCGGCGTGGTAGCCAAGGCCGCGCGCGATGTCGGCCTCGGCACAGGCCTGCGCGGTGGGCCCGGCCAGGCCGCCGATCATCACCAGCGGCGCGTCCGTCCACTCGCGCGCGCTGCGCATCGCCAGCTCCAGCACCGGCGCATACAGGCCTGCCTCTCGGATGGCGAACTGCGTGGAATGCACGCCCACCGCCAGCCCGCCTGCGCCGGCATCGAGGTAGTAGCGCGTCAGCGCGCGTTGGCGCACCGGGTCCAGCCGGCGCGATGCGTCCAGCGCCAGCGGATGGGCGGGGATGACGGTACCGCGCCGCAGCAGCGACAGCACGTCGGGGGGCAATTCGGACCAGTGCATGGGCATAGGGAAACTCAGTAGCTGCACCCGCGCCGGGCACTGCGTGAATACGGATGCGGTTCTCTATACTCTGATTCGCGAAATCACTAGTTGGTGAATTTACTGCAACGCCAGCCCCACTGGCAACAGGAGAGTCTGCAATGGTCAAGCACTTCGTCATCGGCGCCGTGTTCGCGGCAGCCAGTCTCGTGTCGCTGTCGGCGCACGCCCAGCAGAAGGTGGACTTCGTGCTCAACTGGGTGCCGGGCGGTGACCACGCACCGTACTACTACGCCAAGAAGATGGGCTGGTATGCCCAGGCCGGCATCGACCTGAACATCGAGCCGGGCAAGGGTTCGGCGCTGTCCACGCAGCGCGTGGGTGCCGGTGCCACGCCGATCGGCCTGGCCGACATGGGTGGCGTGCTGGTGGCCAAGGGCAAGGGGGCCGACACGGTGGCGGTGTTCAATGTCTACGCCAACTCGCCGCAGGGCATGTACTGGCTGAAGAGCTCGGGCATCAAGGGGGTGAAGGACTTCCCGGGCAAGAAGATCGGCAACCCCGCGGCCGACGGCGCGCGCGTGATGTGGCCGGCGCTGGCCAAGGCCAATGGCATCGACCCAAAGTCGGTCACCTGGGTGAACATCGACGCCAACGGCAAGCTGGCCGCGCTGAAGGCCAAGTCGATCGACGTGACCACCTCCTTCTACAACATCCACCACATCTTCCAGCGCGAACTGGGCGACGACATGGGCTTCCTGGCTTGGCGCGACGCGGGCCTGAACCCTTACGGCAACTCGATCATCGTCAACGCCAAGTTCCTGGCCGAGAACAAGCCGCTGGTGGACAAGTTCGTCAAGGTCACGCAGCGCGCCTTTGCCGCCTGCGTGAAGGACCCGAAGCCCTGCGTGCAGGCATTGGTGGAGGCCAACGGCGCGCTGAAGTTCGACAACGAGATGGAGAACTGGGCGCTGGTCGAGGTGCTGATGAGCGACAAGTTCTCGCGCGAGGTGGCGCTGGGCATCCATGACGATGCGCGCATGGCCGCCGACTACGAGCTGGTGCGGGAGTACATCGGCATCGACAAGCCCTTCGACGTGAAGAGCACCTACACCAACGAGTTCCTCGACCGTTCGGTGAAGATGACGAAGTAAGGCGGCGCCGCCGGGCTCAGCCCAGCTCGGGCCCGGCAGCGAGCACGATCGTAGTCGGATCGCCAGGCGCAGCCGATGCCCCGTGCACCATGCGCGTAAAGGGCCGCTGCTGGGCAAAGCCCAGTGACGGCAACAGGGCGTGCAGCATCTTCTGCCGGTCCACCAGGTCCACGTACACCGGCTGATCGGCCACGGCGGCCACCGACGCCTGCAGCAGCGCCTGCGCCGTGGGCGCATCGCCGGCCAGCAGTGGGCCGATCTGCACCGCCTCGCGGCCTTGGCGGCCGAGCACGTAGCCGCTAACCCGGCCGCCCCGCTCGGCCACCCAGGCCGCCGGCGGCAGGCGCTGTGCCAGGCTGCGCAGCAGCGGCAGCCGGCTGGCGCCGAAGGCCGGCACATCCAGCGCATCGATGCCCGGCCAGTCGGCCTCCTGCAGCGGCCGCAGCCCGGGCCCGGGCGAGACGGGCGGCAGCGACCCGGCTTCGCGCCGGTACCGTGCGAAGCCCCAGGTGTCGACGAAGCCTTCCTGCACGTACACCGAATGGCCGGCCGGCGTGGCGTCCAGCACCGCATGGCGGCCCTGTGCCTGCAGATGGGCCAGCGCATGCCGCAGCAACTGCTGCGCATAGCCACGGCGCCGGAACTCGGGCAGCACCAGCACCATGCTGACCCAGGCGAAGTCCTGACCGTAGGGCAGCACGATCACCGAGGCCGCCAGGCGCATCTGGCCGGCGTCATCCACCGCATCAAGGCCCCAGCCCTGCCCCTGGCGCAGCATGTACCGCCAGTCGTCGGCGTGCTGGTTCCACTGCGCGGCCGCGGATAGCTGCAGTGCGGCAGGCACATCCTCGGCGCGCAGCGGCCGCGGCCACGGCGACGCCTCAGTACTTGCCATCCCGGGTGGAGAAATGCGTCGGCTTGCCCAGGCTGGGCCCGCCGCGCGCCACCCAGTCGGCCACCCAGTCGATCATCGTCGCCAGCGGCACGCGCGGCCGGCCGAACAGCGCCTGCGCCTGGCGGGTATCGATCAGCCAGGCGGTGGGCGCCTCCTGCCAGCTGAGCTGCGGCGTCTTGCCGAAGCGCCGGCCGAACTCGGCCGCCAGCCAGCGCACCGAGGTGTGCTCCGGCCCGGTGACGTTGATCGGCGTGGCCGGCGCGGTGCAGTGCGCCAAAAGGCGCAGCGCCTGCTCGTTGGCGTCGCCCTGCCAGATGACGTCGGCGTGGCCCATCGTCAGGTCCAGCGGCCGGCCCTCGAACACCGCCCGGGCCACGTCGTGCAGCACGCCGTAGCGCATGTCGATCGCATAGGACAACCGCACCATGCGCCCCGGCGTGCCCCAGGCGCGCGAGCCGTACTCGAACATGCGCTCGCGGCCGACGCAGGAATTGGCATAGTCGCCCGCCGGCGGTGTGGCCGGCGTGCCCTCGTCGGCGCCGGGCCCGTCCACCGGCACGAAAGGGTACACGCAGGCGGTGGAAAACGAGACGATGCGCGTCTCGCGGAAGATGTCGGCCACGATGGCCGGCACGCCGACGTTCATCATCCAGGTCAGCGACGCGTTGTCGGCCGCGCCGAACTTGTGGCCGGCCATGAACACCACGTTGCGCACGCCGTCGGCCACGTTGGGCAGCCTGAGCACCGCGTTGCGGTCGAGCAGATCGCAGGCGATGCATTCGACGCCATGCGCTTCGAGCGAGGCGCGCGCCTCGGGGTTGCTGAAGCGGGCCACGCCGATCACCCGCTTGCCCGGCGCCGCGCGCTTGGCCATGCGCGCCAGCGTCGGGCCCATCTTGCCGCCCACGCCAATGACCATGATGTCGCCATCCACCGCGCCCAGGTCGGCCACCAGCCCCGGCGTGGGCTCGGTCATGCAGTCTTCCAGCGCCTCGACGCTCTCGAAGCGCTGCGGTAGCGGGTTCACGACGCAATGCCCTCGAAGCGGTCGCGGCCCAGCGCCAGCGCGCGCATCTTGGCATCGGCGATCGAGCGCTTCAGCATCCAGAAGCCGCAGTCCGGGTGGATGTAGCGCACCCGCCCGGCCCCCAGCAGCTTTTCGGCGCGCTCGATGGCGCGCGCCACCTGGTCGGCGCTTTCCACGTCGGTGGCCTTGATGTCCACCACGCCCAGGCCGAAGCCGATCTCGGGCCGCAGGTCCTTGAAGGCGGCCAGTTCCTCGGGCGGGCGGTGCGCGCATTCCATGACGATGTGGTCGGCATGCAGCGCGTTCAGGTAGTTCATCAGCTGGTCCCAGGTGCCCTTCTGCACCGTCTGGCCGCCATAGTTGCCGAAGCACAGGTGCACCGCCGCCTTGCCCGGCACGGCATCCAGCATGCGGTTGATGGCGGCTGCCGCCCATTCCCATTCTTCCGGGTGGCCGGGCAGGTTGGCCTCGTCGATCTGCACGATGTCGGCGTTCAGGTGCTTGACCTGCTGCGCCAGCGCATCGCCGATGGCATGCGCCACCTGCGCCACGTCGCCGTAGTGCTTGTCGATCAGCGTCTTGGCCAGCATGTGCGGGCCGGTGACGGTGAACTTGAAGGTCTTGGTGGCCAGCGCCTTGGCGCGCGCGCAAGCCAGCGGAAGATCGAGGCTCCCATTGCCGATAGGGCCCACCACCGTGCCCGGCGGCCGGGTGCGGAACTTCATGCCACTCTTCGAACGGTAGGCGATCAGGTCGTCGAAGCTGAAGCGCTGCGTGATACCGTCCATCGGCCGCACGAAGTACTCGATCATCCCGTTGGTCTCGGGGTGGTTGATGTCGAAGCGGTACAGCTCGCCGTCGCAGACCACGTCCACGCCGCACTGCTCCTGCGTGTCGATGACCACGCGCGTCGCATCGATCAGCGCCTGTTCGGAGGGGCTGGCCACCAGCCAGTCGGGCACTGGATAGGAACCGACGACGGTGGTCTGGATTCTGGGCATGCGGATCTCCATCGTGTGTTAACTGTCTGGTGATGAAACATGCTAGCCAGCCCCTTCCAGAGCGTCAAGACAGGGGAAGCCTCTTTGGTGCGAGCTTGACGGCATCGCGTCTGCGTCGTACATTAATTCACCATCTGGTTATTAGTTTGGCCTGTCGATGAAGCTCAGCGAAGCCGATGTTGTGCGCTACCGCCACGTGGGGCACCTGACGGTGCCGGGCGTGTTCGGCGCGGACCGCACCGCTGCCATCGTTGCCGACATCGAAGCCTGGGGCGAGCAGTTCCTGGCCGACCTGCCGCCCGCGCAGCGAGCCTGGTACGTGGATGGCGGCGTGAAGGCGCGCTCGGTGCTGCGCAAGCTGGACAACCCGCACCACCACCGGCCGCTGGTGCGCGAACTGGCCCGCGACCCCGCGCTGGTGCAACTGGTCGAAGCCTTCATCGGCCCTGGCGTTTCGGTGTACTTCAGCCAGATCTTCTTCAAGCCGCCCGAAGGTGGCGGCCCGAAGCCGGCGCACCAGGACAACTTCTACTTCGGCCCCAACGACATCGAAGGCGTGATCACCGCCTGGGTGGCGCTGGACGACGCCACGCTGGAGAACGGCTGCCTGTACTTCGGCGACGGCACGAACCAGGGGCCGGTGTACCCGCACGAGGCACCGGCGGACGAGCCCTACAACCTGCAGCTGCCGGCCGAGATACTGGCCCGCCAGCCGATGTCACCAGCGCCGGTGCTGCGCGGCGGCGTGTCCTTCCACCACGGCAATACTTTCCACCAGTCGGGGCCCAACACCTCCACCCGCTGGCGCCGCGCCTGCGCGCTGCACTACGTCAACCGCGACACCTTCTTCGAACATCCTGCGCTGCCCTACGACGAGAGTCTGAAGCTGCGCATTTCCTGAGGACCCTTCATGGCTACACAACGCTTGGGCATCGTGATGAACGGCGTCACGGGGCGCATGGGCATGAACCAGCACCTGATCCGCTCGATCGTCGCCATCCGCAACCAGGGCGGCGTGGCGCTTGCCAATGGCGACAAGGTGATGCCCGACCCGGTGCTGATCGGCCGCAATGCCGAGAAGATCGAGGCGCTGGCCAAGGCGCACGGCATCGCCCGCTACGGCACCAACCTGGACGCCGCGCTGGACAGCCGCGAGGACACGGTGTTCTTCGACGCCGGCACCACGCAGATGCGGCCCACGCTGCTGGCCCGGGCGCTGCGCGCCGGCAAGCACGTGTACTGCGAGAAGCCGATCGCCACCAACCTGGCCGAGGCCATCGAGGTCTGCAAGCTGGCGCAGGCCTCGGGCCTGAAGCATGGCGCGGTGCAGGACAAGCTGTTCCTGCCGGGGCTGCGCAAGCTGGACCTGCTGCGCCGCGCCGGCTTCTTCGGCCGCATGCTGGCGGTGCGCATCGACTTCGGCTACTGGGTGTTCGAAGGCGACCTGCAGCCGATCCAGCGGCCCAGCTGGAACTACCGCAAGCAGGACGGCGGCGGCATGATCCTGGACATGATGTGCCACTGGCGCTATGTGCTGGACAACCTGTTCGGCCAGGTGCAGTCCATCACCTGCCTGGGCGCGACGCACATCGACCGCCGCTGGGACGAAGCCGGCCAACCCTATGACGCCAGCGCCGACGACGCCGCCTATGCGACCGCCCAGCTGAAGGGCCACAACGGTGAGCCGGTCGTGGCCCAACTGACGATGAGCTGGGCCACCCGCGTGCGCCGTGACGACCTGGTGACCTTCCATGTCGACGGCACGCACGGCTCGGCCGTGGCCGGCCTGCAGGAATGCCGCGCGCAGAGCCGCGTGACCACGCCACGGCCGGTGTGGAACCCGGACGTCAAGCAGACGATGAACTTCTTCGACCAGTGGCAGGAAGTGCCCGACGCGCAGGTCTACGACAACGGCTTCAAGATCCAGTGGGAAGCCTTCATCCGCCATGTGGCCGAGAACGCGCCCTACCAGTGGACGCTGCCCGAAGGCGCCAAGGGCGTGCAGCTGGTCGAGGCCGCGCTGCAGAGCTGGCAGGAGCGGCGCTGGATCGACGTGCCGGCGCTGGAACTGTGAGCATGAAGATCACCCTGCCCGCCGCCGACGGCTCGCTGCAGCCCTACACGCTGCGTGGCCCGGCCGGCTTCGCGCCGGCACGGCCGGGCACCCAGTTCACGCGCATCGCCTACTCGGCCGCGCACGTGGTGGCCGATGCGCGTGCCGCCATCGACCCGTGGCTGCAGTGCGCGATCGACTGGGACGCCACCATCGCCTACCGCCAGCGGCTGTGGCGCATGGGCCTGGGCGTGGCCGAGGCGATGGACACCGCGCAGCGCGGCATGGGGCTGGACTGGCCGACCTCGCTGGAGCTGATCACGCGCAGCATTGACGCGGCCAGGGACGTGCCCGGCGCCTTCCTGGCCAGCGGCTGCGGCACCGACCACCTGGCGGTCGAAGACGCGAAGTCGGTGGACGACGTGATCCGCGCCTACGAAGAACAGATGGCGGCGATCGAGAGGCTGGGCGGCAAACTGATCATCATGGCCAGCCGCGCGCTGGCGCGCGTGGCCAAGAGCCCGGCCGACTACGAACGGGTCTACGACCGCGTGCTGAGCCAGGCGAAGCAGCCGGTGCTGCTGCACTGGCTGGGTGACATGTTCGATCCGGCGCTGGCCGGCTACTGGGGCAGCGCCGACGTGGGCGCGGCAATGAACACCGCGCTGGGCATCATCGAAGCGCATGCGTCCAAGGTCGACGGCATCAAGATCTCGCTGCTCGACAAGGACAAGGAAATCGAAATGCGCCGCCGCCTGCCGGCCGACGTGCGCATGTACACCGGCGACGACTTCAACTATGCCGAGCTGATCGCCGGCGACGGTGTGGGCGCCGCGCCCACGCATCAGCACAGCGATGCGCTGCTGGGCATCTTCGACGCCATCGCGCCAGCGGCCAGTGCCGCGCTGGCCGCACTGGCTTCCGGGGACGAGGCGCGCTTCCACGCCATCCTGGCGCCGACGGTGCCGCTGTCGCGCCACATCTTCCGTGCGCCGACACGCTTCTACAAGACCGGCGTGGTGTTCATGGCCTGGATCAACGGCCACCAGGACCACTTCATCATGGTCGGCGGTCAGCAGAGCACGCGCTCGCTGCCGCACTTTGCCGAGCTGTTCCGGCTGGCCGATGCAGCCGGGTTGATCGAGAAGCCCGATCTGGCCATTGCGCGCATGAAGACGCTGCTGGCCCTGCACGGCGTCGAATCCTGAGCCGATGCGCGACTTCAGCCAAGACCATCGCTGGCTGTCGATCAACACCGCCACGGTGCGCAAGCAGCGTGGCGAGGACTGGCCGCTGCTGGACATCCTCGATGCCTGCGCCACACGCGGCATCCGCGCGGTGTCGCCGTGGCGCGACCAGGTGGCCGCGGCGGGGCTGCAGGCCACGGCCCAACGGTTGAAGAGCCATGGCCTGGAACTGTCCGGCTACTGCCGCGGCGGCATGTTCACCTACACCGATGCCGCGTCGCGACAGGCCGTGCGCGACGACAACAAGCGCGCGCTGGACGAAGCCTGCACGCTGAACGCGCCCTGCCTGGTGCTGGTGGTCGGCGGCCTGCCCGGCGCGCTGGCCGGCAAGGCCGCACACCGCGACATCGCCGGCGCCCGCGCGCAGGTCAGCGAAGGCATCGCCGCGCTGCTGGACGATGCGCGCGAACGGCGCATGCCGCTGGCCATCGAGCCGCTGCACCCGATGTACGCGGCCGACCGCGCCTGCATCAACACGCTGGAGCAGGCACTGGACGTATGCGACACCCTGGATCCCGCGCGCAGCGGCGCGTTGGGCGTGGCGGTGGACCTGTACCACGTCTGGTGGGACCCGAAGCTGCACGCGCAGATTGAACGTGCCGGCAAGGAACGGCTGCTGGCCTTCCACGTGTGCGACTGGCTCACGCCCACCACCCACCTGCTGGAAGACCGCGGCATGATGGGCGACGGCGTCATCGACATCCGCCGCATCCGCGCCGCGGTGGAGATGCAGGGCTTTGCCGGCTACAGCGAGGTGGAAATCTTCTCGCAAGGCAACTGGTGGCAGCGCGACGGCGGCGAGACGCTGGACATCTGCATCGAGCGGCACTGCCGCTGCGTATGAACGCTCAGGCCGGCTGCAGCGCCGTGCGCCGCGCCCGCCGCACGTTGAAGGCGCTGACGACCAGCACCCCCTGCAGCAGTGCCAGCGCCAGCCACACACTGCGGTACGCACCATGGTCCATCAGCGCACCGACGATCAGCGGCACCAGCGCCTGGCCGATGTCCAGACCCGAATAGACCACGCCGTAGACGCGGCCGGTGGCATTGTCAGGCGCCGAGGCCTTGACCAGCAGGTCGCGCGAGGGCCCGGCCATGCCGGACACGAAACCCATGGCGCCGAAGAGCACCGGCACCGCCAGTGCCGGCAGGTGGCCGAAGCCGACCGCCAGCGCCACGGCTGCCGCCGCACCGAAGGCCAGGCCGACGATGCGCTCGGCACGCTGCGGGTCGGACGCAAGGAATCCGCCGACCACCGTGCCACCGGCACTGCACAGCATGTAGACCGTCAGGCAGATGGCCACGAGCGAAGGTGGCACCGCGTGCAGCTCGCGCGCGGCCTGCGGCGCGAAGGTCTGCACCACCGACAGCGCGCCCGCGTAGAAGAAGAAGAAGGCAAAGCACACCCACACCGCCGGCAGCCGCAGGAAGGCCAGCGAGTGCTCCTGGACGGCGCCGCCGGCGGCCGGCTCCGGCAGCTTGTCGACACGCAGCTCGTCGCGCCACAGCCAGACGATGGCCAGCACGGTGAAGGCCAGCGCCGCGGCCACCACCAGCGCCACCCGCCATGACCAGGCCAGCGTCAACGGCACCAGCAACGCCGGGGCCAGCGCCCAGCCCAGGCTGCCGGTGATGCCATGCACGCTGTAGGCATGGCCCAGCCGCTGCTTGGCGACGCGGCGGTTGATCATCGTGTAGTCCACCGGGTGAAACACACCGTTGCCGATGCCGGCCACCACCGACCAGCCGGCCAGCATCCCATAGCTCTGGCTGGACGCATAGCCCAGCGCCGCCACGCCCAGCAGGCCCAGGCCGGCAAAGAGGATCGGCCGCGGGCCATAGCGGTCGACCAGAAAGCCCGACAGCGTCTGCACCACGCAGGAGACGACAAAGAAGATCGTCAGCAGAAAGCCCAGTTGGGTGTAGGTGACCTGGAACGCATCCTTCAGCCACGGGAACAGCGGCGGCAGCAGCAGCTGGCTGAAATGGCTGATGCAGTGCGCCAGGCCTACCAGACCGATGACCGAGGCATCCTTGCGCCAGTGCGGTACCGGCATCGTCAGGCTGTTCATCGCCACATCGTAGTGGATGGCAACGCGGCGTACGATGTCGGCCCTGAAGGAAAAGCCATGAGCGACGTGCTGTACGACTTCACCCGCCAGGACGCCAGCGGCGCGTCCTGCACGGCCCATGCGTGGGCCAAGGTGCCGCCGCGCCTGAATGCGGCCCAGCGCAGCGAGGCCATCGCCCGCGCCACCGCGCTGCTGAAGGCCCACGATGCGGTGCTGGTGGCGCACTACTACGTCGACGGCGACCTGCAGGACCTGGCGCTGGCCACCGGCGGCATCGTCGCCGATTCGCTGGAGATGGCGCGCTTCGGCCGCGACCATGCGGCCAAGACGCTGGTAGTGGCCGGCGTGCGCTTCATGGGCGAAAGCGCCAAGATCCTGTCGCCCGACAAGCGCGTGCTGATGCCCGACCTGGACGCGACCTGCTCGCTGGACCTGGGCTGTCCAGCCGACGAGTTCGGCGCCTTCTGCGACGCCCACCCCGACCGCCAGGTGGTGGTCTATGCCAACACCAGCGCGGCGGTGAAGGCGCGCGCCGACTGGATGGTGACCAGTTCCTGCGCGCTGGCCATCGTGCAGAACCTGAAGGAGCAGGGGCAGAAGATCCTGTGGGCGCCCGACCGCCACCTGGGCCGCTACATCCAGCAGCAGACCAGCGCCGATATGCTGCTGTGGAACGGCGAGTGCATCGTGCACGACGAGTTCAAGGCGCTGGAGCTGGAGCTGCTGCGCAAGGACCATCCCGATGCGATGGTGCTGGTGCACCCCGAATCGCCCGAAGGCGTGGTGCGCCAGGCGCATGTGGTGGGCTCGACCTCGCAGTTGCTGAAGGCGGTGATCGACGGTGCGGCCAAGGAATACATCGTCGCCACCGACAACGGCCTGATGCACCGCATGCGCCAGCTGGCGCCGGGCAAGACGCTGATCGAGGCGCCCACCGCCGGCAACAGCGCCACCTGCAAGAGCTGCGCGCACTGCCCGTGGATGGCGATGAATGCGCTGCAGGGCGTGGTCGATTGCCTGGAGCAGGGGCACAACGAAATCCAGGTGCCCGAGCCGGTGCGCAGCCAGGCGCTAGGCTGCATCGAGCGCATGCTCGACTTTGTCAAGGCGCACCCGGCCAGCGTGGCCCAGCCGCGCAGCGGCTTCGTGCCGAACATCGGGGTGGCCTGATGAAGTTCGACTCCAACGAAAGCCTGGAGCAGGCCCGCGAGCGCAACATCCGCGACGCGCTGCGCGAAGACCTGGGCACCGGCGACTGGACGGCGATGCTGGTGCCGGCCGGGCGCGAAGTCGAGGCTCATGTCGTGGTACGCGAAGACGCGGTGCTTTGCGGCCGTGACTGGTTCGACGGCGTGTTCGCCGCGCTCGGAAGCTGCGACGGTATCGACTGGGCCTATGCCGAAGGCGCCGACATGGCGGCCGACAGCGTGGTCTGCCGCATCCGCGCCGAGTCACGCACGCTGCTCACCGCAGAGCGGCCGGCGCTGAACTTCCTGCAGCTGCTGAGCGCCACCGCCAGCCTGACGCGGCGCCATGTGCAGGCCATCGCCGGTGTCTCGCCCAACCCGAAGGGCTGCGCGATCCTGGACACCCGCAAGACGCTGCCTGGCCTGCGCCAGGCGCAGAAGTACGCGGTGCGTGTCGGCGGCGGGCAGAACCAGCGGCTGGCGCTGTGGCACGGCATCCTGATCAAGGAGAACCACATCGCCGCTGCCGGCGGCGTGCCGCAGGTGATGGCGCAGGCGCTGGCGCTGAAGGCCGGCGTGGAGATCCAGATCGAGGTGGAGACGCTGGAACAGCTGCAGCAGGCGCTGGAGGCCGGTGCGACCAGCGTGCTGCTCGACAACTTCCCGCTGCCGCGGGTGCGCGAGGCGGTGGCGCTGACCGCCGGCCGTGCGCTGCTGGAGGTGTCCGGCGGCGTGACCTTGGAGCGCCTGCGCGAGATCGCCGCCACCGGCGTGGACCGCATCTCGATCGGCGCGCTGACCAAGGACGTGCGCGCGGTCGACTATTCGATGCGCGTGCGCGGCTGAGGCCGCCTCAGCGCTTCGGCCCTGGCTGGCGGCTGCGCGCGCGCCGCGTCAGCACCGTCGGGAAGCTGACCGGCAGCGTGTGCGGGAAATCGCGGCTGTAGTGCAGGCCGCGGCTTTCATGGCGCATCAGCGCCGAGCGCACGATCAGCTCGGCGCAGGTGACCAGGTTGCGCAGCTCCAGCAGGTCGCGCGTCACGCGGAAATGCGCGTAGTACTCGTCGATCTCGCTCTTCAGCAGCTTGATGCGATGCAGCGCCCGTTCCAGCCGGCGCGTGGTGCGCACGATGCCGACGTAGTTCCACATCATCAGCCGCAGCTCGTCCCAGTTGTGCGCGATGACCACCTGCTCGTCGGCATCCTCCACCTGGCTTTCGTCCCAGCCGGGCACGGCCACCGCGGCCGGCACCGGCGTGTGCAGGATGCGCTGCGCGCAGCTGGTGCCCAGCACCACGCATTCGAGCAGCGAGTTGCTGGCCAGCCGGTTGGCGCCGTGCAGGCCGGTGTAGGTGGTCTCGCCCACCGCGTACAGCCCCGGCAGATCGGCACGGCCGTCCAGGTCGGTGACGACGCCGCCGCAGGTGTAGTGCGCCGCCGGCACCACCGGGATCGGCTGGCGCGCGATGTCGATGCCCAGTTGCAGGCAGCGCGCGTGGATGGTCGGGAAGTGCTCCTTCAGGAAGGCCTCGCCCAGGTGCGTGGCGTCCAGCCACACATGGTCCAGGCCGTGCTTCTTCATCTCGAAGTCGATGGCGCGGGCAACGATGTCGCGCGGCGCCAGTTCCAGCCGCTCGTCGTGGGCGCGCATGAAGCGGGTGCCGTCGGGCAGCTTCAGCTGGCCGCCTTCGCCGCGCAGCGCCTCGGTGATCAGGAAGCTGCGCTCCTGCGGGTGGTACAGGCAGGTCGGGTGGAACTGGATGAACTCCATGTTGCCCACCCGGCAGCCGGCCCGCCAGGCCATGGCGATGCCGTCGCCGGTGGCGGTGTCGGGGTTGCTGGTGTAGCGGTAGACCTTGCCCACGCCGCCGGTGGCCAGCACCACCGCCGCCGCGCGCAGCGTCTCCACCCGCTGGCGGTCCATGTCCAGCGCATAGACGCCGTGGCAGCGCGCGGCCGCCTCGTCGGCATGGCGGTCCAGGTGGCGGGTGGTGATCAGGTCCACCGCCATCCAGCGCTCACGCAGCGTGATGTTCGGATGCGCCCGGGCCTTGGCCAGCAGCGCGTCGTGGATGGCCTTGCCGGTGGCGTCGGCCGCATGGGCGATGCGCCGCACCGCATGGCCGCCCTCGCGCGTCAGGTGCAGGCCCAGCGGGCCCTTCGGGTCGGCCGAGAAGGGCACACCCTGAGCCACCAGCCATTCCACCGCCTGCGCGCTGCGCTCGGCGATGTAGCGGGCGGTGTGCTCGTCCACCAGGCCGGCGCCGGCATCCTGGGTGTCGCGCACGTGGGAATCGACACTGTCGTCGTCGCCGAGCACGCCGACGATGCCGCCCTGCGCCCAGGCGGTGGCGCCTTCGTCCAGCTGGCGCTTGGCCAGCACCACCACCGGCCGGTGGTCGGCCACCCGCAGGGCCACGGCCAGGCCGGCCAGGCCGGCGCCGACGACGACGACCGTCGACGGGTCCGGCAGAACAGAGGCTGGGGCCATGGCAGGGGCGGTGGTGGGCAGGGTCGGCCATTCTACGAACCGGGCCCCACCGGCGGCCTACCCGGTTATGGGAGCCGTCGGTGTGCGCAAACGCACACCCGCTGACCCGGGCCCCCCCGTACACTGCCCCGCAAGCCCGCCCACCGCCACGCCATGAGCTACTCCGTGCAAGACCGCCCTACCCCGGCCGCCGGCTACGGCGAGCGTGACACCGAGCTGCTGTCCCCAGCCACCCAGGTGGTGGGCGACAAGGACGACTACCTCGGCAACGCGCCCAGCGACGTGGGCCGACGCATCTCCGAAGACCAGCTGGAGCTGTTCGTCGTCTGCCAGCCGGCCGAGGCCATGCTGCAGCAGTTCGGCCAGCTGGCGCCGGATTTCATCGCGCTGCACGACATCGGCACCGCCACCTCGGCGCGGCTGCTGGCCGCCGTGGCGGCCGCTTCGTCGCGCAAGCTGCAGACGCTGGTCATCCGCCGCCAGGGCTACGGCGTGGCGCTGGCCACGCTGCAGTTCGTGGAGCTGCCGGCGCCCCACGGCAAGCACCTGCGGGTCTACACCACGCAGATCGATGCCGATACCCAGACCCGCCACCAGCTGGCGCAGGTGCTGCTGGCCCACAGCCGGCTGGCCGTGGTGATGATCGGTGATCTGCCAGCCCACGCGTTGGCCAGCAGCCTGCAGCCGCTGCGCGAGGCCATCGTGCAGGGCCCGTGGCCCAACCGCGAGGTGCTGTTGGTGCCGCTGGCCGCGGCAGCCACGCTACCGACCCTGGCCGCAGGCATGGGCACGCCGGGCGGCGTGGCGGTACGCACCACGCCGCAAGTCGGCCGACCGGCTGATGCGTGGTCGTTCATCAGCGGTGCCTGGAACCGGCTGAACAGTGGTGTAGCCAGCACGCCGATGGCCCGGCCAACCGCACCGCCCGCCGTGCCGGCCTATGCGCCGCCGCCGATGGCTCCGTCCTATGCGCCCACGCAGCCGCTGGAACTGAACCCGATGCCTGTGACGGCGGCACAGGCCGCCCAAGCGCCGCCGCCAGCGCCGGCGCAAAGCGCATCACCCTGGGTGGACTACCTGCGACGCTGCGCCGCGATCAAGGGCGTCACCGAAGCCTGCGTGTTCGATCTTGACCTGCAGCGGTCACTGGCCCACAGCGGCACCCAGCGCATGGCTGACCGGCTGGCCGCAAAGGGCGCGATGCTGCATGCGGTGATCACCGACAGCGCGCAGGTGCTGGGCCTGCCCGCGGGCAGCCCGGACGCCGCGCTGACGCTGGACCAGCACTACCTGCTGCTGCGGCCGATGCCCGGCCGCCCGCGGGTGATGCTGCACCTGGTGATCGACCGCCAACACGGCAACATCGGCCTGGCGCGGGCGCAGCTGCACCAGATCGACCAGGCCCTGCTCGGCCAGACCTGAGCACCGCCACCCCGGCCGCCAGGGCCGAGGCTGGCGTCAGTGGACAACGCGCGAGAAGACGAACTCGCCGTTCTCGACATCCACCGGGATCACGTCCTTCGGGCCGAACCTGCCCTGCAGGATCAGCTTGGCCACCGGGTTCTCGATGCGCGCCTGGATCGCCCGCTTCAGCGGCCGGGCGCCGAACACCGGGTCGAAGCCGACCTTGGCCAGCTCCTCCAGCGCCGCCGGCGACACGTCGAGCTTCATCTCCAGCTTCTCCAGCCGCGCCTCCAGCACCTTGAGCTGGATCTTCGCGATGGATTCGATGTGCTCGCGGCCCAGCGCGTGGAACACCACGGTCTCGTCGATGCGGTTCAGGAACTCCGGCCGGAAGTGCTGCTTGACCTCGCCCATCACCGCCTCGCGGATCAGCTCGCTGTCCTGGCCGGCCATCTGCATGATCAGGTGGCTGCCCAGGTTGCTGGTCATCACGATGACGGTGTTCTTGAAGTCCACGGTGCGTCCCTGGCCGTCGGTCAGACGGCCGTCGTCCAGCACCTGCAGCAGCACGTTGAACACGTCCGGGTGGGCCTTCTCGACCTCGTCGAGCAGCAGCACGCTGTAGGGCTTGCGCCGCACGGCTTCCGTCAGGTAGCCGCCCTCGTCGTAGCCCACGTAGCCCGGGGGCGCGCCGATCAGCCGGCTGACCGAGTGCTTCTCCATGAACTCGCTCATGTCGACGCGGACCATGTGCTCCTCGCTGTCAAACAGGAAGCCGGCCAACGCCTTGCACAGCTCGGTCTTGCCGACGCCCGTCGGGCCCAGGAACAGGAAGCTGCCCAGCGGCCGGTTCGGGTCACTCAGGCCGGCCCGGCTGCGCCGGATGGCGTCGGCCACCGCGACGATGGCCTCGTCCTGGCCGACCACGCGCTCGTGCAGCTTGGCTTCCATCTGCAGCAGCTTGTCGCGCTCGCCCTGCATCAGCTTGCTGACCGGGATGCCGGTCGAGCGTGACACCACCTCGGCGATCTCCTCGGCGCCGACCATCGTGCGCAGCAGTTGCGGGCCGCCCTTGCCTTCCTTGGCGCCCTTGGCCTTGCCGGCCTCCTTGGCCTGCGCGGCATGCAGCTTCTTCTCCAGCTCGGGCAGCTTGCCGTACTGCAGCTCGGCCACCTTGTTGAAGTCGCCCTTGCGCTTCAGCTCCTCGATCTGGAACTTGATGCGGTCGATCTCTTCCTTGACCTGCGCGCTGCCCTGGGCGGTGGCCTTCTCGGCCTTCCAGATCTCTTCCAGGTCGGCGTACTCGCGTTCCAGCTTGGCGATCTCTTCCTCGATCAGGCCCAGGCGCTTGATGGAAGCTTCGTCCTTCTCCTTCTTGACGGCCTCGCGCTCGATCTTCAGCTGGATCAGCCGGCGGTCGAGCTTGTCCATCGCCTCCGGCTTGGAGTCGATCTCGATCTTGATCTTGGCCGCGGCCTCGTCGATCAGGTCGATGGCCTTGTCGGGCAAAAAGCGGTCGGTGATGTAGCGGTGGCTCAGCTCGGCTGCAGCCACGATGGCCGGGTCGGTGATCTCCACGCCATGGTGCACCTCGTACTTCTCCTGCAGGCCGCGCAGGATGGCGATCGTCGCTTCGACGCTGGGCTCGTCGACCAGCACCTTCTGGAAGCGGCGCTCCAGGGCGGCGTCCTTCTCGACGTACTTGCGGTATTCGTCCAGCGTGGTGGCGCCGATGCAGTGCAGCTCGCCGCGCGCCAGCGCCGGCTTCAGCATGTTGCCGGCGTCGATGGCGCCCTCGGCCTTGCCGGCGCCCACCATGGTGTGCAGTTCGTCGATGAACAGGATGATGCGGCCCTCGTCGGCGGCCACTTCCTTCAGCACGCCCTTCAGCCGCTCCTCGAACTCTCCGCGGTACTTGGCGCCGGCCAGCAGGCCGGCCATGTCCAGCACCAGCACGCGCTTGTCCCGCAGGCTGTCGGGCACCTCGCCGTTGACGATGCGCTGCGCCAGGCCTTCGACGATGGCGGTCTTGCCCACGCCCGGCTCGCCGATCAGCACCGGATTGTTCTTGCTGCGCCGCTGCAGCACCTGGATGGCGCGGCGGATCTCGTCGTCGCGGCCGATCACCGGGTCGAGCTTGCCCTGGCGGGCGCGCTCGGTGAGGTCCAGCGTGTACTTCTTCAGCGCCTCGCGTTGGCCTTCGGCTTCGGCCGAATCGACCTTGGCGCCGCCCCGCACCGCCTCGATGGCAGCTTCCAGCGCCTTGCGTGTCAGGCCGTGGCCGCGCACCACGCCGCCGAAATCGCTCTTCGCGTCGGCGGCGGCCAGCAGGAACATCTCGCTGGCGATGAACTGGTCGCCGCGCTTGCCGGCTTCCTTCTCGGCCGCCTGCAGCAGCTGGCCCAGGTCGCGGCCCACCTGCACTTGGCCGCCGCCCTGCACGCTGGGAAGGCCGCCGATCAGGCTGTCCATGGCTGTCTTCAGCGCGGCGGTGTTGGCGCCCGCACGGTCCAGCAGCGCCTTCGGGCCGTCAGCCTGCTCCAGCATGGCCATCAGCAGGTGCGCCGGCTCGATGTAGGGGTTGTCGCGCGCCACCGCCAGGCTCTGGGCTTCGGCCAGTGCCTGCTGGAACGCCGTGGTCAGTTTGTCGAAACGCATGGGAAAGACTCCTTTGACTGCAAGGGCATCTTGGGCAGCTGCGCGCTTTTTCAAGATGCAGGGCCTTCCTACAATCGTCCCGCCGTGATCCATCAGATCCAGATCAAGTACGACGCCATGGCCGACCGGCTGTGCATGCAGGTGCGCACCCGCCAGGGCGAGGTCTACGCGCTGTGGCTGACGCGGCGCATGGTGCAGCGGCTGTGGCCGGCCCTGCAGCAGGTAGCGGCCCGCCAGGCGCTGGGCAAGGTGCAGCCGCATGCGGTGGTGCTGCCCGAGGCGCAGGCCATGCTGGCCGAGGCGGTGCGCCAGCAGCCGCTGCCGCATTCGGACTTCAGCCAGCCCTTCAGCACCGAGCCGGCGCAGCGCCCGTTGGGCGAGGAGCCGATGCTGGCCACCGAGGTGGAGCTGCAGGCCCAGCCCGGAAGCGGGTTGCGCTTCCGGCTGGTGGACGACCGCCGCCGCCAGATCACGCTGCAGCTGACCGACGAGCTGCATGCCGCGCTGCTGCGCCTGCTGGAGCAGGCGGTGGCGGCCGCCGACTGGGGGCTGGCGCCGCCAGCGTCCGCTGCCGCAGCGCCGCCTGGGCCACCGGCGCTGCTGAACTGAAGACGGCTACTGCCGCGGCGCGGCGGGCGTGGAGCCGCCCTGCACGCCCAGCGCCCCGCCCGTGCCCAGGCCGCCCTTGACGGTCTGCGCGCGATAGTTGCGCACCACCTTGACCAGCTGGTTGTAGCTGTCCGTGAAGGCCGCGATGATGATCTTGCCTTCAGGCGTGCTGCTGTAGCCGCCGGCCCCGCCGGCTCCGGCCCAGCCGTAGGCCGAGCCGAACAGCGCAAAGTCGGTGTTCTTGGCGGTGCCCTCGGCTGCCGCCAGCTGCACGCCCGAACGGTTGTCGATCATCAGCAGCGTGGTCGATGCCTCATTGGTCTTGATGCCGCCGGCAATCGCGCCCAGCACACCCAGGCTGCGGCTGAGGCCGCCAAGAGCACCGCCCATGCCACCGGTGTTCTGGCTGAACTGGATGCTCGGGCTCATCGTGTAGTCGGCAGCCACCATCTGGCCTGCGCCCATGTTGCTGCCCTCGCGCATCTCGCCGGAGCGCTGCAGCTGCCGCTCCATCTGCATGTTCTGCATGGCCGCGCCGCGCTCGACCACGACGAAGCAGTTGGACTGCTGGATCATCATGCGCAGCACCGGCACGGTGGAACCCAGCTTGTAGCTCTGCAATGTGCGGTACCAGCCGGCCGATTGGTCCTCGACCACGCCGATAGTGCCCAGCGCTTCGGGGCAGCGCTCCAGCGCGCTGTTGGCGCCCTCGGCGGTGGCGCCGCCAGCCGCGCCGGTGACGGCACCCTTGCTGCCACCGCCGATCTCCTGTGCAATGGCCGGCGTCACGCAGGCCATGCTGGCCAGCAGCAGGCCACCGCGTACGGCCCGGCCCGGCCATCCGGATGTGTTTGCCATTTCGTTCCCCCTGGGTTGTAGCGTGCGCCCGATGGTAGAGCGCAGAGGCCACCGCCGCACCCCCCAGAAGGGGGCTGGCGTGGCCGACTCTGTCAGAGCTCAGTCGATGTGCTCGTCGCCTTCTTCGCCGGCGTACAGGCAGTCGCGCCCCAGCCGGTCCAGACACAACTCGGCGGTCCACGGCAGCATCAACGAGCCGCAGCGCGAGTCGCGGTACAGCCGCTCCAGCGGCAGGCTCTTCAGCATCGCCTGGCCGCCACAGGTGCGCAGTGCCAGCGTGCAGATGGCGTTGGCGTTCTCCATCACCGTGTAGTGCGCGGCGTAGAGCCGCTGGCGGGCGTCGTCGTCCGGGTCGATGCGGGCTTCGCGCGTGCTCTGCAGGAACAGCGCGCGTGTCTGCTCCAGCTTGATGCGCATCTCGGCCACCGCCGCCTGCTTGGTGGGGTACATGCGACGCTTCACCGGCGTCATGCCGGGCAGTTCGCCGCGCAGGTACATCACGCTGAAGTCGTAGGCGGCCTGCGCGATGCCCATGTAGGCCGGCGCCAACGTGCTGAACATGTACGGATAGCGTTGCGCCGCCTGGTGATACAGGCCTTCGGGCAGCAAGCGCGCATCGTCGGGCACGAACACGTCCTGCAGCAGCAGGTTGCGGCTGACGGTGCCGCGCATGCCCAGCGGATCCCAGTCGCCATACACCGACAGGCCGGGCGCGTCGGCCGGCACCGCAAGGTACAGCGTGTCGCGAAGCGAGGCGCCGGGCCTGTCCAGTGTGCACAGCACACCGTAGTAGTCGGCCGCACCGGACAGCGAGGCGAAGATCTTGCGCCCGCTGATGCGGTAGCCGCCGTCCACTGGCCGCGCCAGCGTCGACCAGGGAGCCTTGCCGGCCGCGGCCGCGCCGCCTTCGGAGAAGGGCTGCGCGTACAGCCGCCCCTCGGCCACGACGCGGTGGAAGTGCAGCGTGCGGTGGCGCTCGTGCTCGCGGCGCTGCGCGGCGCTCATGTCCAGCAGGTCAGCGATGAAGCCAGCGCCCATGCAGGCCGACAGGTGCATGTTGTAGGACAGCGCCGTGGCCGCACAGTGCCGGCCCAGTTCGGCCACCACCAGCGCATAGGTAGTGAAATCGGCCCCCAGCCCGCCGTGGCTGCGCGGCACGCAAAGCCCGAGCAGGCCGGACTGGCGCAGGTCGTCGAAGTTCTCCAGCGGGAAACTGGCCTCGCGGTCGTGCCGTTCGGCACGGGCGGCGAAGCGGCTGCGGCCCAGGTCGGCGGCCAGCGCCACCCACTCGCGTTGCTCGGGGCTCAGCACCGCCGGGTCACCGACGATGTGCGGTGGCGCCCGGCCGGGGCCCGGCACCAGCATCGAGGACAGGCTCATCACGCGCTCCTTGCAGGGTGGCGGCGGCCGGCGCGGCCCCCGATCAGAGGATTTCGCCCAGCATCCGGTAATGGCCGGCCTGGAACACCAGCGGCGTGACCGGCGCCTCGCTGACGCGCAGCACCTGGCCGATGAACAGCATGTGGTCGCCTGCCGTCTGGCACGAGGCCTGGGCACATTCGAACACCGCTGCGCAGCCGGCCAGCACCGGCACGCCGCCCAGGCCCTCGGACCACAGGCCTTCGGCGAACTTGTCCGCCACCGGCGAGGCGAAGCGCCGCGACAGTTCGACCTGGTTCTCGGCCAGCACGTTCACCGCGAAGTGCGGTGCGGCCACGAAGCTGGGCAGGTTGGGGCTGACCTCGCGCAGCGACCACAGCACCAGCGGCGGGTTCAAGGACAGCGCGTTGAACGAATTGGCCGTCAACCCCACCGGGCTGCCATCCGGCGCGCGGCAGGTGACGATCGTCACGCCGGTGGTGAAGCGGCCGAGCGCGGCGCGCAGCACCAGCGTCGACAGGGCGGCTTCGTCGATGGGTCGGTTCATGGGAGGGCCGCAGTATCGGCCTGCCGACAGGGCGAAACACCCCGCAACTTGGGGGGTCGGCGTGAACGATGCCCGCTCATCCGGCGTTGCCCGAGCGGATGCCCCAGCGGGCCAGCGCCTCGTCGTCGGCCACCCGGGCATCGACCCAGTGGGCGCCTTCGCTCGTGTGTTCCTTTTTCCAGAACGGGGCCTGCGTCTTCAGGTAGTCCATCAGGAACTCGCAGGCCTGGAAGGCCTGGCCGCGGTGCGCCGAGCTGACGGCCACCAGCACGATCTGGTCCAGTGCCTGCAGCCGGCCCACGCGGTGCACCACGCGCACTGCGCGCAGCTCGAAACGGCGACCGGCCTCGTCGATCATCGCCTCGATGGCGGCTTCCGTCATGCCCGGGTAATGCTCCAGTTCCATCGCGCTGATGGCCTGGCCATCGCCACGGTCGCGCACCGTGCCGACAAAGGCAACCACCGCGCCAACGCCGCCGTCCCCAGCGCGCAGCGCATCGACTTCGGCCGACAAGTCGAAGTCGGCTTGCTGCACCGAGACCCGCGCCATGGCTTCAGCCCCCGGTCACAGGCGGGAAGAACGCCACCTCGGCGCCTTCGACCAGCGCCTGGCTTTCGTCGCACAGCTTCTGTGCCAGCGCGCAGCGCACCGCGCGGCCGCGGGCCAGCAGTTCGGCATGGCGCTCGCTGCGCGCCAGGAGCAAGTCGCGCAGCTGGCCCACCGTGCTGCCGGGCGGCATGTCGACGGCCTCGGTGGTACCCAAGCCCTCGCGCAGCGAGGCGAAATAGCGCACCTGCACCTTCATCGCGCCAGCAGCTCCGTCATCGGCAGGAAGCGAACCCGATCGCCGCGCGCGATGGCCTGGCCCGGCGGGTTGTCCACCAGGCCGTCGGCCCAGACCGTGCTGGTCAGCACCGCGGAGCTCTGGTTCGGGAACAGCGCCAGGCTGCCGTCGGCCTGCAGCTGCACGCGCAGGAACTCGCGCCGCTTGTCGGGCCGCGGCCAGTCGAAGGCCGCCGGCAACTGCAGCCCGGCCGGGCCCGCCGGTGGCAGGCCCTGCAGCGCCCGCAGCACCGGCGCCACGCACAGCAGGAAGGTGACGAAGCTGGACACCGGGTTGCCGGGCAGGCCGATGAACAGGGCCTCGCCCCCGCCGGCGCGGCTCACCGCACCGAAGGCCAGCGGTTTGCCCGGCTTGATGGCCACCTGCCACAGCGCCAGACGGCCTTCGGTTTGCACTGCCGGCTTCAGGTGGTCCTCCTCGCCAACCGAGACGCCGCCCGAGCTGAGGATCAGGTCATGGCCCTCGGCGGCCCGGCGCAGCGCCTCGCGCGTGGCCTCCAGCCGGTCGGGCACGATGCCCAGGTCACCGAACTCGCAGCCCGCCGCCTGCAGCAGGCCGCGCAGCATGAAGCGGTTGGAGTTGTAGATGCCGCCAGGCTTCAACGGCTCGCCGGGCATGGCCAGCTCGTCGCCGGTGGACAGCACGGCCACGCGGGGCCGCCGCCGCACCGTCAGCCGCGCCGCGCCGACGCTGGCCGCCAGGCCCAGGGCCTGCGGCGTCAGCCGCGTGCCGGCCGCCAGCACCACGCTGTCGGCGCGCACGTCCTCGCCGCGCCGGCGGATCCAGTCGCCCGCGGCCGGCGCCTCGCGCACACGCAGCGCGCCCAGGCCTTCGCCGGGCAGCGCCTCGGCCATCTCCTGCATCAGCACCGCATCGGCACCGGGTGGCACCGGCGCACCGGTGAAGATGCGCGCTGCCGTGCCCGGCGGCAGCGGCTGGCCGACCGAGCCGGCGGGGATGCGCTGCACCACCGGCAGCACCGCGCCAGCCACGGCATCGGCCGCCCGCAGTGCGTAGCCGTCCATCGCGCTGTTGTCGGCGCCGGGCACGTCGAGCAGCGAACGCACCTCGGCCGCCAGCACCCGGCCCAGGCCGTCGAAGGTGGTCACGCTCTCCGTCTGCGTGATCTCGTGCCCGGCCACGCCCTGCAGCAGCTGCTGCAGCGCCTCGTCCAGGCTGAGCAAGGGAGCGCGGGGTGGGTTCATCGCGTCTCAGCCGGTGTGCGCGACGATGTAGCGCTTCACCTGCTCGGCATCCACCGGCATCACCTGGAAGCGCCGCGGCAGCGCCTCGATGCCGTCCAGCGCCGCCGGGCGCGGTGGTTCGATGCCCACCGCCTCGCGGATGGTGTCGGCAAACTTGGCGGGCAGCGCGGTCTCCAGCACCAGCATCGGCACGCCCGGGCGCCGATGCTCGCGCGCCACCTTCAGGCCGTCGGCGGTGTGGGTGTCGATCATCGTGCCGTGGCGCTGCCAGGTGTCGCGGATGGTCGCCAGGCGGTCGGCATGCACACTCTTGCCAGAGGTGAATCCGAACTCGGCAATGCGCGCGAACTCCTGCGGGCTGACGCGGAAGCCGCCATCGCGCGCCAGCGCAGGGCCGAACAGCTCGGCCGTGCGCCGGGCATCGCGGCCGACCAGGTCGAACACGAAGCGCTCGAAGTTGCTGGCCTTGCTGATGTCCATCGACGGGCTGGAGGTCTCGAAGGTCTCGCGGCTGCTGCGCACCCGGTAGTGGCCGGTGCGGAAGAACTCGTCGAGCACGTCGTTCTCGTTGGTGGCC